>Ga0157374_10000011_pt1 | contig 466749 bp, 434 predicted proteins | sample M25metaG_FD_115308 | JGI IMG/M metagenome (GOLD analysis project Ga0157374, IMG submission 115308) | Miscanthus rhizosphere microbial communities from Kellogg Biological Station, Michigan, USA - M2-5 metaG | ecosystem: Host-associated > Plants > Roots > Rhizosphere > Soil | place: USA... | reverse complement strand
ATCTCGCGAAGATCCATTACCGGTGGGGACAGGCGGCCGATGTCGTGATCCGCATGCCTACGGGGGCAGGCGTTGGCGCGGGGCCATTTCATTCCCAGAGCAATGAGGCCTGGTTCATGCATGTTCCCGGCCTAAAGATCGTCTATCCATCCAACCCATATGATGCCAAGGGGTTGCTCACTGCCGCGATCAACGATCCCAATCCTGTTCTTTATTTCGAACATAAGGCCTTATACCGCAGTATCAACGGTCCTGTTCCGGAAGACTATTATTCGCTGGAGATCGGGAAGGCCAGGATAGTACAGGATGGCGATGATCTGACGATCATCACTTATGGCGCAGGAGTACACTGGGCACTTGATTACGCGTCGGCTCAACCGGAACTTTCCATCTACATCCTGGACCTGCGCACACTTATGCCCCTGGACTACACAGCTATCTGGCAATCAGTCACGGCCACGGGAAAAGTGTTGATCTTACATGAAGATACTTTGACGGGTGGTGTGGGTGCGGAGATCGCCGCATGGATCGGGGAGAATTGTTTTCAATGGTTGGATGCACCCGTGCTGCGATGTGCGTCATTGGATACGCCGGTGCCTTTCAATACGACGCTGGAAAAGAATTTCCTGGCCAGCGCCCGGCTGGAGGAATACGTCAAAAAATTATTGTCTTACTAATGGGCCACAGGCCAAGTTTTGCACCTTTCATGCACAGTTGTTGGAATTTGGCTGGGAGAATACTTACCTTTATATAAATAGGATAAGGTTTAATGGTTATGGAACTGATTAGAGCGACCTCCCTTTCGGGAGGTTTTTCTATCTAAGCAGGCCTCCGGCCTGCTGACCGAAAGCCCATCGATTATTCCTTAGAGTCGCCCGCGAACCATTGCTCCCGATTCTTGAACAGTACATTGAATGTGGTGAAGGACCCATAGATGCGGGTTATATACTGTTGCAGATTCACCTTCTCTTCATCGCTGAGTCCTTTGTGTCCATTGATCTGTTGTTCCAACACCCGTAAGCGATCGCGGGCCATGACTATTTTGTGGAAGAAGACATCGATCGGTACTTCTTTGGGTTTGACGGATTTGTCGCCGGGTTGGAGGACCATGAGTCCGCCCTTCCATTTATCGCCAAGCGGCACCACTTCCGAGAGTCCGCCCCAGAGGCGGAGGATGCCCAGGAGGGACCGCTCTACTTCCGACTGTGTTTCTATTTCTGTGGTGACATTCTCGGGAAGGATCTCATCCAGATGGGGGTCGTCTTTTTTTATCTCTTTTACGCCGTGATGAATAAAGGAAACAAGATAGTCGGCATAGCGAACGCCGACGATCACGCCGGGGCCGAACTGCGTGTGCTGGAGGCGGGTTCCGATGCCTAGTGTCAGTTGATCCATATACATTTGATTTTTAGGGGCGATTTCAGGGGCGGTCCTTCCGGTCCTTCTGCCATTCCTGGAAGGCCAACTTGATATAATCGTAGAGGTCGTAGTCCGTGGCCCGCCGGCAAAAATCATAGGACGGGCGGTAGCGGACCATGAAGCTGTCGAGTTCGTCGCCTTGAAGGTGAGTGATCTTTAGAACGACGCTGCGGTTGAAACGATAGTCGATATATCCATCTTTCTCATCGGCTATGAGTCGCTGTTGAAAGGCCTTGGCCCGTCTTACCTTGCCGAATTCGAACATCTCGATCAACTGATTCAGATCGAGCCCGACTCCCATTCCGCCATCGCTGCCGGTGGTACTATTCAATCTGAAACCAGGTTTTTTGTAGTTGAAATACTTCGCGTACTCTTGCCGGTTCTGCAGGGAGTCCAGGTGGTAGTTTCTCGGCATGACCTTTACTTCTTTCAGTTCGACCGGGTCTACATGGAGTGCGATATCGAAGCCGGAGAGGGAGTTGATGGTGGCTACGGGAAATCTGGCGGTGGACCGGCCGAGGTAGGAGAAGGACAAGGAGTCCCGGATGCTTACCGTGATCATGTAGTTGCCGTTGGAGTCGGTGGCGGTGCCCCGGCCAAAAGCGCTTGTGACACTGACCCCGTCCAGCGGGTGAGTGTGATACATATTATATACCGTCCCATGAATGGTCACCTCCTGCCCCCGGACCCGGCCGCCGAAAAGAAGGGCGACCAAAAAGGACAAGGACAGCAGTAAGGTTCGATGGGTAGAAAAAGCCAAGCGCAATTATTATAATAGTTAAAGGTCACATATTACTACCAAAACAGGACATACCAGTGGCCGGGGCGGGATTTTTAACGATGATTTTGCAGATCGATCACCTCCTCGATGATCCGCGGGAAGTGTTCATATTCCAGCAGATGCACCTTTTTTGCGACGGTTTCCGGGGTGTCGTCCTTTTCGACGATGACCTTTGCCTGAAAGATAGGCTGGCCATGGTCATAATGCTCATCTACGTAGTGGATCGTAATGCCGGTTTCTCTTTCTTCGGCGGCGATCACGGCCTCGTGCACAAAGCGGCCATACATGCCTTTCCCGCCAAACTTCGGCAGGAGGGCGGGGTGGATGTTGATGATCTTCCCGGGCCAGGCGCGGACCAGCGCCTCGGGGATCTTCCATAAAAATCCTGCCAGCACGATGAAGTCGATTCCATGCTCTTGCAGGGTGGGAACGTATGAATCTCCCCGGAAGAAGCGTTCTTTGTCTATCAGTAAGGCAGCAACGCCTTCTTTTGCCGCGATGTCGAGAACCCCTGCGCCGGGCTTGTTACAGACGATAAGAGCGACCCGGATAGAGGTGTGGCGGCGAAAATGATCGATGATCCGGGCCGCATTGGACCCTGTACCAGAAGCAAAAACGGCGATCTGTTGCATGCGCAAAACTACGGTAAATGCCATTGACAATACTATGACAGAAGGTCATAGCGATTTGACGTAATTCGCTGAAACCCACGCCCAGAGCGGGAAAAAAAATTTTAGGCATGTTGATATATTGTTAAAATCCTGACTTATTTTTGCACCCTGTTGATACGCAGCAAATGCTTTTTTCGGAGATTTTTCCACATTTATACAACCTTTTGTATATATGACCAACCATAGACTAATAGTCAGAAAGTTAAAATTCACTATCCTCCTCCTCTCTCTGGTTTCGCTAGGCAATAGGTTGTTTGCACAAGATGGTAAGGCGCTTTTTATGACGAACTGTGCGTCGTGCCATAGCCCTTTTGTGAAAATTACCGGCCCGGCCCTGCAAGGGGTGACCACGAGAGTGACGGATGCGAAGCTCCTGCACGCGTGGATCAAGAACAATACAAAGGTGTTGGCAGACGGGAATCCCTACTTTACCAACCTGTTCAACGAGTACAGCAAGACTCCGATGAACACCTTCCCCAACCTGACGGATGGAGATATCGACGCGATCCTCAAGTATGTGGAAACGGCGGTACCGCCGACCAAAGACAATGGTCCTCAAACTCCGGGCGGCAAGGTTGAAGAATCCGACAACACGCTCCTCTACGGGATCCTGACGCTGATCCTGGCGATCATCATGTTCGTGCTCCTCCAGGTTAACAGCAGCCTGAAAAAACTCTCCGACGACAGAGAAGGTATTCCCTCCGCGGAGCCGGTTCCCTTCTATCGCAATAAGGTTTATATCGCGCTGGTCATCCTCGTCCTGTTTGTATTGGGCGGCTACTGGGTGGTTCAAGGCGCGATCGGTGTCGGCCGCCAGCAAGGCTACCAGCCGGAACAGCCGATCTTCTATTCACATAAGGTTCACGCCGGGATCAACCAGATCAGCTGTCTGTATTGCCATAGCAATGCCCTCGACAGCCGTCACGCCACGGTTCCGCCGCTGAACGTCTGTATGAACTGTCACGCCCAAATCAACGAATACACAAAGGGTCCCAAGCTCTTCCGTGAAGACGGCAGCGAAGTGGATGGAACCGCCGAGATCCAGAAGCTGTATGCGCATACCGGGTACGATCCCAAGACCGGTAACTATAACACGGCCAATGCCCGGCCGGTGGAATGGGTCAAGATCCATAACCTTCCCGACCATGTCTTCTTCAGCCATGCCCAGCACACCAAGGCCGGCCAGGTTCAGTGCCAGACCTGCCATGGACCGATCCAGGAAATGGATGAAGTGAAGCAATTCGCTCCCCTGAGCATGGGATGGTGTATCAACTGTCACCGCACGACGAAGGTCAATTTCCCCGATTCCAACGGGAATGGCGGCAACAAGTTCTACAGCATCTATGAAAGGTTTCATAAGGACATCAAGAATGGCACAATGGACAGCGTTACCGTCGAGAATATCGGCGGCACCGAATGTCAAAAATGCCACTATTAATCAACTACCCCCTCATCCGCCAAGCGGAGCATATATATCTATAACTTCTCAATTATGAGCGACAAAAAGTACTGGCAAAGTTTCGGAGAGCGCAATAACAGTGAAGCGTTTCAGAAATCAACGGAGAACGAGTTCGATGAGAGCTTGCCGTTGGAAGGCCTGGATGGAAAGGGATTGCTCGATGCCAAACATCCCCGCAGGGATTTTCTAAAATATCTGGGCTTCAGCACGGCTGCCGCTACCCTGGCCGCCTCTTGCGAGATGCCTGTTCGTCACGTTGTTCCATATCTGAACAAGCCGGACAATATGATCCCCGGCGTTGCCGACTTCTATGCGACCACCTATACCAATGGTGGCGATGTGGTTCCCGTCGTTGCAAAGGTGCGGGATGGCCGGCCGATCAAGCTGGAAGGCAATACGCTTTCTTCGATGACCAAGGGGGGTACTTCGGCGCGGGTTCAGGCTTCGGTGCTTGACCTGTATGATATGGCGCGGCTCCGCTACCCCGTCCAGATCACGGATGGCAAGGTCGACGAGGTCAGCACATTCGAAGCTTTCGATAAAAAGGCTGCCGATGCGCTTGCGGCTGCCGGCGGACCGATCGTTCTGCTGACCGGCACGATCACCTCTCCTACCACCAAACAGATCATTACCGAATTCCTGGCAAAATATCCGGGTAGCCGTCACGTCCAATACGATGCCGATTCTTATAGCGGTATCCTGCTGGCGAGCGAGGCTACTTATGGTAAACGCTCCATTCCTTCTTACCGCTTCGACAACGCAAAGGTTGTCGTGTCGCTGGGCGCCGACTTCCTCGGTACCTGGCTCTCCCCGGTAGAATACGCGCGTCAGTGGTCGACCAACCGGAAGGTGAGTGCGAAGAATCCCGAGATGAGCAAGCACTATCAATTTGAAAGCCTGCTCTCCATGACCGGCGCCAATGCCGACGAACGCTTTACCCACCGGCCCACCGAGACGGGAGCTATCGCCCTGGCCCTGCTGGCCGAACTGGGCGGATCCGTTACTGTCCCTGCATTGAGCGAGAAGCTGAAGGCGGGTGTCAGGAAAGTGGCCAAGGACCTGATGGACAATAAGGGCAAGGCCCTGGTCGTCAGCGGCAGCAACAACGCAAATATCCAGATCATCGTCAACGCGATAAACGAAGCCATCGGCGCGGGCGGCACGACTATCAACTGGGGCGCACCGCTTCAGACCCGTCAGGGGATCGACAGCGAAATGAACACGCTGGTTGCCGACCTCAACGACGGAAAGGTAGGCGCCCTCCTCATCTACGGCGTGAACCCGGCATACGACTACTACGATGCGGAGAAATTCAAATCCGGCCTCAAGAAAGTAAAGGCCTCCTTCAGCTTTAACGATCGCCTGGATGAGACAACCGAACTGACCAAGCTGGTGCTGCCTGCTCCGCACTTCCTGGAAAGCTGGGGTGACGCCGAAGCCAAACCCGGCTATTTCTCCTTCCTCCAGCCGACGATCGCGCCGCTGTTCAAGACGCGGCCGCTGCAGGACTCCCTCCTGAAATGGAGCGGCAATGCAACTACCTACGAAGCGTATTTCAAACAATATTGGATCGGAAAGCTCGGCAGCATGGAAGCCTACGAGAAAGCCCTGCAGGATGGGGTGATCGAGCCGGCAACCGAAGCGACCGCCACGGTGTCTTACAATAGCGCGAAAGTCGCTGATGCAGCAACTGCCATCGGTTCCATCAAGAAAGGCGGCGCCTTCGAGATCGTGTTCTATCAGAAAGTGACCATGGGGATCGGCGCACAAGCCAACAACCCCTGGCTGCAGGAAGTTCCGGATCCCGTGACAAAGGCCGACTGGGACAACTACGCTGTCGTATCGCCAAAATTTGCAAAAGACACCTGGGGCCTTGACCTTGGCGATCGTCGCCAGTCCGATGCCTACGAAGTTTATCCCACCAAACAGGTGATCAATGTCAAGATCGGCGGGAAGACCCTGGCGATGCCCGCGGTGATCATCCCCGGAACCGGTAATGAAGTGATCGGGATCGCTGTCGGCTATGGCCGCAGCAGCGCGGATGCCAAGAATACTGCCGACTATATCGGTAAGGCAGCGGCAGGTGTTGGTAAGAATGCTTTCCCCTACCTCACTTATAACGGAACGACCGTAGACTGGTACGCAGCCGACGGTGGTTTTGAAAAGACCAACGATAAATTCGACGTCGCCCAGACCCAGACGCACAGCACTTACGAAGGCCGTACGGAAGTGGTCAAGGAGCTGACGCTCGCAACCTTTAAGAAAGAGCCCGACTTCGTGAAGAACGAGCGGGAAGAAGAACTGAAGCCTTTTGGCGGGATCGAGAAGTTCACCGAAGAGGGAACGCTTTACCCGACCTACGACAAGCCGGGTCTCAAGTGGGGGATGTCCATCGACCTCAACACCTGTACCGGCTGTTCCGCCTGCGTCGTGGCCTGTTATGCCGAGAATAACGTGCCCATCGTCGGAAAGAGCGAAGTACTTCGTTACCACGATATGCACTGGCTCCGGATCGACCGCTACTATTCGACGCCGTCCAACAACCTGGACAGCGCAGAAGACGTGCAGGTCGTGTTCCAGCCGATGCTTTGCCAGCATTGTGACAACGCGCCTTGTGAGAACGTTTGTCCTGTGAACGCGACCAACCACAGCAGTGAAGGGATGAACCAGATGGCCTACAACCGCTGTATCGGTACCCGCTATTGCGCCAACAACTGTCCTTATAAAGTACGCCGCTTCAACTGGGCCGACTATACCGGCGCCGACAGCTTCCCCAACAACCAGGATCAAAAGACGGTGGGCAAGCTCGACCCGGCGGTCTTCCAGATGAACGATGACCTGACCCGGATGGTGTTGAACCCCGATGTCGTTGTCCGCAGCCGTGGTGTCATGGAAAAATGTAGCTTCTGCGTTCAGCGTCTGCAGGATGGCAAGCTGAAGGCCAAGAGGGAAAATCGCGTATTCGAAGACAGCGACGCGCAGACCGCCTGCCAACAGGCCTGCCCGACGAATGCGATCGTCTTTGGTAACGTCAACAGCAGCAAGACGCAGATCAGCACTACGCGTGCAGAGAATGCCGACCGGCTGTACTACGTCATCGAGGAGTTGCACACGCTGCCTAATGTCAGCTACCTGGCGAAGGTTCGTCATACGGAGACCGCCTTTGGCGCAGCTGAGGAGAAAAAGGAAGAAGCAACAGCAGAAAAACATTAAGTAATAGCAAAAAGCTCAACATATTATGGCAGCTCCATTAAGATACGAATCACAAACAAGAACTCCGCTGGTTGTCGGTGAGAAGGATTATCACCAGGTTACGGAAGATATTGTACGGCCTATCGAAGCGGCTCCGTCCCGTCTTTGGTGGATCGGTTTCCTGATCAGTGTCGCCTGTCTTTTGTTCGGGGTCTGGTCGGTTACCGAGCAGGTGATCTATGGTGTGGGTCAGTGGAACCTTCACCGGACCATCGGCTGGGGCTGGGATATCACCAACTTCGTCTGGTGGGTCGGTATCGGTCACGCCGGAACGCTGATCTCCGCGATCCTCCTGCTCTTCCGCCAGGGTTGGCGTACAGGGGTGAACAGGGCGGCTGAGGCCATGACCATCTTCGCGGTCATGTGCGCGGGCCAGTTCCCGATCTGGCACATGGGTCGTGTCTGGTTGTGTTTCTTCATCATGCCGTATCCCAACACCCGTGGTCCGCTGTGGCCGAACTTCAACTCCCCCCTGCTCTGGGACGTGTTCGCGATCTCGACTTATTTTACCGTATCGCTGCTGTTCTGGTACTCGGGTCTGATCCCCGATATCGCTACCGTCCGTGACCGGGCAAAAGTAAAGTGGCGTAAGCTGATGTATGGCGTCCTTTCCTTTGGCTGGACGGGTTCGACCAAACACTGGCAGCGTCACGAAGCCCTCTCGCTCGTACTGGCCGGTCTGAGTACCCCGCTGGTTCTTTCGGTACACACGATAGTATCCTTTGACTTCGCCACCTCCGTTATCCCGGGCTGGCATACCACCATCTTCCCGCCCTACTTCGTTGCGGGCGCCATCTTCTCCGGTTTTGCCATGGTGCAGACGCTGCTCCTGGTCAGCCGGAAGGTGTTGAAGCTGGAAGAGTATATCACGATGGAACACATCGAGGTCATGAACAAGGTCATTGTACTGACCGGCTCCATCGTCGGCGTGGCCTATATCACCGAGCTGTTCATCTCCTGGTATGGTCAGAATAAGTTCGAAGGCTGGGCGTTCGCTCAGAACAGGGTCAATATCTTCAGTCCCTATGGCTGGGCCTACTACCTGATGATGGGTTGTAACGTACTCTCGCCCCAGATCTTCTGGTTCCGCAAGATGCGTCGCAATCTGACCGTTACCTTCTTCATGTCCGTGATCGTGAACATCGGGATGTGGTTCGAGCGGTTTGTGATCATCGTGACATCCATCTATCGCGACTATCTTCCCAGCAGCTGGGCTACTTACTATGCCCCGAGCATCTGGGAAATAGGGTTCTATGTCGGAACGTTCGGGTTGTTCTTTACCTGTTACTTCCTGTTCTCTAAATTCTTCCCCGTGATCGCTATCGCGGAGATCAAGCATATCCTGAAGAAATCCGGCGAATCGTACAAGGATAAAATGGACAAGCAGGAGACGATGCCGGTGGAGGATTTCGAACACAAATACGCACACGCGCATTAAAAGCGACGCACATTAAAAGCTATTCAGTATGGCAGTTAAAAAATTTGTAGTTGGCATTTTTACGGACGAAGAGGTGCTCTTTCCTGCGATAAAAAAGGTTCGTTCCGCAGGATACAAGATCCATGACGTCTATACGCCCATGCCCATTCACGGAATGGATCATGCGCTGGGGCTGAGAGAGACCAGCCTGCATACGGCCGGCTTTATCTATGGCATTACCGGTACTACCACCGCGCTTAGCGGCATCGGTTGGGTCTTCAATAGCGACTGGCCCGTCAATATCGGCGGTAAGTCTCACTTCGACCTTCCGGCCTGGATACCTATTACGTTCGAGCTGACCGTTTTGTTCTCTGCCGTTGGGATGGTGCTTACATTCTGCTATCTCTGCCAGCTGGCGCCCTTCGTCCGGAAGCATCACTTCAATCTCCGGAGCACCGACGACCAGTTTACGATGGTGATCGAGATGACGGATAAGAGCAACGAAGAAGAGATCAAGGCCTTCCTGCAGAGCGTCGGAGCGACGGGGATCAACACCCAGGTAGCCGAGGCCGGCTGGTGGCTGGGTCGTTACGACAAAGAGAAAACCCCATTTGAACACAAAGGAGCAACTCTGGCTTAAGACAGGATGGGCCGGAGGCCCATCGACCGAAGGTCAGACATTAAATATAATTATGAAAAAACTAGTCATATTATCATCGATAGCGATAGTGCTGGCCGTAGTTTTCGCCGGCTGCGGCGGTGATGTACAGCGTGAGCCCGGAAAGATCTACATGCCGGACATGGCGTATAGCCGCGCGTACGAGACTTATGCGATGACCGACTCCCTGAAGGATGAACTTCTGAAGCGCGGGATCCATTTCAGCAATGTCCCCGTTGCCGGAACGATCAAGCGCGGAGAGCTCTTTCCCTTCCTGCTGGCCAAGGATGCCGCGGGCGACAGCACTAACTACGTCGCTTCGAAAGCCGTGAAGAACCCACTTACTTCGATGGATACGGTAGAGGCTGAAAGACTTTACCTGGTGAACTGCGGCATTTGCCACGGTCCGAAGCTGGACGGCAACGGCCCGCTTTATAAAGGGGGTGAAGGTCCTTTCCTGGCGAAGCCCGCGACGCTGGTCGGGGATGCCAAGTACGAATCGATGCCCGAAGGCCAGATGTACTATTCCGTCACCTATGGCAAGAACAAGATGGGTAGCTATGCTTCCCAGTTGAGCACGACGCGTCGCTGGATGGTGATCGCGTATATCAAGTCGAAGCAAGCGGCGGCACATGCCGGCAGTGCAAGCGCTGCCCCTGCTGCCAAAACCGATTCCGCAGCAAAAAAATAAATCGTACCCGAGAAGAAAAAGGATTTACGAATACACTAAATCATTGTTGAATGTCATCCATTAAAGAACACTTTCAGATACCCGGCCGATATAAGCAATGGTCAATGGGATTGATGGGCGTCGGCGTACTGTCCCTGATCGTCGGCTTCGTCCTGTACGGCAGCGACAACCACGGCGCGCGCTTTTGGGCGGCCCTGTTGCAGAACAGCGTCTACTTCCTGCTGATCGTGAACGCGGCCATGTTCTTCTTTGCCGCAACGACTCTGGCAATGGCTGGCTTTCAACTGGCATTCCGCCGCGTGACCGAGGCCATCGCCGCCTGCGTGATACCTCTCGGGATCATCGCTTTCGTGATCCTTTGCTGCCTGGTGTTCGGCGGGAAGACGGTTATCTACGAATGGCTGGACCGGGACCTGGTCGCCAAAGACGCGGTTCTTCAGGGCAAGAGCGGATTCCTGAGCCGCGGTTTTTTTATGACCTGGACGATCCTGACCATCGGCCTCTGGGCGTTCCTGGGCTGGAAGCTCCGTAGCATCTCCCGCAGCATCGACAGCACGCCTTTGTCCGTAACGGAAGGCAAGAAATATAACTTCAAGAATTCGATCTGGTCGGCCCTGTTCATCGTTTGGTTCGGCCTGACCGTTGCGTCCGTAACGCCCTGGCTGTGGCTGATGAGCATCAACGCTCATTGGTTCTCCACGATGTATAGCTGGTACACGTTCGCCAGCACCTTTGTCGGAGGGCTTTCATTGATCGCCATCTTTGTTATATACCTCAAGAACCAGGGTTATCTGGAATATGTAACCCAGGAGCACCTGCACGATCTCGGTAAGTTCATGTTCGCCTTCTCGATCTTCTGGACCTACCTCTGGTTCGACCAGTTCATGCTCATCTGGTATGCGAACATCTCCGAGGAGACCGTTTACTTCCAGCCCCGGTTTAACGGGCCGTATTCGGGCATCTTCTACTTGAATTTGATAATCAACTTCTTAGCACCTCTGCTGATCTTTATGACCCGTGGGGCCAAGCGCAACTGGGGCACCGTAACTTTTATGTCCGTACTTTTGATCTTTGGTCACTGGCTGGATTTTTACCAGATGGTCTTCCCAGGCCCCCATATCTCCCCCGACCACGTGCCCCTCAACCTCTTCGACTTTGGTGTCGCACTGGGCTTCGTAGGAGTGATCATGTGGCAGACCGGACAAGTATTGAGCAAATACCCGCTGCTGGCGAAGAACCATCCTTATTTGAAAGAAAGTATTATCCACCATACTTAAACTTGCGTAACTATCATGTCAACTTTTTTTCTGTTACTCATTCTGTTGTTAGGCTTCCTGATCACCTTTCAGATAGCAAAGGCGAGCGAGTATGTTGGTGTACTGAAGGGAGAGAAAAAGAATTTCGAACAGCATAATCGGATCAACGGCTTCCTGATGATCGTGTTCCTCGTACTGGGGCTCATCGGGTGCTATTATTGCAACGAGTTGTACAAGGGGAAGATCCTTGGTGAATCCGCTTCCAAGCATGGGGAGGAGATCGACAGGATGCTGTACATCACCATCGCCATCACGGGCGTCGTGTTTGTCATCACCCAGATCCTGCTTTTCTGGTTTGCCTATAAATACCAGTATTCCGAGAAGAGGAAGGCGCATTACTTCCCGCATGACAACCGGCTCGAAGTGATCTGGACGGTCGTTCCCGCCATCGCGCTTACGGTGCTGGTCGGCTTCGGTCTCTTCTACTGGTTCCGGATCACCGGCGAGGCTCCGCAGGATGCACTGCAGGTGGAAGTGACCGGTAAGCAATTCGGCTGGATCTTCCGGTATGCGGGTCATGATGACACTTTCGGCAAGAAGTATTATCAGAATATCAGCGACAAGGACAATAACTCCCTGGGCCTGGTGTGGGATGACGCCAATACGCATGACGATATCGTTGTCAATAACGAGATGTATTGCGTGGTCAACCGCGCGGTGAAGCTGATCATCGGCAGCCGCGATGTGATCCATGATGTGGGTCTGGTGTACTTCCGGCAGAAGATGGATGCCGTGCCCGGCACGCCGACGACCTTGTGGTTCGTACCCAAGTTCACGACGGAAGAAATGAAAAAGAAAACGGGCAATCCCGACTTTGAATACGAGATCTCCTGCGACCAGATGTGCGGAAGGGGTCACTATACCATGCGCGGGGTTGTCAAGGTGGTGACCAATGAAGAATACCGGCTTTGGCTGGCGAAGCAAAAGCCCAACTATGCAATGATAATGGACGAGAAGAAACCGGCTGCACCCGCTGCGGCTCCTGCCGGAGATTCGACCAAAACCACGGCAAAGAATTAATACCCGTATCGCATTAAAAAATATTACTGATCATGAGCAACGAAGCAACAGTACACGGACATCCTGAGGTGGTAACGACGCACGATTCACACCATGACGAACATGGCGTGCATCACCATAAGGAGACGTTCATTACGAAATATGTGTTCAGCCAGGACCATAAGATGATCTCCAAGCAGTTCCTGATCACGGGGATGATCTGGGCGATCATCGGCGGGTTGATGTCCGTATTGTTCCGGCTGCAGCTTGGCTACCCTGACGCACACTTCCAGTTTCTTGAAGACATCCTTGGCAGTAAATGGGCCAAGGACGGTCAGATCCAGCCGGAATTCTATTACGCGCTGGTGACCATGCACGGTACCATCCTGGTATTCTTCGTGTTGACGGGTGGTTTGAGCGGTACCTTCGCGAACTTCCTGATCCCGCTGCAGATCGGCGCACGGGACATGGCTTCGCCCTTCCTGAACATGTTGTCCTACTGGTTCTTCCTGCTCGCCAGCATCGTGATGCTCTCTTCGCTGTTCATCGCTACGGGCCCTGCCAGCGGCGGTTGGACTTCCTATCCACCGTTAAGTGCGCTGGGGGACGCTTCTGAAGGATCGAAGACGGGGATGGACTTGTGGATCATTTCCATGGCGCTCTTTGTCGTATCCTCGCTGCTGGGTGGTCTGAACTATATTTCTACGATCCTGAATATGCGGACGAAGGGGATGAGCATGACGAGACTGCCGCTCACGATCTGGGCGCTGTTCTTCACCGCGGTCCTTGGGGTGTTGTCCTTCCCGGTTCTCCTGTCCGGCTTTATCCTGCTGTTGTTCGACCGTCACGGCGGCACCAGCTTCTATCTCTCCGAGATCTTCCTCACCGAGACCAATAAGGCCCTTCCGAACGAAGGTGGTAGCGCGATCCTCTACCAGCACTTGTTCTGGTTCCTCGGTCACCCTGAAGTATATATCATCATCCTCCCGGCGATGGGCCTCGTATCCGAGGTGATGTCGGTCAACGCCCGCAAACCGATCTTCGGTTATATGGCGATGGTCGGCTCCCTGTTCGCGATCGCGATCCTGGCCTTCCTGGTATGGGCGCACCATATGTTCGTTACGGGTCTTAACCCCTTCCTGGGTTCGGTATTCGTACTGCTTACCCTGCTGATCGCTGTACCATCCGCGATCAAGGTATTCAACTGGCTGACGACGCTCTGGCGAGGGAATATCCGGTTCACCCCGGCCATGCTCTTTGCCATCGGCTTTGTGAGCACGTTCATCTCCGGTGGTCTGACCGGGATCTTCCTGGGTAACTCGACGCTGGACATCCAGCTGCACGATACCTACTTCGTGATCGCCCACTTCCACATTGTAATGGGTGTATCCGGCGTACTCGGCATGTTCTGCGGCATCTATCACTGGTTCCCCAAGATGTATGGTCGATATATGAACAATACGCTGGCCTATATCCACTTCTGGATCACCCTGGCCGGCGCCTATCTCATCTTCTGGCCGATGCACTATGAAGGTCTGGCCGGGATGCCCCGTCGTTATGTGACCTATAGCCAGTGGACTTCGTTCAATATGTTCGGCGGTCTGAACCGGTTCATCTCCATCGTGGCGATCATTGTATTTGCCGTTCAACTGCTGTTCATCTTCAACTTCTTCTATTCCATCTTCAAGGGTAGAAGGGTGATGAACCGGAACCCCTGGAATTCCACTACCCTGGAATGGACGGCGCCGATCCGGCCCGGACACGGTAACTGGCCTGGCGATATTCCCGAAGTTCATCGTTGGCCTTATGACTACGCCAAGGATGGCAGGGATTTTATCCCTCAGACCGAGCCGCTGGGCGCAAACGAGAGTGCACACTAAGAAATAGCTTTCGATGCCCTGGCCAGAACCAGGGCATCGGACAAATAAACCGGGGCCGTGACGTGGCGGCCCGATAGAAAATGATTATGGAGGAGACCGTGAAGCAACCAAGTTCTTTAAAATTCGCCGGCAAATTGCAGGACTACAAACTGCTGATCAAGTTCAACCTTAGCTTCATGGTCGTATTCTCCGCCTTGATCAGCTATTTGCTGGCGCCGAAAGTGAAGGAATTCGACTGGGCGTCGATCGGGCTCTTTTTCCTTGGCGGCATGCTGGTAACGGGCAGCGCCAACACGATCAACCAGATCGTGGAGAAAGACACCGATGCGCTGATGAAGCGGACAGCCAACCGGCCTGTTGCGGCGGGACGGATGAGTACACAAGAGGCCTGGACCTTCGCCGTGGTGGCGGGTGCCGGGGGTGTTCTTATCCTTTGGCATTTCAACTTCCTCACGGCAGCTTTGGCGGCTTTTAGCCTTTTTCTCTATGCGTTCGTCTATACGCCGCTGAAAAAGGTGAGCTCGATCTCCGTGCTGGTGGGCGCTATTCCCGGCAGCCTGCCCTGTCTGATCGGCTGGGCGGCAGGGAACGACGATCTGTCCATTGGCGGCTGGGTCCTTTTTGCGCTGCAATTCTTCTGGCAGTTTCCCCATTTCTGGGCGATTGCCTGGATCGCGCACAAGGATTATACGGCGGCGGGCTTCAAAATGCTGCCGTCCAACGAAGGCCCCACGAAATATTCCGCCATCCAGGCGATCATTTATTCGCTGCTGCTGGTGCCGGTGGGCGTGTTGCCCTATTTTGTCGGCGGCGAGAATGGAGGAATGAGCGGAATGGTTGCGCTGGTGGTGGTGTTGCTGGCCAATCTGGGAATGGTGGCGCAGTGTGTGAGACTATACAGAGAAATGACCGTGAAAGCGGCGAGGCGGGTGATGTTCAGCAGCTATATCTATCTGCCTGTGGTGTTGTTGTCGCTGCTGGGTAATAAAATGTAATGAATGTGGAGCTTGTGAACGAACAGAGAAAGAAAATACATCCCCATAAATTCACGTTATGGGTGGCATTGGGAAGCATCATCATGATGTTTGCCGGGCTGACCAGCGCTTACGTGGTGAAGCGAGACCAGCCAGGCTGGACGACTTTCTTCATCCCCCGGGCCTTCTGGTATTCGACGGCCGTGATCGTGATCAGCAGCCTGACGATCCAGATGGCGCTGAAGGCCTTCAAGGACCGGGAGATGCTGCGTTATCGCAGCCTGTTGAGTGTGACGGCTGGGCTGGGAGTTCTTTTTGTGCTGTTGCAATGGTTCGGCTTTCGCGCGATCTGGGATTCGGGGGTCAGCTTTCACGGAAGTGGCGGCGGACAGTTTCTTTACATCATCGCGGGACTTCATGCGGTGCACGTGCTGGGAGGGATCGTTCCGCTGCTGATCATGGTGTTGAAGGCGTACGCGACAAAGGTCCGCAGCTATAATGTAGTACCGGTAGAGATCATGAGCACCTACTGGCATTTTGTGGATCTGCTCTGGCTGTATCTGTTCGTTTTCTTTATGGCAGTGAAATAGTATTGTTTATATAAATTTGCAAATCAATAAAATCTCAACATGGCACAAGCAATACCGGCAGGTCAGAAATGGTGGAGTGGCGGGAAAAGCCCCTTCAACGTGGAGTATGGAAAACTGATGATGTGGTATTTTCTGATGAGCGATGCCTTTACTTTTGGTGCGTTCCTGATCTCGTATGGTACGATCCGGTTTTCGAGCAACAGCTGGCCCGACCCCAATGAAGTCTTCCGCGCTTTCCCGCTGATGGGCAGCACGCACTTGCCGCTTGTGTTCGTGAGTCTGATGACCTTTATCCTGATCATGTCCTCCGTGACGATGGTACTTGCCGTCGCCGCGGGCCATGCCGGTGACCAGAAGAAGGTGACTTTCTATATGATCCTGACGATTATCGGTGGTCTGATGTTCCTCGGCTGCCAGGCCTGGGAATGGACGCATCTTCATGGTGAAGGCGCCTGGTGGGGCCGGAATCCTTTCCGTAATTCCAATGGATCGATAGCCTCAACCAATTTTACCAATTTCTTCTTTACGATCACGGGTTTCCATGGGTTCCACGTATTCTCGGGGGTCGTGATCAATATCATCATGCTGATCAAGAACTTGCGCGGGGATTTCGCAAAACGTGGCCACTATCTGATGATCGAAAAGGCTGGTCTGTACTGGCACTTCGTCGACCTGGTATGGGTCTTCGTATTCACCTGTTTCTATCTTCTCTAAAGCAATTAAACTGACTACTATGTCCAACGTCGATACTACTACGAGCCACGACAATGCACACGCCCAATTCGACACGAAGCCGATCTGGAGGACCTTTTGGATCCTGTTGGGGATCACCCTGGTGGAGCTCGTTCTCGCGACTATCCATCTGAAGACGGGTTTCCCGCCCAAGTATGTGCTGAATGGCGTCTACCTGATCCTTACCTGCGCGAAGGCCTTCTATATCATCGCGGAATTTATGCACTTGCGTCATGAGATCAAGAACCTGATCATGACCATCGCGGTGCCCGCCCTGCTCTTCGTCTGGTTTGTCATCGCGTTTGTTTCCGACGGCAACTCCTACCGGGAACTGCGGAACCGCTATGACAAGTATCAGCTGGAACAGAGCAATAAGCCGGTGCCCGTTACGGAAGGAGAAGAAGCCGCTCCGGCTGCTAAAAAGCCCGGTTCACCTGAATAAATTCCTTTTGCAAATAATTCACGAAAGAACCATCGCCATCGGCGGTGGTTCTTTAATTTTGCGGTATGAACAAGAAAGGCTGGTTAGCCGTCTTTGTCGCGGTGGTGGTGCCGTTGGGCTTTTACATGGTGGCCAAACAATATGGAGTGGCGATGCCCCGCCACTATTTCCCTGACTCCGTGGTGACGCGGATGAAGGATGGAAAAGAGATCAATGACACGATCTGGCACAAAGTGACCAACATCACGCTTCAGAACCAGCTGGGGGACACCGTTTCCCTCGATTCGCTCAAAGGCAAGGTCCTGCTCATCGACTTCTTTTTCACGCATTGCGCGAGTATTTGCCCGATCCTTACCCGCAATATGCGGTACCTGCAAGATGGGTTGAAGATGCATGATTATAGCCGCCGCGTGGATACTTCTTTTGTAAAATTCATCTCCCTTACGGTCGACCCCGAGCATGACTCGCCTGCCGTCATAAAACGATATGCCGACAGATATGGCGTCAATTCGGATGTCTGGTGGATGCTGACCGGGCCTAAGAAGACGATCTATGATTTTGCGCTGAATGAGTTGAAACTGGGGTTGCAGGACAGCGTCAGTGTCGATTCCAATTTTGTGCATACCGACTATGTCGCCCTGTTGGACAAGGACCGCGTGATCCGCGGCTATTATCATGGCACGGATACGGCTGCGATGGCCAGGCTAAGGGAGGATATCGTCTTTATCATGCTGGAGAAAGATAAGCGGCGAAGGTCGACGGCGTTCGATGAACTGAAGCCGCTGGTGATCCCGATCATCCTGATCCTGCTCGGCACGGTGTTGGCCGTCGTGTATTTTAATCGAAAGAAAGATCATAAACCTCAGATATGAGCACGAACATTCCGTTGACGAAAAAGAACTACACCAAGGCGATCATCATCGTGTCGATCGCCATTCCGGCTGCGGTGGCCTTCCTTATTCTGGGGCCGCAGGCTAAGATCAATGTGGGGTTCAATACCCATTCCCTGCCGTTGTTCCATGCGATCCTCAATTCGAGCACGGCGATCCTATTGTTGGCCAGTCTCTACTTTATCCGGCATGGGCAGGTGGCGGCGCACCGTCGCGCCAACTGGATCGCGGTGATCCTCAGCGTGGTGTTTTTGATCTCCTATGTCACCTATCATGCGACCAATCCTTCCACGCGATTTGGCGATCTCAACCACGACGGGCTGCTTAGTGACGCGGAGAAGCAGCAGGCCGGGGTGTGGAGGTATGTTTACTATTTTATTCTTTCTTCGCATATCATTCTGTCGGGGATCATTATCCCTTTTGTATTGTTTACGATGCAGCGGGCGTACCAGGAGAAATTCGATAAGCATCGCCGGCTGGCGAAGATCACGTGGCCGATGTGGTTTTATGTGGCGGTGACGGGTGTGGTGGTGTATGTGATGGTGAGTCCGTATTATTGAGGGCACGCCGCCGCCATTTACAACTCCTTCACCGGGTCCCAGAACAATTTCGCGAAATCAACTACGACGCTGTCTTTGACGCGGACCCCTTCTTTTTCCAGTAATTGTTGCATTCGCTCGGGCGGATGATAGTGGTGCCGGCCGCTGAGGAGGCCGTTTCGATTGACGACCCGGTGCGCGGGGACGGGTGGGGTTGCATGATGGGCCGAGAGCATGGCCCATCCTACCATGCGGGCGGATAGTTTCGTGCCCAGTGCCGTGGCAATGGCGCCGTAGGAGGTGACGCGGCCTTTGGGGATCTGTCGCGCTACCTCGTGTACCAGATCGAAGAAGGAGTCGTCTTTGCCGCCGGAGGGTTTAACGGCCTTGAGGCGTTCGCGGGGGGCGGGCGCCGATGGGCGTTTATTCGCGTGGGCCTTTGCACTTGTGGCGGGCCGGCCGGGGGGTTTATTCGCTTTCTTTTTCGGTGCTGCCATTTGTATTTCTTTGGGCAAGAAGTTCCGACCGGCGGGGTTCGCTGACCCCTTCGTATTGATAGGGGCAATGTCTGCATCCATTGCCGCAGCAGTACCCTCGTTCGAGGTGATATTTTTCGGTCAGGACCATCAGGCCCTGCTCGTTAAAATAGAAATCGATCCCTTCAATCAGCTGCTTCATCGTCAGGAGTTGGAGATGTGTTTGCCGCAAGCCGGGCGCCGCCGGTCGCAGCATGTGCAGCCGGCCTGATCCGCGGAGGCCTCACCGGCGTTGTGGGCGTCGGCTCCTCTTCTTTTACACGGGTCAGCAATTGCAAGTCCAGATCGGGCAGCGGTCCCTCAGGGATGGTGAAGCACAGATAGAAGATCTTTTTGCTTTGCGCGATGTCGAGTCCTTCATAATGGGTCCTTATCTTCAGTTCAGGCATTGTTTCACCAGCGTGAACGTCGTTGTTGTCTTCCTGCAATTGAAGCCCATACATCGAGATCACCCATTTCGTAAACTGGTACAGAATGGGCGAGTCGGTTTTAAGATGGATCTTACCGCCGGGGACAAGAATGCGCTGATAGAGGCGGATGAATTTGGGATGGGTAAGCCGGCGAGTGAACCGGGACTTTCGTAGCTGTGGATCGGGGAAGGTCAGCCAGATCTCGCTTACTTCACCCGGCTGGAAATAGGTTGCGATCTTGTCGATATGCGTGCGGAGGAACGCCGCATTGGTGAGCTTTGCCTCGAGTGAGCGCTTGGCGCCGATATAGATGCGGTTGCCCTTCAGGTCTATCCCCAGAAAATTCCGATCGGGATACATTCCTGCGAGTCCGACGGTGTACTCGCCCTTACCGCAGGCCAGCTCGAGGGTCAGCGGGTGGTTGTTCTTAAAAAAAACACCCCATTGACCGGCCATCCCCTCGGGGTATTGCAGGACATTGGGGAAGGATTTGATCGCTTCGAATCGGATTAGTTTCTTTTGGCCCATGAAGGGGCAAAACTACGAAAAAGCGGGCGACCAGGTCGTGCTTTCGCGCCGCGTGTCGGGGCGGTGTGCCTTAATTCCCGGCGTCTTTCTTTGTCTCGAGTACGCTCCGGATGTTGGCCGGAACGTTCGAGAGCAGGATATATCCTGTGGCGTCTTCGATGTCTTTTACGGTGCAGATATACTGGGTCCAGTTGGAGTTTATCGTGTTGATATTGGGAGTATTGACCGCGATAACCCTTGTGCTGGTGGTGATCCGGCTCAGATCGCTATCTCCTTTGGGCAGAACGACGATCACCTTCCAGATATTGGAGGGAACGACGACCCTGCCGCTGTCGACGCTGGCGAGTGAGCCTTTGGAGCCGGTGCCGCCGGTACCATAGGATCCCATGATGACATAGATCTCATTCCCGGCGTTGACGAGCGTCCGGCCATATGCTTCGAGGTTGGCCCAGGTGTGCTCGTTGTTGTTTGGCGCCTGTGGGATCATATTATCCATCAGGAAGGTGGCCTCGTTGGCCGCGAGCGTGTTGGTCCGGTCGGCGGAAGGGCAGTTGTGACCGCGGTCAAAGCCTGATCCCGCATAGGCATTGGCCTGAACACAATGCCAGCCCGGGGGAAGACTCGAGTCGGGCCGGAAATCATTTGTGCGATCGATAGAACCAAGGGAGGTGTCACAGACGTACCAGCTGACCCAGTTCGGTTCGCCCCTGTCGCGATTGTACGACTCGATATAATAGCCGTGATCGTAGAGATAGTTGTCGGAGTCCGCCGGGTTGGCCGTCGCACCGGTGGGATTGCCCAGCAGCATATTGGAGTTATCCGCGGTCGACGCGCCGCCGGTGGTCGTGGTGACCGGCTGCCCCGTAGTTTGCGGAGCAATATGCCGCGTACAGGCGAAGAAGAGCAAAAGCGCCGCCGGCGCTACCAGGGTGTGGCGAAAGAAGCGGAGGTTCATGGAGGATGGGTTTATGGGAAACAAGATAATAAAAAAGCCCCGCCTGGGCGGGGCTTTTAACTGCTGTAGAGGGAGGATTCGAACCTCCACGGGGCGGTTAGCGCTAGCGCAATGTGTGGTGGTCAACCCCAGTCGAACCCGATTTTGGTCGGATCCGGCATTACACTATGTTTATCCCTGGCTCCCCACCCCCGAGACAAGAGGGCATGTCTGCCAAATTTCATCACTCCACAATCTTAAAGAACTTTCGATCTCGTTGTTGAAGCAAAACTAACAAAATGGCCGAAATATTCATAATTTTTGAAGAAATATTTTTGTGTTTTCAAAAATATTCAAATATTTGCACTACGCTGTAGATAAAATTCAAAAACTCTATTCAAGATGGCTGTTAAATTGAATCTCGACAAATTGGATCTTCAGATCATCCATGAGATGATGGAAAATGCGGAGATCTCCTATGCGGAGCTGGGAAAGAAGCTATTTGTCTCGGGAGGTACGATCCATGTCCGAATAAAGAAATTGCAGGAACTCTCAGTCGTTAAAGGTACGAAATTACATGTAGACCTGAAACAGCTGGGCTATGATGTTATCGCCTTTATCGGCATCTATCTCGAAAAAAGCTCCCTCTATGACAGTGTTGCCCGGGAGTTGCAGAAGATCCCCGAGATCGTCCGCCTGAACTATACCACCGGCAACTACAGCATGTTCGCGGAGATCGTCTGCAAGGACATCAATCAATTACGATTTGTATTGCATGATGAGTTGCAAAAAATAAAGGGTATCGAACGCACAGAGACCTTTATTTCTCTCGACGAGAGCTTTACCCGTAACGTCCAGGTTTATAAGGAATAGCTCGTCGCGTCCACCCCGGCCCTGGCGTGATGGATCCCTGTCACACTCTTACGTCGAGCACATCTCTTAGTCCATTCCCCAGTAAATTGAACGCCAGTACCAGCAACATGATCGCGATGCCCGGCGCCAGCGCCAGCATGGGATTATGGGTAATGATAAAGTTATAGTTCTCTTTGATCATCAGCCCCCAGCTGGGCTGTGGCGGCTGTACGCCCACGCCGAGAAAGCTAAGACCCGCCTCGATAACGATCGCGGAGGCGAAGTTGGAGGCCGCCACGACCCATACCGGGCCCATGATATTGGTAAGGATATGGCGAAAGAGGATCCGGCCGTGCGAATAACCCAACGCCCTTGCCGCTTCGACATATTCCCGCTCGCGAACCGCCAGCACCTGGCCCCGGACGATCCGCGCGACATTCACCCAGAGCGTCAGACCGATCGCAATGAATACCTGCCAGAAACCCTTGCCCAGCACCAGCATGATGGCAAATACGAGCAACAAGGTCGGGATACTCCAGATGACATTTACGAGCCAGAGAATGGTCTCGTCCACGCGGCCGCGAAAATAGCCGGCCAGCGCGCCCAGCAGGACACCGACGGTGATCGACAGCAGAACGGTCACCAGGCCGACGGCGAGACTGACTCTAACTCCGATGAGTAACCGACTGAGAATATCGCGGCCGTATTTATCGGTACCCAGCAGGAAAAGCTGTGTTTTGACACGTACGCCGGCCCGGGGGTAGACTCTTCTTTCCGTGACGCCTTCATCGACGAACTTTTCAACGATGACGCTGTCTTTCGTAAAGGCGTACCGGGTGATCGGGATATAATCGAACCGGTCTGGCCGACCATACAGCAGGCGATGAAAAAAGCCTACCTGCCCGGGCGCTCCCGGGCGCTCCATCAGCAGAAACTCCTGGCGGAAGCCGGGCTTTCGACCGCCGATCTCTACAATAATACGGTTGGCATTGGGCGAGGAGTCGGGTGCGATGAGGTATGCGCCGATCGCGACCACGATGGCCGCGCCGATCACGACCAACCCGAAGAGTGTGCCTTTATTGCGTAATAAACGTCGTCGTATGTTTATATTTCCACTCATTTACTGATCTTTCGGTCCTTCCACCGATAGCTCCCAAACTTTCCCAGCCAGCCGGCGACAAGCGTATACCCGATGTGCAGCGGCTGCAAGAACGGAAAATACGCCATCAGCCTGCGTTGACCAAAAAAGCCGGCCACATCTGCCACAAAGGGATATTCCACCGTTGTCTTGACCACCAGCAGGATCAAAAGCAGGAATCCCCACCAGCGATCGGCAAAGGCGGCGGTTGCCAGGATCAGGAAGAGGAGGTTGACAAAGTAGACGACCAGCAGCACCCAAAAAATGCGTTTGTCGTCATAGCGATCCGCCTTGCTGGCCCAGCGGATGCGTTGGTTGAAAAATCCGCTCCAGCGGGTTTCCGGGCGGGTGGAGACGATAGCTGCCGGGCTTTTTAAGAAGAAGACCCGGTCGGGATGGCGGAGTGCGATCTTATGCATCAGGAGCATGTCGTCACCGGAAGGGATCTGGTCGATCCCGGCAAATCCGCCCACTTCATAAAAGGCGCTTCGCGCATAGGCCAGGTTGGCGCCATTGCACATGGAATGGATGCGTTTGCTGACGGCAGCGCCGGTTATTCCTTGCAGGGTAATAAAATCGAGGGTTTGGAAGATGGAGAGCAGGGTGTTAGTCCGGACCCGGGGCTGGCCGCCAATGCGTACGGGGGCCGCGATGAATGCCGCGTTCCGTTCTTCGTAGCAGGCCGCGAGCGTGAGCAACCAGTCGGGGCCGGCGATGCAATCCGCATCAGTGGCGACGATCAGCTCGCCCGACGCCTGGCCGATCCCGGTTTCGATGGCAAATTTCTTATGAGCCGTGACCGTTGCGGCCGCGGGGATCGATGCCATAGAAAGATAGCGAACGGGGAGTCCGGAGAATTCCTTTATGACGCGGGCGGTATTGTCGGTGGAATGGTCGTCCATGACCAGCACCTCGAAAAGATGGCGGGGATAGGTCTGTGCGGCCAGGCTATCGAGACAGCGGCCAATGTTCGCCTCTTCGTTGCGGGCGGGGATCAGGACCGAGATGCGGGTATGAAAGCCGTCCTTGCGTTTTGGGTGAAATCCCGGCAGGGTCCGCCAGGCCCGATGATACCAGACGATCCCTCCGCCGTACACGGCAACGAAAAGACAGCTGATGAGCGTAAGGAGGAATTGCAGCGGCATAGTTTCAGGTGACCGGCAAATATAGCGCGTTAGCAATGACTTCCATGAATTTAGGTTGCAGCAGCGCATGGCCCGCGGGCAGGAGTTCCAGCCGGCCGAAGGGGGTAATGCGCCGTAGGAAGGGCTCCGCCCGCCGGGAGCGAATGATCCGATCGTAACTACCATAGAGAAGAACGACGGGGATCTCTTGCTCCCGGATAAGCCCGGCGATAAGACCCAGCCGCGGCCGGAACCCGCGCATTACCGTCCAGCGGGTATATAATGCGTCGCGAACCGCATCGTCATCGATGTAATGTGCGGCAAATTTGTACAGGCTTGGATTGACAAGCCCCAGCCGGTTGCCGGTGCGCATCAGCAGGAATAGCCAAGCGGGCCTCTTCATCGTCCACCGGAAGAACCGGTTGCCGGCGGCAGTGCGGGTCGCCAGCGCGTACCAGGGATTGACGAACAGCCCATCCGGCGCCAGCAGAACCAGGCGTCCGATGCGTTGGGGCGCCAGCCCGAGGATCTGCAACGCTACCCGGCCGCCCATGCTATAGCCGAGGAGGTCCCATTGCAGGGGCATGCGGTGCGAGAAACCGGCCGCGATGGACTCGAGCAGGGCCACAAGATCGCGCGGATCGAAAAAGAGTTGCGGCTCCTGCCATTCCGTCTCCCCGTGAAAGGGCATGTCAAGCGCGATAATGGTAAAATCGCGCCCAAGGGACCTTTCCAGGAAGGCAAATGAGGCCGCCGACTCCCCATAGCCATGGAAGGCAAAGAGGATGCGGCTCCCGGAACCCCAGGAAGAGTAATGGATGCGCGAAGACCGGAAGGAAATAAATTGGCCGGACATATTATTAAATGTCGGCAAAAACCCGTACATTTATTTAGTTGTTTAACTAACTGTATGCCAAACAACCAATTCAAGAAAGGAGAACTATACAGTTTTATAACGGGAAAGGCGAGTACCGCCATTGCCCGTAATCTGCAAAAGAAATTCAACACGGCAGGGCTGAAGATCACCATCGAACAGTGGAGCGTCCTGTATCAGCTGTGGAAAGAGGATGGGAAGAGCCAGCAGGAGCTTTGCAGCGCCACGTTCCGGGATAAGCCGAGCATCACCAGGCTGGTCGACAACCTGGAGCGGCAGCAGCTGGTAAAGCGGGTGCCTTCGGAGGAGGACCGGCGGATCAACCTGATCTTTCTGACCAAACAGGCGCAGAAGCTGCAGGAAGAGACGATGCAACTGGCCGAAGCCACGCTCAACGAGGCGCTGGAGGGCGTACCCCCGGACCGCATCGATATCTGCAAGGAAGTTTTGCAACTTGTATACGATAATCTTCGATAACCAACCCGGCCTAAAGCCGGCCCAAAAACTATTTTCTATGAGTGCGTCTACTGAAAAAAAGCAAGCCCTGAAGGGGGCTGAATGGCTGATAAAGGAAAGCTCGCCCTTCGAGACCTTTATCCCGGAAGACTTCAATGAAGAGCAGCAGATGGTAAAAGACATGTGTAGCGCCTTCCTGGATACGGAGGTGCTGCCGGTCATCGACCGGATCGACAAGCTGGAGCCTGGGTTGATGCCATCGCTGATCCAAAAGGCCGGCGATCAGGGGCTTCTCGGCGCCGCGATCCCGGAAGAATATGGCGGCCTAGGCAAGGATTTTGTCACCGCCACGCTGGTGAATGAAGGACTTGGCGGCGGCTTCTCGTTTTCGGTAGGCGTTTCCGCGCATACGGGTATCGGTACGTTGCCGATCCTTTATTTCGGCACGCCCGAACAAAAGAAGAAATATATCCCCAAGCTCGCCACCGGCGAATGGAAGGGCTCCTATGGCCTGACGGAACCCAACAGCGGCAGCGATGCGCTTGGCGCCAAGACGACGGCCAAACTGTCGGCCGATGGAAAGCATTACCTGCTCAATGGCCAGAAATGCTGGATCACCAATGGCGGTTTTGCCGACATCTATACCGTCTTTGCCAAGATCGACGGCGACAAGTTCTCCGCCTTTATCGTTGAGCGGGGCTTCGAAGGCTTTACCCAGGGACCCGAAGAGCATAAGATGGGGATCAAGGGTTCATCGACGGTGCAATTGTATTTCCAGGATTGCAAGGTCCCGGCGGAAAACCTGTTGGGAGAGATCGGGAAGGGACATATCATTGCGTTCAACATCCTGAATATCGGCCGGCTCAAGCTGTGCGCGGCTGCGATGGGTGGCGCCAAACGGGCGGCGACCACCGTTATTGAATATGCCAAAACGCGTGAGCAGTTCAAGACCCCGATCGCAAGCTTCGGAGCCATCAAACACAAGCTCGCGGAAATGGCCATCCGCATCTGGACCGCCGAATCGGCGCTCTACCGGACCACGAAATGGATCGACGACAAGGAAGTAAGTCTGGCTGCCGAGGGCAAACCGTTCAACGAAGCGGTACTCGGCGCGGCCGAAGAATATGCCATCGAGTGCGCCATCCTGAAAGTATTCGGAAGCGAGATGCTCGACTTCGTGGTCGACGAAGGCGTACAGATCCACGGAGGCAACGGCTATAGCGACGAATATATCATCTCCAAGGCGTACCGGGACAGCCGGATCAACCGGATCTATGAGGGAACGAACGAGATCAACCGCCTGCTGACCGTCGATATGGTGCTGAAGCGCGCGATGAAGGGAAGACTGGATATCATGGGCCCGGCCATGGCGGTCTCGAAGGAGCTGATGAGTATTCCGGACTTTGGCAGCGACGGCGAGACTCCCTTCGCAAAGGAGAAGAAGGTGATCCAGAATTTCAAAAAGGCGATCCTGATGACGGCCGGCGCCGCCGTTCAGAAATTGATGATGAAACTCGAGAGCGAGCAGGAGGTCCTGATGCATATCGCCGATATGGCTATCGAGACCTTCGTTGCCGAAAGCGCCCTTTTACGGGCATGGAAACTGGCCGATCAACGCGGCGAGACCGGCGCAGCTTTCGAACTGGACATCATGCGTACTTACCTTTATGACGCTGCCGATCGGATCAATAAATCCGGTAAAGACGCCATCAACGCCTTTGCAGACGGTGACGAACAACGGATGATGTTGCTGGGGCTGAAGCGCTTCACCAAGGTCGATGCGTTCAACAGCAAGGCCGCACGGCGCCGCATCGCCGACAAGCTGATCAACGATAACCGCTATCCGCTATAAACGACGTCTAGTACACACATGAGGAACGAAGCCACTGCGTAAATTTTTTGCGGGTGGCTTCCTCATTTGGAACCTGTCTTGCATTGCCGGATTGCCTATCTTTAGTCAATGAATCATCGATTGTGGCGATCATTGATCGGCCTCGTTTTCCTGCTGCCGCCTGCCGGTGGGCGGGCCCAGGACAGCCTGTGGCTGGCGAGGACAACAGGCCCGCTCCCTTTTATGGAGTACGGCATCGGCGATGACCGGCTGGGCGGCGCCAAGATGGGCTTCCTGGATTCGAATGTCCTCGTGAAAGTAGTCGACAGCTTCAAGACCGACTACAAGGTCAGGCTTTCGGGTCAGCACTATGCCTATATCGCCAAATCCAGCCTGATCCTGCTGGGCAAACAATCGAATGCCGGGGTTGCGCACAATCCACATCTCACCGGGAACATAAAAGTGTTTGGCGATACGGCCTCGGACTATGTCATGCTGACGCTGGATGATCGCTACCCCTATCGCGGCACCCAACTGATAGACCCATCGAGGGTGGCCGTCGATGTCTTTGGTGTTACGAGCAATACGAACTGGATCACGCAGCTTCATACCGCAAAAGAGATCCGCAACACCTGGTACGAGCAGATGGAAGACGATGTGTTCCGCATCTATATCCAACTGAAGCATTCGCAGCATTGGGGCTATTCCATGTCCTACGATAGCCTGGGCAAACACCTCCTTATCCGGATCCGGCGGCAACCTGCCGTACTTGATATTCGCAAACTGCGGATCGCCATCGACGCAGGTCATGGCGGCGACAACTCCGGCGCCGATGGGGTCACGAGCAAGGTGCTCGAAAAGAACTATACCCTGCTGATCGCCGAGCAGCTGCGGAAGACGCTGAAGACGGCGGGTGTGAAGCAGGTCTTTATGACCCGGACAAAGGACACCTCGCTGTCGATGCCCGAACGGATCGCGATGCTCAGACAATTCGATCCGCATCTGCTCATCAGTATACATCTGAATTCTGCCGGCAGCGATACCGTACAGGGGACCAGCACCTATTACCGGTATATCGGCTTCCGCCCGCTGAGCCTGGCTATTCTCGAAAGAATGTTGTCGCTGGGATTAAAGGAATACGGGAATGTGGGAGCCTTTAATTTTTCGCTGAGCGGACCTACGGATTATCCCAATGCCCTCGTGGAAGTGGCTTTTCTCAGCAACCGGGAGGACGAGAAAAAGATCCTCAACCCCAAGTTCCACAAGCTGGTGGCGCAGAAGATCTATCAAGGGATCGTCGATTGGCTGATCCAGCAGGGGGGGCCGGGGGCAAACCAAAAAACAAAACCATGAACGGATATTTGATGCAGGAGGCAAATTGGGTGGCAGGCGAAGATCTTTTCCTGGAGAGTTTTGCGGCTGAAAATTCTTATGGCGTCGTTTTCGAGGACGATGGCGATACCGCATTCTTTTATGCCGTGAAAAAAGAGCAGGAAGAACTGAGGATCCTCGATGCGCTGCATATTCATGAGACCGGCAGCGACGACGAGACCGCTGAGGCTTCCGATGAAGAGGCTGAGCCGCTGCCGCCGGCACAGCTAAAGATAATTTGGTCCCGGGACTGGCTGAAATGTGTGCTCGTCATCGATGGGCACGTGCATGCCTTGTTCGACTTCGAAGCGCAGGGCGGCTATAATATCAACGAATTTCCTCCCCCCAATGAATTTTGGACTCAGGGCGACCGCAAACTTACTGCTGAAATGATCCAACGGCTATTTTAGTCCCGCGGGATTACTTTAATCCGGCTGCCGCGGCCTCATCTACAAACCAATGGAGTTCGCCGACGGGCTTGATCACCTGCGACGGATAGAGATCCGGGTTGGATGCGCCTTTCAGCACTTCTTTCAGCGCATGCGCCTTGGCGGAGCCGGCAGTCAGGAACATCACGCAGGCGGAGCGGTTAACGATCGTCTTTGTCAGCGTGATCCGGGACATGTCCTGCGCCTGGAGCCAGAAAGAGGTAGCCCATAGCTTTTCTTCATGGATCACCGGCTGGCCGGGGAAAAGGGAAAGTGTATGGCCGTCATCCCCCATGCCGAGCAGCACGAGATCGAAGCTGGTTGCGGTATTGTCAAAATACCGGTGCAGGATCTTTTCGTATTCCACCGCCGACTGTTCGGCGGAAATATCCGTGCGCATTACGTGGATCTGTTCGGCGGGAACAGGAACAAAGTCGAGGAGGGTGTCATACGCCATCTTCGCGTTGTTGCGGTCGTCCTTGAAGGGAACGGCCCGTTCGTCGCCCCAGAAAACGTGCAGCTTCGACCAGTCGATCTCGTCCTTATACGGAGACTGCGCCAATATCTGGTGCAGCCGTTTGGGTGTGCTGCCACCGGACAGGGCGATCGTATAGCGTTCCTGTTTCTTTAACGTTGCCGCGATATGGCCGGCGATGAATTTCGCAGCGGCCTGGCTCAATGCTTCGCCGTCCTTTAGTACATGAAGTTCCATGATCCAGTTATTTTGTCGGCCCCATAGTGATCCAGTTCTTGCCATCCCGGGCGATCAGCGCCTCGGCATCTTCCGGACCCCAGGAATCGGGGGAATAGTTGGGGAAGCCCGAAGGCGGCCGGCTTTCCCAGGCCTCGAGGATCGGCATAACGATCTTCCAGGCGGCTTCCACCTGATCGGCGCGCATGAACAGCGTGGGATTGCCTTCCATAACATCGAGCAGGAGCGTCTCATAGGCTTCCGGCTCGTGTTCGTTGTCCTTTGGATTGAAGATCATATCCACAGGGGTCAGCGTCATCGACTGACCGGCCTTTTTGGCCTGGAACCGCAGCCGCACCTCCATCTCGGGTTGGATGGCGATGGTCAGCCGGTTGTTCCGCCAGGTCTCCGCTGCTTCCGGGGGGAAGGCGTAGTTTGGCGCCTTCTTGAACTGGATGGTGATATTGGAGGCCTTCTGATTCATCCGTTTGCCGGTACGAACATAGAAGGGAACATCCTGCCAGCGCCAGTTATCGATATAGAACTTTACGGCGGCGAAAGTTTCGGTGGCGGAGTTGGCGTTGACGCCCTTCTCCTGCTTGTAGCCAGGCACCTTCTCGCCCTTCATCCATCCTTCGCCATATTGGCCGCGGACCGCGTATTGGTTGACCTCATCCTTGTTGATGCGGCGGATGGCGTTGAGCACGTCTACCTTTTTGTTCCGGATCTCGTTGGCATTAAAAGAAACGGGAGCTTCCATCCCGACCATGCAGATCAGCTGGAGAATATGGTTCTGGACCATGTCCCGCAGGGCTCCCGACTGCTCGTAGTAGCCGCCGCGACCTTCCAGACCGACGGTCTCAGACACCGTTATCTGTACATGATCGATATAATTCCGGTTCCAGATGGGCTCGAACAGTGCGTTGGCAAATCGGAGTGAGAGGATATTCTGCACCGACTCCTTGCCCAGGTAGTGGTCGATCCGGTAGATCTGTTCTTCCTTGAACATGGTCATGAGCAGCTGGTTCAGCTCATGTGCACTCTTGAGGTCGTGGCCGAAGGGTTTTTCCAGAACGATCCGGGTGGTCGCCGTTTCCGAGCAGAGCTTGAGGGAGCCAAGTCTTTGGGCGATATCCGGCATGAGCTGGGGCGCTACGGACAGGTAGAAAATGACATTGGGGTGTTCACCCATCTCCGCCTCTTTCGCTTTTACGAGATCGGCGATCTTTTGATAATCGCCCTCCTTCTCAGCATCCATCTGGAGGTAGGTAACATGCTTGGAGAAGTCGTCCCAATGGCCGTTGGGTTCGCCTTTCCGGCGGCTGAACTGGTCGATACCGGCGAGCAGTCGCTTCCGGTACTCCTCGTCATTGTAGGGGCTCCGGCCGATGCCGACGATGCCGAATTTGTCGGGCATCCATTCGTCGATGAATAAATTATAAAGTGCGGGCGAGAGTTTCCGATAGTTGAGGTCGCCGCTTCCCCCGAAGATGAAGATCAGGGAAGCCGGTGGTCTTTTATGGTTTGACATAATCTTCTATTTATTCCATTCTGTATGAAAAGTTCCTGGCTCGTCGATGCGCTGATAGGTGTGGGCGCCAAAATAGTCCCGTTGTGCCTGGATCAGGTTGGTCGGCATGCGTTCGCTGCGATAAGCATCGAAATAGCTCAAAGCAGCCATAAGCCCTGCCACGGGATAGCCCATGTGGATGGCGCTGATGATCACATTGCGCATATTTTGCTTTTTGGCCTGCAGCAGCTGGGCAATTTCTCCTTCCAATAACAAATTTGGGAGCTGAGGGTTCTTTGTAAAGGCCTTAAAAAATGTTTCCAGCAGGGAAGACCGGATAATACAGCCGCCGCGCCAGACCTTGACGACTTCCGGCATGGGGATCGCCATATCCAGCTCTTTGGAGGCGATGTGCAGCATGGCCAGTCCCTGGGCGTAGCTGATGATGACGCCGAAGAAAAGGGCATCCTGCACCTGTTGGATGAACACTTCTTTCGGGACCGGGATCTCGGTCGAGGGGGCCTTATAGAGAGTAGATGCCTGGGTTCTTTCATCCTTGTAGGCGGACAGTTCGCGCAGGCAAACGGCCATATCGATAACGGGGATGGGAACGCCCAGGTCCATCGCGTCCTGTGAGGTCCATTTACCCGTGCCTTTGGCTCCGGCCTTGTCGAGGATCATGTCCACGAGGCGGTTGCCGGTCTTATCGTCCTGTTTCAGGAAGATATCCCGGGTGATCTCGACGAGAAAGGATTGGAGGTCCCCGTCATTCCAGCTTTTATACACCTTATGCAGTTCGTCGTTGGTCAATCCCAGACCCCGATGCATCAGGTCGTAAGTTTCGCTGATCAGCTGCATGATGGCGTATTCGATGCCGTTATGCACCATTTTGACATAGTGACCGGCCGCGCCCTTGCCCAGGTGGGCGACGCAGGGGGCGCCATCCACTTTTGCGGCTACGGCTTCCAGCATGGGTCGAACGACCTGGTAGGCTTCGGGGTCGCCACCCGGCATCAGGCTGGGACCCGTGCGTGCGCCCTGCTCGCCGCCGGAGACGCCCATACCCATGAAATGAAATCCTTTATCCTCCATGAACTTTACGCGACGCAATGTATCTACATAGTGAGAGTTGCCGCCGTCGATGACGATATCGCCCTTGTCGAGCAGGGGTAAAAGATCGTTGATGACATCATCAACCGGTTTGCCGGCTGGGACCAGCATCATGATGCTCCTCGGTTTTTCCAACAGCTGCATCATTTCAGCGAGGGTGGTAACGCCTTTCACGGTGGTTCCGGGATTGGCGGAAGATTCGAGTGTTGCTCCTTTCTGTGCATCCTTATCAAAGCCGACTACTGCAAAGCCGTGATCGGCCATATTGAGCAACAGGTTGCGCCCCATCACTCCGAGACCGATCATGCCGAATTTAAATGTATTGTTTGCCATGTCTACATTGTTTGTGTGAGCCGTACGCTCACGTTAAGAGGGCATAAATTTAGGCATTTTATTACCCAAAAAACATATCATTAATTATTATGTAATATGAATTCCTTTTGTATTTTTGTGGTCTCTCCTATTGTACTTTTCATCGAATCTCCCTTGTAAGACCTCCTCCATTTGTCACTATGATCCAACCGTGACACTCCCTTTTTTTTACCTTAAAGCAACCAGATGAAAAGGCCAGCCCCCTTCCTATGGACCGTATTGTTATTTTTCTCCATCCGTCTTTCCGCGCAAGTGGACATATTGACCCAACACTACGACAACCAGCGTACGGGCTGGAACAGCCGGGAAGCGGTGCTCAACACGACCAATGTCAAACCGGGATCGTTTGGAAAACTTTTTAGCTGCGCTGTCGACGATCAGGTTTACGGCCAGCCGCTCATCGTGTCCGGGGTGCTGATGCCTGGTGTCGGCGTGCGAAACATCTTATATGTAGCGACGGTCAATAACACCGTCTATGCCTTTGATGCCGATGCCGACCGGGTGGCGGGGCCATACTGGACAAAAAATCTCACGCCGGCCGGCACGCGGCCGCCGATGAACACCGACGAGACCGGCGCTTGCGGCGGCAACTACAAGGATTTCTCCGGCAAGATGGGGATCGTCGGTACACCGGTGATCGACAAGGCGACCAATACAATTTATCTTGTCTCCAGGAGTATCAGTACGGATGTCAGCAACACCTTTACCCAATATCTGCATGCGATGGACATCACCACCGGCGTAGAAAAGCCGAACAGCCCGGTGGTGATCGCTGCCCAGGTGCCGGGAACGGGCGGCGGCAGTAGCGGTGGCCAGGTTTCGTTCAATCCGCAAAAGCAAAACCAGCGGCCCGGTCTCTTGCTATTGAATGGGGTCGTCTATATCGGCTATTCGTCCCATTGCGACTGGAATCCCTACCATGGCTGGCTGCTGGGTTATGACGCCACCAGTTTGCAACAGAAGTATGTCTACTGCAGCACTCCCTATGGCAGTGAAGGGGGAATCTGGATGGCCGGGTCCGGTCCCGCGGCGGACGAAGCCGGAAACATTCTGGTGGCAACCGGCAACGGGTCGACGGGTGTCGGCACCGACGTCACCGATCCCAGAAACCGGGCTACTTCGCTGATCAAGCTTTCCCCGTCCCTGAGCCAGATGGATTATTTCACTCCTACCAACTATGCCACGCTCAATTCCGGCGATCTCGACTTTGGGTGTACCGAAGTGCTGGTCCTCCCCGGAATGAACCGGGTCTTTGTCGGTGCGAAGGATGGGAGCCTGTATCTGACAGATGTGAACAATCTCGGCGGATACAGCAGCGCCGGCAACAATATCGTACAGCAATACAATCTGCCGACACAGGCGCACCTGCGGTCTTCTTTTGGGTATTATAAAGGATCGGCCAGCGAGTACGTCTATACCTGGAGCGAAAATACCGCCTTACGGGCGATACCGGTCAATCGCGCCGGGGGGAATTTCGATGTCGCTCATGTAGTACAAAGTGGATTGCAGGGACCCACCGGGAACAATGGGGCCAATATGACCACCAGTTCCAACGGCAGTGACGATAATACAGCCATCCTGTGGGTGTCCCATTCGAATAACTGCGACGCCAACCACCAGGTCTGCCCTGGCATCGTGAGGGCCATCCCTGCGGCCGATGTGAATACCGAGCTTTGGAATTCAACGATGGTCGCCGCGGATAATGCGGGCAATTATGCCAAATTCTCCTCGCCGGCGGTGGCCAACGGCAAATTATATGTTTCGACGTTTTCTAACCGGATCGTCGTGTATGGGCTTGTGAGCGGCGGCGCGGGCACCTGCGTCTCTTCGAATCTTGCGCTCAACAAACCGGCGACAGCCTCTTCGGTCCAGACTTCGGCTTATCCGGCATCTTATGCCTTCGATGGAACACAGGCTACGCGCTGGTCCAGTGCCTATAGCGATGCACAATGGATCTATGTGGATCTTGCGCAGCGATATGATCTCTGCCGGGTGACGATCTTTTGGGAAACGGCCTATGGGAAGGACTTTGATATCCAGGTCTCGGATGATGCCCTCACATGGACCACGATCAATTCGGTGCGGGGAAATACATCGACGCAGTCCGTTCTGGCGGTGCAAGGTTCCGGCCGGTATGTGCGGATGAACGGAATTGCCCGCGGCACGCAAAACGGCTATTCGATAAAAGAGATGGAGGTTTATGGCGCCCCTTCCGTCACTTGTCCGACTCCCGCGTCTCCACAGGCTACCGATATTCAACAGAACAGCGCCACGCTCGGCTGGGGCGCCGTCGCGGGAGCCACGAACTATTCGGTGCAGTATAAGGCGGTTGCGGATGCGGACTGGACAACGAAGACCAGCACGGGCACGTCCATTCAGCTGACGGCATTGTCCTGTGCCACGGACTACCTCTACCAGGTGGCGGCCAACTGTTCGAACGGCCAGACCAGCGCCTATTCTACGTCGGCGGGCTTCAGCACGGCCGCGTGTCCCGCCGGCTGCGGCCCCATCCCCACCCGTTGGACGACATCGGATATCGGGAGCATCGGCAAGGCCGGGGAGGCCTGTTATGACGGGTCTACCTTCACCTTACAGGGTTCCGGGACCGATATAGGGGGGACTTCGGATCAATTCCGGTTTGCCTATGTCACTCTAACGGGGGACGATCAGTTTGTTGGCCAGGTCCTGTCACAGGACGCCGCCGATGCAGCGGATAAGGTCGGGATCATGATCCGGCAAAGTCTTGCCGCGAACGCCCAGAATGCTTTTATCGGCGTTACGCATGATCAGGGAGCTATCTTCCAATCCCGGGGTGCTACGGGGGGAAGCACGAATGGGACCTACGCTTCGGGCATCGCTGCCCCCTATTGGCTGAAGCTGGTCAAGTCCGGGTCGATCTATAGCGGTTTTATTTCGCCTGACGGACTTGCCTGGACGCCGGTGGGCGCCCCGACGGATGTCGGATTTGGCGCCGGGGGCAATACGACCTATGCCGGGTTGGCGATTACCAGTCACAATAATTCGGTCCTTTCCACGGCTTCCGTGGATAATTTCGCGCAGGCGGCGCCGCTGCCGATCAGCCTTATAGGATTTGCCGGTCATCCGACCGGGAAGACCGTCACCCTCGAATGGAGCACGGCCTTCGAGCAGAACAGCGATCATTTTGATGTCGAGAAAAGCAATGACGGAATCCATTTTTCGGCGTTGCTGGTGGTTCCTGCGGCGGGGAACAGCAACTACACTGAACAATACCGGGCGGTGGATGAACAGCCGGCCGGGGGGATCAATTATTATCGCCTGAAGGAGGTGGACAAGGATGACCGGGCGATGTATTCGCCGATCGTTATGGTCCGGTTCACTGATGAGGCTTCGCCGGCCCTGTTCCCGAATCCGGTGGGAACCTTTTTCCGCCTGGCAGCCGGGACTTCGGCCATTCAACAGGTGAATGTATATGATCTGATGGGTCGCAAGATGCTGACCGTCGAAAATGCAGCCGCAGGAACGACGGTTCTGATTCCCTGCAGCCGACTGGCGCGCGGCGTCTATGTTGTGGAGGCCAGGACCGCTACGGGACGATATCTGCAGAAGATGCTCAAGCAATAAAATAAGAAACCCGGCCTGTCGCCGGGTTTCTTATTTTCTTATTTATGAAGTTCTTATTTCACTTCACCGGGATGTGGACTTCCGTGATGGCAGGTCGCGCAATGAACGGCGGGGATCGCTTTTCCGCTGTCGTCCTTGTTGAAGCTGAAGTATTTTTTGTTGATCTTACCGGTCATCTTGTACATATGACGGGCGATATCTTTTTCCGGCTTGGCATCGCTGGCAAAATCGAGCCGGTGGGATGTGCTATCGGCGGAGGGGGCATGACAGAAATTACATTTTACGCCGAGGGCGGCCTTCCATTCGTCCATGACCTTTTCCAGATCGTCATGACTGATATCCTTGGGCAACACTTTGAAATTGTGTTTGGGGGGCTTTGGGTCGTCCTGGGGGCGGGAGGCGGCCATTCCGATGACCATCAGGCCAAAAAGGGCGGAAACAACGGCGAATTTCTTGTAATGCAGCATAGTGGAAATTTTGGATAGGCTAATTTAGGGGAAACCGTGCAACAATATGACAATATTTTGACAATAGGGTCGAAGAGACCCGGCTCGTACCTTTGTCTCCATTATGGAATCTACCGCAACGGAATACCTGAAGAGAGGGCATATCGTGATCATGGCTATCTGTACGGGGCTGATCGTCGCAAATATCTATTATTGTCAGCCGCTCATCGTCCTTATCAGCAAAGGCTTCGGGATCCCCGAAACGCAGGGGGGGCGCATCCCTTTTCTCACTCAACTGGGATATGCGCTTGGTCTTTTGTTCTTCGTACCGCTCGGTGACAAGGTGGAACGCCGGCGCCAGATCATCTGGATGACCGCTTTTGCCGTGTGTTCGCTCATTTTTGCCGCGTTGTCGCCCAATCTCCTTTGCCTGGAGATCGCGAGTGTCTGTATCGGGGCTTCGTCCGTCGTTCCACAGCTGATCCTTCCCCTTGCCGCGCATCTTTCGCCGCCTTCGCGGACGGGTAAGGTGATCGGGGCGATCATGAGCGGGCTCCTTATCGGCATCCTGCTATCGCGGACCCTCAGTGGATTTATCGGCCGGTGGGTGGGCTGGCGGGGTATGTTCGGAGTAGCGGCGGGTATCAGCTTCCTGCTGCTGCTCATCATTCGCCTGACCTTCCCGCGGAGCAAGACAAACTTTGCCGGCTCGTATGCCTCGCTGATGCGCAGTCTGCTTACCCTGACGCGGGAGCAGCCCGTGTTGCGGGAAGCCGCGGCCATCAATGCCCTGGCCTTTTCCACCTTTGGGATGTTCTGGACGACGATGGTGCTGCATCTTTCCGGGGCGCCCTTCCATTTCAAGAGCGACCTGATCGGACTTTTCGGGCTTGCGGCGGCGGCCGGCGCGCTGGCGGCACCGTTGGTGGGGGGCTCCGCGGACAAGCGGAACCCGCGCATCGCCATCGGGTATGGACTGGGGTTGTTGTTGTTGTCTTTTGCGCTGCTCTATCTCGGGGCAGACTCCATCGTCGGCGTGATCGCCGGCATCGTCCTGCTCGATCTGGCAATGCAATGCATCCATGTGTCGAACCAAAGCCGGGTCTATGCATTGATCCCGCAGGCGCGCAACCGGCTTAATACTGTATATATGACCGTTAGTTTCGTGGGGACGGCGATGGGCTCGGCTATCGGGCTGTTGGCCTGGGACAAAGGTGGGTGGACGGGGGTATGCATTACCGGGGCGCTGTTGACGGCGGCGTCGTTCACCATCTACGGGCTTACCCTTAATCCGCGCAAAGCGGATTGTCCGACAGGACAGACATAAGCGATATGCCGGATATATGCTATTTTTCTACAGCGTATATCCGGCATATAGAAGACAGCGAACTATTGCGGCATAAGCGTGGAACGGAGGTTAACAAATTACTAATTGCGGCGATAAGGACGTGTTTCTCTTGGTCGGTAACATTTTTCGCCTTATATTTGCACCGTTAAATTTGAGCTGAACACAGCACCAGTAATTGAATGATCATTTCCGCTATTATAAATCTCCGGTAAATTGTTAGTCGTCTTTACTCCCTGCTTTTTTACTCAGATTGCCTTTTATTTTCATTTTTAACCAGTTATTAGTATGAACATTTACATTTCGAATTTGAGCTTCAACGTCACGGACGAAGACCTCCAGGATTATTTTGCAGAATACGGTGAGGTTTCTTCCGCCAAGGTCATCATGGACAAATTCACCAATAAATCCCGTGGGTTTGCATTCGTGGAAATGCCCGATGACGAAGCAGCTAAAAAAGCTATCCAGGAACTGGATGGTGCATCCGTAGACGGCCGCACTATCGGTGTATCGGTAGCAAAGCCTCGTGAAGACCGCGGCAATGGCGGTGGCAACAAGGGCGGTGGTTCCTTCCAACGCCGGGGCAACAACAACTATAGCAACAGCCGTTATTAATACTGCGCTTTTGTTGATATTGAGGGCTCCTGAAAAAGGGGCCCTTTTTTTTTCGATAAAAGTGTAAGGGGAGGCGGCGATCGTAAGGAAAAGCGGCGATCCGTGGTCTATGCCGCCCTGAGATCCTTGCTCAGGGTGAGGGCGATCGTCGTACCCATATCCAGCGAGTCGATGCTGATGGTGCCGCCCAGTTTTTCGGCTGCATCCTGCACCTGGCGGAAGCAGTTGGCGCAGCTGCGATAGAAATAGACGCCGGCATTCCGCACCCGGATCATGGTCTTTTCACCCTTGCAGATGGATTCGATGTGGATACACTCGTTTTGGGTGCTTTCCACGGCCTTGTCCAGGACGTTCCAAAGGATGAATGCTAGCAGATTCTCATCGGAGCCCACCTCCAAATCACGATCTATTTGATTGATAATCAAAGTCTTGCGACTTACCGCGCGGGGGAGAAGACCAGTTACCAGCTCATCCACAAAGCGATGCAGGGAGATGGTCGTACACAAATCAGAAGCCATTGATACAGGATTTCAGTAAGGGGGTTCTTTTAACCGTGTAAATGTAACGCAATGGGACATTACTTTGTGTCGCGTTGAAAATAAATTTTTCAAAACTAAAGAAAAACCCGCAGCGGGTTGCATGCGGGTTTTCCGGTATATATATTGCCGGAAACTCTCTTTTATTCAAAATAGCGAGTTCCCGGCAAACGGCTAAAGACTGTCCTTCGGACGGACGCGTACCGCGTCCTTTGGAGGATGAATTGACGTTTACCGCCACGAGCCGCGGTTCCAGTGGTAACCCCTTGCGCCATGGTCCCAGTGGCCTGGTGACCAGGTACGGCCAGCTCTCGGCCGGCCCCAATGGCCTCTATGCCAGCGATAGCCGCCGCCGCTATATATCCAATCGCCTTCGATCCAGATATAGCCGGCGCCGGGCGAGGCCGGGCGCTCATAATAAACATCTGCGGGTTGTTCGGTGACATACCCGTCAACCGCGCAGCCGGTAGCGGCTAAACAGCCTGCTATCCCTATGATGATCAATATTTTTTTCATGAGTTTTTTGTTTTATTCGTGAGTCCTGCCGACTTTATTCCGTCCAATCCTGTGCCAGCGGGATTTTTGGCCGGAAACCAGGCTAAAACACCCTTCCTGTGGTGCTAATTCCCCATAACGCAACCACAGATATGTTGCAAAACCTTAAATTTGTAGTAATCACAGGACTTAAGGAACAATTTATCATGAGTGAAACAACTTCAATTCCGACGTCCCTGACGGCGAAGGATTTTGCTACCGATCAGGAAGTACGTTGGTGCCCCGGTTGCGGGGATTATTCGATACTCGCCCAAGTGCAGAAAATTATGCCTACCCTTGGGATCCCCCGCGAAAACATCGTCATCATTTCCGGTATCGGTTGTAGCAGCCGCTTCCCGTACTATATGAATACGTACGGCATGCACTCGATCCATGGGCGCGCGACGGCGATCGCTTCCGGACTGAAAGCCACACGTCCGGAGTTGAGTGTCTGGGTCGTCACGGGTGATGGCGACAGCCTGAGTATCGGCGGCAATCATACGATCCATTTGCTGCGGCGGAATTTCGATATCAACATCCTGCTTTTCAACAACCAGATCTATGGGCTGACGAAGGGACAATACTCTCCTACTTCGGAAGAGAGAAAAGTAACCAAGTCGACGCCGTTCGGCAGTATCGACCATCCGTTCAATCCGTTGGCACTCGCCCGCGGCGCGGATGCCGGATTTGTGGCCCGGAGTATGGACCGTGACCCCAAGCATCTGCAGCAGATGTTGCTGCGCAGCCAGGCGCACAAAGGCGCTTCGTTCCTCGAGATCTATCAAAACTGCAATATCTTCAATGACGGCGCCTTCGAGATCTTTACGGAAAAAGGAACAAAGCCGCTGGAAACCCTCTTCCTCGAGCAGGGCAAGCCGCTTGTCTTTGGCGCACAACGCGATAAAGGTATCCGCCTCGACGGATTCCATCCGGTGGTGGTGGAATTAGGAAAGGACTATAGTGAAAGCGATTGCTGGATCCATGACGAGAACGATTTCTTCAAGGCGCAGATCCTGGTGCGCATGTTCGATGACCCGAAGATCGAGGGCCATCTGCCGCGCCCCTTTGGCGTTTTCTTCGAGAATGACAGACCTTGTTACGAGGATATGCTGAACATGCAGATCGAAGACGTCATCGCCAGCAAAGGAAAAGGCGATCTGGATAAGCTGCTCCGCGGCAACGAGACCTGGACTATTGTTTAGTGACGGCGTTCGCCAGAGGCGCCCGCATGGGTAGCCTTCTACCTCCGCATAGTATAGACCTCTATAAAAATAAAAAGAGGCCGGCCCGACAGGATTGAGCCGCCTCTTTTTTGGTTTTTTCACAGTGAAGTCGTTAGTTGGTCAGTGAAGTCGATAAGGGGTCTCTTTGTAATAAAAAAGAGCCAGCGATAGACATCGCCGGCCTGTGCTTACCTCTGAAACCACAAAAAGAAAAAGTTCGAAATATTTTTCATTGTTCTTATTCTATTGTTACATGAACTGTCGTTGGACAGGCGCTCTACGCTACTATACCTTGCTGTTAGTATCAGTCACATTTTCCAGTCTATCCCGTAAAGGATAGAACCGCAAAACAATAATAAAGTAATCGGGTCGATTAGTGTCGGAAGGCAGCCGGGACTGCACTTACCGGGTTGAATTGCTTCAATGAGGGTAACGAAGAGATTCTCGTCAGGACAGGGGATGTTAGGTATCTCAAAACTATGAAGCGAATCACTTCATAAGAAGGCATGGAACCCGGATATCGATGGATTGGAATCTTCGGATAGAAATTGGACGGTGAGTGATTCAGTGGAAGTAAGCGCGGTAAAAATAAAGACAGTTTCGGTAAAAAGCAATAATTTTTTTTATTTTTTGTTCACCCCCTGCAAGCGGGGTGCTTTCCCGCAGGGAGGGGGCAGCCTAAACCCTTACTGAACAGGGGTTTCAACCAAACCGGACTCCGTCCGGTTCAAGACGTTAGCGGGTTTCGGTACAACCGAGCTTCGCGAAGGTTGCGAACGAGCTTTTGCCGGTGGCAAAGGCGACGTTCTTTATATTTGATCAATTTTTTGCTGAAACTCTTTGTAAGCCGCCTTGAAGGTTTTCTCCCGTTTCCGGTTAAACCACCATTCGGGCGCCGTTTTTTTCATCAGGGTATCGATGTTCCGCATGCCCATCAGATACCAGACTCCTTTCAATTTTCCCGTGAAGGAAGACTGCAGTGCCCGCAGGCTCATGGCAAATCCGCTGTCAAGGTATTCCATATGGTGCCAGTAGCCGGCAGGCATGAACAGGGTATCGCCATGTTCGAGGATGACCTCGTAGCCCCTGGCCAGGCGCAGGGCCGGATATTTCTCCAGCTCGAGCTTGTTGGCATCCTGGTCGAAATACTTTTCAAAATTCACGAAACTCAGCACTTCCCATGGCTTCCGGTAGAGCTTGTGTTGCTCCTCGAACGGGAACAACAAGACCCGCTTGCGACCGACGAATTGGGTATGGATGATATGCGAGAGATCGATGTCGAAATGCATATGGGTAACGGAACCCTTGCCGCCTACGAACAACATGGGATAGCGCTTGACAAAGCCTTTCATCAATTGCTCCGGCCATTCGAAATCCCTGACGATCTCCGGGGCGTGCTCGAAGATGTTGAATAGAAAGATGCGCCATTCCGCGGGCCCCTGCCGGACCATATCGATGTAGTCGCCGAATTTCATATAATCGTCAGCCGTATTGATCGGGGTATAGGCATCACTCTTCACATTGTTATAGACCCCCACCTTAACTTCTCCTACGACGGACTTGAAATAGTCCCAGTTCCATTTATCAAAAGCAGGCCATTGCCTGGACAACCCCCGAATGACCAACGGTTTCATCGGGGTGTAGTACTGATTTTTAAAATCGTCAGCACTAATAGTGTCCACGGTATCTACGGCCTGTAAGTACATTCTTGACTCCATGTTTGTGTCCGCAAAAATAAAAATAATTAACTTACCGCATGTTATTGCACGTGCATCCGGAAAATCCCCAGCAAAGGAATGTTAAAATGGTCGTTGAGTGTTTAATGGACGGAGGCGTGATCATCTATCCTACGGATACGATCTATGGTTTGGGGTGTGATATTTTCCAGCACAAGGCGGTGGAACGCATCTGCCGGATCAAGCAGGTGGATCCCGCCAAGGCCCAGCTATCCTTCATCTGTTATGACCTCAGCGATCTCAGCAATTATACCAAAAGCATTTCAACGCCCTTGTACCGATTGCTAAAAACATACCTGCCCGGGCCTTATACCTTTATCCTTCCGGCGAGCAAACAAGTCCCCAAGATACTGAAAAGCCGCAAAGACACCATTGGTCTCCGCATTCCCGACAATATAATCGCCCGCTCGCTGATCAAGGAGTTGAACCACCCGATCCTGAGCTCGTCGTTGCCAGGTGCCTTCGCCAGCCATGGGCTCGACGAAAAAATAGCCCATGGCCGCAAAGGAGCTAACGATGGGCCTTCGGCCGCGCCTCCGGCGCTTCGGGTAGAAGAGTATACCGACCCTGAAATGATCCAGGAGAAATTCGAGAACCAGGTGGACATCATCATCGACGGGGGCATCGGCGGAATGGTGCCCTCCACCGTGGTGGATTGCACCGGAGAGGAGCCGGTGCTCATCCGGAAAGGATTGGGTGAATGGGCGGAGGCTAGTCTATAAATTGCAGCGTTTCCTGGACCTCTCCGCCGGGAGTGATATTAAAACTTTTCCGATGGTATTTACAGAGCCCGTATCGCTCGATCGCATCCCGGTGTTCTTTCGTACCATATCCCTTATTCGTATCCCAGCGATAGTGGGGAAATTCGCTATGTAAGTTGTGCATGTACTCGTCCCGCCAGGTCTTGGCGAGGATGCTGGCCGCCGCGATGGAGGAGAAGATGGAGTCGCCTTTTACGATACAGCGGTGCGGGATCCGTTTATATTTTGTGAACCGGTTGCCGTCGATCAGCAGGAGGCGGGGTTTGGGCTTTAACTGATCAAGGGCAAGGTGCATCGCTTTGAAAGAGGCCTTGAGGATATTGATCCTATCTATTTCGTCATGATCTACTTTTGCTACGGCCCAGGCCAGGGCATTCGCTTCGATATAACCCCGAAGCTCGTTCCTGTTCTCCGGAGTGACCTGTTTTGAGTCGTTGAGCAACGGATGAAAGAATCCCATCGGTAAGATGACGGCGGCGGCGAATACGGGGCCCGCATAGCAACCGCGACCGGCCTCATCGCAACCGGCTTCCGTCAATTCCTCCTGGTAGTGGCTTCTCAGCGGATTCTCCATGGGCCAAAAATACGATCGGATGCAATCTGATATTCCGATCTGGATAAAAATCAGGAACTTTGGCCCCGCTATGCAATCCTCTCTCCGTCAGTCGTCCCGCCCCGTGGCCATCTGGGTCTATATCGGGGTCGTCATGTTGCTCATCCAGGTTGTTCTCGGCGGTATCACCCGGCTCTCCGGTTCAGGGCTTTCCATCACGGAATGGAATGTGGTCACCGGCACGCTTCCGCCTTTGAACGCTACGCAATGGCAGGGCGAATTCGACAAATACCGGCAGACGCCGCAGTACCGGCTGATCAACTCCGATTTCACGCTGGCTGATTTTAAATTTATCTTTTTCTGGGAGTGGTTCCACCGGTTTTGGGCCCGCATGGTGGGCGTGGTATTCCTGGTGGGCTTTGTCTGGCTCGTGGCCAGGAAGAAGCTGCAACCGGCGATGATGCGTCCGCTGATCATCCTCTTCCTGCTTGGGGCGTTACAGGGGGCGATCGGTTGGATCATGGTGGCCAGTGGGCTTGTGGGGGATGCTATTTATGTCGCGCCGACCCGTCTGGCGCTTCACTTTGTTTTTGCGCTTGTGCTCATCCTTTATGCGTTCTGGTTTGCGCTCGATCTGTCGGTCGATGCGCGGGCAAGATTGGGGAATAAGGCTCTTCGCCGCTGGACCTGGATAATCATCGGCGTTCTCTTCTTCCAACTCCTCTATGGCGCCCTGATGGCCGGTCATAAAGCGGCTGCGGCGGCGCCGACCTGGCCGACGATCAACGGGGCCTGGATCCCGTACCGTGTATTCAGCGAGCATCCGCTGCTGAAGGACCTGGTGGGTAATACGATTACCGTCCAGTTTATTCACCGGGGGCTTGCCTATACCCTGCTGGTGCTCGTTCTTATCTGGACGGGCTTTGCGTTCCGTGCCCGGCCTGTGACACCGGCTTTTCAACGGTTGCGGAGGCTGCCCCTGGCCGTGATTATGGCCCAGATCATCCTCGGAATTTGCAGCCTGCTTACGAGTCCCGGCATCATCGCCCGCCAATGGGTAGCCTTCGACTGGCTGGCCCTGATCCACCAAATGACGGGGCTCTTATTCCTTGTGACCATGGTTGGGATGTTGTACCTTGTGGTACCGGGTAAGCCCGGGTCCGAACGATAGTCCGAAAGATAGTCCCAACGACATTCCCAACGACATTCTGTAACCGTATGATGCGAATCCTAAAAGCCATTTATTATTTCTTTCCGGTTCAGCTGCTTCTATTGCACGTAAAGAAGTTCCAGGTGCTGCTGATCTTCTGGCTGATCCTCTTCAGCACGCTGAACGGAGGGTTTATGCGGACATACGGGGCGGCGGCGCTGTTTCTTTCACCCGAATATCTCGGGGATGTCAGTCCGATCAGTATGGCGATCGTGGGTGTGGCGACGGGGATCTATATCATGAGCTGGAACATCACCACCTTTATCATCTTCTGCCGGCATTTCCGTTTTCTGGCGACGACGACAAAGCCCTTTCTGAAATATTGCATCAACAATTCGATCCTGCCGATCATCTTCCTGATCTTCTATTTTGTAAAAGCGTTCCAGTTCAGTATCAATCGCGAGCTGTTACATGTCCATTCGGTCATCCTGCTCGCCCTGGGCTTTCTCGCCGGATTCAGTTTTCTGATCACCGTTTCGCTGTTGTATTTCTTTCGCGCGGACCAGAGTATCATCCGCCGGATGACCCCCGTGATCAGCAATCCGAAGCTCTTCAAATCCCAATTCTCAAAGGAAGAGGTGAAGCTGAACGAGAGCCGGCTGATGCACGTCAAATACTACCTCAACTCTCCTACTACGGTGCGGAAGACCCGGGATGTGGCGCACTACAGCAAGGCCTTTATCGAAAGTATTTTCAACCGGCATCATATCTCCGCCGTCCTCAGCATTTTCGTCGCATTCATCTCGCTTATTTTTATCGGCTTTTTCATGGACAGCCGGTATTTTCAGTTGCCCGCGGCAGCCAGCATCTTTATCTTCTTCGCCATCCTGATCTCGCTTACCGGCGCCTTCTCTTATTTTCTGCAGTCCTGGAGCATCCCGTTCTTCGTGGTCCTGTTCTTTGTCCTGAACCTTCTTTACAAATACAACGTCATCGACCCCACGAATAAGGCGTATGGCCTCAATTATACGCAGATGGAGGACCGGCCGTTGTATGATCAGCAGACCCTGCTGCAATTGTGTTCCAATGCAAACGTAGAGCGTGATAAGGCGAATATGCTCCACATCCTGGAGAAGTGGAAGGCCAGGCAGTCCTCGCCCAGGCCGTTGCTTTTCCTGGTGAACACCAGCGGCGGGGGGAGCCGCAGCGCCACCTTCACGCTCAGTATCCTGCAGCGGCTGGACAGCCTCAGCGGCGGAAAGCTGATGCGTAAGACCTTTCTCATCACCGGGGCTTCCGGCGGAATGCTGGGAGCCGCTTACTTTCGCGAGTTATCCCGGTTGCGGGACGGAGGCGACGCTTCGATCCATCTCCAGGACCGGCGTTATGTCAACGATATCTCCGGCGATCTGCTGAATACGCTTTTCTCCTCGTTTGTGGCCCGGGACCTGGCTTCTCCGGCGCAAAAGTTCGAAGTTGGCGATCACGAATACGTAAAGGACCGGGGCTTTGCCTTCGAGCAGAAGCTCAACGAGAATACTCATGGCATTCTCAACCGGCAACTGAAGGACATTGCACCTGACGAAGCCAATGCCCGGATGCCGATGATGCTGTTCAATCCCGTCATCACCCGCGACAGCCGGGCGCTGGTCATCTCGACCCAGCCGGTCAGCTTCCTGATGCGTCCCCGTTACGACAGCGCCCGATTGCCGAGGATGGATCCCGATGCGGTGGATTTCGGGGCCTTGTTCGCCAAACAGGGACCGAAGGATCTTCGCCTGCTGACGGCGCTCCGGATGAACGCGACCTTTCCCTATGTCCTTCCGAATGTCTGGCTGCCAAGCCGGCCAGTCGTCGACGTTATGGACGCCGGTTTCCGCGACAACTTCGGGGAGATGAATGCTGTCCGGTTTGTCAACGCTTTTCGGGAGTGGTTACAGGAAAACACGAGCGGCGTGGTTCTTTTGCAGATCCGCGACCGGAAGGCCGGGGGCTGGGAGAATCCCTATGAATCCGACGATATCACGGAGATCATCACCAAGCCCTTCCTGCTTTTACAGGACAACTGGTATAAGATGCAGGAATATAGCCAGGATGATCTGCTGAGCCTTGCTCAAAACTCGATGGGGTTTCCTTTCCGCAAGCTGATCTTCCAATATGTTCCGCGGACAGAGGATGCCGGTGCGGCGCTGAACTTTCATCTGACCCGGCAGGAGAAGCTGAATATCACAGGCTCGCTGGATAACACCGATAATCAGCGCGCGTTCCAGGCGTTTTCGCAATTGGCGGCCGGCCAGTGAGGAGGCGCCATGCCGGACCAGGGGTCCGGGCGGCCGCAGTTCATGGCTGAATAAGCTGGATCGCGTTGGGCACGACGCTGATGTGAAACTCGCTCGCCGAGGCCTTTGGATCGCCATCGATATGCAGCGGCGCCTCGCCGGGGTTTTCGATCACCAGGGTGGGCGTTTGAAAGTAAAGGATCCTTTCTTTTCCCAATTTTTCGGGTTGTGGCTGGATGCGGTAGCCGCCGAGCACCTGGCGGATCACCGACAGCAGGAAGCGAAGCCGGTTGGTTCTTTTTGCAATGACGATATCCAGGAGGCCGTCACTCAGACTAGCCTTTGGCGCGATGGTAAAGTTGTTGCCAAATTGGTTGCCGTTGGCGATGCTGATGAAATAGGCTTCTTCGCGGAAGGAGGGTTCGCTGCCAGTGCCGCTGCCGTCGCCGCTCTTGCTCCCGATGCCTGCGGGGATGCGCAGCAGGAAAGGGTAGGGGCGGGCGTTAAAGAAATTTCTCATTGTCACCCGGATATAAGTTTGCAGCCCGCGTTTGGGCTGTTCCGCGAATTCCTCGGCCACCTTTGCATCGAAACCGATGCCGCAGAGCATACAGGAGAACTGCCCGTTGATGAGAAAACCGTCGATCGGCGAAGCCTTTGCCGCGAAGACGATCTCCAGCGCCTTTTTGGCATCCTTGGGGATCCCCGCGGCAAAGGCGAGTCCGTTGCCTGAACCCATGGGGACGATGCCGACGCGCACGTCGACACCGGATAGCGCCGCGGCGACCGCGCTGACCGTACCGTCACCGCCGCAGACGACAATGTCCGTGACGGCGGCTTGCTGGATAAAAGGCAGCAGGAAAGCATAGTCGCCCTCTATATTGGTGGGGAGAATGCTATAAGCGATATTTTTTTCTTCCGTTTTTTGCCGGATCAGCTCCTGCAATGGCGATTTCCCGCGTGTGCCGGAGATAGGGTTGATGAGATAGATGATGTTTCTTTTGGGCATAGTTCCGCAATGCGGCGCAAAGATCAAGGATTTTTCTCAACTGGCCGATGGCCGGTGGAATTACTTAACGGCCACTGCCGGCGCTTCGGGCAGATGCAGGATGTCCGAAAGAAAATGCCCGATCCCCTTTTCCACACCCGGGATATCATGAGAACGGAGGCCGCTGCTGATGACGTGGGTGCCTGCCTCGGGAAGCGCCTCCTTGTATTTGAGCGCGGCGGGCGTACCCAGATGGTCGAACATCTCCAGGGAAGCGGAGACCTTTACGACGCTGTCCTGGTGCGTCTCGTCCTTGTAGAAATAGAACAGGCCCACCGGCTGGGTCACTTTGGCGAATTTGTCGTCGGCCATCGTCGTCTCCAGCAGCTCTTCGAGTGCAACCACAGCCTCCGTGCGGTATTTGGGATACCAGTATTGGCGATACAACGGGCCGTAATCCTCTTTACTGATGATATAGTTGGAACCGGTGATGAGATGCGCGATCTGCAATCCCCAGGGGTTGTTCGCGATCCAGGCGTTGGGGTCATTGATGGCGATGTTGGGGGATAGCAGGACCAGGGCGGACACTTCGCCGGGATACGTGTAGGCCAGTTGAAGGGCAAGGGTGCCACCGGTAGAGGTCCCCATCAGGATCACCTTGTCCCCGAGCTGCCGCCCGATGGCCAGGGCTTCCTGTGCCGAAGCCCACATTTTGTCGGCCGTAAGGTTGATCATGGGCTCGGTCGTGTCGATGCCATGCTCGGCAATTCTCGGCAGGTAGAGGTTGCAGCCGTATTTTTTTGCGATATCCCGGTGGACCGGGTCGCCTTCGCCCTGTGAGGCGGAGAATCCATGAAGGTACACTATCGCAAATGGCGTTTTCTTCCGGGAAGAATCGGCCCAGACGATGCGGGCTTCGTTATCGGGTTTCAGCCGGTGGACGGCCTCCTGGCTCCGGATATAGGATTCCAGGGCGTCGGGTGCCGCCGGGACCGTTGGCTGAGCTTCCGCATAAATGGGTTTGGAGGGGTGCGGCCCCAGGAAATAGAGGATAATGAGCAGAACAGGGATCAGGAGCCAGAATTTTTTTCGCCCGCGCATGAGATAAAATTTGTACTGAAAGTATGGTTTTTATGTTATTTCTCCCCGAACGATCCGATCCGGCTAGGAAATGCCGGCGAAATGGCGTACTTTTGCGCCCCGAAAGGTAGGCCCAGGCCCGCTTTTTGTGAAACAGTAATTATATGCAAATCAGAAACATAGCGATCATCGCGCACGTCGACCACGGTAAGACTACATTGGTGGACAAGATCTTACATGCTACCCATGTATTTCGTGACAATCAGGAAACCGGTGAACTGATCATGGACAATAACGACCTCGAAAAAGAACGGGGTATCACCATTTTCAGCAAGAACGCTGCGGTTGAATATAAAGGGGTCAAGATCAATGTGATCGATACTCCTGGTCACTCCGACTTCGGCGGCGAGGTAGAGCGCGTCCTTAAAATGGCCGATGGGGTTCTGCTGCTTGTCGACGCCTTTGAGGGCCCGATGCCTCAGACGCGTTTCGTTTTGCAGAAGGCGCTCCAGCTCAACCTGAAACCCATTGTGGTCATCAATAAGGTCGACAAGCCCAATTGCCGGCCCGACGAGGTGCATGACGCCGTTTTTGAACTGTTCTTCAACCTGGATGCCACCGAAGATCAGCTGGACTTCCCTACCTTCTACGGTAGCGGCAAGAACGGCTGGTTCAACAGCAAGAATGAGCAATGTGCCGATATCACCCCGCTGCTGGATGGTATCCTGCAGTATGTACCGGAACCCAAGGTTTCCGAAGGTCCCCTGCAGATGCAGATCACCTCGCTCGACTATTCGTCCTTTCTCGGCCGGATCGCGGTAGGAAAGGTCGCTCGCGGCTCCATCAGGGAAGGGCAGCCGATCGCCCTGATGCAAGCAGGCGGCGTCATCAAGAAGTCCAAGGTAAAGGAATTATATACGTTCATGGGCATGGGTAAGAAGAAGGCGTCCGAAGTGGAAGCCGGTGATATCTGCGCCGTTGTGGGTCTGGAAGACTTCAACATTGGCGATACCATCGCCGACGCGGAAGCTCCGGAAGCCCTGCCGGTGATCAGCGTTGACGAACCTACCATGAGTATGCTTTTCGGCATCAATAACTCGCCTTTCTTTGGCAAGGATGGCAAATTCGTCACCTCGCGTCACCTTCGTGACCGGCTGATGAAAGAGACGGAAAAGAACCTTGCCCTGAAGGTAGAAGATACGGACAGCGCCGATAGCTTCCTGGTTTATGGCCGCGGTATCCTGCACCTCGGTATTCTGGTGGAGACCATGCGTCGCGAAGGTTTCGAACTGACCGTTGGTCAGCCCCAGGTACTGGTAAAAGAGATCGATGGCAAGAAGCACGAACCCTATGAGATCCTGGTCGTCGACGTACCCGCCGAGTTCAGCGGGAAGGTCATCGACATGGTGACCCAGCGCAAGGGCGAAATGCTCGTTATGGAAAGCAAGGGGGACATGCAACACCTCGAATTCGAAATTCCCTCCCGCGGGCTGATCGGCCTGCGTAGCAATATGCTGACCAACACCGCCGGCGAAGCCGTCATGGCACATCGCTTCCTGGAATACAAGCCCTGGAAGGGGCCCATCCCCGGCCGGAACAATGGCGTTCTGTTGAGCAAGAACCAGGAAAAAACCACTGCCTACTCGATCGATAAGTTGCAGGAACGCGGCACCTTCTTTGTCGACCCGGGTGAAGACGTTTACGCAGGCCAGATCATTGCCGAGCATATCAAGCCAGGGGATCTTATCGTCAACGCTACGGAAGGAAAGAAACTGACCAACATGCGCGCCAGCGGCAGCGATGATTCGGTCCGCATCATCCCGAGGAAGCAGATGACCCTGGAAGAATGTATGGAGTATATCCAGCAGGACGAATGCATCGAAGTGACGCCCAAGAAGATCCGGCTGCGGAAGGTAATCCTCGACGAGGAAGAGCGGAAGCGCGTCGCCCGGACGATGAAGACCGAGCAGGTGGGGTAATAGCCCGAGGCGGTTGGGTGATAAGTCGTATCTTTATATTATGAAGCGGAATCTTCTTTTCATCTTCATTCTTTCCCTGCTGCTCTCTGCAGCAGGGGCGCTGCCGGCGCATGCGCAATGTTCCATCTGTACGCGCACCGCGCAACAGTTAGGGGAGCGGCCGGCCAAGGCGCTGAATAAGGGCATCATCTACCTCGCGTTTACACCTCTTGCGATTGGCGGGGTCCTCGGTTATCGTTGGTGGAAGAGTGAAAACCATGGCTCAGAATAGATCTGTCTCCGTCGTGCTGGGCACCTATAATGGGGAAGCCTATTTGCGGGAGCAACTCGATTCCATTTTTGCACAAACCTGGTTCCCTCAGGAGATCATTGCCGTCGACGACTGTAGCACGGACGGTACTGTGGCGATCTTACACGAATACGCCGCCCGCACGGACCGGATGAAAGTGATCGTCAACGAGCAGAACCTGGGCTTTATCCGCAATTTCGAAAAAGGCTGCTCCCTTTCCAAAGGCCGCTGGATCGCGCTCTGCGATCAGGACGATTACTGGATGCCGGACAAGATCGAGAAAATGGTGGCGGCTATCGGGAATCATTGCGAGATGGTCTACTGCGACTCCCAACTCTGCGACGAGAACCTGCAGCCCCTGGGCAAACGTATCTCCGACCTGGTGCATTTTCAGTCCTTCGACGATGCTCGTCAACTTTGCGTCTTCTCCCGGATGTACGGTCATGCCACGCTGATCACCCGCTTTCTCTTCGAGCGGTCGCGTCCCTTTCTCAAGGAGGTTCCGCATGACGGCTGGCTCGCCTATCACGCGACCCTGTATGGCGGAGTGCAATACCTGCCCGAAGTGCTGGTCAAATATCGCCAGCATGCCGGAAATGTTTTTGGCGTTGTCGGCAGGAAAAAGAAAAAACCCAGCGCGGAAGAAAAGGCAGCCCGGAAAAAAGCGGAGCTCGTCCGCATCCGCGTCCGCATGCAGGCCTACTGTGATGCCTGTCCCGACGAAATGGTCCCGCAGAAGAAACTGCTCCGGGCGCTGGTCGACAGTTACCGGGATTTCTCGCTTCCGAATGATATCCGGCGCATGTTGCTTTTCTTTGCCAACTACAAGCTGTTGCTGGTCGTGAAGAATTATTCCACGCCGAGAAAATGGCTTTTCTGTCTGAAGATGCTGGTGAAGATCAAGTAGTGCGGCTTTTCACGAATTGGTACAGGTTGAAGTCGCCGGTTTTCGAGAGTTTTTCGATTGCCGCGGCGAGTTCTTTCCGATCGATATCTTTCATGCGTTGCTGCTGGATCAGCAACCAGGCCTGCTCCGCGAGGAGCCGGTAGCGTTTGCCAGAGGCGGCGGCTTTTTCCAGATGTTGTGCGATCAGCTGCGCCAGCTCCCCGATCCCCTGTTTTTCCGAGGCAATTGTTTTAACCACCGGGATATCCCTGCCCTCCCGGCGGAAGGCCGGGGTTTGCATGGAGCGGAGGTTTCGCACGAAGAGATCCGCGTCGGGGCGGTCGCTTTTGTTGACGACAAAGATGTCGGCGACTTCCAGCAACCCGGCTTTCATGGATTGGATATCGTCACCTGCTTCAGGCGCAAGTACGACGAGGGTAGTATCGGCGAGGCCGGCGATCTCGATCTCGTTCTGCCCGACACCGACGGTCTCGATAAGGATATGGTCGAAGGGGGCCTGGCGAACGACATCGGTTATTTCTATCATTCTGGGATGCAGTCCGCCCAGCGAACCGCGGGTTGCGAGGCTGCGGATGAACACGGACGGATGGTTATACCACTCGCTCATCCGGATGCGGTCGCCGAGGAGTGCACCATAATAGAGCGAGGAGGAGGGATCGACGCAGAGTACCGCCACGCGTTTCCCCTGTTGTACAAAGTGCCCGATGAGTGCGTCGACGAGGGTGCTCTTGCCTGCGCCGGGCGGCCCGGTAATGCCGGTCACGGGCGTGCGTACGGTGTTGACCGTGGCCAGCAGATCGGTATAGTTGTGAACGCCATTCTCGACATAGGAGATGGCGCGGGCCAGGGCCCGAAAATCGCCGCGCTTCACATCGGTCAGTAGTTGTACCGCCATAGCAGTACAAATATAGGAGCCCCGCTTATGTCGGCAAAAACGAGTATTTTCGCCGTCATGAGAGCCGGAACGGAAAAAAAACTTTACGAAAAAGTCCGAGGGAAAAACCTTTCGGTAAAGCATGTATGCGAAGTGGGGGTCTGGCTGCCGGAGATGTCCAATATCCTCGATTTTATCGTGAAGGACAAGGTGCGGACCACCCTGGTGGAGCCCGATCCCAAGAGCATCGCCGCCATCAAGACCTATTTCCGGGATTATCCCAACGTGGAGCTGTTGCCGTATGCTGCGTACGATCATCATGGCACGCTGGAGCTGGTTCAGCGCAACGCCTCGACCTTTGTCTCTACCCTACCCTATAGTCCCGCCCAGGTGAATGACGGCTACCAGGTCCGGCAGGAAGACACGTTCAAGGTTGAATGCAGGAAATTCGACGAACTGGATGATGCCACCATCGATCTGTTGAGCGTCGACACCGAAGGCAGCGAATGGTACGTCATTCAATTTCTCAGGAGCCGTCCGGTCGTGATCTCGGTGGAAATGCATGGAAAGAGTTATTTGAATCCGTTCTATCAGGAGATAGCCGGCTGGATGGAGCGGGAAGGGTATGACAAGTGGTTCATGGATAAGACAGATATCGTTTATTATAAGAAAGGCGCTTTTACCGTGACTGCCGCCGAACGCCGGGCGCTGACCTGGATGGATTTCAAGGTCCGGTTTCGCCGGGCACGGAAGCGTTTATTCGGAGGGAACAAAGCCCGTAAATGAGGACGTTTATCATCAGCCGCACCGACGCTATCGGGGATGTGGTTCTCACACTGCCCATGGCGGGTCTTTTAAAGGAACTCTATCCCGGGTCGCGGGTCCTGTTCCTGGGCCGGGCGTATACGGCGGAAGTAGTCAAGGCCTCGGAACATGTCGACGAATTCCTCGACTGGGATAAGTGGAAGGAGCTTCCGCCTGCGGAGGCTGCCGCCGCGATGGCGGCGACCGGCGCCGATACCATTGTCCATGTTTTTCCCGACAAGCGAATTGCCCGCGTCGCGAAGAGGGCGCGGATCAAGGAGCGGATAGGCACGACCAACCGGATCTATCACTGGCTGACGTGCAACCGGCTTGTGAAACTTTCCCGTCGTCATTCTCCGTATCATGAGGCGCAGTTGAATCTTCAATTATTGAAGCCGCTGGGCGAAAAGGAGCTGTATACGCTGAGTGAAATAGAGCGGTACTATGGGCTGACCCGGCTGCAGCCGCTGTCGGCCGAGTTGGCAGGTCTTCTCTCTCCCCGTCAATTCAATCTCGTGTTGCATCCCAAGTCGCGCGGCAGCGCCCGCGAATGGGGGCTGGATAATTTCCGGGAACTGATCCGACTGTTGCCACAGCACGAGTTCCGCATCTTTATTACCGGAACGGCGGCCGAGGGCGAGCTGGTGCGGTCCCTGTTCCAGGAGTTTCCCTTTGTTACCGACCTTACCGGCCGGCTTACGCTGGGCGAGCTAATGAGCTTTCTTTCGCACGCCGATGCCATCGTGGCCGCAAGCACCGGGCCGTTGCATCTTGCTGCCGCTGTCGGCACGTATGCGCTGGGGATCTATCCGCCGATCCGCCCGATGCATCCGGGGCGCTGGGCGCCTGTTGGCCGCCGGGTTAAAATTTTGGTAAAAGAAGGAGATTGTGAGGATTGCCGAAAGTCGGGAACCTGCGCCTGCATGCTGGGCATTCAGCCATCGTATATATCCGACTACCTGCAAGGGCTAATTTCAAAATAAAGTATTTTTGTTCCTATGACGACCGAACGGGCTGGAAGCCCGTTGCCCGAAGGGCCATCGTTAGCCTCATCCCTCAAAAAAGGTACTTTTGCACTATGACGAACTTTATTCCCGTGTTTCCTCTGGGTATCGTCGTATATCCGGGTGAAACGGTCAACCTGCACATATTCGAACCACGATATAAACAGCTCATCAACGAATGTTATACCGAAGCAAAACCCTTTGGCATTCCCACGGTGATCGACAATCGGCTGAATGAAATGGGCACTCTCGTGAAGATCACCGAGGTGGTGAAGGTCCATGAGAATGGGGAAATGGATATCCGAACGCAGGGGCTTCGCGTCTTCCGGGTGCTGGAGCTGATAAAATCCATCCCTGACAAACTTTTCAGCGGCGCTATCGTCAACTATCCCGACAATATCGAAGGTCCCGGGAAACGAGATCTGATGCAGCGGGTCGTCAATGCCATCCGGGAACTGCACCGGCTGTTGAATATCGAGAAGGATTTCAAGAAGCCGGATGAAGAGCTGGCGAGTTATGATATTGCGCACCATGTAGGGCTTTCCCTTGAACAGGAATATGAGCTGCTGGGGTTGCTGCGGGAAGAGCAGCGGCAGGAATATATCAAACGCCATCTGGGAAAGGTGTTACCGGTCATTGCGGAGATGGAGACATTGAAGGAAAGGGTGAAATTGAATGGCCATTTCAAAAACCTATCTTCGTTCAAATTTGAAGATTAGTCATGGCCACAACCCTCTGCTTCGACTTTGGCAATACGCGGTTGAAATGTGCGGTCTTTACCGAAGGAAATTTTACGACCGAGCAGGTGTTGCCGGATGATAGCGATGCGACGATCAGGTTGCTGCTCGATCAATACCGGCCGGATCGGACGATCCTGTCTTCTGTCATCGGGCATAACCCAGGCGTCGAAGACCTGCTGCAGCACCATACGCATTTCCATAAGTTGAGCCATGAGTCCCGGCTTCCGGTGACCACGCCGGTCGGGAAACCCGCATCTATCGGCGCCGACCGCCTCGCACTGATCGTGGCCGCTGTGACCCTTTTCCCCGGGAAGAATAACCTGGTGGTTGGTCTGGGCTCGGCGATCACTTACAATTTCGTGAACAAGTACAACGAATTTCTCGGCGGCGGCATTTCCCCCGGAATGGAGATGCGGTTCAAGTCGCTGAATACCTTTACGGCCAAGCTGCCCCTGGTAAAGGCGGATTGGAACTTCCCCCTGGTGGGGTATGATACCCGGACGAATATCCTCAGCGGGGTCATCCTGGGAATGTCCAAGGAGATCGACGGGATGATCGAGGCGTACGAAGAGAAATATGACAACTTTAACGTGTTATTGAGCGGCGGCGACTCCGTGTACTTTACCCGTCACCTGAAAAAGCGGATATTTGCAGACCCACATCTTATCTATAAAGGTCTCTATGCCATCAGTGAGTTCAATCAATAAGATCTTTCTGGCCGTGCTGATCACCGGTATCGTTGGCGCTTCCTGCAGCGACAAGAAGCCGGATCCGGCGACCGCTACCGGGCCTAAGAAGGTCATTCCGGAAGAGGTGACCGGTATCAATGCGCTGCTGAGCGAGCCCGTGAAAGACTCCACCGGGAAGCTGGGCGCAAAAGTAAAAGGCAAGCTAACGGCGCCCTATATGCTCCATTATCAGTTGGTGGATACGCCCTATGCGGAATACCCCCGGTCGCTGCATGTGGATTTTTATAACGATTCCCTGAAGATAGAGAGCCAGGTCGATGCCAAATATGGCAAGTATCTGCAGAATCAGGATAAGGTTCTGCTGCGGGATTCGGTCGTGGTCAAGAATATTGCAAAGGGCGATACGCTTCGCTGTAAGCATCTCTGGTGGGACAATCACACGGAGAAGTTCTATACCGATGACTCGGTGCGCATCTATACTCCGGACAAGATCCTGTACGGAACGGGGATGGAGGCCGACCAGAATTTCCGCTGGTATACGATCAATAAGCTGACCGGCACCATCCTTACCGCCGGGAGTAATGTTCCAAAGTAAATAATTTACAATCAATATATTATAGCAATTCCCTGCCGGATGGCGGGGTTTGTTTTTAAAAAAAGTCAATTAAACGTTTGTTTAATTCAAACGTTTGTTTAACTTTGTGGGGCAATTCGCAATTTACATGTCAGATAAAAGAGAACATATCCTCGTCGTAGCGGAGGAGCTTTTTGGAGATAAGGGGTTTGACGGGACGTCGGTGCGGGATATCGCGCAAAAGGCCGGGGTGAATCTGGCGATGATCTCTTATTATTTTGGCTCCAAGGAGAAGCTGCTCGAAGCCCTGATCGTATACCGTGCAGAATATGCCTACGGTGCGCTGGAAGGGCTGAACAAGGATCAGTCTCTGAGTCCCTGGGATAAGATCGACAGGCTGGTGGATTTTTATGTCGACCGCATCCTCAACAATCTGAGCTTTCACAACATCATGTACCAGGAGTCCATTGCTGTGCGGAGCGAGGAGATCAAGAACCGGGTGATCGGGATCAAGATGAGGAATCTCGAGCAGATAACCAAGATCATTACCGATGGCCAGGAAAAGAAACTATTTCGTCAGGTGGACGTCCCGATGACCGTGGGAACCATCATGGGCACGATCTCATCCTATACCCAAAACAGGCACTACAGCTGTAACATTCTTGCCATAAGAGAAGACTCTGACGACAACGCCTATCGCGCGAAGCTTGGACCCCGCCTGAAGGTCCATCTCAAGCACTTGCTCCGGGCCCATCTGGACATCCGGAACGAGATCAAATAATTGAACGAAGATAAATACACTAACAACATGAAATTTAGGTTAGCAGGGCTACTATGCTTCTTACTTTTTACAATCCTGGTATCCCAGGCACAGCGGACCCTCACATTGGAGGAGGCGGTGCAGATGGGACTACAGAACAGCAAACAATTGAAGGTGTCGCAGGACAAGATCGACCTGGCCCTGACCAAGCTGGATCAGGCTAAGGATCTCAGGTATCCCGATGCAAAGGTCAGTTTTCAATACCTGCACGCCTTGATGCTCTCCCGGGTGATCCAGATCCCAGGCGTGACAAAGGATCCGATCAAGATCCCCTTCGACTTCCCGGCCTACCTGGGTACCCTCTCGGTATCGGAGCCGATCTTCAATGGCAACCAGTTCAAATATGCAAAGCAGTCGGCCGACCTGATGGTGCAGCTGAGCCGCCTGGATGCCGACAAGGACAAGGACGATATCACCTATCTCGTCATCAGCTCCTATCTCAACTACAATAAGATCCTTCAAAACATGCTCATCGTTGCGCAGAATATGCAGGATGTGCAGAGTAAGTTGGAAGAGATAACCAAATACGAAAGCCAGGGGCTTGCGACGCAAAACGACGTATTGCGGTTCCAGCTTCAGAAATCCCAGCAGCAGCTGACGGAGATCGAGCTGGAGAACAACCGGAAGATCGCCAACTATAATCTTAATATCGTTCTCGGCCTGCCCGACACGACGACGATCATGCTTCCCCCGGTCGGATACCGGACCAACGAGCTGCTGGTGTACGCTGATCTGTTGCAGACTGCTGAGACCAATCGCCGGGAGTTGCTGGAATTGGGCTACCAGACAAAACTGGCTGATGTCACCGTAAAGCAGATCCACGACAAGCGGTACCCGACCGTAGCCGCAACAGGCGGGATGTATTATATCAACCCGACAGGCCAGGTGATCCCGACCCATAATAACCTGATCGCTCCGATCACCCTCGGCATCGGCGCCTCCTGGGACATCGGCACCCTTTATAAGAATAAGAATAAGGAACGGGAGGCAGCTGTCCAGCGCCGGGAACTGAATGACGCCCGGGACCAGACCCTCGACGAGATCAAACAGGACGTTCATAAACAATTTATCCTGTATCAAAGTGCACTGGAAAAGATCAAGGTGCTGGAAGTCGCGGTACAACAGGCGCAGGAGAACGAACGGATCACGGAATCCAAGTATCGGAACAACCTGGTGAATACCACCGACCGGATCGATGCGCAAACGCAACTATACCAGGCCAGGGTCAACCTGGAGCTGGCCAAGTCCGACGCTACCATTTCTTATTATGATGTCCTGAGGGCCACCGGCAAGGTGCATCTCTAAACAATGTCTCAACCAAAACATTCAAACAAGCTCATTTAATTAGTATATGGAACAGAATAACACACAAAAAAAGCCGCGCAAACTCGTATTCCCGATCATCCTGGGTCTCGTCCTGGTCGGAGCGCTGTTCTTCTCAATAAAGGAATATGTGTTCCTGCAGTCGCACGAGGAAACGGATGATGCACAGGTGGATGGAGATATCAGCCCTGTGATCGCAAGGGTATCCGGGTATGTACAGGAGATCCGGTTCAAGGATAACCAGTATGTGCATGCAGGGGACACGCTCGTCATCCTCGACGACCGGGACTATAAGATCAAGCTGGACCAGGCGGAGGCCGCTCAGTCCGCCGCTCAGAAGACCGCTGCCGCTACGGGTGCGGCCATCAACGAGGCGCAGTCCAATTTTGCCGTGCAGAAGGCGAATATCGAACAGGCGCAGGTGCGGCTGTGGAAGGCACAACAGGACTTTGAACGCTATAAGAATCTTTATGACGACCACGCCATCACAAAGGCTCAGCTTGATGAAGTGACCGCCGACCGCGATGCCGCGCAGGCCGGACTCGACGCTGCCAAGAGCCAGGTGCCGGTCATCAATACCCGCGTAAACGTCAGCCGCGTACAGACGGTGGCCAGTTCTTCGCAGGTGGACACGCGCAAGGCCGATGTAGAATATGCAAAGCTGCAATTGAGCTATACGGTGATCACGGCTCCGGCCAGCGGCACCGTTTCCAAGCGGAATATCCAGGTGGGACAACTGGTACAGGCGGGTTCGCCGTTGTTCTCCGTTGTTCATGAAGATATCTATGTGACCGCCAACTTCAAGGAAACCCAGATGAAGGATATTGCGCTGAACCAGAAAGTCGATATCCGCGTGGATGCTTTTGACAAGCAGGTGATCCCCGGCACGATCGAATCCTTCTCCGGAGCAACGGGTGCGAAATTTTCGCTCCTGCCCCCGGACAATGCGACGGGTAACTTCGTAAAGGTGGTTCAACGCATCCCTGTCCGGATCCATATCGATTCAGACACGGCAACCCTGCGCAGGATGCGCCCCGGGATGAGCGTGGATGTGGTCGTCCATACCAAATAAGCCCGTTTTGTCCGACCCATTGACTTGATTAATCGTAATTAAACTATTATGGCAGAATATGGTTTTAGAAGGTGGATCATCACCTTTACCGTGATCACGGCCGCACTGCTGGAGCTGATCGACACGACCATCGTGAACGTGGCGCTGCCGAAGATCATGGGGAACCTGGGCGCTACCCTGGAAGACGCCAACTGGATCGTGACGGGTTATGCCGTTGCCAATGTGATCATCCTGCCCATGTCGGGCTGGCTGGGTGACCGGTTCGGCCGGAAGAACTACTTCCTGGCTTCGATCCTCATCTTTACGTTCGCCTCCTGGCTTTGTGGTAACTCTACCAGCCTGAACGAGCTTATCGCTTTCCGGCTGCTGCAAGGGCTTGCCGGGGGCGGTCTTATCTCTACCGGTCAGGCGATCCTGTTGGAAACCTGGCCTCCCAGTGAAGTGGGTATGGCGACAGCTCTCTTCGGCCTGGGCGCCGTCGTCGGGCCGACTGTTGGACCAACCATTGGCGGGATCATCACGGACGCCGATGGGCTCAACTGGAAATGGATCTTTTATGTCAATATCCCGGTTGGGGCGATTGCCGCGTTTTGCGTCTCTACATTCGTGCGGGAATCCCCAAAATATGGACAGGGAAAACGAGTCGACTGGTGGGGGATCCTGTTTCTGGCGATAGGTGTGGGCGCCTTGCAGGTGATCCTGGAGAAAGGCGAAGACAAGGACTGGACGCAAACCTGGTGGATCACGGCGCTGATCTGGGTGACGATCATTTCCGCGGTCTGTTTCGTGTGGCGGGAGATCAGTATCGACTACCCCGTGGTAAACTTCAGGATCCTGCGACACCGAAGTTTCTTTATCGGCATCTTTACGTCGTTTGTCCTGGGGGTAGCGCTATATGGTAGTACCTTCATCTTCCCGGTCTTTTGTCAAAACCTGCTGGGCTTCACTGCGAAGCAGACGGGTCTGATCCTCCTGCCCGGCGGCCTGGCAACCATCTTTTGTATGCCCTTTGTCGGCAATATGCTCAAGAAGGGATTTCCGGCCCAGTTCCTTTCGGCCGGAGGGTTCGTGCTCTTCTTTATCTTTTGCCTGATGTTGTCGAGCGCTACCCTGGAGTCGGGTACCGGCAACTTCTTCTGGCCGCTTATTGTCCGTGGTGTCGGGATGGCGATCCTCTTCGTTCCCCTGACCACGCTGGCAATCGCCGACCTGAAAGGTCCCGAGATCGGCCAGGGTACGGGCCTGAACAATATGATGCGGCAGCTGGGTGGCTCTTTTGGCATCGCGATCATGACCACCATCATCCATGTCCGGATGGGGAAGAACCGGGCCATCCTGCTCGAGAACATCAACCCGTACAACAGCGCCTATAGTGCGCGGGACAATCAAATGGTGCAAAATTTTCTCGCGAAGGGATTCCCGCTGGAACAGGCGCAGCAGATGGCTCACCAGGCCATGGAGGGCAATATCATCAGACAAACCATGCTGACGACCTACGATAGTATTTACCTTTTGATCGGCGTGTTCACCCTTCTTTGTGTACCCCTCATTTTCTTCCAGCCCTTTAAGAAGAAACCGGTGGCGATGCCCGTCGACGCACATTAAAATTTTTAGATAGGAAAAAGAACCAACTGAAAGGCAACCAAACCGACAGCTCAAACCACAAGTTCCATGCAAAAAGAAAAGTCCTGAATCTCTTCAGGACTTTTCAATTACTTGTACGATACTTAACCAACAGTTCTCGGCCATCAATAGGTACAAATTTTAATTCGGCTTGTTCTTAGGATTTGGATACTTGGATTTTGGATTTAAGAATAAGTTCTGAACGATTAAGGATTCAAGGGTTCTTTTTTGGATTTGGATTCGTTGTTGGTTTTTGTAGGATTCTTAGGATGCTGGTTTTTCTTCGGAAATTGGATGTTGGTTTTTCTTCGGATTTTCGGTTTCTCACCTGGACATTGGATTCAGAATCGCTTATCGATCATACTTAACAAGACAAACATACAACGAAGTGGGTATGGCCACAAGAGGGTATGTGCTAGATTTCGCGATTGATGAATTTACTGCCGGAATCGTAGAATTACGATCGTGCGCGTCGTGTTGACACGTAATTATTTGCTCCACAGCATAAATTCCCTTATTTTGGAGTTAGTATTTTGCTTTAACGGGCTGTAAGCCCGTTCGCCGAAGGCAATTTTTAACGAGTCCGGCCCCGGCAAGCCAAATTTTGGGAGGCTTGGTGGGGGCGGATAAATGATCAATTATTCCATTCCTATTTCATGAAGATTTTCGAGAATAAAACGGTCCTGATCACAGGCGGCACCCGAGGGATCGGAAAGGCCATCGGCCTGCGCCTGGCGCGGGAAGGAGCCAATATCGCCATTGTGGGGAAAACGGCGGAGCCGAACCCCAAGCTGGAAGGAACCATTTACACCTCGGCCGAAGAGATCGCTGCGGCCGGTAATGGCCGGGTGCTGCCGATACAGGGGGATATCCGGTTCGATGATCAGATCCGCAATATTGTCGATAAGACGGTAAGTGAGTTTGGCGGGATCGATATCCTGGTCAATAACGCCAGCGCCGTCAATATCTCCGCTACCGAACAGACGGAACCGAAGCGGTACGATCTGATGCACGATATCAATGTCCGGGGTACCTTTTTCATGAGCCAGGCCTGTATCCCGCATCTGAAACAGGCGCATAACCCGCATATTCTCAATCTATCGCCACCCCTCAACCTGGACAGCCGCTGGTTTGCTCCCCATCTTGCCTATACGATGAGTAAATACGGGATGAGTATGATCGTGTTGGGGCTTGCCGAGGAGCTTCGCCAATACCGGATAGCCGCAAACGCGCTCTGGCCGAAAACGACGATCGCGACCGCGGCGGTCAAGAATCTGCTGGGCGGGGATTTTCTGATCCAGCGGAGCCGTACCGTGGAGATCGTTGCGGATGCCGCCTTCTATATATTACAGAAGCCTTCTTTTGAGACGACGGGCAATTTTTTTATAGATGAAGACGTTCTACACCAGGAAGGGATAACCGATCTCGGCAAGTATGCCATTAATCCCGATCAGAAATTGATGAATGACCTGTTTCTCTAACACACAGTTAAGCCTCTAACGCACGCATAAGAACATTCAACGCTTTTTCATTTTAATCCTTGGGTAAAAAAAGCAACCGTCCTCCCGCCTTGTACGGGAGGTGCTTTTTTTATGGGGCCCCTTTGGGGAAAGTAGGGGCCCCATAAAAAAATCTAATGTCGGGCCTTCGGCCGGCTGAGCCGTGCTCAGCCTTTGTTTGGGCGCCTATGTGGAAAGTAGACGCCCATAAAAAAATCTAATGTCGGGCCTTATTTACGACGTGCCGCACCTGCCACCAGCAAGGCTGCCGCGGCAAGCCCCGTGTCCTTGATGAGGTTGGTGAGCGGAAACCGCCGCGCATTGCTATCGGGCGCCTGCAACACTGCCGGCAAGTGCACCGTCAACACGATCAGCAATAGGAAAAGAGCTAATAACAGGGCGGCCAAGCGCACCTGTTTGTCGATGAGAAAGGCGATAGCCGCCAGGAGCAGGCAGGCGCCGGTAGCATAGACCCAAAAAACGCCGCCTGGTAAAAAGGAAGGAACCATTTTCTGCATGCCGGTACCATAGAGGAAGTGATTGATACCGAAGAAACCTATAACGAGGGCATAGAAAATCGTCCCGATCTTGGAGAGGGTTGTATTATCCATATGACAATCGTTTTTGCTACTTCTAATATAACAAAATATCGGCATATAGCCATGGACGATTTATGCACAGGGATAAGCGTTGCCGGTAGTTTTTACTTATTTGGGCTGCTCCAGCGTCTGTTCGGGCGTTTTTTGCCTCGGGCCATTACGTCTTTTCAATGGTCTCGGCGAATCCGCCTGGGCGGATTTCCGGCCGCATTTGCGGGAAGAAGAGTACATCCTGGATACTGGGCTGGCCGGTCATCAGCATCACGATCCGGTCGATGCCAAAGCCGATGCCGGCCGTAGGCGGCATACCGTATTCCAGCGCCCGAAGGAAGTCATTATCGATGAACATCGCCTCGTCGTCGCCTCGTTCCATTAATTGCAACTGCGCTTCAAATCGCTCCCGTTGATCGATGGGGTCGTTCAGCTCGCTATAGGCGTTGGCGATCTCCTTCCCGTTGACCATCAGCTCAAACCGCTCCACGAGGCCGGGTTTGCTCCGGTGCTTCTTGGTCAGTGGGCTCATTTCGACGGGATAGTCGATGATAAAGGTCGGTTGGATAAAATGTTCTTCGCATTTCGAGCTGAAGATCTCGTCGATCAGCTTTCCCTTGCCCATACTCGCATCGACATGGATCTGCAGCTTTTGACACACTTCGCGCAATTCCTCCTCGTCCATCCCGCTGATGTCGATGCCGGTATATTCCTTTATCGCGTCGTACATGGAGATGCGGCGATAGGGCGCCTTGAAATCGATGGTCCTGCCGTCTACTTCCACCGTCGTGCTGTTGTTGGTAGCGAGAGCCGCTCGCTCGAGGAGTTGTTCGGTCGTCTCCATCATCCAGAGATAATCCTTATAGGCCACGTAGAACTCCAGTACGGTAAATTCGGGATTATGTGTGCGGTCCATCCCTTCGTTGCGGAAGTTGCGGCTGAATTCGTATACCCAATCGAATCCACCGACGATGAGCCGCTTGAGATAAAGTTCGTTGGCGATACGCAGATAAAACGGGACGTCCAGCGCATTATGATGCGTGATGAAGGGCCGGGCAGCGGCGCCGCCCGGAATGCTTTGCAGCACCGGGGTATCCACTTCCAGCGCGCCGCGTTCGTTGAGGAAGGCGCGGATGGCATTGATCATTTTGGTCCGGCGGAGGAATACGTCCTTCACCTGCGGGTTCACGACCAGATCGGCATAGCGCTGACGGTAACGGAACTCCGGATCCGTGACGGCATCGAAGGTTTCGCCTTCTTTTTCCCGGACGACGGGCAGGGGCTTTAACGATTTAGCGAGGACGGTGAATTCTCTTACATGAATGGAGATCTCGCCGGTCTTTGTCGTAAAGACATAACCTTTCGCGCCGACGAAGTCGCCGAGGTCGAGCAGGTGCTTCCAGACCTTGTCGTATTGGGATTTATCTTCACCAGGGCAGATCTCGTCGCGCTTGACATAGAGCTGGATCTTGCCCGAGCTGTCCTGCAACGAAGCGAAGGAGGCTTTGCCCATGTCGCGGCGGCTCATCAGCCGGCCGGCGACACAGACTTCTGCAAAATCTGCGTTGTTTACGCCTTCCTTATAGTTCTCTTTGATCTGCGCTGCGGTTGTGTTGACCGGGTAGAGTGCGGCGGGGTACGCGTCGACGCCCAGTCCTGCGAGTTCGACTAACTTGTCTCTGCGGATCAGCTCCTGTTCCGATAAATTTCCTGTGTTCATACGTAAAAAATGTGCACGAATAGGGCTACATCGAAAATTAGCCCTATTCGCGCAAATGGCTAATGTCGGACCTTCGTCTAAGCTTCGCTGGACCTTCGTCCCTCGGTCCAGACTCGCTTTCCGGCGGATCCGGGGGCTTCCAGCGGCTTTTGGTGCGCGAAGATAAGCTATTGTGCCAGCGCCAGCAAGACCTGCCAGGCCTCTTTTACCTTGCCCGCGTCCAGGAGTTCGGCCGCGTACCGGTGCAATTCTTTTTCCATCTCCTCGGGGTTGACGGAATAGTACTGGAAGATGGTTGTAAGCCGGTCGTCGTTATAGGCGGGATCCACCACGGGCTGTTCGTGGACATTGGCGAGCCGGCCCAGATGGTTACCGCTGAGGATCTTGCTGTTGCGGATGGGGTCCGGGAGGGAATCCATCCCGATACCCAGCTTCGTATTGGGCTTTTCAACAAGGAAGAGATTGTCAGGGCTGATCCGGGCGTACCAGTCCCCGCCCAGCCGGGCCACCAGCTGCAGCCGATGCTGGTCGATATGCTTTTTTTCGTCGTCGAGGACGGCCTCGTCGATATGCATCCGCAACGCCTCGCAGAGGACGAGGTTGCCCGCTCCGGGGCCTTCGCCCAGCACCCGCGTCTCCACCACCCGGCATTCGATCTTTATCTTGCTTTCCTTCACCATGGGTGGCCGCACGAGGGTTGCCGGCTCTTCGGTAAAGCCCGCCTTGACGAACTCGCTCACCTCTTTGGGATAGTCGCAGCTGGAGAGACTGGTTTGCTGCACCATCGGGTAGTCGACGATATTGATCACGACCTCGGGCACTTCGAGGACATTGTGCCAGGTGTGTTTTGTGGTATTGTCGCGTACCCGTCTTGACGGCGAAAAGACCAGGATGGGCGGGTTTGTCGAAAACAGATTGAAAAAGCTGAAGGGGCTGAGATTGACCCGGCCGGCGGAATCGATGGTGCTGGCAAAACAGATGGGCCGCGGCGCGACAGAGGTTTGCAGGAAATGCTGTCGTTCGACGGGGCTTAGTGAAGCAAGATCGATGATCATGGGAGGTGTTTGATGATGGCTGGGGCGATCAGGGCTGCGGACTGCGCTTCTTTATGGCCAGAAGGGAAAAATCGCTGTCCTCGCGGACGATCGTATTGGATAAGATGCCGAGCCCATCCACTTCCAATTCTACGACATCGCCTTCCTGCAGCCACTGCTCGGTGTAGTTGGGATCGTTGAGCTTACCGGTGCCGTTCAGTTCAAGGAAACAGCCCGTGCCTACGGTTCCGCTTCCGATCACGTCGCCGGGATAAAGGTCTGCGCCGTAGGAGGCCCGCTCGATCAGTTCGGCAAAGGTCCAGTCCATATCCGCTAAGTTGCCGTCGCTCACCTGCACCCCGTTCACGCGGCACTGCATCCGCAGGTTCCAGCTCTTGCCGGTATGGCCTTCCTTGCAGGCGGTCTCGAATTCCTGCAGCTCGTCGAGCGTCACCAGCCAGGGACCGGTCACTGTTGCGAAATCCTTGCCCTTGGCGGGTCCCAGGTTCAGCAGCATCTCTTCCAGCTGCAGGGTCCGAGCGCTCAGATCGTTCATGATCATCAATCCGGCAATATAATCATCGGCTTCCGCGGCTGGGATGTTACGGCCATATTTGGAGATGATGACGGCCACTTCCAGCTCGAAATCCAGCTTCTCGAAATGGTCGGGCATGCAACGGACATCGCCGGGGCCCTGGATGCTATGATGATTGGTGAAATAGAAGACGGGGTATTGGTCGAACTCGGGGATCATGGGGACCTTGCGGTTTCGTCTTGCCGCGGCTACATGCTGGCGAAAGGCATAGCCGTCCCGGCAGGAACCGGGCAACGGCAGCGGCGCCATCAGGGTCGCTTCTTCAACAGGGAATGCCCGCTTCGAGGTGAGGTTCCCCTCTTCGATGGAGAGGACGCCGGCCTGGGCGATGGCAATCAGGTCTTCCCAATAGTTGAGGAACATATTCATCGTATTGGGAATGTCGGGATGGATGCGGTCAATGTCGTAAACGAGACCGTCGACCACAACGGCGAGTTGTTCGTGCTCTTCTTTCAGGTAGGTGACAAGCTTCATGGTGGAAAGCGAAATGATTGATGTCGCCAAAGGTATGGATTGCAAACCGGACTCCGACGGTTTTGGTCTACCTTCGGTGCCTATGCAACGGTTTGTCCTTTCTTGCCTGCTGCTCGTGAGCGGCCTCCCCGCATTCAACCAGTCCGGCTCCACGCCCGGCCAGGCTCCCCAAACCCGCACCGACAGCTTTCTCGTTCGCCTGATCCGGGAGCAGGCCTCGCCTGCCCTGCTTCGCGTCCTGGACAAACCCGACTCCTTCCATTATCAGCTGATCTATACGCGCATCGACCGGGACAAGAACAACCGCCCGCATTTCACCAACTTCTTTTATCGCCTGGCCCCCAACGACTATTTCAATCCCGCCTCCACGGTAAAAATGCCGCTTGCCTTTTTGGCGCTCGAGAAACTGGACAGTCTTCGCCGGTATGGGATCAACAAGGAAACCCCCATGTTGACAGACAGCGCCTATAGTGGGCAAAGCACGGCGTATACGGATACCAGTTCGGCCAACGGTCTGCCCTCCGTCGCCCAGTACATCCGGAAGGTCTTTCTCGTCAGCGACAATGACGCGTATGGCCGGCTTTATGAATTCCTTGGCCAGGAGTACATCAACCGTCGGCTCCATGAGCTGGGCTATCCGGGTATCCGGATCACCCGCCGCTTTGTACCGATGACGGAGGAGGAGAACCGGCATACCAACCCTATCCGGTTTGTCCTTAATGGTAAGACACTCTACCAACAGGGGGCCGTGGTCAGTCATTTCGATTTCGACTTCGGCCATCCCTACTTTTACGGCAATGCCTATCTGGATCGTCATGACTCGCTTATCCATGCCCCGATGGATTTTACCCGGCACAATAACTTTCCGCTGGCGGATGCCCGGGACATCCTTCAATCGGTGCTTTTCCCGGGCTCGGTCCCGGCGGATCGCCGTTTCCGGCTGAATCCGGCCGACTACCGGTTCCTGTACCAGTACATGAGCGAATTGCCCCGGGAGTCCGACCATCCCCGGTATGATACGGCGGAATATTTCGACAGCTATACCAAATTCTTTTGGTTCAAGGCGGGGCATCAGCACATTCCCCCCTATATCCGCATCTTTAACAAGCCCGGCTGGTCCTATGGCTTTCTAACGGATATCGCCTATGTCGTCGATTTCGAGCACAAGGTGGAGTTCATGCTGGCGGGGACGATCTACACCAACAGCGATGGGGTCCTAAACGACGATAAGTACGATTATGCGGAGATCGGCTATCCTTTCTTCCGGGAGGTGGGGGAGATCCTCTACCGGTATGAGCTCAGCCGTCCCCGGAAAGTTGCCCCCAATCTGCGTGCCTTTAAGAGGCCGTAGGCCTCTTGTCCGAAGGACAGAGATTAGCGATGTGCAGGGAATGCGTCTTTTTCCTTCGGGCGCATTTCCTGCACATTTCGTACTTTTGTACCCTCTAGTAACGGAAACCATGAAATTCGAAAAGATCAATAATAAAGGGCAGGCACAATTATTTAAGAATCAATATCTGGAGATGTTGACAAAGACCCATCCCCTGGTCATTTGGGGGATGTATCTGCCTGTTATCATCTACTTCCTTTATCATGCGGGAGCTGACCTCGGCTATCCCCTTGTACGCATTGCCCTTGTGTTTCTGGGCGGAGGCTTTTTCTGGACTTTTTTCGAATACCTGATGCACCGGTTTGCCTTTCACGCAGTAGCTGACAGCGAGCGGGCTCAGAAATTCATCTATACGATGCATGGCAACCACCATCATTTCCCCCGGGACAAAGAAAGGTTGTTCATGCCTCCGGTTCCCAGTCTGATCATCGCCTCGACGCTTTTCTTCCTGATGCGACTGGTCATGGGCGCCAACGCCTTTATGTTCTTTCCGGGCTTTATTCTGGGCTATCTGCTCTACGGCAGCATGCACTATGCCATCCATGCCTGGAACCCGCCTTTCAAATGGATGAAACCCTTGTGGCGCAACCACCACCTCCACCATTACAAGGACGATCACAAGGGGTTTGGCGTCAGCAGTACGCTTTGGGACCGGATCTTCGGCACCATGTTCGACCTGAAGAAGGAGAAAGAGGACAAGGAAAAGGTCAAGGAACTGATGTTTTAGGTCCGAGGTTGGAGTTCCGCGTCATTTATCATTAGCCATCAGCTACCACCGTTCTTCCCCGTCGCCGTCATGTGGATCCTGGGGGTATTTGCGCCGGGACTCGATCTTTTGCCATTGTCTTTCGATGATCAGCCGCGCAATTGCCTTTGCAGCATCGTCCGGGCTGAATTCCGGGTTGGCCAAGGCTTCCTGCACCAGACTTTCCTTTACATCGATGCGATAGAGCAGTTGGAACAGCAGGTCCGGTTCGTTTTGGATCATCGTCGCAACCCGTTGCGCGAGCACGGCCACCAGTTCTTCGATGGTAACCACGGGACGAAGTTGTAGTTCGCCGGACTCGTTGAGTTGTTGCAAAAGGGCTTGTGTTTCCATTTTTCAAAATTTCTCTATTGAACCCAGGGCGAAGAGGGCCAGATCGTATTTGACGGGATCCTGGGGGTCGAAGGCTTTCAGATGCTCCGTGAGTTCGACGGCCGCCAGCCAGTCGGTTGGGATGCGGGTAAGGAGCTTGAATTGTTTGGCGACCCGGGCGACATGGAGATCGAGGGGGCAAATCAGCTTGTCGGCCCCGATGCGGTGCCAGAGGCCGAAGTCGACGCCGTTGTTGTCGTTTCGCACCATCCAGCGGAGGAACATATTGAGGCGTTTACAGCTGGAGTTCTTTTCCGGCGAGGCGATATGTTTGCGGGTGCGGGGAGGCACCAGGGTGGCGGAGTCAGCCTCGTCTAAGCTGAAGAAATAATGATAGAACGCCGACAAGGCCCGTTCGGCGTCCCAGATGCCCGCCACGGGTTGTCGCGCATCCTTGGCGGCAGCCTGCGGCAGGGCAGCCTCCGGCAGGGCAGCCTCCGGCAGGATGAATTTTTGGGCGGCGGGTCGGGATTGTTCCCAGGGCCGCAGGAAGGCGTCTTCCAACGAGTCATAATGACTATAGTGATGCCGGAAGAAGGCGATGAAATAAAGCAGGTCCGTCGCATTAAAGGTCCGGTGTTTGAATCCGAGCAGCTTCTTCAGATCATTGTCCGTGTGGTGCAGAACAAACTGGTGAGGCGCCCGGTCCATCAGCTGCATCAGCTCATCCGACTTCCTGATAATAGTTGTCCGGTTCCCCCAGGAGAAGATCGCGGTGAAGAATCCGGCGATCTCGATATCCTGGATGGCCGTATATTGATGCGGGATGCTGACTGGGTCATCAGTAATGAAAGAAGGCCGGTTATATTCGGCAACCTTCCTGTCCAGGAATGATTTCAGATCAGCCGATGGCTTCACGCAGATCCGCTTTAATATCATCCACATCCTCGATGCCGATACTGAGGCGGATGAGTGAATCGCTCAACCCGTTTTTTAGCCGCTCTTCCCTGGGAATCGACGCATGTGTCATGCTGGCGGGGTGGTTGATCAGCGATTCTACTCCACCAAGACTTTCGGCAAGGGCGATCAGTTTAGTTGAAGAAAGCACTTTTTTCGCGGCGGCAAGGCTGTCATCTTTCAACGTAAAACTCAACATGCCGCCAAAGTCCCGCATTTGTTTTTTCGCGATGGCATAGCCCGGATGGTCTTCAAATCCGCACCAGTATACTTTTCCCACTTTGGGGTGATTGCGGAGGAAATGGGCAATGGCTGCTCCGTTAGAACAATGGCGATCCATCCGGACATGGAGGGTTTTGATCCCGCGAAGGACCAGGAAACAATCCTGTGGGCCGGGGACGGCGCCGCAGCTCTTTTGAATGAAGTACAGTTTTTCCCGCAGCTCATCGCTGTTCATGGCGAGACAGCCGTGGATCACGTCACTATGTCCACCGAGGTATTTGGTGGCGCTATGCAGTACGATGTCGGCGCCAAGATCGAGCGGATTCTGCAGATAGGGTGAGGCGAATGTATTATCGACACAAAGGAGGATGCCTTTTTCCTTTGCGATGCCTGCCAGCGCGGCGATATCCATGATATTCATCAGTGGATTTGTCGGCGTCTCGACCCAGAGCAACCTTGTTTTTGCGTTGATATGCGGACGAATGGCGTTGGCATCTTCCATATTGACGAAATGGAATTTGATGCCCGCTTTCTCGAAGATCTTTGTGAACAAGCGGTAGGTGCCGCCATACATATCGTTACCCGCGATGACTTCATCACCCGGTACCAGCAGTCTAAGCACCGCATCGGTGGCCGCTACGCCGCTGCTGAAGCAGAGCCCATGGCGACCATTCTCTATTTGTGCGATCGCTGCTTCAAGCGCGAACCGGGTCGGATTTTGCGAGCGGGCATACTCATAGCCTTTATGCACGCCCGGAGCGCTTTGCACATATGTCGAGGTCTGATAGATTGGAGTCATGATGGCGCCCGTGGATGGATCGGGTTCAACGCCAGCGTGGATGAGTTTGGTCGAGAGTTTCATTCAATAAAGATACAGATCGAAATCCACTTGTCCGCTTTAACAAAAACTTAACCGCGGGAGTGCAACATGGGTTCCACGGCTTCGCGCTTGTTTTCGCCGGTTTAAAAACTTGTTTTGCGCCCTTGGGTCGAGGCGGTGTATAACTCACGGTCCCATGCACCGAAGAAGGGTCGCCGGAAGTGTAGAATCACTTGACTTCGCCTTATTTACGATTTAGTTTTACCTCAGCAATCGAAAATTGTTTTCTCAAAATCTTTAAAAATAAATGCCATGTTACGCCGTCTCTTCCCCCAAAGTTTGATCCTTGCCTGCCTCCTTACTCTTTCCTCCGGAGTATTCGCCGCAGGCCCGACTGATGGAACCATCAGCGACAAATTATTACAGGCTTTCGCCAAGACCTTCCCCGATGCCCAGCAGGTGAAATGGGCCGAGACGGAAGATAAATACATGGTCAATTTCAAACAGGGTGATGTCCTGACGAAAGTTGAGTATGACAAGGATGGTAACTTCATGAATTCGTTGCGCTATTACTCGGAGAAGAATTTGCCTATCAATATCCTTTGCCGCCTGCAGAAGAAATATGCCGACAAGAAGGTCTTTGGTGTCACCGAGATCACTTCGGAAGCGAATGTAGAATACTACATCAAGCTCGAAGATGATAACAACTGGTACACCGTCAAGTCGAGTGCGGAAGGTGCGATGCAGATCGTTGAAAAATACAAGAAGGCCAGCTAGGCGGCCGGGGCAGCTATGTATTGAAGCAGGCTGCCGTCACCAAATATCGCCAGTCATGATTTTCAGCCGCATGGGCCTCCTGCGGCTGAATTTTTTTTTGAAGAACACCCTGGTCGAGGATGCCCTTGTTTACGAGACTGCGCCGTGCCTCCCGGATATATTCCTGCAGGTTCGGATCCTGCATCCACTGTTGTTGCGGTGGTTCGAAGCCGGTCTTATCCCGCCGGTAGACGATGCCGGGCGGAAGAACATCTTCCATGCTTTGGCGCAGGATCCATTTTGTCCAGCCTTCCCTGATCTTGAAATGAGAAGGGAGCGAGAATACAAATTCAACAAGGCTCGGATCAAGAAAAGGAAGCCTTATTTCGACGCCATGCGCCATGGAATTGCGGTCTGCATACCGCAAAAGTTCTTCCATACCGTTCATGAACGTGTTGTAGTAGAGAATTCCGCTCAATTTATCGATATGTGGGATATCATAATACGACACTCCGAATTCCCGGACGAACTCCCGCGACAGATCGCTGCTCCGGCGTTGCCGGGCGGATCGCTGTTTCTTCAGGAAAATGCCGGCGTATACCGGCAAATGGGCCGCCAGGCGATTTTTCCAGGTCCACCGGTCGCTGATCCCTGATTGCCGGGCGGCTTCCAGCTCCAGGGCAAAGGCCTTCTTGTCGCTGCGGTAGAGTTCCTGCCAGTACCAGCTGTAGTATTTATGATAACCGGCCAGCAATTCGTCGGCGCCTTGTCCGTCGAGCAGCACTTTCACAGAATGGCGGGCTGCCAGGCCATATACATTCCACTGCGCATAGATGCTGGAAGAGAGAAACGGTTCTTCCTGGTGGTAGACCAGCCGCTCGAAATCCCGGATAAGATCGCCGGACGTGGGTGTCGTCGGGAAATTCTTCAATGCGAATCGCTGAGTGACCTGGCGGATATATTCGGATTCGTCTTTTTCAAAGCCGGGAAACAAGGCAGAGAACGTGGCCAGATCTTCGGGTTTGTTGGACTGTTGCAGAATGGAAGCTACGACGGAGGAGCTGTCCAATCCACCGCTGAGGCTTGTCCCTACCCGCACATCGCTACGCAGCCGCCGGTGAACGGAGGCATTGAAGAGCTGGCTGAACCGGTCGATGGCGATCTCTTCTTTGATGGGCTCGGTTTGTCCCGCCTCGATATCCCAATAGACCGAGATTTCGAGAGTGGCTGTCACGGGATGGTAGAAAAGAAAGGAGCGGGCCGGCAGCCGGAAGATCTGCTGGAAAAAGGTCTCGCCGGGATTGTTCGGATTCTGGGTATAGCCGATGGTCAGGAAGTTGAAGATCATCCGGGGATTGTCTTCTTTTTTGATGCCCGCCGCCCATAGCGCCTTCATTTCGCTGGCGAAAAGAAATTCTTCCGCATCGTGATAGTAGAAGAGCGGCTTCTCTCCGAACCGATCCCGGGCGATGAACAGCTTTTGTGTCCGCTCATCCCAGATGGCAAAGGCGAACATGCCGTCGAAGTGCTGAAGACAGTTGGCCCCGAAGTGATCGAAAGCGGCGACGATGACTTCGGTATCCGTACGGGAGAAAAAAGAATAGCCTTTTGATTGGAGCTGGCTGCGGAGTTCGAGATAATTATAAAGCTCACCGTTATGAATAATGGTGTAGCGATCCAGATAGTGCATCGGCTGGGCGCCGGCAGGGCTCAGATCAATAATAGATAATCTGCGGTGGGCCAGGCCGGCCAGGCCGCCCGGGCTTGTCCAGCAGCCTTCGCCATCGGGCCCGCGATGGGCGATGGCGGCCGACATTTGGTTCAGCCGTTGAGGAGTGATCTTTGCCGCATCGGCTGAAAGAATGCCTGCGATACCGCACATAAGTATAGTTACAAAAGTAGGATCAAATTACCAGGTGATGGGGAGTTTTACGAGCACGTCGTCCCAACTGATCATCAGTTCGGCGCCTTTTCCGGCCTTCTGAAAGGCCATGGAAAAGGCCTCTGCGATATCCGGTTGCTTTTCTACCGGAATGGTCGTCCGCAGTACGTCTTTCGTGGAGTCATACCGGAAGGCGCCCCAGGTGTCCGTTTCTTTATTCAGGATCAGCACCCATTTATCCTCGTTGACAAGGGCATAAAGGGTATAGCGCCCTTTTTTGACCGGTTTGCCGTCGACTTTGATGTCTTTGAAGAATTCGATCTCCGTGGCTTCATTGGCGCCTAGCCGCCATACCTGGCCGTAACCAATCAGGTCGCCGAACAGTTTTCTGCCTCTTTTCTGGGGCCGGCTATAGACGACCCGGGCGATCAGCGGTTCGGACATCTTATCCTGGATCTTCAGAACCGGGTAATTTACAGGATAATAGCTCATATCCAGCGGGGAGCTGTCAAGATTGGAGGGCTGGGCGGGCGGTTGCGCCTTTACCAGGGCCAGGCCCAGGATCATACACACGGAGAGGACGAGCTGCTTCATTCTTCAAAATTATTGCATTTTCCGCTCGGGCGGACGGAAAAAAATCCGCCCCCGCTCCAAATCATGATGTCGGGCCTTCGGCCAGCTGAGCCGTGCTCAGCTTTGAAGGTCTCCCAACGTCCGCAATGCAAAATCTTTGAGCTCGGGGAAGAATTCGACGTAGCAGGCCGCCAGGTCCTCATAATGGGCCTCAAAAAGCCGTTTGGCAGCCTCAGCGTCGGGCATATATTTCGCCCTTCGGGCCAGGCCTTCGAAGCTCTTAAATATAAGTTCCTTATAACCGTAGTGCGAGAGCCAGTCCTCGATCCGCATATAATAAAAGAGGTGGGCGAATTTTTCGGGCAGGAGCGTCTGGAAGGCCCCGACCCGGTCGTAGGTCCTTTGCGCGAAGGGTTTTAACTGACTACCTACTTCCCCTGATGGGAAGACGATCTTGTCGTTGGCGAGGAAATGGTCATAGACAATATCTATTATAGGTCCGGCATAGCCGCCATATTCTTCTTTGAAATAAGTTTTTGCTTTTCGGGTGATGGGGTGGGTGTCGGTGAAACTGTCTATTGCGCGATGAAGGATGATACCTTGTTGCACTTTTGGCGGATAGTTGTCTTTCTGTTTTCCTTTTACAAAGTCACTGATCATGTTACCGACCGTTATTTCGGGCAGGTCAAACGACAGATAAGCATGTGCGAGATAGTTCATCCTTACAATTTAACACCTTCGAAGACGATTTTAAAGTTTTATTAAGAAATCGGCGCAAACATACGCCGGTAGCGGATTTCAATTGAAAGGTAAAGGCCGGCGTTCTTACCGTGGAACATGTTTGTTTACCATTCGATAACATGCACGTCCATTTGTCCATATTGGCTTGCATGGCGATGTAACCTACGATAGCTTTGCGTCGTCTTAGAGAATAGAAGTTCTTTTAAGAGACGCCGGAGGCGGCTCGACCGAAGGTCAGACATGGGCGGAATGCGAGAATGGAGCGAGTTTTAGTAATAGCGATATTCGCGCATTCATACAGGTAATAACGCCGAAGCAGCACGAAAAAAAATTTTTTCACTCAGCTGAAACATGCTTCAAGAACCTGCGTCTTATATATAGAACGAAATACACAGAGCTCTTAAAAAAGAAAAAAGACTTTTAAAAACTTATAAAAAAGCAGTTATGAAACAGTTCATTTTATCCATCGCTACCATGCTTATGATGGGTGTTAGTATCAGCGCCTTCGCTGGAAAGAACGATGATGGTGTCGTCAATGCACAGGCCGTTAAATCCTTCAAGAAAGATTTCAATGGCGCCAGCAATATCATGTGGGAACAAAGGGATAGCTACACCAAGGCTACCTTCTCGCTCCACGGGCAAGTGTTGTTCGCTTACTACAATAATAACGGTGATCTTCAGGCCGTGGTTCGCAACATCACTTCCGACCAGCTTCCGATCAACCTGCTCGCTTCGCTGAAGAAAGAGTACGACGGTTACTGGATCTCCGATCTGTTCGAAATCGTCTCCGATGATCAGACAAGTTATTATGTAACACTCGAGAACAGTGATAAAAAGATCGTATTGAAATCGCAAGGCGTTGAATTTTGGAACGAATTCAAGAAAGAAAAAAAGGAATCGGCTCAGTAAAATTTTTCGAGGTTAGTTTTTAGTTGGCAAGCGGCCCCCAGTTTTGGGGGCCGCTTTGTCGTTGGTGAAGGTCTCCCATTTGGGGGGCCGACCGCTTTTTTGTATTTTCGCGCCTCAACATCTTCAAACGAATCGATCATGAACAAAGGGCCTATTTCGCAATTCATTGAGCATCATTACAGGCATTTCAACGCTGCCGCATTGGTAGACGCAGCCAAAGGGTATGAAACGCATTTACTGGAAGGTGGCAAGATGATGGTCACGCTCGCGGGTGCGATGAGCACGGCCGAATTAGGCATCTCCCTGGCCGAAATGATCCGCCAGGGCAAAGTCGATATCATCAGCTGTACGGGTGCGAACCTTGAGGAAGATGTCATGAACCTGGTAGCGCACAGTCATTATAAACGGGTGCCCAATTACCGGGACCTTACCCCGCAGGATGAGTGGAATTTGCTGGAGAATCACTACAACCGGGTGACGGATACGTGCATTCCCGAAGAGGAAGCGTTCCGCCGGCTCCAGAAACACCTGGTGAAGGTCTGGAAGGATGCGGAATCAAAGGGCGAGCGTTATTTCCCGCACGAGTTTCTATATAAGGTGGTGCTCGGCGGCGACCTGAAGCAATATTATGAGATCGACCCGAAGAACAGCTGGATCGTGGCTGCGGCTGAAAAGAACATCCCGATCGTCGTGCCGGGTTGGGAAGACAGCACGACCGGAAACATCTTCGCGAGCTATGTCATCAAGAACGAGTTGAAAGCCAGTACAGTAAAGAGCGGGATCGAATACATGACCTGGCTGGCGGGATGGTACCGGGAGAACAGCGGCGGTAAAGGGGTGGGCTTCTTCCAGATCGGTGGCGGCATTGCCGGCGATTTCCCGATCTGTGTCGTACCCATGATGTACCAGGATCTGGAATGGCATGATGTTCCTTTCTGGAGCTATTTCTGCCAGATCTCGGATTCCACCACCTCTTTTGGGTCCTATTCCGGCGCTGTGCCGAATGAAAAGATCACCTGGGGGAAGTTGGATATCCATACTCCAAAATTTATTGTTGAAAGCGATGCCACCATCGTAGCCCCGCTCATTTTTGCGTGGGTGCTTGGCTGGTAAAAAAAGAAATTAATTATGAACGCAAATTCAGAAGAACTATATCTCGAGGCCGAAGCCGATATCAAGAACAACAATTACGCGGAGGCCTTTAAGAAGTACGAGAGCATCCTCTACGAGGAGCCCGATAGTGCGCCTGCGCACAACTCGATGGGTTGGTTATACAAGACCCAATTCGACGACTATGCGAAGGCGGAGAATCATTTTCAGACAGCCATCAAATGCGACCCGCTATATCCTCACTCTTATTTCCATATTGCCGCGCTGTTGATGGATATGGAGCGCTTTGACGAATTACGGCAGCACCTCGAACGTTGCCTGCGCATCCGGACCATCGACAAATCCTGGGTCTATGGCCGATTTGCCATGTCCGAAGAGTTGCGTCGTGACTATGAGAAAGCTGTCCTCTACTTCGAGAAGGCGATCCTCGTCAGCCAGAACGACGAAAAGATCAAGGATTACCGGCAGGATATCGAAAGATGTCAGATGAAGACGGAGATCCTTATTCGTCACAGCGAGCTGGGTGAAAAATAGTGGATCGCTTCCGCCTCCACGAAGCGGAGACGCTTAACCCTTAACTCCATTCTTCATTGTCCTTCTTCTCCTGGCGCTTGGTGACGCGGACTGACACGCGGATGCTCAGTTCATACAACAGGATGAGCGGCAGCGCGACGATGGTCTGGCTCATCCAGTCCGGGGACGGCGTGATGATGGCCGCGATGAACAGGATGGCCACATAGGCATATTTCCGGTAGGTGCGCAGGAATTTCGGGGTGATCAGGCCGATCGTCGTGAGGACATAGCTCACGAGGGGGAGCTGGAAGGCAAGACCGGCTCCAATGATGATATCCACCAGGTTTTCGACATAGTCGTCCAGGGTGGGGATAGTCTTGATTGCCCCGGCGGTACCGATCTGATAGTTGAACAGAAAGCTAAAGGTGAAGGGTGCCAGCAGGAAATAGCCGAAGGCCACGCCCAACAGGAAGAAAAAGCTTACCCAGAAGATCGCTCCGCGGCTGCTTTTCAATTCTTTAGCCGATAAAGCCGGCTTTACGAAGCGCCAAAGCTCCCAGAAAACATAGGGAAAGGCGACGATGAATCCGCCCACGATGGCAATATTGATGCTGGAGATGAACTGGGAGCCGAATTGGGTGGTTTGCAGGGTCAGGCCGGCAACAGAGTCCAGGCAGAGGGCATCCCCCATATGTAATTTATGGCCGAGGTTGCAAAGCCCCACGTAACTGACGAAATCCTTCCGGATGGGTCCGCGGATGATCGTATCGAAGATCCAGTTCATCTTGATAAAGATGACGATAGCGACGATAACGATCGCAAAGGCCGAACGCACGATATGCCAGCGCAGCGCCTCCAGGTGGTCTATGAACGACATCTCGTCCTGGCCTGGATTCCTGTTTAACAGATTTAAAGCCATTGTATTCTAAGAGTGCCTTTGTAAAAAAGCTCCGCGAAATTAACCTGAAATAAGGCAAAAAGCGGGGAAAAACTTGATTTTTTGGGGGATGGTATAAAAAAAAACAAGCACTCCATTACAGAGTGCATTGTTTACTCCTAACTGACCTATGAAAAACGTTTGGGTGATTCGTTGTCGTTACGAGAACAAATTTGGGCATAAACTCTGGAATGGGAAAAAAATGGGGCCTGCTTAACCACGGGTTAACATTGGTTAACGCCCGGGGGCGCTGCTATTTGAGCACCTTTAAACGCACCATCTCGATGCGGGTGTCGCTTACTTCGAGGATCTCGAATTCGTAGTCGCCGATGATGATCCGGTCCTTTAAATGGGGAATGGTCTCGTGTTGGTTGATGATATAGCCGGAAAGTGTTTCCGAGTCGTTCTCCGGCAGATCGAACCCATACTTCCGGTTGAGATAGTCCAGCTCGAGGCGGCCGGAGAGGATGAACTCGTCGTTGGATAATTTTCTTTCTTCGAACTCCTCGGTATCGTATTCGTCGCGGATCTCGCCGAAGATCTCTTCCAGCAAGTCCTCCATCGTCACGATCCCGGCGGTGCCGCCGAACTCGTCGACGACCCAGGCGATGCTTTTCCGGTCGCGGCTGAATTTATTGATCAGATCGGTCGCACTCATGCTTTCGGGTACTGCGGGAATAGGGTGGAGAATGGCCTTGATCGAAGCCGGGTTTCTGAAGAGGTCCAGCTGGTGAATATACCCGGTGACGTGGTCGAGATTGCCGTCATAGACCACGAGCTTGCTTAACCGGGTCTGGACGAACTTCCTCCGGACCTCGTCCATACTCAGACCGATATCGATGCCTTCCACCTCTTTGCGGGGTACCAGGCACTCCCGCACCCGCACCTTGGGGAGGGCCAGGGCGGCTTCGAAAAGGCTTTTATTGAGGTCCTTGCTGTCCTCCTGGAGGTCGCCGGTCTGTTGCAGGAAATGTTCCAGATCGGTACCGGAAAAGGTGTCTTTCCGCTCGTCCATCCGAACGTTGAAGACATATTTCAGGATCCATTGGGCTATCGAGGCGAAGAAGCTTGCCAGCGGGTAGAAGAACCGGCTGAACAGATCGATGACCTTCGCGAAAAAGATCAATAAGGAGTCGCTTTTCGCCCGAAAAAGGGCCTTGGGGATGAATTCGCCGAAGAAAAGGATGAACAGGGCCGCTACGGCCGTTTCCACGCAAAGCCGGATGGCGTTGACGCCTCCGCTGGGCATGTCGAACTTGGTCGTCAGGTAGTGCCAGGCGGGCTGGAAGGTCTCCTCCACCAGTAATCCAAACATCACCAGAAAGGTGGTAAATCCGGTGAGCGCCGTACCGATGAACTGGGCCGGGTGGTCCATAAAGTTGCCAAGGATGATCCCGCTGCTGAGCCCCTGTTTCTTCTTCAGCTCGATGGCAAGCCGGTTGGCCCGCATGAACGCGACCTCGATGCCTGCGAAAAAGGCGAGCATCAACCACACAATAACGATCCCGACGAGGGTATATGTATTGATCATACTGTAATCAGACGGCTAAAATAACAGGAAATTCTTGGAATTCCTATTGGGTGGTGGGGGTTGGCTGGGTTCCGGGCTGGGGCCTCCGGAGGCCGAGAAACTCCGTCACGGCAGCTTCCGCTTCGGCGCAGGCCTGCTCCAGCTTTTCATTGACGATGATCCGGTCGAAATGATGTTTGAAAGAGATCTCGTAAGAGGCCTTGTTCACCCTGGCCAGGAGACTTTCCACGGTTTCCGTACCCCGCTCTTCCAGCCGGCGGCGTAGCTCGTCTACGGAGGGGGGCTCGATAAAAAGGGTCAGGGTTGAATCCGGGAATTGCTCCTGGATATGGATAGCCCCTTTGACCTCGATATCCAGCAAGGGCGTCTTGCCCTGGTTCCAGATGCGTCGGAGTTCGCTTTTCAGCGTCCCGTAATACTTCCCTTCGTAGACCATTTCCCACTCGACGAATTCGTTGTGCTGGATCTTTTGTTTGAAGTTCTCCATGCCGATGAAATAATAGTGCACACCGTCTTGCTCATCGTGCCGGGGATTGCGGGTAGCGGCGGAAACGGAAAAAGCGAGGTTGTTGGGGTATTTCCCGAGGAGATACCTGGTGATCGATGTTTTTCCGGCGCCCGAAGGAGCCGTAATGATGATGATCTTATTTGACTCGCTCATATCCTGTTGATTTGGGCGCCCAGCTGCCGAAGCCGATGGTCGATCTGCTGGTACCCCCTATCTATTTGCTCAATATTCTGAATAACGCTCCGGCCGTCGGCGCTGAGAGCGGCGATCAGCAGGGACACACCGGCCCTGATGTCGGGGCTGCTCATGGTGATGCCTCTCAGCCGCTGCTCGCGCGCCAGCCCGATAACGGCCGCGCGGTGCGGATCGCAAAGGATGATCTGGGCGCCCATATCGATCAGTTTGTCGACAAAGAACAACCGGCTTTCGAACATTTTCTGATGGATGAGGACCGAACCCCGGGCCTGGGTGGCTGTGACGAGGATGATACTGAGCAGATCGGGCGTGAACCCCGGCCAGGGATGGTCATAGATCGTCAGTACCGATCCGTCCAGGAAGTTCTGGATCTCATAGACCTCCTGTTCGGGAATATGGATATCGTCGCCGCGGAATTCCATTTGGATGCCCAGCTGCCTGAATTTATCGGGAATAATGCCCAGGTTTTCGAGGGAGACGTTCCGGATGGTGATCTCGCTCTGGGTCATGGCGGCCAGTCCGATAAAGGAACCGATCTCGATCATATCCGGCAACATCCGGTGGTCGGTACCACCGAGCCGGCTTACACCCTCGATCGATAGCATATTGCTGCCGATGCCGCTGATCTTTGCACCCATCCGGTTCAGCATTTTGCACAGTTGCTGGATATAAGGTTCGCAGGCTGCGTTGTAGAGGGTGGTAGTTCCCTCAGCCATGGAGGCAGCCATGACGATATTGGCCGTACCCGTAACGGAGGGTTCGTCAAGAAGCAAATAGGTGCCCTTCAGGTGCTTTCCGTCCAGTTGGAAAAGACCTTCCTCCTGCCGGTATTCGAACCGGGCCCCCAGTTTCTCAAATCCGATGATATGTGTATCCAGTCGCCGGCGGCCGATCTTATCGCCACCCGGCTTGGAAATATAGGCTTTTCGATAACGGGCCAGCATGGGACCCGCCAGCATGACCGATCCGCGGAGCCGGCCGCTTTTCTGGCGATAGGCTTCGCTTCGCAGATAGTCCGTATCCACGTTGTCGGCCTGGAAGATACAGGTATCCCGCTGTGGTCTTTCGACCTTGACACCCATCTCGACCAGCAGGTCGATCAGCAGATTTACATCGAGAATATCAGGGATGTTGGAGATGGTCATTTTCTCCGGCGTCAGCAGGACGGCGCTGATGATCTGTAAAGCTTCGTTCTTAGCTCCCTGGGGTATAATCTCCCCTTTAAGCTTTTTGCCGCCGATGACTTCGAATGAATGCACGCGCGTGGTTTTTCCCTAGTAACGTTTCTTTTTGAATTTATTCCCGCCCCGATCATTATTCCTGTCGTTGCCCCGGCTGCCGTTATTGAAATTACCCCGCTTCTGGAACTTTTGGTTCCGCTGCTGATTATTGCGGCTGTCATTGGGGAAGGCGCGGTTGCCATTGGCCTCCGGCCGGTTGTTCTCGTTGGGGCGGAAGCTCTTGACATAAGGCGTATTGGTGAACAGCAATTGCCCCTTCGTCATCTGGGACAGCTCGCCCTGGATCGCGTCGTCATGGACGGTCTCCTTGTGCCAGTTGTTATAGGCAAGCTTCATATAGTAAGCCACGGCATTGGCAAAGCCATTGCGTTTGTCGGGATTCTCTTCGGCGAGGGCCTTGTCGATGACGACTTCCAGGTTCTTGCCCAGGTGGGTGAACTTCGGATAGCGCTTCGGATATCTCAGCGGTTTTGGCCGGGCCCGAAGCGTTTCCCGCGTGGGGATCGGATAAGGCGAGGCTACATCCAGCTTGAAATCGGAGATCAGGAAGAGATGATCCCATAATTTATGACGAAAGTCCTCTACATTTTTCAGGTGCGGGTTGAGAAAGCCCATCAGCTCGATCACCACCTGCGAATTGCGCTGCCTCTTCTCCCGGTCCTCCAGCGTCAGAAGATATTCGATCATCTTCTGGATGTGCCGGCCATATTCCTTCATGATAAGGTGATTTCGCGTCGTATTATATTCCATACTCTCAGTTTGATATTGAGCCGCGTCCTGCGGCTTTAAGATGACAAATCTACAGGAAAAAGTTGGCAAAAGGAAAAGCCCTCCAGGGGGCTTTTCGCAGGCTAAATGGATTTTATGGTTTTTCAGAGGAAATGCTAGTCGATAAAGACCTTACTTACATAACTGTGGTCATGCGTAAGATCGGAGGTCCGCAGGAAGTACAGACCCTTCACCGGCTGCGGGTTCAGATCCAGCCGGATCTGGTTGCCGCCCGCCAGGGTCACTGCCTTGCGCTGTACGACCTGGCCCGAAGTGGATACCAGTTCCACTATGAAACGGCCTGTCTGGTTGTTGTTGAACATCACCTGCAGACTATTCGTGGCGGGGTTCGGGAAGGTCTGATAGCTGACGGGATTGTCCTTGCCGGCGCCGGTCGGGTCGACGACGAGGACATCGGAATAACTTAATTTCCCGGAAGCATCCGTCTGCTGGATACGGAAATAGAGCTTGCCCAGACCAGACGGATCAGGGTGGTATTGATATTGGTATTTTGCAGAAGCACCTGTTGCAGAAGCGTCGCCTTCTGCTTGTCCGACGGGGTAGAAGCTTTTACCGTCTTTGCTGATTTGGATCTCATATTGGGTATTGGGTTGTTGGTTATTGGCCAGCCATTGCAGGAGGACGGCTCCATTGGATGGTGTAGCCGAAAAATCCTGGATGGTGGTAGACAGAATGGTCGCAGGGCACCAGTAATAGGTAAGCTTGAAGTTTCCCCAGTAATTGGTAATGATCTGGTCGTTATAATTCAAGCCGCCTTTCAGTGAAACGAGGCCTCCACTGAGCGAATAGTTGAAATCCACGTTGCCGCTGCCGAGGTAAACAGAAGTTCCTGTTGTGGTGGATGCAAATCCGATCTCCTGGTTGATGATCGTGTCGGGACCGTGCGTGATCGTGTCTTTTGGCTGACCAAAAGGCGCCAGCGTATCCGGCCCATACATTGTGGAATAGCTATTGTTGATGGAAAGGTTACCACCTGCGGGGCCTTCGAGGTCATCGGCTACCGTCAACAGGAACTTGAAGATCGTTTGTGTGGGACCGAGGTTCTGCACATTCGTCGTGGTGACCCCAGTGATGGTATCGCTCAGGCTAAGACAGTTGAGAGTGCCGATAGCAGGATTGAATTTAGGAAAGCTGACCGTTGTCGAGGAGGCATTGGTTGTCGGAAAGGACGCATAGTAACTTACCGGTGTCGCGGCGACAGTTGCGCTACAGTTACATTGTGAGAGGGCTATCCGAGGGGTGCATACTATAAGAATGATCATAGTAAACACGGTAGTGTACACACGGTTCATAGGCACGAATTTTAATAGTGATCGGATTCAAACGGATTAATAATCAAAGATAAAAAGCAACAAGAATGAAGCCAAAGCATTACTACTCGTTTTCCGCCGACCGTAAAAACCACATTTTTGTTAAACCTTTGTTATATTCAATGGGCTAATAATCAATCCTTTGATGTACACCCGGATGTGTATAAAATCCTTGCATATTGACCTACCTTTGCGTCATGCGTATTCTGCTGGACTGCCGACCCCTGCAAATCGCCGGGCCGGACAGTGAAAAAAGCCGTCTTATCTATGCTGTAGTTACCGCCTTTTCGGGGGACCCCGGGGTCCAGTGGTTGTTGGTGGCGGGCTCCGATCAGGTCGTTCCGGCCATTCCGGGGGCGACGGTTGTTACTCAGCGGGCATGGCCATACTCCCTGGGGTGGCGGATGTGGTATGATGCCCAGGTTCCGCGCCTGGTAAAAAAATACAGGCCGGATTTGGTCATGACCACGGGCGGCGTAGCCATCGAGACCCGCATTCCGCAGTGCGTCTGGATGCCTGAGCGGGCGGATTCCAGGAAGGGGCAGGGTTACGTGCCCCCATATGCGGAAAGACTGATCGAAAGCCTGGAGCGGGCGAAAGCGATATTTTGTTATTCCGAGCGTGACCGTGATTGGTTGGCCGGCCAGGCGCCCTCCGCTGTGGGGAAAACAGTCGTTCTGCATTCCTGGCCGGACCTATCGGTCGATGCGCTTTCGCTTCCCGAACGCGAAAGGGTCAAAACCCAATTTGCCGGGGGAAAGGAATATTTCTTTGCCGATGCCGCGGCTGCCGGCGAAGAGGGGATCATCCATCTATTAAAGGCTTTTTCGCTGTTCAAAAAGCGGCAGCTCTCCAATTTGCAACTGATCGTGATGGGCGTTGCGGCAGAGGGCTTGCAAAAAAAGCTCGAGACCTATAAATACCGCGAAGAAGTCCATTGGTGCTCACCTTTGGCCGCGGAGGAGGGAAGACTGAAAGCCGGGGCGTATGCAAGCCTTTTATTATATGGCGGCGGGAGTTCGCTGGGTGCTCCGTTGCTCGATGCCTGGAAGTCTGGGGTACCGGTGATTGTAACGACGGGAGGTCCGTTCCAGGAATTGGGCGGCGATGCGGTCCTGGCCGCCGATGGAGCCGATCCGGCAGCTCTGGCGACTCAGCTGATGTCCGTATATAAGGACGAGGCGTTGCGTGGCCGGCTTGTCGGCCAGGGGCTGACTCGGGTTGCCGGGTATACTCCGGAGCGCACGGTAAATGCGGTACGGGCGGCGATCGGCCTGGCGGTGGAGAGCCCTTTGCCGGGAATGCGCTAGTTTTGCTGACAGCACATTCCTGGCACAATTACGTAAATTGCGCTTTGCTAAATTCTTTTATGACAACCTCCTCAATAAACATTGACGTCTCCCTGGACCGGGACCGGGTACCCGAAGATATCCGCTGGAATGCAACCGACTCAGCCACCGAGAATGCCCGTCAGGCAAAAGCGATGATGCTGGCCTTTTGGGATGGGACAGACAAGACGGCCCTAAGGATCGACCTGTGGACAAAGGAAATGATGGTCGATGAAATGGCCGATTTTTTCTATCAGACCCTGATGACCATGGCGGAAACGTATCAGCGGGCGACGCAGGATCCGGTGCTGATGAACGAAATGAAGCAATTTGCCCGGGACTTTTATAAAAAATTCCGCGACCAGCAATTAAAAACGAACAAACTGTAAATAGAAAACCTATGGCATTAGAGCAAAATGTAATGGCTCAGCTGAAAACGGCGATGCTGGCAAAGGACGAAGCCGCTTTGCGGGGATTGCGTGCCATCAAGGCGGCGATCATTATTGCCAAGACCTCTGAAGGCGCCGGCGGCGAATTGAAGGAAGCGGATGAGACGAAGCTGCTGCAGAAACTGGTCAAACAAAGGAAGGATTCCCTCGAGATCTATCAGCAACAAGGACGAGCCGATCTTGCCCAGAAAGAGGAGGAGGAGATCGCGGTCATCGAGCGGTTTCTGCCAAAACAAATGGATGCAGCCGCACTGAAAGAGGCATTGTCGAAGATCATCGCCGAAACCGGCGCGGCCGGTCCCGCCGATATCGGTAAGGTAATGGGTGTTGCTACAAAGCAGCTGGCGGGTCAGGCGGATGGAAAGACGATCAATGCAGTAGCAAGAGAGCTATTGTCTAAATAGTTGCGTGGATCATGGTAATCGATGTATTGCTCATTGTCTTTTTGCTTCTGGCTATATTCCGGGGGCTGAGACATGGCTTCATTATTGCCATCGTCTCTACGGTTGCATGGATCATCGGGATCGCCGCAGCCATCAAACTTTCGGCCGTGGTCGCCACCTATGGCCAGGAGCATTCGCACCTGCCGCCGCGCTGGTTACCGGTGCTCGCCTTCCTGGTGGTATTTCTGGCGGTTGTTCTCGGGCTCCGGGCGATCGCGAAACTCATCGAAAAGGCCATCGACCTCGCGATGCTGGGCTGGCTGAATAAGCTTATCGGTGTGCTCCTCTACGCTTTCCTCTATATCACCACGTTGAGCGTGCTGCTGTTTTATGCGGTGCAGATCCATCTTATTTCGACTCACGCCCAGTCCGCATCCGTGACCTACCCCTATATCCAACCCTGGGGCCGGGTCACAATTGATGAATTTGGTAAATTTGTCCCTTGGTTCAAGGGGATGTTCGCCCAATTGGAAGATTTTTTTGGGCAGGTGCGCGACAAGCTGTAAAATGCCCAGAATTAGTAAGAAACAATTATTTTTACGCCTGATAACGGAATCTTATTAGCTGATGCAATACGAAATCAAACAAGAAGAAAAGTTCAGATTCATCGAAGAAGGGGAAGGCGAACCGCTGTTGCTGTTGCACGGTTTGTTTGGAGCATTGAGCAATTTCCAGGGTCAGATCGAAACTTTCCGCCATACTCACAAGGTTGTGGTACCGATATTGCCTTTGCTGGATCTGGATTTGTTGCATACGACCGTAAGCGGGCTGGAAAAGTTCCTCAATAAATTCATCGAGCACCGGGATTATAAGAATATTAACCTGCTGGGCAACTCCCTGGGGGGCCATGTGGGACTGATGCACGTGCTCAGACATCCCGAGCGGATCAGAAGTCTGATCCTTACCGGGAGCTCCGGCCTGTTTGAAAGCGGGATGGGCGACACCTATCCCAAACGCGGGGACTATGAATACATCCGAAAAAAGACCGAATTGACCTTCTATGATCCGGCCATGGCCACCAAGGAGCTCGTGGACGAGTTGTACGAAACGGTCAATGTTCGCATAAAAGCCGTCAAGATCATCGCGCTTGCTAAAAACGCCATCCGGAACAACCTTGGAGAGGAGGTCAGCCAGATCAAACAGCCTACGTTGCTGATCTGGGGCAATAATGACACGATCACGCCGCCCTTTGTGGGTCAGGAGTTCCACAAGTTGATCCCTAACAGCGAACTGCATTTTATCGACAAATGCGGGCATGCGCCGATGATGGAGCGACCGGAAGAGTTCAATACCATTTTGCTTAAATTTTTGCGAAAATTGAACGAACCGGCAGCGGTAGCATGAAAACGCGGAGCGTTTTCGTCCACGGGCGGAGCCCGCGACCGAGGTCCGCGCCGGTGGCGCGGGGTGAAGGTCAACCATATTAGCGCTTCAAAAACGGCGTGCGCAGCACGCAGCAAAAAGCACCATCTTGCCGTCTTTAAATAAACAGACTTGCTAAATCGAGAGATCATATCCGCCGCAATTCCTTCATTACACCTGAATGACCCGGTCTCCCAGGCGCTGGACCTGATGGCTGATTTTCACGTTACCCACTTACCCGTGGTTGTCGAGGATAAACTGGCCGGTCTCGTCAGCGAAGACGATCTCCTCAATGTGGAGAATGACGAGACCCTGCTGTCCCAACTGCAAGCGGGTTTCTCCCGGATCGCAGCGCATGCAGATGCCTTTTTCTATGAAGCCGTACAGCTTGTCAACGAGAACGGACTCACCGTCATCCCGGTGATCGCCGGGGAATCCGAGTATACCGGTTCCATCATCGCTACCGACCTGCTCAGACAGCTGGGCCGCCAGGCAGGGGTCAACGAGCCGGGTGGGATCATCATCCTCGAAATGGAAAAGGTGAGCTTTTCTTTTACGGAGATCAGCAAGCTCGTCGAAACGAACGATGCCCAGATCATCCAGCTCAACACCTTTGCGGACGCCGCTTCCGGAAACTTCTATATTACGATCCGGATCAACAAGGCGGAGGTCTCGGATGTCGTCGCTACCTTCCAGCGATATGAATACAACGTCAAATACTATTTCGGCGAAGAATTATATGAAAATGAGTTGCGGAGCAACTACGACCACCTGATGAACTACCTGAACATCTGATGCCAGCCGGTCGGAAATATGTATTGATCTTCCTGTCCGTCTTTTTCTCTATCTCCACCACCGCCCAGATCCCCGCGGCGCCTCAGTCATCGTTCGTTTGTGTCGTCGGCAGTCTTGCCGTAAAAGGAAATAAGAAGACAAAGACCTATATCGTCCTGCGCGAACTTTCGTTCAAAACAGGCGACACCCTCACGCTGAGCGACCTGGTAAAAGGCTTCCGGATGGCGCATGACCGGCTCGTCAATACGCATCTTTTCAACGAGGTCATTATCTTTCTCAAAGGCTTCCGGGGAAATATCGCCGACGTGGAGATCGACGTAAAAGAACGCTGGTACATCTTCCCCCTTCCCTATTTCAAACCCGTGGACCGCAATTTCACGGCCTGGGCGCAGAAAGATTACAGCCTCAGCCGGGTCAATTACGGTGCGAAATTCTCTCACTACAATTTTACCGGTCGCAACGACAATCTCACGGCCTGGCTGATCACCGGCTATACGCGACAGTTCGAGCTCTATTACAATCAGCCCTATGCGGACAATGCCCTGAAACATGGGTTCGGGTTTGGATTCACCTATGCCCAACAACGCGAAGTGGATGCGCTCACCCGGTCGAATATCCAGTATTTTATCAATTCGGACTCCCTGGCCTATGCCGGCAAATACCTGAGCCGGCTGTTTTCCGTCTCTGCCCGCTATTTCTACCGCCCCCGCCTGAAGGTGCGGCATACCGTCAATTTCAATTTTGTTTCGACCGATGTCGACAGCGCGGTGACGGTCTTCAATCCGCATTACTTTAATAATGATCGCCGAAGCGTCAATTATCCCGAACTGATCTATACGTTCAACTATACCGATGTCGACTACGTTTCCTATCCGCTGAATGGGATCATTTTCGAAACCTCGGTTACCCGGCGGGGTGCGGGTCCCGATATGAACCTCACCCAGCTCTCCACCCGGCTGATCCGTAGCTGGCCGCTGGCGAGAAAATGGTGGTTCGGCATCCAAAATATCAATGTCCTGAAGCTCCCTTTGAGTCAGCCCTTTTATAACCAGGGGCTTATCGGTTATGGCGACCTCTATCTCCGGGGGCTGGACCGGTATGTAATAGAAGGGACGGCGGGAGGGGTGTTGAAGAATACGCTTTTTCGCGAGCTGATGAATTTCGATATCCCGCTCGCCCGGGGCACCGCGCATGATCATATTCCTTTCAGGGTCTATGCTACGGCCTTTTCCGACTATGGGTATGCGTATAACCGCGACTTCAAAGCCAATTCGCTGGTCAACCGGATGCTTTATACCTTTGGCTTCGGCATCGATATTGTTACGTTCTATGATCTGAGCTTTAAGTTTGATTATAGCTTCAATCAATTAGGACAAAACGGGTTATTTTTACATATCAGGAATGATTTTTAGGATATGGCGCCCCGGAGGGGCGCCGGTCATGCTCTTAAAGTAATAAATGAAAGTAGCGATATACAGCCGGGCGGTGGAATATGAACAGCAAAGCGGGGTTCAGCGTCTTTTCGACGAATTGGTCCGCCAGCATCTTCAGCCGGTGATCCATCAGCCCCTGCTCGAAAAAATAAGTTCTTCCCTTGTCCTGCCTTCCGGGATCGGTTCTTTCCGGGAATCGGCGGATCTCGACGAGTCGATCGAGTTTTTGATCATCCTGGGTGGCGACGGCACCTTACTGGATACGGTCTCCCTTGTCCGCGATAAGAATATTCCCGTCCTGGGGATCAACTTCGGGCGCCTGGGCTTTTTGGCCAGCATCGGCAAAGAGGACCTGACCACGGCGGTTACCGCCTTGGTCAACCGCACTTTTGTCGTGGATAAACGCTCCCTGATCCACCTGGATGCCAACCGGCCCCTGTTTGGGGATGTGCCGTACGGGCTGAACGAATTTGCGATCCACAAGACGGACACCTCGCCGATGATCAAGATCCATACGTATCTGAACGGAGAGTTTTTGAACACCTATTGGGCGGACGGGCTGATCGTCGCCACTCCCACGGGGTCGACAGGATATTCGCTGAGCTGCGGCGGTCCGGTGATCTTCCCGGAATCCGGCAGCTTTGTCATTACTCCGGTGGCGCCACACAACCTGAACGTCCGGCCCATCGTAGTTCCGGATAACAATATCATCTCTTTTGAGGTGGAAGGCCGCGCGGAGAACTTTATCTGCGTGCTGGATTCCCGGAAGGAGATCGTCGACAAGCAGGTTCAGCTGGCCGTCAGGAGTGAAGCTTTTACGCTGAGCCTCATCCGGCTGAATGAGAACAACTTTTTGCAGACCCTCCGCGGCAAACTCTCCTGGGGACTGGACCGGCGGAATAATGAGCCGACCGGGGGATAACTTTAACATTTTTCATGAACGAAGGAGCTGGTCTCCGACGTTACCGAACCGGATGGTATCCGGTTCCCAAAATATTAGCGAAAATTCGACCTTTTATATCAAACATGAAAAAGCTACTTTTCGGCGCAGTACTGGCGGCAGTGACCCATCTTTATGCTTCGGCACAGGAACAGGCCATTGTCCATGAAGGGGAGTTTGGGTTCTCGGTGGGGGCGGCACAGTATTTCGGCGATCTTAATCCGAATCCGCGGTTCAATACGCCGAATCTGGCAGCCGGCGCTTTTTTCCGCAAGCAATTCGGCAATTATGTAGCTGCACGGGTCCAGGCCAGCTACGCTTTTCTGGCGTACTCGGATAAATACAACCGGTCCAATGAGTTCATGTACCGCCGGAACCTGAGCTTCAACAGCAATATCTGGGAATTGGCCCTGCTGGGCGACTTCAACTTCTTCAAATTCGTCCCGGGCAGCGAGTTCGACCGGTTCACCCCTTATATAACCCTGGGGGTCGGCGTCTTCAACTATGACCCTTACACTTACTACCAGGGTCAGAAGGTCTATCTGCGCAGCCTGGGCACTGAGGGGCAGGGTTCCGCGGCTTATCCGGACAGAAAACCCTATGGGAGCATGGCGCTTTGTTTTCCGCTTGGCGTCGGGGTCAAATACAGTCTTAACCGGCAAATGAGCATCGGGTTTGAGCTGCTCTATCGTTTTACCACCACCGACTATATCGACGACGTCAGCAAGACCTATGCGCCCAACGCTCAGAATCAATTCCTTCCAAACGGACAACCGACCGTCTGGTATGCCCTGCAGGACCGCTCCTACGAGACGGGAGAACCCATCGGCGTCCAGGGCCGGCAACGGGGATATTCCAATCAAAAGGATAGCTATCTGACCGGTCAGGTGACCCTCTCTTTTAACCTGACAAGCTATAAGTGCCCGAGTTATTAACAGTTTTTCCCAAGTTTCCACGCGCCAAACCCCTATCTTTGTGCCCCAAATTGGACGACGGTCCAATTCGCTCATGAGGCCCAGGGCCGAATGAGCAGACTTTAGCGGAATTGAGGCAAAAAATTATTTTTTGCCAATTTTTTGCCGAAATTCAAAAACGGGGCAAAGCCTTTTTAAACAGGGCGAAGCCCAAAAATGCTCCATGGACGCGTTGAAGGAAAAGATCGATCTGAAGAAGCTGCCCCGCCATATCGCCATTATTATGGACGGGAACGGACGCTGGGCCCAGGAAAAGGGCCAGGACCGGCTATTCGGTCATTTTCATGGGGTTGAGAGCGTTAGGGACATCGTCGAAGGCTGCGCCGAACTGGGCATTGGCTATCTTACCCTTTATGCTTTTTCCACGGAGAACTGGGACCGGCCGGCCTATGAGGTGACCGGGCTGATGGAGTTGCTGGTGGAGACCATCCGCAAGGAAGTCGAGACGCTGAATAAGAATAATATCCGCCTGCACGTCATTGGCGATATGAGCATGCTCCCGGACTATGCCAGCCAGGAGCTCAAAGAAGCGCTCGAATTCACTTCGGGCAATACCGGGCTCAACCTGGTAATGGCGCTCAGTTACAGCTCCCGGTGGGAACTGACCGAAGCCGTCAGAATTCTGGCCCGGGACGTTCAGAGCGGTAAGCTCGATCCGGATGCCATCACACAGGACACTTTGCAACAATACCTCTCCACGCGGGATTTCCCTGATCCCGAACTGATGATACGCACCAGCGGAGAATATCGTATTAGTAATTTCCTGCTATATCAACTAGCTTATGCCGAATTGTACTTCACCAGCGTTCGTTGGCCTGACTTCCGGAAGAAGAATCTCTACGAAGCGATACTCGATTTTCAGGGAAGAGAGAGGCGATATGGTAAAACAAGTGCTCAGATTCAACAGGATTTGATGGCACCTGATGGAGCCGGCGACGCTGGAAGCGTCGTGTCCGAAGGACCGTCCTCAGATCCCTTCGGAATTAAGCGCTAACCTATTCGCGTAGCGCGTTTTCCGAAGGTTTTAACAAACGTTTTGTATAAATCCTCTTAATTTGCCGCCCAAATGCCGACTTTCCGGCACATTTTAAAAACCGACTGGATGCAACGAAGATCGCTGATTTGCGTTTTTTTATTGACCACTATCTGCTTACTGAATTCATTCGCTGCACTGGCTCAGGTCACCGATTCTTCAAAAAAAGCTGTTACCGATACTGTCCCTGCCAATACATCCATCGATCCCGATCTCCTTTTACTTTCTCAAGGCAAGACTCCTCCCCGTGAATATGTTATCGCCGGCATCAAGATCGTCGGCACGCAATACCTCGATGAATCCCTGCTTATCTCCATTTCCGGTCTGACGGTAGGCGACAAAGTGACGATCCCCGGTGGAGATAATTTCAGCAAGGCCATCATGAATCTGTGGAAGCAAAATCTGTTTGCAAATATTTCCGTTTATTTCACCCGGCTGGTCGGCAACAGCCTCTACATAGAGATCGATGTGACTGAGCGGCCCCGCCTCGGGAATTTTTATTTCAAGGGCGCCGGTGTGAAAAAAGGCGAGTCCGAGGACCTTACGACCAAGACGGGTCTCATCAAGGGGCGTGTTGTAACGGAAGCCATGAAGCGCAGCGCCATCCAGTACATCAGAAAATATTACGCGGATAAGGGCTTCGAGAATGCGACTGTCAACACTACGGAAGCCCGAGATCCTGTCGTTCAAAACTCCGAGATCCTTACTTTTAACATCGACAAAGGGCCAAAGGTTCGCATCTACCAGATCGAGTTCTTCGGCAACAAGGCGGTCGGGGAAAACAAGCTGAAAAAGCAGATGAAGGATACAAAGGAGCAAAGCCGTCTGACCCTTTATCCGCCTTCGAACCAGACCCCTTATGGTCCGCATGATTCCGTCACGCTGCGTGAATACCTCAACAGCTGGGGCTTCCTCTCGTACCATGCGACAAAGGAATTCCTCGATCCTTATTTCCGATTCAAGCTTTTCCACGGCGCCAAGTTCACCGAGAGCAAGTTCAAGGACGACGAGCAAAAGGTGATAGGCTATTACAACTCGCTGGGTTACCGCGATGCGAACATCGTGGCCGATACCCATTATGTAGAGGAGAAAAGGCCAAGCCGCCTGCATGTGGCTGTTAAGGTGGACGAAGGCCAAAAATATTATTTCGGGAACATCTCCTGGAAGGGGAATACGAAGTACTCCGACAGTATCCTCAACCTTATCCTGGGTATCCACAAGGGAGATATCTACAACCTGGACATTCTGAACAAGAAGCTGGGCAAGCAGCTCTCCGCGGAAGGCGGGGACATCAGCGGGCTCTATACGGACGACGGCTATCTGTTCTTCCACGTCGACCCGGTGGAAGTGGCTGTATATAATGATACGATCGACTTCGAGATCCGGATGGTGGAAGGTCCGCAGGCGACGATCAAGAATGTGACCATCTCAGGTAACGACAAGACCAATGAATATGTGATCCGTCGCGAGCTGTTCACGATCCCCGGCGATAAGTTCAGCCGTACGGATCTGATCCGAAGCCAGCGGCAGATCGCCAACCTCGGCTTCTTCAACCAGGAGAAGATCGCCCCCGGCATCAACCCTAACCAGGAGGATGGAACGGTGGACATCAACTGGACCGTCGAAGAAAAATCGGGGAATCAGCTGGAACTCTCTGCCGGTTGGGGTGGTGGTATCGGTCTCACCGGTACGGTGGGGATTACCTTTGCCAACTTCTCTATCAAGAATATTTTCCACAAGGATGCCTGGCAGCCCCTGCCCGAAGGCGACGGCCAAAAGCTGAGTCTGCGTATCCAGTCGAACGGAAAGGCGTACCAGTCCTATAACTTCTCGTTCACGGAACCCTGGCTGGGCGGTAAGAAAAGAAACTCGCTGACGGTAAGTCTTTACCGGAGCGTATTCCGGACGGGTGGGTATAATTTCCGCACCAACACCTACGCCTTCAGCGACAGTAACTCTTTAAAGAACTTCGGTGTCACACTGGCCCTGGGTAAGCAGCTCAAATGGCCGGATGACTTCTTTACGCTGACCTACTCGGTCAACTATACCCGGTATGACCTGAACAACTATCCGTTGTTCACCAGCGCCTTCCGGAACGGCCGGTCCACCAACTTCAGTTTCAAACTGGCCCTCAGCCGGTACGATCTGGATCAACCCATCTATCCGCGGCGAGGTTCCAACCTGATGTTGAGTGTACAGTTCACTCCGCCCTACTCGCTTATCGACAAGGGGCTTACCCAGGCGGATGCCTATAAGCTACCTGAATATCACAAATGGCGATTTACCAGTGACTGGTACCTGCCTATCGGCAATGCGATGGGTTCGGACAAGAGCCGTCAGTTCGTGTTGAAGGCCTCGGCTAAATTCGGCTTCATGGGCCGATACAATGCCGGGCTTGGATTCTCGCCCTTCGAACGTTTCCAGTTGGGAGATGCGGGTCTGACCAACAACTTCGGTCTGCTGGGGTATGATATCATCTCGCAACGCGGTTATCCTGTGTATGAGAACTCCGATCCGAAGGTGAATCCCGACCAGCAGCAAGCCAGCCAGTTCTTCACTATTTTCAACAAATACACGCTCGAGATGCGTTATCCGTTCACGACCAACCCCAGCAGCACGATCTATGGTCTGACCTTCTTCGAAGCTGCCAACGGCTGGTATAATTACACGGACTACAACCCCTTCCGGCTGCGCCGCAGCGTTGGGGTGGGGATGCGCTTCTTCCTGCCGATGTTCGGTCTGCTCGGATTCGACTACGGTGTCGGCCTCGACCGCATTCAGAATGGTTCCCTGCGGGATGCAACCCGGTTTACCTTCATGCTAGGGTACGAACCGGATTAATTTTATTACATTCATGTTGAAAAAATCACTGCGACCATGAAAAAAACACTCCTTGCTACCTGTTGCGCCCTGGCCTTTTTCTTTTCCGGTCATGCGCAAGGCTATGCCATCGTAGACACCAAATACATCCTGGAAAAGATGCCGGAGTATAAAGAGGCACAGAAGAGGCTCGATCAGACGAGTATGCAATGGCAAAAAGAGATCGACACCAAACAGGCGGCCCTTGACAAAATGTACAAAGACTTTGATGCCGAGAGGGTTATGCTGAGCGATACGCTGAAGAAGAAAAGAGAGGATCAGCTATTCAATATGGAAAAGGAAGTGCGGGACCTGCAACGGAAACGATTTGGTTATGAGGGCGATCTGTTCAAGCTGCGGCAAGACCTGGTAAAACCCATACAGGATAAGGTTTACAACGCGATCCAACAGCTGGCTGTTAACAGAATGTATGATTTTATTTTGGATAAAAGTGAGGGAATTACCGTTATCTTCGCAGACCCTAAACTGGACAAGAGCGAGGATGTATTGAAGGCTCTTGGGATCAAATAACTAAAAACGCTAATAAACAAAACAAACTCTCAAACACAATGAAAAAGATTGTCACAATCGTAGTGGTGGTTATGGGCCTGGTTCTGGCGGGCAATTCTGTAAAAGCGCAGGGCGGAAGCAAGATCGGGTACATCAGCCTGCAGGAGCTGATCCCGGCGATGCCTGAATACAAGAAAGCGGATACTGCGCTGAACGACTATCAAAATGCTCTCGCTCAGAATTTCGAGGATATGAAGAAGGAGTATATGGAGAAGGACAGCCTTTTGCAATCGAAGGATACACTGAAATATACCAAGGCTCAGCTCGAGTTGAAGAAGAGGGAGATCAGCGATATGGTGATCAAACTGCAAGGCTGGCAGCAACAGGCTCAGCAACTGTATCAGCAAAAGCAACAGGATCTGATCCAGCCGATCCAGCGGAAAGCTGTTGATGCGGTAAATGCTGTGGCGAAAGAAAATGGGTTTACCTATGTGTTGACGAAGGAAGCTCTGCTCGTTTCTCCTCCCGCGGAAGACCTGCTTCCCCTGGTGAAGAAGAAGCTGGGCATCAAATAAAAAAATTTTCGAAAATGAAACGCCGGGGCTAGCCCCGGCGTTATAGTTTATAGGGAGTCCATTTCTCCAGGTAAAATATGAAGAGTCCCATTGGCGTATTCGATTCGGGTTATGGCGGGCTGACCGTGCTGAAGGAGCTGGTTGGCCGGCTGCCGGATTACGACTATATCTATCTTGGCGACAATGCCCGCGCTCCGTATGGGAACCGTTCGTTCGAGACCGTCTATCAATACACCCTGCAATGTGTTCAATGGTTGTTCGACCAGGGCTGTCCGCTTGTGATCCTCGCCTGTAACACGGCCTCGGCCAAGGCGCTGCGCACGATCCAGCAGCTGGATCTTCCCCGGATAGCGCCGGACAACCGGGTCCTGGGCGTCATCCGGCCCACGACGGAAGTGGTCGGCGGCTACAGCAAAACGGGCAAGGTCGGCATCCTGGCTACCCGGGGGACGGTCCTTTCCGAGTCGTATAAGATCGAGATCGCAAAATTTTTTCCCGAGGTGGAGGTCTTTCAGCAACCATGCCCCCTATGGGTTCCGTTAATAGAGAATAACGAGCACGATAAACCCGGGGCCGACTATTTTGTCAAAACATATACCGATCAGTTGTTGGCGCGGTGTGGGGACATCGATACGGTCGTTCTGGCCTGTACTCACTACCCCCTGCTGAAAGACAAGATCGCCGCCCGGCTGCCCGCCGGCAGTACGCTCATTTCCCAGGGGGAGATCGTGGCGGATAGTTTGGCGGATTATTTGCAACGTCACCCGGAAATGGCAAGTCGGCTGAGCGCGGGTCGGACCGTAAGGTTCTATACCACGGACTCGACCGAGGATTTCGACAGCCATGCGAGCATCTTTTATGGGGAGAACCTGCGTTCGACCCATGTTTTACTAACTTAATCAAGCTAGTCCCGATCATGAAAAAGCTCCTCTATTGTGCCCTAATCCTGTTTGCCGGCCTTGTTTCCTGTAAGAAGGAGACGAGCATCGAGAATGGCAATACGGCATCCGGTAATTTCACCGCAGTGATCAACGGGACGTCGTGGTCCGCTGCCGGGACAAAGGAAGCGGCGAGCATCCTTGGCGGGGTGATCACGGTGACGGGGATCAGTGCGGACAATCGGGAGATCTCGATGACCATTACGGATTCGGTGGCTGGGACCTATGCCCTGAGCCTAAGCTCGGCTTCGTTTGGCGTGTATGGCGATATCGACTCCTCCAATCTGTATGCTTTTTCCACCAACCAGGGGACGGATACGAGCAAGGCCGGCGGGACGGTGACGATCACCCAGATAGACCCTGTCGGCAGGACTATATCGGGAACTTTTTCCTTTAAGGTGTTCCGGGAAATAGATGGCCAGCAAAAGACGATCACCAACGGGGTGTTCACCAAGATACCGTATGTCACGGCATTGCCGGCCACTTCATCCAAGGATACGCTGCAGGCCACGATCGACGGCAAGGCATGGGCGGCCATCAATATCCAGAAGCAGGCCGCGCAGGGTTCGTTGGTCGTGATCGGCGCCTCTTCGGATGGAACCCAGTCGATTAGCCTGACGTTTCCGACGACGGCTACGGCGGGGACCTATCAATTGGACAATTCGAATCCGTCGTTTCTGGCGGTGTATATTCTCCTGAGCGGAAGTACCCCGACGGGGTTCATCCAATCGAAGGGGACGTTGACGATCACGGAGAACAATACGGGTACGAGCCGGATCAAGGGGACGTTCCAGTTTACGGGCCAGGATGCGACGGGGGCGTCGACGGCGAAGCCGAGTATTACGAGTGGGGTCTTTTCGATCTATTACGGGCAATAGGGGCGGGGCCGGGCCGGGAGATCGGGCAGCCAGACGCTTGCAGGCCGGGCGGCGAGCCGGGCTATTTTTTCCCGCTTTTTTTCCACCAATTGCGCATTTTTTCCTAGCTTTGCACTCCCTTTCACCGGCGGCGGGGATGGTGCCCCGAAGCGTGGAATAAGATATAAAACGTAAAATTTTTTTAAAATGAAGCGCACATTTCAACCACACAGACGTCGCCGTAAGACGGTTCATGGCTTCCGCAAGCGGATGCAGACTGCCAACGGCCGTAAGGTTCTGGCCAGCCGTCGTGCAAAGGGTCGTCATAAACTGACGGTTTCTGACGAGTCCAAACTGAAGTAGAACTGATTTAAACTATTATAAGCCAATAGCTTCGGAGTTTCCGAGGCTATTTTTGTCTAGGGACCGCCGCAGGCGGACCGATTGGGGATCAATACCATGGCAACACGCGCCACCTGGAAGAAGGCTGAGAAGTTGAAGAGCCGGAAGCACATCGACCGGGTCTTCCGTGAGGGGAAAAGCTTTTCGGTTTTTCCTTATAAGGTCGTTTTTTTGGTGGAGGCGCGTGGTGCGGTGGGCGATCCGGGTGCATTACCCCAGGCAGCCGCGTCCAGCCCGGAGCCCGCTCCCCGCGGCGGCGGGTCTGTGGCCGTGCCAAAAGCCGCCTTGCTCCAGGCGGGATTTGGGGCTAGCAGCCGGAATTTTAAGAAGGCAGTCGACCGGAACCGGATCAAACGGCTGGGCCGGGAAGCGTACCGGCTGCAGAAGGAGCCGCTAATGGAGCAGCTGAGCCGGAAAGGTCTTTCCATGGCTGTTTTCTTTGTTTTTATCGGCCGGGAGCTTCCCGACTATCCGACCGTAACCGCCAGGATCGGCGTAGCTTTGCAGAAATTATTGAAGGAAACGGCATGAGGAAGATATTGATGAGTGTATTGCGCCGGAGAGGCTCGAAGCCTCTCGTCCGAAGGACAGATATTAGACCTTCGCAGGAAAAGCGCTATTTTTTCTGGAAAGCGAGTTTCCTGCGAATCCTTGGGCTCCCGCTGATCGCCCTGATCAGGATCTACCAATGGGTTATCTCGCCGTGGATAGGTCCGCGGTGCCGGTTTACCCCGAGCTGTTCCCACTATGCCGTGGAAGCCTTAAAAAAGCATGGATTGTTCAAGGGGCTTTGGTTGAGCGTCCGGCGCATTTCGCGCTGTCATCCCTGGGGCGGACATGGGGTCGATCCCGTGCCATAGAGGGGCCAGCTATGGCGATGTTTTCGGTGGCGGTAGCTTGGAGCCGTGCCGAAGTCGGTGTATGAGAGTTATGCGGCGTGGTAGTAGCGGGCCAGCTATTTCTTTTCGGCCTTTTTCCCATCGGCCGGTACGGCTTCGGTGGAGGTGGGCGCTTCTTTGGTGAGCATCTTATCGAGATTGGCGATGATCTCGTGCATTTCCTTTATACTATAGAATTTGTAAATAGCGGGAACCGAGCCGGCATCGAAGCTGGAGGATACCTTCGTGAAAGGGCCAAAGACCTTGGCCTTTGTTTCGCCGGTGATCTTAACGGCCTTGCCGGGGGTGATGAAGTAGTTCCCGTTGGCTTCGCTTACGTTCTGCCCTTCGACGAGTTTCGACAGGCTGTCCACTTTTTGTTTTAATGCCTCCTGGCTGATATGGGCTTCGCCTCCGGCGCCGATATGCTGCTTGCTGCCGACGACCGTATCGGTCTTGAGGTTGGCGATGTAGAGTCCGTCTTCAGGAATACTGACGGTATATTTGCCCTGCGGCGATTCGACGTTAAGTGTAACGGGGTCGCCGGTGGTGAAATCCAGTACCTGTTCGTGGTGCGTTGTACCATCGCCGTTAGCAACAGTGATATGTTGTTGGGTCTCGTCTACCGTGATCTTGTCACTGGCATAGACCAATACTTTTTTCTCATGTCCCTTGCAGGAGGCGAAAGAGATGGCGACGGCGATGGTCAGGAGGCTGGAGATTCTCATTGTTGAAATTTTAGAGCCGGTCCATTTGGACCGGCTCTAAGGTATGATTTTATTTGGCGTTGGAATAATGTTCCGCCACTTTGTCCCAGTTGACAACCTTCCAGAATGCTCCGAGGTAATCGGCGCGTTTGTTCTGATACTTCAGATAGTAGGCGTGTTCCCATACGTCGACACCGAGGATGGGCGTGCCTTTTACTTCGGCTACATCCATCAGGGGGTTATCCTGGTTGGGTGTGGAAGAGACTTCCAGCTTTCCATCCTTTACGATCAGCCATGCCCAGCCGCTACCAAATCGGGTCAGGCCTGCGGTGTTGAATTTTTCCTTGAACGCGTCGAAGCTGCCGAAGGTGGTATGGATATCGTCGGCCAGTTTGCCGGCAGGAGCGCCCGATCCCTTGGGGCTGAGGATCTCCCAGAAGAAGCTGTGATTCCAGTGACCGCCGGCATTGTTGCGGACGGCGGGGCTGATGGAGCCTGCTTTTTGGACCAGCTCTTCGAGGGACTTGCCCTCGTTGGGAGTGCCGGCGATTGCCTTATTTAAATTGTCGATGTAAGCCTGGTGGTGCTTGCCATGATGGATCTGCATGGTCTGTGCGTCGATGTTCGGCTCCAATGCATCAAATGCATAAGGCAGCGCGGGAAGTGTAAATGCCATAACAAAATGGTTTAATGATATTAAAGTTCGCTAATGTCTGACCTTCGGTCCAGCCGCGCAGGCGGCTTCGACTTTGGCCTGAAGGGAGAACAAATCTAAGCGAAAAAAGGTTGGATCAGCGTTTAGATCGGAAAAAATCCCTCATCAGCGCGGCACAATCTTCGCGTAGGATACCCTTTACCAGCTCGGTTTTGGGATGAAAAGGCCAGGGTGCGGGCTGGGTGCCGATGCCCCGTCGATAGCCATTCTTATCGTCTTCGGCGCCGAAGACGACTTTTCCGATCTTGCTCCAATAGAGGGCCCCGGCGCACATCAGACAGGGTTCGATGGTGACGTAAAGTGCCGCTTCGGGGAGATATTTGCTGCCGAGATGGTTGAAGGCGGAAGTCAGCGCGATGATCTCCGCGTGTGCGGTACAGTCGGTGAGCCGCTCGGTCTGATTATGGCCGCGGGCGATGATGCGATCGTTCATCACGATAACGGCGCCGATGGGGACTTCGTCCTCTTCGTAGGCCAGCCGGGCCTCTTTCAGGGCTTGTAGCATAAAATATTCGTCGTCCATCGGCGAAAGATACGCTAAATCAGTTGGAGCTTTGCGACCTTGGGATCAACGATCACCTGGTCATGTTCGAAATCGAGTTTGATCCGCCATTTTTGGAGGGTGGCGGCGCCAATGATCGCTTCTTCGCTGAGATTGGGTACGACAAGGAATTCGTCGGAGAGTAAGACGTCGTTGATGTAGAAGTCGATAATGATCCGCTCTTTTATCTCGATATAATGACCTTCACTTGCTGTGGAGAGTTTGCGTACACGCCCTAAATGAATAGGTGTTTCCAGGTCTTTTATATAGTCTGGATGTATGCAAGACAAATTCGCTCCACTATCAAAAAGAGTATATAGAGTCTTCTCGCCTTTCGAGCCGACAAAAAGTAATGGATGTTTTATGATAGACATAAGGTAAGAGTTTCATACAAATTTATACTTTAAATCCCAGAAAATTTAGGAAATTCAATGCATGAACGATGCCGTTCATATAGAAGAACTTGAGTCTCTTCGCCGGTGCTTTCAGTCGGGCGTGACGCGTCTGTATCAATGGCGGCGGGAGCAACTGCTGCGACTGCAGGAGGCTATCCGCGCGGAAGAGGACGCCATCCATGCGGCACTTTACGCCGACCTGAAAAAGAGTCCCGAAGAAGCGTATGCGACAGAGACGGGACTCGTGTTGGCGGAGATCCGGCACACGCTGAAGCATCTGGCAAAATGGATGAGACCGCAAAAGGCGGGGACCAATCTCGTGAATTTTCCCGCGGTCTCCCGGGTGTACCGGGACCCGTTGGGTGTGGTGCTGATCATCGCCCCGTGGAACTACCCTTTTATGTTGTCGCTCGTGCCGGTTGCGGCGGCCATTGCCGCGGGCAATACCGTCGTGCTGAAACCTTCCGAGCTGGCGCCGGCTACTGCGGCCGTCATCGAAAAAATTCTTACGCGTCTTTTTCCGCCGGAGCAGGTGCGGGTGATCCAGGGCGATGGCGCTGTGATGGTGCCGGCAATGATCCGCGGGTTTCGATTCGATCATATCTTTTTTACGGGGAGCGTCCCGGTCGGTCAGGCCGTCTACCGGCTCGCGGCGGAACAGCTGATCCCGGTGACCCTCGAGCTGGGTGGGAAAAGCCCGGTCATCGTCGACAGGGATGCGAATCTCCGCGTGGCTGCGAAAAGGATCGTTGTCGGAAAATTCTCCAATGCCGGCCAGACCTGTGTGGCGCCCGATTATGTTCTGGTGCATTCGGCCGTCAGAGACGAGTTGTTGCAACAGCTGCGGACGACGATCGCGGACTTTTATGGCCCTGATCCGCGGGAGAGCTATGATTATGGCAGGATCATCAACGCGAAACAGTTCGACCGGCTGGCGCGATATCTTACCGACGGCCGGGTCTTCTGCGGCGGCCATCATGACCGGGAGGCACTGTACATCGAGCCTGCCGTGCTGACGGAAGTCGATCCTGCGTCGCCGGTGATGCAGGAGGAGATCTTCGGTCCCCTGTTACCGGTATTCGCATTTGAGCGAACGGAGGAGGCGATGGCGATCGTCCGCCGGCATCCCGATCCGCTGGCGTTCTATTTATTTACGGGCGACCGGCAGCTGCAGAAGACCTGGATAGAAGGTTTGTCCTTTGGCGGCGGCTGTATCAACAACACCGAATGGCATTTTGCAAATCCGCACCTGCCTTTCGGCGGAGTCGGAAAGAGCGGCATTGGAGCGTATCATGGGAAGTATTCCTTCGAGCGATTCACACATGCAAAGGCCGTGATGAAGACACCGACGATGATCGATCCGGCGATCAAATATCCGCCGTTCAAGGGGAAGATGAAGTGGTTTAAGCGGTTCATCCGCTAGGACGGCCGGCCGAAGGCCGCCCGAACGGGTAACCGAGTGCGGCGAAATTTTGGCAGTCGGTGCAGGAATCGGGGGTGCGGGCGAAACGGTGAGGTGGCCGTTAATACGCGCAATCCTCGAGCTGCCCCTGCGAGAAGCTGGCAACCGCGCGCTCCGGCACAAACCCGGAATAGCGCAATTGCACCTGTTGCAGTACTTCCTCGATCTCTTCGACGGTCTTTTTCTGCACCAGCTGGTTGCGGAACTCCTTGATATGCGGGAAACCCTTCAGATAGTTGGTATAGTGCCGCCGCATCTCCAAAATACCGACGACACCTCCCTTCCATTCTACCGATCGCAGGAGATGGTCCCGGATGGCGCCGGTCCGCTGCTCGATGGTAGGCGGGGGCAGATGTTCCCCGGTCTGAAGGAAGTGTTTGATCTCATTGAAGATCCAGGGATAGCCGATCGCAGCGCGGCCGATCATCAATCCGTCGACACCATAGCGATCGCGGTAGAGCCGGGCTTTCTCGGGCGAGTCGATATCGCCGTTGCCAAAGACGGGTATCCGGATGCGGGGATTGGCCTTCACTTTTGCAATGAGGGTCCAGTCGGCGTCGCCCTTGTAGAGCTGGGCGCGGGTGCGGCCATGGATGGTGAGGGCTTTGATGCCGACGTCCTGAAGACGTTCGGCCACCTCTTCGATGTTTTTGGACTGATCATCCCATCCCAGCCGGGTCTTTACCGTTACGGGAAGGGACGTGCCTTTTACGACGGCGGCTGTGAGCCGGACCATGGCGGGGACGTCCTTGAGGACGGCGGCCCCGGCGCCTTTACAGACCACCTTTTTCACCGGGCAGCCGAAGTTGATATCCACGAGATCGGGCTGGACGGTATCGACGATCCGGGCGCTCATGGACATGGCTTCTTCATCGCCGCCAAAGATCTGGATGCCAAAGGGCCGCTCATATTCGAAGAAATCGAGCTTCATCCGGCTCTTCATAGCATCCCGGATGAGGCCTTCGCTGGAAATGAATTCACTGTACATGAGGTCGGCGCCGTTGTGCTTGCACACATACCGGAATGGGGGGTCGCTCACGTCCTCCATGGGAGCCAGGAGGAGCGGGAAATCCGAAATTTGTATCTTGCCGATGTTTACCATGCCGGGGTGCAAATTTACGCATCCTTCGTGGAAGACGCAAGAGCGGGTAATACCCGTGATATCAATTTATGACCGAAAACGCTAAAATCCGCTCTGCACCGGAGCAATTGGGGCTCTTACTCAGGATGATAGGGCTGTCCTTCATCAATATGTTCGTTATGGGGCTGCTGCTGGGCGGCTCGGCCGCGTCGGTATCGCCCACAACGTCAAAGTTGTTGCAAATGGCGGCTACGTTCGTCATGTTCGGGATCCCGGCCATCGTTTTTGTGCGGCTGAGCTATACGCAACGCGGATGGTGTCAACTGGGATTTCGCCGGGCCAGCCTGGCCAGCTATTACCTGCTCGGCATCCTGGTCCTGGTTGTTGCCATTCCATTCGAAGTCTGGCTGGGATTGCTGAACCGGAATATTCCGCTGCCGAACTGGGCGATCAAAGCGGAAGAAATGGCGGAGCGACAGACGAGAACGCTGCTGGCGGCAAAAAGCGGACTCGACGTCGCGTTCAATGTCCTGGTGATGGCTGTCATCCCGGGCATCTTCGAAGAGATGTTCTTCCGGGGCGTCGTTCAGCGGCTCCTGATCGGGATCACGAAAAGGCCCTGGCTCGGCATCTGTATTACGGCGGCGATCTTTTCGTTTATGCATTTCGAACTGCAGGGTTTCCTGCCCCGCTTCTTTCTCGGCATCCTGCTGGGGGCGATGTTCCGGTATAGCGGGAGCATCTGGACCTGCATCCTGGGACATGCCGTGTTCAACGGTATCCAGGTCGTGCTGGCCAGCTATTACCCGGAGACCATGGACAACAAAAATCCTTCGCTCCCGCTCTATTCCGTGCTCGTAAGTTTGGTATTAGTCCTAATATTGCTGGGCATCATGCGGCGGCGATCCCAACAAACGGACGGAGCCAACGTCAATCCTGTATAATGGCACTCAACCTTTCAATATTAAAAACCCGATCGCTTACCGCTGCGGTATTCGTGATCGTTATGCTGACCGGGTTACTGTGGAATCCCTGGAGCTTCCTGGTTCTCTTCAGCGTTATTCATTTTGGCTGCTGGATCGAGTACCGGAAGATCATGGTCCTGATCGATAAAGAATATGCAGAAACCTCGTTCCTCCACCGGTACAGTGTCATGGTCGCCGGCTGGTGCTTTATGCTTTACCTGGCAAATGGCAGCCTGCGGCTGGGGGGAGTTTCCCTGCATATGGTGGGCTGGTGGGGATGTTTCGGATTTTTGTGTTTGCTGTTCATCGGGGAGATCATCCAGTACCAAACGCTGAGCATAAAGAATATCGGACGGAGTGCGCTTGGGCTGATGTATATATCATTGCCGATGGCGCTGCTCACCTGGTTGCGGACAAAATTTTATGGGAGCCCGCTGCCGTATACGGACCGGGTGCCGGTGATCATGATCATCGGTTCTATCTGGATCAATGATACGATGGCGTATATCGTAGGATCGCTGATCGGCAAGACACCCTTGTCGGCCATCTCGCCAAAGAAGACCTGGGAGGGAACCATCGGCGGGATCATTTTAGCCGTCGCGACGATGGGCGGCATCGGCGCATGGGTCGGTCCGGACTGGAATCCCTTCTCGCCGGGACATTGGATGGTGGTGGCTGCGATCTGCGCGGTCATCGGGACGCTCGGTGACCTGCTGGAAAGTAAATTGAAAAGGATGGCGGGGATCAAGGATAGCGGGCGTATCATGCCCGGGCATGGCGGCTTCCTGGATCGATTCGACTCGTTGCTGGTGGCAACGCCGTTTGCCTGGTGCTATCTGATGTGGGTGATAGGGTAAAAACCGCTATTTTTGACGTTCAATCTGTTTGTTAATGACAATACATCGGGAAGGATACCCATCCATTGCCATCGGCACCCTGCTCTTTGCCGTGATCAATCTGCTCTCTTTTTATTTTATCAGCGCCCATGCCATGTGGCTGAGCGGGCTTCTCTTCCTGGTGACCCTGGGACTGCTCCTTTTCCTCATTTCCTTCTTCCGGGTTCCCAGCCGCAAGCTATCCACGGGGGACGATCTGATCATCTGCCCGGCGGACGGAAAGGTGGTCGTGATCGAAGAAGTGACGGACGAAGAATATTTCAACGCCAAAAGACTACAGATCTCCATCTTTATGAGCCCGGCCAATGTGCATCAGAACCGTAATCCTACGGCGGGAGAGGTGGTCTATAACCAGTATCACAAGGGAAAATACCTGGTGGCCTGGCATCCGAAGTCCTCAACGGAAAATGAGCGGCACAGTGTCGTGATCCGTCATCCAAAGGGGGAACTGCTGGTGAAGCAGATCGCCGGAGCGCTCGCACGGCGGATCGTGAATTACCTGCATGTCGGTCAGAAGGTGGAGCAGAGTGCGGAGATGGGGTTCATCAAATTCGGATCGCGGGTCGATGTGCTGCTACCTCCCGGCACGCCCGTCGAAGTGAAGTTGAACCAGACGGTGCAGGGTGGCGTGACCGTATTGGCCAAATGGAAATGATTGTTTAAATTGTGGATATGAAGAAGACAGCATTGCTGCTTGTGACAAGCGCGCTTTTGGTTTCCGGTGCCGGTTTTGCCCAGACGGGCAAGGATGGTCAGAAGACCAAGGCTGCCAAGGATTCGACCGCGGTGAAAAAGCCGATGCCGAATTGCCCGGGGAAGACCTGCGGGAAGAAGAAGGGCTAGCGCCATCGTGAGGGCTGCTGCGGAGGATGGATGCGGTACGGGCGGGAGGCCGCCGGCGGGTTAAAAGATGTCCTCCAACTCCTTTAAGGTCGCCACCGTATAGGTGGGTTTTATTGCCGGCGCAACGCCGAGATGGTTGACATAGACCTGGTCGATGCCGGCATTGATCGCCCCCTGGATATCCACTTCGATACTATCCCCCAACATGATGCTTTCGGCCGGATCGGCGCCTGTAACGCGAAACGCGTACTCGAAGATCTCTTTATGCGGCTTCAGGCTATTGGAGCCTTCCGACGTGATGACTTCCCCAAAAAAGCCGCTCAGTCCGGAATACTGCAATTTGCTGTGTTGTGTCTTTTGAAATCCGTTGGTGATGAGATGCAGCCGGTATCCTTTTTCCCGGAGATAGGTAAGGATCTCGATCGTATAGGGGAAAAGGATCTTGCGGGTGGGGAGTGCGTCGAGGAATTGTTCGCCCATCTGACGGGCGAGGCGTTCATCGCCGATCTTAAAGTCTAGAAGGGTCAGCCACATCCTTTTCCAGCGCAACTCGTCGACCTTGATATAACCGTTGCGATAGCGGGCCCATAATTTGTCGTTATGGATGATGTATTGCTGGTGAAAGCGGTCGAAATCGGTGATGCCGCGGGCGGCGAGATCGAGGGTTTGATGGAGTTCCAGCAGGGTCTGCCGGCTATTGGCTTCAAAATCCCAAAGGGTATGATCGAGGTCGAAGAAAAGGTGTTTATATTTATATTTCATGAGTCGCAAATTTACTTAAAATGGACTGTATCATTACCGGAGCATCGAGAGGATTGGGTAAGGCAATGGCGGAACGATTTGCAGCAGGAGGTTATGATTGCTATCTCTGTTCACGCGATGCCGCGAAACTGACGGCGACGACAAGCGAGCTTTCGGCGCGCTATCCGGCCGTCGGGATTCACGGCCGCCCTGCCGATATGGGGGATCCCGTGCAGGTGATGGCCTTTGCCGATTGGATCGGCGAGCAGGGCGCCACGACGGATGTCCTGATCAATAATGCGGGCCAATTTATCCCCGGAAGCGTGCATAACGAACCCGCCGGCGCGCTGGAGACGCTGATGGCCGTCAATCTCTACAGCGCCTATCATTTGACCCGGCAACTGCTGCCGGCCATGATGGCCCGGCGCAGCGGGCATATCTTCAATATCTGCTCGGTGGCTTCGATCAAAGCGTATCCCAACGGGGGCGCCTATAGCATCACCAAGTATGCGCTGGCGGGATTTTCTGCCAATCTGCGGGAGGAAATGAAGCCCCATGGCATCAAGGTGACGAGTGTATTCCCCGGAGCAGCCTATACGGACTCCTGGGCGGCCAGCGGCATAGAGGCCCAACGTTTTATGACGGCGGCGGATGTGGCGGAGATGGTGTTTTCGGCCAGCCGGCTCTCGCCTTCGGCGACGGTGGAAGAGATCCTGATGCGGCCGCAGTTGGGGGACCTTTGATGATCTTTTTAACTGAGTTTTAACCCTTGCGGCGCGTATATTTGTATGCTGTTATGTGCTTTGGCCGACTCATAAAATCACCCGTTATCGCAACTATTCTACGCTTATCGTTCTTCCTGCTGATAACCGCACTCCCGGGACTTTACGTTTCCGGGCAGGTGAAGTTCACCACCGTCGTGAGTAGCCAGGACATCGGCAAGTCGGATTATCTGCAGGTGGAGTTTGTCGTCGAGAATGCCAAACAGATCGATGACATGACCCCGCCGGAGTTTCATGGATTCCGCATCGCTCAGGGACCGATACAGTCCAGCGGAATGAGTATCGTCAACGGGAATATGTCCCAATACAAAGGCCTTTCTTTTGTGCTGGAACCGTTGAAGACGGGAAAGTTTACCATCGGCGGCGCGGTTGCCACGGTAGACGGCAAGCACATGCAAAGCAATACGGTCACCATTACGGTACATCCCGGCGGATCGGGTTCCGCGGGAGCCAAACCCCAGCAAGGTGGTGGAAATCCCTTTGCCAATCCTTTCTTTCAGCCTTCCCTACCCGACCCCTTTGGCCGCGAACCGGGGGAGGTGGAAAAAGATTATGTCCTGCGGCCTGGAGAGAATGTAAAAGAGAAGATCCGCAGGGGCCTTTTCGTCAAGGTGCAGGTGGACAAGAACAGCTGCTATGTCGGCGAGCCGATCGTCGCGACGTATAAGCTGTATACAAGGCTGAGCTCCGAATCCCGGATCACGAAACGGCCTTCGCTCAACGGATTCAGCGTATACGATATGGTGGATCCGAGTTCCGATCCCGTGTCCGTCGAGAAGCTGAATGGGAAGGAATATGCCGTCCATATCATCCGGAAGACACAGCTGATCCCCCTGCAGGCAGGCTCCATCGACCTGGACCCGGTGGAGGTGGAGAATACCGTCCATTTTGTAAAAGGCGCTGGTAGCCGTGAACCCCGGCGTAGTGGTAATTCGTTGCGGGATCTGCTGGACCAGATGAATGATGAGAATAACCTGGGCCCCGAAGTGGATGAGAATGTTACCCTGGATACAAAACCGGTGACCATTACCGTCAAGCCACTGCCTGAAGAAAATAAGCCGGCGGGTTATAGCGGCGCGGTTGGCAATTTCTCGGTGGAGGCGACGCTTGCCAGCAATTCCATTGCAGCGGAGGACGAGAACACCCTGCATGTCGTTGTGAAAGGCAAGGGAAATCTCCCGGTGTTTGCAGCGCCGCCGGTGAGCTGGCCGGACAGCATCCGGGCCTTTGACCCGACGTCAAAGGAAGATGTCAATAAAACAGTGGTGCCGATGACGGGCTCCAAGGCGTTCGATTATGTCTTCACGCCCAAAGTGGCGGGGCACTATACGATCCCTGCCGTCAATTTCTCCTACTTCGATCCTGCTTCACAATCCTACAAGACGGCAGAGTCGAAGCCGATGGACCTCCAGGTGTCTCCGGCCGTAAGGCAGCACCATCAGAAACCGGCTACCGATGTCGTTGTCGGGGAGCCCTCTTCGATCAGCCGCATCGGCGGGATGATCCAGGACCATTTGGAATGGGTGTTTGCGGCCCTGCTCGTTGCGGGGGTCACGATCTATTTCTGGCGTCAGAACAGCCAGCTTCGCAAAAAGGAAAAAGAAGTGAAAGCCCGGACCCCGGTCGCTCAGCCCGTGAAGGCGGAGATCCCGGTACAACCGGTGACTGCTGGCAATCGCACCAATGCGCCGCAGCTTCCCACGATGTCTGCCGCTCCGGCGCCCGCCTCGGAGCCCAGAGACTGGCAGGGGAATACTTCGATCCCTTCCGGCGCCTATGTGCCGGCTCCGCCCCCGATCGATCCGTTAAGCGACGCGAAGCAATTTTTCGAGAATGGGGATTCGAAGGCATTCTATCGCGAGATCAACCGCGCGATGTGGAAGGCCGTCGGTCGCAAGCTCGAGCTTCCGGCAAGTGAACTGAATAAATCCAATGCGGTGCGCCTGCTTCGCCTCCGGGGCTGGGATGAGACGTCGCTGTTGTCCCTTGAGAATGTCCTCAGTGAATGTGAGATGAATCTGTATACGCCGGCGTACGACCGGTACAATATGGAGCAGCTGCTACGGCAGACGGAGCGGGTGTTGGAGAGGTTGGCCTAGCGTCGCCACGGGCGGCGCGCCCGCGGGCCGCGCGGCCGAAGGCGACGATCACTCTGTATATTTATACCCTACGCCGCGGACCGAATGAAAGTACTTCGGGTTCCTGCTATCTTCCTCAAAATACTTCCTGAAATTCAAAACAAAATTGTCGATCGTCCGCGTGGTGGGATATACATTATATCCCCAGACGGCCTGAAGGATCTTTTCCCGTGTCACCACCTCATTCCTGTTCTCGATCAGCAGTTTTAACAGCATTGCTTCCTTCTTGCTGAGCTGGATGCGGTCGCCGTCCTTGGTGGTGGCTTCCTGGGCCTTGAAGTCGATGATATTCTTTCCAAAGCTGTAGACGTCGCCAAAAGACTCTTTTTCCTGCATCTTCTTGTTCTTCTCGATCAGCTTTTGAATGCGAAGAAGAAGTTCTTCCAGATTGAAGGGTTTTGTGAGGTAGTCGTCCGCGCCTTTTTTCAGACCCAGGACCCGGTCTGCGCTGGCGTTCTTAGCGCTGAGGATAAGAATGGGTACGTCGTTGTTCTGAACGCGGATCGTCTCGGTGACGCCGATGCCGTCGACACCGGGGAGCATGACGTCGAGGATGATCAGGTCAAAATACTCCGACTGGACGGCTTTCAGCGCCTGCTGCCCGTCGAAGGCGGACGTGATCTCATAGCCTTCCAGCTCGAGGTTCAGCTTGAGCGCCTCGTGGAGATTTTCTTCGTCCTCGACCAGCAGGATGGATATTTTTGAGCTCATGGTGTTTATTGGGTTGACCCGGGGGCTCCGCGCGTTAAAAGATCACTGTAAAAATACTTCCAACGGGGGAATTATCGGCGACTTTCAGGGTCGCGTTGTGGTCCTCGGCGATCTTCCGGCAGAGATAAAGTCCCAGACCCGTTCCTTTTGTCCGGCGGGTGGCTTCCTGGCCGGTGCGATAGAACTTATCGAAGATCTTCTTCTTCTCCTCGTCGGGGATACCCTGTCCCTGGTCGGCGACGGCGAGGGCAAGGTGTTGACCCCGTCTTTCGAGGCTCACGGTGATGATCCCTTCCCGCGGGGAGTATTTAACGGCATTCTCGACGAGGTTGTTCACCAGCAGCTGTAAAAGAAGCGCATCCCCGACAAGGGTGCAATCCGGCCCGATCCGTTCTTCCCAGCGGCGATCGGGAAACCGGCGGTGAAAATCCTGCATTGAATGCTGGACCAGCGTGGTCAGGCTGAGGGACTCCTTCGACTGGGCATATTCTCCTTCGAGTTGGGAGGCGACCAGGATATTTGTGGCGAGCGTATCGAGGCGATTGGTCTCCTGCAGGGCCGCCTGGATCATTTTCTGTTGCTTTTGTTCGTCGAGGTGGTGTTTGAGCAGGGTTTCCAGGTTGAGCTTGGTGACGGCGATGGGCGTCTTGAGTTCGTGCGTGACGGCCATCATAAAATTCTGCTGCTGGAGTTGCAGCTTGATCGTCCGGCGGACCTCCCGATAAACGAAGATCGCCCCCAGCAGGATCAGCCCGAGATAGGTGCTGCCCTCACCGATATTCCGGGCTGTCTTCTTTTTCTCCTCTGAAAGGATCTCCTGTTTTTGGGAAGTATATTGGGGATCGCCGGGCTTTAACCGCTCGAGCCGGTAGGCCGTGATCCCACGGTTGGCGTCCTGCAGGGCGATGAACCACCAGGCGAGCCCGGTGATGATATAGATCAGCAGGATCCAGAATACAATGATGGCTACCGCCAGGCGTTTTGTTTTAAATACCATAGTCCCTGGTTTGGCGCCGGTGCGGCTACGGCGCTCTTTCGATGCGCACCCCGATGTTGAGGATGTGCTTTAACGGGTCTTCCCGCATCACCTGCTCGAGGGTGAAGGCGTATTCCCCCGGCAGGCGGAATTTTGTCGATTGCTGGATAAGCACCCGCTGTTCGTAGATATCCTCCATTCCGGAACCCAGCCATCCTTTTTCGTTGTTGGCCAGCTGGAGGTCGTACCGTTCGTTCCGAATGGCCGAGTCTCCGGGCTGCCGGATCGAGCCCCTGATCCAGATATTATTGTAATTATACGCGTCGGTGTGCCGGATCACGATGGAGACATTGTAGCGATAGGCGGTGTCCTTGTCGCTGATGTTGAAGGTAAAGCTGGGACGGAAACTGCCGGTCCATTGCTGATCGGGAAGGGGGATATCTTTCTCGTACATACCGTCCGGCCGCGAGCAGGCCGACCAGTGAAGGGAAAGCACTACGAGCAAAAGTACAAAGAGGTTTTTCATCGGTGTAAAAATAGGAATCATTACAAGACATTCAAAACCTGTTCTTTTGCCTTTTCCAGCTCGTCCTTCATCAGGACCACACACTGCTGGATGGTGGAATCATAAGCCTTGGAGCCTGTCGTATTGATCTCCCGGCCGATCTCCTGCAGGATAAACGATAATTTCTTCCCCTTGCTGTCCTCATTCTTGTCGTTCAGGATGCTCCGGAAGTAATCGCAATGATTCCTGAGCCGGACCTGTTCTTCGCTGATATCGATCTTTTCGATGTAATAGATGAGCTCCTGTTCCAGGCGGTTGGGATCGTAATTCTCCTTTCCGACATGTTCTTCCAGCAACTTCTTCAGGCCGTCTTTGATCTTTGTCTGACGGAGGGGCTCCAGCTTGGTGACCTCGTCCTGCTGTTTCAGGATATTGGAGATGCGCAGCTGCAGGTCTTCCTCGAGGGAGGCGCCTTCGTTCAGCCGGTGTGCGTTGAGATCATCGATGGCGGACTGGATCACCTTTTCGAATTCCTGCCATTCCTCGTCTGTGAGGGTATCGCTGGTGGGGGTGATGACCTCCGGCAGCTTCACCAGGGTACTGAGGATGTTGGTGGGGTCGAGCTTCAGCTCGTTGGAAAGATCGGCAAGCGCGCGGTAATACGCTTTTGCGAGATCGGTATTGATGCTGACGGGTTTGGCATTCCCCGTCTGTTTCAGACTGATGGTGCAATCCAGCGATCCCCGGCCGAGTTTTTCGGAGAGGAGCTTGCGGATGGAGAATTCAAAGGGTTTTAAGAAGCCGGGCAATTTCAATTGCAGTTCGAATTGTTTTCCATTCAGGGACTTGACATCTACCTGGAAGGTCTTGTCGCCTACTGCTTGTTCTGCACGACCGAAGCCGGTCATCGATTTGAGCATAATTTCATTTTTAGTGATGTCCGGGCCGTTCCGGGCCGGATGCGTGATTGCACAATTTAGTGATTCCTTTCGGCAAACAGCAAGGAATAGAGTTCGTGACCGGGGATGGGCCGCATTTCTCCGGGTGCGAGTCCGCCCAGATCGAGCTTTCCGATCCGGTAGCGGATCAGCCGAAGCGTGGGAAATCCTGTCTGAGCCGTCATTTTGCGCACCTGTCTGTTCTTTCCCTCCCGGAGTACGAGCTTTATCCATGATGTGGGGATCGTTGCGCGATAGCGGATGGGCGGATGACGATCAGGAACGGGTGGTGGCGTTTCGAAGAGTAGTGCGTGGGCGGGACGGGTACGGTAGGGTTTGCCGTCGACTGCAATGATTACGCCCGTTTGCAGTTGGTGAAGGGCTGCCGGCGTGATGGCGCCCTCCACTTGTACCCAGTATTCCCGGTCGTGCGCGAATTGGGGGTTTAATAACCGGTGGTTGAGAGCGGGATCGTTGGTCAGGATGAGGAGGCCTTCGCTGTCGAAATCCAGCCGGCCGACGGGATAACAGTCCGATGGAACGGAGAAGAGATCTTTTAAGGTGGCCTTCTTTTCGGTGGTGGTGAATTGCGAAAGGACCTGGAAGGGTTTGTATATAACGTAGTACTGTAGCACGGGTTTTGCTCCTCGGTTTTATTGGCAAAGGTAAACCCTCGTCGCAAAACGGCTAATAATGGGAGGCCTTCGGCCAGCAGGCCCGTGGCCTGCTTTGGGCGATTTGTGATTTTGGCGGCGGCGCGTTTTCGGGTGGGCGATCGCTCGCGGGCGAAGGTTTTTTCAAAAGAAAAAGCCCGGTGCGAAACCGGGCTTTCAATATATGGATGGGTTAGTAAGTACCGGGAAATAAATTTCCCTACACAATATTAAAAATAATTTTGTCTATCTAAAAAAATTTTACAATAAATTTTATTCACATTTTTTTTTGACCTGTGGATTTCTGACACGTTTGACCCCCATTGGAAAGTACCTTTGCACGAAACCAATGGTTTCTTTTACGTAAAATCTTCACTATGCAATTTCCTTCTCCCGTATCCATTCAATGGTTGGCCGAGTTCCTGGGCGCCGGGATCATCGGCGATAAAAATGGTCAGGCCACCGGCATCAACGAGATCCACAAAGTAGAAAAAGGCGATCTCGTCTTTGTCGATCACCCGAAATATTACGACACGTGCATCCGCAGCGCGGCGTCTTTCATCATCATCAATAAAGCTGTAGAAGTCCCACCCGGCAAGGCTTTGCTCGTAGTGGACCAGCCTTTCGAAGCCTATTTGAAGATCGTTCGTCACTTCCGTCCCTTTGAGCCGGCGACAAAGATGATCAGCGATTCGGCAACTATCGGCGAAGGCACGTATATCTACCCGGGCGTCTTTATCGGCCATCATGTGACCATCGGGCGCCACTGCGTCATCCATCCCAATGTGACGATCCTCGACCATTGCATCCTCGGCGACAACGTGGTAATCCAGGCAGGTACGGTCATTGGCTCCGACGCGTTCTACTACAATGGGAAAAAGGATCGGGAAGTATGGTACCGGAGGATGGAAAGCTGCGGGCGGGTGGTTATCGGGGATTTTGTGGAGATCGGCGCGGGATGTACGATCGACAGGGGGGTAACCAATGATACGGTCATTGGGAAAGGATCGAAGCTGGATAACCAGATCCATATTGGTCATGATACGGTCACCGGGAAAAATTGCCTTTTCGCCGCCCAGGTCGGCATTGCAGGTGCAGCGGAGCTCGGCAACGGGGTTATCCTCTGGGGGCAGGTGGGTGTGAGCAAGACGCTTACCATTGGCGACAATGCCGTCGTCATGGCAAAGAGTGGCGTGCCTGCCTCCCTAGAAGGGGGAAAAGCGTATTTCGGCATCCCGGTCGAAGAAGCGTCGGTAAAGAAACGGGAGTTGGTCTGGGTCAAGCGCATTCCCGAGTTGTGGAAAAAGGTAATGGCAGGTCGACCGGAGGGAGACAGTCCGAAGGATAACCGAACGAAGTGAAGGTTACGACCGAGAAGGGCCGTGTCGAAGCAGGTCCGACGAAGGTCCGTTAGCCCTGCTAACGCCGAAGGCGTGGAGCCTGCTCGCGGAGAGCAGCACAGCGGCGACTTTATTCGGGAACATAATCATACGGCAACAACTCCGCTAATTTCTTCCAGCTCCAATAGCCGATATTGCTGACATCGCCCTGATCATAGAAGTACCCATTCTCCTCGATAACAAAGCCACTGGATATGTCCAGCGCGGAGATCTGGGCGGGCGTACCAAGCGGGTATTTGTTTTGCGTGAGGTATTTCTTATCGGGCGCCTGGCTCGTATAGCTGACCCGCAGTCTGCCCTGGATATTGATCTCGACATCGCCGCTGTCCCGGGAGTAGTATCTGGGATCATAGGGGTTTGCTACCCGTTTCATTGTGGTGCTGCCGCTGTCGGCCAGCTCGAGGACGAATCCCTCGTCATTGAGCGTGCTATCGTACCAGCTGCGGATAAAGTGCAATCGCGAGCCGGAATAGGAGAAGAGTCGGTTTTGCTTCCAGGTCTGCTGCTGATCGGGGCTGCCATCGAGGGTTTCGAACAAAGGATAGCCCGTATAGCTGCCGACATTACCGGTATAGTCATACACGAACGAATCGAGTTGGTACTTTATCCTATAGCCAAGGGCATTGTTCGTCACGATCAGCGGCTCTGTGGCTTTTATCCGGAGCTTGTTCCGTTTTTTATAGAAATAGAATTTCAACACCTCCTTGTTGTCCAGGGTGCATTGGGCTGCGTTGGGCGTCGTGCCGACAAAATTGTCGAAAAAGAATTGCCCATACTTGCTCCAGCCGTCGGCTACCTCGGCGCTACCGGTCACGACAGCCTGTTCGAGGCTTTTGTCCTGTTCTTTCAACTGTATTTTCAGGGTATCGGCGGGATTGTGGTCTTTGCCGATGCGGATGGACTGGGTCTCGTAGCTGGTGTAAGAAACGATCAGATCATATCCCCCATTGGGAAGCCGCAGGTGAAAGCTGCCGTCGGCCCTGGAAAGGGTGCCGATAGTCGTATTCTGACAAAAGACCGAGGCGCCTTGCAGCGGCTGACCGGATTTGTCGAGGATGATACCGTCGATGGGAAATGTCTTTTCCTGGGAAAGAACGGAGAGGGAACAAACGAAAGAGAAGAGGAGGAGGAGCAGGGAGCGATGAGTCGTGCTCGGTTTCATGGATATTGTTTTGTGTTGGTAAGATAGTGATCCGCCGCGTAAAATGGAAGGGTAATGTTCTTTTTTAATGTTGGAGAGATGGTCAAAGGCAAAGGTAGACCATCTCTCCAACATGGCTAATTATTGGCCTTCGGCCGGCTGTCCCTTGGCCAGCCCTGGTTGGTTAGCGAGTTGCAAGCCGCGGAGGTAATCTGCGCATGCGGCTTTTATCGTCGTTTCAAGGGGGGTAAAACGAAAATCGGGTAGCGCGGCCAGGATCTTGCTGTTATCGAAGTAAGTGAGGCTCTGCGCCACTCTTGCGCTTTCCCTCGTGAGGATCGATGGCTTCCCTGAGAAGAGGCTTTTGATGCGCTCTTTTCGCCAGGCGATACCCGCGAGGAATGGGGTTGCTTCCCGGGAGGGCGGCTTTTTCCCAAAGCTGGCAGCCATCGTCTCGAACAGCTGCCGGAAGGTCCAGTTCTCCCCATTGAGGATATATCGTTGGCCAACGACCCCGGCATCGCTTTCCAGCAACAGGCCGATGGCGCGGGCTACGTCCTTTACGTCGACAAATCCATTGATCCCTTCGGTATACCAGGGAAATTCCTGCCAGGCACTTCGAAAGAGCGTGCAGCTGGAATGGTTCCAGTCGCCGCAACCCAGGATCGTGCTGGGATTGACGATAACGGCGGGCAGCCCCTCCCCGATAGCGCGCCAAACCTCTACCTCCCCGCGAAACTTGCTGATGGCATAACGGGTATTCCATTTGCTTTCTTCCCAGGACTTACCCTCGGTAACGGTCTCGCCATTGCCCGTTCTGCCGAGCGCGGCTACGCTGCTGACATGCACCAGCCTTTTTATATTTTGCTCCAGCGCGATGTTGACGACGTTGGCTGTTCCTTCGATGTTGGTATGATAGATCTCCTGCCGGTCGTGACGGGAGAAGGAGATGCGTCCCGCGGAGTGAATGACGGCATCCATGCCTTCCATGGCTTCCTCGAGTCCGACGATGTCGAGGATATCACCGGCGACCCACTCCACCTGGCCAGCCGTGGCGGCGGGAAGAAATGCCGGCAGCGTGTCACCCCGGCGGATGGCCCTTACCGCCCAGCCCGTTTCGATCAATTGCCGGATGATATAGGCTCCGAGAAACCCCGTCCCGCCGGTGACCAATACCCTGCCTTTATCCGAGTGATTATGCATATCGGTAATATCCTTTTTGGGTCTTCCTGCCCAATTCACCCTGCTTCACTTTTTCCTGCTGGACAGGAGAAGGCTGCAGCCGGACCGGCTGGCCCATCGCTTCATAGACGGAACAGCTTACGGCATAGTTGATGTCGTTGCCGATGAGGTCCATCAACCTGAACGGGCCCATCCGGAAACCACTTGCCTCCATCAGCGTGTCGATGGTCTCATAGTCGCCGATGCCGGCTTCGACGAGGCGCAGGGCTTCAAGATAATAGGGCCGCGCTACGTGATTGACGATAAAGCCAGGTGCATCTTTGCAGAGGACCGGGGTCTTTCCCATTTGCCGCGCCACGTCGGTTATCGCCCGGGTCGTGTCTTCCGCGGTGTGTTTGGTGTTGACGACCTCGACCAATTTCATCAACGGTGCGGGGTTGAAGAAATGCATACCGATGAATCGCTCCGGTCCGGGGATGCCCGCTGCCAGTGAATCGAGGGAAAGGGAGGAGGTGTTGGAAGCCAGGATCGTGGAGCCGGAGTTGAATTCCGCCAGCCGGGAGAAGAGTCCGGTCTTGGCGGCAGGTTGTTCGATGATGGCTTCTATGATCAGATCGGCGACGCATTCGTCGATATGGCTGATGCCCGAGAGCCGGGAAAGGATGGCTTGCTGATCTGCGGGGCTGAGTTTGTTCTTGTCCACCAGCCCCTGCAGGCTTTTTTCGATGGCCGCCCTGCCCTTTTGCACCATCGCCGCATCGACGTCGTATAACAGGGTGCGATAGCCTGCCATGGCAGCCACCTGGGCGATACCGCTGCCCATGGTGCCCGCTCCACAAACGCCGATTGTTTTTATCATTCGGTCAAATAAATTAGTTTTTGACTACTATTTTTGTCATGGCGATAAAATACTTAAATTGCCCATAACACCAACAAAACATTTTTCCCTTATATGAATATCGCGGAGACCCAAAAACCATCTCTTGGAATCGGCTTATACACGGTCCCTGACGTCGCAAATATCTTGAATTTAAACAAGATTCTTGTGAGGAGATGGCTGAAAGAATATTGGGAGAATCAATTTGGGGATAAATTGGGAAATTTCGCTTCCTGGGGAAAAGGAAGAGCGAAAACGGTCCATTTTTATACTTTGATAGAATTTTATGTTTTTTTCCAGCTCAGAAAGCACGGCGTTAGTGCTCAAAATATAGCCAAATCACACAAAATTATCGGTCAGGAACTTCAAACCTCATTTCCATTTGCTAATTCCGTTATCCTGACTGACGGGAAAAAGATTTTTTATAAGACTGACGGCGGTGTGATCATAAATGCAGACAAGTCTAAACAGATTAACATCAGCTCGATAATAGAGCATTTTTGCCATAAAATCGACTTTGACAAAGATCGTCAGGCTCTTCGCTACTGGCCACTTGGAAAGGATAAGAATATCGTTGTCGACCCCCATCATCAACTTGGCCAGCCGACCATTAAAAACACAAATATTCTTGCCGAGACCATTTATAGCATGTACACGTCGGGAGAAAAAGTTAGCTTCATTTCGTCCCTTTACGATCTATCGGAAACTGATGTCAAGGCATCCATCGAATTTTTTAAGAAGGCGGCATAATGAAAATCTATATAGACGAAAATATGCCACCGCAACTTGCCGAAGGACTTTCTGTACTCGAAAAGCCCAATAACGAAGGGATTGAGGTTTATTCAATTCAAAAAGAATATGGTAGGGGCATTTTGGATGAAGATTGGATACCTCAGATCGGTCAGGTCAATGGGATTGTTATTACTCAAGATGCAAGAATGCAGCGAGTTAAATCACAGTATAATTTATTGAAGACCTACAAGCTGGGTATATTCTATTTAATTCCGCCTGGCAAAAAAGGATATACTTATTGGGAGATGGTGGAAAAAATAATCCTTAACTGGCAAGAAATTAAAACCTTAATAAGAAAAAGCAAACCCCCTTTTGCTTATAGGATCACTGCCAGAAAAATAGAGAAGATTGGATAATCTTCCATTAGACCGCTCCTGTAAATTGTTTTAAAAATCGAACATCATTCTGGGAATAGAGCCGCAGGTCGTTGACCCGATAGAGCAGCTGACAGATGCGTTCGATACCCATGCCGAAGGCGAAGCCGGTGTATTTGTTGCTATCGATACCCAAATTGTCTAGCATCTTTGGATGCACCATGCCGCTGCCGAGGATCTCGACCCATCCGCTGTGTTTGCAGACGGAGCAGCCGGCACCACCGCAGATGCGGCAGTTGATATCCATCTCGGCGCTGGGTTCCGTGAAAGGGAAGTACGAGGGGCGGAAGCGGATGCGGACATCCTTGCCGAAGAGTTCCTGGACGAAGAAGTAGAGGGTCTGCTTGAGATCGGCAAAGGAGACGTTCTCATCGACATACAGTCCTTCAGTCTGATGGAAGAAGCAGTGCGCACGGGCGCTGATCGTTTCGTTGCGATAGACCCGGCCGGGACAGATGATGCGGATCGGGGGCTTTTGGCTCTCCATGACGCGGGCCTGAACGCTGCTGGTGTGCGTGCGGAGCAGCCAGTCGGGGTTCTGGTGGATATAGAAGGTATCCTGCATGTCCCGGGCCGGATGGTTCTCCGGCAGATTCAGCGCGGTAAAGTTGTGCCAGTCATCTTCGATCTCGGGGCCTTCGGCAACGGAAAATCCGAGGCGGCCGAAGATGTGAACGATCTTGTCGCGGACGAGGGTGATGGGGTGATGGGTACCTAACGGAAGGGTATCCCCGGGCAGGCTGAGGTCGATCTTTTTGGCATGCCCCGTCCCACCGGCATCGAGCCGGCTTTTCCAGTTGTCGTAGGTGGATTCGGCCAATTGTTTGAACTCGTTGAGGATCTGCCCAAACTCTTTCTTCTTATCGCCGGGGACGTTCTTCATTTCAACGAACAGATTCTTGACGATACCCTTTGTCCCCAGAAAACGGATACGGTAAGCCTCCAGGGAATCCGCTCCGTTCGGTATGATGGCGGCGATCTCCTGCTTGTATTGTTCAATTTGCTGTAGCAACTGCTCCATGCCGTAAAGGTACGTCAAATGTGCAATTTTGCCTTATGGTGCGTTTCATGCACATTTTTTTATTGTAGCTTGCCGCCAAAACGTGAACCATGTCGCCCAACCTGCATATAAGCGATTTTCTGGATCCGATAAGCCTTGCCGAACTCTCGGAGGACCAGGGGTATAGGGACGGGCAGATCGGGAAGCTGATCGACGCCTACGACGAGACCTTTCCGGATGTATATAATGCCGACCTCGTGTTGGTCGGTTGTGATGAAGAACGGGGGATCGCCCGCAACCTGCGGGAGTCAGGTGGGCCGAATGCCATCCGGGAGCAATTCTACCAGCTCTACTACTGGCATCCCGATATCAAACTGGCCGATGTGGGCAATATCCGGATGGGCGCCACGCTGAACGACACCTATGCCGCATTGAAGACGGTGCTGCGGGAGCTGACGGCGATAGGCAAGACGGCGGTGATCCTCGGCGGGAGTCATGACCTGACCCTGGGGCAGTATTATACCTATTCCGACAAGAAACATATTGTTGAGGCGACGGGGGTGGATGCGCTGATCGACCTGGACATCCATTCGCTGAACCGGAGCGATAATTTCCTGATGGAGATGCTGACGGGCGAGCCCAACTATATCCATCATTACAACCACATCGGATTCCAGAGCTATTACGTGCATCCGCATATGCTGGAGACGATGGACAAACTGCGCTTCGACTGTTACCGGCTGGGCAGCGTAAAGGATAATATCGAGGAGATGGAGCCGGTGATCCGCAATTCGCATCTTTTTACCTTCGACATCTCGGCGATAGCGCATTCTTTTGCGCCGGCCAATATGCTTTCCCCGAATGGTTTCAATGGGGAGGAGGCCTGTATCCTGATGAGATATGCGGGGCTGAGTCAGAATGTGAATACGGTCGGCATCTATGGCTATATGCCCGGAAAGGATCATGCGGGGTTGACGGCGCGCCAGATCAGCCACATGCTTTGGTATCTCATCGACGGAAAGAGTAAGGGGCGCCGGGAAGCGTCGCTGGCGGAACGGGATTTCTTCGTCGAATACCGCACCGCGTTCTCGGAGGTGGAGACCACTTTTTTGCAGAGTAAGAAGACGCAGCGCTGGTGGATGCAGTTGCCCGACAATAAATACATTGCCTGCTCGTACCAGGATTATCTGCTGGCCAGCAGTAATGAGATCCCGGAGCGGTGGCTGAGGGCGCAAGAGCGCGGATAGCAGGGACGGCCACAGGCCGCCCGCGCGAAGCGCACAAATTGATATCATGAAGAAATATATAATTTTTTTATTGCTCGCTGCGGGCCTGGGGCAGGCCTGCACCAGTTCCCGTCCTGCTGTATCGACCTATCCGGCGAAAGCCCCCCTGCAACAATTCACCGAGGAGACGCTGCTGCATCAGCCGGGGCTTGTCTCCGCGCAGGTGGGTCTTTGTTTGTATGATCCGGCGGGTGGCAAGGAGCTCTATAATTACCAGGGCGATAAATATTTTATCCCCGCCAGCAATACCAAACTCTTTTCGTTGTACGCGGGACTGAAACACCTCGGCGATTCGCTGGTGGGTATGCGTTACCGGGTGACGGACACCGCGCTGTTCATTTTGCCTGCGGGCGATCCGACATTTTTGCATCCGGCTTACGCCGATCAGCCCGTCATTAGGTTCCTGCAAAAGGCAAAAAGGAATTTGTATCTCACGGAAGGCAACTGGCAGGACCGGCCCTTTGGCCGTGGCTGGGCCTGGGACGACTATAACGACGACTATATGCCCGAACGCAGCGTGTTTCCCGTCTATGGAAACTATATCCGCTGGATGCAGGATACGACGTCGGGTTCCTTCTTTTCGATCCCGGAGATCGACTGGAAGGTGCGGTTCTCGCCGGATTCTTCGAAGCAGGGATTCTCGGTTCATCGCGACGTGCATGATAATGTTTTCACCATTACCGAAGGCAAAAGCCGGGTACTTGAACAGGATGTGCCCTTTATAACGGAGGGGATCGTGTCCGCGGCGGCGTTGTTGAAGGATACGGTCGGCCGGACGGTGGGAATACGGACAGGAATGCCGCCAGTCTCCGCTGCGGCGGCTGCCTTTGTCGCGGCAACAACGGGAGTGGTCTATTCCCGGCCGGTGGACTCGATGTATTGTCCCATGATGCACAACAGCGACAATTTCTTCGCCGAGCAAACGCTGCTGATGGTGGGAAATGAATGGTTGGGAAAGATGAATGACGGGCAGACGATCGATACGCTGTTGAATGGCGACCTGAAAGGGTTGCCGCAACGTCCTAATTGGGTGGATGGCAGCGGGCTTAGCCGGAACGATCTTTTTACCCCGCAGGACTTCGTGTGGCTTTTAAATAAAATGAGCCAGGAGTTTGGGCTCGATCGCCTCAAGCGTATCCTGCCTACCGGAGGTACGGGAACCCTGCGCTCTTATTATAAGACGGACAGCGGCTTTATTTTCGCCAAGACCGGCAGCCTCTCGGGTGTCGTGGCGCTCAGCGGGTTTCTTTATACAAAGAAGAACCGGCTGCTCGTGTTTTCCATTCTGATCAACAACTACACGGGCAGTGGGGTGACCGTCCGGCGGCAGATGGAGCAGTGGATCCATCATATTCGCGATACTTATTAGCGGCCGAATAGCTTTTCGACATAGTCCTTTTTGAATTCGATATAGGTCGGGTCGCCGCCGGGGGTGACATTATGCTGCGTGCAGGCGAAGAGGTCATTGACCAGCCCACGCATCTCCTTTTCGGTGAGGAGGGTTCCTGTTTTGACGGCGTTTTGCCGGGCGAGGGTGCGAATGAGCTTTTCGCGGCGGGAGAAACGGATCTCGCTGACGAAGTTCTTGTATTGCTCGAGGAGTTGTTCGAGTGCGCCTTTCTCGTTGCCGTTGGTGGTGTCGCCGGGGGTTCCCTGGATGATGAAGCTGTCTTTTCCGAAGGGTTCGATGAGGTAGCCGAGCTGGAGAAGATCGGGCAGGAGCTCAGAGAGGAGGATCGCATCGGGAGCGGAGAGCGTCAGCGTTGCGGGGAACAGGCTTTTCTGGCTGGGGATCTGCTGGCCGGCGGCGGCGGTCTTATAGCGTTCGTATAAAACTCGTTCGTGCGCGGCCTGCTGGTGAACGAGGATAAAGCTGCGGTTGGTGGGGGTGACGATATAGCAGGCGAGCAGCTGTTGCAGCGGAGCGTTTTCGATGGGCATGATCCGCGTGGGTGCGGCGCCTGCCCAGTCGGCGGGATAGACGGGACCGGTGCTGCCCTGGCCGGAGCCGTAGCCTGCGTTGCCGCTGTTGGCGAGGCTGTAGCCCGTGGTTCCGATGTTGGGGCTGCCGGTGTCGGTGCGGCCGGTGCTTCCGGCCATCGCGTTGCCGGAGCTTCCGGCGGACCTGTTGATGCCGGCAGCGAGGTCGCTATCGTTCGCCAGATCTTCGCCGCCGGGGATGGCGCCTGCCCTGGCGGTTGGCGTGTCGGTGTCCGCTTCGGCGTTGCCGGAGCCCTTGCCTTCTTTTGCGGCGCGGTCGGCGGGCGACTCGTAGAAATCCTTCCAGTGGCGCAACTCGCTTCTATTCGTGGGCTCGATAAAATGCGCCTGGTTCTTCTGGGTAAAGGTCTGATAGAGCGAAGAACTGGCCACGGAGGCCTTCTTCTCTTCGGAGACGGGCTTGGTGATCGCATCCAGCCCCTGGATATTCGGATCCAGATCAAAATCCAACGTCGGAGTAATACTGAACTGTGCGAGCGCATGCTTCACCACAGCCTGTACAAAGGCATAGACGATCTTCTCGTCCTCGAACTTGATCTCCTGTTTGGTGGGATGCACGTTGATGTCCACCTGGGTAGGATCGAGATCGATAAACAATACATATAACGGGAAGCTATCGCGAGGGATCATCTCGGCAAAGGCGCCGTTGACGGCATGATTCAGATACGCACTGCGGATGAACCGGTTATTGACAAAGAAATACTGGTCACCCCTTGTCTTCTTGGCCGTGTCGGGCTTGCCGACGAATCCATAGATATTGAGATAGTCGGTATTCTCCTGCACGGAGACGAGCTTGGAGGTGAAGGAGCTGCCGAGGATCTGTACGACCCGCTGCTTGAGGCTGCCTTTCTCCAGATGCATCACTTCCTGGCCGTTGGAGGTCAGCGAAAAGAAGATGGAGGGAAAAGACAATGCGACCCGGATGAACTCGTCGATGATGTGTTTTAGCTCGACGGGATTGCTCTTGAGAAAATTCCGGCGCGCGGGCACGTTGAAGAAAAGATTCTTCATGGCGATGCTGGTGCCGACGGGAAAGGCGATCGGCTCCTGGCGGACAACCTGGCTGTTCTCGATGTCGATGCAGGTGCCCGCTTCGTCCTCGTGGCGCCGGGTCTTCATTTCCACCTGGGCCACGGCTGCAATGGATGCCAGGGCTTCGCCGCGGAAGCCCATCGTCTTGATATGAAAAAGGTCGTCGATCTCGCGGATCTTGGAAGTGGCATGCCGCTCGAAGGCCATCCGCGCATCTGTCTCGCTCATCCCTTTTCCGTTGTCGACCACCTGGATCAATGCTTTTCCAGCTTCCTGCACATAGAGACGGATATCCGTTGCTCCGGCATCCACAGCGTTTTCCATCAGCTCCTTCACGGCACTGGCCGGCCGCTGGATCACCTCTCCCGCTGCGATCTGGTTAGCGATGTTATCGGGCAATAATTGAATGATGTCTGGCAATTCTATCTTATTTTCGTTCTCTACTTTATATTTCAAGCCTAATTCAAGTGCAATTTACGTCTCCATTATGAGAAAATTCATCCTCCTGCTACCCTTTATGGCAGGTCTGTTCCAGGGCCATGCCCAGTCCGGGACCAAACTTTCGGCCGATGCCTGGGTCGACAGCGTTTTCAAGACCCTTTCCCCTGATGAAAAGATCGCGCAGCTAATGGTCGTGCGGGGTTCGGGGATCGATGGTACGACCCATCGCGCGGTATTCTACGATCAGCAGGTGGAAGAGGCTGTGCGCAAGTACAACGTGGGGGGGATCTGTATGTTCCAGGGCGATCCGCTGAGTCAGGCGGACCATATCAACCATTACCAAAGTATTACGCGCACCCCCATCCTCTTTTGCATCGACGCGGAGAACGGATTGGGCATGCGGATGGATAGCGTCGAGGGACTGCCCCGGCAGATGATGCTGGGCGCAACCAGCGATCCTTCGCTGATCTACCGGTATGGCCGGCTGGTCGGCCAGCAGTGCCGGCGCATCGGCATCCAGGTGAATTACGCGCCGGTGGTGGATGTGAACAACAATCCCGACAACCCGGTGATCAACGACCGGTCCTTTGGCGAAGACAAATACAAGGTAGCCGACTATGGCGTTCAGTACGTGAAAGGGATGCAGTCCGAAGGCGTGATGGCTTGCGCAAAACACTTCCCCGGGCACGGTGACGTATCGGTGGACTCCCATTTCGATCTGCCGGTGATCAATAAGGACAAAAAACAACTGGATTCGCTCGAGCTCTATCCCTTCCGGGCGCTCTTTGATGCCGGCGTCGGGAGCGTGATGATCGCTCACCTGTATATCCCGGCGATCGACAACGAACCCAACCGGGCGACCTCTCTTTCCAAAAATAACGTGACCAAGCTGCTCCGCAAACAGATGCACTACCAGGGGATCAGCTTTACGGATGCGCTGGAAATGAAAGGGGTGGCGAAATATTTTCCCGATGGGGATGCTTCCGTGCAGTCGCTTATCGCGGGCAACGACATGCTTTGTTTGCCGGGTGATGTAGGCCAGGCGCTGGAGAAGATAAATGCCGCGGTGAAGGATAAAAAACTTAAATGGAAAGAGATCGATGCCCGGGTGAAGAAGGTGCTGTACGCGAAGTATAATCTCGGCCTGGCCGACCTGCAGCCTGTGAACAAAGCTCATTTGACGGCCGATCTCAACGCGGGCATCAAGGATATGCGGCATGATGTGGCCGTCGATGCGCTGACCGTCCTGCGTGAAGATGCGTCGGTCTTCCCGTTGCGCTCCAATGCGCAGGCTACGGATGCCGCGCAGGGAGTGGACCTGGTGGGTACGGGGTTGTCGGCGGTGAAGAAGAAGCAAAAGAAGATCGCCTATATCGGGATGGGGCTGACGGAAGACAATGCCTTCAGCCGGCGTATGCGGAGTGACTACAACGCTCATGTCTATTTCTTCGACTACGATCTCGACAGCGTCAAAGCTGCGGCGGCGATGGAGTTACTGAGTGGCCGATATGAGGCAGTGGTCATTGGGATGCACAACTACGCAAGATTCCCCGCCCGCAACTTTGCGATCAGCAAGCCAGCCGCCTGGTTGCTGCACGAGTTGCAGCAGAAGGAAAAGGCGGCGACCTTTTTCTTTGGTAATCCGTATGCGATAAAGAACAGCTGCGATGCGAAGACGTTGATCGCGTGTTACGAGGATGACTCCGTGACTCAGACGGTTGCTGCGGATCTGCTCAATGGCAAATTCATCGCCCGCGGTCACCTTCCGGTGTCGGTATGCGACGAATGGAAGGCCGGTGCGGGGATCGTCCCGGTGCGGGCGCTGCCGGATGTGTCGCCGTCGCTGGTGGGGCTGGATTCTGTCAAATTGCAGAAGATAGATGCGATCGCCAATGAGGCGATCGAGAAACGCGCCGCCCCCGGTTGCGTGGTACTGGTGGCCAGGAACGGGAAGATCGCCTATGAGAAGGCTTTCGGCTATATGAGCTATGACCGGACCGAACCGGTCTATCCGGAGACCATTTATGATATGGCGTCCTGCACCAAGATCTGTGCGACGACGATGAGTGTGATGAAGCTTTATGATGAAGGACGGCTTGATCTGCAGAAATCGCTGGGCGACTATCTGCCCTGGGTAAAAGGCAGCGATAAGGATACGCTGCGGCTGTGGGATATTTTGTTGCACCAGGCGGGGCTTGTTCCGGATGTGGTCTTTTATAAAGAGATCGTCGATACGACCAGGGAGCAAAATCCCTTCCCCGGGTTCTTTGTTCCGTCGCCCGACAGCACACATGGAGTACGGGTTGCAGACAGGATGTATCTGCGCAACGACTGGCGGGATACGATGGATCTGCGCATTGTACAGAGCAAGCTTTTGCCGCGGAAGTATATCTATAGCGACAATGACTTTATTTTCCTTGGGATGGTCGTGGAAGCGATCAGCGGGATGACGCTGGATCAGTATGTGAAGAAGACGTACTATGATCCACTGGGGATGACGGTGGCGGGTTTCAAGCCACGGGAGCGGTTCCCGCTGTGGCGCATCGCCCCGACGGCCGACGAACCCATCTTCCGGCATCAGCTGATCCGCGGCGATGTCCATGATCCGGGCGCGGCGATGTTTGGCGGCGTGGCGGGTCATGCGGGACTGTTTAGTGATGCGTATGATCTGGCATTGCTGGAGCAGATGTTGCTCAACGGCGGCAAGATGAACGGGATCCAGTTTCTGAAGCCGTCGACGATCCAGTTGTTCACGGGCTATCACAGTGCGATCAGCCGTCGCGGGCTTGGCTTCGACAAACCCGAGAAGGACAATGCGACACGCAAGGAGCCTTATCCCTGTCTTTCGGCGTCGCCGGAGACTTTTGGGCATACGGGGTTTACCGGCACATGCGTGTGGGTGGATCCGAAGTATGACCTGGTGTTTATCTTTCTTTCGAATCGGGTGAATCCGATAGAGAATAATCCGCGGCTTTCGAGTTTGAGTATACGCGGAAGGATCCAGGAGACGGTGTATCAGGCGATGGGAGTTGACGCGGGGGCGTCGACGAAGGCGCCGGTGAAGGAGAAGAAGGCGCGCAAGAAAAAACGGAGCTAGCCGGAAATATTTTTTGGGATGATAGAAAGCGTTGCTAAATTTGTTAGCGACGCTTTTTTGTTTAATAGATAGGATATGATTGTGAGAATGGAAATAAGAGGGGTATGGAATGGGAGAGGTATGATATTGAGGAGGGGGGAGATGGGCAGACGTACTACTTTAACAGCGATGGTCCGAATGGTATCATTCGGAAAACCGTACGGTTTCAGCATTGGCCGAAATTCGGTCAGAATGTCTTTAATCTGTTTCTCGGTGATTATGAAGAGAGCATGGACAGGGCAAATGATAGCATCGTCAGCAATAATAGGGATTATAAAGTGATATTGAATTCGGTGGCATGGTGTATAGATAAATTCGTAAATTCACATCCTCAGGCAATATTTCTGATACGAGGCTCTACGGCTTCCCGTTCCAGGTTTTACCAAATGGGAATTTCGTCCAGATGGTTAGAGATCAAAGAGCGCTATGACATCTGGGGAAGGCAGGCCAACAAGTGGTCACCATTTGAAAAAGGAGTCAATTATGAAGAATTTCTTGTCTTTAAAAAGATATAGTAGAAAAAGAAGAAAAGCGAAGACGATCATCATCAAATCCGGGCCGTTTAAAGGGTTGGAAGCGTATCCAATCTATGAATCTGATGTGCCTTTTGATCAGACTAACCCTCTTTTCATAGAAAAAATGGAAGCGGCTGTTCGCACACTGCAAGAATGCCCGATCCCCGAAGAGGTCTTCCGACTGGCACGAGGGGAAAAATAATCTTTACTTTGTTTTTTTTGCTGCGCGCTTCGCCGGGCCTTTGGCGGCGGACTTTGCTTTTGCCGTTTTTGGCTTGGCCGCGGCACGGGTGCGCGTCTTCAACACCGGCAAACGCTCGTCGACAGCAACGGCGTTCGGCGCACCGAAGTCTAATGTCTTGGCCTTCGGCCGGCTGAGCTGTGCCCAGCCCTGTTTTGCAAAGTATTTACAGGCCTGCTGCAGTCCACACTCCGCGCACTTCGGTGTGCGGGCGACGCAGATATAGCGGCCGTGGAGGATGAGCCAGTGGTGCGCGACATGCACCATTTCGCGGGGAATGAGTTCGAGCAGCTGCTTTTCGGTGGCGAGCGGCGTCTTTGCGTTAACGGTGAGGCCGATGCGGGCCGAGACGCGGAACACGTGCGTATCCACCGCCATATTCGGCTGATTGTCGACTACGGAAGTGATGACATTGGCAGTCTTACGGCCGACGCCGGGAAGCTGCACCAACTCATCGACCGTCAACGGGACTTCGCCACCGAAATTGGTCATGAGCATTTGCGCCATGCCGATCAGGTGCCTGGTCTTGTTGTTGGGATAGGAGATGCTCTTGATGTAGGGGAATAATTCGTCGAAACTGGCTTTTGCCAGCGATGCGGGATCCGGGTATCGTTCGAAGATAGCCGGGGTGGTCATGTTGACCCGCTTATCCGTGCATTGCGCTGATAAAATGACTGCTACCAACAGCTGGTAGGGGCTGTCATACAATAGTTCGGTCTCGGCGTCCGGGTTGTGCTTGCTGAAATAATCCAGTACAAACTGAAAGCGTTCCTTTCTTGTCATTTGATTCGGTCATTCGCACGGGACTGGGTGTCCGGGCGTAACCGCGAAATTACGGGAAAGACTAAAGTAATAGACTTCAGTGATGTTGTACAGACTCCTGTACTGCCGTTTTCCTGGCATAATTCATCACGCGCTGAATAACTTCCATTCGGGGAGATACGACCACAGTGTCCAGTTCGTTGGCCGAAGATCGCAGAACTTCTAATTTTTCGCGAAGCATCCAGTCTTCCTTTAGCGCAGCCTCGATGGCTAACGTCAACTCGGGGGAAGACTCTTTATACAAATACCGTAAAAGATCCTCCGGTGTAAAGAGTGGCATAGGCAAAACCATTTAATGTCCTTATAAATTCCGAAGCAGTAAAAGTGAAACGTCCGTTATGAAAACGGGATTTGGGTACTGTTATTGTCCGTAAACGAATTATTAACTTTTACGGGGGCCCGTACCAGGCTTGGTCTTAGTTGAAAAGGGGGGGCGATTGCCTACGTAAGAGAGTGATAATCAATGCTTGGCAGGTATGCTTTCGTCGCGGATCACAAACAAGTCTTCATTGTCTCTCTTCATAAGGTACTTCTCCCGGGCATATTTCTCCAGGACTGCCGGATCGGTTTTCAGGTGTTCCAGCTCCTGTTTGGTGGCGGCGATCTGCTGTTCGTAGTACTTTTTGCTTTGCTCCAGCTTCTGCAGTTCGCCCCGCTCCCGGAAATGGCTGGTGATGAAATCCCGATTGTCGAAGAACAGAATCCAGACAGAAAAGCCTACTGCCGTCAGCAGGTATTTGTTCTTCAACCAGGATGGGATATGCGTCAACAGGCTCATAAAAAAATAGACCGCGGCCCGGCGCCAGCCGGGCCGCGGTCTAAACTACAACTTATTTTTTGAATTTGATCCTTCCCTTGGGATAAATAGCGGCGTCGGACAGCTCTTCTTCGATGCGGAGGAGCTGGTTGTACTTGGCCAGCCGGTCCGTCCGGGAGGCGCTGCCGGTCTTGATCTGACCACAGTTGAGGGCCACGGCCAGGTCGGCGATGGTGGTATCCTCGGTCTCGCCGCTCCGGTGACTCATGATAGTGGTATATCCATGAGTCTGAGCCAATTGTACGGCATTTATCGTCTCGGTGATGGTACCGATCTGGTTAACCTTGATCAGGATACTGTTGGCAACCCCCTTGTCGATCCCCTTCTGGAGGATCTTGGTGTTGGTGACGAACAGGTCGTCGCCTACCAGCTGGACCTTGTTGCCGATGGCGTCGGTGAGCTTCTTCCAGCCGTCCCAATCTTCCTCAGCCATCCCGTCCTCGATGGAAATGATCGGGTATTTGTTGACCCAGGAGGTCCAGTAGTCGACCATCTGGTCGCTGGTCAACTCCTTACCGCTGCTCTTATAGAATTTGTATTTGCCGTCCTTGAACATCTCGCTGCTGGCGGCGTCGAGCGCGATGCCGATCTGGCTGCCCACCTTGTAGCCGGCTGCCTCGATGGCCTGCAGGACGGTCTCTATCGCCTCTTCATTGCTCTGGATATCAGGTGCGAACCCGCCTTCGTCACCGACATTGGTGCTGTACCCTTTTTTCTTCAGCACGGATTTCAGGGTGTGGAAGATCTCTACACCCCACCGCAGCGCTTCGCTGAAGCTTTCGGCGCCGACGGGCACGATCATATATTCCTGATAGTCGATCTTATTGTCTGCGTGCACCCCGCCATTGAGGATGTTCATCAGCGGCATCGGCAATACCGTACTGTTGACACCACCGAGATAGCGATACAGGGGCAGTTTGCTTTCTTTTGCGGCTGCCTTGGCGACGGCCATGCTGACGGCCAGCAGGGCATTGGCACCCAGCTTTCCCTTATTGTCGGTTCCATCCAGGTCGAGAAGCCGGGCGTCGAGGCTGGCTTGTTCGTTGACCGGAAAGCCGATGAGCTGATCGGCAATGATATCATTCACATTTGCGACGGCCTTCAGTACCCCTTTCCCATTATAGACTGATTTGTCGTTATCCCGAAGTTCTACGGCTTCGTGAATACCGGTGGAAGCACCACTGGGCACGGCGGCCCGGCCGCGATGGTTATTTTCCGTAACAACGTCTACCTCGACGGTAGGATTTCCCCGGCTGTCTAAGATCTGTCTGGCGTGAATGTCGGCGATGTAGCTCATGATGATTTGGTAGTTTTATTCTTGTTTGATCTTCTTGTTTGATCAGGTTTATTCCTGACTGGTCAGGCTCCGGAAGATCGCTTCCAGGCTTCTGTTTTCGCTTTGCAAAGAAACAATGTTCCACTTGTTCTGCAAAGCCAGTTCCAGCAATTGTTTTTTAACCTCGTCGGGCTCTTCAGCCTGCAATTCCCATTCCATCTCGGAGATGCGCTGTATCGAGTTGACCCCTTTTAGCTGCTGTAGTTTAGCGGGCTCGAGCGTCTCCCGGAATGCTACCCGGATGGTGCCGGCGGCGCTGCCTTCGGTGCGAAGCCGGCTGATTGAGCTGTCGGCCACGAGTTTACCCCGATGGATAATAACGACGCGGTCGCAAAGGGCTTCCACTTCCTGCAGGATATGGGATGAGAAGAGAACGGTTTTGTCCTTCCCCAGCCTTTTGATGACATCGCGGATCTCGATGATCTGATTGGGGTCGAGTCCACTGGTCGGCTCGTCCAGGATGAGCACTTCAGGATCATGGATCAGCGCGGCCGCGAGCCCCACCCGCTGCTTGTATCCCTTCGACAACTGCCCCAGCCGCTTATTGCTCTCGACCGTAAGACCTACCAGCGTAATGACGGCTTCGATGCGCGACTTCTTGTCGGCGACCCGGTGGACATCGGCAATAAAATCGAGGTATTCCCGGACATACATATCGGGATAGAGGGGATTGGCCTCGGGCAGATAGCCGATCTTTTGCTTTGTCGCCAGGGGGCTTTCTTTTACCGAGATGCCGCAGACCTTCGCCTCGCCGTCATCCTGTCCCAGATAGCCGGTAAGGATCTTCATGGTCGTGGATTTACCGGCGCCATTGGGTCCGAGGAACCCGACGATCTCGCCTTTGCCGACCTGGAAGGATATATGGTCGACCGCTTTTTGCTCGCCGTAGATCTTGACCAGGTTGCTGATTTCAATAGACATTTAAAGGATTTACGACGCGAATTTAGGGCATTGCGGCCGCTTTGCGGCCGGCTCCTACCCCTTATTTACTGTCGTATTCCCCTTTTAGCGCATAATAGCCAAACAGCACGATCCCCACGGCGATCGGGATAAAGATGCCGATAAAGACGCCCCATTGGATCTTAGTGTCGATGACGGGCTTTTTTGTAATCTCGCTTGCGCCGGTTTTTATCAGGTAGTAGAGCATGAGGGGACCGCAGAAGATCCAGACGATGCCAAGTGCTTTTTTGAGGAGGTTCATGATTGATAAATATTTTATTGATCGAGTGCTTCGTCGGGTTTTTTATTTGGGATGTACAAGACGCCGATCACGAGGCAAATGGCCGTCACGGTAACAGGATACCACAAACCAGCCAACTTGTCGCCGGTGTAAATGGTCGAGAGCAGGACGCCGATGAAGGGGGTCATGCCTCCAAAAATACCGTTGCCGATATGATAAGGCAGGGACATCGAAGTATAGCGGATACGGGTCGGGAATAGCTCCACGAGGAAGGCGGCTATGGGGCCATAGACCATCGTGACATAAAAGACCATCACGAAAAGAATGGCCGTTATCTTCCAATAGTCGGCGGTGCCAAGCGTCCGGGAGACGGTGACGATGGGCTTGATGCTGGAATGACCGTCGGCGTAGGCCGTATCTTTTTTCGTCTCCGTGACCAGCAGCCCGCCGTCAAAATGCGTAAGGGTGGCGGAGGTCCGGATCATGTCCTTGCTTTGGGGGGTTATAAAAGCAGCGCTTGTCCTGATCTCCTTCTGCTCGGTGTATTCCGTCCGGCCTTTCGGATCCGAAATGATCAGCAGCTGTTTGAACAGGTAAGGGTAGGTGAGTACGGCCAGCAGCATGCCGGTCATCATGATCCATTTACGGCCAACCCGGTCGCTCCAGCCGGCGAACAAGACGAAGAACGGCGTGGCGAAGATAATTGCGAGCAGGAGCGTGGTTTTGGACTGATCGAAATCGAGCAGGCAGCTTTTATCCAAAAAGGTCTGGGCATAGAACTGACCGGTGTAAAAGACGATCCCCTGTCCCATGGTCGCGCCAAACAGTGCCAGGAGGACCATTTTCAAATTGGCCTTGTGACCAAAGCTTTCCTTCAGGGGATTGGCAGATAGCTTGCCTTCCGTCTTCAACCGATGGAAGAGCGGGGATTCCTGCATCTTGAGCCGGATATAGATGGACACGGCGACCAGAACGATGGAGATAAGAAAGGGAATACGCCAGCCCCAGTCATCGAACTTCTCGATGCTCCGGGCGGTGTCTGCAGCCAGGAAATGACGGGTAAGAAGGGTGATCCCCAGGCTGAGAAGCAGGCCCACGGTGGCGGTGGCCTGGATCCAGGAGGTAAAGAAGCCACGACGATGACCGGGCGAATGTTCCGCCACATAGGTGGCGGCGCCGCCATATTCCCCGCCGAGGGCCAGTCCCTGCAGCAAACGAAACAGCAGCACGATCAGCGGCGCTGCAAAGCCTATCCGATCATAGCCGGGGATCAGGCCGATGGCGAAGGTAGAACTGCCCATGATGACCAAGGTCAGCAGAAAGGTATATTTCCGGCCGATGAGGTCACCCAGCCGTCCAAAGACGAGGGCGCCGAAAGGACGCACCACGAAGCCGGCGGCGAAAGTTGCGAGTGTGGATAGTGTCGCGGCAGTAGGGTTCCCCTTCGGGAAGAAATGGGTCGCGATCTGGGTGGACAGGGCTGCGAAGATGTAAAAATCATACCACTCGATGAGGGTACCGACAGATGAAGCGATGATGATCTTGCGAATGTCTTTTGTCGAGTCGATTGTTAGTGGCATGCGGAAGAGTTAATGTATCGTGCGGTTAAAATTAGACTATAATGTTATACATTTATGGCCCGAAAAACTTTTTGTGTAATATGAGCAGTTATCCCTACCAGATCAGTTCACCAGAGCAATATCGGTCCGAATATAAAAAAAGTGTCGAAGATCCGGAAGGTTTCTGGGCTGGTATTGCGGCCAATTTCCAGTGGCGCCGGCCCTGGGATAAGGTGTTGGACTGGAATTTCAAGGAACCGAAGGTCCGTTGGTTCAGCGGGGCGCAGCTCAATATCACGGAGAATTGTCTGGATCGCCATCTGGCGGAGCGAGGGGATCAGCCGGCGATCGTCTGGGAATCCAACGACCCCGAAGAACATCATCGCGTGCTGTCCTATAAGGAATTGCACGGCAAGGTCTGCCAGTTTGCCAATGTGTTGAAGAACAATGGGATGAAGAAGGGCGATCGGGTTTGTATCTATATGCCCATGATCCCCGAACTGGCGATCGCGGTGCTGGCCTGCGCCCGGATCGGGGTCATTCATTCGGTGGTCTTTGGTGGGTTCTCCGCCCAAAGTATTGCCGATCGCATCCAGGACGCCCAGTGCAGCCTGGTCATTACTTCCGACGGCGCAAATCGCGGAAACAAACAGATCCCCCTGAAATCGGTGATCGACGACGCGCTGGTCCAGTGTCCCTCGGTCAAAAAGGTGATCGTCCTTACGCGTACACGGGTCCCCGTAAGCATGATCAAGGGCCGGGACCTGTGGTGGGAAGACGAGGTCCGCAAAGTGGAGACCCAGGGCAATCCCCTCTGCCCGGCGGAAGCGATGGATGCGGAAGACCCGCTCTTTATTCTTTATACTTCCGGTTCTACGGGTAAGCCAAAGGGCGTGGTGCATACCTGCGGGGGATATATGGTCTTTACCAACTACAGTTTTGTCAACGTCTTTCAATACCAGCCCGGAGATGTCTATTTCTGTACGGCGGATATCGGCTGGATCACGGGTCACAGCTATATCGTATACGGCCCACTTAGCGCCGGCGCTACCTCGCTGATGTTCGAGGGTATCCCGACCTGGCCCGATGCCGGCCGTTTTTGGGATATCGTCGACAAATTCAAGGTGAATATCATCTACACGGCGCCGACGGCGATCCGTAGTCTGATGGGTTTCGGACTCGACTTCGTGAAAGGGAAGGACCTCAGTTCGTTGCGGGTATTGGGCACTGTTGGGGAACCCATCAATGAGGAAGCCTGGCACTGGTATCACGAAAACATCGGTAAGGGCCGTTGTCCCATTGTCGACACCTGGTGGCAGACCGAGACGGGCGGGATCCTTATCTCCAATCTCGCGGGCGTCACCCCGGAGAAACCGGCGCATGCCACCCTGCCGTTGCCGGGTGTGCAGCCTGTGCTGGTAGATGAGAAGGGCGAGGAACTGCATGGGAATAATATCAGCGGCAATCTCTGCCTCAAATTCCCCTGGCCTTCCATCTTACGGACGACCTACGGCGATCATGAGCGTTGCCGCCAGACGTATTTTGCTACCTATCCCGACTTATATTTCACGGGTGACGGTGCGTTGCGCGACGCAGATGGTAACTACCGCATCACGGGCCGCGTAGATGATGTTCTTAATGTGAGCGGTCACCGCATCGGCACCGCGGAGGTCGAGAACGCCATCAATATGCACACGGGCGTCGTTGAGAGTGCGGTGGTCGGCTATCCGCATGATATCAAGGGTCAGGGGATCTATGCCTATGTCATTTTCAACGGAAGTGAGAACGACAGCGAGTTGATCCGGAAGGATATCGTGCAGACCGTGGCGCGGATCATCGGGCCGATCGCCAAGCCGGACAAGATCCAGCTGGTGAGCGGGTTGCCCAAAACGCGTAGCGGGAAGATCATGCGGCGCATCCTGCGCAAGATCGCCGAGGGCGAGACGCAGAACCTGGGGGATACGACGACCTTGCTTGATCCCGCCGTTGTGGAGGAGATCAAGAATGGGAGAGTTTAAGCGGGCCAGGCCCGAAGGCTCAATGCTGTATTATCACTTTCGTACCGACAGGCGTGATGTTATACACCTCGGCCATGTCTTCATTCTTTAGCGAGACACAACCATTTGTCCACATCTGGTACGCATCGACCGCGTTGTCGTCGTGCGGCCAGGTCCCGTGGATGGCGATCCCATCGCCGATGTGTGCGGCCTTGGGGATCAGACCTTTTGCTTTCCGGTCCTTGAATTTGGCGATATCGGCGGCTGTGGGGTAGTCGAGGTCCATGATCTGCGACCATTTCTCGTGCGGCCGTTTGGAAACGATGTGGAAAGTGCCCTCGGGTGTCTTCCTGTCCCCCTGCACCATCTTATCATCGAGCGACTTGCTGCCGAATACGGCGGGATAGGTGGCATACCAGCCATCCTTGTCATAGACTTGCAGTTCATAACTGGATTTCACTACGACCAGGTACACTTCTCCATCGGGATGCGGATGAAAGAATCGTCGGCTGGAGGTACGGTGATGGGCGTCGCGGAAGGAGAAGAGAGTAATTACCAATAAGCTTCCAAGGAGCAATTTTCGGGACCTCATAAATCGGCATTTTACCCTTGGACAACGAGCGGTCGCGCCGGTTTATTTCGAGTAGGGAAAGTTTTAACAAATGGGGAAAAAAATGCCCCCGGCGGGATGTCCACGGGGGGCATTTGGGCGGTGGCGAGTCGGGCGCGCTTGCGCCGGGTCGCCGTTTACCAGTTCCCGATCCGGATGCCGAAATTATAGGGCACTTGGTCGAGGCCGCGGGTAAAGATGCTTTTGGTGGCATAGCTGCCGTAGAAATTGACCCAACCCAGCTGGACCTCACCGATGTAGGAGATCTTCCAGGAGTCGAGATCGAAGTCGTTGTAGATCTTTTCCTTCCCATGCTCGTGGCTGATGAGTTTCTGGCGGGAAGAATAGAGATAGCCAAAGCTGGCGCCAACGCTGAAGCCGAATGGATGCGCGCGGCGATGCGGCGTAAAATTGAAGTTCAGCATTACGGGGACCGTGAGGTAATCCGTAGCCAATTTGTTCTTGCTGTAATTGATGGTATCCATGATCACCTTCGTCGGGTTGGTGAGATAACGGATGTTATACTCGTACCGGTAGTTATTAAGTTCGATGCCGACGCCATATTTCAGATTGAGCCAGTGATGGATCAGGTTGAGGCGCTGCATAAAGATCCAGATATTGACATCGACGGTCTTGGGCAGCATGCCATACCGGTTCTTGAACCAATCCTTATTCGCGCCCGGGGCAAATTGCTGGGCGGCGGGAGAAGAGTAGATGGTCCTGTCGTTCATTGCGGCCAGGCCGAGATCGACGATCCCCCAGTTGGTGCTGATATTGGAGGGATGGTAGTAGTCGTTGTGACGGCGTGTCTTGACCCGTACGTAAGGCTGACCTTCGCCGTTGGAGGTTCTTTCGCCGCCATTGCGGATGATCAGCAGATTGCCGACCCTGATGGTGTCTTCGGTGGGTTTGGGCTTCCCGGTGCCTGTGGTGTCGGTTTGCGCCTGACCCAAAAGGGCAAAGCAAAGTCCTGCCGTAAGTAATAATACCCGGTTCATAATTCGTTTCGTTTTTACAATGGTTTATTTAAGAGCAACCTGGAAGGCACTGATCAATACCTCTTTCTGTCCGTCCTCATCCCGATCGGCCGTTTTTCCAAGGGTGCGGGATACCTTTCTCAACAGGCCCCGTAATTTGTGCTTGCCGGCAGGAGCGGCAGCGACCATTTCTTTTGAGTCATCATCCGCCTGGGCCTCTTCCATCAGGGCCTGGGTGGCGAACGAAGATTGTTCCTTTGGAATATTGACGGCGGCAACGGTTTGTATTGCCGGTTTGATCAGGGATTCTTTCGTTACATCCGGCCGGACCTCTGCTACGAGGACGGGATTCGCGGGGTGACTATCCGTTGTGGTGGGCAGCACTGTCGTCGGCCTTGTGACCTCCTGCTGTCTTAAGGCGACCTGGGGTTGCTTTTCCACGGGAGCCGGATCGTTCCCCTGGCGTCGTTCTTTCCGCTTTGACGGATCGTCCTTCGCCAGTTCTCTCGCGCTGTTGGGATCGTTGCCGTTAGAACCGGCGCCATTCTTTGCGTTGCGGTCCTGATCTTCGCGGCCGCGGCCATCCGGGTTCTGATCATCGCTTCCTTGAATGTGTAACGGCGCAGGTGCTGCGGGAGTTACAGGCTGCGGATCATTTTTCTTTGCGGGCCGGATATTCGCGAGACCGCCGGGATGAACGGGCCCATCGTTATGACGAGTGGTGAGCAGCAGCAATGCGACGAGTCCCAGGACGGCGGCGGCGATGCCGGCCTGCATCCAGGGCAGGAAGATCAGTCTCCGCCGTTCGGTACGATAAAGGCTTTCTTTGTCGGGGTGGACGATGGACCCATCGGGAGTGCTAACGGTGAGCATCAGCTGCCGGAGCTCGGTGGCTTTGGCGGGGTAACGGTCGACGAGTTCTTCCACGGCCCGGCGGCCTTCGGCGTCCAATTCTCCGTCGACATAGGACAGGAGATCCGCCTGTAATAAATTTTCTTTATCGCGGAACACCTCGTGGGTGTCGGGTTCGATGCGGCATTGCAACAGGGTTTCCCATTCTTCCTGCAGATCGGGATTGTCGGCAACAAACTTCTCCACGGCCAACTTCGCCGCAGCCGACAGTTCATTGTCGACATACAGCAGGAAGTATTCTTCGTAATTGGCTCTCGTTATCATGACGCCTTAAATTAAGTTTTCCAGTTTTACAAGGTAGGTTTTCAGCTGGATCCGTGCGCGATGGAGGTAGACCTTTACCTGGCTTTCGTTCAGCCCGGTGATCTGCCCGATCTCGCTATACGAATACCCTTCATAGTCCTTCAACAGCACCAGCGAGCGTTGTGTCTCGTTGAGCCGGGATAAAGCTTCCTCCAGTGCTTTTTTCAGATGATGGACCGGCGCTGCGCTGACCTTTGCTTCTTCCCGGAACTCTTCGCGCAGCGTGACGCGCTTTGTTTTCCGGAGGTGGTCGATCATCTGGTGATAGGCGATGGTGAAGAGGTAGGATTTGCTTTTTTCCACCTCTACGCCTTCCCGGTTCTTCCAGAGCTTTTCGAATGCCGACTGGACCACGTCCCGCGCGTCTTCTTCCTGCCGAAGGTTCTTCAGGATGAAACGGTAGACATTGTCCGCGTACTGTTTTACACAATCATTATACTCTTTCTCTGTCATAAGCATCAGCCGGCAAAAAATTCTCTGGAATGTAATTTTTTGCCGTCAAGTGATTTTAAGTCTGTAAAGGCCGTTGGCCATTTGTAATACGATGATAGCCAAACAAAAGTTACAGCCCAAAAAGTAAATCTTGCGGGGGAAGGAAAACAGGTTGAGAATTGCCTGTTAATGGTTGGAGACCAACAAGTTGCGCGTCAAAGATTCCAGGAGGATGAATTCCGACTTGGTCTTGCCGTTGGGGCATTTGCTGCCGTCGCAGTTGGTATCTTCCGGCTTGGAAGAATGGCGAACATACGAGAAGAGCCCCAAGGTGAGGGAAATCACCAGGATCAGGACGAACAACCGGATGTACTTGTTACGATTCATAATAAAAAGGACGAACGGTCCAATTATAAGACGAAGGTATATCAAAAATGTTACAGGTGGGCAAAAATATTAGCATGGGGTCTAACCCATGAACTGTCAACCACTTAGTTGTAGTGTCCAAATTACTTACCTTCGCCTCCAAAATCCCATTTTTGCCATGAATAGCTCTTTCGTAAAACGCATTGCTGCAGAGCTGGAAGAGATCAAAGCCTCCGGCCTTTTCAAAACCGAACGCATCATCGAGAGCCCGCAGGGCGCGGAGATCACGGTCAATGGCCGGAAGGTGCTGAATTTTTGTGCCAACAACTACCTCGGGCTTTCCTCGCATCCGGCGGTTATCGCGGCTGCTCACAAGACGATCGATAAGCGCGGATATGGCATGAGCAGCGTCCGTTTTATCTGTGGAACCCAGGATATTCATCGCGAACTGGAGCAGAAGATCGCCACCTTCCTGGGCACCGAGGACACGATTTTGTATGCCGCGGCCTTCGATGCCAATGGCGGCGTCTTCGAACCCCTGTTCGGCGAGCAGGATGCGATCATCTCCGACGAACTCAACCATGCCTCGATCATCGACGGGGTCCGGCTTTGCAAGTCGAAGCGGTTTCGGTATAAGCATAACACAATGGCCGACCTGGAAGAACAATTGAAGGCGGCGCAGGATTGCCGGAGCCGGATCATCGTGACCGACGGTTCCTTCAGCATGGACGGCACGATCGCCCAGCTGGATAAGATCTGCGATCTGGCCGACCGCTATGATGCGATCGTGATGATCGACGAGAGCCATTCTTCCGGCTTTCTCGGCAAGACGGGGCGGGGGACACATGAGCATTGCGGAGTTATGGGGCGGATAGATATCATTACCGGGACGTTGGGTAAGGCGCTTGGCGGCGCCAGTGGCGGATTCACGAGCGGGAAGAAAGAGATCATCGAGATGCTGCGGCAGCGGAGCCGGCCCTATCTTTTCTCGAACAGCCTCGCACCCTCCATTACCGGCGCCTCCATCGCGGTGCTCGATATGCTGAGTGAGACGACGGCGCTGCGCGACAAACTGGAGTACAACACGACCTATTTCCGGAAGAAAATGACGGAGGCGGGATTCGATATCAAGCCGGGCTCACACCCTATCGTTCCGATCATGTTATATGATGCGGTGGTGGCGCAAAATTTCGCCGCAAAGTTGTTGGCCGAAGAGATCTATGTGATCGGCTTCTTCTTCCCGGTGGTGGCGAAGGGCCAGGCCCGGATCCGGGTGCAGCTTAGCGCGGGCCATGAGCAGCACCACCTCGACAAGGCCATTGCGGGCTTTATCAAGGTGGGCAAGGAGTTGGGTGTGCTGAAGTAATGGGCGCGCGCGGTGGTGAGCCTGGCGAGCAGGGGCGCGCCGCGGCTAAAGGCTGGCGACCATGCTTATTTCCACATTCACATTTTTGGGGAGGCCCTTGACGGCATAGGTCTCCCGTGCCGGGAAATTGCCGGTGAAATATTTGCCATAAACGGTATTGACGTCGCCGAACAGCGCCATATCGCTGAGCAGGATGGTCGTTTTTGCGACGTTGTCAAAGCTGGCGCCGGCGGCGGTGAGGATGGCGCGGAGATTGTGCATCACCATGTGCGTCTCGGCGGTGATGTCCTTTGCTTCGACGCTGCCGCTGGCAGGATCGAGGGCGATCTGGCCGGAGATGAAAAGAAGATTACCGGCCTTTACCGCCTGGCTGTAGGGCCCGATCGGCGCCGGGGCGTTGGGAGTGTTGATGATCGTATTTTCCATAGCCCCAAATATCGGTAACTTTTATTGGTAACTTTGCGTCCAAATTTACCTTCTCTTAATGACTATTGCAGCCATCACTGAAAAGTATTCGCTGGAACGAGTGACGGGATTTTTTCCGGGCGCCGTCGTCGTTGGAACACCGGAAGCTGCGCGGGGTGCGGATGTGGTGATCGATCTTGATTTTGTCAATGAAGAAGTCCGCTGTACAGCATTGAGCCGGTTGCAGCCGGCGCTGGTCATCGTGAACGCGGTGACACCGACGATCAAAGAGATCGGCTATCCCTTTGTGCGGATCAATGGATGGGAGGGCTTTTTAGATCGCCCGGTGCATGAGCTGGTGGTGCCGGGGGAAGCGGCGAGTGGTTCGACGATGCAGCGTGGTCCGGCGGCGGCAGATGTTGCGGCCATGCAGCGTGGTTCGGCGGCGGCAGATGCTGCGGCAGCGGCCAATGTTGCGACAAGTGAATGGGCATTGCGGGTTGCCGAACTTTATGGACAGCTTGGTCGCGACTATCGCCTCGTGCCGGATGTCCCCGGAATGATCAGCGCGAGAGTTTTGTCGACGATCATCAACGAAGCGTATTTCACGTGGGAAGCAGATGTAAGCACCATGGAGGAAATTGATACGGCGATGCGGCTGGGCACCAATTATCCGCTGGGGCCCTTCGAATGGAGCAGGCGCATCGGATTGGGGCAGATCGCCGGTCTGCTGGGGTCATTGAGCAGTACAAACCCGGCGTATGTTCCTTCGGAAGCCTTGCTGCGCGCAGTGGAAACGGGAGATGAGAATTAAAATATGATTAAAAGATAGATATCAAAAGCTGGGTTATGGCGCTGATCTTAAATATCGACACGGCGACGGAAAAGGCGAGTATCTGCCTCGCGCAAGATGGAAAAATGCTGGCGTTGGCGGAGAATGTTTCGCAGAAAGAACATGCGACCTGGCTGCATCCGGCAGTCGAACAAATGATGCGTGACGCGGGTTATCATCTGCGCGACCTCGATGCCGTTGCTGTTACGTCGGGGCCGGGTTCGTACACCGGGCTGCGCGTTGGAATGGCCGCTGCTAAAGGGTTTTGCTATGCTCTTGACATTCCTTTCATTGCGGAAGACACGCTAAGAACGATGGCCTTTGCGGCCAAAGAACAACAGGTGCAAACGGATTTTTTGTGCCCCATGATCGATGCCCGACGCCTGGAAGTCTTTACGGCGCTCTATCGCAGCGATATGACAATGGTATTACCCTCGTCCGCGATGGTCGTCGACGAGAATAGCTACTCAACGTGGTTAAAGGACCACGATCTGTCGTTTTTCGGTGATGGCAGTGGTAAGTGTAAACCTATAATCACGAGTCCTCGCGCGCATTTCATAGAGGTCAACTATCATGCCGGGTATCTGGGTATTATAGCTTTTTTACGATATTTGCGAAAGGAATTCACCGGTCTGGCATACAGTGAGCCCGCTTATACCAAAGAATTCTACACTCATACAAGAAAATGACTATATTATCATATTAGGAAAATTTGATCATTTTTTATTAAAGAGTTGATCATAAATTTGCCAGTACCTGTCTCGTATCTTCTTGAAATCCTTAAAACGGTAATCGCTCATGAGCTTAACGATGAACAATAATAGCTATTGGATGGTAGTAAACGCAGAGGGCTCTGAGGGAGCTCCTGTAAAGGTCGATTTTTTGAATCTGAAGAAAGGCGCACTGATCTTAAGAGCACTCAATCACAAACTACGCCAACAAATCATCCGTCTGCTGGATGAGAATAAAAAACTCACCGTCACGGAGATCTACGTTCACCTTCGCCTCGAACAATCAGTTGCCTCACAACATCTTGCTATTCTCCGCCGGGCGGGGATCGTCAAAACGCAGCGCGACGGAAAATTCATCTACTACATCATCAATCATGACCGGCTGAGCGAGATCATGAAATGTGTGGACGAGTTGATCGACTGATTCCGGCGCAACTGTCCGTCTATTTTACTGCAAGCTGGCTGACAAAGAATAATCGACAAAAAGGGTATTTTTGCAACAAACCGACAGGTTATGTACATCCAGCAATTATACACCGGCTGTCTTAGTGAAGCGGCTTATTACATTGATAGTGAGGGAGAAGCAGCTATTATTGACCCATTGCGCGACATCGATGCCTACGTCCGGCTGGCCCGGGAACGGGGCGCGACGATCAAGTATATCTTCGAGACCCATTTTCACGCGGATTTTGTAAGCGGTCACCTCGATCTGGCCAAGGCGACAGGCGCGCCTATCATCTATGGTCCGCGGACGGAGACCAATTTCCCTATCCATCTGGCGAAGGACGGTGAACGGTTCCAATTGGGTGAGGCTACCATCGAGGTGTTGCACACTCCCGGTCATACCGTGGAATCATCCTGCTACCTGGTGCGCCAGGCGGATGGCGTACCCTACGCGTTGTTCACAGGCGATACGCTGTTTGTGGGCGATGTAGGCCGGCCCGATCTGAGCAGTGGCAATCTCACCCAGGAGGAACTGGCAGCCATGCTCTATGATTCGCTCCGCGCGAAGATCCTCCCGCTCCCCGAGAATGTGATCGTCTATCCCGCACATGGTCCGGGCAGCAGCTGCGGCAAGAACCTGGGTCCGAACACCCATAGCACCCTGAAAGAGGAAAAGGAAACCAACTATGCGTTACGGGAGCAGACGAAGGAAGAGTTCATCAAGGCCGTGACCGACGGACTGCTGGCGCCGCCGCAATATTTCTCCATCAACGCCCGCATCAATAAAGAAGGTTATGGTCCGCTGGACGAGGTGCTGGAAGAAGGATTGAAGCCGCTGGACCTCGGGACTTTCAAAGGTTGGATAAAAGATGAAGCGATCGTGTTGGATACACGCCGCTCGGATCTTTTCGCGGCGGGTTTTGTTCCGGGCTCGATCAGTATCGGACTCGATGGCCGGTTTGCGGAATGGGCGGGCAGCCTGCTCCCCTTCGATAAACCGCTCGTGCTGGTAACGGCGCCGGGCGAAGAAAGAGAAAGCGTCATCCGGCTCGCACGGGTGGGATTCGATAAAGTGAAAGGCTATCTGGAGGGCGGCTTTGCGGCCTGGCAGCAGTTGGGTGAGCCGATAGATCTGATCATCGATGTCGAACCGGACGAGTTGGCGATGGATATTCCCTTCGATCCGAATCTACTCGTTGTCGACGTTCGTCGCGAAACGGAGTTTGCGGACGGACATGTAAAGGATGCTCTCAATCTCCCCTTGCAGGAGCTGACCGATCCGGGCAATATGGCGAACCTGGAGGAGAAATACAATCTCTATGTTCATTGCGGCGGCGGCTATCGCAGCATCATTGCAGCATCCCTGCTCAAACGTCAGGGCATTCACAATCTGCGGAATGTCACCGGCGGCTGGGGAAAGATCAAGGATCAGAAAGGAATCGAAGTGGTAAAAGAGAAGAGTGTTTTGAATTAATTCAATTTGAATTATTCCAACTGAACGATCCCATTTTTTACTGCATACATCGCGAGACCGACCCGGGTGCGGACATTCAGTTTTTCGAATAAGGCATCCCGGTAGCCGTCGATGGTTCGCGGACTGAGATACATCCGGTCGGCGATCTCCTTGTAGGTCCATTCGGTACACACCAACTTCATGAATTCGAGCTCCCGGTCGTTGAGCGCAAGGATGTCGCGGAAACGCCGCTCCGGCTCGTCGGGATGACTGAAGGTGTCGATCAGCTTCTCGGTCACCGTCTCCGAATAGTAATATCCCTTGTCGACAATGGAGTTGAGGGCCTGCTCCAATCCAAGAGCGTCGATATCTTTCAGAATATACCCTTTTGCCCCATTCTTAAGCATTCTGACGATGGCCGCGTCTGCATCGGACATGGTCAGGGCGAGTACCCGGATCTCGGGATAATGCCGGCTCAGGTAACAAGCCGTTTCATAGCCATCCATTTCGGGCATGCCTATGTCCAATAAAATAACATCGGGACAGCGGGAAATCTTCAATTGCCTGATGAGATCTTTACCGTCAGAGGCTTCAAATAAAACATCGAAGCGGCCAAAGCTGCGAATAAGACTGGCCAATCCGTTGCGAAGGAGTACATGGTCGTCGACAAGTACTACTCCCGGGTTATCAGTGATCATCCGGTTTAAGGTTTAGGTTTAGGTGGTTGTGTGGAGATCTTGCTACTGATCAGGCCCCCTTAACCTATAACCGGGCACGGGTCTGTGCGACTTAATAAATGAGAGGAAATACGTGTTGTAGTAAATTTATTATAATTTCCTGATATGCCATAGATCAGTGAAACTATTTAGTCAATTAGTCTTTGATTTTTTTCTCATCGATCCAGAAGGAGCTGAATTCGGGGTTCCAGGAAAATTTCCATCTTTTGTGACTCCACAGCCAGCTATCCGGTTCACGACGTATAGCGTCTTCCAGCAGGCTTCGATAACGACGTGTCAGCTCGCCTTCGGGTAGGACCCCGGGGTGTTCGGCGATGGTGATCAGCTCGGCGTGATAGTATCCCCGCTTTGCCTTGTAAAAACGGACAAAGATGACGGGGATGTCGGCGATGCGCGCCCCTCGTTCCGGACCACGGACAAAAGGGGTCGGCCGGCCGAAGAAATTGAGCCAGTAGGAGTTCTCGGGTCCGCCCGGCGCCTGGTCGGCTACCAGGGCCAGGATATATTGCTGGTTACGGTAAGGCAGGATCGCCCGTTGCATTTTGGTTGCGGGAAGAGGAATGGAGCCGGTTCGACTCCGCAAATGGAGGAACAGGCGTTCGAAGACCTTGTTCTCAACGGGCATGTAGGCAACCAGGAACGGATAGCGGGTCAGCAAAGGGATGGCGGCGTTCCCGATCTCCCAGTTAAAAAGGTGTCCGAGGTGCGCCTGAAGTTTACGCCCCTGGTCATAAAAATGATCCAGCAACTCCGGGTTGTCGAGGACGAGTCTTTTTTTCAGGAACGCCGGGCTGGCCGAAACGAGTTTGATGGTCTCGATGAAGTTATCCGTAAAGTTGCGGTAGAATCTTTTAGCGATGCGAAGCCGCTCAGCCTGGGTCTTTTCCGGGAAAGCGATCTGGAGATTGGACAGGACTACGGCACGCCGGTACCGGATCACAGCATACAGCAGAAAGGCGACGGCATCGGAGAAACCATAGAGCAACCACATCGGCACCAGCGATAGCAAGTAGAGGATGCCATAGACAAGATAATACATACTAATTGATCCAGTTTTTCGCCTCCTGTTCGATATGGTGCAGGTCTATCTTCACATGGAATTTGTTCCGCAGATGCCTGGCGAGGGCGTCTGCTGCGTATACGCTCCGATGCTGACCACCGGTGCAACCAAAGCCGACCTGCAGACTCTCGAAACCCCGCCGGATATAATCTTCCACGGAGATGTCGACGATGTCGTACACGCTGTTGAGATACTCGGGCATCCGGGTCTGCTGTTCGAGGAAATCCTTTACGGGCTTGTCCCGGCCGGTCAGCTTCTTGAACTCGGAGAACCGGCCCGGGTTCAGGATACCCCGGCAGTCGAACATAAAGCCGCCGCCGTTGCCGCTTTCGTCCTTCGGCTGCTCCTTTTTGTAGGAGAAGCTGTTGATGTGTACGACGAGCGGAGTGTCGGCGGTTGCCTGGATGGGCTCGAAGCGGGCGACGATCTCATCGTGGACCATCAACCCGAGCAATCGTTCAAACTCAGGTAACACGATTCCGACCTGTTTGTTTCCGAGAAACCATTTAAAATTGCGGAGGGCCAGCGGAATGCTGATGAGGAAGTGGGCTTTTCGTTCGAAGAGACCGCGGAAACCGTAAGCGCCCAACACCTGCAGGAGGCGGATGAGCACGTAGCCGTTGTATTGACTTACAAACCGGGTTCTGTCGATCTTCTTGTCGAGGATGCGTTCCACGCAATCCATATAATGTTCCAGCAATCCATCCTTCCAGGTGTCCGGGAGTTCGGCCTTTGCCTGCCAGAGCAGGGAGGCCACATCATACTGCAATGCGCCCTTCATCCCACCCTGGAAATCGATGAAATGTACATCATCCCCCTTCAGCATGATGTTGCGGCTTTGAAAGTCGCGGAACATAAAATATTTGTGATCGACGTGCGTGAGGTAGGTGCTCAAAGCCTCGAAATCATCGATCAGCCGTTCCTTGTCATAAGGGATCTGGAGGGTGTCGAGGAAATAATATTTGAAGTAAAGGAGGTCGCTGAGGATGGCCTGCTTGCCGAATTCCTTCGACGTGATGGCCCAGCTGTAGTCGAGGCCGTCGTCACCGAGGATCTGGAGGCGGGCCAGCTGGTCGAGGCTTTTTTGGAACAAAGAATAGACGTGGTCGTTGTGTTTCTCCTTTTCGAGTTGGTTGAGGAGAGAGGTGTCGCCAAAGTCCTGCTGCAGATAGATGGTGTAGGCTTCGTTGATGGCGTAGATCTCCGGCACGGGACAGCCTTTTGCGCGGAAATGGCGGGCGTAATGGACGAAGGTCCTGTTTTCGCGAATGTTGTCGTTATAGGTGGCGATATAGGAGCCGCTTGCGGTGAGCAGGCGGAAATACATGCGGTTGCTGCCGGACTGGGGGATCTTTTCCAGCCCGGTGAGGGCAACGGAGGAAAAGCCGGTGAAAAGGGCCTTGATGTCGTCGATGATCGCGGTCATAGATTCGGCGCCGGGAATGCGTTAACCGGAAAAAACCCATTCCCGGCGAATCTGGCTAATGATGGGCCTTCGGCCAGCGGGCCTGTAGCCCGCAGGGGGACAAAGATAGGAAATTACTGTCCGACGCGTTTGGTCTCTTCTTCGGCGCCGGTGGTCCGGCGGCGCGCGGCCTTGACCTTGATATTGCCGAACCGGTAATTGAAAGAAAGCTTGAGCTGACGGGTCTCGGAGCCACCTACGATGTGGGTGTTTTGTCCGGCGAAGACGCTTGTTCCCGACCAGCCGCCGGTGTGGAAGATATCGGTGACCGATGCTTTGCAGGTGCCGCGGCCGGCGAAGACAGTTTTGGAAATGCCGGCATCGAGGGTCCAGATATGGGCGGCCCGCAGGGTTGCGGTCCAGAGATTCGGGGAGGTATAGTATTGCAGCAGTTCCCCCGTCCAGCCCCTGCCGAACCGGAAACTGTGCTGCGAATAGATGGTGGTATTGAAGACATTCACATTGATGATGCGGCCGATCCCGAGATTGGCCCTGTTCAACTGGTAGAAGCCGCTGGCGTTGATGAATACGCTATACCATTTGTACTGGAAAGGATAGCTGACGCTGAAGCTGGCAACGTCCTGGTTGGCGAGGTTTGCCTGTTCGACGAGCGACTTGCTTCCGTCGATGGTGTCGATCAGGGTAGTCGCAAGATCCTTTGTATGACTATAGTTGATAGTGACGGTGAGCTTACTGTTCCAGGTATAGGTGAGGCCCACGCTGTTGGTGTATTGAGGCCGGAGCCTGGTATTACCCCGCGAGAGGGTGTAGTCATCGAGCTTGAACTCGAATGGATTCAGGGACTGATAGGTCGGCCGGTCGATACGCCGGCTGTAGTTGAGCGTCCATTGGTGCTTCGGGATCCTGTTATACGTCACGGAAGCGCTGGGAAAAAGATCGGTATAATGTCGGGTGAATGTGGAGTCATAGGGGGCGAGGATGGTGCTTCCACTGTTCTGCTGAACCTCTTTGAAGCCGGTGGAAGTGCCCTTGCTGTTGGTGTTCTCGGCGCGGAGACCGCCCTGGATGATCCAGCCTTTCAAGGTCCGGGTGTAATTCGCATACAGGGCATTGATATTTTCCCTGAAGTCGAAATTGTTGCTGCTGAGCGTGTCCATTTCAGAATGCGCTACCCCGCCGTTGTAGTCGACATCGTATTCTTCGAAATCATTCTTTGTGCTGACGTATGAGGATTTTAACCCGAGACTGAGTTTCCCTTTTGCCAGGCCGGTTTCGTAATCGGCCCGGAAGGTATAGAGGTGGATGTCGGAGGGGGAGATCATTTTATAGTTATTACTATACAGCAACATTTTTCCGGTGGAATCATAGTAGTCATTTGGCTGATACTGGTTGCTCCGAAAATGATAGGCTCCATAGTCGGCGTCGATGTTCAACTCGTGGCCGCTGGTGTCGGCGAAGCGATAGTTGAGATCAAAGTTGACGTTATCGCGCGAGCCGGTGGTGGTGTTGTTGGCTTTCAACAGGCGGTCGGTTTGCTTCGTGGGGGCATAGGAGATAACGGTTCCGGCAGTGCTGTTGACGCCATAGTTGGAGCTCACACCGCTCGCGATAAACCCCAGGGTATTCCTGTCGTCGATGAAGTAGTCCGTGCCGAATTTGAAGTTATGTGTGTTGGCATTGGACACGAGCGTGGTCTTTTGAAGGAAGAACGTGTCGAGCTGTGTGCGATATTGGGTGGAATACCCTTCGTTGATGTAATGTCTGAAGTTGTAGTCGCCGAAGATGTTGAATTTACTGTTGCGGTGGTTGAAAGAGAGGCCGCCGTTGTACTTGCTGTAGACCCCGATATTATAACCGGCATTGAGGGACATGTTCGTGCCGAAGGCCTGGTTCTTTTTGAGCCGGATATTGATGATGCCGGCATTGCCCGCGGCGTCGTATTTTGCGGAAGGATTGCTGATGATCTCAATGGACTCGATCGAAGAAGAGGGCAGGCTCTTGAGATAATCGGCGAGATTGGATGCGGAGAGATAGCTGGGTCGACCGTCAATGTATACCTGCACTCCGTTTTTCCCATTGAGACTCAGGTTGTTGTCTTTGTCGACCGTTACGCCGGGGGATTTTCGTAAGAGTTCCAGCGCATCGGTGCCAATGGCGTTGATGCTTCCTTCGACATTGACGACAAGCTTATCGGGCTTCACCTCCACCAGCGGTTTGCCGGCTGTAACGGTTGCTTCCCGTAATTCTTTTGATGTCCGGGCGAGCGTTATTTCGGGCACGGTCGTCCGGCTTTCCTTGTCTGTCCGGAATACAACAGAGTTTTGCGCAATGAAGCCAACGTGTGAGACGGTGATGAAATACCGGCCGGGTGAAACGGGTGAAAATTCGTATTGGCCGGATGGGGCTGAAATGCCGATCTTTACTACGGAGGAATCCTTACTGTTCTTTAAAGCTACCGAGGCTCCTGATAGTGGTTTACCCTTGTCATCCTTTGCAAAGCCTGCGACCTGCTGGGCGCTGAGACTTTCAAAGGATAGGATAATCCATAGGATCAAGGCAGGAATTCTCATGTTAGTTAATAGGCGTTGTTGGTTTTGGCGCGAACTATATACGAAGGAAAGGAAAATTTGTTTTAAGATACACGCCGCCGGTAAAAATTTTTGCGGGAGACATGGATTATATCCGACAATATAAGAGTTTTATCAACAGTCACTACTTGAATGGAGCTATACGGATCACTGTAGGGATCGTATTACCGGCCATTCTGCTCAATCAGTTCAATCAGCTTGCTGCAGGGATCTCGATATCGCTTGGCGCGATGTGCGTCGGGAACACCGATAACCCGGGGCCGATACACCATCGCCGTAATGGCATGATAGCCTGTGTGTTAATCATTTTTCTCGTGTCGTTGTTCGTCGGGCTTGCTTCGACGTCGCATGTCTGGACGGGGGTGCTGGTACTGATCTTTTGTTTTATGTTCTCTTTTATCGGTGTGTATGGTACGAGAGCAAGTTCGATCGGCGTGAATGCGCTGCTGGTGATGGTGCTCACGATCGACCGCCCGGAGACTGCGCTGGCCAGCCTGATCAACGCGACCTATGTGCTTGCGGGCGGCGTCTGGTATATGGTGCTGAGCCTGCTGCTCTATAGCTTTCGTCCTTACAAATTGGTGCAACAGGCGATCGGCGACTGCGTTCAGGCTACCGCAGGCTACCTGCGGGCGAAGGCTGCTTTCTATGCCCGGGACACCGATTATGACGCGGATTACCGTCATCTGGTGGAAAGCCAGGTGGATATCCATGCAAAGCAGGACCTGGTGCGGGAGTTGTTGTTCAAAAGCCGCAATATCGTGCAGGAGTCGACGCATGTGGGCCGCGTGCTGATGATGATCTTTCTTGACATTATCGACTTTTTCGAAAGGATCATGACGTCGCAGCAGGACTACCAATTGCTGCATCACAATTTCGATGATTCAGAATTGATGCAGGATTGCCGGCGGCTGATCCTGGACCTGGCGGCCGAGCTGGATGAGATAGGCATTGCTATCATGAGCGGAAAACGCAGCGTCGAAAATCGCGAGCTGCCTGCGCGCATCGTCGCGGTGCGAAAGGAGCTGGATCGATATCGTGAGGAGCATCGCAATGCGGAGACGATGCGGGATGCCGGGACGACGAGTCAATCGGCGACGATCGAGGCCGTTGCGAGTATGAGCAATATTCTCGACAGCATCGAAGATCTCAGTCTCCGGCTTCATACCCTGCATGGCTATACGACCTATGACCGGGAGCTGAGCCGGAATGTCACGAGCGAGGTCGATGTGGAGGAATTTGTTGAACATACGGAGGTGGATAGGAAGTTAATCTTAGACAATCTGAATTTCAAGTCCGATATCTTCCGGCATGCGGTGCGGGTGAGCGTGGCCACGCTGGCGGGGTATATCATCTCCAGCTTCCTGGCTTTCGGACATGGCTACTGGATCCTGCTGACCATTATCGTGATCATGAAGCCCGGTTACAGTCTTACGAAGCAGCGCAATGTTCAGCGCCTCATCGGAACGCTCGCGGGCGCGCTGGTGGGCTTTCTTTCGATGTTCCTTATCAAGGACCCCAAGGTGTTGTTCGTGCTGATGATCCTGTTCATGATGCTGACCTATGTGTTTATCCGGACCAATTATCTTATCGCGGTGACGATGACGACGCCGTATGTGCTGCTGTTGTTCCATCTGCTCTACCCCATCGATTTCCGGACGATCCTTACGGATCGCGTGATCGATACGGCCATCGGTTCGGCCATTTCCTTTATTGCGAGTCTGCTGATCATTCCGAGCTGGGAGCACGAGCGCATCTCGGATTTTATGACGGCGGCGGTGGAGGCGAATATCGCGTATTTCAAGGATGTTGCGGGGGCGTTCCTGGGCAAGCCGGCCACGGTCCATCAATACAAGCTGTCGCGGAAGAATGCGTTCGTGGCGCTGGCGAATCTGTCCGATGCGTTGTCGCGGATGTTATCGGAGCCCCGCAGCAAGCAGAAGAATATTACGGAGATGCACCAGTTCGTGGTGTCCAATCACATGCTGACCTCGCATATCGCGACGCTGGCTTATTATGTGGAGCCGTATGCAGCGCAGTATGCCGACGCGGCGTATACACCGGTCGTGGAGGATATCGTGTGCCGGCTGGAGCAGGCGGTGGATGTGCTGGACGACAAGGTCCCGGTGGTGCCCAAGCCGCCTTCCAAGGACACGTTGATGGTGTTGAATGCGCGGGCGCAGGCGGCGAAGGAATTCAAGCCAATAGTCGATCAGTTCAATTTTATATTGAAAGTGACGACCGATCTGGGGAAGGTGGCGGTGCCGCTTGCCAGCCCAAAGCCGGCCGAAGGCCCGACATAGATGGAGGAGGCGGCGGCGCGAGGGGCGATTTTTCCAGGACGCCCTGACGCGCCTAATTGTGGCCGCCGAGTAGTTCCCGGATCTTCAGCACGAGCTCCGTCTTTGTGATCGGTACGCCCATGACCTTGTTATAGGCTTTGGCATCTACCAGGAATTGATCGCGGATGATCTTGATCAGCTGCCCGTTGTTGATCTCGGGGATGAGCACGTGTTTGAACTTGCGGATCAGCTCGCCGAGATTGGCGGGGAAGGGCCGCAGATAACGGAGATGGGCATGGGAGATGGCGTATCCTTCGCGTTGGAGTTCCGCGCAGGCGCTTTTGATGGAGCCATAGGTGCTGCCCCAGCCGAGGACGAGCAGGTCGCCGGATTCGGCGCCGCTGTCGAGTTTTTGCGGGGGGATATGATCGGCGATGCGCAGGATCTTTTCTTCGCGGATCCTGACCATCAGCTGATGGTTCTCGGGGTCATAGCTGACGTTACCGGTAATATTTTGTTTTTCCAGTCCACCGATGCGGTGTTCGAGTCCGGGTGTGCCGGGAATGGCCCAGGGGCGAACGAGTTTCTCGTCGCGCAGATAGGGCTGGTATTTGTCTTCGCCTTCCGCGAGTTCGGTCTTGAACTTGACCTCGATGGGCAGCAGATCGGCGCTCTTGGGGAATTTCCAGGGTTCGGCGCCGTTGGCGATGTAGCCGTCGCTGAGGAAGATGACGGGGGTCATATGCTGGACTGCGATGCGCACGGCTTCATAAACTGCGTCGAAGCAGTCGCTGGGAGTGCTGGCGGAGATGATGGGCATGGGGCATTCACCGTTGCGGCCGTAGTAAGCCTGAAGCAGATCGGACTGTTCTGTTTTCGTTGGTAATCCCGTTGAGGGTCCGCCGCGTTGGATATCGCAGATGAGCAGAGGGATCTCCATCATGACGGCGAGACCCATGGCTTCGGCTTTGAGGGCCATGCCGGGGCCGGAGGTGGTCGTTACGCCGAGGGAACCGCCGTAGGCGGCGCCGATGGCGGAGGTGATGGCGGCAATTTCGTCTTCGGCCTGGAAGGTGCGGACGCCAAAGGACTTATAGCGGCTCAGCTCGTGGAGGATATCGCTGGCGGGGGTAATGGGATAGCTGCCGAGGAAGAGCGGGAGCCCGCTTTTCTGTGCGGCGGCGATCAGGCCATAGGAAAGGGCCTGGTTGCCCATGATGCTGCGATAGACGCCGGGCGCCATCTTGGCCTTTTCGACGCGATAGGTCGTGGTAAAGGTTTCGGTGGTGTCGCCGAAATTATAACCGGCCTGGAGGGCGCGGAGGTTGCTCTCGTAGATCTCGGGTTTCTTGCCGAATTTGTCTTTCAGGAACTGGGTGGTGGTATCCATATCCCTGTTATACATCCAATAGAGAAAGCCGAGGACGAACATATTCTTGGCGCGATCCTTTTCCTTTGTCCCCATGGTGATGTCCTTCAGCGCCTCGCGGGTCATCTTGGTGACATCCATCTTATGGACGGTGTAGCTGTCGAGGGTGTTGTCTTCGAGGGGGTGGACGCCTTCGGGGTAGTTGGCGAGGCGGAGGTTCTTCTGATCGAAGCCTTCGGTGTTGACGATGATCTGACCGCCTTTTTTGAGGCTTTTGAGGTTGGCCTTGAGGGCGGCGGCGTTCATGGCGACGAGTACGTCGCATTCGTCGCCGGGGGTGAAGACCTTATCGCTGGAGAAACGGAGTTGATAGCCGCTGACGCCGGGGAGGGTGCCTTGTGGGGCGCGGATCTCGGCGGGAAAATCAGGGAAGGTGGCAAGGTCGATTCCGAGTAGGGCGGTGTTGTTGGTGAACTGGCTACCGGTAAGCTGCATGCCGTCGCCGGAGTCGCCGGCGAACTTTATGACGACGTCCTGGAGGACTTCCTCTTTTCTTTTCATATTGGGGCAAAGTTACGATTAGACGAAGATAAATATAAGGAAAAAAGGGATTTCGCCGCGCGCATCCGAGACTTTAGGCGAAGGATGGGAACGAGGAGAACCGTGGCGAAGCAGGTTCGACGAAGTTCGGGCGGCGGTGTCTGCGGCGGGGACGCACTTATTCGTACCTCAGCGCTTCGATCGGGTCGAGGCGGCTTGCCTTTTGTGCGGGGTAATACCCGAAAAAGACTCCCGTGACGGCGCAGACGAGGAAGGAGAGGACGATGGACGATTCGGTGACGAGGGTCGGCCATTTGAGGAAGAACGTAACGAGCCAGGCCGAGCTGATACCCAGGAAGACGCCGAGGATGCCGCCGGTGATGCTGATGAGGATGGCTTCGGTGAGGAATTGCAGCAGGATATCGACCCCGCGCGCACCGATGGACATGCGGAGGCCGATCTCGCGGGTACGTTCAGTAACAGACACATACATGATGTTCATGATGCCGATGCCGCCGACCAGCAGGGAGATGCCGGCGATGACGGCGAGCAGGACGGTCAGCAGCTGGCTGGTTGAGCTGAAGGTATTGATGAGCTCCTGCATGGTGCGGACGGCGAAATCGTCCTCGTCGGTGGGTTTCAGCTTATGGTTCGACCGGAGGATGTTGGAGATCTCGTCGCTGGCGGCCGTGGTACTTTTCTCGTCTTTGGCGGAGGCATAGATATTCTGGACGTAGATCGTCGAGTTGGCGGACGAGAGGATGCGTCGCTGGACGGTGGTGAACGGGGCGATGATGACGTCGTCCTGGTCCTGGCCGAAGGCGCTTTCTCCTTTGGGGGCGAGGGTGCCGATGACCAGGAGGGGGACGTTGCCGAACCGGATGTATTTACCGATGGGGCTTCCGCCGTTGGGAAAGAGATTGGTGATGACGGTCTGGCCGAGGAGGCAGACCTTGGATTGGGTCTGAACGTCGCGGTCGGTGAAGGTGACGCCGTCGGCGACGGGCCACTGGCGAATGTCCGAGAGATAGTTGGGCTGGACGCCCTGGATGGTGGTGGGCCAGTTGTTGCTGCCATAGATGGCCTGGCCCCGGGAATTGGCCATCGGGGAAACGGCGGTGAGATCGGGCGCCTGCTTCTGGAGCGCTTTTACGTCATCGAGGGAGAGGGTCTGGACGCTGGTGGCGTCGAGGCGGGCGCCGGCGGAGATATTGCTGTTGGGCCGGATGATGATCATATTGGAGCCCATGCCCGAGAGCTGCTGCTGGATGGATTGCTTGGAGCCCTGGCCGATGGCGACCATGGCGATGACGGAGGCTACGCCGATGATGATGCCGAGCATGGTGAGGAAGGCGCGCAGTTTGTTGCGCTGGAGGGCCCTCAGGGCGATGCGGAGGAGATTCAAGAAGCTCATTGTCGATCGTTTTTGGCGGCCCGCGCCGCGGCGATTGGTGCCGGGCGTGTGGCGCAACAGTTAATAATCTTCCGTTTTGGGCAGGGAGTCGAGCATTTCCCTGGCCGACTTCCGGTTCTCATTGGGGCTGTCTTTTATGACCTTGCCATCGCGCAGCATGATGGTCCGGCTGCTGAAGGAGGCGATATCGGGTTCGTGGGTGACGAAGACGATGGTCTTGCCCTGGGCGTTCAGATCCTGCATGAGGGCCATGATACTATACGAGCTGCGGGAGTCGAGGTTGCCGGTCGCTTCGTCGGCGAGGATCATGACGGGTTCGTTGACGAGGGCGCGGGCGATGGCTACGCGTTGCTGCTGACCGCCGGAGAGCTGATTCGGGGTGTGGTCAAGCCGATCGGCCAGGTTGACGGCCTCCAGGCACTTTACCGCACGTTCTTTTCGCTCTTTGGCGCTTAGGGTGGGGTTATAGAGGAGGGGCAGCTCGACGTTTTCGAGGGCGGAGGTCCGGGGCAGGAGGTTGTAGGCCTGGAAGACGAAGCCGATCTTGGCGTTCCGCAGTTTCGCCAGCTCGTTGCGGCCCAGCTTTTTGATGTCGACGCCGTCGAGCAGGTAGGTTCCGTCGGAGGGTTTGTCGAGGCAGCCGAGGGTATTGAGCAGGGTCGTTTTGCCCGACCCGCTGCTGCCCATGATGGTGAGGAATTCCCCCGCCACGACATCGAAGGAGACGCCTTTGAGGGCGCGTACGATCTCGGAGCCCATGCGGAATTCTCTTTTGATATCGCGCAGTTCGAGTATTTTTTGATTGCTCATGATTGAGTTTTTATCGACCGCCGCCGCGGCTACCACCGCCGGTTCCGCCGCCACCGGTTCCACCACTGCCGCTGCGAGTGCCGCCACCACCCCGCCGGGCGGGCATGAAGGGACTTCTCGCGGCGCCGGATGCGGGCGCCCCTTTCACGGCGATCGTTTCACCCGTGACGATGTCTTCGTCGCCATTGAGCCCGCTGAGCACCTGCACTTTTGTATCGTTATTCAATCCGGTGTTGATCTTTTTCTCAATGAGGCTATCGCCGAACTTTACCCATACAAAGGCGGGAGTGCCTGTGCGTGGAGCGGTATCCACCTCCCGTGTGCCCGAGTCGCGCCGGTGGTGCGGGGCACTCAGGGGATTGTTGGAGGACCGTCTTGCTTCCTGCGCGACCTCCCGCTCATCTATTGTGTCGGGGAAGAGCTTGAATTGTTTGGTCAGCGTTTCTTCGGGTTTATACTTGAGCGCCTTGGCGGAAATGAGCATGGCGCTGTCGACCTCCTTTGTGAAGATGAAAATATTGGCGGTCATGCCGGGCCGCAGCTTCAGGTCTTCGTTTGGCGCGGTGACGATCGTGGAGTAGGTTACGACGTTGGCGGAGACGGCGGGTTCGAGCCGGATCTGGTTGACGGTGCCGGTGAAAGTAATGTCGGGATAGGCGTCAACGGTGAAGGTCGACCGCAGCCCGATCTTCACATCCCCGATATCGGCTTCGGAGACGGCGGCCTGCACCTGCATTTTGCTGATATCCTTTGCGATGATGAACAAGGTCGGGGTGTTGAAGCTGGCGGCGACGGTCTGGCCGACACTGACGTTCCGCGTCATGACGACGCCGTCGACGGGAGAGTAGATGCTTGCATAGGACAGGTTCTTCTCGGCGCCGTTGAGCTGGGCCTGGACGCTCTCGACCTGGGCCTGGGCCGTCTGGTATTGGCTTTGGGCATTCTCATAATCGGCCTTGCTGATGGCGCCGACATTATAGAGCTGGGACTGGCGGTCGAAGGTGCTTTTCTGATACGCGAGGTTCGCTTTCGCCAGTTGCAGGTTGGCGCGGTATTGGTCTGCCTGGGCGACGAAGAGAGATTTGTCCAGTTCGGCCAGGAGCTGACCCTTCTTCACCTTTGCATTGAAGTCGGCGTTGAGGACCTTGATCGTCCCGGAGACCTGGGAGCCGACGGCGACGGTGTCGACGGGTTGTACGGTGCCGGTGGCCGTCACGCTTTTGGAGATGTAGCCGAATCTTGGTCGCTCGGTCTGCAGGACGACGGGTTTTTCTTCTTTTCTGAAAAAGAAGTACCAGGCGGCTGCGCCGGCCAGCAGGATAACGAGAATGATGATTATTCCTTTTAGCTTCATGTCGACTGGGTTTATAATTTTATAGCTTTTCCCATATAGAAATCATAGATCTTGATGCTGAGGGCGGCGTTGTATTTGGCCTGGATATAGACCTGGAAAGCCTGGGTGTACAAGGTCTTCTGCTGAAGATAATCCACGAGGTTGGAGGCGCCGACCTTCAGCTGCTCGCCGGCGATGCGGAAGCTTTCCTGGCTGGCCCGGAGGCCCTCGACGGAAGCATCGTATTGCCCTTGCGCATTGATGACATTGATATACGATTGTTCGATGTTTTGCGCGAGCTGGGTCTGCGTATTGAGGAGCGTGAGTTTCGACTGATCGATCTCGATCTTCGCGAGTTCGACATTCGTCTTTACCTGTCTTCGGGTAAAGATGGGGATCGACAGATTCACACCCACCTGCTGAAAGAAGTTGTTGTCCAGCTGTTTGAAATAGGGATCGGCTGCGCGGCTGCCATAGCTGGTGGAGAGCGTTCCGCTGGCGGTGATGATGGGAAGATAGCCGGCCCTGGCTTTCAGCAGATCATACCGGGAGATGTCGACGCCGAGCTGGCCGTTCCTGATCTCCGGCCGGTCGCGCATGGCGATGGACACGACACTGTCGAGGCTGGCGATGGCCTCTTTGGAAATGACCGTGTCGGGATTGACGATATCGAAGCTGTCCTGGTAGGGCAGTTGCAACAGCACTTTCAGGTTGAGTTTGTTCTGACGGACGAGGCTTTGGGCCGTGACAAGATTGTATTTGTCGGTGGCAAGTTGAGCCTGGAGTTCGATATAAGCGTTGCGGGCAATGCTGCCGGCCTCGTATAGTTTGCGCCCCTGATCGACCTGGGCGCCTGTGGAGCTGATCAGGTCCTGGAGATAGACGAGATTTTCCTTGGCGAGGAGAATATCGAGATAGGCCTGGGTGATGAGGAGGGTGATGTTATTTTCGTTCTGCACGATCACGAGGTTGGAAGATTCGATCTGCAGGTTCTTTTGTTTGATATCATTGCGGAGATAGCCGCCGTTGTAGATGGTGACGGAAGAGTTGGCGCTGAAGCTGTTGATCCAGGAGGAAGAGGTTTGTACGCCGTTGACTGTCGTGGAAGCGCCCTTGCTATGGGTATAGGAAAGGCTACTGATACCCGTTAGATTGGGTTGAACCTGGGCTTTGGAGAGGAGGTAATTCTGTTCGGCGGATTGTTCGCTCAGGCGGAGGCTGTTGAGTGTGATGTTGTTCTTTTTTGCGTAGTCCAGGCACCGCTGCAGATCCCAGAGGCCGGGTTGCCGGTTAGCGGTGGTGTCCTGGGCGCTGGTCCGCAGCGTGGTCAGCGACGACAGAAGGAGTAGGAGGAATACGAAGTGTCGTACGTACATACCTTTTATTGGTTTAGGTGATGTGTGTAGTGGTGTAAATATAGCATTTTAAGTGCCGGAAATTTGAGTGATGGGAGACTGGGGCAGCGGATATTGATCGATAATATTATCGGTGGATGAGGCTCAGAAATCGGCGAACATGGAGGATGAATAAAACGGTTGTGGAATTAAATTCCCATTAAAAATGGTGTAAAAAAAAGGCGGGTCATCGACCCGCCTGCTTTGTTTTTTCTTAGTTAGCTCCAATGACCCGGAACCCAGTAGGAACCGCGACGTTCCTTTACCCAATGTCCGGCGACCCAATTGCGACGACCATGGGGCGGTGCATCCCAATGCCCCGGCACTTCTTCGTATTTTCCACCATTGTAATGCCACTCGGTACCGATCCAAACATGGTGCGCATCCGGGCGGGCCGGGCGTTTTATCATGTGCTCATGGGGTCTGTCCTTTACATAATCATGTTGTGCGCTGGCGGAGAGCGCGGTCAGGGAGAGGGTGGCGCCAAGGGCCGCCACTACAACGAATTTTTGCATAGAAAGTTAATTTGAATTTCTAATGCCAAATCTATGCCTATTATTTGACGGCGGGAAGCACAAGCTCGGTGATGGGGCTTTTTTGCGACCGCATTTTTTCGACATCTTCTGATCTGCGGGGAGCCAGTCCCGACATTAGCTCTTCTTTATCCTTGCCGATGCGGACATCGTCCTCGATCCGAACGCCGATGTCCCACCATTTCTTATCACAGCCGCTGCCGGCGGGAATGTAGATGCCGGGTTCTACGGTGATGACCATATTTTCTTTTAGTGCCTGGCTATAATTTCCCACATCGTGTACGTCGAGCCCGAGGAAGTGCGAGCAACCATGCGGATAGTATTGCGTCACCTGGGCTTTATCCTTTATGATGCCGAGGCGGATGAGTCCGGCAGCGAGGACCTCGGTGGCCTTTTCGTTGAGGGCGGAGAAGGGCGTGCCCTCATGGCAAAGTTGAAATACGGCTTCCTGTGCGTCGTAGACAAGATCGTAAATAGCTTTTTGTTCGGGGGTGAATTTGCCGGTGGTGGGTACGGTGCGGGTGACATCCGCGGAGTAGCCGTGATATTCCGCGCCGATGTCCATGAGGACCATTTCCTTTCCGACATTGGTGCGGGCATTCTCTTCGTAGTGCAGAATGCAACTGTTGGCGCCGCCGCCGACGATGGACGGATAGCCGACGTATTCCGCGCCGAGTTTTTTATGGACATATTCCTGCAGGCCTTGTAGTTCAGTTTCCGACACGCCGGGGTGGATGGCCTTCATGACCTCTGCGTGCGCGATGGCGGAGATGGAACAGGTCTTGCGCATGAGGACCATTTCTTCGGGGGTCTTGATCTCACGAAGAGAGCCGACGAATTTGCCGTATAGAAAGGTGTTCCATTTTATGGCATCCAATTTCTTTTTGAAGGCTTCGAGGTCGGCGGTGTTGTTGCAATTTATAAATTGCGTGAGGAGTTCGTTGTTGCGAAGCTTTTCGCTGGCCTGGCGGCGTTCGTTGATATAGTCTTTTATGCGCGGGAGGTTTTGTACGGTCGCGCGTTCGGCGAGGTTGCCGAGAAGTTCGTTGGCGGAGGGGTCGTAGTCGGCGGGGATGGCGGCTTTTTTGCGGAAGGTCTGAAGCAGATCGGCCAGGTCAGCGGGATCGGAGATGTCATCGTGGACGTCATCGGGGATGCCCGAGAAGAGAATATGATCGAAGCTGGAGAGGTCGAGGGGAAAGGCGGCGAATTCGCCTCCGTTGTAGACGTTTGCGAAACCGAGTTCGCTTTTTACTTTTTCGACGCCGAGCCGGCGGCCTGTCCATTGTTCCTGCTGTGGATCCCGTTGCTGGACGAAGAAGAGATCTTTATACGTAGACCCATTGGCGCCTTTTTGCGGCTCTTTGAAAATAAGCAATACGGCCTGGGGTTCTTTATAGCCCGAGAAGTAATACAGATCGGGGTTCGGATGGTAGGGATAGGTGACGTCGTTGGAAAAGGTGCGGGTGGGATAAGAAAAGATCACGGCTACCGAGTGGGGCGGCATCAGGTTGCGGAGGGCTTCGCGGCGGCCGGCGTGGAAGGCGGGGGTGAGGTAGTCGGTGGGGAGGTTTTCCTGTGCGGTGGCTTCGCCGGTGAGGATGGTAGTGGCGATGATGAGGAGGGCGACAAGCTGCTTCATGTGTGGGTATTTATACAAACAAGATAATGGTTGTCAGGGCAATAATTAAAGCCGCCCATCAAATAGAATAATATGCTAACTTTGTTAGCAAACGAGGCGTCTATGAAGCGTAGTGGTGCGGCTGATCTTCCTTTACATTATGGATATGTTCCGCAATGGCTGGCGGACCGGATGGCCCGGTTGGGGCTGGCGGTGACGGAAGTGTTGTTGGCGGAGTATGGGCGGGCGGAGGTGCTTCGGCGGCTTTCCGACCCCTTCTGGTTCCAGAGTTTTGGCGCGGTCATGGGGATGGACTGGCATTCGTCGGGGATCACCACGTCGGTGATGGGGGCTTTGAAGCGGGCGATCAATCCGCATTCGAATGAACTGGGCATCTATATCTGCGGGGGGAAGGGAAGCGCGTCCCGCCAGGCTCCGGCGGAGATCATGAAGGTCTGCGAGAGCACGGGGCTGGATGGGCAGGAGCTGGTGCGGAGCAGCAAGCTGAGTGCGAAGGTGGATAATACGGTGGTGCAGGACGGGTTCCAGTTATATATGCATTGTTTTGTTCTTACCCGCGAGGGGGAATGGACGGTGATCCAGCAAGGGATGAGTACGGGTAATTCGATGGCGCGCCGGTATCACTGGCATTCCGCGGGGCTGCGGTCGTTTGTGGAGGAGCCGCATACGGCTATTTGCGGGGTGAACCAGGGGGAGATCCTGAATTTGGCGGACCGGCAGGCTGATCCGGCGAGGAAGGGGGTGTTGTCGCTGACGCGGGAGAAACCGGAGTTGATGATGCAGGATGCGCAGAAGATGCTGGTGGAGGCGGGCCAGCGGAGGTTGAAGGACTGGGACCACGAGATGGTGGCCGGGCAGGAGCAGCGGTTGTTGACCCTGCCGTCACATCATGACGTACGGGCGGAGGATGTGGACCTGCGGAGACTGGGCGCTGTGCTTTGGCTGGCACATGACCGGCAGCCTGCCGACTTCGAGGAGCTGGTGATGCTGGAGGGGGTGGGGCCGCGGACCTTGCAGTCGCTCGCGCTGGTGAGTGAGGTCATCCATGGTACGCCGTCGCGGTTTCGTGATCCGGCCCGCTTTGCCTTTGCGCATGGGGGCAAGGATGGACATCCTTTTCCGGTGCCGATCGATGTTTATGACGAGACCATCGGCATTCTGCAAACGGCGGTACAAAAGGCCAAGGTGGGTCAGAGTGACAAGCTGGATGCCATGAAGAAGTTGTCCGCGTTGGCGCAGAAAGCGGAAGAGTCGTTCACGCCGAAGGGCGGGTTGGGTGAGTATATCGAAAAGGAGCGGGCGGACTCGTGGAAATATGGAGGGCGCACCGTCTTTGGCAAGGCGAAACCGCCCGTGGAGGCGGCTCGCGCCAAGCAATTGCAGTTATTTTAGGGTTACGACCGGGATTGCGGCGCAAGGCGCAGCGGCTATTTTGTCGGCGAGATTTTTTTGCGGTTCAACACCGCATTCTTCTCGAGCAGGAGGATCGCCTTCTTTTCCGTTTCCTGGGTGGTAAGCCATTTGCGCATCAGTTTTTTAAAAACCTTTGCTTTCTCCAAATTTTCTTTTGTGTAGTGGTTCATACGGTATTTCCTTAACCTGGATTAGAGATGTAGCACGACGTAAATGTACAGGGCGCGCAGAGGAATGAAATACGAATGAATGAGGGATTCGCGGGTATAAGGGTTTTCTTTACCGGTTACGCTTAGGGGAAATTTAGATTTTTGTAGAATTAATTTTCCGGGTGGCCGATCAGTCCACTTTGGGTCGATAAGGCCCCTTGGTCTCGCCCCATCCCCATTTGGGCATCGGCTCGTTGTCGTTGAGGGGATTTTCGGTGAGCTGGGAGTTGATGACCGCGAGGCGGGTGCCCCATTCCAGATAGCCGACCAGCGAGGACCGGAACTCAGGATCGGTGGGGATGTTCAATTCGTCAGCGGTGTCGAGCAACAGTTGGATCCAGCGTCTCCGCTTTTGTTCGTCGAGCATTTTGCCGATGTGATGTCCGATCATGATGGCATGACTGCCGCCGTCCTGCTGGGTATACTTTTCAGGTCCGCCAAAAACTTCGGCGACGAAGTGGGCGACGTGCTGTGGATGATCGGGCGACATGTTGCGAAAGACGGGACCGAGGAGGTCGTCCTGGAGGACCTTGTCGTAGAAGACGCGGAAGAGATGTTGAAAAATTTCTTCGCCTCCGGCCCATTCATATAAAGTAGGTGTTGACATGTGATCTTTTATTTCGTAAATTTGGTCATTGCAATTTAAGGCTTTCATATTATTCCTTTGCACCCTGATGTATATGGTGGAGTATGCGGCGGCGCCGCGTATCATGGAGGTGGCTTGCGCCAGCGGGACGATGGTGGCGCAGGGCGCGCATTCGTGCTGCGATGAGGCGGCGCAGGGGGAGAAATGCGAGCGGGGAATGCAGGCGGGGGCATGTCATGACGCCATGCGGCCGGAGAAAAAGGAGCAAGGTCACGGACCTGCCAAAGGATGCAACCCGACGGCGGCGGACTGTTGTCTGAATTGCCCGCTTTGTTATGTGATGGTGTTGCCGACGCATCCGGAAAAGACGCAGGTGGATGCTGTGCGCCGCGAATACATTGTTTGGAATTCGTCTTACGTCTATCTCTATCATACTTTCTGCTGGAAGCCGCCGAATGCCGCGTAGTTTTCTTTCCCCGCATCATTTTCTTAATTCATTTAACTCAAATTATATGAGAAAGGCTATTCTATTGGCCATGACGGCCGTAATGCTTGCCGGACCCGCGGCTTATGCCAGTGGCGGCAGCAAACATAAGAAACAGGATTGCACCCATTGCACGAAGCAGAATTGCACCGGTGCGAAATGCGCCCAGTGCTGTGCACATGGGAAATGCACGAAGTAAAAAAAGGCCCCGCGAAAGCGGGGCCTTTTTTATGCGAAGGACAAGCTAAGCGTGTGGACTCCTTCCCGGTAAGTATATTGGATGTCGTACTTATAGAGCTGGGTGATCTGCTTCACCAGCGCGAGGCCGAGGCCGGTGGTGCGGTTGTCTACCCGGCCTTTACGGAACCGATCGAACAGTCGCTCGGGATCGCCATCAATAGCAGGTCCGCTGTTCTTGATGACCAGTCCTTTATCGGATAACTGAATATCGACCCAGCCGTCGGGGATGTTGTGGATGTAGGCGTTGCGCAGCAGGTTATTGATCAGGATCTCGATCAGGGCCGGATTGGCCATGAGATGTACGTTGGGCTGGATCGTGGTGGCGGTGCGGGAGATCTTGTTCTCATAATATTCGCGGAAGAAATTGCCTAGATGCTCTACTGATCGGGAAAGTTCTATCAGCTCGACCTCCGGATACTGGCCGTTGTCGATGCGGGTCAGGAGCAGGAGGTTCTTGTTCATCTGACTCAACCGCTCGTTGGCCTCGGCTATTTCCTGCAGGAGCTGGGCGCTGTCTTCATTCAACCCCGGACCTTCGCTCAGCAACTCGACCTTGGAGCGGATGATGGCCAGCGGCGTCTGCAGCTCATGCGAGGCATTTTCGGTGAATTGTTTTTGGTTTCGATAGGCCTGATCGACATGGTCGATAAGGTCGAGCAGAGTCCTGTTAAGCCGATCGAACTCCTCGGTACCGGTGGTGGTCTCCAGTGCGAGGGGTTTGTTCTGGCGGATATCATAGCCACGGATGGCGTTCATGGTGGAATAGAAAGGAGTCCAAAGGCGGGCGGAAGTGCGCCGATTGACAATGACAATAGTGACCAGCAACAGGATGAAGATGATGGCTTCCGCGATAGACACTTTGATCAGCAGATGACGGTACTCTTTTGCCGAAATATAGGTGGTGACGATATAGGTTTTGTTATTCAGCCGGTGCGCCTGCATGAGATAGGCGAGGTTGGCGGAGTCGGCGATCACGTCGTCCGAGCCGGAGATCATGTCGTCCTGCATCTTACCGGGAGCAATACTGTATTCACCAGCGAGCATTGCGGGGACGTGCACGGTATCGAGGGAGTATGCGTTCCACACATTGGTTTGTTTAAGTTGCAGCTGCTGGTGCTTCATGTGCCGGATGTGCGCCATCAGGGTCAGATAGAAGAACACCGAGCCGGCGAGCATGACGAGGGGCAACCCCGTCAGCAGGGATCGGGTATTTCTTTGTTGGAGGGGTTGGCTCATACGACAAGTTTATAACCGAGTCCGTACACGCTTTGGATGATCTCGGGGCAACCTTTTTCTTTTAGTTTTCTTTTTAAGTTCTTTATATGTGAATAGACGAATTCCGGGCCCGGAGCCTGGTCGGACGGTCCATTATACAAATGTTCGGCGATGGCTTGCCGGCTGACGACCCGGTTCTTGTTGGTAACGAGGAAGAGCAGCAGATCATATTCGATCTTGCTGAGGGCGATGGACTGGCCCTGGGTGGTAACGGTCCGGGAGGCAAGCTCGATGTGCAGAACCTTCAGATCTACGGCGGCGCTGCCATCGGAGTATTTGCGGCGTAAGAGGGCCTTGACGCGGGCGCTTAGTTCGGGCAGGTGGAAAGGTTTTGTAAGATAGTCGTCGGCGCCGTAGTTCAACCCCAGGATCTTGTCGTCGAGGGAGTCCCGGGCGGAAATGATGATAACGCCGTCTTTCTTTTTGTCTTCGCGGAGATACTTCAACAACTGGAGGCCGCTGCCACCGGGCAGATTGATGTCGAGGATGATGCAGTCGTAGATGATATCTTCCATCCGTTGCAGAGCGTCAGTGAAATTGCTGACGCCCTCACAGGTGAATTGTTCCTGCTGAAAATAGCGGGTGATGCTGTTCAGCAGACTGGGTTCATCTTCAACGACGAGTAGTTTCAATAGGCGCCTTTAGACGAAGGTAGCGCGGAATTTGGGAGGAATTTGGAAATCTTGTTTTCCAAATTTTTTCAAAATGTGGGTGTAGCCTTGTACTCTAAAATGGCTTAGTATGAAAAGGGTATCCTTATTTTGCCTGGCGGTCCTGTTGCTGGTTTATTGCAACGCCCAGGTGGATTCTGCCGGGCTGGACAAAGTATTTGGCCGGAAGGGAACGGTCACCGGCAACGTCTATCGGATCACGTTCCCACGCACTGACCTGAAGATCACCGTGGGTGATTTTCCCGTCGCGCCGGGGTTGGCGCTGACCTCCTGGGTAGCCCTGCACCGGATGGGCGGGGAATCGATGATGATGGGCGATCTGTGCATGCTGGATTCGGAGGAGCCGGCGGTCGTGGCCAAGCTGGTGGATCTGGGACTGGGAGTGACGGCCATCCATAATCACCTGGTGGGGGAGAAACCGGCGATCAAGTTTTTGCATTTTTCGGGTAACGGGGATGGGGTAACGCTTGCGGGGAAGATCAGGCAGGTCTTTGCGCTAACGGGGACGCCGATGGGAGCGCCCGCGGCGGCGCCTTCGTCTACTGCGCCGGACTGGTCGGCGGTGGAAGCCTTGTTGGGGGCGAAGGGTCGCAAAAGCGGGAATGTGTTGTCCTATGGCTTTCCCCGGAATGAGAAGTTGATGGAGAGCGGAATGGAGATGCCGGCTCCCATGGGCATGGCGACAGGGATCAATCTGCAAATGGACGGTGGCCGGGTCGCGACGACAGGGGATTTTGTGCTGCTGGCGGATGAGGTAAACAAAGTGGTGAAGGCGCTGGAGACGCACGGGATCACGGTAACGGCTATCCATAATCACATGCTGTATGACGAGCCGCGGTTGTTCATGCTGCATTTTTGGGGAGTGGGCGTGCCGGGGAAGATCGCCGAAGGATTGAAGGCGGCGCTGGAACAGACAAATTCGAAATTATAACGCTACATATTGTAGGCGCCGTAGTAGGCTGCACCCATCAGCGCCATCTTATCGTTGAGTACGACGTGGACGGGGACCTTGTCGGAGAGTTCGTGCATCCGGCCGTTGTTGTCGAAATTCTTTGTCCAATTGTCGGTCTGTAAAAGCGGCAGGATCTTGGGTGGGATGCCGCCGGCCAGGAAGAGTCCGCCGGTAGCCATGAGTTTGAGCACGAGGCAGGAGGCTTCGGTGGCGAAATACCGGACGAAGAGTTCCATCGTTTCCGCGCAAACGAGGTCTTCATGTTTGAGGGCGGCCTGGCTGATGACGGCTGCGGGGTCCTGGTCCTTCATCCGTTCGGTCAACCACTCGGGCAAGGGGTCACGGCGTTTTGCGGCCAGGCAATGGAAGATGTTTTTGATGCCCATCCCGGAGACGACCCGCTCCCAGCTGACATGGCCGAATTGCTGCTGGAGGGCGTAGAAGAGTTCGACGTCCTTTGCGGTTCGCGGCGCGAAATCGGTGTGGCCGCCTTCGGTCGCAAAGGGATGATAACGTGCTCCATCCCAGTAGAGCCCGGCTTCACCAAGTCCCGTTCCGGGCGCGATGATCGCCATGTTCCCCTTCGCCGCAGGGTCGCCGCCCTGCAGGGTGACCAGCTCGTCCTTGCCGAGGCCGGCCAATCCATAGGCCGTCGCTTCCAGGTCATTGATAAAACTAACGGGAATACCCAAATCACCAGCCATCGCTGTGCTGTCCAACACCCAGGGGAGATTGGTGAGCTTGCTCTTGCCCTCTACGACGGGGCCGGCGACGGCGGCCGAGATGCGCCCGGGCAGTTTACCCTTGCAATAGTCATGGACGATATCCGTGAGCGAAGGATGGTCGTTGGAGACGTACCTTTTCTGATCGAGGAGGGTGACGCCCTCGCTGTCGGCACGGCAGAGGGCTACATTTGTCTTTGTACCGCCAATGTCGGCGGCGAGCAGCGTGATGGGTTCCTGTCCTTTATTCAGTTCCTTTTTGAAGGCAATAGGTACGAGCTGTTTGGATGGCATAGCCAAAGTTACATGTTACGCCGATATTGTCCACCTACTTCATACAAAGCATTTGTTATTTCCCCGAGGGTGCAAACCTTCACGGTTTCCATCAATTCCGCGAACAGGTTCCCGTTGTTGACGGCCACTTCCCTGAGCCTTTGCAACATTTCCTCGCGCCGGGCCGTATTGCGCTTCCGGAAGGCTTCGAGGTTGTGGATCTGTTGGTCCTTCTCTTCCGCGGTGCTGCGGATCACCTCGCCGGGCAATATGGTGGGCGAGCCCTTGCTGTTAAGGAAGGTGTTGACGCCGACGATGGGGAGTTCGCCGCTGTGTTTGAGGCTTTCGTAATAGAGGCTTTCCTCCTGGATCTTGTTGCGCTGGTACATTCGCTCCATGGCGCCGAGGACGCCGCCGCGTTCGTTGAGGCGGTCGAATTCAAGGAGGACGGCGTGCTCGACCAGATCGGTCAATTCTTCGACGGCGAAGGAACCTTGAAGGTAGTTCTCTGTGCGGGTGCTTCCCAGTTCGCGGTTGATGATCAGCTGGATCGCCATTGCGCGGCGGACGCTCTCTTCGGTCGGCGTCGTGATGGCCTCGTCATAGGCGTTAGTGTGAAGGGAGTTGCAATTATCGTAGATCGCATACAGGGCTTGGAGCGTTGTCCGGATGTCGTTGAAATCGATCTCCTGGGCGTGCAGGCTGCGGCCGCTGGTCTGGATATGATATTTCAATTTCTGGCTGCGGCTGTTGCCTTTGTAGACATGCTTGATGGCTTTTGCCCAGATGCGCCGGGCTACCCTGCCGATGACGCTGTATTCGGGGTCCATCCCATTGCTGAAGAAGAACGAGAGGTTGGGTGCGAAGTCGTCGATCGCCATGCCCCGGCTGAGATAGTATTCCACGTAGGTGAATCCGTTGGACAGGGTAAAGGCGAGCTGGGTGATGGGGTTGGCGCCGGCTTCGGCAATATGATAGCCGCTGATGGAGACGCTGTAGAAGTTGCGCACCTGCTGGTCGATGAAATAGGCCTGGACGTCGCCCATCAGGCGAAGGGCGAATTCGGTGCTGAAGATGCAGGTGTTCTGGGCCTGGTCTTCTTTGAGGATGTCGGCCTGGACGGTGCCGCGTACCTGGGAGAGGGCGGTGGCTTTTAGTTTTTGATAGACGTCGGCGGGTAAGACTTCGTCGCCGCTGCGGCCGAGGAGGGTGAGGCCGAGGCCGTTATTGCCTTCGGGGAGGTTGCCCGGGTCGGAGGGGTTGCGATAGATGGGGGTGGTTGCTGATGTTGTGGTTGTCGCGAGGGTGGTTGCAGCAGCGGCGTTCGTGGCGGGGATGGCTGCTGATGTTGCGGTTGTGGCGGGGGTGGTTGCTGCGGGTTTGGCTGCGGCAGCGGCGTTTGCCGCGGGTTTGGCTGCCGCCGGGTTTGCGGCAATCCATTTCTCGCATTGCTGGTCGATGGCGGCGTTCATAAAAAAAGCCAGCAGGATGGGCGCCGGTCCGTTGATGGTCATGCTGACCGAGGTCTTGGGATCGCAGAGGTCGAAGCCGCTGTACAATTTCTTGGCGTCGTCCACGGTGGCGATGCTTACGCCGGAGTTGCCGATCTTACCATAAATATCGGGACGATGATCGGGGTCTTCGCCGTAAAGCGTAACAGAGTCGAAGGCCGTGCTCAGGCGTTTGGCGGGCTGACCGGCGGAGACGTAGTGAAACCGCTTGTTGGTTCGTTCGGGGCCGCCTTCACCGGCGAACATCCGTGTGGGATCTTCTTCGGCGCGTTTCAACGGAAAGACGCCGGCGGTATAGGGATATTTGCCGGGGAAGTTTTCCTGCAGCCGCCAGCGGAGAATATCGCCCCAGTCTTTGAACCGCGGGACGGCGATGCGCGGGATCAGGGTACCGGACAAGGACTCGGTGAACAGGGGCTGGCTGATGATCTTGCCCCGGACATCGTAGTCAAAGGTGTCTTTTTTGTAAAGTTCGGTGAGTTGGGGCCATTCGTCGATGAGCTTCCTGCACAACGGGAAGAGCTGCGACTCGTATTTGGCCTTTTGTTCCTGTAGTTGTTGCCTGCCAGGGAAGTCGACAGGCAGCTGGTCGAGCACGCCGCTCAGCTGATAGAGCCTGGTGGCAATGACGGCTTGTTCTTCCGTTCTTTTATTGTATTCCCGGATGGCGCCGGTTATCTCGGCGAGATAGCGAACGCGTCCCGGGGGGAGGATCTGCGACTGCGTGGTGGTGTCCCTGGTATGGGTGTGCAGCGTCAGGGGGCCATAGTGAACCCCTTTCTTCTTTTCGATGGTGACCATCAGTTTTTCGAAAAGCTCATTTACACCGAGGTCGTTGAACTGGGCGGCGATGGTGCCGACGACGGGCAGTTCGCCATCCTTCGCGGTCCAGAGTTGGTGGTTGCGCTTGTATTGTTTGCGGATGTCATGCAGGGCGTCGAGTGCGCCGGCCTTGTCGAATTTGTTCAGAACGACGAGGTCTGCATAGTCGAGCATGTTTATCTTTTCCAGCTGCGACGCGGCGCCGTATTCCGGCGTCATTATGTAGAGGCTGATATCGGCGTGGTCGAGGATGGAGGCATCGCTCTGGCCGACCCCTGCCGACTCGAGGATAATGAGATCATAGCCAGCGGCCTTGCAGATGTCGATGGCTTCCTGGACGTGGGCGCTTAGGGCTTTGTCGCTGTCGCGGGTGGCGAGGCTGCGCATATAGGCGCGGGGGCTGGAGATGGCGTTCATCCGGATGCGGTCGCCGAGCAGGGCGCCGCCGGTCTTTTTCTTGGATGGGTCGACGGAGATGACGGCGATGGTTTTGTCGGCGAAGCTGTTGAGATAGCGGCGAACGAGTTCGTCGGTAACGGAGGATTTGCCGGCGCCGCCGGTGCCGGTGATGCCGACGACGGGGATTGTCGCCGGTGTGGCGGTTGACGCGGGGGTGTTTGTGGTTGACGCTGAGGCTGCGTTTGAGATAGTTGCTGCGGGAGTGTTGGCGGAGGGTCTTGCGGTGGACGCTGATGTGGCTGAGGTTGCCGCGGGGGCGCCGACCCCATTCTCTGCATTGGTGATCGACCGGGCGATCTTGCGGATGTCTTTCCATTCGCCGAGCTTCATCTCGCCGGCAAAATTGTGAGGATCGCCGTTGAGTGCGAAGTCGCATTGCCGGATCACATCTTCGATCATTCCTTCGAGGCCCATGCGGCGGCCGTCGTCGGGGGAATAGATGCGGGTGATGCCGTATCGATGTAGTTCTTCTATTTCCTGGGGGAGGATCGTGCCGCCGCCGCCGCCGAAGAGTTTGATGTGGCCGCAGCCGTTCTCTTCGAGGAGATCCTTCATATACTTGAAGAATTCCAGATGGCCGCCCTGGTAGGAGGTGATGGCGATGCCCTGGACATCCTCTTCGATGGCGCATTCCACGATCTCGGCGACGGAGAGGTTATGTCCGAGATGGATGATCTCCGCGCCCTTGGATTGCAAGAGGCGGCGCATGATATTGATGGCGGCGTCATGCCCGTCGAAGAGGGCTGCCGCAGTAACGAGCCGGACTTTATGAACCGGGGTGTAGCTCATGGGCTAAATGTTTGGGAAACAGGCAAAATTAGGGAAAAAAACTAATGAGTGTTAGTTTTTGCGTGGTACGCTGGATTGAGGTGAGGAACAAGGGGATAGGGCGCGCCGTGCGCTTCAAGCCCGGAAAGCGGTATGGAGGTAGGGGTTGAATTTAAGGATGGGATGAGGGAGGAAGTAGCCTTTGATACAGTCTGGGTTGATGACGCAGTACCAACCGCTTGTCGCAGCTATGGTACCCCAAGATCTCAGAAGGTTGATTTAGTGCCACCAGTCTTCTCCAATTTCACCTGGCTCTCTTCTTGCTGATCCTCGCAAAGCTGGAGAAGGCCTGACTCTTCTAAATACTTCAGCGCAGCTTCTTTCGAGTCGCCGATTTTTTTTCTGTGTTCTTCAATTGCCCGGTCAAAAGCCGGCAATACTTCATCCCAATTCGTTAATGACATAGACAAAGATTTACTGGTTAATCAAAAAGATAAAGCTCGCTCCGCAGAGCGCGGCATCGGCTGTGTGGTGGAAGGCTTAAAAGGAAGGAAAAGTAAAACAAAGGTAAGTTGTTCTTGTGATTTCGGAGATGCGGCGGCGCGCGCGGCAAAAAAAATGCGGCGGAATCCAAAAAATTATTAATTTGTACCGCTTTGAAGCGTCTTGCCGCCATACTGCTCATGGGAATCCTCTTCTTCAACTGGTACGGATATCAGTTGCTGACGCAGTACTGGCAACAAAAGGCCGAGAGTAAGCTGCAGGCGCGCCTCGACCGGAACGAGTACGATGAATCCCAACTTCTTAGCGTCAAAGTCCCCATCGCCACTTCGCAGTCCTATAATAATACCGGCTCAGGTAATTTCGAACGGGTAGAAGGCCAGATCGATATTCGTGGCGTCCACTACCAGTATGTGAAGCGCCGCTATGTACAGGACTCCCTTGAACTGCTTTGCATCCCGAATGAAGCCGCGATAAAGCTGCAACAGGTGAAGAACGATTTCTTCCGCCAGGCCAATGATCTCCAACAACAGACCCAGGGAAAGAAAACGCCTTCCACCCCGGTAAAAGATTGGTCGAAAGACTACCAACCGACGGCAATGCACGTTGCCGTTCCCGATGGGCTGACGGCGCAAATGCCGACACCCAGGGGTTATACCTGTCCTATTCTTCCCGCCAGTTACTCCCCCACTGCTGAGATGCCGCCAGACCAGGCGCCCGCCTTGTCCTAATCCCGGCAAACACCCTATTTCACAAAGTTCGCGTTATTGCGCCAGCGGCCCGCCGCACGCAGTGTCCACAATGTTTCAGAATGAAGAATCTCTCCGGCGAGACCTCGTATTCGCCCGCTCAAAGTATACATTATACCTTGCGCATCGCTTCGGTTATGTGCTTTATCGGTCATGGCGCCTTCGGCATTATCACCAAACCCATCTGGTGTAATTATTTCGGCGTCTTCGGCATCGGTCAGGACCTTGCTTACCGGCTCATGCCGCTGGTTGGTGGGATCGACATCCTGCTGGGCCTGGCACTGCTGTTCTATCCGATCCGCGCGGTCGCGGCCTGGCTGGTGGTTTGGGGTTTTATTACCGCCTCCCTCCGGCCTTTTTCGGGTGAGCCGTTTGCGGAAATGATCGAACGGGCCGGCAACTATGGCGCGCCGCTGGCGCTGCTGTTGTTGAGCGCAGCTACGTCGCGGACGGCGGCGGGAATACCGACAGGAGCGGGAGCGGGGATGGGGGCTGGATCGCCGATGAAGGCGGGGGCGTCGACGGGGACAGGATCGCCGGCGCAGGCGCTGCGGGCAAGCAAAGGATGGCTTTGGACGCGGCTGGACCCGGATCCTCAGCCGGATGCGCGTCACTACCGCCAGGTTCTTCTTGCGCTGCGGATCGTCGTCTTTTTGCTCTTGCTGGGACATGGCTGGCTCAACCTCCTCGAAAAAAAAGGTCTTCTCTCCCAATATCAATCGCTCGGGTTCACGAATCCCGTTCAGGTTGCTCACATCGTGGGCTGCTTCGAATTGGTGGCGGCACTGGCGGTCCTTGTGCGGCCGGTACGCCCCCTACTGATCGTCTTCTTTGTATGGAAGATGGGAACCGAGCTGTTCTATCCCCATTGGGAACTCTTCGAGTGGGTCGAGCGCGGCGGCAGCTATGGCTGTATCCTTGCCTTATGGATAGCATTGGGCGGACACCCGGTGCGAACTTCCTCGCTAACCAAAACCAATCTTGCTATTTGATATCCACTGCAGCCAGCATATCCGGCTGACTTATTACCAAAAACTTCCAAAACAATGAGAAAGTTAATTATCTGCTTCCTTTTCCTGACTGCTTTTACTGCTTATAACAACGTCTTTTCACAAGGTTGCGTCGCCGTCCGCAGCACGGGTGGTTTCTGCACGGTCGGCCAACATGCCGAAGCGGATTCTGCCGCGAAATGGCAACTTACGGTCAACAACCGCTACTACAAATCATTCAAACACTATGTCGGCACTACATACCAGGCCCAGCGTGCAGCACTGGGCAACCAGGTGATCAACAATGGCTACACCATGGACCTGGCCATCTACCGGATCATCGATCCCCGCTGGTCCGTGATGCTGGACCTGCCGATCTCGGCGAACGCCCGGTCTCAGACCTATACACAGAAAAGTATTTTGCATCGCTTCAGCACACATGATTTCGGCGCGGGAGATATCCGGCTCGCGGTCTATCGCTGGCTGCTCGATCCTACCAAAATGCCGAAAGGAAACATCCAGATCGGTCTGGGTATCAAGCTGGCGACCGGTGCGGACGACTACCAGGACTGGTTCAAGACGAGCGACACGACCAAGGTCTTCGGCCCCGTCGACCAATCCATCCAGCTGGGTGACGGCGGTACGGGCATCACCTTCGAGTTTAACGGTTTCTATAATTTCTCGCGCACCGTCGGTGTCTACGGCAACTTCTTCTACCTTTCGAACCCCCGCGACCAAAACGGGGTCTCCAATACACGCAATCAAACGCCTACCGCCACCCAGCTCGCCAACACCAGCTACGTGATGAGCGTTCCCGATCAAATGCTGATCCGGGCAGGGGTCACCCTCCAGTTCAGCCGGCTGACCGCCTCCGTTGGCTTCCGCGACGACTGTATTCCCGTACGCGACCTGATCGGACAGAGCAACGGCTTCCGCCGGCCTGGTTACATCCTTTCCGTCGAGCCGGGTCTGAACTATGTTCTTTCGTCGAGGATCTCCCTGTATAGCTATGTTCCGGTAGCGTTCGTGCGCAATCGTACGCAAAGCGTTCCGGATAAGATCACTACGACTTTGACCGGGAAGTACACCCAGGGCGATGCGGCATTTGCGAATTGCGCAGTGAACGTCGGGGCGAATTTCCGATTCTGACCGGATGGCCGCGAGGCATTCCAAACAGATCACCATCAAAAACAACGATCATGCAAATTCTTACAGAACCTATAGGCAGCATTCCCCGGCCGGTCGAACTGGTCGAGGGTATGAAAGCGTTTGCTTCCGGCGACCTCGGGGCCAACGAGCTGGATCTTCTTTTTACCCAGGCGCTGAAGGATACCCTTCAGCGCTTCGAGGCCACCGGCTCGCCGGTCATCAGCGACGGTGAACAAACGAAGCCAAGCTTTGCCACCTACCCGATCCATGGTTCCACCCAACTGGACCCCAACGGGATCGTGATCCCTTTTGCCGACGGCCACACCCGCCAGCTGCCAAAAATCACCGGCGGGCCGTTCAGGTACCAGGTTTACGCGAGCGACTTCGTCAAAAGAGCGGCAACGATGACGCAGGTTCCTGTGAAGCAGGCGGTGATCTCCGCCTCGGCGCTGAGTCTGCTGTACCCCGCGGAAGGGATCGAAGGGTATAGCCAGGCGGATTTCCTGGCCGATCTGTATAATGAACATGAGAAGGATATCCGGAGCAGCCTTGCCTCGGGCGCTCAAAACGTGCAGATAGATTTTACCGAGGCGCGGCTCGCCCTCAAGCTGGACCCCAGCAGAGGCCTGCTTCGCCAGTTCATCGATCTGAACAATACCATCCTCAACCGGCTGACGCCGGAAGAGCGGGAAAGGGTGGGCGTGCACAGCTGCCCGGGCGGAGACCATGACTCGACGCACAGCGCGGATATCCCCTATAGTGAGTTGCTTCCGCTGCTCTTGGACCTGAACGTAAAGAACTTCTACCTGCAGTATGCCAGCGAGTACAACAAGCGGCAGGTACTGGAAACGATAAAGGAAAACCTGAGGCCCGGCCAGCGGGTCTTCCTGGGTGTAACAGATGTTCTCAGCCCCCGGATCGAGAGCCCGGAAGAGATCCGCGACCTGATCCTGGAAGCCCGCGAATATATTCCGCTGGAGCAACTGGGGACGACGGACGACTGTGGGTTCTCGCCCTTTGCCGACGACCTCTCGACGAGCCGCGATATCGCGTTTGAAAAGATCAGGGCAAGAGTGGAAGGGACGCGGCTGGCGGAAAAGGCGCTGGAGAAAATGCAGATCGCATTGTAAGCGTGCGGCTTTGGCGGGCAGCCCGGTCGGCATGATCAACGGTAAAATAGTATAATATAATATGGCACACATAAAACTCAATAACGAACAACTTCCCGGCATCGTGGGGCTGCTGGACTATAGCCCTGCAACAGCAAAGCCGCTGCTCGAGCTGGCCAATGTCCTGTTGCAAGGGGACTCGACGCTGACGCGCACGGAACGTGAGATCATCGCGGCCTCGGTCTCTTACCGGAACGATTGTCATTTTTGTCACACCTCCCATGCCGCGGCAGCCGTCGCACATGCGGGCGCCGACATCTCGATGATCGACGATATCAAGCAGGGGCTGGTGGAAACAAAGGTGTCGCACAAGCTGCGGGCGTTGCTGAATATCGCCCATCATGTCCGGCAGGGCGGCAAGAATGTAACGACCGAGGACCTGTGGCTGGCTCGCGAGAATGGCGCGACGGATAAAGAGATCCATGATACGGTGTTGATCGCTGCGGCCTTTTGTATGTACAATCGCTATGTAGACGGTCTCGGCACCTGGGCGCCGGAACCCAATGAGGCGTATCTCGAAATGGGCCGCAACATCGCCGAGAAAGGATATGGCTATTCCGTACGACAGACTGAAGAGAAGGCGGTGGCAGGATAGTCCGACACGCGGAATCCCCGACCCCGAAAACCCGAACAGATCATGCTTATTGAATGCTTTTCACTTATAAAAACCAAAACAAGGCTTATGTTGAATTTTTCAAAAGTAGCGCTTTCCTTCGCCCTGGGCTTTCTGCTTCTCGCCCCGGCGTTGGTAAAGGCACAGACGGATGAGGATGCTATCATGATGACCAGGAAGAATCTTTGTATCGGCGGCACGTATATGTACAGCAGCTGGGACCATTACTGGGAAGGAACATTCAAACGGACTAACCCAAATCTCGGTACGGTATCCACGCAGTCGGTGATGCTGATGGGTACTTATGGGATCACGGACAAGCTGAATGTTATTGTTGGCGCTCCGTATGTCTGGACCCATGCGACGAGAGGCACGCTGCATGGCCAGCACGGCGTGCAGGATGTCTCCGCGTGGATCAAATGGGATGCACTCGATCTGAAGATCGGAAAGGGAGTGCTGTCGATCTATGCATTGGGCGGTGGGTCCATCCCGACGCACGACTATATCGCGGATTTCCTGCCCTTGTCGATCGGATTGCATGCCAAGACCCTTTCGGGCCGGCTGTTGCTCGATTACCAGCTGAGCAATTTCTTTATCACGGCCTCAGGAACGTATACAGGCAGGAGCGATATCACGATCGATCGCAATGCCTATTATACGACCTCCCTTCATCTGACCAATAAGGTAGATATGCCGGATATGGTGAGCTGGAACGCCCGGGCGGGCTATCGCAGCAACTGGCTCATCGCGGAAGCGGTCGTAAGCGATATGATCACGATCGGAGGGTTCGATATCCGGAAGAACGATATGCCCTTCCCCAGCAACAAGATGAACTCGTTGATGGCAGGAGTGGACTTCAAGTACACGCTTCCCAATAAGCTGAATGCACTGTCGATCGTGGGTGGATATATGAATACGCTGAAGGGGCGGAATGTGGGTCAGTCACAATCCTTCGACCTTGGGGCGTTCTATGTGCTCGATTTCTCACATAAGAAAGCCAAGGCGCATAACACCGCCGGCAAAAAGTAACCCTTGTTTAAAAGTCAAAAATGAAGATCATGAACCGCATTATATATTCTCTTTCAATCGGCGCCCTTCTGCTGACGGCCGCCTGTAATAAAAGCGTTTCCAACCGGACGGCCGATCTGGCGCCGCTGGCACCCACCAGTGAAGACCTTGGCGCCGGCAGCTGGAAGCTGATCCTGCTGTCGAGGCCCGATAGTTTTGCCGTTGCTACACCTGTGGCCACCACCAATCCGCTGTATGTGGCGGACCTGAATGAAATAAAGGGGTATCAAAAGAATCTTTCCAGCGACCTGAAAGGCCAGATCGCCTATTGGAGCGCCGGCGGAGTCCTTCGCTGGAACGAGGTGATGCGGGAGCTGATGGCTAAGTATAACCTGCCGCCCTATCAGAATGCCGACGGCAGTTATCCCATCCCCAACAGTGCCAATCCCTTTGCCTATCCGTTCTTCCCTTTCTCGAACCCGCCTTATGCGGCCCGGGCCTATGCCTATGTCAGCGCGGCGCAATATGATGCGCTGGTAGCCTGCTGGTACTATAAGAACAAATACAAACGTGCGGCGCCCTACCAGGTGGATTCGACGATCAAGGCGATGGCCGGCAAGCCGGGTCTGTCCTCGTATCCTTCCGAAGGCGCAGTGCTTGCGGGCGTAACCTCCGAGATGATGCTGTTGCTTTTTCCTGATGAGATAGCGAATGTCAATCAAAAATTGGAACAGCAGGAGCTGGCGCTTATTGCTTCCGGTGCGGCTACCCGCAGCGATGTCACGGCGGGTGAAGCGCTGGGCCGCCAGATCGCGGATGTCTTTATCGCCCGGGCTCGCGGCGACAAAGCCGGCGCCGCGGTAGGCACACCCGCCATCTGGGCGCAATTCCAGACAACGGCCACGACCGCCGGTCAGGTCCCCTGGCTGAGCCTCGAGACGCCGGCACGCCCGCCAATGCTGCCGCTGTTTGGGAAGGTCAAGGGGTTTTTGGCAGATTCCGCCACGATCGTGGCGATCCGGCCCGGGCCGCCGCCTTCGACGAGCAGCGACGCCATGAAACAACAGGTTGCTGCGGCCCTCAAACAAATTCAGAATGCTACCCGCGATCAAATGAAGATCGTCCAGTTCTGGGCGGACGGAGTCGGCACTTTTACTCCCCCGGGCCACTGGAATCAGATCGCTTCCGAAGATTTTATCAAACAGAACTGGAGCGAGGTGCGCTGGGCACGCAATTTAGCCCTGCTGAATATGGCGGAGATGGACGCGGCCATCAGCTGCTGGGATATCAAGTACTTCTATTTCAACCCCCGTCCCAGTCAGATGGATGCCAACGTCAAGACCCTGACGGGCGTACCCAATTTCCCCGCCTATGTGTCGGGTCACTCGATGTTCAGCTATTCGGGTGCCACCATCCTTGGACATATCCTGCCTTCGCGGGCTGCCGATTATCTGAGCATGGCGAAGGAAGCCGCGAATTCGCGCATTTACTCGGGGATCCACTACCAGGTGGATTGTGACTCGGGGGCATCCGTGGCAACGAAGATTGGCAATCTTGCAATAAAACGCGCCCAGCTCGACGGGGCCGAATAAATATTTGGTTTTACAATTTTTGGTTTATAAGCAAAAGCAAGCAAAAACGCCGCGATTCTTCGCGGCGTTTCAATTTAGGCTATCGCCAGACGGCAGCCGTTTTCGGAGCCTTTTTGCGCGAGATTCAGTATTTTTAAGGCTATATACTACGCATATATGAAAAGGCTAGCCGGCTTCTTCCTGCTTTTAGTAACCACCCTGCTTTCTTTTGGACAACCCATCGTCACTACCCCACCCGACAAGGTCTACGGTAAACTATTCGTCGATGTGCAGATGAACCGGGTCTTCGCCGACGGCAAGACTTTCGTGGATTGCATCCCGAAGCGCAAACCGGCGGAAATTGTCGCCGACTACGAGTCGCAAAAGGACGGAGCCGGCTTCGATCTGAAAAAATTCGTCCTCGACAATTTCGAAGTTCCCGCGGGTCCCACCGACTCTTATAAGACCAACGCCTCCGAGGACGTGGTCGCGCATATCCGCAATCTCTGGGCCGTACTGAAACGGACACCCGACAAGGTGGTGGAGGGCAGTTCGCTGCTGCCTTTACCGAATCCATACATCGTCCCCGGTGGCCGTTTTCGTGAGGTCTATTACTGGGATTCCTATTTTACCATGCTGGGACTGAAGGAGAGCGGGGAGATCGAGATGATCGACAATATGGTCAAGGACTTCGCGTACATTATCGAGAATTACGGTCATATGCCGAACGGCGCCCGGACCTACTACCTGGGCCGCAGCCAGCCGCCTTTTTTCTCGGTAATGGTCGAATTGCTGGCAGAGGCTAAGGGCGACAGCATTTTTCAGCAATTCCTCCCGGCAATGGAGAAAGAATACGCCTTTTGGATGGATGGGGCCGAAAAGCTGAAACCAGGCCAGGCCTATCGCCGGGTGGTCCGGCTGAAGGGCGGGGATATCCTCAACCGATACTGGGATGACGCGACGGTGCCGCGTCAGGAAAGCTGGCGGGAAGACGTGCTCACGGCCCAGCGATCGGGACGCGACAAGATCGAGATGTATAAACATCTGCGTGCCGCGGCGGAAAGCGGGATCGACTTCAGCAGCCGCTGGTTTGCCGACGGCAAGAACATTGTCACCATCCGCACTACCGACTTTATCCCCCCGGATCTCAACGCCCTGCTCTATCACCTGGAGTGGGCCATCGCCAAGGCGAAGCTGATGAACAAGGAAGACAGCGCGGCGGCCGATTTCCGGCGCAAGGCGATGCACCGCGGAGAACTGATCGACAAATATTGCTGGAACAAGATGGTCAATTTTTACACCGACTATAATTTCAAGACGGCCAAACAAAGCACTCATATCACCCCCGGCGGAATGTATCCTTTTTGCTTTATCAACGAACGCTCCGACTATATGAGCTTTCTGGGCAAGAAGGTGGCCGATGTTATCCGTGCCAAGCTGCTTCAACCGGGCGGCGTGGCGACCACGGAATTCAATACCGGGGAGCAATGGGATGCGCCTAATGGCTGGGCGCCGCTGGAATGGATGACCATCTGGGGGCTCGACCGCTGCGGCCAGAAAGACCTGGCCGCCGATATCGCGGCCCGCTGGGTGAAGCTGGTCGAAAAGGTGTATAAGGAGACGGGGAAGCTGATGGAGAAATACAACGTTGTAGATATCAATAAAGATGCAGGCGGGGGTGAGTATCCGGGGCAGGACGGCTTCGGCTGGACGAATGGGGTGACGCTGAAGCTTATTGAAAAATACCACTTGCCGAAGGAATAGAACGCGCCACGCAAGGCCCGGGAGCCGAGGGATGCGCCGGAGCGTCAGGTCGGGGAGCCAAGTGGACATAAGATTCGTAACTTGCGCGAAATTTCATCCTCCATGCCCAAGCCTGTCAGCGCTTTTCCCGCGATCTTTGCCGTGGTCTTGTTTTCGGCCTGTTCGACCAATAACGTTACGAATAACGAAAGCCTGCGCAGCTACTTCGACAGCGCCGGCGTAAAGGGCACCTTTGGGCTTTACGATAACGGGCAGGGGCATTTCACCATTTACAATCTGGCGAGGTTTCGCGACACGGCCTACACACCGGGCGCTACTTTCGATATCTTCCAATCCCTGCTCGCGATCCAGCGCGGAGTGGTGAAAGACGAAAAGGCCGTTCTGGACTCGGTCTCCCTCACCCAGGCCTTTCAGTCGGACAGTGCCATCAACGATGTGGTCTTCCGCCAGCTGGCCGTGCGCATCGGCAAGGACTCGCTGAAGAAATGGGTCGACTCGATCCACTACGGCAACCGGGACCTGACGGGCGCGCCGGACAGCGCCTTCTGGAAGGACGGCCATCTGAAGATAACTGCCGATGAGCAGATGGGGCTCGTCAAAAAGCTCTATTTCGACCAGCTACCTTTCTTCAAGCACACCCAGGCGTCCGTCCGCGGCATGTTCAATAAGGAAGAGAATACCAATTACCGGCTGACCTATAAGACCGGGAAGGTCCAGGTGGCGCCGGATCGCACGCTGGGCTGGATGGTGGGTTGGGAAGAGGAGAATAAACACGCCTATTTCTTCGTTGTCAATATGGAATCGGCCAATCCCCAGCTGGATGTGCCAGCCGTTGGGCTTCAACTTGTTAAGAAGATCCTGCGGCCCATGGGCTTCTTTGATGGGAAAAAATAATTGGCTTTCTTTTTGCCTCGATGTTCCTAACTTGCAAGGCTGAATGTTTCGACTCGAACATAGTGATTTTCTTATGAGCCTGGGAGCACTGCCGCTCCTGGTGGCCGCCCTCATCTTCCTGCTCGGCTGGAAAAAGAAAACGGCGGCGCGGATGGGCGACCCCGTCCTTATCAAGCAGTTGATCCGCAATTTCTCGCCCTGGAAATTTTTCCTCAAGTCAACCGTGGCGCTGCTGGCCTTCCTCGTCATCGTGCTGGCGGCAGCTAACCCGCAGAAACCCGGGGCCATGGAAAATGTCCAACGGAAAGGGGTGGACGTGATGCTTGTGCTGGATGTCAGCAAGAGCATGCTGGCCCGGGATATAAAGCCCAGCCGGCTCGACAAGGCCAAACAATTATTGATGCTTCTGTCGGAGAAGCTGGATAATGACCGGCTTGGGCTGATCCTTTTTGCCGGAAGAGCCTATCTGCAAATGCCTCTCACCTCCGACCACGGCGCCGCCCGGATGTATATTCAGAACGCAAGCCCCGACGCGGTTCCCACCCAGGGTACGGTCATCGGCGAGGCCCTGCAAATGGCCAACATGGCTTTCAACAGCAAGGAACGGAAATATAAATCCGTGGTGCTGATCTCCGACGGCGAAGATCATGATCCCGAAGCGCTCAAACAGGCCCAGGCGTTGGCGAAGAACGGCGTCATGGTGAACACCATCGGCATCGGATCCCCCGAAGGCTCCCCGATCATCGACCCGGCCACCAACGAATTGAAAAAGGACGAACAGGGCAATACGGTGATCTCGAAGTTGAACGAGGCTGAATTGCAGCAACTGGCCAACGCGACCAACGGGGAATATATCCGGCTCGATAATGTCGATGACGCCCTGATCACGATGTCCCAACGAATCGAGAGCGCTGAAAAGAAGGCGATGAGCGACGCGGAATTCATGGACTATAAAAGTTATTTCCAATGGCTTGCGGGAGCCGCCCTGGTCCTGCTGCTGATAGAATTCTTCCTCTCGGAACGGCGGCGGGAAAAGAAAAATGGATCGATGATCCTGCCCGCGCGTACGACACTGATGGTGCTGATCCTGCTGGCGGCCGTGGCGCCGGCTTCGGCCCAGAGCGGCAATGCCCAACTCCGGAGTGGAAACCGGTATTATAAGAAGAAAGAGATCGATAAATCGCTGCAGCAATATCAATCCGCTGTCCGGCAGGCGCCCGATAATGCAACGGCCAATTATAACCTGGGGAATGCCCAATTCCGCAAGAACAATTTCGATGAGGCAGCGAAGTCTTATGATGCCGCGATAAAGAACAGCGGCACGGACAAAGCCATGCAGGAGCGCGGCTATTACAACAAAGGCGTGTCGATGATCAAGCAAAAGAAACTACAGGAGAGCATCGACTCCTGGAAGCAGGCGCTCAAGCTGGATCCGACGGACGCAGATGCGCGGGAGAACCTGGAAAAGGCGATCCAGCAACAGAAGCAGCAGCAACAACAGCAGCAACAGCAAAAGAACGATCAGAAGAAAGAGCAGAAAGATAAGAAAGAAGAGAAGAAGGACCAGAATCAGCAAGAACAGCCGCAACCCAAGCCCCAGCCCAGCCGGCTGAACAAGCAACAGGTGGAGCAGCTGTTGAAGGCGCTGGAACAGAAGGAGAACGACCTGCAAAACAAGATGAAGCAGAATAAGGCGAGGACGCCTAATCAACCGGAAAAAGACTGGTAGGGTCGGGCCTTCGGGTTTGGGCGAAAGTAAACCCTTGGCCCGACCCGGCTAATGATGGCCCTTCGGGAATCCGAGCTTTTGCGAAGGATTCGACCGAGCTCTTGCCGGTGGCAAGGGCGAAGGTCTGACCTGTGGTCCGTTTTGGGCCGGCGGCCTTTGGGTACGCTGGAGAATACTCCCCGAGATGCGGATATTTAGCCCAATTGTTTTGCTACGAACTCCTGGGTAATGTCTAAAAAATTAAGGAATGGGAGTGTCTCGAGGGTGTATCCTGTAGCTTCTGCGAGATCTGGTAGAACAGAGATAAATTCATTGTACTGGGTTAGCAGTACTTTTTCACCTGGAATTGATTTGCGACCAGAAGCGTTGTTAAGCCAGGAGTGAACTCTCTTTAAAGCGATGGCGGGCTGGTTGTCATGCGCTCTTGTATCGATGCCTGCAAGATCAGAAATGTATTCCTGATAAGTAAATCTTTCGCACTCAAGTATTAGGGCGTTTTTTCGTTGCTGAACGTTGTTCCCAAAATATCTCGCACCGAAAAATATACCCAGTTCAAAGGGCATATTGAACCGGGGAAAGTCAGCATCATTTAGCTCGATGCGGGACAAGTCGTGGATGCCATAACGGCATCCTCTCATTTTTCGAATAATCTTTAGTAATCTTATTTCAGTACCGTCCTCCTCATCCAGCGCTGTTTGGGGAAAGAAACCGCAACGATAGATGACATAAACGATCGCTCTCAGGATCGGTTTATAGTCGTCATCGAAGGGACAATTGATGAAGACGGAGTCATTATATTTTGGCTTAGGCATGGCAAGAGGAACGCATTACCTCTTAATGAGAAATCCGGGCGGTACGTGAGGGCTTTGAACTTTTTGCCGGTCGTGCCTTGCGAGAAGGACGAACGCCACGCGAAGCACCATTCTTCGCGAGTACAGAGGCAACAGCCTGGCGTACTCTGGCGAGGGAGACGGAGCCTCTTTTACGAGGAGCCTTTTTCACTATGGTCTTTGCCATTGGCATAATGTAAAATTAGACAAAAATTTTAATATTTGATAACTTTGTTTGCTGTTGCTGAGTTCAAAAATACGCTTATTTATGAAACTTCATGGCAGCCTTGGTCCGTTCGGGCTGGAGCGGCCCCTCTTCGGGACCTGCGCTTTTCTTTGTAACTTTACCCCCTTATGCAAACCTATTGCGACTCGCTCACCCGTTACTCGCGGCTTCCAACGCTTGAAGTAAAGATCGGGGATCTGCTGCTCGGCAATTTTCATCCGATACGGGTGCAAACGATGACCACCACCGACACGATGGACACCCTGGCCACCGTGGAACAGTCGATCCGCTGTATCGAAGCGGGCGCCGAGCTGGTGCGGATAACGGCCCCCAGCAAGAAGGAAGCAGAGAATTTACTGAATATCAAAAACGAATTACGCCGCAGGGGCTACACGACGCCGCTGGTGGCGGATATTCATTTTACGCCCAATGCCGCGGAGATCGCGGCGCGGATCGTGGAGAAGGTGCGGATCAATCCGGGCAATTATATCGACAAGAAGAAGTTCGAGCATATCGAGTATACCGACGCGGAATACAACGAGGAGATCGACCGGATCCGTCAGCGGTTTACCCCTTTGATAAAAATATGCAAGGAATATGGTACCGCGATGCGGATCGGGACGAACCATGGATCGCTGAGTGATCGGATCATGAGCCGATATGGCGATAGTCCGATGGGGATGGTCGAAAGTGCGATGGAATTCCTGCGCGTAGCGCGGGATGAGTCGTATCATAATATTTTGCTGAGCATGAAATCCAGCAATCCGCTGGTCATGGTGCAGGCGTATCGCGCGCTGATCCGGAAGATGCAGGAGGAGTTCGGCGTGTGCTATCCCCTTCATCTCGGGGTTACGGAGGCCGGCGACGGCGAGGATGGCCGGATCAAGTCGGCGATCGGGATCGGGACGCTGCTGGAAGACGGGATCGGCGATACTATTCGCGTGTCGCTTACGGAGGACCCGGAGTTCGAGATCCCGGTGTGCAAGGACCTGGTGAAGCGCTATGAGCGGCGGAGTGAGGCGGCCCCGGCGATCCCGGCTATTAAGAAACTCCCTTATTCCCCCTTTGAATACCGGCGGCGGGTCTCCCGCTCGCTGAGCAATATCGGCGGAACGCATGTCCCCGTGGTTTTCGCGGACTTTATGCAGGCGCCTGCCATCAAACGCGAAGACCTGGCCGCCATCGGGTACACCTACGACGCCGGCAGCGATAAATGGACGATCAGCGATGCGGCGGCAGACTATATCTACACCGCCAAAAAGTCGATCGATTTCGATCTTCCCGGAACGTTACGGCCAGTATGCGATCATGCCACCTGGGTGGCGCTGGAGCAACGCGACAACTACCTCCCGCTTTACCAGGGTGACGAATACGATCCTGCGGGCGAACGCTCCGACCGGCTCAATTTCATTGCGGTGGATGCGGCGGACGAGGTCTCCGTTCAATTAGCCGAGAGCTGGCGCGACGATGCTACCGTGGTACTTTGTTGCTATAGCACCCATCCGCAAAGTATGCAATCGGTGCGCCGATTTATCATGGAGCTGATGGTCCGGGATATCCGGTTCCCGGTGATCCTCGCGGTGGAAAGCAAGCATACGAGCATCGATGAACAACTGATCCATTTCTCGGCGGAGTCGGGCGCGTTGCTGCTGGACGGCATGGGCGACGGGCTCTGGTTGATGAATGATCCAAAGAAAATAGTCAACACCCGCGTCAGCGGTCGCACCTATCTGGAGACAAAGAACAACCATCAATTCCTCAATAATATTTCCTTCTCCATCCTGCAGGCGGCGCGGACGCGCATTTCGAAAACGGAATATATTTCGTGTCCTTCCTGTGGCCGGACCCTTTTCGATCTGCAGGAGACCACGGCCCGCATCCGCCAGGTGACGCACCATCTGAAAGGCGTGAAGATCGCCATCATGGGATGCATCGTCAACGGTCCCGGCGAAATGGCCGATGCGGATTTTGGATATGTAGGCAGCGGACCGGGTAAAGTGACTCTCTATAGAGGGAAAGACGTTGTGAAACGATCCGTAGACAGCGCCATCGCGCTGGAAGAGCTGATCCAGTTGCTGAAGGACAGCGATGTCTGGGTCGAGCCGGCCCAGCTGGTCAAAGAGGGAGCGGAATAGCCAACACTAACTTATCGCCATGAATCGCATCGACAGACTGCACGCCATTCTCACCCATCTGCAGAGCAAGAAGAAAGTAACGGCACAGGAAATGGCCGATCGCTTCAATATCAGCCTGCGGACGGTGTACCGGGATGTAAAGGCCCTGGATGAGTCGGGCGTGCCGGTCATTGGCGAAGCGGGTTCGGGCTATACCATCATGGAGGGGTACCGGCTGCCTCCCGTCATGTTCACCCAAGAGGAGGCGAGTGCGCTGCTCCTTGGCGCGAAACTGGCCGAGCAGTTCACCGACGGCTCGGTGAAACGGCATTTCAGCGGGGCGCTTTTCAAGATAAAGGCGGTGCTTCGCTCCCCGGATAAGGAATATGTCGAGAGCCTGACGGAACATATCGAGATCGTCACGCGCTATACGCCCGACAGCGACTCGCCGCAACAATATCTTTCCGCCCTGCAACAAGCCATCGTCCTTAAGAAAGTAGTCAATCTCCATTACCGCTCGAGCCTCAAGGAGGAGATCACGCGGCGAAGGGTCGAACCCATCGGTCTGCTTTATTATGGGAGCGCCTGGCATCTCATCGCCTGGTGCCACCTGCGCAACGGCTACCGCGACTTCCGGCTGAGCCGGATGCTGGGGGTGGTGCTCGAGGACCAGTTTTTCGAACCGGATGTGCATCCGTCCATCAAGGAGTACCTGGAACAGATGCGGCGGGATACCGACCTGCAGGAAGCGGTAGTACGCTTTGATAAACAGGTAGTAAAATATCTGCAAGAGCAAAAATATCTGAACGGATTCGTCTCCGAAGAGGATGGAGAGGAATGTGTCCGGATGAAATTCCTGGTCTCCCACTGGCGGTATTTTGCCCGCTGGTTGCTCACATGGGCGGATTCGGTGCGGGTGGAAAGCCCCGAGGTCTTAAAGACCCAGGTGCTGGATCTGGCCGAAAAATCCTTTGCCCACCACCAGTCCTACTGACATACTGCTGTCACTTACCGGGTGTTCCTTTGAGGAAACCAACGCCCGTATGCTTATTCGCACGCATCCCTTTATGACTGTTCTTTATTCTTCCAGGCAAGCCCGGCTGGCGGATCTGCCGGCCTTTTCAGGTAGTATATCCAAGGAGCTCTACCGATATGTGGCTGACCTGGATCTACTGGTATGCGGTCCGCAATACTGGTTTTACTATGGAATTGATGGCAAGCCCGACACCCGGTTCACGCTCGAAGTAGCCCTGCCGGTCCAGGGCAAGATCCCCACGGCCCTGCTCCCGTATTTTAAACAGATCCCCGCATTTCGTTGTCTTAGTTCCCGGTATGAGGGGCCCTGGGAGGGTATTGCCCAACAATACGAGAAGATGATGCAACACATTGAAGAAAACAAGCTGAAAATGAGCGGTATTTATGCGGAATCTTTTTTGCATATAGACATCGATCATCCGGACAACCATATTACCGAGATCCAAATTGGACTAATATGAAAAAGACCTGTGCGGCGTTTGTCTTTGACGGCTTTGCCGACTGCGAATTGGCGCTGGTGATGGCGGCGCTGAATCAACGGGGGGACTTTGTCCTCGAGACTTTTTCCCCGCGGGGCCGGATGGTGACGGCTCGAAGCGGGCTATCGGTTATGCCGCATGCGAATCTTTCGAGTATGCGACCCGAGGACTTCGATCTGTTGCTGCTGCCCGGCGGCGACCAGTGGGAAAAGGGGGACAACTTCGAGGTCTTTTCCCTGATAAAGGCTACGTTCGACCAGCGGCTGATCGTTGCGGTGGGTTCGGCGATCCTGGCGCTGGCCGACCTGGGGCGGCTGGACGAGATCCCGCACACAGGTCCTGGGCCTGGATATTTCCGGCAATATTGTCCGGAGTATGCGGGCGAGGCGTTTTTCCGGCGGGAGGCGTGGGTGGACGCGGGTGGAGTTGTGACGGTCGATAGTGAGACGCTGACGCATCATGGCGCGGACGTCCTTGCCGATCCGGCACCCGATATGTTGGGTGTTTTCGATACATTGCAGGAAATATACCTGAGCGATCATGAACTTCACGATCCGACATGTTGAACAACACGGCCTTGACCTGGTGAAACTGACAGATGAGAAGAGCGGAACGACGATAACGCTGCTGCCGGGCACAGGCGCCACCCTCCACGAATTTCTTGTCCGGCAAAAAGATGGTACCCCTTTCAATGTGATCGACAATTACCGGAATGCGGACGAGCTGAAGCGCGAGATGTCCCATTCTTTCAAAGGGCCGAAGCTTTCTCCCTTTCCCTGCAGGATACCTGACGGCACCTATCATTTCGAGAACCGGGAATATCATTTCCAGCATCTTTTTGCAGACGGTACGGCGATCCACGGACTGCTTTACGATAAGCCCTTTAATATTGCTGCGGAGAATATCGACGGAGCGGCCATGGTCGCAATGGAATATGTGTATGACAACGACGATGCGGGTTATCCTTTCCGCTATCACTGCCTGGTGCGCTATGAGCTGCATCCGGGCAACGATCTCGAGGTCACGACGACGGTGACCAATGCCGACAACAGGGTCATCCCCATTGCGGACGGCTGGCATCCTTACTGGCGGCTGGGCGGGAGTGCGAATGACTGGCAGGTACAGTTCCATTCGGAGGCGATCGTCGACTTCGATGAGCGGCTGGTACCCACGGGTGGTCTGACACAGTATAATGAATTTGGCGCGCCCCGCGCATTGGGCGAGACCGTTCTCGACAATTGCTTTGTGCTGAAGCCCGGGCTGGTGAGTGCGGCCTGCGAGCTTTTTAATCCCGCCAATGGACTCCGGGTGTCTTTTTACCCGGACCCCGCATATCCCTACCTGCAGATCTATACTCCTGCAACCCGCGACAGCATTGCAGTGGAAAACCTTAGCGGGGCACCCGACTGCTTTAACAACAAAATGGGACTCCTGCTGCTGGAGCCGGGACATTCGCAAATATTTACCTTACGGTATAAGGTTACTGTCGAGTAAAAAATTAACTTGCTCTCCTAAATAATGTGATAAAAATGAAGATGCTCAAGATACTCCTGCCCCTCGCCGTGGTTCTTTGTTTTACCGGCTGTCTCGATATCGATGAAAATGTGAATATCAATAAGGATGGCAGTGGTAAGTTGGTGGAAGACATGGATGCCAGCCAGATGGTCGAAATGCTTCAGACCTATATGGGGAAGGAAGAGATGGCGAAGAAGGGGATCCAGGCAATGGATACGACGGTGAACATGAAGGATATCGTGGATACAAGCAAGAGCCTCAGCGCGGACAAGAAAGCGCTGCTCCACGATGGCACCGTTCATATCCAGCTGGACATCGACAAAAAGATCCTGAAGACCCGGATGGTCTTTCCGTTCACCAGCCAGGATAATTTGCAGAAGCTCTATACCGTGATGAGCGATGGCTCGGCATTTGGAAGCACCAAATTACTGGGCGGGATCGGCGGTGGTGGCGATGATGGCGGGGGCGGGGCGCCTGATCTAAGCCAATTCACGGGGATCTATACCTTTTCGTGTAAGGATGGGACGATGAGCAAGAAGGTCAACCGGGAAAAGTGGAAGGCGCTGACCGACCGGCCCGAGATGGCGCAGATGAAACAGGCTTCGCAAATGGGCATGGAGATCAACTATACGGCTACGATCACGCTGCCTCGCCCGGTAAAGACCTGTTCCAACCCCACGGCAAAGATGTCGGACGACAAGAAGACGGTGACCCTAAAATATAATCTGATCGACGCGCTGGATCATCCGGAGCAGTTTGAATATACGATAGAATATTAGTATATTTCTTGCATGACTCGCCCCTTATCTTTCGGTTTTTTGCCGCTTGCCTTGATCCTTTTTGCCTGTGGGCAATCCCATCAACAACCTGTTGCGTCGCCGGTGGCCGATGGCCGCATCGACGAATCACTCGCGGGGGCCATCCAGGGTCAGTATATTGGTCAATACAGCAAGGGCATCCTCCGGCTGACCATCAACTATGTATCCGGGAATACCGTTTCGGGCTATGATGTTCATAAGGGACTGCGCCGGAATGTCAACGGCCAGGTGCAATGGAAGGATAACCTCCTGCAGTTGGTTCTGATGGAACCCGGCGGCAACCCTTACGATGGGACTTTTTATCTCAAGCTCGACCCGACCCGGGGAAAGATGACGGGTAACTGGATCCCGACAGATAGTACGAAGGCACATGCCGGCGAGTTGCATTTGGAGAGATATACGGGTAAGGGCGGCAACGAGGTAGAGGAATCCTGGGTGGGCGAGCTGGGCGATCTGAGCTTTCAACCGGATGGGACCGTTACGCTCGAGTATCATCCGACGGAAGATGAGAATGCGCAGCTGATCACCGTGCATGGCAGTTATGAGCACCAGGGCGATACATTCCGGATCGAATGGCAACGCAATAGCCGGACGCCCGTGCTGAAAATGAAGCTGATCTCGTTACCGGCGCGGCCGGAAAATGACACTACGGAATATCCGGGTCCTCATCTGAAAGGAAGCGGTGTCGACTTTCACAAAAACATGGCGGGCTAGTTATGCGACGCTGGATCTTTCCCGGGGTGCTGCTGCTGGCGCTGGCCTTCTTTTCCATCCTGATGATCCAGCTGACGCTACCCTATGCGGCCCTGCGCAGTGATATCGGATTTCTGCGCACGAAATTGGGCATTTATCACCTCCGTTACTGGCGCTTTAGTTTCTATACTCATGTGTTCGTCAGCTGCCTTGTGCTGTTGGCGGGGTTTACACAATTTTCTCCGCAATTGCTTCTTCGTTATCCGCGGGTCCATCGGTTGATGGGTTGGATCTATCTGGTGGTCGTGACGTCGGTCAGCGGTCCGGCGGCCTTTGTTATGGCGTTATATGCCAATGGCGGTTGGGCGGCCCGGACGAGTTTCGCTTTGCTGGCGCTGTCGTGGATCGGCTTTACGGCCCTTGCCGGAACCTATGCCATGCGCCGGCGCTTCGCGCTGCATGGCGCCTTTATGTTCCGGAGTTATGCGCTGACGTTATCCGCGATCACGTTGAGGATCTATACCTATTTGCTGGATATGGCCCTGCTCCCCCTGAGCACGCGGGAGATCTATATTCTCACAGCCTGGCTGAGCTGGGTACCGAACCTGCTGGTCGCGGAGATGCTTATCCGCCGGGGTTGGGTCGGACGAATTTACCGGCATTCGTGATGTGATATTGAGTCGGAGTTGAAGGCCTGGTGCCGCGGATATTCGTGCTGTCATAGCCTGCGTCCTGCGGGTCCTGCTTGTAAAGGGTTTCAAACTCCTGCACCTGGAATTGCAGATCGGGCTTGATCGTGAAAACGCGAAACTCATCCCGACGGTTTTTTTGCCCGGCGACAGGCAGCAGATCGATGATCTTGCCATGATGGTCATAGCTTACGAGCGTATACAGGTAGGCCTCGTCACCGTCCGCGGAATTCATCCTCATACTGTAGAGGACGGCAATATAATGCGCATCATTGTGGATCAGCCCGACATAATAGTAATCATAGCTTTCTTCCCGTGCAAAATGAGCGTCCCGCATCTCGGGGATGTATTTTTCGTATTGGAGGGAGATGGGAGGATTATGGGCATTATTTTCCATCCATTTCCGATCGATGGTCAGCGGCAATTGCATTTCGGTGAATTGATGCTCGAAGCCGTCCCAGAGTCCTTTGTCGGCATCGGTGCCGGGACCGCCGCTGACGGCAGCGGTGTAGATGGCATCGAATTGATCGGTCCCCGACAGATTGGGGTAGAGATTCGGTTGGAGGAATTCGCGGGGATGCGCATAACCCATCTGGATCGCCAGTTCCATGTAACGAATGGCGTCAGTGGACGGATGTCCGACGCCGTCGTCCCGCCGGGAGTAGGCAAGGGCGTAACGAGCCATCAGATTGGCGGTAGGTTTGTAGTCCAGTCTTTCCGCCGTATTCAGGGCTTCAAATGACTCGGTATAGTAACGGGCGGTAACGAGCGCTCCGCCCAGATCGAAATAGGCTTTAGCGGTTGGATAGCGGCGCACGGCGTCTTTGAATGTCGCAATGCAGCCGGTCGTATCGCCTTTCTTCAGCTTTGCAGCCGCCTCCTGGATCAACCGGGTAGCCGCTTTTTCGTCGCCGGTATTTGCCACCAGCCGGACGGTATCGATCGAGTACATGTTATTTTCGGTGAGGGAGACCGTCGGATGAGCTGCTTCGTTGCTGTGGCAGGAAACGATAAAAAGGACAAGGACCGGCAGGCAGGAGAAGGGCTTCATGGTAATGGGTGTTACCCTCCAAGATAGAAAATATTTGTCACTGGTGAAAGGGCTTTCCGGCGTAATTTTGCCGATTATGGAACAAACAGATTTCCTGGTTATCGGCTCGGGCATCGCAGGCCTCAGCTATGCCCTGAAGGTAGCGCAGCACTACCCCGACAAGCGGGTCCTGGTGATCACCAAGACCCGGATCGACGAGACCAACACGAAGTATGCACAGGGGGGGATCGCCGGGGTGACGGATTTCGAGCACGATAGTTATGAAAAGCATATCCAGGATACGCTGGTGGCGGGCGACGGGCTTTGTAATCCGCGCACGGTGGAGATAGTGGTAAAAGAGGGGCCGGCGCGAATCCAGGAAATCATCGACTGGGGAACCCAATTCGACAAAGACTCAGAGGGGGACTACAAGCTGGGCCGCGAAGGCGGTCACTCAGAGTTCCGCATCCTGCATCATAAGGATGTTACGGGAAAGGAGATCGAGCGGGCGCTGCTCGAGGCGGTGGGCAAGCACAAGAACATCGAGGTCCACAAGCATTGGTTTGTGCTCGATCTGATCACGCAACACCATCTCGGCTACCTGGTGACCAAGTCGACCCAGGATATCGAATGTTACGGCGTGTACGCATTGGATCAGCATACGAATAAGATAGTGAAGATCCTTTCGAAGATAACGTTGCTGGCCACCGGCGGGAACGGTCAGGCGTACCGGACTACGACCAATCCCAAGATCGCGACCGGCGATGGGGTGGCGATGGTCTATCGGGCCAAGGGGCGGATCGAGAATATGGAGTTCATCCAGTTCCACCCCACCGCGCTGTTCGAAGCGGGCGTCAGCCCTTCCTTCCTGATCACCGAGGCGGTGCGGGGCGATGGCGGCATCCTGCGAAATGCCAAGGGGGAAGCCTTTATGGAACGATATGACGACCGACGGGATCTGGCGCCGCGCGATATCGTAGCCCGGGCGATCGACAGCGAGATGAAGCGGGCGGGTACCGAGCATGTCTATCTCGACTGCCGCCATATGGATACCGATAAGTTCATCGAGCATTTCCCCAATATCTACGCCAAGTGTAAAAGCATCGGGATCGATGTGGCGAACCAAATGATCCCCGTGGCGCCGGCGGCGCATTATAGTTGTGGCGGGATCAAGGTCGACGAATGGGGCCGGACCTCGATCAATTATTTGTACGCCTGCGGCGAGTGTTCTTCCACGGGGCTGCATGGCGCCAACCGCCTGGCGAGCAATTCGCTGCTGGAAGCGTTGGTCTTTTCGCATCGCTGCTATATCGACAGTGTGCATCGCGTGGATGGACTCGTTTACAACGAGAAGGTGCCCGACTGGAGCGCCGAAGGAACGACGGAGCCCGAGGAAATGATCCTGATCACGCAAAGTCTCAAAGAGCTGCAGCTGTTGATGAGCGACTATGTGGGGATCGTCCGTACGCATACGCGTCTGCAGCGGGCGTCCAAACGGCTCGATCTGTTGCACGAGGAGATCGAGACGCTTTATGAAACGACGACGGTGTCGCCGCAGCTTTGCGAAGTGCGCAACCTGATCACGGTGGGATACCTGATCGTGAAAGAGGCGTCGTTCCGGCGCGAGAGCCGGGGACTGCATTACAACACGGATTACCCGCAGAAGAGTACGATCTTACAAAATATTATCCTGTAACATGAGTACCGCCGCAACTCCGTCGATCCACCGGGCGATGATCCTGGCCGCGGGACTTGGCACCCGGTTCAAACCCTGGACCGATGCGCATCCCAAGGCCTTGGCGCCCATCAACGGCAAGTCCCTGCTGCAGCGTAATATCGAGTATCTGCAACGCTTTGGGATCAGGGAAGTGGTGGTGAATGTGCATCACTTTGCGGATCAGATCGTCGCCGAGTTGGCCGCGAACAAGGGTTGGGGAAGCCGGTATATCGTCAGTGATGAGACGGCGGAGGTGCTCGAGACGGGCGGCGGGCTGAAAAAGGCGCGGCCGTTGCTCGACGGCGGGGCCTTTGTGTTGATGAACGTCGATATCCTGACGGATCTGGATCTTTCCGCGATGATCGCCGATCATTTCCGGCACCGGCCGGTTGCCACGCTGGCGGTGACGGGGAGGAGTACGTCGCGATATTTTCTTTTTGACGGGGAAGCTCAGCTTTGCGGCTGGCGGAATGTGCAGACCGGCCAGGAACGAATCGCGCGACCGGGCAGCGGTCCGCTTGTGCAGAAGGCTTTTAGCGGCATCCATGTGATCGATGCGGCAATCTTTCCATTGATCGGGCAGGATGGAAAATTTTCGATGGTGGATCTGTATCTGGATCTGGCTACGAAGCATCCGATCCGGGGTTTTGATCATAGCGACTCGAAGCTGATCGATGTGGGGAAGCCGGCAGCGGCGGAGGAGGCGGCGAGGTTGTTTGCGTGAGGCAGCGCAACCGGCGGCCGCGGCGCTATTATAAAACCATTAATTTTCGGGCGCGTTCCGGTGTGGTGGCGTCGAACACGATAATTTTATCACCGATATGAAAAAGCTTATTGCCTCCCTCCTGGCCCTTGGCCTGTCCGGCGCATTATTTGCACAAACAGATTCTCTCCAAAAAGTAGTATTGCCGAATGGCTGGACGCTGACGCCGGCGGGGCATCCAATCCCGCTGGGTGATCTGCCGCTCAATATCGCCGTGTCCAACTCGGGCAGGTATGCGGCCGTGACCAATAACGGGCAGAGCACGCAGACCCTGCAGTTGCTGGATGTCGCGGGGGAGAAGGTGCTGGACAGCGTGATCATTCCAAAATCCTGGCTGGGGCTTGCCTTTAGCGCCGACGATAAATGGCTGTATGCTTCGGGGGGCAATGATAATTTTATCCTGCGGTACGCGGTGAACCCGCATCCGTCGGCCGGTGGGCCCTCTGGCAACGCACGTGGTCTGGTGTTGAAGGACAGCATCCTCCTGGGGAAGAAATGGCCCGAGAAGATCTCGCCTGCGGGACTCGAGATCGATGACCGCCGCGGCCTGCTGTATGTCGTGACAAAGGAAAATAATTCGCTCCATATTGCCGATCTCGCGACGCGAAAAGTCGTTCAGCGGGTGGAGCTTGGCGGGGAAGGATACACCTGTAAGCTGTCGAAGGACCGCAAGGAATTGTACATTACCTGCTGGGGCTGTGATAAGCTGCTGATCTTCGACACGGAGAAACGCAGCTTCACGGGCGAGATCCCCGTCGGGGACAACCCCAACGATCTTTGTCTGACGAAGAATGGCCGCTGGCTCTTTGTCGCCAACGCCAATGACAATTCGGTCTCGGTGATCGACTTGCGCAGCCGGAAGGTGGTCGAGACGCTGAATGCCGCGTTGTATCCCGATGCGCCTCCGGGCAGCACGACGAATGCGCTGGCGCTGGCCGCGAATGACAAGACCTTATATGTCGCGAATGCCGACAACAACTGTCTTGCTGTCTTTGATGTCTCCGAGCCGGGTGCCGCGCAGGCAAAGGGTTTTATTCCCGTAGGCTGGTATCCCACGGCGGTGAAGGTCATCGGGCGGAAGATCTGGGTGGCGAATGGAAAAGGTCTGACATCGATGGCCAATCCTGACGGCCCCAATCCCTATGGGCGGCGGCAGGAGGTGAATTATCAGCAGGGTGATCTCAAGCGGGTGCAGCCTGTACAATATATCGCGGGGCTCTTCAAAGGGGTGATGAGCGTTATTCCCGAGCCTGACGAAAAGACGCTCGGCGACTATTCCGCGCAGGTCTATAAGAACACTCCGTATACCAAGAATAAGGAGACGATGGCGGCGGGAGAAGCCGGCAATCCGATCCCGATGAAGGTCGGGGATGCCTCGCCGATAAAATATGTCTTTTATGTCATCAAGGAGAACCGTACCTATGACCAGGTGCTTGGGGATATGAAGGAGGGCAATGGGGATACGAGCCTGGTGTTGTTTGGGGAGCGGATCACGCCCAATCTGCATTCGATCGCGCGGGAATTTGTGTTGCTGGACAATTTTTATGTGGATGCCGAGGTGAGTATGGATGGGCATAGCTGGAGTATGGGCGGGTATGCCAATGATTACCTGGAAAAGAACTGGGTTGTCAGTTACGGCGGCCGGGGTGGTAGTTACGATGGAGAGGGCAACAGGGCGATAGCCAATAACAAGGGGGGATATATCTGGGATCATTGTGCGCGGGCCGGGGTGTCGTATCGCACGTATGGGGAGTTTGCCGACAATGCGCTGAAGCCGAATATCCCCGTGCTTGCCGGTCATGCCTGTCCGGGCTATAAGGGCTGGGACCTGGGTTTTTATGATACGGCGCGGTTCACGCAATGGAAGCAGGACTTCGACTCCTTGTTGGCCGCGGGCGCGGTTCCGCATCTGAACACCGTTCGGTTTGGCAACGATCATACCGAGGGATTGCGGAAGGGAAGGCTCACGCCTTTTGCGCATGTGGCGGACAACGATCTCGCGGTTGGGGAGTTCATCGAGTATCTGAGCAAGAGTCCCATCTGGAAGGAAACGGCCGTGTTCGTCCTCGAGGATGATGCGCAGAATGGACCCGATCATGTCGATGCGCACCGGAGCCCGGTGTATGTCGCGGGGGGAATGGCCAAGCGGCATTTTGTGGATCATACGGCGTATTCTACTACTTCCGTCCTGCGGACGATGGAGTTGATCCTGGGGCTTTCGCCGATGTCGCAGTATGATGCCGCGGCTACGCCGATGTGGAGGTGTTTTATGCCCGAGGCTGATCTGACGCCCTATCGTTCCCTGCCGGCCAATATCGATCTGACGGAGAAGAATACGGCGTCGAACGAATGGTCGAGGAAGTCGTCGACCATCGATCTTACGCATGAGGACCGGGTGCCGGATCGTTTGTTCAATGAGATCTTGTGGAAAGCAATAAAGGGCGCTGATGCGCCCTTACCCGCACCGAATCGTGCGGCTTTTGTAAAAGGTTCTCCTGTGAAGGATGGAGATGACTAGCGGTGCCAGTGACTTTCGCGTTCGTAACGGTCATGGTCGAATCGACGGCCATGGAAATAAACGCGGTGTTCTCTTTCGAAGCGGCCATGCCAGTGTTCATAGTATACCCGGTCGCGGTAGTGGCCATGCCAGCGGGGGTATGAATAGTATGTATAGCCGGGATAGTCTCTTTCAAAATTGACCTGTACGTGGACCTGGGCGCTGGCCGACTGGACTGCCAGGGAGCCGGCGAGGATCATCGCGAGTACTAATAATTTCGGTTTCATAAATCTTGATTTTTAAGTTAGAAGAAATTCTCTCTTAATTGAGAGTATGGATGCAAAATGAATGCCTAAGAAAAAAGAGAGGGCCCAGGGCCCTCTCTTTCAATTTTTTAGGGGCTGATTACCACCTTCCATGACCCCAACCACGGGCACCGGGGCGTGCGTATCCATGATCCCAACCACCACGTTCGTGACCCCAACCACCACGTTCGTGTTCCCAGCCACCACGTGCATGTTCCCATCTTTCATGGTCGAAACGGTGGCCATAAAAGAAATCTCTGTGGTCTCTTTCGAAGAAGGGACGGTAGTGAGCAAAGTAGACCCGGTCGCGGTAGTGGCCATAGTAGGCCGGGTAAGTGTAGTAAGCGTAACCGGGGTAATCGTTTTCGCAAACATCAGGTGCGGCATAGTAACCACCGTCGCCATATTCGGGTTGGTCGTATACGGGTGCGGGTTGTTGGTAAACCGGTGCGGGCTCGGCGTAAACGGGGGCCGGAGCAACATACACCCTGGGGCCGGGGATACGAAAGCCGACATGGGCGTTGACGTATACCTGGGAATAGCTTTTGGTAGCGATGAGGCTAGCGGCTATAACAGCGGAGAGAATCATTACCTTTTTCATATCTGTAGATTTTAGTTGTGGATGTTTTGTTGCTTGTTTACATCCTTGTATATATAGATATGAAAGGAGCGCAGAGATTTAATCCCGGGTTGTTAAAGATAATGTAAAGGCTAGCAGGCTGATTTTCAGTCCGTAATAACGGTGATGGCGAGCGGGGAGTTATAGGTGCCCGAGTAGGTTTCTATTTCCGGGCGGGGTAATGCCGCGGAGAGGTAATGTTGTTGGATGAATGTTGGTATTGGGGTGTCGGTATTGCCCGATTTGGGTTGGAGGAAGAGGACGAGTCTTCCGCCGCTGGTGAGCAGGCGGGTGAGGCGAAGCAGTTCCAGCGCCGGATACTTACTGAAAAGGATAGCCGAAGTAGTGAAGACGGTATGAAAATAATGGGGTGGATAGGGAAGGTCGGGTAGTTCGCCCAGGTGGAGTTGCATCAGTTGCCGGGCGATGTAGCGTTTGTTGCGGCGATAGGCTTGTTGGTACAAGGGAGCGGAGGGTTCCACGCCGGCGAGGAAGCCGATGCGGAGGGTGCGGGCCGCTTCTTCGAGGCGGCGGCCGGTCCCCACACCGACTTCCAGTACGTGTTGATAGGGCTGCAAACGGAGGCGGTCGATGATCCAGGTGTTGAGTGGGCGGCTCACCGGCGCGCTTGCGGTCAGCATCTTCCCCTCCCCCAGCGGCCTTGCCAGTCTTCTTTAAATTTTTCTCTTTCTTCCGGGGTCATTTCCATCCACCGTTGCCGCATCTTATCCCGCATGCGGCCTTTTGGGCCGGGGCCGCGGAAGCCGCTGAAGAGGATCTTGGTGAGCAGCAGGAGGCCGAGGGCTTGCCAGAAGCTGACCTGGGGGAGGTGGAAGATCTCTGGCATTAGGGCATTCCAGAGCAGCATTACGATGGTGCCGAAGGCAAATACACCGGCGACGGCGAGGAGGATGATACCGGCTATTTTGCCGGCCTTAAAACGTCTCATGTTCATTTGTATTTAAAGTTGAGACCGGATGTTCTTCCGGTCAATGTTCCATAATTTCCTGATAGAGGGTCAGCAGCCGTTGTCTTAAGTGCAGGACGGCGTAGCGTTTTCTCGAGATCAGGGTGTTTACTTTTTCGCCGGTCATTTCCGCGATCTCTTTGAAGGAGAGGTCGTCCAGTTCGTTCCAGACGAAGACGGCCTTTTGTTCTTCGGGAAGTTCGTTAAGGGCTTCCTGCAAGGTCTTCCAAAAGAGTGCCCGCAGGTCGGCGTTCTCGGGGTTCTCGCCGTTATCCAGCATGATGGCGGCGAGATCGGGTCCTTCGCCGTCGCGGGCCAGGAGTTGGTCGAGGGAGTCCGGTTTCTTTTTGCGGTAGCGGTCTGTGATCTTGTTGCGGGCTACGGCGAAGAGCCAGCCACTCATCTGTTCGATAGGTTCCGTGTCGACGGTGGTTGTCAGCTGGTACCAGACGTCCTGTAAAATATCTTCTGCGTCGGCCTGGCTGCCGACACGCTGGCGGATGAAGCCCAGCAGTCGTTTGCCGAAGCGGGTGATGACCGAGGTGATATTTTTGCCTGACGGTGAGGACATAGCCGCGGAGAGGCCTGTGGCCTTTTCCCAATTTACGCGGTTCGACAGAGAGTCTTCCATTTTTTAATGCGGCCCGCACGGGGCTGCATATAGGAGGACGGATGAGCGAATGAAATATTTTAAAGTTTTCAGAAAATCGCACGCTTTTCTGTGACAAGGGTTTATGAAAGTGTTGAATATCAGTCGGGAAAAGGCTTCGTTCGGGTATTTTGACGAAAAAAGGCAATTATACAAAGCCATATCGGCATCTGGCGAGACTTGTCAAGAAAAAATGGCCATGTACAATTCGAGGCCGGGGCTTCTCACCGATTTTCACAGGCGTGAATTGTCCGTCCCAGTTATTATCTGCAAATACCAATTCTTTCGAATTGAAATGTTTCGGATTTTCTTAGTCGAGAAATATAAGCATCGATAATCCTCTAATCGTGCTCTCCTTACATTGGCGTTGTTTTTCGAACCTAACTACTAGAACTACCTCAAGATGAATTATTACTTGTCGGGAAAATCCAACGCAATTTGTTATGATTCAAATAAATAAATTGGGAATAATGCAAATAGCTGAAATTCCCATTTTGGTTTGATTTTCGAAGTATTTTTGTATTTTATATTCCTTTCTTATAACCCTATTCGTAAGAAAAAATGTCAAACTCACCGCAAAAAAACTCTACGAGGTTAACCGTCGTCGCCGGACTATTTGTAATCGGAGCTTCTATTGTTGGAGCACTAATTACTTGGCATCCTTGGACAGCAACTTCGCAATCCAATATGGTGAAAACTCCGAAGGTTATTGCAGGAGCAGTAATTGAAGAATTCTCAAACAGTGGCGTATCTCATGCTGAAATTATTCTTGTGGGAAGAAACGAGCATTATTATACAGAAGGAAACGGAAATTTTCGTATCCAACTCTTGGGGGATAGCGTCGATCATATTCGGATTTTGGTATCGAAAGCAAACTATGACGTGTATGACAGGAGTTATGAAGTCCCGAGTGAAAATATTATTATAGTTCTTCAAAAGAAAAAATAGAAAATTGTGAAAAAAATGTCTTTCGCATTTATTTTCATCATAGTGTTTCAACTGAATTGCATCTCTCAGAATTTTTCGGTAAATGGGATAATTTTAGATGGAGGCAAAAATCCAGTATCGTTTGCAAATATTAGCGTGGTTGGAAAATCGATAAGTACAGTAAGTGATGACGATGGTAGATTTATATTGAGGTCTTCGAATCTGACAAAAGGAGATGTAATCGTATTGCAAATTAGTAAGGATGGATTTAAAGTTTCTACAAAGAGCCTTGCAGTATCATCTCTCCCAGTGATAGTTTATCTAACAAAAACTTCGGCTGTTCCAAAAAAGCCTTCTCAACCAGATTCAAGTGCTAAACATAGCAGTGGGGTTACTATTCATCAGGGTGATTTTTCGACAGCCGTTGTAGGGGATAATAATACAATAAATGGAATGGTAATTCCTCCCCCTCAATTGGAAGTTAACGTTAGGGAGAATAATGTACTTCCTTGCCCACATGTTCAACCCTCAATGGGGATACCAGATTCCGCCAAGTATTGTACTGGGGTCGATATTGTATACAAATACCAATTAAGTGCGGACAGCTTGTTTGTAATGTTCGACTACAACGAAAACATCGACTATATAATGGCTCAAGATCTTAATTCTATGATTAATCCGATCACATGTTTTGGCTATGTGGATCGTCCGACAGGAAGAATTCGTGGAGCAGTGATTCCTCACCCCAATAATGGTCATTATTACGTATTGTTTTACTCGGAAAAACCCTTGATCGACATTAAGAATCATATTCACTGTTTTGTTCGATAATTTTTTAATTTAGCACCATCCGCAAACGTTGCGGCTGCCCTTTCCCTCCTGCTCGGGGATCTGAAATGCGGGACTAACGGCTCTGTTTTGAATGTTCCAAGAAGCCGTACTATATCTAAAATCTACTTAAGTAATTCAAAGATATTTAACTCGACGTTTGGCCCGAGAGGTTTTTAAGATGATACTAATACAGGACTATTAACATTCAAATGAAAAAGGAGATAGACGAGTTCCAGTCAAGAGAAAACTCCTCCTATTATGATGTTATTATATAATTGCGCGAGTTTTTTGAATCGAGAAGTGGGTTCCAACTATGGATTTGACGGATCAAATTGAAAAATTCGTTTCGCGTTGATTTTACTATTGAATTGAATATTTTAGAATCTTGAAATCACAAAATGTGATATCAAGCGATGGGACTGGGTGAATTGGAGCGTTGTGGCTTAACCCACCCACTTCAATTCCTCCCACCTCGTACTATGCCGCTGGGAACGAAGCTCTTGCCGCATCTTCCAATCCTTGTTCATCCCGGAGGCGCCGAATTTCACGCTGTCGTCGCGCATGGCGAAATTGATGTTGTCGATGGTGTTCATCAGGAAGCGGTTCTGGTTCTCCGCCTGGGGGACGAAGAGGTTTCCCTGGATAGAGTCGTCGGGTACGAGTTCGCTGAGCATGACACCGGCCTTTTTATAGGACTTGCCGGACTCGAAGAGCTGGTCGACGAGTCCCGTGGCGGCCTTGATCAGTTCGTTTGTCAGGGAGCTGGGATTGGGAAGGCGGGCGTAGTGGCTGATGGTGGGGCCATGCCGGAAGTGGGTGGTGTGGGATTGTTCGCGCGGAACGATAAAGACGCTTACGACCCGGGCCGCACTTTGCTGACGACGCAGCTTTTCGGCGGCTCGGGAGATATAGGTAGCAACGGCCTCTTTTATTTCGGTGATGCTGGTGACGGGGCGGCCAAACATGCGGGTGGTAGCGATCATTTTTTTGTCGACGAGTTCTTCCTCCATGGAGATGGAAGAAAGACCGCGCAGTTCGCGGATGAGGCGGACACCCACCACGCCGCCCATATTGGTGTGCGCCCATTCTTCGGGCATATTGCTCAGCTCCCAGGCGCTGGTGATCCCCCAGTTGATGAGTTTTGCCGCATAGGCCCGGCCGACGCCCCAGAGGTCGTCTACGCGCGTCTGTTGCAGGGCGATCCGCTGTTGCTCTTCTGTGGCGAGAACGGTGATACAGCCGCTTGCGGCCTTGTCCTTCTTGGCGATGCGGTTGGCCATTTTGGCGAGGGTCTTTGTCGGCGCCACGCCGATGCTGACGGAGATGCCTGTCCATTGCTCTACGGTGGCTTTGATGTGCCGGGCGTGGTTGGTGAGTTCGGCCAGTGGGATGTCGTCGAGCTCCATGAAGGCTTCGTCGACCGAGTAGACTTCAACATCGTGCCGATCGCCGGCCAGGATGCGGAGGGTTTCCATTACCCGGTGGCTCAGGTCGCCGTAGAGGTGATAGTTGGAGGAAAAGACGGCGATGCCATGTTTTTCGATCAGGTGTTTTGCTTCGAAGTAGGGCACGGCCATGCCGACGCCCAGGGCCCGGGCCTCGTCGCTCCGGGAGATGATACAGCCGTCGTTATTGCTGAGGACGACGACGGGTTTGTTCTGGAGATCGGGGCGGAACAGCCGCTCGCAGCTGCAGTAGAAGCTATTACAGTCGACGATGGCGGTCATACGGCATGGATGACATAGGTGACGACGCCCCAGATGGCGAATTCTGCGCCCGAGAGGTCCACGTCGATGGGGGAGAGTCTGGGGGTCTCCGGTACCAGGCGGATCTTGTTGAGGGTCTTTTCGAGGCGGCGGATGAGCATTTCGCCGTTGAGGTTGGCGATCACGACCTTTCCGCTGGCGGCTTTTACGCTCCGGTCGACGATGACGGTGTCGCCGTTGAAGATGCCCGCACCGGTCATGGCGTCGCCGCTCACCCGCATGAAGAAGGTGGCTGGTTTATTGCGGATCAGTTGTTCGTTGAGGTCGATGCCGCGCTCCATATAATCATCCGCGGCGGCGCCGAAGCCCGTGGCGTTGGCGGTGGGGACGTCCCATTGGGTGAACTTTTTGGAGCCTTTGTAGTTCATCCCGGTGAATTGTTCGAGTTCCATATAATTTGTTTGAACCAGCCCCCATGGTGCGCGGGGCAAAAAATAATTTGTACGTACTAACTTATTTAGTAAATTTATACTAAATTATTGATCGATTAAAATCTTTTTTATGGAAACCGGGTTAGTAAAAAAAGCGATGGCGCCGAGGGTGGAATCCTCGTTGCGGCGAGCTGAATATCTGTTAGTTATCTATCCCCACGGGGAGCTGCAGGAGAAGTTGCAGGAGACGCAGCAGCAATTCTCCACGGACTATGGATTGCAGGTGACGGTCCGTAACCGGCCGCATATCACGGTGGCGGCTTTTCAGGCCAGCGAACCGATGGAAGACACCCTGATCCGCTGGATGCAGCGCATCTGTAGTCGTTTTCCGGGGTTTGACTGCGTGCTCAACAATTTCAGCGGGATTCCGCCGCACAGTATCTGTCTTCGGGTGCTGGATCATGAGCCTTTCCGGGAGCTGATCCGGCAGTTGCGGGCCATCGATGATTTTATCCGGAGCAACGGTTGTCCGCCCGTGAACCTGGTCAGCCGGCCTTATCTGTCGATTGCGGGGGGATTGACGGAGCAGCTTTATAACAAGGCGATGCCTGATTATTCGCGGAAGGATTTCCATGAAAGCTTTCATGTCGATCAGCTGGTTCTGTTGAAACGGGAGCATGCGTTCGATGCCTGCAAGACCGTGAATATTTTCCGGCTGCTGCCGGCGAGTGACGCCGCGATTGCGTCGAAACTTTAAAATTATCAATCATGAAACAAGCCATCAAACCGATAGCGGCAACGCTCAACGAGGGTTATAAAAAACAATTAGCCGTCAACGAATACCAGCTCATTTTGCATCCGCATGAAGAATTGCGCAACCGGGTGTTGCAGTTGCGGGCGGCCTTCCAGGAGACTTACCAGGTGGCGCCGGCGGCGGGGAAGCCGCATGTGACGCTGGTGCGATTCACCCAACTGGCGTTGATGGAGGAGCGGATCCTGCAACGGCTGAGGACGATAAGCATGGGTTATTGTCCCTTTAAGGTCGAGCTGAAGGATTTTGGGAGTCTGCCGACGCATAGCATCTTTATCAATGTGACGAGCAAGTTACCGATCCGCGGGTTGGTGACGGAAATAAGAGACATCCAGCGGCTGATGAAACTGGATAAGGACAACAAGCCGCATTTTCTGGACGAGCCGAATCTGCTGATCGCCCGAAAGCTGTTGCCCTGGCAGTACGAGAAGGGTTGGCTGGAGTATTCCAACAAGAGTTTTACGGGGAAGTTCATCGCGGATGGGATGTTGTTGTTGAAGCGGCGGCAGGGCACTGTCGCTGTGAATACGCTCGATGGGAATATAGCGTATTCACAGCGACCGGCTAATAATGGGGGACGCCTGGTGGCGTCCGGCAACTGGCAGATCGCCGAGCGGTTTGCGTTTCAGAATCTGCCGGTTTCGACGCGGCAGGGAGAATTATTTGCATAAATGATGACTGCGGCGAGAGGTCGCGGCATAAATGGAGGAGCATATGAATCCGGAAGAAGAAGGCCAGCAAGCACCCTTATCCTATTTGAAGGGGCGCGGGGCGCAGTTCAATCCCAAGAACCGATTCCTAAAGAACGAGCGGGTAAAGGAGCATATCGAGGGGATCGATGACTGGATAGAGCCGAATATCGAGACGCAGTACCTCGAGGACCAGGCCAAGGGGATTGTCAACAAGGTCGACAGTCCCGATGTGGGGATGTGGTATAGCATGAATCCTTACCAGGGTTGTGAGCATGGCTGTACGTATTGTTATGCACGGAATGCGCATGAATATTGGGGGTATAGTGCGGGGCTCGACTTCGAGCGCAAAATAATCGTAAAGAAAAATGCGCCCGAGCTGTTGCGCAAATTTCTGATGAATCCTAAATGGGAGTGTGTTCCTATCTCACTGAGCGGGAATACCGACTGTTATCAGCCCGCCGAGCGGAAGTTCCGGATCACGCGGCAGCTGCTCGAGGTGTGCCGGGAGTTCAACCAGCCTGTGGGGATCATTACAAAGAATGCGGGGATCCTGCGAGACAAGGATATTCTGAGTGAGATGGGGAAGAAGAACCTGGTTTCCGTGCTGGTGTCGATCACTTCACTGGATGAGGATCTGCGGCAGCTGATGGAGCCGCGGACGACTACCGCCAGGCAGCGGATGCGGACCTTGCATGACCTGAAGGAAGCCGGGGTGCGGGTGGGGGTTATGTTGGGGCCGATGATCCCCGGGCTGAATGAGCACGAGATGCAGCGCATCCTGAAGATGGCCGCCGAGAATGGGGCGAGTTTTTCCGCGTATACGTTTATCCGGCTGAACGGCGCGATCAAGCTCATTTTTAATGACTGGCTTTACAAGACCTTTCCTGACCGGGCGGATAAGGTGTGGCATTTTATCGAGGCCAGTCATGATGGGAAGGTGAATGACTCGCGCTACGGGGTGCGGATGCGGGGGGAGGGGAATTATGCGAAGCTGGTGGCGCAGCAATATGCGCGGTATACGGAGAAGTATGGATTGAATGAGGAGCGGTGGGAGTTGGATTGTTCGTTGTTTAGAAGGCCGGGAGAGCAGATGCGCCTTTTTTAATCACGGGACAGTATAGATGTTTTCTCTTATGATGTAGCGCCGTGTAGGACAATTTCTTACCTTTTGTTATAAACCTTAGCCTTATGGAGAATGTCCTAGGCCTTCTCGACCGTATCGCCGTCCTAGAGCCCGAACTCCGGGATTTTATTTACCTCAATCTTAAGACGTTTCGATTCGGAAAAGGCGATCCGGTTGTAAAGTTAGGCAGCGTACCTCGATACCTGGGATTTATAGAAGAGGGGCTGATCCGGGGGTTCCGGGTTGATGACAAAGGGCACGAGTTCACTTCCTGGTTCATGAAAGAAGGAGATATCTTTGCTTCTGTACGGGCATTCTTTCGCCAAATTCCTGCTACGGAAACGGTGGAAGCCCTCGAGCCTACCATTATTCGATGCTTGTCCTTCGACAACTATAAAATTGCGCTGGAAAGATGGGCGTCCTTCCAGAAGCATCGAGCAGAAATTCTTGAAAAATACTATTTACAAAGCGATGAGCGAGAAGAGATGAGACAGCAAGCGGCTTATAAACGATTTTGCTTTTTGATGGAACATTATTCCGACCTGGTAGACAGGGTACAAGATCAATATCTTGCCAGCTTTCTCGGTCTGACACCGACTTATTATAGTTCTGTCAAAGGTCAATACTTCGATACTAACGCCCGGCACTGACCGGGTTTCACCAACCTTTAACAGAAATTTTCCTGCACTTACGAAATCGTATTTTTTTCGGCTATAGCCGACCGTAATTTCATTTCCTTTACTAACTGATAAAAGAGATCATTATGAAAGTGAAGGAAAATCGGGTGAAACAGGTGGTTGTCAACCTGACGGAGACGGATTATGGCACTTTTTTAAATGGGTATGAAACCACTATGCATCGGAGCTTAAGCGCTTATGGGGCCAGGCTTTTGCTTGGCAAACCGGTGAAGGTAATTGTCCGGAACCGTTCCATTGATGACCTGATCGAGTTGGGAGGAAAGCTGCGGAAGGACCTTAAGGACCTGCTTGCAAAAGATTCTCTCACTTTGTCGGAAAAAGAAGCTCTACGGCAGTCGCTGCAATCTATTGAAAACAATCTTATTAAACTGGTGACTCTATGCTCTCAAGATTGAGAACAAGAAGCAATATCAAGACGGCGCTTCATTACAACGAGCAAAAGGTAGAGAAAGGGAAAGCCGAAAGGATCGGAGCGGAGAACTTTTTGAAAGATCATGATCAGCTTACAAAAGAGGAAATCCTAACCCGTTTTCGCCAGCGCTCATCGTTTAACGAAAGACTGCATGACCATGGCGCTCACATAACGTTGAACTTCGGCACACGGGAAAGCTTGGATAATACTAAGCTTTCTGCCATTGCCAATACCTATATGAGCCGAATGGGCTTCGAAGATGAACCCTATGTCGTATACCGACACCGGGATGCAGGCCACACGCACTTGCACGTAGTTGCTACGACCGTTCGGGCTGATGGCAGTTGGATTCGATTGGAACCGGTGGATTATCGCCGGTCGCACGAGGTATGCCGGCAACTGGAAAATGAATTCTTCCTCGAAAGGAACAGGCGGCACACTCAGGCGGATAGTGAATCGTTCAAAGTCGGTGCTGCCCAACGGGTTGTGTATGGCGATCCGGGTCTCGCACGGGCCATCAGCGATGTGGTGAACACTGTTTTTCCACATTACAAGTATACCAGCCTGGATGAGTACAATGCGATCCTTCGACAATATAATGTTCGAGCGAATCCGGGCAAAGAGGATTCCCGGCTCCGAAGCAAGGCGGACTACAATATCATGCTATCGATGAAGATGGAAACCGGGTCGGGGTACCGTTGAAGGCAAGTTTCTTTGAAGTGAAACCGACATTGAAGCGGCTGGAAGAGAGATTCGAACGGAATCAGGCACTTCGAGAATCTGGCTGTGAACATATACTTACGGCGATCGAATGGGCGTTGGCGGGCAGGGGGCCTACCTGGCGTGGATTTGTGGAAAGCCTTGAGAATGATGGCATAGCTATCGTTAACGCCAAGAGGCAGGATGGAACCGAGGGACTCTTCTTTATCGATCACATGAGAAAAGCTGTTTTTCCCGGTGAAACGCTCGGACCGGCTTATAGTACAGAAACTTTGCGCAACAGGTGCGCGAGAGAAGAACAATTGATTCAACAACAACATTTAAATCTTCATTTATGAGTACGACTCAAAATTCCCAACAAAGCAGGTTGAGCTCGGGGCACATCGTGACCGCCAGCGTGAGCGTTCTACTCATCCATCTGTTTGTGGTATGTTACGGCCAGTTCGGCCAGCCTGATGTAGGACCGATAGGCAAGGTGATCGACAGGCTTCGGGAAGTGTTTCAAAAGCTGCCCTTTACGGGTGACGAAATCCTTTCGAAGGTGACGGCTCTTGGACTTTTGATCGCTTCATACCTTTTCCCGGGCAGTGGAACACCACGTAAGCGCGATAGTTATGCATCCCCTGTCGCCGGCCTTGTAGCAGGTGTCTTGCTTTTTTTGAAGTCCGGAAGCTTCGCTTCGGTGATAGATAGCAGTACTGCTATTCTCTACATTGCCGTTACTTCGATCGGATATCTCCTGGCTACTTATGGGCTCGGATCGCTGAGCACTTATTTCCGATACAGGCAGTACCTGCAGCAATTCCACCACGACACTGGCTTCCGGCAAGAGGAACGGCGTATTGATACAGAATACTCGCTGAATCTGCCCGCTACTTATCGACACAGCGGTCGCAAGCGCAAAAGCTGGATCAATATTATTAATCCCCGGCGAGGAGTCTTGATACTGGGTTCGCCGGGTTCAGGGAAATCCAGGTTTCTCATCGAGCCGATGATCGAACAAGTTATTCGGCAAGATCGGGCTTTGTTCGTCTATGACTTCAAATATCCGGCCCTTACTCAATACACCTATGATCGGCTTTTGACGCACCAGGAAGGGCGTCGTACGGGGATACGCTTTTACTGTGTTAACTTTACGGATCTGTCCCGCAGCCACCGTTGCAATCTAATCGCACCGGAGACGCTTTCCAACAAGAGTGACGCGATGGCTATCAGCAATACCATCCTGCTCAGCATGAACCGAGTCTGGACGGCGAAGCGTGGAGAATTCTTCGTGGAGTCGCCGATCAACTACCTTGCCGCCCTGATCTGGTTTCTCCGCAGGTATAAAAATGGCGCTTATTGTACCCTACCCCATGTGATCGAGCTTTCCAAAGCCTCTTATGGAGAAGTTTTCACCATTCTCAATGCTGATGCGGAGACACGAGGTCTGATTGGCCCCTTCAAGGACGCCTTTTTGAACAATACCATGGAAATGCTGGATGGACAGGTTGCGTCCACCAGGATACCTCTAGGCCGGCTCGATTCGCCTGACTTTTACTACGTTCTCAGCGGGAATGATCTCGACCTGGATATCAATGACCCTATGTCGCCCCGCGTGCTTTGTCTGGGAGGTGATCCTCAACGGCAAGAGGCACTAGCGCCTGTACTGTCGCTGTTCATCGATCGTCTCAACAAACGCATCAATAAGCCGAGTCGTCACTCCTGTGCGCTCGTCCTTGATGAATTTGCAACAATCAGGGCAATGAGTGTTCTGACCACGATTGCAACAGGAAGAAGTAATGATATCATTCCTATCCTTGCTGCTCAGGACATGTCCCAGCTGAATCAGCAGTATTCCCTGGATGAGGCTGAGCAGATCCTAAATACCTGTGGCAATCTATTCTGCGGTCAGGTTAATGGCGAGACTGCCAAATGGGTCAGTCATCGATTCCACGCGAATGCGTACTTAAAGACAACGGTTTCAATCAACAGCAGTGATACATCGGTCAGTCAGACCGAGCAGAATGAGCAGGCTGTTACTCCGGCGACGCTTGCGCAGCTTTCGTCAGGGGAATTTATCGGGGTGGTAGCGGATGATCCGGAAACGCCGCTTGAGTTGAAGGGGTTTCATGCTACAGTAAGTGCCGGGGCCGGAGATCTGGCAAGAAGGTATCAATTGCCGACTGTGGCGACGGTTACGCAGGAAACGATCCAGGAGAATTTTAGTCGGATCGTGCGGGAGGTGGAGGACATTGTGCAATCGGAGATGAAGAGGATATTGGGGGATCCGGCGTTGAAGAAGTTTGTTGTGAAGAGGTGAGCAGCTGATAAGTCGTAGTCTCAAGCTGAAGAGGGGAAACTATCAATGCTGAGGCGCCAGGAGCTTTTCATAGCCTTCCTTGCTACTCAAGATATCCATCGCCTTTTTGATCTCGGCATCGTTTTGCAGAAGATATTTCGTTTGCCCGGTTTCGAAATAATACACGGAGACGATCGCCGCTTCGAGGCGGGACCTGATCTCTTCCTTGTTTTTGGCGAGGTCGCCGGTTTTGGCCTGGGCCAGAAGGAGCCGGAGATTTGCGATGGCGGCGTTCACCTCGGCGGACCGGCCTTCCGCGTTTGCGGCCTTTTGCAATTCCTGCAGTTTTTTCTCCGTTTCCGGCTGATATCCGATGTCGCTGTTGCGCAAGGACGCAATGAACGAATCGTAATCTTTGTCACTCAGACGAAAATTGACCGGTTGGGGTATGGTGGCGTGGCCGGTCTTGTATTGCAGGGCGAATGCATAGAACCTGTCGCCCTCGGTGAGCTTTATGGCAATAGGGGAAGGCCGGGGCGATTCGAAAAGGACGTCGGGCGCGATGCCCCCGAAATCATATACCGGCCGGCCACTCTTTGTCCGATACAATCTTTTCGCAGAATCCTGCGCGGCGATGCCCGCATTGGCCGTGCGGGTGCCGGAATACCTGGCGGATTCGATGCAACGGCCACTGGGCGTGTAATAGTATTCGCGAGTTAGGGTCAACATGGTTTGATAAGGCAGATCGTATACCTTTTGAACGAGGCCTTTGCCAAAAGTCCGTTGTCCCAAGATCACGCCGCGGTCGTGATCCTGCAAGGCGCCGGAGATGATCTCGCCGCTGGAAATAGTATTTTCGTTGACGAGGACGATCAGCGGCGTATTTCTATCGACCGGGGCGTCCCGAGAGATGGAGACGTCAGTGCTGGAATCCCTGGCCGAACGCGTCAATAACAGGGTGTCCCCGGTATTGAGAAAAAAGCCGGCAATCTTGATGGCGTCCGTGACATAGCCGCCTTCGTTGTTGCGAAGATCGAGGATCAAACCTTTCAGGTGATGGTTGGATTGCAGGTCTGTCAGGGCCTGTTTTACTTCCCCGGCCGAGTTTGCGGATTCCCTTACAAGAGCGATGTAGCCGATATCCTGACCGAGCACACCATAATAGGGAACGGCCTTTATCCTGATCTCTTCCCGTTGTAGGTTTGCGGAATCCGCCCGGGTTTGCCCCATGTGTCGGAAGCCGATAGCAAGGCTGGTACCAGGCGTTCCGCGCACCAGGTCTATCACGTCATCAAGTGGTTTGCCCATTATGGGAGAATGGTTGATCGAGAGGATCGTATCCCCTGGCCGGATGCCCGCCCGGAAGCCGGCGTAGCCTTCCCTGACCCGGGAAACATAGATCTTATCGCCGGCGGGGGCGAAAACGCAACCGATGCCGCCGTAGTGGGCTGTCGACGCCAGCTTTGCTTCTTTCGTTTCGGCCTGGTCGTAGTAGTTTGAAAAGGGGTCCAGTGCTGCGAGCATGGCCTTCACGCCGGTGTTCACGATCTTTGCCGGATCGACGGGTTCGACATAGTTGCCGACTATTTTGCAGTAGATGCTATCCAGGATCTCCCGGTTTATCCGGGACTCGGGTTGTTCGGGCTTAACCTGTGCAGCGAGGCGGTGGCTAGCGAGGGCGGTGCATAGGAGCAAGATAGAGAAAGACCGGAGATTCATATGCAGTTTGGGGGTTGGTTAGAGGTGTTGAAAATACGAAAATATCCCGGGGACGAGGCCGGAAAATCGCGGTGGAGAGGCTGACTGGCTCGAGCGGGTACGAACGGGAAATATCATCAATTATTTATGTATTTTCAGCCTACAGGCATCCTGAAAAAAAACCGCAATGAAAAGATTTAGTATAGCGGCCTTCTTGTTATTGAATATCACATTGTCTTTTGGCCAAAATGAAACCGCAATGTCTATGGTTGACAGTTTAAAGTACCTTATGGCTGACAGCCTGGATTGCAAAGCAGACTTATTTTGGAGAATTGTTGCCCAAGGTGACAAATCTATTCCCTTTCTGATTGCCAAGCTTACAGACACGACGCCAACGAATGTTAGATTTCATTGCAAAAAAGGCAAGCTTAATGTTGCTGAAGTTGCTCAATGCGCTTTGACAAATATTGCAGATTTTCCAGCTTCTGCGGTAATGCATGCTCAATTTGATGTCATTGACGACGAGGGATGCTGGAGTTTCTATGAGTTCTTCTATATGAATTCCAACAAACATCGTTATCAGGACAGTGTGCGGGCATGGTATAGCAGAGAGAGGCCAAAATACAAAGTTGTAAAGATTCCAAAAAGCGAACTAGATGAGTGTCGATTGAAATATGGGATTGATACATACTATCGGTGGAAAGAATAACACACGGGCTGGAATAAACCTTTTGATATGCTTTTTCATTTCTCGTTTTTCCAATTGAACTGGAGCAATTCCTGGATCTTGTTGATGGCGCTGCGCTGTGCCGCTTCATGACTCCGGATATCGATTTTATGAGATCTTCTTCCCTTTGGTCTATTTTCTAATTTACAAATTTAGAACCTATGTGCAAATACATTTCGGACGTATTTCAGCCCTACGCTAATTCATAAATGGAGTGTTGATCTTATAGACGAACCGAAATACCCCCCGTCACATATTTCATTTCCTTCTTCCTCATAGCTGCTTTGTTCAAAAGCATCGCCCCTTCCCTATCTTTTTCAATAACCCTAAACCAATATTCAGCCGGAATCGAATTATTAGAGTGCAACTCCAATCGAATAGGTATATAATCAGGTGGTGTACGACGTTGGTTGATTAGCTGGCTAAGCAAGGTTTCATCTATGCCAATTTCCTCGGCGAATCCCCGCCGCCTCATATCCAGAAGCTCAATATATAATTTCAGGAAATAGCCAAAAGAATACACGCTATTCGGCTTTTCAGCTCTAAAGTAGTCTTCCATCCGGAATTTCAGCCCCATGAGCCTGCCCGTCAGCTCTTCTGCATCGGTCATCTTTTCCCTGGCTTTCTGCCTGGCCTCGGCTAATTGCAAGTCGGCATTCTTCTGCTGCTCCTATGTAGAAACCGGCAGGGCAAAAGGAAAGGTTGTTGTTACCGTCAATTAATCCTACTTGCAAAGGCGAGTTGTCCGCTCTTCAAACACGAAAAGCCCCGACTATCGTCGGTTCGGCATTTGTTACCCGCGCAGGATTAGCCCCAGCGTCTTCCGCCACCTCCGCTGATCCCTCGAGTCCTGCGAGGGCCAATTCCTTCCTGATTTGAATTTGCTAACGCAACTAAGTGTTTGATGTTCTTTAGTTTATCAAGAGCCTTTCCCATGGGGTACGAGAAGCTGGCGCCATTCCCTGAGCCGATGTCATCGCTTCATTTTGTATGGAATTTTAGGTATATTAGTGCATTGTGATACAAGTTACGTTACATATCCCCGATAATAAATACCCACTTTTTATGGAGTTGGCCCATAGCCTTAATTTCGTTAAAAAGATCGAGGTAGAAGAAAATCCTTCCAAAGAAAAAGTCTTGAAGGGGATAAAGCAAGCAGTTAAGGAAGTTAATCTTGTCAAGGCTGGAAAATTGAAGGCCCGTGACGCAAGAGACCATATAAATGAGTTATAAGGTTCGGACAATTCCCCTTTTCGAAAAGGCGCTTAAACGGCTGGCAAAAAAATATCCATCATTAAAGGTGGAATTTGTTGCTTTGCTCGATAGCTTGGAGAAAGATCCCGAACAGGGCACCCCACTCGGAAACCACTGCTTTAAGATCTGACTTGCTATTGCTTCCAAGGGCAAGGGAAAAAGTGGCGGCGCCAGAGTGATCATTCATGTGGTAGTGACCGATAAAGTGGTTTTTCCCCTTGATATTTATGACAAATCCGAACAGGACAGTGTATCCGAAAAGGAACTCGCAGCACTGCTTAAAATGATATCAGCCTAATTCAGGTATCGCCCGATACTTATAAAATCGCATCGCTAATCGGCCCTCTAAAAGTTCTCACCGTCGACAAAAAAACCAGCTGAAAGCTCTTTCATCGACCATCCGGGATTCAAACCTGTAAGTTCGTGGAGATAAAAAAGTGACCCGGGCGGGATTCAAACCTCAATCTTTTGTCGAAAGTAAGGCCTAACCCGAATGATCATGCAATATCTTCCAGCCGTCTTTACGGTGGACCATTGTCAGAGAGAATATTCCCTTTCGCTCCGGATACTTTTCATTCGCCTTTAGAATGAATCTCCCTGTGAGCAAAGCGTAGTCCTTACCCAACAAAGTCAACTGATAGGTATCATACGCAAGTTCCTGCTTGGGATGCCCACCCGGAAAATAATATTTCACATACATCCCCCGGATACTGTCGAGACCCACCCGCCCCGACGAAAGCATCATCGTCGCGTGGGGATCGTATAGTGCCATATAAGCATCGAGATCGCCCTTATTCCATTGCACCGTGGCCTCGTTCATCGCGGCGAAGATCTCCTTTTCAGCGGCAGACTGGGCGGCGGGAGTTTGCGTGGCGGAGCCGTCGGTCGCGGCGGGTTGAGCCTGGGCCTGGCCAGCGGCGGCAAGTAGAAGCAAGGCGGCGAGCAGCAGGGGATTTTTCATGCTAATGAAAATACAAAACAATTCCGGTGGGGATCGGGCAAGAATCGGTATTTTACACAAACGGTTATTCCATGCGATATACGAGAATGCCCATCGAAACCGAATCCCCGGAGCAAATGGGCTATGATACCATCCGCAACAACCTCTCCGAAAGCTCCTATACCGATGCGTATCTGCGCGAATTCACCAGCGGCGATGACCTGGGGCGGCTGCTCCTTTGCTATGGCTCCCATGAGGGACATGCGGGGCTGCGGGAGTTGATCGTAAAGGGGGCCTCCGCCCTAACCCCCGGCCACGTCCTCCTCACCATCGGCGCGGCGGGCGCCCTCTTCATCATCGCGACGACCCTGCTGGAAAAAGACGACGAATTGATCGTCGTCCGCCCCAACTACGCCACCAATATCGAGACACCCCGCGCCATCGGCGCGACGATCAAATTCATCGATCTTAAATTCGAAGAGGCATGGGCCTTGGACCTGGACCAAGTAAAAAAGGCGATCACTCCAGCAACCCGTTATATCTCCGTGACGCACCCGCACAATCCCACCGGCGCCTGCCTCGAGGAATCACAGCTAAAAGAACTATCGACAATAGCCGAATCCCACGGCATCTATGTACTCGTAGACGAAACCTATCGCGATATGGTCTTCGGCCGGCAACTGCCGCTGGCGGCGGAATATTCGCCTCGGATGATCAGCATCTCGTCGCTCTCGAAAACCTACGGCCTGCCGGGCCTTCGAACAGGCTGGATCATCTGTCGCGATCCAGAGCTATTCAATACCTTCCTGGCCGCGAAGGAACAAATGCATATCTGCGGCCCGGTCATCGACGAGGAACTGGCCTATCGCTATATGTTACAACGTGACCGGCACTTTCCGCGCATCACGGCGGATATAAAGGCGAAATTCGAAATAGTTAAAGCCTGGTTGCAGCAACAGGAGGATTGGGAATGGGTGGAACCGCGGGGCGGCTGTGTTTGTTTTCCCAGATTGAAAAATCCGGCCTCCGTCGATATCGATCGGTTTTACCACACTCTCCTGGCAGATCACGGTACCTACGTGGGACCGGGTCACTGGTTCGAAATGCCACGGCATTATATGCGATTGGGATTCGGCTGGCCGACACGCGAACAGTTGACCAATGGTTTGTCTGCCATCACAAAGGCAACCCAGCTTTAATGCAAGTGCTTTATACCGGATATGTGTTGATATTCAATGCATTAAGTTGAACGCCAAAGACCCGGCGGACCAGCAGTAACCATGAAAAAATAAGGACGATCGGCGAGATTTCGTACAAATTTAAACTTTGTCTTTAAAAATTCGAAAGAACGGCTTTAAATTTGCAGAAAGTTGGCATTTGAAATACTTAGATCGGCATATAACGCCGCGAATAAAAGAAGCGCTTAAGTTTAGCCCCATTGTCTTTTTAAATGGCGCCAGACAGACTGGAAAAAGTACCCTTGTGCAAGTTATTGCAAAAGGGCTTGCATCCGGCGACGAGCCGGCACACTATATAACGCTCGACCGACCTGTTTTGCTAGCATCGGCCTCAGCAGCGCCTGAAACATTCCTCACCAACTATCATGGTCGCCCGGTAATTATAGATGAGGTCCAGTTAGCTCCGGCGCTTTTCAGGGCTTTGAAAATAGTGGTGGACGAAGCGAGAACTAACGAGGGCGGATCACCCAACGGTAAATATTTATTGACGGGTTCCGCAAACATACTTGCCTTGCCAAAGCTTGCAGATCCTCTGGTTGGTCGTATGGCAATACTAACATTGTATCCATTTACCGCAGCGGAAGCAACCCACAATAATTCCAGTGGGATCGAACGTTTGTTGCGATTGGATTTTAAAGATATAAATCACCGGGGTTTCTCCTTGATGGATGCCATTAAGAAGGGGACATTCCCCGAGATCGTCGAAGCCAGTGCGGACGATCGACGCATTTGGTTCGATGGTTACATTACTTCAATTCTTCAAAGGGATGTCCGCCAGATATCCGAGCTCGAAAAAATATCCTTATTGCCTCATTTGTTGACCGTACTGGCGACGCGCGTGGGCGGCGTGATGAATGATGCGGATATCGCGAGGGAAGTTGGACTCAACTCTGTAACGGGGAAATCGTACCGGGGGATCCTGAAGTTGATGTTTCTGACCTTTGACGTAAAACCCTGGCACAGAAATGTGGGAAAAAGGCTAGTCAAAGCCGCAAAAGGGTACTTGATCGACACCAATCTTATTTGTTATTTACTCGACTATAATATTGACGATGTCGCTTCGACGCGGCCGGAACTTTTTGGAAGCTTGATAGAGAATTTTGTAGCCACTGAGCTTTTAAAGCAACTAAGCAATAGCGCCATAAAAGCTGAATTATATCATTTTCGTACAAGTGACGGCGTGGAAGTGGATTTTATTCTGGAAAGACCTGACGGTTCCGTTTTGGCCATCGAAGTAAAAAAAGCTGAAACGGTTAACATGAACGACTTTAAAGGAATCAAAATCTTTCAAGAGCTGGCCGGGAAGGATTTTATCGGTGGCGTCGTCCTTTATTCCGGAAAAGATGTCGCACCATTTGGTAACAACCTGTGGGCTGTACCATTTTCTGTGCTTTGGTAATTCAAGTTCATCCCTGCGCCGCATTGAACTTCGCCAACCGCTGCTCCTCTTTTTCAATAATGGATTTCGCTTCGAGCAAGGCCGACTGAAAAGGCGGGAAAGCATCCGCCAGCTGAGCCGGCGTCATCGCCGGACAACCATTCTCGAAGGCCAGACATTGCGCCTGGTGCCAGGTGAGCCCGACAAATCCGAATAAGGGTTTGAGCTTATGGATTGCGCTCTTCAGCCCGGCAAGATCGCCCTCATGGTAAGTGGTGATAATTCTTTGGACAAACTCGTCGTATTCCCGGAGAACATCGGTGAAGGTCTCCTCGATCATGACATAATCGCCTGCATACAAGTCGATTATATACTCGCTGTCGATGGCGTCGCCAAATACGTAGGTGTTATTGGATAAAGGTTTCTCCATACGCACACATTGCATAAATAACGGACCCCATAATAAAATATTGCCTTTCAACGTTCACCAATGATATTAGAAGGAACCTCTTACTAATAGCAATACTAATTCGACATCCTGTGAGCAACCCGATCGTATCAATCTTTACTTCGTTCTATGAGGACATCGTCTATTCCGGACTGCGGGATGACTATTCCCCCTCCAAGAAGAAAAAGACGATCCGGTTCAACCAGTTCATCCTCCTCATCCTCGTCGCGCACTTCGTCTGCGTCATCAGCTATTTCTTTTTCGGTCTCTATATCAGCGCGCTGATCAACCTCAGCGCCGCCTATATCTTTATCGTCGCCTATCATCTCAACCTGCGACGCCAGTTTCTGCTGGCCCGGCTGCTGTCGGTCCTAAACCTGAACTTCTACCTGGCGATCATGAACTACATGGAAGGGATCAAAGCAGGAGAATACCTGTTCTTCTTCCCTTACTTCCTGATCATGACCTTTATCATCAGCTTCACCCGGAGCATGCGGGAGCTGGTGTTCGCCTACCTGCTCACCCTCGCCTGCATCCTGTTCTGCTACTATGTGTGCCCGCAGGAGAACCACTACCAGGTGCATATCGCGGGCATGTTCGACCGGCTTTACAACAGCAACCTGGTCCTGTCCCTGCTGCTGACGACATTCTTTTCCTTCGCCATAGTTCGGATCAACCGCAACAACGAAGAAGCAATCCTCAAGGAAAAGCAATTCGTGGACACCATCTACAACACCTCCCTCGACGGAGTATTCATCCTCGACGCGGAAGCCCTGGTCATCACCGACTGTAACAACCGCGCGGTGGAGCTCCTCGAGATCGACGACAAACGCCAGATCGTCGGTGCTCCGGTCGACAGCCTCTTTACAAAAGAACATATCCAGCGTTTCCGCAGTATCGAAATGAAGCCGGGCGAAAGCTCCAGCAGCTGGCAGGGTGAATTAGCCCTGACCTCGAAAAAGGACAACACGGTCTTCGCCTTTGCGAACGTGGTTTCCTTCTACGACAACAACCGGCATTTCTGGAAGATCAGCGTCCTGGACATCTCCGAGATCAAGATGACCCAATTCGAGCTGATGAAAGCCAAACAGAAGGCCGAGACGGCGTCCAAAGCGAAGTCCCGCTTCCTGTCCAACATGAGCCATGAACTGCGCACCCCCCTCAACGGGATCATCGGCGCCTCCAACCTCCTCCTGCAGGAACAATACCTGCCGGAACAGGTGTCGCATCTGGAGATCCTGAAGTTCTCCTCGGAACATATGATGGTGCTGATCAACGAGATCCTCGACTTCAACAAGATAGAATCGGGCCGCTTCGAGCTGGAGAACGTCCCCGTCAACATGCGAACCTTCCTCCGGAAACTGGAAACCCAGTTCTCGGTTCAGGCGCAAGCCAAGGAACTGCTGTTCGTGGTCGATATCGATGACACCCTCGAGGCGGAATACCTTACGGACGAGACGAGGCTGAACCAGGTGCTGAGCAACCTCCTTTCGAACGCGATCAAGTTCACACATAACGGCAATATCACCCTTGGAGCGAGAAAGGTCTCCTCCACCAGCAAGAAAGCGACCATCCTGTTCACGGTCCAGGATACCGGCATCGGCATCCCCGCCCACAAGCAACAGGAAGTATTCGACAGTTTCACCCAGGCGGATACCGATACCACCCGGAAGTATGGCGGCACCGGACTTGGCCTGGCCATTAGTAAGAAACTGGTCGGCCTCTTTGCCGGCGAGCTGCAGTTGCGCAGCGAAGAGGGCAAAGGCAGCACGTTCTTCTTTACGGTCGAGCTCGAGATCAACGAGAATGCGAAAATGTATATCAACGATGAGAAGGTGAAACAGCTGCCGGTATTCCAACGGCTGAAAGTCCTCCTCGCGGAAGATAACGTCGTCAATATGCGGGTTGCCCGCAAATTCCTCACCAAATGGGGGATCGAGGTCCACGAGGCGGTCAATGGCCTGGAAGCCGTGGAGAAGTTCCGCCGCGACAGCTTCGACCTGGTGCTGATCGACCTCGAAATGCCGGAGATGGACGGGATCACCGCCCTGGCGGAGATCAGGAAGGTTCATCCGGATGTGCCGGCCATCGCATTTACCGCCGCTGTATATGAAGACATGCGTGTCGACCTCATGAAGAAAGGGTTCATGGAAGTGGTGCCCAAGCCGTTCCGACCCGAAGATCTCCATAATAAGATCCAGAAGCTCATTCTCAACCGCGCCTGATCAAACCAAGCCTTTTCATTTCGGGCCAATACCCTAAATTCGTGCGCAACTTTGCCAACGAATCGAATGCACCATCGTAGAATGCCGCGCTACCTGCTTATTTTCCTGCTCATCGGCTCTTCCTTGCACCCTGCTATAGGCCAGCCCAAACCGCTGGATACAACCTCTTATGTCCGCCTGATCTTTATCGCCAACTGCTTTACTTCAGCCGAGAACTCGGCCTTCAAGTATGCCGCGGCCAACCTGGTCGCAGACTATGAGCGGGAGGCCGGCCACGAGATCGTGAAACGCATCTACTTCGACAATGCCCGCCAGATCGTAGATAGTATCAATCGGCAACGGCTGCTCATCCGAAGCGTAGACTTCCTCTCCCATTCCCGGGACGACCGGATCGGGGCCACCATGACCCGCGGGAAAGCGCAATACCGGACGAGCCTGTTCGCCAGCCGCCAGGCGATGCAAGAGGCAAAGGTTCTTACCGATGCGGAAGGGCCCGCGGAAAACCTGCGCAACAGCCCGCGAATGGCCTGCCTGGAAGAGATCGATTTTTCGCGCTTCTCCTATGATGCGGTGATCGAGATCCATGGCTGTCACGGCGGCGCGGGAGTAGACTCGCTGCCGGCCAATATCTGCCGCCGGCTTTCGCTGGCTCTCTACATGTCCGGCAAACAACTGGCCGTCGTCATCGGCCACGCCACCCGGGCAAATCCCAATTCGGGGAGCACCGGAACCCATAGCGGCATGGCGGCGACCTCCGGCCCGGGCTTTAAAGAGTCGGTCCTGGCCCAGGACTACCGGCACGGACTGCGCATGGTGTATTTCAACGGCCGGACCATCCTCACCACCCGAAGCCCCGGGACCGTGCCTCAATCCACGATCGTCCCGGCGATCGTTCAGGCGGCCAACGGAAAGCCCCAGCCGGCGCGATCAAAATAAGGCCGCCGTAGGCGCGACCAAAGTAACGCAATAAGCAGCACTTCATCGCGGAGCGATACTACTTCGAATAAGCCATTATTATCTTCAAAACATTGGCCAGCACGGGATGGTGATCATCGGCCCGCCAATTCAGATATAGCTCCGTCTTGAACGGCATTCGGATAAACCGGATGCCGGGGATCTCGTGATACAGATAGGAATCAGGTAAAACAGCGATCCCCAGCCCCTTTCTGACCAGCGCCATGATCGCGGACCCGAATTCGGAATGTAAATAGGCATCGGGCACGACATCGTATGATCGGAACATTTGCTGAATGATCTCGCTGTAACTGCTGCCCTCATCCTTGACGGGTAGAATAAACTTTTGCTTTCGCAGCGAGGCCGTCGAAATATCCCTCACCTTCCGAAAGGGATGGTGGTCGGGCACGACGATCGCCAGATGATCGGTATAGACCTTCGCTGACCGGATATCCTCGGCGGAATTGATATCCCGGGTCAGCGCGAGATCGACTTTATAATTCCTTAAAAAGCTCAGCTGATCCTCATATCGCACCTGCACCAGCTCGACCTTGAGTTTTGGGATGGCCGCAGCGATCCGGCTCAGCAGCTCGGGCATCATCGACGCAGAGATCGAATCGGGATGCGCAATATTGATCGTCCCGCTTTCCCCCAACTGGATCTGCCGGGCATGCTGATGGATGAATTCGAGCTTGCTCAATTCCACCTCCCATTGCTCCCGGAGGAACCGGCCCGCGGGGGTCAGCTTGACATTCCGCTTATTCCGCTCGAATAAAAGAATGCCCAGCTCGGATTCCAGCGCCTGGATCTGCCGGGTCAACGCAGACTGCGTGATATTCATCTTCTCCGCCGTGTTCCAAAAATGAAGCTCACCCGCCAGCGCGAGAAAATGCCTTATTTGCTCGAGGGTCATTAATGCAATATACGCATCAATAGATGACTAATTGGCATTTTATTGCATTTAATGTCGCGGTACATTTGAGGGATGAACCCAATAAAGATCGAAAAGGCCGGGCCGGACGATATGACCCGCCTGCAAAGGATCGGGCGGACCACGTTCGCGGAAACTTTTTCAGCCGTCAACACCGAGGAAAATATGAAGACCTATCTGGACGATCATTTTTCGACGGCTGCCCTGACCGCACAGGTAAATAACGATGCCTCGCAGTTTTACTTCGCGGTGCTGGACGGCGAGGACATCGGGTACCTGAAGATCAATACGGGACGGGCACAAACCGAGATCAAAGACGCCCAAAGCCTGGAGATCGAACGCATCTACGTCCTGAAAGCCTTTCATGGTCGGAATGTCGGGCAGGTGTTATACGAAAAGGCGCTGGAGATCGCGAAGGACGCCGATGTCGATTTTGTATGGCTTGGCGTCTGGGAGAAGAACTCCCGGGCGATGCGTTTTTACTCGAAGAACGGATTCGTTCCCTTCGACAAGCATATCTTTCAACTGGGCAGCGACGAACAAACCGATATCATGATGAAAAAGACGGTATAGCTGGAAAGCAATGGAAAAGAAACAAGCTACACATCCGTGAATGGATTTGCCCGATTGACCGGAAGGGTATATTTTTAATCCCATGAAAGAGACCTTCAAAAAACTTACCTTTTCTGTCTTCCGACTATTCTCCGGGCTCAAAACGACTGCATTTTCGGGGTTCTTCACTTCCTGGGGCTATGCCATCAAAAGCGAAGCCCTGTACAATAGCATCGATGTAAAGAGCTTTACCGACCGCCTCGACATGCATCGATACCTGGTCAAAGAACATTTCAACGAGAAAGACCCGATCGTTTTCCTGGAGTTTGGAGTCTATCTGGGCCAGACCTATATGATCTGGGTGGAAGGGAATAAGAACCCGCAGTCGAGGTTTGCCGGCTTCGATACCTTCACCGGGCTGCCGGAAGACTGGGGCGACAGACCCGCGGGGAGCTTTTCGGCCGGCGGCAAAGTACCGGAGGTGAATGACCCGCGCAGCCAGTTCTGCGTCGGGCTGATCCAGGATACGCTTCCCGAATTTGTGAAGACGCTTTCCGCGAACAGCCGAAAGGTGATCCATATCGACGTCGACCTTTATAATGCCACCCTGATCACGCTCATCCATCTGCAGCCCTATCTGCGCCCGGGCGATATCCTCATCTTCGACGATTTCTTCACGATAACCAAGGCCGCGCATGAGTACAGGGCCTTCGTCGATTTCCTTGCGCTTTATCCCGTCGAATACAAGCCGCTGTACAAATGCCGTAACGGGCATCTCGTCGTGGAGATAACGAAGCTGGCGTAAAATTTTTTTAGATTTTATTTTCAAAAGAAAAAAAAGAATTTTAAATTTGTCCATTATCTCATAAACACGCGCTCACTATGCTTCGACAGTTTACACATACACAACTTAGTTCCGGGTATAACCCGATTAAGGTGTGTACCTGCGCGGGGCGAGAAGTGCTGTAACTTGAACAAGAAAATCCAGCATATAAAAGCCCCGCCGAACCGCGGGGCTTTTTCGTATGGGAACCACGAAGAACAAACATACCACTCTGACCACGATCACGTCCCTGCGACGCGAGAAGGGATCATATTGTCGACCGGAAGGCATTCGATAGTAAGGTGCGCTGCACCTGCTGTGAACCCGGTCGACCATCGACCGGGTTTTTTTATTATCAACTCCACCGAAGGCGAACACCTTGCGCCGAAGGAGGAACAAATTCCGCCGCCGGCGGAAAAAAGGAGGACGAGCTATGAAATTCAATTTTGGCCTGAGAGGCAAACATTCCGCCACCGGCGGAGAGCCCGCTGCCGACAACCGCTACACGTTCATCAAAGCCGGAATCCCCGATGCAGGAGAAGACCTTTACCGGAGCGTGATGCTGACGTCGTTTGCCGATGACCCCTCACGGCCGCTGTCGGAAAAGGCGCTGGCCGTCCGCGACGAGATCCTCGCTGCCGACCCCGATGGGATCGCCCGGCTGGCCGTCCACCTGGAGAAGGAAACCAACTTCCGGGATGCCGCTTTCTGGTTGACAGCGGAACTGGCGGCGGCGTCGAACAAAGCCTCGAACAAAAACCCGGACAGGGCCTCGAACAAAGACGAAAATATAGCCGCACTGCTGGAACATATCGTTCGTCAGCCCACCGATGTGCCCGGCTGGTTAGCGTGGTTCACCCGCGCCGCCGGCCCGGGAGTAAAACCCGGCCGCGCCGTTCGCAAGGTGCTGGACAGGATCCTCAACAGGCTGGATGAGTTCTCCTACTCCCGCTACAGCCGGGAGATGCAGGTCGCCTTGCAGGAGACGATGAAACTCCAGCAGCCAAAACCGGCCGACCGGTTGAAGAAAAGTCTTTTTTCGAGGATCACCCGGGATCTGATCCCCATGCGTAGCAGCTGGGAGCAGGAATGGCATGCGCTTCATCATCAGCATTACGACAGCCCCGAACAGCGTCAGGTCGCGCTGCGGGATAAGTGGAAGGAGGGCATCTCTTCCTTCCGGATCGGGTACTCGGCGCTTTTGGATAATCTTCGCCCGATGCTCTGCGCAGGGGTCAGCGGGAAGGTGCTGAAGCTGGCCGCCGAATACCTGGGCAATGCAGCGGCAGTCCGGCGCAGCGGGGTCTCTCCGCTCAGGCTGCTGGAAGTCCACCAAGGATTGCAGAAGATGGATCAGGGCGGCGCGGGCATGCTCGCCGAGGCGCTGGAAGAAGCCGTACTGCATAGTCAATGGAACTCCTTCGGCGCCGAAGGGGTCTCGCTGATCGCCATGGACATCAGCAACAGCATGAAACGACCCGTCCATCCGGGCGGCAGCGCGCAGCGCTTCGATGTCGCACCGCTGCTGGCCGGACTCTGGAAGAACAAGGGCTACTCCGTCCATACCGGGGTCATCGGGAATACCTGGAAACCTGTAGAATTTCCAGTGCGACCCGTCCTCGGAGCGGTGCAGCAATTCCACAGTAAGGAAGGAGAGGCAGGGTATGGGATCAACGCCCACCTGGTGCTGCAGGACCTGCTTCGCAGAAAACAGGTGGTCGACCGGGTCCTGATCTTTACCGACTGCCGGCTTTGGGGAAGCCGGAGTTTTAACCAGTCTGCCGATGCGGATATCGCAGAGGCATGGCGGCAATACCGGCGCGATGTTGCACCCCGGGCAAAGCTTTATCTCTTCGATCTTGCCGGCTATGGATCGGACCCCCTCGAATGTCCGGGGGACGATGTATACCTGATCGCGGGCTGGAAAGAAGGCGTCTTCGATGCTCTTGTGAATCTATAAGGCCACATCGCACTATAAGGCCGGTTCGCAAGATGCCAGCAGCGAATAGATAAGACCGTTATATTCAAGCGGCGACCCCTTCCCGGTCGCCGCTTCTGTTGCGTCCCGGCACAATATGTGTCCCGGCACAATAATTGTAGAACTACCCGGACTTATTACCTCTCTATCTACAGCCTCCCCTCAATCTCTACATCACACCCAGCCCGCCTACCGCAGCGATCGCTAAACCTTTAGCCGCTCCCGACCCGGAGCTGCACGAGGATTATTTTACCTTTTAACAACCGACTGGAATCGATGAAGAAGATCTATTTCCCCGGACTTAATGGTATTCGGGCTATTGCCTGCATGATGGTCTTCGCGGGCCACTTCAACACCTCTTTCTCTATCCGGACAGGCCCTGAGGGGGAATCCATGCTGGCAAATGGAGTGACCTGTTTTTTTACGCTGAGCGGATTCTTGATTACGTCATTGTTATTAAATGAAAAGCATTCGACCGGAAAGATCAACCTTCCGAACTTTTATCTTCGCCGCATTCTCCGCATCTGGCCCTTGTATTTCCTCATCCTGGTCATCGGCTGGTTTGCTCTTCCATATGTCCAGGTGCCTGGCGAGCAAACTTCCTATTTTCTCTTCTATCTTTTTTTCCTGGGGAATTTCGCCTTTAACATGACGCACTGCATCTGGATCGTCAATCCCCTCTGGTCTGTCGCGGTAGAAGAGCAATTCTACGCCTTCTGGCCCCTGATCGTGGAAAAGAGAAGAGTTCTGCTTGCCTGTCTGGCCTTTCTGGGGACCTTCCTCCTCGTTAAGCTTGTCGCAAAATATTCCGGCGGAAACGGGCTCTACTATTTACTCAATCTCACGCGGTTTGACTGCATGGCGATCGGCGGGATCATCGCCTGCCTTAATTTCCGGCAATCCCGATGGTTAAAGCCATTGCTCCACCCGGTGGCGCAATGGCTGGCCTGGGGACTCTTCGTGCTGTGGTTCTTCCGGCCACTGCGTGTTTTCTCTTTCATCGACAACGAGACCTTTGCCATTCTCGCCGGCGTCCTCATTCTCAACGTCAGCAGCAATCCCCGGACGGTGCTGACCCTGGAGAATCCCGTGCTGAACTACCTCGGCAAGATCTCTTATGGCCTCTACGCGTACAACATGCCTGTTCTTTATTTGTGGCATTACTTCATCCCGGTACAAACGATGGAGCAGTTGCCGCTGTGGAATTTTACACTCCCTTTCATCGTCCTGGGCGTCAATGTCTTTGTCGCCCATTGCTCCTATCATTATTATGAAAAATGGTTCCTGAAGGTCAAGACCAGATTTGGCCATGTCTCCGGTCCGGCTGCTGCGTGAGGAAAATTTCCGGCTCTTGTCGATTTTGGCTAATTTAACGGCCGGAAGACAAAAATCAAATTCAGTATGGAACCTCCTTCGTGGTCTGCTCGATTCGGCCGTCTGCGACAGTTATTCTGGTTGTTTTTCCTCCTTACCATTGGCTACATGATCTGGGTAAGAAATTACCTGTCCCCCTTAAGTTCCGATGAGATCGTTCAATTCGAGATCGCAAAGACGACCAGCAAGGCCGAGGCCATCATCGGCGACTGGAAATCGACCGGAAAATACGAGCATGGGGTAAAAAGCACGTATCTTGCCTACCTGTTCATGGTCTTATACACCGTGGCCATCGCCCTGGGTTGTCGGTTCATCTCTCTTTGCACCGGTAATGAAATCATGATCAAAGGCGGGAAAGGGTTTTCCTGGCTCATCGGTCTGGCGACCATCTGCGATGTAGTGGAAAACATCGCTCTTTCCCGAACACTTCACGGCCCTATAGATCAATTGAACGTAACGATTGCTTACAATCTGGCGAGGGTGAAATTCTCCATCGTCATTGTCTGTCTGCTCTTTATACTGGCCTGCCTGCTTTACTGGGGCATCGGGAAGCTGGCCGGCGAAAAAAAGTAGGGCAAGCTTTTTGCAAACAAGAGGACCAGAGGAAAAGAATTGTTTGCCCATTTTGGACGTAAATTGTTCTTTTTCAATTCACAATTAAGATCATTGAATATTAAAATCTCTTATATTTGCGAATTGTGACCGGATTGAGGCAGGGAAAGAGGGGAATCGCGATCACGGATACAATAAATCGTGCTATTGGAAGTTTTTTGTGTTTTTTTGAATCCAAGCTTTTAAAATTTAGCAACGTCCTGTGGGGAATACTTGTCGCGCTCTGGCTGATCAAAATAAGTATAAGGGTATAAGTGGTATTTTTTGACGAAATACTCGCTTGTACCCTTTCCCTTTATATGGAACGACGGGTTTCGTTAATGTGTTGATAAACAATTTGTTGAAAGAAGTCTATGGGACTGAGGAGGCGAAGCTATGTCCGCTAGCAAAGGAAAATGGTACGCTGTTTATACCCGCCCCCGGTGGGAGAAGAAGGTCCATGCGCTGCTGCTGGGTCGGGGCATGGAAACCTATTGCCCCCTGAATCGGGTCCGGAAGAAATGGAGCGACCGGATGAAATGGGTGGAGGAGCCCCTCTTCAAATCCTATGTGTTCGTAAAAGTGACGCAAGAAGAGATGCCCAATGTGCGGCTGGTCGATGGGGTCGTCAACTTCGTGTACTGGTTGGGTAAGCCGGCCCAGGTCAGGGATAAGGAGATAGAATCGATCCGCAAGTTCCTGTATGAGTACCGGGATGTCCAGGTCGAACCGTTGGATCTGAAGGAAGACGCCGAGGTCAGCATTCGCGGCGGGGCATTTATGGACCGCAGAGGGAAGGTGATGAAGGTGCTGAAGAACCGGGTCCAGGTATTGATCGAATCCATTGGATTCCGACTGGTAGCCGTGGTAGAGAAATCAAATATTGCCGTTATCGGAAAACAATCAGTATAAACGATAAAACAAATTGATGAAGTCTAACCTTCTGTCGCTGTTGCGGAGCTTTCTATACACTGCGATCACCCTTACGGTCATGTGCATGATGCTGCCCTCCTGTTTAAACACCAGGCACCTGATCTATATGCAAGGATCGTTCGATACCGCCAAGCTGAGCAATGCGAGTTTTGCAGAGCCGGTGATCCAGAAGGGAGATCTGATCAGCATCATCGTTTATAGCGATAACCCCGAGGCTACCCGAATATACAATCAAACGTTGATCACGACGGGGTCTGCCGGGGGGGGCACAAGCGAAGGGACTCTGGGTTTGGCTGGTAGCGCTCCCAGCACACCAGGTTATCCGGTAGACGAAAATGGTAATATCGAGTTCCAGGGTCTTGGTCTCCTGCATGTAGATGGATTAACACGGGCCGCGCTCAAGGATACCCTTAATAACCGGCTGAAGGACTTTCTCAACAATCCTTATTTCGCCATCCGTTTTCTAAACCACCGCTTCACTATGCTCGGGGAGGTGGCTAAGCCGGGCATATACAGTATTCCCGGTGATCATGTGAACATCCTGGAAGCCCTGGGAATGGCCGGCGACATGACCTTTTTCGGACGTCGGGATAATGTGCTGATCGTCAGGGAGACCGATGGTAAGCGCGAATTTGCCCGGCTCGATCTTACCAAGCCGGATATTATGGCATCCCCCTATTTTTACCTGCAACAAAATGATGTGGTCGTGTTCGAGCCGACCAAAAAGAAAGTTGCCGCCAACGACCAGTCAACCATCCGCAATATTACCATTGCAACCAGCATTATTTCCACTGTTGTCCTGCTCTATACCATATTCAAAAAATAATTGATCTTATCATGACTGATCCAACGGTTGAGATACCCGCGCAGGAGCCAGCGAGACCGGATATACGGGATTTTTTAACCCGCTATTTAAAATACCTGCCCTGGGTGCTCGTGTGCATGGTCATTGGACTTGCTCTTGCATACATCAAGATCCGGTATGCAGTGCCTATCTACCGGGTGCAGTCGACCATGATGATCAAAAATGAAGGCCCTGGATCGGGTGGGAAGGACGATCGTCTCGGAGCTCTTTTCATGTCCGAGCCGATGAACAACCTGCTCGATGAAATAGAATTTTTGAAATCGAGCCCGGTTATCGCGCGAGTCGTTAGGGATCTCAATCTTCAAACCTCCTATTACTGCAACGGTAGTGTAAAATCCAGCTTTATTTACCGGACCACGCCGATCGTCCTTCATTTTATTCAAAATGGGGATTCGAATTCAGGGATCGCTTTCAGGATAACGGCAATCGACGACCGGCAATTCCTGCTTAATAATGAAAAATCGGTGAATTATTTTGGTCAGCCCTTCAAGATCGGCCATAGCATCTGTATGCTTACCCGGGATATGAATCTGGATCTTAAATCGTTTCAAAGCCGGAACTATACCATCAGCTGGCAACCCGCCATCGCAATGGCGCGGGGATTGACCGGAGCCATCAGCATCAGTCAAGGCAACGAGTATTCCTCGGTGTTGACCCTTTCCATGAAAACGGAAAGTGTGGATCTGGGTGTCGATATGCTGAATACGATCATGGCCGTATACGACTCCCTGATCGTGGAGGATAAGAAGAGGATCGCTATCAATACCGCTGATTTCATCGACGACCGGGTCAGATCTCTTAAGGACTCCCTGGGTGGCGTAGAGGGCAATCTGAGCGACTTCAAAGCCAGTAACCAAACCTTCGATATCAACGACCAGGCTAAGTCCTTTGTGTCGGATATCTCCCAGAGCGAGAAAGAGCTGAAGACCCGGGAAACCCAGCTGATCATCATGAACTGGCTGATCAGCTATCTGAACGAGCCGGCCAGCAGCTACAAGAGCGTACCGGTCAATCTGGGTATTGAAGAGCCTACGTTGACCGCTCTGTTCAGTGAGTATAACCGGGCCGTGCTCGACCGGGAGTCCAACCTTAAGACGACCAAGCCGGACAACCCGATGATCAAGCGCCTGGAGGCGAGTCTGGACAAGATGAAGGTGAATATGCTACAGGCCTTGAACAATGTCAAACAAGCTGCGATCCTTGCCCGGGACCAGATCGTGAAGTCCAACGAACAACTGCAAAGCCAGTTGAAGACGATGCCCCGGAAATCCATTCATGAACAGTCCATCCTTCATCAACAGCAGATCCTGCAGGAACTGTATTACTTTCTGCTGCAGAAAAAATTGGAAACCTCGATCTCTTCGGCTTCCACGATCTCCAATTCAAAGGTGGTAGAACCTGCAATTGGAAGCGATGTACCCGTAAGCCCCAACAATAAATCGATCTATACGACCTATCTGATGATCGGGCTGCTGATCCCCGCAGCGCTCATCGCGATCCTCGAGGTACTGAATGACAAGGTCAACAACCGGCTTGAAATTCAGAAGGCGACCCAGACCCCGATCCTTGGAGAGGTAGGACATTCGGAAGGGGACAGAACGCTGATCGTATCTACCAATAGCCGGGGATTCATCGCCGAACAGTTCCGCATCATCCGGACGAATCTTCAATATATCACCGGGAAGAACGAACGGCCGGTCATCCTGGTAACCTCGTCTTTTAGTGGGGAGGGCAAATCATTTGTGAGTACCAATATGGGCGCCGTGATGGCGCTCGCCGGGAAGAAGACGGTCGTTATGGAGTTCGATATCCGGAAGCCCAAGATCATCTCGGGTCTGGACCTGAAGCGAAAGATGGGGATCACCAACTATATCATCGGCAGCGCTAGTTTTGAAGACCTGCTGATCAAGGTGGAAGGGATCGACGATTTTTATGTGATTCCTTGCGGGCCAATCCCACCCAACCCGGCCGAGCTGCTGCTCAACCCCCGGCTGAACGAATTGATCGAGACAGCAAAGCGCCACTTTGAAGTGATCATCCTTGACACCGCGCCCGTCGGCCTGGTAAGCGATGCCCTTACACTTTCCCGGTATGCAGACTGTACACTTTATATCGTCCGCCGGGGTCATACTCCCCGTCGCCTGCTTGGGCTCGTGAACGAATTGTACAGCAATAAGAAGTTGCCGGCGATGTCGGTCATTCTTAATGATGTTAAATTGCAGGGCGGCTATTATGGCGGGTACGGATATTACGGCTACTATGGCTATGGCTACGGAAAGAACAATGGCTATTTCGAGACCGCCTCACGCCGCCGCAGAATTTTCGGCAAGCGCGGCTCAAAAGATACCCCAAAGACCTAAAGACCCTGCAAGAACAATGGCAGAAGGGCGGAGCTTTCTCGCCTTTCGCTGTTCTATTCAAATATCCACATAAAAACGGCGACATATGATAGTCCCGATTGCAAGGTCGATATTGGCGATCCTTCCCCGCGGAATGAGCAGCAGGCTGAGAGCCATCAACCGGAAGCGCTTACGCAATAAGGAGATCAGGAAATGGCGGAAAGCAGGAAGCCCACAGCCTCCACCACATGCTGTCAAACAGGCCGTGATCGAAGAATATCGAAGACGTTTCCGGGTTCGCGTACTGGTGGAGACAGGCACTTACTATGGCGATATGGTCATGGCACTAAAAGACAGTTTCGCTCGTATTTACAGCATAGAATTGGGAATGGATCTTTGGTCCGGAGCCGTCAAAAGATTTCAGGCATGGCCGCATATCGAGATCCTTCAGGGGGATAGTGGAAAGGTCCTGGTGCAACTTATGCAGCGGATCGACTGCCCGGCGCTGTTCTGGTTGGATGGTCATTATTCTTCGGGAGTAACGGCATTGGGAGATAAGGTTTGTCCCATTTTCCAGGAGTTGGACGCTATCTTTTCCAACACTTCCATCCCCCACGTTTTGCTGATCGACGACGCCCGGCTTTTCAAAGGAGACGGCGACTATCCTTCTATCCAGGAATTGGAACAATATGTGCGCGGGAAAAATCCCGGGTACAAGATGAAGATCGAAGACGACGTTATTAGGTTCAGCAGAGCGAACCCGCGGTAATGTCGTTTGGAACTAAATTGTAAAGACCCTTCACCATGGAACAGAATCACGAAAAATGGGACACCGTTATCAATCCGTCATCAGGTTGGCTGGATATACGTCTCTATGACGTCTGGAGATACCGGGATCTCCTATGGATGTTCGTAAAGCGGGATTTCATTTCGGTATACAAGCAGACTATACTTGGCCCTTTATGGTATCTTATCCAGCCTATCCTGACTACGATCATGTTCATAGTCATATTCGGCAACGTTGCGAAGATACCTACTGGTGGAATGCCCCCGATCCTTTTCTATTTGACCGGGCTGACGGTATGGAATTATTTTTCTTCCTGCCTGACGAAGGTTTCCTCTACGTTTTTGATCAATGCCAACATTTTTGGAAAAGTATATTTTCCAAGGCTGGTTGTCCCTCTGTCCAATGTCGTATCCAACCTGATCTCCTTTGCTATTCAATTCGGTCTTTTGGCGGTGGTGGCGGTGTATTATGTCATTTTCAAAGGGTATGTACTGCACATCACTAGTTATCTGCTGTTGCTTCCGGTGATTTTGTTACTGATAGCCGGCCTGTCCCTGGGTCTCGGTATCATCATCAGTTCGCTGACCACGAAGTACCGGGATCTATCGTATCTCGTCGGTTTTGGAGTACAACTTCTGCTCTATGCGACGCCGGTCATATATCCCATGTCCTACATTCACGGGAAATACCGGGCTCTGCTACTGGCAAATCCGATGTCGTCATTAGTCGAAATTTTTCGCCTTTCACTCTTCGGTGTGGGCACTTTCGACATCTACCAACTTCTGTACAGTACTATTTTTACCATCGCTTCCCTGTTCATTGGTATAATTATCTTTAACCGGGTAGAGAAAAGTTTCATGGACATTGTTTAACCATCGATTATGATCGCTATTAAAGCAGAAAATATCTCGAAACAATATCGCCTCGGTCAGGTAGGAACAGGCACATTGACGCATGACCTCAATCGGTTGTGGCACAAGGTTCGGGGAAAAGAAGACCCCTATCTTACGGTCGGCGAAGAGAACGATCGAACGAAAAGTGCTCCAAGTGACTATGTCTGGGCGATAAAAGATATAAACTTCGAGGTGAAACAGGGAGAAGTACTTGGCGTCATCGGGCGTAACGGGGCAGGCAAAAGTACATTGTTGAAACTATTGAGCAGGACTACGGTACCGACTACGGGGAGTATAAAAATAAGGGGAAGGATAGCCAGTCTTCTTGAGGTGGGCACGGGTTTTCATCCCGAGCTGACCGGCCGCGATAACATTTTTCTTAATGGCGCAATACTGGGAATGACCAAGGATGAGATAAAGCGTAAATTCGACAAGATCGTTGACTTTTCCGGTGTCGAACGGTATATAGATACTCCGGTAAAACGATATTCATCGGGGATGTATGTGCGCCTGGCCTTTGCAGTAGCGGCACACCTGGAGCCGGAGATCCTTATAGTTGACGAAGTGTTGGCAGTAGGTGACGCAGAATTTCAAAAGAAGGCTTTGGGAAAGATGCACGATGTGAGTAGTTCGGAAGGACGAACTGTATTATTTGTCAGCCACAACATGGCCGCGATCTCCGAGTTGTGTACAAGAGGAATCGTGTTGAATAACGGCAGCTTGCTATTCGAAGGACAAATAAACAAAGCGGTCGCCCACTATCAGAATTCCGGCAACACCCAAACATCGTTTGAACATAAAGGAAGCCTGGATCTGGCAGTTGGAAATGAAAATATCAAGATACTAAAGGTCAAGGTCCTGCCATTGCAGAAAGAATTCCTGACTCTTTCCTCGGGTCTTGCAATTGAAGTGGAGTTTTATAACAACAAACCTAACATAAACCTGTCCATTGGGATCATTGTGAAAACGTTCAGTGAGGTCGTCATTTCCGAACTGCCCGGGATCATTACCCAAAATAAGGATTCCAGGAAAGGTGTGTATTCAATAAAATACGAGGTACCCCCCGATCTGTTGAATGCAGGGATATATTATATCAACCTTCTGTTTGGCGAAGATCAACGGCATGTCTTGTATGAGAAGCAACAAATAGTTCAGTTTGAGATACTTAACGAAACGATCGGGACAAATTCGAACCCGATAGCGGGATTTTTGAGACTGAACAGGAATGCTACTCATCAATTCCTTGGCCAGTATGAGTCTTAAGAATTTTTTCAAAAGAATGTTGATCAAATATTTTCAAAGGATCCGGATACTCCTGTACAAAGGGCTAAGTACGAATAAGAACATCGTGGGGAAACCGCAGATCCGGCAGCCCGTCTTATTCGTTGGCCTGGGGAAGATGATCTTTGATGGAGAAGTATACCTGGGCTATTATCCTTCGCCCGGTTTCTATGATTCGGTCATTTATATTGAAGCCAGAGACGAAAATAGTGTCATAAAGATCGGGAAGAACTCCTATATCAACAACGGCGCCAGGATCGTTTGTGACAAAACCTCGATCCAAATGGGCTCCGATCTGCTGATCGGTTTGAATTTTGAAGTGCAGGATTCCGATTTTCACGGGTTGCATCCTGACAAAAGGAGGGATTCCGACTACCAGTGCCATCCGGTGATCATAGAGGACAATGTTTTTATCGGCAATAATGTTCGGGTCATGAAAGGGGTTACCATCGGTAAAAACTCCGTCATAGCCAACTCCTCCGTGGTTGTGTCGGATATTCCGGCCGATTCGATAGCAGGAGGCAATCCCGCAAAAGTAATAAGAAACGTCTATGCCTGACCCAAGCTCTCAAATCGATCGCCCCAGGATCGTTCAATTACCGAAGTTTCTCGATCCAAGAGGGAACCTTTCCTTCATCGAAGAGAATAATCACGTCCCTTTTAGAATTGAGCGGGCATATTGGATATATGACGTGCCGGGCGGCGAAATAAGGGGGGGGCATGCCTATAAGACATTACAGGAATTCATCATCGCGTTGAGCGGAAGCTTCGAAGTCGTATTGAACGACGGCAAGGATGAAATGCGGTTCAATTTGAACAGAAGCTACTATGGATTATATGTACCCAGAATGTATTGGCGAAGCCTGGAAAATTTTTCCACCAATTCTTTGGCTTTGATCCTGGCGGACAATGTTTATGACGAAAGTGACTATATAAGAGATCTGGCTCAGTTTCAACTTTTGAACAATGGCAGTTAGTACTACCGTATACGATTGCAATGTGATCTATTTGCCGAAAAAGGCGAACAGGGCCGGCAACATCACTCCGATCCATAATGATATCGAGATCCCATTCAGTATAAAAAGAGTATTCTATCTGTATGATATACCTGGAGGAGAATCGAGAGGAGCGCATGCGCATGAAGTATGTCATCAATTCCTGATCGCGGCAAGTGGCTCGTTTGAGATCTTATTGGATGATGGTCAGGTACAAAGAACGGTGCATTTGAACCGGCCTTATTTAGGTTTGCACATACCTCCCGGCATTTGGGCGTCCGAACTCAATTTCTCTTCCGGATCCATTTGCCTTGTGATGGCTTCTGAATTGTATAATGCTGAAGATTATATCAGAGACTACGAATCATTCAAACTCTTTAAAGGCAGATGAAAAAGGCTCCCCACACAGAGGCGGACAATTCCACAACTACAAATTTCGTAATGGCTGAATATACCAGGGAACTTCAGTTGGGTGTATTGATCAGGCTCGTGGAAACAAAGCTACTTGAGCTGTTCAAGTCCGGCCTGATCAATGGTACCGTGCACACTTGTGTAGGTCAGGAGCTGACAGGTGTCTTTGTATCAAAATATCTGAAGGACGAGGACCATGTTTTTTCCAACCATAGAGGGCATGGTCATTTTATTTCGAAAACAGGAAAGGTCAAGGAGTTGATCCAGGAGTTGATGGGGAAGAAGGGCGGGGCCTGTCATGGAATTGGGGGCAGTCAGCACCTGTACGATAAAAACTATTTGTCAAACGGCATACAAGGAGGGATGACGCCGGTCGCTGCCGGTGTCGCACTTCACTTGAAGAATAGCGGGTCCGACGCGATCAGCGTTGTTTATATCGGCGACGGGACGCTGGGGGAAGGCATATTGTATGAGACAATGAATATTTGCGGAAAATGGAATCTTCCCATCTTGTTCGTACTCGAGAATAATCAATATGCGCAATCAACGTCCCGTCAGCAAACCTTCTCGGGTGAGCTCAGGAGCCGGACGCAAGGGTTTGGCGTCTCGTATATAAACACCGGTATTTGGGACCTCGGGCATTTGGATCTGTCGGTTAAAGCCGGCATATCCGCTGCCAGAACCGGTATGCCAACTCTGATCGAGATCGATTGCTACCGGCTGAACCCGCATTCGAAGGGTGATGACAACCGGAAAGAGGACGAAATAGAAACCTACCGGCAAAAAGACCCAATCAATAGGTTTCTCCGGGCGAGCGCAGAGGGCAAAAGCATCGAAGACGAATATATCAGAAAGATCGACAACATCGTAGAGGAAGCCATCGGTACGGAGGACATGGATCACATGGAAAATCTCCCGCAGTATCTGAAGACGACTTGTCATTTTTCCGAAATAAATGGGAAGGAGTTGTCGGATGACAAATATAACAGTCGGATGTACGATGCTTTAAAGGAGCAATTGGCGGCTGGAAGGACTTACCTCATCGGGGAAGATATCGAAGGGACTACCCTCTACACCGGAAAAGAATACGGCGGCGCGTTCAAAGTGACCAGGAACCTAAGTGACCTTTTTCCCGGCAAAGTCATGAATACCCCGATCAGCGAGGCCGCCATTACTGGAATTTCCATTGGATTGGCTGTTTCGGGCAATATGGCAATCGCCGAGATCATGTTCGGCGACTTTACTACCCTTACCTTCGATCAGCTATTGCAACATGCGTCGAAATTTTTCGGCATGACAAAAGGAAATGTGAAGGTACCCCTGGTGATTCGTACGCCGATGGGGGGCTATCGCGGCTATGGGCCCACCCACTCGCAGTCCCTTGAAAAGCACTTTATGGGGATACCTTATCTCCGGGTGGTTGCATTGAATAAATATCTTGATCCGGCAATAGTATTTCGCCAATTGAGCAATGAGGCGACGCCTACCCTGCTGGTAGAAAACAAGATCTTGTATACAAAGGCGTCTTCCGATACCGCCAAATCGTTAAACTACGAGATCAGCGACGAAAAATATCCCAGTATTCGTATTGCGCCCAGATCGAAAATCAGGGACTTTACGATCGTTTGCTACGGCGGAATGGTAGAAATTGCGGAAAAGGCGATCGTAAAACTGATGATGGAGCATGATATCTTTTGCGAAATAATTGTTCCTTCAATTTTAAACGTGATGAATATCGAGCCCATTCTTCAATCGGTCAAAAGGACAAACAAGGTACTGGTAGTGGAGGAAGGATCGAATATCGCTTCCTTTTCCGGGACGCTGGTTGCCGCACTCGTTCAAAACAGCAGCCGGTTCTTCCACTTTTATACCATCGGAAACAACAATATAATTCCATCCAGCCACAAGGCCGAGTTGTCATTACTTCCCTCTGAAAATGCGATCGTTGAAACAGTCCTTGCAAATTACCGGAAAACATATGCATAAAGTAGTTATCCCCCGGGAAAACGTCTCGGACAATGAATACAAGATTATTGCAATTTCCAGGCAGACCAACGAATATGTCAATAAGAATGAACTGATCGGAGAAATTGAATCCAGTAAAGCGATACTGGAATTGCATGCCGATGAAGCAGGGTATTTTTTTTCCGATAGAAAAGAGGGTGAGATGATCGGCGTCGGAGAAGTTTTTGCATTCATCAATTCCGTGGAATTCGATTCAAAGCAATCCTATACTACCTTTACTTCCCAACAGGAACCGGCGACGGAAGGAGACCTTGTCTTCACCAAAAAGGCCGGCGAGCTGATCAATCAATATAGTATCGACATCAATGACCTCATCAGCCGATCGGAAAACAAGCAAGTGATCGGCGAGCGGGATGTGTTGAAATACCTGGAGGCCAATTTTACGGAGCTTGAAAATGACGAACTGGCCGCAAGGTTTATTTCCTACCCCAGTCGAAGACTAAAGAGGGCCGCCATCATAGGCGGTGGGGCAAGTGCGGTACAGGTGATCGATCTGATGATGAGCATGGACGAGTATCTGCCTGCCTGCATTTTTGACGATACACCATATAAACTACACAAAAAATTATTAGGAGTACCTATCCTGGACAGAATCGATTTCGATGCTATTTCCAGGTATCACAAAGATGGCGTTTTTGACGAAGTGATCATAACGATCCCAACGTCCATTGCGTTCCGGGCAAAAGTCTTCGATGAATTGAAGAAGAGAGATCTCCCCTTTGCAAACCTGGTGCATAAAACTGTACACGTAGGTCTCAATGTTCGACTCGGCGAGGGGAATATTATCCTTCCTCAATGTCATATAGGAGCATGTACAAGCATTGGCAATAATAATTTTGTGACGGCCAAATGCAGCATAGAACACAACAACGTGTTGGGCGACCATTGTACTTTCGGGCCAGGCGTGATGGCTTCGGGAACTGTTACAATAGGGAACAGGGTAAAATTCGGGGCTGGCATTTTTATAGAGCCTTATATTAAGATCGGCGATGATGCGATAATTTCGTCGGGAAGCATTATCACCAAAAGCGTTGAAGCCAATACGACAGTTATTTTCAACCAACAGTTAAAGTACAAGTAATGAGTGAACTTTCAGAACGCGTCGATCTGGCGGCAAATTTTTACAACCAAAGCTTTCTGAACTTTGACTATCAATTGGCGGACTTCAGCTTCCGTACTCTGAAACCTTATTTCCACGGGAAGCTGGCGCTTGAGTTGGGGCCATCATCAGGATATATGACCAGATCTCTAGTTAAGGAGTTTGAGCAGCTCCATCTCGTGGAAGGGGCAAAAAGCCTCCTTGACCAGATACCCGACTATCCCAATGTAGTGAAGAATCATTCCCTTTTCGAGGATTTCGAGACGACCGAGAGATACGATACCATCGTCATGAGCCATGTATTGGAGCATATCTGTACGCCGCTGCAGATCCTCACCAAGATCCGTAGCTGGCTCAGGGACGACGGCGTCTTTCTGGTCTCCGTACCGAATGCCAGGTCGCTGCATCGGATGGTTGCCGTGGAAATGGGATTGCTGGCGAACGAATATCAACTGAATCAAAGAGACAAAGACCTGGGGCACTACCGGGTCTATGATCTCGATTCTTTAAGGAAGGATGTAGTCGACGCAGGTTTCAAGGTTCGGCACAGCGGCGGTTATTTTCTGAAACCCCTTTCAAACGCTCAAATAGAACAAAACTGGAACCAGCAAATGATAGACGGATTTTATAAACTAGGCGCGCATTTTCAGCAGAATTGCGCCGAGATATTTGTTGTCTGCTCGAAATAAATACTATGAATATCCCCTTTCTTTCGTTTCAAGGAATGCACGGCCAAATAAAGGCAGAAATGGTGGCGGCATTCGATGAGTTTTATGATTCGGCCTGGTATATACTGGGAAGCAGAGTGCAAAAGTTCGAAGAGGAATACTCTGCATTCAACGAAATGCCCTATTGCGTCGGTCTCAGCAACGGTCTCGACGCCCTGCATTTATCGCTTATTGCACTGAATGTCGGCAAGGGTGACGAAGTGATCGTCCCTTCCAACACATATATAGCAACGGTGTTGTCCATCTCCTATGTGGGCGCCACACCCGTCCTTGTCGAACCCAATCCAAGCTCCTACAATATCGATCCGGAAAGGATCGAGGCGGCGATCACCAAGAGAACAAAGGCGATCATGCCCGTTCACCTATATGGGCAGTCCTGTGAAATGGACAAGATCATGGCCATTGCAAAGAAGCACAACCTATTCGTAGTGGAGGACAACGCTCAGGCACACGGGGCATATTTCCGCGATAAGATCACCGGCTCCTGGGGAAATATTAATGCTACCAGCTTTTATCCGGGTAAGAATCTGGGAGCATTGGGCGATGCCGGAGCCATCACCACCAATGACGCCCAACTGGCCCGAAGAGTGAAATTTCTTAGAAATTACGGCTCGGAAAAAAAATATTACAACGAAGAGATCGGATATAACCGAAGACTTGATGAATGCCAGGCTGCTTTTCTCTCCGTTAAATTGAAATATCTCGCATCCTGGACAAAGCAACGGCAGGAGATCGCGGACTGGTACAATAGTGCGCTCAAAGGAGTCGGCGATCTCGTGCTACCTGCAGTGGCGACCGGCGCAACCCATGTATATCATATTTACCTGATCCGGACGCAAAGAAGGAACGAGCTGCAACGATATCTCGCCGATCGCGGCATAGGAACGCTTATCCACTATCCTATTCCTGTTCACCTCCAGCAGGCTTATAAGGAACTGCAGTATAAACAGGGCGACTTCCCCATCGCGGAGGAAATAGCGGCTACTTGCCTTAGCCTGCCGCTATGGCCGGGAATGACAAAAGACCAGGTAGATGCCGTTTCCGCCGCTTGCAAATCCTTTTTCAATGAATGAAAATCTTCCGCTTGTTACTGTCGGAGCAGCCAACTTCAATAATAGCCGGTATGTCATCGAGTCGTTGGAGAGCATCAAAAAGCAGACTTATCCGAATATCGAGCTTGTCATAGTGGACGACGCATCCAGAGACGACAGCCCCGGGCTTATAGAGGAATGGCTGAAGACCTACGAAAAGCCTTACCGCTATATCCGTCATGAGACCAACGGCGGCCTTTGCAAGACCTGCAACGATCTTATCAAAAACGCCAATGGCAAGTATATATCGCTGATCGGCACAGATGACCTGTACGTGCCGGAAAAGATCGCAAAACAGGTGGCTGTACTGGAAAGCGATCCATCGGCGGGAATGGTCTACACGGATACTTATCTTATCGATGAGAATGGAAGGCTCAAGCTTGGGACATTGATGTCGACGCTTTTAAAATGCCCTTTTGAATATGCTCCTTCCGGCGATATTTTAAATGAGCTGCAGCAGATGAATTTTGTACATGCCCTGTCTATGCTTATAAGAAAGAGCGTCTATGAGGAGATAGGAGGATATGACGAAGACCTGCCCTTCGAAGATTACGACATGAATCTGCGGATAGCGAAGAGATACAAGGTCCTGTTCATGGAGGATATCCTTTGTCTTTACCGGATCCACTCTCAAAGCTTTAGTGGAAAGACCAGGGATTGGGAGACGATCCTGATGCCGACCTATTTTAAGCACAGTGATCTTCCGCTCTTCAGGGAAAAAATGGTTTCCATCATTATGAGCAACTATTACCGCGGTATACCTGTCGCCCGGGATTGGGCGATAAGGTACAATGAGCTGACAAAGGAGAAATTTCCCTACTATTCATTCGTTCGTGGTAGCCGCCCGGTTCTTCTGATGCGGATGTGGCGTAAATTTCGATCGCTGGTATGAATTTGACCTTCAAAAGACTGGCAAAGATGATCCTGCCCCATGGCCTTGTCAGGTACCGGCAGCGAATGCAGCAGAGTGCGCCGCCCGATAAGCCCTTAGATCTGTATATACAAAAGGGTGATTCAATCCTCCAGCCTTCCTTCGGTGTTCAGGTAGTAAGTCCAAAGAAAAGCAACTACGTCACCATCGGCAACGATTGTATCCTCGAATGCCAGATCGTCTTCGAGTCGGGCGAGGGCGAGGTCGTCATCGGCGACCGGGTCTATATCGGAAATAGCAAGATCATCTGCAGGACCAGGGTGGAGTTCGGCAGCAATATCTTCGTCGCCTGGGACGCCTATTTCTATGATCATGACTCCCATTCGATGGACTATCGATTGCGACAGGAAGATATCACCCAACAGCTCAGTGACTACCGCAACGGCAAATATTTTATCGAGAACAAGAATTGGGACGTCGTCCGCTCCGCACCGATCAAAGTTTGCGACAACGCCTGGATCGGCATGAGTGCTATTATCCTTAAAGGCGTTACCATCGGCGAAGGCGCGGTGGTAGGGGCGGGAAGCGTCGTCACAAAGGACGTAGAACCCTGGACCGTCGTCGGCGGAAACCCCGCCAGGTTCATTAAAAAACTGGAGCGACCGTGAGCAATGCCAAAAAAATACTGATCCTCGGATCAGAAGGCTTTATCGGCCATCACCTCGTACAGGGTTTTTCGTCCATGGGCTACCAGGTGACAAAGGCCGATATCAAGCTGAAGGAAGAGGACAACTATATCCTCATCAATGCGGAACTCCCCGATTTTACCAGCATCTTCTCCGGCCGGGCATTCGATGTATGTGTGAACGCTACCGGGGCAGCCAACGTGCAACTGTCATTCAACCATCCGGGCATCGACTACAGCCTGAATGTCGCCAATGTATTTCAGATCCTAGATGCCATCCGCAGGTACAACCCGGCCTGCAAGTTCATCAACCTGAGCAGCGCGGCCGTCTATGGCAACCCGGCGGAGACGCCTATCCGGGAGACGGCAGCCACCCTCCCGCTTTCGCCCTACGGGATGCATAAGCTTTATAGCGAACAGATCTGTCGCGAATTCAGCAGGTTCTTCAATGTCCAAACCATCAGCCTCCGGATCTTTTCGGCCTTCGGCGAAGGCCTGCGAAAACAACTATTTTGGGACCTTTTTAAGAAGATCAAAGCAGCGGAGGGAGTCGTGGAGTTATTCGGTACAGGAAAAGAATCAAGGGATTTCATTTATATAAAAGATCTCGTCACGGCCATCGAGTGCGTGGTCAGGAACGGCACATTCGACGGTTCGGTCATCAATATCGCCAGCGGCACGGAATCTACGATCGAATTTGCCGCGCGGTGTTTTGTCAAGGCGTTCAAAAAGGACATAGCAATACGATTTACAGGGGACAATAAGATCGGCGACCCCTTGAACTGGAGGACGGATATCAGCCTGCTCCGGTCATTGGGATTCAACAATCGATATTCGCTGGAAGAAGGAATAAACAATTACGTTAAATGGGTAAAAGAAAACGGATCGGACTAAGTGTTGTCTTCGACAATGAATCGAATTCCGGCATCGTAAACTATATCATTTCTATCATTCGCGGATTTAACCTGCTTCCTGCTGAAAAAAAACCGGACCTGGTCATCTTCCATTCGGCAACCGCACCGCTGCAACAAATTCGCGAAACCGGCTATCCTCACCTGAGCTTCTACCCGCTGCCCGCCGACAAATTTCCCCGGGACATCTTTAAAAGGCTCGTTAACGCCTTTTCGAGACGAATCCTCGGGAAGCAGATCTATAGCAACCAGGTGCCCGCTACCACGGTCGATTACATTTTCCCGATCTTCCCTTTCGACTGGTATTATGAAAAGATCAGGAATAAAGTAAACTGGCTGGTCGATTTTAACCCTTACTATTTTCCCGATCACTATGAAGATAAAGGCGAATGGTATAAACAGTGGCACTCCGGGATAGCCGCAACTACGGATAGGGTCGTGCTTAGCAGTTATAGCAGCTACGACGACTATAAGAAATTCTATCCGGCCCATAAAACGGAGACTCATATCCTTCGCTTTTCAGCCATGTTACCGGATTTTTCAAGTGTTGACGCGGAGGCCCTGAAAAAGCGACTCGGGATCAGGAGCCCGTATTTTATTACGCCCAACCAATTCTGGGAACACAAGAATCACATTGTCATATTGAAGGCCTTCAAAATGCTTCAGGATGCGGGCCAATCCGTCGAACTGGTCTTTACCGGCAGCATGGGGGTCAACCGCGGCAAAGGCTTTCAATTTGAAAAGTTGAGGGAATTTGTAGATACCAACGGCTTTCAGGAAAAAGTACATTTTCTCGGGGTCATGGACAGAAAAGAGCAATTGGCGCTGATGGCGAATTCCGCTGCGATCATCCAGCCTTCCCTGTTCGAAGGATGGAGCACCCTGGTAGAAGAAAGCAAGTCCATCGGAAAGTTCATTATCCTTTCCGACATCCCGGTGCATCGGGAACAGATCGACAGGAACTGTCTCTTCTTCAACCCGCATTCACCAGAAGACCTGTTTGAAAAAGCAACGACCTTTCTATCCGGAGGGTGCAAATTCGAACCGGCGGATTATAAGCCGGCCGCACTCCGATTTGCCGACGATCTTCTAAAAGTCTTTCATTGAAAGTATTGTTTATCTCTCACGACGCGAAAAGAACCGGAGCGCCGATACTCCTGATCCGGCTCATCCGCGAAGTCATCGCGCTTGGAGGGGTGGAAACCGTCGTTTTGCTTAAACAGGGAGGGGCGATGGAATCCGCTTTTGCGGATCTTACCGAAACCTATTGCTGGGAGAAGGATCTCCCCCCGGGGATCGGGATGTGGACCGATCGCCTCTTTCGAAAATTCCGGCTGAACTCCCTTACCCGGCAAGCCATTTATCGCAAACGGCTGTTAAAGAATATTGCTGACGCCGACATCATTTTCTCCAATACCGTCACTAATGCAGCATTATTAAAAGAGCTGCCCATCGGGAACAAGAAAGTGTTCACCTATATCCACGAGCTGTGGTTGATGACCCGCTGGATGGCCGGAGAAAAGGACGTGGAATTTCAGCAAAGGATATCGGCGAAAGTTTTTGTTCCCTGCCTTGCCGTAAGGAACTTTCTTGTCGGTCAATACGGGATGCCGGGCGAGAAGACCGAATTGTTGCGATATGTCATTCCGACGGAGGATTCCCCGGAACAGTCGGTGAAAAAAGAGATTGCGGCGGAGTTCCCACAGGGAAAATTTATCGTAGGTCATTGCGGAACACTGGATTGGCGAAAAGGGTTTGACCTCTTCCTATTGTTGGTGCGGAAACTGATCATCGAACAAAAAAGGACCGATATCCACTTTGTATGGATCGGTGTGGATAGAAAGGAGCCGGCCTACCAGCAGCTGGAAACCGAATTGGAGAAAATGCAACTGACTAATTCGTTCACCTGTATCGACTCGACACCGCATGTTGCCGGCTATCTTTCGCAATTGGATGTGATGGCTCTCACCTCGAGGGAAGATGCGTTCCCGCTGGTAGTACTGGAAGCTGCCGGATTCGGAGTCCCTACCGTTTGCTTTGAAGGGGCGGGAGGCATCCCGGAATTTACAGGGCAAGACGCCGGCGTTGCGGTGCCTTATCTCGACATCGATGCGATGGCTTCGGCCATCGTGCTGTTGCAGTCAGACCCGGAAAAGCGGAAGGCTTTAGGTGCCACTGCGAAAGCACGTCTTAGCCTCTACAGGGACGGAAGAAAGATTGCTGAACAACTTGTCGGGCATTTTTAAAGAGGATCAAAAAAAATTTCTTTCAGGGAATAATGCATTTTTTTACCATCTGTTCGAACAACTACCTGGCCCAGGCACGGGTCCTGGGTGACTCCCTGCGCGAGCAGGAGCCGGGATCGTCCTTCCTTGTTGTTCTCGTTGATGAATTGACGGATGCCATCGACTACACCTCTTTTCCATTCGAGGTCCTGACCATCCGGTCCATCGAACCAGGGATCGACGTCCTCGCCGATAAGTATAACATCATCGAGCTCAACACCTGCGTCAAGCCGCGCATCTTCGAATATTTGCACGAGGAACGCTCCGCGGACACAGCCGTCTATCTCGATCCGGACATCAAGGTCTACAGCCCCTTTGCGGAAGTGCGCGATGCATTCAGGGAAGGGTACTCCATCGTACTTACCCCCCATATCTTTTCGCCGATCCCACGGGACGGGAAGACTCCCGGCGAGAATGCATTCCTTAACTTTGGCATCTATAATCTCGGCTTTATCGCCATCCGGTACACCCCGGAGAGCTCCCGTTTCATAGCGTGGTGGAAGGACTGGACCTATCAGTCAGGGTATTTCAACGTCAAGGATGGGATGTTCGTCGACCAGCTGCCGATCAACCTGGCACCGCTGTTCTTCGGGGAGGTTTTCATACTGAGGCACCCCGGCTATAATATGGCGCCCTGGAACCTGCACGAACGGGTTTTGTCAAAGCCGGGAGAAGACATCCTCGTGAACGGAAAGGACCCCCTGCGATTCTTCCATTTCAGCTCGTTCCGCCTGGACAGCGATCAATGGCCCGGAAAGTTCTACACCCGGTATGATATCAAGGACCGGCCCGATCTTTTGCTCGTTTCCGAATCCTATAACGCAGATCTGAAAAAGGCCGGCTATTCCGGATACATCTCCCTTCCCTGCACCTATGTCGTTCGCCTGAAGAAAAGAATGGAACAAGAATCGCTTTCCGAATGGCAAAAAAAGCCACCGATGAAGCGGCTTCTCCTGCGGGTGATCCGCCGGGTGTCCCCCTTCGTCAGACGCGTGGTAGGATCAGCCGTCAATTAGTTTTTTATGAGACTTTCGATCATTACGATCAACTATAATAATAAGGAGGGACTCCAAAAGACGATCGGTAGTGTTGCCGCACAGCAGGGGTTCGAGCTGGAATATATCGTCATTGATGGCGGCTCGACGGATGGCAGCAAGGAAGTGATCGAGGCGCAGAAGGAACACATCGACTACTGGGTCAGTGAAAAAGACAAGGGCATCTACAACGCGATGAACAAAGGGATCGCTGCCGCAACCGGCGAGTACCTGCTCTTCCTAAACAGCGGCGACTATCTCTACGAACCGAATTCCCTCAGCAAGGCTTTTGCGCTTATCGGCGACGAAGCCATTTGCTCCTGCGATATCCGGGTGTATGATAGCAAGACCGGCGAGTACCGGGTCTGGCCCGCGCCGGAGTCGGTATCCTATACCTTTTTTTTCGATACGACCCTCAACCATCAGAGTACGTTCATCCGCAGCGAGCTCTTCCGGGAATACGGACCCTATAGTGAGAACAACATCGTGGGGGCGGACTGGGAATTCTTCTTTCTCGTCCTTGGCGTTCATAGCCGTAGCTATAAAAAGGTCCCCGTCGTGTTGTCGGTGTACAACCTCGACGGATTCTCCGCCAATCTCTCGCCGGAAATGAAAGCCGTTCAAAAAAGAGACGGAGATGCGGTACTCGACCGGTACATCCCCACGCGGTTGAAGCCGGAATTGGACGAATACCTGGAATTGAAAAAATTTGCGGCCACGCACCGATACCGATCACTGCGGCTCATCGAAGAAAACAAGTTCCTTCGCAGAGTGACCACATTCTATTTCTTCATGGCCAAAAAATGGTTGAAAATCTTCCAATAAGGTGATCATCGCGAAGTTACAGGGCGGGCTCGGGAACCAGATGTTCCAGTACGCCTTTGCCAGGGCGCTGGCGGAAACAAGACAGGAACCCCTGCTCATCGACAACAGCTTCTACGAACAGGAGATCCCGGGTGTCGACAAACGGGAGATCGAGCTCGAACTCTTCCCCGCCATCCGGCTGAACTATGCCGGCCCAAAACTGTCCTCCTCCTTCTACCAGGTCTCCCGCTGGGATAACCGGCTTCGCAACCTCCTGGGTTTTAAAAAGCGGGCCGTCCTCCGGGAGCATAATTTCCGGTATGACCCGTCCTACCTGTCGATGCCGCAACACCTGCTGCTCGACGGGCTTTTCCAGTCGGAACGCTATTTTTCCGACCAGGCCCCCCTCATCGCCGCCACTTTCGCATTTCCCGCCTTCGCCGCAGCAGACCCCAATGGCTCCTACCTGCAGCAGATCAGGTCCTCCCTTTCCGTATCCGTTCACGTTCGCCGCGGCGACTATGTGAAATTCGCCTCGACACATGCCATTCACGGCACCTGCAGCACCGGCTATTACCGCAATGCCATGCAGCAGCTGCGGGAACGTTTTCCGGATGCGAGGTTCTTCTTTTTTTCGGACGAACCGGAATGGATAAGGCAGAACCTGGCGCCCGACGAGTCGGTCGGGTCGGTCATCTCCCTTAATAAAGGAAGGGACAGCTGGAAGGATATGTGTCTGATGTCGCATTGCCGTCATCATATCATCGCGAACAGCAGTTTTAGCTGGTGGGGCGCCTGGCTCAACCGGAACCCGGACAAACAGGTCATCGCACCGGAAAAATGGTTTCGCACCAATGACCCGTTCTTCAACACCACCGACCTGTTGCCGGCGGGCTGGATAAAAAGGAACAATGAATAACCCGCTCGTCAGCGTGATCATGCCGGCGTACAACTGTGCCGCCTTTGTGCAAGAGGCAGTGGACAGTATCTGCGGTCAAAGCCTGACGGACTGGGAACTGATCATCCTTGACGACAAGTCCACGGACGACACCCTGCAGGTGCTGCGATCCATGCGGGACCCGCGCATCCGCATCGTCGAGAGCGAACGCAACGAAGGGCAGGCGCACCAGATGAATAAAGGGATCGCGCTTGCAACCGGTCAATACGTCGCTATCGCGCATTCCGACGATATCAATGCCCCGGACAGGCTGCAGCGGCAGGTGGCGCTCTTTGAAAGCAACGCGGCGCTGGGAGTCGTGGGCAGCTGGATCCGTTATATCGGCGACCGGAAGGGTATCGAAGAATATCCCGTCGGCTCCGACAACTGTTTTGTCATGATGATCGACGACAGCCCGTTCGCGCATCCCACCGTCATGTTCCGCAAGTCCCTGCTGGATAGCCTCGGGACCATCTATCGCCAGGACTTCGTGCCGGCAGAAGACTATGAACTCTGGGCCCGCCTGAGCACCCACACGAAATTCGATAATGTCCCGCTGCCGCTGGTGAATTACCGGGTCCACGCTTCGCAGATCAGCCAGCGGAAACAGACGGAACTGCAACACAAGATCAAAACGATAAAGGCTTTATTCCTCGATAAGAATTTTGGTTCGCTGACGGAACGGCAACGGGCAGCACTCGATGCATTGCTTTCGATAGAGCCGGGCTGCAGCCTGAACCCCGACTATGTCCGGGCGACGGAATGGCTGCCAAAGGAGCTGGGCCGGATCAGTCATACCGATCCCAAACGGTGGCGGCTCCGGCTGTCCCGGATGCTGTTCAAAGGTCTGACCATTACCTCCCGGTATCAGTGGGGTACGGGGTTGTTCTTTTTTCTACATTATCCCTATTTCGCTTTTAACCGGCGCCGGCATACCGCGCATATCGTGTATAGAAGTCTAAACCCTATAAAAGGACCGGCAAAATGAGATTGGCGTTTGTGACGACGATCGGCGCCCCCTGGGGCGGCAGCGAGGCGCTCTGGACGGCGACGGCAAAAGAAGCCCTGCGCCAGGGTCACGATGTCCTCGTGTCCATCTTTGACTGGCCTCAACAAGACCCCCGGATCGAAGAGTTGAAGGCAGCCGGCGCGACCTTCGAATACCGGCGGCGATTCTTCCCGGCGCTTCCGCAGCGATTGCGGAAGAAAGCGCTGAATAGCCTTCGCCCGCAAGGCAAGAAGGTGACTTACCACGATTATCTGACGGAATATCGTCCCGACCTGATCTACTTCAACCTGGCCGGCGGCGACGAATTGGTACGCAGCGACGACTGGCTGGTCTTTATCGAACAGACAAAGATCCCGTATGTCGTGGCCTATCATAGCCTTTCGGACAGACCGCAGTTCGATGCGGCCACCATCCGTAATTATTGGATGCAAATGGGGAAGGCGAAGGCGAATCTGTTTACGTCACGGCTGCAGCTGGACTTGCTGAAACATCAGATCGCCGCGGATATTCCCGCCGCATCGATCATCCATCATCCGCTAAATGTCGCGGGGGGCACACCCGGAACCCCCGCCACCGGAAACGCCCTTCCGGCATTTCCTGCTATGGACACCGTGCAATTCGCCATCATCGGCAGCCTGGTCTGCCGGTGGAAAGGACAGGACATCCTGCTGAAGCTGTTCTCCGAACCGCAATGGCAGCACCGGAAATGGGTGCTCAATATCTATGGCGACGGCGAAGACCGGTTCTACCTCGAGCAGCTGGCTGCCCGCTATGGGGTTACCCGCCGGGTGGTGTTCCATGGACATGCCAACGACCTGGCCAGGATTTGGGAAACCAATCATATCCTGCTGGTACCGTCGAGACAGGACTCAGGCCCCATCGTCTGTTATGAGGCGATGTATTTCGCGAGACCCGTCGTCGGTAGCTATATGGGCGTCATGCCGGAATTCATCCGTGACGGAGATACCGGGGTACTGGCAAAAGGCATTGGCGAACGGGATTTTGCCGAGGCGCTGGAAACCGCCTGGGATAACCGACAATACTGGGCCGCCTGGGGCGCCAACGGCAAAAGATGGCTGGACGCACAATATGACTTCAACGCGGTAAACACCCTGCTGGACCTGTTAAAAAAAGTTGCTCAATGACCGATCGCGCACCCACAGTCAGCGTCCTGATGACGTCCTACAACAGGGAGAAGTTTATTGCCGAGGCGATCGAGGCCGTCCTGGCGTCCACCTACACCGACTTCGAACTCATCATCTGTGACGACTGTTCGACGGATGGAACGCTTTCCATCGCCCGGTCCTTCGCCGAAAAGGACAACCGCATCCGGCTGGTCGTCAACGAGACCAATCTCCGCCAATTCCAGAACCGGAACAAAGCGGCCTCGCTGGCGCGGGGTGAATATGTCTACTATGCGGATTCGGATGATACGCTGATGCCGGATGGCCTGGCCCGGCTCGTCGCGGCCATGCAGTCCTTTCCCGAATCTTCTTTTGGAATGCAATACCGGGTCGGGGACAAAGTGACGATGATGCAGCCCAAAGAGGCGATCCACCATCATTTTTTCAAGAAGCCCTTCCTCACCATCGGCCCGGGCGGGACGATCATGCGCCGCGAATGGCTGCTGTCCATCGGTGGATACCCTACGGCCTATGAAGCCGTCGGGGACATGTACTTCAATCTCAAAGCCGCCTGTCATTCGCCGATCGTGCTTATTCCCTTCGAATTCATGGTCTATCGTACCCATGAAGGCCAGGAATTGAACAATCCGTATAGCTACCTGTACAACGGGTATAATTATCTGATCGACGCACTGGAGCAGTTGCCGCTGATGCTGACCAAAAAAGAGGCCGACTGGGTGCGTAAGAAGTGTAAACGGCGCTTTTTGGTAAATTTGACGGGATATTTCCTCCGCACCCGGAATTTGAGCAGGACGAGAGACCTGATAAAGCGAACCCATTTCGGGATGAAGGATGCCCTGCAGGCCGTATTTCACTGATCCCTATGTAAACCCCTACCGTACAAAACCCATGACACATCAACAACGTCTAAAGACACTGGATGGATTCCGGGCGCTGGCCATTATGGCGGTGATCCTCTACCATTTCTTCTCCCGCTGGATATTCGGTGAGAACAGCAGCCTCTATCCCTATGGCAACCGGTATGACCATTTCAAATATGGCTATGTTGGCGTACAGTTCTTTTTTATCATCAGCGGCTTCGTGATCTTTTATACCCTCGAAGGGACAGATGGGCTGAAGACCTTCTGGATCCGGCGGATGATCCGGCTGGTGCCCACGATGATCATCGCGTCACTGGTGACATTGGTGGTGTTAAGGCTCTTCGATTCAACGCCGCTTTTCCCCGCGAGCCATTCCATTGCCAATCTGCTTCCCTGCATCACGTTCCTGCCGCCCGCGGTCTTTGCCGCGCTGCTCCCCGGCTGGAACTTCGACTATATCAACGGGTCCTATTGGTCACTCTGGCCGGAGATCCAGTTCTATTTCCTGGCAAGCACCTTATATTATTTCGATAAGAGACATTTTCTGCGAAATTTTTCCATCGTCTCGCTGATCCTCATTTTTCTGTATTGGTTTGTCTCTCACGTACGGGTATCGGGAAGCATCCTGCATATCCACGTTTCACCGGCGACGGCAGATCTGGCCTATCGCTGGCTGACGGTCTATGTGAATCTCCCGGAATATCTTGTCTATTTTTCGGTGGGCGTCTTTTTTTATGTGGCCTTTAAATATCATTCCCTCGACCAAAAGCTGCCCCGGCCGGTCATCGCGGGGCTGGTCGTTTTCATACTGATCTTTTTGTATTTCGGAGTAACCTGGCAGAAATATATTATCTATGGCGTGGTGCTCCTGCTGTTCTTTAGCGTCATCTATTTCTCCCGTTTCGTCGCGTGGCTGGGATCGCCGTTCTTCGCGGAAATTGGCGTGGCCTCCTACGCTGTCTACCTGTTCCATGAGAATATCGGGGTGATGCTGATCCATGACTGGGCCGGCAATTCCGTGTTCGCCTTCCTGGTCCCGCTGCTGTTTATCGTCTTTATTTGTGTCCTGTGTATCATCTATACCCATACGCTTGAAAAGCGCATCTCCGAAGGACTGAAAAGGTTCCTTTTGGGGAAAGGACGGCGGGCGCCGCTTCAACCGGTGCCCGGGGATGTAAAGACCTCATAGCTATGAGCACAAAAAGACCGCTGGTATCCGTCTGCATGCCCGCGTATAACGCGGCGAAATACATCGATCAAACCCTTGAATCGATCCTAAACCAGACATACGAAGAGATAGAGATAATCATTGTAAACGACGGTTCGAAGGATGATACGGCCCGAGTGCTCGAGAAATACGCTGACCGCGGGAATATCCAGGTGCTGCATACGGAGAACCGCGGGCAATGTGCAGCCGCGAATACAGCTTTCCGGCATTCCCATGGCGAGTATATCAAGTTCTTCGATGCCGACGATGTGATGAACCCCACGCATATCGAGGCCCAGATGACAAGAGTGCTCGAACGTCCCGGTTGCATCGCCTCCTGCCAGGTGCAGCGCTTCTATAACGACGATCTTTCGGCTCCGGTCTACGAACCGCTGGCCAACTGGAAGGACCTGCCGCCCCTTCAATGGCTTATCATCGACCATGGCAAGGGGCTGAGCATGATGGGGGCCTGTATGTTCATGATCCACCGGAGCTTTCTGGAGCAGTCGGGGCTTTGGAACGAATCGCTCTCGCTGCTGAACGACTATGAATTCTCACCCCGCTTTCTGCTGCTGGCCAAAGAGGTCCTGTATACACCCGACGCGGTCTTGTATTATCGCAGCGGTCTAAGCAATAGTCTCTCGCGCGGAATAGGGCGGGCAAGACTCGTCTCCGCCTATACCGCGCTGGAGTTGACGGAGAGCAGGCTGCTGAAGATAGCCGATTCCGATGCGGTAAGGTCGGCGCTTGCACAGAGCTGGCATGCCTGGTTGTCCCAGTTCTACCTCGACGAGATGGACCTGTACCGAAAGGCCGCAAAGCACCTGCGGGAGCTCGGTAAATACCCCGACCTGTATTTTCAACAACGGGCAAGCCGGATCCGGAAGATGTTGGGGTGGAAGAACCACAAGCGGATAACCCGCATCCTGAACAGAATAAAGAAGCGCTTTTCCCGATGAACCCTGCGACAAAGGAAGTCCTGCTGCTGACCAGTACCAATCTCGCCTGCAATCCGCGTTGTCTCAAGGAGCTGAGAATGCTGAGAGAGAAAGGGCATCGGGTCACGCTGGCGGCCTTCGAGCTGCACAACTGGACCACGGACAAAGAAAAGATGCTGCGGGAAGAGCTTGCGGGCGTTGAATTTCATTACCTGGATGCGGGCCGGCATCCGCTGATGCCCTGGCTGAAGGCGACGGTCATGGAGCAGGTGAGCCGCCGGCTGTCATCCCTGGCGCCGTCGGATCTGTGGCTGGCGGCCATGAGCATCAACAAGCGAAGCTGGATGCTGCTGCAATGGGTAAAGCAACATCGAAAGAAGTACGATCTGATCATTGCGCACAATCCACCGGCTTTTTACGCGGCGGACTGGCTGGCGAATGCCACCGGTTCGCCTTTTGCGATCGATATCGAGGATTATCATCCCGGCGAAGGTAGCGGGCCCTTTCAGTCCCGCTGCGCGACCCTGTTGATGCGCCGGCTGCTGCCAAAGGCGGCGTATGTCAGTTTTGCTTCGCCGCTCATCAAAGAATATTCCCAGCGGCTGGTGAACCCCGGGCGGACCGATCATTGGGTCGTGGTGAACAACACGTTCTCCAGGACGGAGTTCGCCGCGCCGGCGCCGGTGGATGCCGCGGAGCCGGTACGACTCATCTGGTTCTCCCAATACATCAACTATGGTCGTGGCCTGGAACAGATGCTGCCGGTGCTCGACGAGTTCCGCGACCGGGTCCGGCTGACCCTCGTGGGATCCGGCAGGGAGCCCTTCGTCAGTAAAGAGACAGCCGGGCGGGAGTATGTCCGGGTGCTCGATGCGATGCCGCAGGCGGTAGTGCATCGGAGTCTGAGCAACTATGACGTCGGGTTGGCGATCGAAGACGGCAGCGCCGACATCAACAAGGATATTTGCATCTCCAATAAGATCTGGAGTTATCTGCTCTCGGGTCTGTACATCGTCTCGAGCGATACGAAGGGTCAGCTGCGCTTCATGGAAGAACACCCGGGCAACGGAGTGTGCTCTTCCCTGCGGGCCGATGATCTGCGGAAGGCTATCGTTCATCTGCTCGATCATACTGCGGCTATCCGCGAGGGTCGCGCCGGGAGGTACGATCAGGGGGCTTCCGCTGCCTGGGAGAATGAATCGGCCATCCTTGCGGCCCAATGGAAACCAATTCTCGGCTGAGGCTTCAACGCATGAAAAAGATATTGATCATCTCACCCCATTTTCCGCCGTCCAATCTCGCGGCCGTACACCGGAGCCGGCTGTTCGCGCAGCATCTTCCCGAATTTGGGTGGCAGCCGGTGATCCTGATGGTGGACGAACAATTTTACGAGGAATCACTGGACTATAACCTGTGTAAACTGCTGCCGGAAGACCTGCGCGTCGAACGGACGAAGGCTTTTCGGGTGACCCGCCCCCGCCTGATCGGCGACATTGGGTTGCGGTCCTTCTTCTTTTTGTACCGGCGGGCGAAGCAGCTGATCCGGAAAGAAAAGATCGACTTCCTCTATATTCCCATCCCGTCCTTCTATGTTGCGCTGCTGGGGCGCTGGCTGCATGCGAGCACCGGGGTGCCGTATGGCATCGACTATATCGATCCCTGGGTGCATACGTTCCCCGGGTCGAACAAACGTTTTTCCCGTCACTGGTGGAGTACCCGGCTGGCGCGGACGCTCGAGCCGATAGCCGTGCGCAATGCCTCGCTTGTCACGGGCGTCGCCGAGGGCTATTACAAAGGTGTTATCGAACGCAATCCCCGCCTTTCCCGCGGCGCCGTATTCGGCGCCATGCCCTATGGCGGTGAGGCCCTGGACCATGAGAAGGTGAAGGAACTCGGGCTGCGACCCTATCTCTTTACCCGCAAACCCGGGAAGCTCGCTCTAGTATACGCGGGCGCGATGCTGCCGAAGGCCTATGGCCCGCTGGAAGCCATGCTGGGTGTGATCAGGGCTAACGAAGCCGCCTTCGCGGATGTGGAATTCCATTTCATCGGGACGGGAAGGGCCACCAATGACCCCCATAGTTACAATATCAAGCCGCTGGCGGAGAAATATGGGCTTTGGGAGAAGACGATCTTCGAATATCCTGCCCGCATTCCTTACCTCGACGTCCTGATCCATCTCGAAGCCGCCGACGGCATCTTTGTACTGGGCAGCACGGAACCCCATTATACTCCGTCAAAAGTTTTCCAGGGCATCCTTTCACATAAACCGGTGCTGGCGATGCTGCATGAGGAAAGTACGGCCAGAAAGGTGGTCGGTTCCTCGCGCGCCGGCGTCGTTCTGGCCTTCAACGCCGAAGACTACCCCCGGCGCATTGCCGAAGGCTTCCTGCCAACGTTCGGGTTGTATCGCGATTTTCTCGCCGGCTACGATTACAATAATGTCGACCAGGCACAATTCGCGGAATACAGCGCGCGCAACGTGACGGCAAAACTGGCCTCCTTACTCGATCAAATCATTCCATGAAGCTGGCCATCGTAACGACCCACCCCATCCAATATAATGCACCGTGGTTTCGCCTGCTGGCCGCAACCGGAGAAGTAAAGCCGCGGGTCTTTTATACCTGGTCGCAATCCAGCGAAGGCGCGAAATACGATCCCGACTTCGGTAGAAAGATCGAATGGGATATCCCGCTGCTCGAGGGGTATGAATACCAGTTCGTGACCAATGTGGCAAAGGACCCGGGGACCCATCATTTCAAAGGGATCATCAACCCCACGCTCGTCAATGAAATTATGGATTGGGAGCCCGATGCCATCCTCGTCTTTGGCTGGAGTTTCAGAAGCCACCTGCAATGTCTTCGGTTCTTTCATGGAAAGATCCCCGTTCTTTTCCGGGGCGACTCCACCTTGCTCGATGAAGTGCCCGGCTGGCGGACCAGGTTGCGGCGCATTTTCCTGAAGTGGGTGTACCGGAATGTAGACTATGCCTTATATACCGGTGTCAATAACCGGGACTATTTTTCGATCCATGGATTGACGCCGGATCAACTGATCTTCGCCCCGCATGCGATCGACAACGATCGGTTCGGCGGCGACGAGCCGCGTTATGCTGCCGGGGCGCTGGCGTGGAGAAGAGAGCTGGGGGTCGATGACAATGATCTTGCCCTGCTTTTTGCCGGCAAGCTCGAATCCAAAAAGGATCCCTTCTTCCTGCTGGAGCTGGCAAAGGCTATCGACGATCCCCGGCTGAAGTTCCTTTTCGTGGGAAACGGGAATCTCGAGGCCGGCCTGCGGTCGGCTGCCGCTGCCGATCCCCGCTTCCGGTTCCTGGATTTTCAGAACCAGCAAAAAATGCCCTTGGTCTACCGGCTCGGGGACCTGTTCATTCTTCCCTCCCGCGGTCCCGGGGAGACCTGGGGTTTGGCCGTGAACGAAGCAATGGCCTGTGGCCGGCCCGTCCTTGTTTCGTCAAAGGCCGGATGCGCGGCAGATCTCGTCAGGCCGGGCGGGAACGGGCTGATCATCGACGCGGCGGATCCAGCGGCCGCCATCCAATTCGTGAAAGAGGCATTGGCGGATCGTACTCTGCTGGCCGCCATGGGCGAGGACTCCCGGCGGATGGTTCAAAAATATTCTTTCGACGTCATCGTCGGGGCGATACTACAGGTCGGTACAAAGATCCGGACAGCTTCCCCCGTCAAATCGTAAATTTGCTGTGAAATTATTCATCGGATAAAATGGCTGGTACCCTCATTACACCTGCAAGGCGGATAACTGTTGCACCGGCGATGCTGGCCACGTATGTCGTGTTTACGCTGAGCACGATCGTGTTCAGCAACGGGATCTATATCTCCGCCTGCCTGGCCGCTGTCGGGCTGATCGTCGCCCTGCTGTGGAAGGACTGCCAGCCGGCCGTGCTCCTCTTTTCAATGGTGATGCAATGGGTGCAGGTCGTCGCCTTCCCCCTGTGGATGAACAGTGAGGACCGCGATATCAATTGGGTTAGCGCCCACGGAGGGATCGCCACCCTGGTGGGCTGTCTTGGCCTCGTCATCATGGCGGCCACGATGAAGCGGGGGATCAAAAACATCAAATTGCCCAGCAGGGAGGAGTTCGAAAGACAGGCACAGCTGATCAACGAACGAAAGCTGCTCGTTCTGTATCTTTTTTCCACGCTCTTCCTGGGCAGTATCGGGCTGGCCTTACAGGGCAACGCCGGATTCGATCAGATCCTGATGACCATGGCCAACTTCAAATGGGTCTTCTTTTTGGTGTATGGCTATGTGGCCTGGATCAACAAGAAGAACCGGACGATCCTCGCGCTCATCGTGGTCTTCGAATTCGCCTCGGGGCTGTATTCCTATTTCTCCAGCTTCAAGGAGGTGATCTTCTTTACGATCCTCATCGCCCTGACCTTTGTGCGGAAGGTGACGTTCAAGCAGGTATTCTATGGCTTTTTGACGGGCGCGGCCCTTTTCTTTATCCTGCTGACCTGGACGGCTATCAAAGGGGACTACCGGAAATTCCTGAACCAGGGCAAGAAAGCGCAGGTTGTGGAGGTTTCGCGCTCGGACGCTTTTTCCAAGATCGGGGAGAAACTAGGGACTCTCTCCTGGGATGATTATCAGAGAGTGACCGGGGCCTTCCTCTACCGGGCGCAATACGTCTTTCACCTCGGCAAGACGATGGACCGGGTGCCGGCGATCATGCCGCATGAATATGGCGCGGTGTGGTGGGACAATGTCTCGTACGTGCTGATGCCGCGGCTTTTCTGGCCGGACAAGCCCATCTACCAGGCGACGATCAAGGCAGTAAAATATACGGGGATCAACTATGCCGGCTACGCCCAGGGAGCCTCGTTCAGCCTTGGCTATTTCGCGGATTCCTATATCGATTTCGGCTATTTCGGCATGTATCTCCCCCTGATCCTGCTTGCGCTGTACGCCGTGTTTATTTACAGGAAGCTGTTTGCATTCAAGAAGATCAACCTACTATTCCGGTTTGCCACGGTCAATACCGTGCTGCTCAATATGGACACTTTCGAGGCCGACGGCCTCTTTGTATTTGGCCGGCTCACGTTGCTTTTCATCGTATTCTGGCTCCTGTCCAAATATGGGCTTGGCCCCATCCAGAAATGGCTCTATAAACCCGATACTTACAAGAAGAAATGGATCTGAGACAAACGAAGGTTCTCCTGTTATTCCGGCAGCCGGGCCGTTTTTTCAGCATCGAAAGGATCTTCCGGCAGCTGTTGCCGGCCTTGCGGCAACGGGCGGAGGTGATGGAATGGGAAGCCCCTACTTCGGCTTTTAGTCCTTTGCCCGTGTGGAAAAATCTCCGTTCCGTGAAGAAGAACCGCGCAGACGTGTATCATATCACGGGCGATATCCATTATATCGTCCTGGGTCTCCCCGGTCGCAGGACCCTGCTGACCATTCATGACTGTGTGTTCCTTTACAGCACTACCGGAGTCAAGCGCCGCGTTCTGAAATGGTTGTTCCTGGACCTGCCGGTCCGGCGGTGCGGAATGATCACAACGATCTCCGAGGCGACAAAAAAAGATATTCTGCAAAATACGAACTGTTCCCCGGAGAAGATCCGGGTCATCCCGAACCCCGTTTCCGATACGTTGTACGATTCGCCGCTGGTCTTTAACGAGGCGTCACCGCTCCTGCTCTTTGTTGGCTTCACGCCGAACAAGAACCTGCTGCGGGTGGCGGAGGCGCTGGAAGGGATCGATTGCCGCCTCGAGGTAATCGGTAAGCTCTCGGCCGAACAGGAGGCTGCGCTGACGACGCGGGGGATCCGGTATTCCCAGCGGTCGGGGCTCACCGACCAGGAAATGGCCGATGCCTATGCCGCGGCGGATATCGTTCTTTTCCCGTCGACCTTCGAGGGCTTCGGGTTGCCGATCGTCGAAGGTCAGCGGTCCGGCCGTCCCGTGATCACGAGCGATGTGGAACCGATGCGGTCTACGGCCGGTGGCGGCGCCTGTCTCGTGGATCCGCTGGATGTGGCTTCTATCCGGGCCGGGGTGTTACGGGTCATCAATGACGCCGCATACCGGGAGGAACTGATCCGGGCGGGAGCCGGCAATATCCGGAGGTTCTCGGTCGAGACGATCGCCAACCAGTATGTCGAGTGTTATCAAAAACTAGCATCCCATTAACCTATGTGCGGCATAGCAGGAATATTTTATTTTAATGACCGGCCGGTCGAAGGCGGGATCATCAACAAGATGACCGACGCGCTGGCGCATCGGGGTCCCGACGCCGATCAATTCTGGTCGGAAGGCGGGGTGGCCCTCGGACACCGGCGGCTCTCGATCATCGATCTCTCCACGGCGGCCAACCAGCCTTTCTTTGACGCCTCCGGCAGGTATGTCATGGTGTTCAACGGCGAGATGTACAATTACCAGGAGGTCAGGGACAAGATCCCCGACTATCCTTTTCACACCACCAGCGACACGGAAGTACTGATCGCCGCTTATGCGAAATGGGGGGCGGAGGGTCTCCAACATTTCCGCGGGATGTTCGCACTCGCCATTTGGGACCGGGAGAAGAAAGAGCTCTTCCTCGCACGGGACCGGATGGGGGTGAAGCCGTTGTATTATTATTACGACAAAGATCGCGGAATGCTGCTCTTTGCTTCCGAGATGCGCGGCATTCTCGCCACGGGTCTCGTGAGACCCGAGCTGAATCGGGCTGCGCTGGTCGACTACTTCAGTTATCAGTCGATGACTGTTTGCCCGCTGAAGGGCTTTGACCAGTTGGGGGCCGGGTGTTGGATGCGGGTGGATGGCAGGGGGCAGTCGACCACGCGGCGATACTGGGATGTAACGGCGGCGAAGATGGATGTGGACCCGGGTGATCTCCCCGCGATCCAGCGGCGGATCCGCGAACTCACACTTCAGTCCGTGAAACGCCGGCTCGTGGCCGATGTGCCCGTGGGCGCCTTTCTTTCCGGGGGTATCGACAGTAGCGCCGTGGTCGGACTCATGGCGGAGGCGGGGGACTCGCGACCCAATACCTTTACGGTGGCTTTTGAAGAAAAGGAATACGATGAGTCTCCCTATGCGGAGCTGATCGCGAAAAAATTCAACACGACCCATACCAATATCCTGCTGAAGCCGACGGTCTTCCTCGATGAGCTGACCAATGCGCTTACCGCGATGGATACGCCGAGTGGGGACGGGGTCAATAGTTATGTCGTCTCCAAGGCGATCCGCAAGGGAGGCATGACGGTGGCGCTTTCCGGTACGGGCGGGGATGAACTCTTTGCAGGGTATCCCTTCTTCGATCAATATTTGCAGCTGCAGCAAAAGCGGCCGTTGTACCGGTTGCCGCAGGGGCTGCGCCGGCTGATGGCCCGGGTCGCGTTTGGTTCCGGCGACGGGCGGAAGGGAAGGATGCGGCAGCTGCTGGGATTGCCTTCGCCGGATATTTACAACTCCTATCCCATCTTCCGCCAGCTGCTTTCGCCGCGGCAACTTCGGGAAATGACCGATCTCCCCGGGACAGGCGCGATGACGGGGTCGATCACGGCCATCGGCCAGGAGCTGGTCCGGCGCAAAAAGGGGCTGATGGCGCTTCCGTTGCTGAGCCAGGTCTCCGCCGCCGAATACCTGGGTTATACACAGCATACGCTGCTGAAGGATATGGATCAGATGAGTATGGCGGTCTCGCTGGAAGTGCGGGAACCCTTCTTCGATCATGATCTGGTGGAATTCGTCTTAGCCATCCCCGATCGGTGGAAGAAACCCACCTACCCCAAGAGTCTCCTGGTAGAGTCGTTGAAGCCGCTGCTGCCCGACGAGATCGTGCACCGGCCGAAAAAAGGATTTCTATTCCCCTGGGAATTGTGGATGCGCAACGAGCTGCGTTCCTTCTGCGAGGGGTATATAAAGAATATTGCACAGCGCCCCTTTGTCAATGGAGCGGCATTGAATGATTGCTGGAAGCGGTTTCTGGCGGGAGATGAGACGATCCGCTGGGGGGAGCTCTGGCTTTTCGTGGTGCTTGAATATTGGTTGGAAAAAAATGGAATAGGATGATGAAAATGCGACGACAGATCGTTTTTGTACTGATCGGGCTCGCGCTTGCCGGCGCCTGTTTCGCACAGGAAGAGTTCAACGGACCTTACAAAGGCTGGGCCAATGTGCGGAAGGGCTTCGGCGCAAAGGGCAATGGGAAGGATGATGACACAAAGGCCCTGCAGAATGCGATCGACCAGCTTAGCGTGCCCCCCAAGAACTTCGGGATGGGCGCCGGAGCCTATACGGTCGTCTATCTGCCGGCGGGTACGTATTGCATTTCCGCGCCGCTGAAGTTGCAGGGGAAGATAGGGGTGAGCATTATCGGCGAGGATCCCGCCAATACGATCATCAAGTGGATAGGCAAAGACAGTGGGAGCATGTTCCTCGGTGACGGCTCGGCGTACTACCGGGTCAGCCGGTTCACGTGGGACGCCAATGGAAGAAAAGGAATGGAGGGGATCGGCATCCACTGGAAGACAAAATGGAATAATGAGCAAAGCCAGAGTTTTGCGACGCTGAATATCGAAATTTCCGACAACTGGTTCGTCGGGGGATTCTACCTGGGTATGAGCGGCGGCAGCGCGCCGCCGACGGGTACCGGCAATAATGACTCGGAGATCGCGATCCGCCGCTGCCGGTTCCGCAACTGCTTTATCGCAATCGGGATCGGTGGCTTTAACGCCCTCGACTATTGGGTTTGGGACTGCCGGTTCCTGCAATGTACCTATGGACTATTTTGCTCTAATGGGAATTACCATCTTTACCGGAGTTATTTTTCCGGATCGACCGTGGCGGATGTCCATAATAACAATGGGTATTACAATTCTATCCGCAGTTGCTATTCCGTCAATGCCTATGATTTCTCCGCGGACGAAGGCCGCAGCTCCAACCCGTTCAAGCGGGTGTTCCAGGATGATACCGTGGTCGCCCTGCGGCATGTCGGCGTCTGGAATTTCCATCTCGGGAAGACAACCCTGCTGAACAATCAATTCTCCGCCGCTCCCGATCCGACGGTCGGCTTCAATGTATACAACAGCAGCTGGGCGCCGGGCACCTATGAGGCCCTTTCGCTGTACAACAGCTATGGATATGCCAATGCCATCCGGCTCGACCCGAGTCCCAATAAGCTCTATTCGGTCGGCGACCGGGTCGTTCCGCATCCGAAGGTGGATACCCTGCCCTTTCTCGCCCGGATGGATCCTACTCCGCCGCATGTGACCCGCCGCATCTTCGAGATCCCGCGCGGGGCGAATGGCGCCTTTATCCAGTCGGTGCTGGATTCCGCGGCGGCGCTGAAGGGGCAGCGCCCGGTGGTGCATTTTCAGATGGGAAGCTATTATCTCGGGCAGACCCTGAAGATCGCGGCCGGGTCGGACATGCAGCTCCTCGGCGACGGCTGGGTCTACAGCACCATGATCAAGCAGGGTAATGCCGGCGCCTTTTTGCGGGCGCCCCTGCTGGAGGTCGCGGGGCCGAGCTATATCACCATCAAGGATCTGAATTTTGGCGACGAACAGAGCAAGGGGCAGTATGCCGCGATTGCCTTTAAAAATATCGATCAGCCGCAGGCGCAGCTGCATCTCGATCAGATCTACTCCCCCTGGGCCGACACCTCCCTGTTCGTGCGGAATCTGAACTATCTGTATGTCGAAAAGGATAACTCGTTCTTCACCGATGGGAATTACATCTCCGGCGGGGATCTTGTTCGCCAGGGCCGCGGTACCGCCCGGGTATGTTGTTTCGGCGGCCAGTTCGCGCGGCTATTTGTAGAGAACAACGCGACCTTCGTAGCGAAGGATTGCTGGTGGGAAGGCCCGGCAAGGATGCCGCTGAACCTGAGCGGCTGGGGAACGATCAGCCTCGACGGCTCGATGCTCGCGCCCAACAAAGTGGATAGCCAGACTACGGTGAATATCGGCTCCTTCAAGGGCTCGATCAGCCTGATGAATATGTATCTGCAGGGTGCGCTGCAGGCCCGGGCCGACAATCCGCAACTGAACCTGCTCCTGTGGAATATCAACTTCTATTACAAGATGGACCCCTTGTCCTTTGTCAGTAAGAACGCCAGCTTCAAAGGAGCCTTTCTCGGCCTTAACGCGCAGTGTTTCCGGAATGGGGACAATGCCTGCCAGTTTACCTCCACCATCGACGACCGGCTGCAGAACGTCCCGGATGTGAATCGCTTTCTCGATACGGAAACGTTGGCGAACCGGCAGAGCCGGCCGGTACCGTATACGAAGCTGCCTGCCGGCGTCAGCAATATCTATCTTTCCCGGGTGAGTATGGGGTCGGTGAACCGGGCTATTTGTATCGATCAGGAGATGCGGTAGCATCTCGTTCCAGACATTAGATTTATGAAGAAAAAGATCCTGGTGCTAGTCGATTGGTTCGTTCCCGGCTATAAGGCCGGCGGGCCTATTCAGTCCACCGCGAACTTCGTATTCGCGATGAAAGACGAATATTCAGTCTATGTGTTGACGACGGACACCGACCATGGCGAGACGGCTCCCCTCGAAGGGATCACCGCCGGCCGCTGGACCAATGATCTGCATCCGGATATCCATGTATTTTATCTTCCGAAGGTCGGGCTTTCCGCCGCACAGGTAAAGGCGCAGATGGATGCGGTGGGGGCCGACTATGTCTATCTGAATCATTTGTTCTCACCCTTGTTTGTCGTTTACCCGCTCTGGCTGAAGTTTCGCGGTCAGCTGAAAGGCAAGGTCGTGGTTTGTCCGCGCGGCGCGCTTTACGAGAGTGCATTGTCGGTGAAGCGCTGGAAGAAAACCCCGTTTCTCTGGCTTTTCCGCCGGATGAGCCTGCACAAGCGGGTGCTTTTTCATGCGACGAATCAGCGGGAGAAAGAGGCCATCCTGCAGCATTTCCCGGGGTCTGCTATTTTGATCGCGGACAATCTGCCCAATATGCGGCAACCCGCTTTTACGAGTATTGCCAAAGCGGCGGGAGTGCTGAAGATGATCTTTATCGCGCGGATCGTGCCGATCAAGAATCTGCTGTTCCTGCTGAATGCGATGGAGAAGGAGAGCGGCGCCCGCCTCGAGCTGACCGTCATCGGTCCGGTGGAGAACAAGGCATATTGGAGCGAGTGTGAGCAGAAGATGGCCGTGCTGCCCGCGAATTGCTCCGTGCAGTACCTCGGGCCGAAGCGAAATGACGAATTGATGCCGATCTTGCAACAGCATCATCTTTTTGCGCTGCCTACCACCGGGGAGAATTTCGGACATTCCATCTTCGAAGCGTTTTTGGCCGGTCGTCCCGTCTTGATCAGTGACCAGACTCCCTGGCTGGGGTTGGCTGATCGGAAGGCGGGGTGGGATCTGTCGTTGACTTCCGTCGAAGGGTTTACCCGGGCGATCGGGCTGGCGGCGGGCTGGGACCAGGCCGGTTTTGACCAGTGGGCGCGGGGAGCGTGGGAGCTTGCCGAAAAGTTTATCAAAAATCCGGAACTTCACGACCAATATCTCCAGCTTTTTGCATGAGTACGACTCAACTAAAGAAAGTTAATAATGCAGCCTACCGGACGACTATCGCCATCGGCGCCGGTCGGCTGAAGCAGGTGGCCTGGTATTTTACGAACCTGTTGTTCTTTGTCAATCCCTTTAATGTTTGGTCAGGTTTGAAGGTAAGGCTGTTGAAGGCTTTTGGGGCGCGGCTCGGGGTTGGGGTGGTGATCAAGCCGGCGGTCAATATCAAGTATCCCTGGAAATTGCAGGTGGGGGATCATAGCTGGATCGGTGAGGATGTCTGGATCGATAATTTGTCGGATGTGGTCATCGGCAGCCATGTGACGCTTTCGCAAGGGTGTTTGCTCCTGACGGGCAGCCATGATGCCGCCCGGGAGACCTTTGATTTTCTTTCCAGTCCGATCGTTCTTGAAGACGGGGTGTGGATCGGCGCGAAGGCTGTCGTTGCCGGCGGGAGCCGGTGCGGGACGCATAGTATTTTGGGCATCAATTCGGTCGCCGAGGGCGACCTCGAGGCGTATACCATCTATAAGGGGAATCCCGCGATCCCCGTGCTTCGGAGGACAATTAATTAACGGTCCTATATTTGTACCTTGGGTTCGAATTTTGCGTTAAAAGGCGGACATGCTAAATAATCGTATAGCAATCAATCATCGGATCATCCGCGAGGCGCTGCGCATCCGGAAGGTGGAGGAGAAGTTCCTGGAACTGTTCTCCCAGGGGAAGCTCAACGGCACTGTGCATACCTGTGTCGGCCAGGAGTTCTCCGCCCTTGCGTTTGCCGGACAGTTGAAGAAGAAGGATTTTGTCTTTTCCAATCACCGTTGTCACGGTCATTATATTGCCTTTACCGGGGATACCCGGGGGTTGCTGGCGGAATTGCTGGGCAAGCGGTCGGGCACCTGCGGGGGCATCGGCAGCAGCCAGCATCTTTGTCATAATAATTTCTATTCCAATGGGATACAAGGCGGGATCGTGCCGGTGTCGGCGGGTTATGCGCTGGGGAACAAGCTGAAGGGCAATGGGGCGATAGGTGTGGTATTCATCGGTGACGGCACCCTGGGTGAGGGGACCTTGTATGAGACGATGAACATTATCAGCAAATGGGAGATCCCCCTGCTGATCGTTTGCGAGAATAATTTCTACGCCCAGTCCACGCCGCAGTCCGTCAATCTGGCCGGGGATATCCAGGCCCGGGCGGCGGCCTTTGGTATTCGTACCCAGAAGGGGAACACCTGGGCGCCGGAAGAGCTGATGATCAAGGCCCAGGAAGCCATCGATTATGTCCGCGATTCCGCAAAGCCGTGTTTCTTCCTTGTCGAGACCTACCGGCTGAATGCCCATTCCAAGGGGGATGACGACCGTGATCCAGCCGAAGTAGAGGCGCACCGGGAGAAGGATTTTCTACAGGTTTTTCGTGGGGAGTCACCTGCGTATTATCAGAATTACAGTGATGCCCTCGATGAAGAGATCAATGGACTGGTGGATGAGATCCTGACGGAGGGCGACCTCGGCGCAGATGAATACTATGACTTCCAGCCTGCGACGACGAACGAGCAATGGCAGGCACTCGAGCCCATCAACAAGCGCCAGGTAGAACTGCTCAACGCCTTTTTCCGCGACGCGATCGTGGCCGATGACCGGGCCGTCTTCTTAGGCGAAGACATTCTCTCGCCCTATGGCGGCGCCTTTAAAGTGACCAAGGAATTATCGTTCCTGCGGCCCGACCGGGTGTTCTCCACGCCCATCTCCGAGTCAGCGATCACCGGCATCTCGAATGGGCTTGCACTCAACGGGTTCAAACCTTATATGGAGATCATGTTCGGGGACTTTATGACGCTGGCCTTTGATCAGATAGTCAACCATGCCTCGAAGTTCCATCATATGTTCAACAAGAAGGTGAGTTGTCCCGTCGTCATCCGGACGCCGATGGGCGGACGGAGGGGATATGGGCCTACGCACTCCCAGACGCTGGACAAATTCCTGGTGGGGATCGACAATGTGCGGACGGTGGCATTGAATACGTTCTTTGATCCGGCCGTGTTGTATCGCTCCATCAGTGTGGAGGAGCATCCGGTTATTGTCATCGAGAACAAGACGGACTACGGAAAGAAGATCGCGCAGCACTCACTGCGCAATTTTGTTGCCGAGCGGAATAACGATGCCTACCCGGTCGTACGCATCCGGCCCGCGGTGTCCGCGCCCACGCTGACGATCGTCGCCTATGGCGGGATGGCCGAGCTGGTAGCGGGAATGCTTGAGTCCATCTTTCTGGAGACGGATCACAAGCCCGAGCTGATCGTGCCATCGTTAATCTCGCATTTGCCGGTGGACCTGGTTGTAGCGTCGGTGAGTGAGACGGGCCGGTTGTTGGTTGTGGAAGAAGGTTCGGGTTTTGCGGGGATCGGCAGTGAACTGATCGCGGCCGTGCTCGAGCAGTTCGCCGCAGGGGTAGGGGCGTCAGCGGCAGGGGTGGGGATGCCTGGGGCGGCGATTATTCCGTTTGCCGCCCGGCGGGTTTCGGCGCATCCTGTGCCGATCCCTTCGGTAAAATCGTTGGAAAATGCGGTCCTGCCCGATAAGGGGCGGATCATTGCTGAGATAAAAGCATATCTGTCTTAATGGCCTTATTAAAAGAGATACAGGTGCCGCTGCTCGCGGTGAATGACACTACGCTGACGGTGGTGGAGTTGCCGTTTGCTTCCGGGGCTGCGGTGAAGAAGGGCGATGTGATCCTGGTGCTGGAGACCTCGAAGACGAGTTATGATGTGGAGGCGGATGTGGATGGGTTTATTCAGTATGTGTGTGAGGCGGATAAGGATTATGAAGTGAATGAGGTGATCGCGCGAATCTATAGTGAGGCGGCGGAGGCGGCGGCTCCTGTCGCGGGGACATCACGCCCCGCTGTCAAGCCCACTACCGCATCGGCCAGTGGCACATCCGCCAACGGCTATGAACGCAATGTCGCTCCGGCTGCCCGCACAGCCCAACCCCGTCGCCAGCCGGCGCCCACGGCGCATTGGGGAGGGGAGACTCTTTTCTCGTATGAGGCCGAACGCCTGATCGAGGCCGCAGGCCTCTCCCGCCAGACATTTGCCGGGCGGGACCTGGTCACAGTGGCGGACGTACAAGAATATTTGTCGCCTGCGGCGCCGGTGAATCCGGCGGTTGCGGGAAAGGCTTCGGCTGGTGCGACTGCGGCGAAGGCAGCAACCTCGCCAAAGCCCGCAGTGTTGCCGGTCGATCCGGCAAAAGCGATAGTCGAAAAATTAGCCTCGGCTAAGCGGCGCGAGATCGAATATCTCAGCGAGATCCAGTCGACGGGATTGACGAGCACGTTGAATACGAATATCGAGACGGAGGGCCTTTTCCGCCAACTCAATAAAGGCCTTAGCTATTTGAAAGATTCGCTCCTGCCCGTCATCTTGTACGAGTCCGCGCGTCTGCTCGCCGACTACCCCTTGTTAAACGCGTACTTCACGGGTGAAGCGGTTGCGGTATATAAAGAGGTGAACCCCGGATTTGCCATCGATATCGACAAGGGATTGAAGGTGCTGAAGCTTGAAGGCGCCGGGACAAAAAGCCTGCGGGATCTCGAGGCGGAGATCCTGAAACTTTCCGGCGCGTATCTCGACGATACCCTGACGGTAGAGCAACTGACGGATATCACGTTTACCATCACCGATCTGTCCGCCGAAGGCGTGGCCTTTTTCCGGCCGCTGATCAACAAGATGAACAGCGCGATCCTCGGCGTATCGGCGATCGATGAGAAGCTGCAGCGTTGTACGTTGAGTCTGAGCTTCGACCATCGCGTGACCGAGGGGAAGTATGTTGCCGGTTTTCTGCGCGAATTGAAAGAAAGGATCGAATCCTATAAGGGCGATGCCGGCGGAATGTATGCCGACATCAGCTGTTTTAAATGTTATAAGACATTGAAGGAAGATCTGGGTGGAACGGGTTTTGTCAAGTGTGTGACCCCCGAAGGAAGAGAGGCGTATGTCTGCCAGTCCTGTTTAAAGGGATTTTAAGTATGGAAGAAAAGGTAAAGGAAATAGTAGCCGCATTTATACGTGTTGCGCCCGGGGAGATCGGGCACGCAACGCCTATTGACCGGCGCGCCGTCAAGAGCTCGATCATGCTGCACCGGATGTATGCGAAGATGGCGGAGGAAGGTTTCGCTGTCGCTGACTACGCATCGATAAAGGTATTCGGCGATCTTTTTACCACATCGCCTGTGCCGCAGGCGCAGGCTCCTGTGCGGGAGTACGCCAATGCGCAGGCGCCCTCCGGCGAAGCCGAACCCATCGCAATGGGCATCGACATCGAATCCGTCGAGGCCATGCCGAAGGCAGCGGACTTCCGCCGGGAAGAGTTCTATAAAATGAATTTCACGCCCCGCGAGATCGCGTACTGTATCCTGCAGCCGGACCCCTACTCTTCCTTTGCCGGGCTATTTGCCGCAAAAGAGGCGCTGGTAAAGGCCGACGGATCCATCCGGGAGAAGGCGTTTAACCAGATAGGGATCGGACATTCGGAGGAAGGCAAACCTTTGTATCCCGGATTCACCCTTTCGATCGCTCATGCCAATGGAACGGCAGTGGCGGTGGCAGCCCGGGGCGGCGGCAATATTTTTGCGGCTCCGACCCTCACCGTGCCGGCCGCGGTAGAAGGCAGGGGCGGCGGCGGAAGTTCATGGATCGCCTGGCTGGCGCTGTTGCTGGCGGCGGCGACCCTGGCAATTGTATTACTTCGATGAATGTATTAATCCGATGAAGATCTCAATCGTCACGGCTACTTATAACAGTGCGGCGACCGTCGCTGACACGCTTGCCTGTGTCAGTCGCCAGGACCATCCCGATATCGAGCATATCATCGTGGACGGCGGGTCGACGGACGAGACCCTCGGGATCGTCCGCAATTTCCCGCATGTGGCAACTGTGGTGAGTGGAAAAGACAAGGGGATCTATGACGCGATGAACAAGGGGATCGGGCTGGCGACGGGCGATATTATCGGTATCCTAAATTCCGACGATGTTTACACCGACGAGAAGGTGCTTTCAGCCGTCGCGGCGGCTTTTGCCGATGACACGGTGATGACCGTCTATGCCGATCTGCAATATGTTCATGCCGACAACCTCTCCCGCGTGCAGCGGACCTGGCAGTCGGGCAGGTTCCGGCGGAAGAATTTTTATTTCGGCTGGATGCCGCCCCATCCCACGTTTTTTGTGCGCCGGGAAGTCTATGAACAGGCGGGGCTTTTCAATCTCGAGTTGCGATCGGCGGCCGACTATGAACTGATGCTCCGCGTGCTGCTGAAGCTAGGGATGTCGGCACACTACATTCCAAGGGTCATCGTTAAAATGCGGGCCGGCGGCGCGAGCAATAGCTCCCTGAAGAACCGCATCCGCGCGAACAAAGAGGACCGGATGGCCTGGAAGATGAATCATCTGAAACCTTATTTCTTTACGCTTTATCTGAAGCCGCTGAGGAAGATCTCGCAATTCCTTATTCGATAAAAAAAGTAACCCGATCTCTTATGAAATCGCTTTTCGCAATATTGAAATTTATCTGGAACCACCCGCTTGCCTCGAAGAATCGCTTCCTGGCGATCCGCAGGTTCCTATCCTGGCAGATCGGTCAGCGTCTTCGGCCAGGGCCGAAAAGGGTCCGGTTTGTAGAGGACAGCGTGCTGGTCGCAGAATTGGGAATGGTGGGAGCGACGGGAAATATCTATATGGGCCTATTGGAGTTTCACGATATGGCCTTTCTGCTTCATATTCTGAAGCCCGGAGACATGTTTGTGGATGTGGGCGCCAATGTCGGCGTGTACTCCGTCCTTGCGGCGAAGAACGCAGGGGCGGATGTGATCTCCTTCGAACCGATACCCTCCACCTTTTCCAAGTTGCAGCGCAACATCGAAGCCAATGGAGTAAAGGATCGGGTCGATCTGAAGCGTTATGGGGTCAGCGACAAGCCCGGGAGCCTGCATTTCACGGCGACGATGGATGTAGTGAACCATGTGCTGAAACCGGGCCAGCAGGCGGATCCTTCCTGGACGGTCGAAGTCCCGGTGGGGACGCTGGATGATCTGGTGCTCGCGCGGAAACCGGTGCTCTGCAAGATCGATGTCGAAGGGTATGAGTGGCCGGTGTTGAATGGCGCGTCGTCGCTGCTGTCTTCGCCTTCTCTGAAAGCCGTGATCATCGAACTGAACGGCAGCGGCAGCAAGTTCGGCTTCGACGAGGATAAGATCCACGCTCTTTTTGTCTCGCATGGTTTTGCGCCCTATCGCTACGAGCCGTTTTCCAGGCAGCTGAAAGAGGAGCCCCGCTATTACGGGCATGACAATACCATTTATATCAGGGATCTCGAATGGGTGCGTCAACGGATCAAGGCTTCGAAACAATACAATATATTAAACGTCAAAGTATAAACATGTCAAAAGTTGCTCTTATCACCGGGATCACCGGCCAGGATGGCGCCTATCTCTGTGAACTACTCCTGAAAAAAGGCTATATCGTACATGGTATCAAAAGAAGAAGTTCGCTTTTCAATACCGATCGTATCGACCATCTCTACCAGGATCCGCATGAGAAAAATGTCCAGCTCCACCTTCATTATGGTGATCTGACCGATTCCACCAATCTGATCCGGATCATCCAGGAGACGCAGCCGGATGAGATCTACAACCTGGCCGCTATGAGCCATGTGCATGTGAGCTTCGAGACACCCGAATACACCGCCAATGCCGATGGTATCGGCACCCTTCGCATTCTCGAGGCGGTGCGGCTGCTGGGCCTGACGAAGAAGACGAAGGTCTACCAGGCATCCACTTCCGAGTTGTATGGTCTGGTGCAGGCCGTTCCCCAATCGGAAACGACTCCATTCTATCCGCGCAGCCCCTACGCTGTCGCAAAAATTTATGGCTATTGGATCACGGTCAATTACCGCGAAGCCTACCAGATGTTTGCCTGCAACGGGATCCTTTTCAATCACGAATCGCCGTTGCGCGGGGAGACCTTTGTCACCCGCAAGATCACCCGGGGTGTCGCAAAGATCGGCCTGGGCTTACAGGACAAGATCTACCTGGGTAACCTCGACGCCCGGCGTGACTGGGGACATGCCAAGGATTATGTAGAGGCCATGTGGCGTATCCTGCAGCAGCCGGTGCCTGAAGACTATGTCATCGCGACCGGTGTGACCACCCCCGTCCGCGACTTCGTCCGGATGGCGTTTGGGGAGCTGGGCATCGAACTCGAGTTCAAAGGCAAAGCCGAAAAAGAAGTGGGTGTCGTGGTCCGCAGCACCAATCCCGACTTCGTCGTCGAGATCGGAAAAGAGGTCGTGGCCGTGGATGCCAGGTATTACCGGCCGACGGAGGTAGACCTGCTCATCGGCGATCCGACAAAGGCGCAAGAGAAGTTGGGCTGGAAGCCGACGTATACCCTGCCCATGCTGGTAAAGGAAATGGTCGACGCCGACGTCCAGCTGTTCCGAAAGGAGCGGGTGTTGAAAGAATCCGGATTTTCCATCAAGAATCAGTACGAATAAACATTTTTCGCTTGATCAATATGCAACCGACAGATAAGATCTATGTCGCCGGCCATCGCGGAATGGTGGGCTCGGCAATCCTGCGCAAGCTTCAGAAGGAAGGGTTTAAGAATCTCATCACCCGTACTTCGTCCGAACTGGATCTGAAGGACCAGGTGAAGGTGCGGAGTTTTTTTGAGACGGAACGGCCGGACTATATCTTCCTCGCCGCCGCGAAGGTGGGCGGCATCATGGCCAATAATACCTATCGCGCCGAGTTTCTCTATGATAACCTGATGATCCAGTCGAATGTGATCGACTCGGCTTACCGGACGGGGGCAACGAAGTTGATGTTCCTGGGTTCTTCGTGTATCTATCCGAAAATGGCGCCGCAGCCGTTGAAGGAAGAGTATCTGTTGACGGGTCCGCTGGAACCTACCAACGAGCCATACGCCATCGCCAAGATCACCGGCATCGAGATGTGCGATGCCTACCGCGCGCAATACGGTTGTAATTTCATCTCAGTGATGCCGACGAATCTCTACGGCCCGAACGATAATTACGATCTGAACAATTCGCACGTCCTTCCCGCGCTGATCCGCCGGTTCCATGAGGCGAAGATGAGTGGGGCTCCTGCCGTTACCCTTTGGGGTACGGGCACGCCTAAACGGGAGTTCCTGCATGCCGAGGATGTGGCCGATGCCTGTTTTTTCCTGATGCAGAACTATAATGAACCCGGGCTTGTTAATGTGGGTGTGGGGGAAGACCTCGAGATCCGCGAGCTGGCCGCCCTGATCAAAAAGATCGTGGGGTATACCGGCGAGATCAAATACGACACGACCAAACCGGACGGTACGCCACGAAAGATCATGGATGTCTCGAAGCTGCATGGACTTGGCTGGAAAGCCGCCATCGGCCTCGAAGAGGGGATCCGGGGGGTGTACGAGGAGTACCGGAAGAGTCATTGACCGAGGGGCGAGGTTCGCCGCGGGCTCATTAACAACACTGTCTATGTTCTCTTTTTTCAAGCGCAAGCCGGCGGTGCCAGGCGCGCCCTTCGCCGGGTTGCGCTGTGACGTGCACTCCCATCTGATCCCCGGCATCGACGACGGGGCGCCGGATCTGGAGACCTCGATGGAGCTGATCCGCGGGCTGGTGTCGCTTGGATATCAGAAGATCATTACGACCCCGCATATCAACGCCGATGTATACACCAACACGCCGGAGATCATCCGCGCGGGTCAGGCGGCCGTCATGGCGGAGCTGCGGCGGCAAAATATCGACGTCGAGTTCCACGCGGCGGCGGAGTACCTGATGGACGATGGGTTCACCCGCAATCTGGCCAATGGGGGACCTTTTGTTGCGAATGGAGGGCCATTCCTTACCCTGAAGGATAACCTGATCCTGGTGGAGTTGTCCTTTGTAGTGCCGGCGTTGAACATTAAGGAAGTGCTGTTCGATCTGCAGGTCAAAGGATATCAACCGGTGCTGGCCCATCCCGAGCGCTACCTGTATTTCGGCGCCAATAAGGGCTGGTACGACCAGCTGCGGGATGCGGGCTGTCTTTTCCAATTGAATTTGTTGTCCTTCCGCGGGCATTATGGCAAGGAGGCCCAGCAGCTTGCGGAATATCTCGTTAAAAAAGGGTATGTCGAGTTGCTGGGAACCGATCTGCATCGCGCCGGACACCTCGAGGGGTTGCATTCGCCGAGGATTGCCGCCAAGGTTGCGGCGTTGCTCGAAACCGGCAAGATAATGAACCCGTATCTCTGAGCGGCTTCCCGCCCCGCCGCCCTTCGCTCCCGCCGGCCGCCCGCCCCCTCAGTTTAGGTATTAACCCTCTTTCTTTAAACAAAATTCGCTTATCATTGTAGGAGATAAGCGATGAATGTCTTCACCATAAAGGACCTGGAGAATCTGTCCGGGATCAAGGCTCACACGATCCGGATCTGGGAGCAGCGCTATAACTTCCTGAAGCCGAACCGGACGGACACCAATATCCGGTATTACTGCAACCAGGAGCTGAAGACTGTCCTGAATATCTCCCTGCTCAACAAATGTGGGTACAAGATTTCCCATATCAGCCGGATGAGCGAGGAGGAGCTGCAAAGCCGGATCATCGCTCTCACCGATCATGAGGCCTGTCAGGAGCGGCTCGTCAATGAACTGATCGCTCTGATGATCGATCTCGACATCGAGGAATTTGAAAGTGTCCTCGACGGATACATCCTCGCCCGGGGGATCGACAAGGCTATTACCCAGATCATCTTTCCCTTTCTTCACCGCATCGGCATTCTCTGGCTGACCAATCACATCAATCCCGCGCAGGAGCACCTGGTGAGCCATGTCATTCGTCAAAAGCTGATCGTGGGCATCGAGGGGACGCGTGTCGCCCGGCGAAGCGGGAGGCTGGTGATGTTGTTCCTGCCGGAGGGGGAGCATCATGAGCTGGGGTTATTATACGTCTATTATCTCCTTAAGAGCCATGGGATCGGGACCTTGTATCTCGGAGCCGACCTGCCCTTGGCCGACGTCGAGTTTGTCTGTAAGGCCAAGCAGCCCGATTACCTCTATACGCACCTGACCGGGATTGCCGGGGGCTTTCAGTTCGAAAAATTTCTGGCCCAGTTGAGTCAACGTACCGGCGTGCCGCTGGTCGTCTCCGGGCAGCTTGCGCTCACCCAGCTGCGAAAGATCCCGGCAGGGGTCGATTTTCGCCGGAGTATTGCCGAGGTGCTGGCGTTTGTCGCGACGTTGTGAGGACGCCGATGCCGGCCTGCCCGCGATTCCGGCCGTTGCCCCGGCCAGCCTGTCCGCGATGCCGGCCTGACGATATTTCGCTGAATTGAGCGACGCTTTCGTCGATTCGAACCTCCGCGCTGGCCGTTTCTCCCTGGTTTCTGCCACTCCCCCACTGCTTCCTGCCAAAATACCCGCTCTAACCGCCAATTCCCTTGTACATTTCGCTGTCTTTCTGACATTGTTCACCAACAGGCCCCTTTTTTGCATATAAAATGGGAAAATGAATAACAGCATGGCAACAAAATCAACAGAAGAAAAAGCACAACGGTCTGGTTATCAGATAACGGTCATTTAACAATGCCGGACATCATTTTAACATCACCCGTGGTTCTTTAATGTTTAAATTTGAATAGAAGATCATTAAACAACTTTTAAAACATGGCTACATTAGAATTCAACCAGCTTTTGGTCAACAATGCAGAGTTCTTAAAGCCGTTTGCTATCACGCTTACCCGTGATTCCGAAGCAGCCAAAGACCTTTTCCAGGAAACCCTTTTTCGCGCCTTAGCCAACAAGGATAAATACAACGTAGGTACCAATATCAAGGCATGGCTTTACACGATCATGCGGAATATCTTTATCAACAATTACCGCCGTAAAGCCAAACAAAATACCATCTTCGACAGCACACCCAACGAGTTCCTTCTGAACTCCGCGCAAATGGCGGTGCCCGGGTCGGTGGAAAGCAATTTACGGGTAAAGGATATTCAGGCGGCCATTCACAAGCTGCCGGAGATCTTCCGGAATCCTTTCCTGCTTTACTTCGATGGGTTCAAGTACCACGAGATCGCCGAGATGCTTCAGGAGCCGCTGGGTACCATCAAGAGCCGCATTCACTTTGCCCGCAAGCTGTTAAAAAATCAGATCGAGCGTTTCTAACCCTGCAGCGAAATTGGTTAACTTTACCCGCTGGCCGCCGGTGGTGGATAGCCGATACAAGCCAATATGCAAAGGGAAGAAGTGATTCTCGTGAATGAAGAAGATAAGCCGCTGGGCACCATGGAAAAAATGGAGGCTCACCGGAAAGCCCTTTTACATAGGGCTTTCAGCGTTTTCATCTTCAATTCCCGGGGAGAGATGTTGTTACAGCGGCGCGCGGCGGGAAAATATCATTCGCCCGGGCTCTGGACCAATGCGTGCTGCAGTCATCCCCGGCCGGGTGAGGATACCCATGCGGCGGCGAGTCGCCGGCTGGAAGAGGAGATGGGCTTTACCACGGGACTGGAGAAACTCTTTGATTTTACTTATCGTTCCGAGTTCGATAACGGACTTACCGAATTTGAATTCGATCACGTTTTTGTCGGACATTATGAGGAGGCTATCCGGCCCAACGCGGCCGAGGTGAGCGACTACTGCTACAAGTCTCTCGATGAAATAAAAGAAGGCCTGGCGGCCCGGCCGGATCATTTTACCAGCTGGTTCCACCTGGCCTTCCCGTTAGTGGAGGCGCGGATGCGGCCTATTCACAAAGATTAAGACCGTCGGTTCCGAGCGTGCTGAACTGGAAGAATTTCACCTTCCCGTTGGGGCCGGCGACGTCATAGTGAAGGACGATGCATCCATATTGGGTGGTGAAGGCCTCCCATAGATCGTCCTTGACTGCGGGATTACCGAATTTGGTGAAGAGGGAGCCGCGTTTTGTGCCGAGGATGGGCATGCTGGTCTTGCCGATGAACTTCGGACCGATCTCGACATATTTTCGCTTCGTGTAAAAGAAGATATCCTTGTCTTTGAAAAAGATCCCGCCCCCGCATTTCGCCTCCTGGGATTCTTCGACGGCACTGGTAAAACAGGGGAATTTTTCCTTGATCTCGTTTTGTGTGTAGCTGGGTTTGAGCCCGTTGACGGTACCGTCGAGGATATCCACGTAGAAGTCGGGGCATTTAACCTTGGCCTTTAACTGGCCCATACTCACGGACACCAGGCCCATGAATAGCATCAGGGAGAAGAGTCGCTTCATAAGTTATAGAGATTTTAAGGTTATAGCGCATTACGCTCTATATCAACATGCAAATTCCTTGCTAATTTTTTCTCTCTCCGGGAATTTTTCCCGTATCTTGATCTTAGCCGGGTCCGCCCGCGGTATGAGCCTATGGAGAAAGCCCAAAAGCACTTCCAAAAAATTGATCTTTTGCGGGGAATCGCGATCCTCTGCGTCTTCCAGGCACATTTCATCTGGTATTATTTTCCCGACTACACGGGTGTCGTATCGGCGGACGGCGGCCACCCGGCAAAGAAGGTCCTGCTGTTGAACTTCCTGCCTCGTACCGTGGGCTGGGCGGGGGTCACGATCTTCATCCTCGTCAGCGGGTTCCTGCTTCACCTGGGCTATCTCCGGGACCGGAAGTGGTTTACACTCCGCGGGTTCTACAGCCGTCGCTTCTGGCGGGTCTATCCACCCTACCTGCTGGTACTGGTCCTCTTTACGATCTTCCTGGAGCATGGCCGTAGCGGGGGCTTTGCCTTCCTGTTGCACGTTTTCTCGCTGCAAAATGTGACGACCCAGACCTATTTTTCCGTGAACCCGACCTTCTGGTGTCTGGCGCTGGAAGTGCAGTTCTACGTTCTTTACGCGTTGGTGCTCCATGGCATAAGGCGATGGGGAATAAAGCCGGTGCTGTTTTGGAGTTTTCTCGCATCCATCGCGTGGCAGGTGGCCGGCGGACTGGGGCCCTGGGGGCAAACGCTGCCCTGGGTCAACTCTTCCATCGCGCTGGAGGTCGTATGGGTAACCGGCGCCTTCCTGGCGGAAGCCTATGACAAGGGTGAGCGGCTGCTGGACGCCCTCAGCCGGAACGATCTTTGGAGAGTCCTTGGCGCCTTTGTCCTGGCAGCATATGTGACCCCTCAGAACGCCATTTGGCAGTATGTCGCGGGATTGATCGGCGTCGTCGCCATGGATGCGATCCTGCATGCAGGATGGATAACGCTGCAGGGGAGGCCGGGGCGGCTCATCGTGGCCATCGGTCTTTGCAGCTACAGCATCTTCCTGATCCACCAGCCGCTGTTGCAGGCATGGATCGACTTTCTTGATCTCCACTCCCCGCATTTCCCCGGTTACCGGCTTGTCGACGGGATCATCGTTTCCCTGGTGATCATTGGAATTTCCTGGCTGGGATATCTATATGTCGAACAGACGTCCATTCGCATCGGCACTAAATTGCGGCGGCGGCCGAAGGTCGTACGAATGCATAAAAGCTGAACGCCGGCTAAGTAGCCGGCGCCCGATCTATTTACTGAGATACATACTTCTGTCCTTATACAGTTGCCGGAAATTAGGATCGCGCAGGTCCTTGATGAACCGGATGGCTTCCCCTGTGGATTTCATCTCGGGTCCCAATTCCTTGTTCACACCAGGGAATTTGTTGAAGCTGAACACCGGCTCCTTGATGGCAAAGCCTTTCAGCTTTTTCTCGAAGGTGAAGTCCTTCAGCGTGTGGCCGCCGAGCATGATCTTGGTCGCGACATTCAGGTAGGGGATCTGGTAGGCCTTTGCGATGAAGGGCGTCGTCCGGGAAGCCCGTGGGTTGGCTTCGATGACGTATACTTTCCCGTTCTTGATGGCGAATTGGATATTGATCAGGCCTTTTATATTCAGGGCGCGGGCGATCTTTTCCGAATAGTATTCCATGGTGGTAACCTCCATCGGGCTGAGGTTGAAGGCGGGGAGTACGGCGTGGCTGTCGCCGCTGTGGATGCCGGCGGGCTCGATATGTTCCATGACGCCCATGACGTGGAAGTTCTCGCCGTCGAAAATCGCGTCGACCTCGGCTTCCTGGCAGCGATCCAGGAAGTGATCGATCAGGATCTTGTTGCCGGGCAGATGTTTGAGCAGGCTGACGACCGCTTTTTCGACGTCTTCATCATTGATAACGATGCGCATCCGCTGGCCGCCGAGAACATAGCTTGGGCGGACGAGGACGGGATAGCCGACGCGGTTGGCGACCTGGACCGCTTCGTCGACATCGGTAGCGGTACCGTAGTCAGGGTAGGGGATTTCCAGTTCCTTCAGCATATCGCTGAACCTGCCCCGGTCTTCGGCGATGTCCATGCTGTCATAGGACGTCCCGATGATGGGGATGCCTTTTTGATGGAGCCGTTCGGCCAGTTTCAGGGCCGTCTGACCGCCCAGCTGGACGATCACGCCAGCGGGTTTCTCGTGTTCGATGATCTCCCAGAGATGTTCCCAGTAGACGGGTTCGAAATAGAGTTTATCGGCGATGTCGAAATCGGTGGAGACCGTCTCGGGATTGCAGTTCACCATGATCGCCTCATAGCCACATTCGCGGATGGCCATCAGGCCGTGGACGCAGCAGTAGTCGAATTCGATACCCTGGCCGATGCGGTTGGGACCGCTGCCGAGCACGATGATCTTCTTTCGATCGCTGACCTTGCTTTCATTGGCATGGCCGCCTTCGAAGGTGGAGTAGAAATAAGGAGTCTTTGCCTCGAACTCGGCAGAGCAGGTGTCCACCATCTTGAAGACGCGGGTGATGCCCGCCGCCTTGCGTTTTTCGTACAGGGCGTCTTCGGTGCCGCTGCCGATGATCCGCACGATCTGATCGTCGCTGAAGCCAAGGGTCTTGGCTTCGCGCAGAAGCTGGTCGGGGAGGGTGTCGAATTTGTATTTCGCCAGCTCCTTTTCCATGTTACAGATCTTCTGGATCTCATAGAGGAACCAGCGGTCGATGCCATTGGTGGCTTTGGAGATGGTGCCGACCGAGATGCCGGCCATCAGCGCATCCTTGATGCGGAAGATGCGGTCCCACTTCGGCGTCTTGATATATTCCAGCAGCTCTTCGGCGTGCATGAGGCTCTTTCCATAGTAACCCAGTCCGACGGCGTTGTTCTCGAGGGACTGACAGGCCTTCTGAACCGCCTCGGTAAAGCTGCGGCCGATAGCCATCACCTCGCCAACGCTCTTCATCTGCAGACCCAGCGTGTCGTTCGCACCCTTGAACTTGTCGAAGTTCCAGCGCGGGATCTTCACGATGACGTAATCCTGTACGGGTTCGAAATAAGCTGAGGTGGTCTTTGTGATCTGGTTCTTTATCTCATCGAGGTAATAGCCGATGGCCAGTTTGGCGGCGATCTTCGCGATCGGATAGCCCGTTGCTTTCGAGGCCAGCGCGGAGCTGCGGCTTACGCGGGGGTTGATCTCGATGGCGATGATCTCTTCGGTCTTTGGGTTCAGGGCGAACTGGACGTTGCAGCCGCCGGCGAAATTGCCGAGATCCCGCATCATGCGGATGGCCGTATTGCGCATCAGCTGGAAGGCGGTGTCGCTGAGGGTCATGGCCGGGGCGACCGTGATGGAGTCGCCGGTGTGGACGCCCATCGGGTCAAAGTTCTCGACGGTACAGATGATGACGACATTATTATTGGCATCGCGGAGCAGTTCCAGCTCGAATTCCTTCCAGCCGAGGACAGCTTTCTCCACCAGTACTTCGTGGATGGGCGAGGCCTGCAGGCCGCGGTTGAGGGCTTCGTCGAGGTCTTCCTTGTCATGTACGAATCCGCCGCCCGTACCGCCGAGGGTAAAGGAGGGGCGGATCACCAGGGGGAAGCCGATCTCCTGGGCGAATTCCTTGCCTTCGAGGAAGGAGTTGGCGGTCTTTGCCGTAGCCACGGGTACACCGAGCTCGATCATCCACTGCCGGAACTTTTCGCGGTCTTCCGCCTTGTCGATCGCTTTGATGTCGACGCCGATCAGGCGGACATTATATTTTTCCCAGATGCCGAGGTCCTCGGCTTCCTTGGCCAGATTGAGGGCCGTCTGACCGCCCATGGTCGGCAAAACGGCGTCTATCTTGTTCTCTTCCAATATCTGTTCGATACTTTCCACCGTCAGTGGCAGCAGGTAGACCTTGTCTGCCATCATCGGGTCGGTCATAATAGTAGCCGGATTGCTGTTGATGAGGATCACTTCGACCCCCTCTTCCCGCAGGCTGCGGGCGGCCTGGGTGCCGGAGTAGTCGAATTCGCAAGCTTGACCGATAATGATGGGACCTGATCCAATGATCAGTACTGAATGGATGGAGGAATCTTTGGGCATGTCTTGAAAAAGATAAATCGCGCAAAGGTACGGCAGGGAGGGGGGAATCCCAAAAAAACCCGGCTTCTTTGCCAAAGGCAAGCCGGGTTTTTTTGCATAATGTCTTGACAAATGCTACGCATTTGAATGAAAAAGGTCCGGCTGGCGCCGAACCTTTGATATAGTCGAAAATGACGTTTTAGTTATTATCCGAACGAGGCGGAGCCTCGTTTCAGTTATTATGATACGCGGCCAGCTCGATGTCATCAAGCAGCACCCCACCCTTGCGGGCGATCAGCTTACGCTCCGCCATCAGCCTGCGATTCTCAAACTTGCTTCTCAAGCGGAAAACGTATTTCTGCTTTGCTTCCTCGCCTTTGACGAGACCAATCATCCCTCCGACAGTCACTGCCAGAAAAACTACCATTCTGTGTTTAACTCCTTTCATACCGGTTCATTTTTGAATGTGAAGCCTTCTTCTATTATAGACAATTCTAGTTAGCCAAAAGCTGTACCAAACTTTAAAATTATTGTACCCTTTTTGTAGTATTTTTTGTGATGCGGTTTTTCGAGGTTGATTGGTAAGGGCTTGTTAACATTCACTTCACGTTTGGATGCATTATATACGCAAAAACGGTCACCGCGGATGCCGGTATTTCGTTTTTTGACCGGCTGATTCACGAAAGTTCGAGGTCAAATTGGGAAGGATCGGCTCGCAATGGGAATAACCGGCAATTGGGTATCTTTGTTCTTCATTCATTTTAATCCTGTATTAATCTTCTTACCTTCTCATGAGGAATCTCCTTCTCGCTGCGTGCTTGTGTTTGACGTTTCCCTGTTTTGCTCAGTTCTTTCCTTCCGAGGAGGTTCCCCGGGGGTACTTTCGCGATCCGCTGGGTGTTCCGATGAGTCTGGCCGCCAACTTTGGCGAGCTGCGTCCCAACCATTACCATATGGGGCTCGATATCCGCACACAGCATCGGGAGAACCTGCCCGTTTACGCTGCTGCCGATGGGTACGTGGCGCGGATCTCCATCGAGCCCGGTGGTTTTGGTCAGGCGATCTATATCAATCATCCCAATGGTTATACCACGGTGTATGGCCATCTCAACCAGTTCTTTCCCGCGCTGGCCGCCTATATCAGCGATCAGCAATATCGCAGGCAAACCTGGGCGATCGGCCTGCAGTTCCAGCCTGCCCAATTCCCGGTGAAGAAGGGCGACCTCATCGCGTATAGCGGGAATACGGGCGGTTCGCAGGGCCCGCATCTGCACTTCGAGATCCGCCGCACCGCAGGTGATGTGAATCAGAATCCGCTGCTCTTCGGCCTGCCCGTTCCCGACCACACTGCGCCTACGCTCCAGCGGCTCGCCTGGTATGACCGGAATGTCGGCATCTATGAACAGGCGCCGCATATTTTACCCATTCACCCTTTTCCCATTCGACGGGGCGCTACGCCGAAAGCCGCGGCTGGCGTGCCGGCTGTTGCAAACTGGTCCACTCCACCCGGCCTGATCATCGTTCCCACCACGCGCATCAGCTTTGCGCTGTCCGCGTTCGATACACAAAGCGGATCGGCCAATCCTAATGGCATCTACGAAGCGGGGCTTTTTGTCGACGACCAGCCGGTCATTGGATTCCGGATGAATAACATCAGCTATGACTACACCCGAAACATCAATGCACACATCGACTATAAGACAAGAGAAACGGGCGGTCCGTTTCTTCAACAGTTGTTTTTTTTATCGGGCTATCCCGAACCCTCCATCTACGGCTGGCCCGCGGGACGCAGGAGCGACGGAGTTGTCCGGCTCGACGATGGCCGCGTCCATGTGATCCGCATCGTCGTGAAGGATACCTACGGAAACCATTCGGACCTCGGGTTCCGGGTGCAATACCGGCCGGCCCCCGCGCTTCCACCACTCAAAGCGCCACAGGAGGGGAAAAAGTTCTACGTAGGGATGGTCGATGGGATCGAGACACCCGATGCGGCATTTTTCCTTGGGGAAAAGAGTCTTTATGATTCCGCGACCATCGGCATTACCCAGGTGGGTTATCCCGGCGCGGGAACGTCGCTTCCCGGTGGCGTCTCTGCGGCCGTTGCGATCGGTGCTCCCAGCATCCCGCTCCTCGATCCGGTGCTGGTCAGACTTCGATTGGCTGTTCCAGGGGGGACGGACAGCACCCGGTCCGCTGCCGGGGTTGCCCCTGGTTCTGCCGTGAGGCCCGGATCGGGTGTTGCTCCCGGTCAGCCTTCTACCGATCGGATCGTGATGGTGGACTTCCATGGCGCGTCGAAGGATGTGGCGCGACCTCAATGGCAGGACGGCTGGGCTTCCGCCCGCTTCCGCGAATTCGGCAACTTCCAGCTTGTCGAAGACCGCGAGGCGCCTGTCATCAGCTTTCCGGGTGAGCGCGAGGGGGCTAATCTTTCCAGGGCTGCCCGCCTGGTGATCTCCATCAAGGACAACCTTGGGGCGCTGCGCAATTTCCGCGCGGAGCTCGACGGCGCCTGGCTTTGCTTCACCAATGACAAAGGACTGGCCTATATTTACAAATTCGACGAACACTGTCCGCCGGGACAACATACGCTTCGCGTGAGCGTGGAGGATGTGGCCGGCAATAAGACGGTGAAAGAACTACAATTTATCAGGTAGGACCACGGGTCCTACGGCCGAAGGCCCCTCATTAGATCGTGAACCGGGTGATGGGTTAATTTTCGGATAACCCATCCCGGTTCACTAATTTATGACCCATCTGAAAGAAGGCGATAAGGCCCCGGCCTTTACCGGAAAAGACGCCGCCGGCAATAAGATCTCCCTGGCCGACTACAAAGGCAAAAAAATAGCCCTCTACTTCTATCCGCAGGATGACACGCCCACCTGTACGGTGCAGGCCTGCAATCTGCGGGATAATTTTTCGCTTTTGAAACGCGAGGGATTTCAGATCATCGGCATCAGTCCGGATGATGAGAAGAGCCACCGGAAATTCGAGAAGAAATTCGATCTGCCTTTTCCGCTGGTGGCGGATACCGAAAAAAAGATCATCGATAAGTATGGAGTTTGGGGCGAGAAGCAATTGTATGGCCGGACCTATATGGGGCTGCACCGGACAACGTTTCTCATCGATGAGAAGGGGGTGATCCGGAAGATCTTCCTGAAGCCGCGGAGTAAGCAGCATGCAGAAGAGATCGTCGAATCCGCGCGGATGGTCTGGCCATCAAAATAGACCATCCTCGCGGAACCATTACAATGGGCCTTCGGCCGATAGACCTGTGGTTTATCCTGGCCTGGGCGGCGATTCAATAAGCCACTCCACTTCTCCGAAGGTGAAGCGACGCTCCATGGTGTCGCGGGTGACGAGCTCACCATGGGCGGTCACGCCCTCGACGACGGTCCGAAAGACGGCATTCTCTTTTTTCAGCCGGACCTCGCGGCCGAGGCCGTAGAGTCTCTCGTTGTATTGCCGCAGCTGTTCGGCTGCGGCGCCGGTCTCCAGCTCCCGATACCGCTTATCCAAAAAAACGCCCAGCTCGCGGGCGAGCTGCAACGAATCGAAGGTCTCACCCGTTATTTGTCGCAGAGAGACGGGATTGCGGGCCTCGGGAGGAAATTCCACCTGGTTGATGTTGATACCCATTCCGGCGATGGCGAAGAGCCAGCGGTCGCCTTTGATATGATTCTCGATCAGGATGCCTCCTGCCTTTCTGTCATTCCAGTAGAGGTCGTTGGGCCACTTGATCGAAGTCGCGTCGGGGCCGGCGTAATGGCTCAACAGATCATGGCAGGCAAGGGCCACCGCGACGCTGAGGGAGAATGCAGCCGTCAGCGGAAGCGCAACTGGCTCTAAGACAGCACTAAGGATGATGTTTTCGCCGGGGCGGCTGGTCCATTGACGACCCCGCTGTCCCTTACCGGCCCATTGGTCGTGGGCGAAAACAAGTGTACCATGCGAAAAGGCGCCTTCAACGGCCCTGGCCATGGCATAGTTGTTGGTGCTGTCCACTGATTTGAGTTCAATAAAACCGTGCCCGATCGCCAAAAGATTCCTATTTTTGGAGTGTGTGCAAAACGCGCGTAAAATTAAGCCCGGTTTCTCATAAAAATTTGATTATCAAAAAAACGTTTTGATTATTGGAACAGCTCTCTATCCTAGCTACCCGTAAGCGCAACAGCGTGGTCCGACTGACGAGGAACTCAAAGATTTTTAAATCCATCATAAAAGCAATACAGGAGAAAAAGGGCGAGGAGATCATTTCCCTCGATTTACGAAAGATCCCCGAGGCTGTAGCGGATTTCTTTATCATTTGCGAGGCAGGCAGCACCACCCAGGTGAAGGCCATAGCCGATTCGGTGGAAGAGGAAGTACGGAAGAATTGTGATGAACTCCCCTATAAACACGAAGGCAGACAAACCTATCAGTGGGTTTTGATAGATTATGTGAATGTAGTGGTCCACGTGATGCTGCCGGAAAATCGCCGTTTTTATAAATTGGAGGATATGTGGAGTGATGCTCCCCAGGAAATTCACCGGGGATAGCCGGGGATAGAAAACCGGGACGGACCGACAATTTAACAGGTTATTTTGCCGTTTCATGGTTTTTTTTGAACTTTTTCACCGTATACTTTTTATTATTAATACCGCTAAACAACACGGATACATACAAAAATGCCACAAGACGATCTGAAACAAAATGATAAAAACAACTTCCCGAGGTTCAGACCGAGGGGAGATGATGATAATGGTCAAAGGAAAGGGCCCAAGTTCAGCATCTACTGGATCTGGGGGATCATCGCTGCCGTACTCATCGGTTTCAACCTATTCGGCTCCTTCTCGCCGGACGCGCATCCGGCCGACGAGCTGGATTTCCGTAAAACGATGCTGGCCAGCGGGGATGTCGAAAAGATCGATCTCATTTCCAACAAGAACCTGGTCAGGGTCTATATCAAACGGGATAGCCTCAACAAGCCGTTTTATTCCAAATACAACAAGCAAAACTCCTGGCCCGGCGGTATGAGCAAGGATGGCCCGCAATTCGAATTCCGGGTCACCGACGTCAAGGACTATGAGAAGATGTTGCGGGAATATTTCATCAGTCATCCCAACCAGGAGATTGCGATCAATTCCAAGCCGGAGGGCGAATGGTTCGGTCCCCTGCTGAACTTCCTGCTGCCGCTGTTGATCATCGTGCTGATCTGGGTCATGCTCATGCGAAAGATGGGTGGACAGGCAGGCACCGGTGGGCCCGGAGGCATCTTCAACATCGGCAAGTCCAAGGCCACCCTTTTCGACAAGGGGACAAAGGTCACGATCACCTTCAGCGACGTTGCCGGTCTCGACGAGGCCAAGGTCGAGGTGATGGAGATCGTGGATTTTCTGAAGAATCCCAAAAAATATACGGCACTCGGCGGGAAGATCCCCAAGGGGGCGCTGCTGGTAGGTCCTCCCGGTACGGGCAAAACGTTATTGGCGAAGGCTATGGCCGGTGAAGCGCAGGTGCCTTTCTTCTCGATGAGCGGTTCCGACTTCGTCGAGCTGTTCGTTGGGGTTGGCGCCAGCCGCGTCCGCGACCTGTTCAAACAGGCCCGCGAAAAGGCTCCCTGCGTGATCTTCATCGATGAGATAGACGCCATTGGGCGGGCACGGGGAAAGAACGCGATCATGAGCAATGACGAGCGCGAAAGCACGCTCAACCAACTGCTCGTTGAGATGGACGGTTTTGGCGGCGACAGCGGGATCATCGTCCTGGCGGCTACCAACCGGCCCGATGTACTGGACACCGCGCTGCTTCGTCCCGGCCGATTTGACCGTCAGATCTCGATCGACAAACCGGATCTGAAAGGTCGCGAAGCCATCTTCAAGGTGCACCTCAAGCCGATCAAGATCTCCAGCAAGCTGGATATCCATAAACTGGCCGAACAGACGCCCGGTTTTGCCGGCGCCGACATCGCCAATGTTTGTAACGAAGCCGCGCTGATCGCCGCCCGTAAGGGTAAGGAGACGGTAGAAATGGAAGACTTCCAGGATGCTGTTGACCGGGTCATCGGTGGCCTGGAGAAGAAGAACAAGATCATCTCTCCTGACGAAAAGAAGATCATCGCCTATCACGAAGCCGGCCACGCCATCTGCGGCTGGTACCTGGAGCATGCTTATCCGCTGCTCAAGGTAACCATCGTCCCGCGTGGAACCGCGGCCCTTGGCTACGCTCAATACACTCCGAAGGAACAATATCTCTATAACACCGACCAGCTGTTCGACCAGATCTGCATGACGCTCGGGGGCCGGGCCAGTGAAGAGTTGAACTTCGGCAAGATCTCGACGGGGGCGCAGAACGATCTCCAGCAAATAACCCGCATCGCCTATTCGATGGTAACGGTGTATGGAATGAACGATAAGGTTGGGAACATCAGCTTCTACGATCCGCAGACGGAGAACTCCTTCACCAAGCCCTATTCCGAAGAGACTTCGCGCATCATCGATGAAGAGGTCCGGAAATTGATCGATAGGGCTTACGAAGCTACCAAGCGCCTGCTGACCGACAAGTCCCGGGAAGTCGGGCTGCTGGCGGAAGCCTTGCTCCAACGGGAAGTCCTTTTCCAAAGCGATGTGGAGACCCTGATCGGCAAGCGTCCTTACGAGGAGAAAAGAGTGTTGGATGTCTCCGATAACGGAGTTCCGGCCGCCGTGATCGTACCCCCCGCTACTGAAGAAGTGAAGTAATGTAATGTACATTGACATATCATGAAGGTATCCTCCGCAAAAGAGAATATTCTGAAAAAGATAAGGCAGGCGTTGAGTGAATCAACGCCTATTCCTTTTCCACAAAGTGAAGGCAATGCCTCCGTCTTCACCCCTTCGCGGCAGGAGCTCGAGGTCGAGTTTGCGGAGCAGTTTGCAAAGCTGCAGGGGAAATTCGTCTTCTGCGTCGATCACGGAGAACTGGTCGCCCAACTGAATGCGCTGATCGCCAGCCATGGACTGAAAAAGATCTATTGCCGCGAGGAGAAGTTGCGGGAGACGCTCAAAAGCCACGCTTTTACCGGGTTCTCCGATGTTGACCTGGCGGACTGCGATGCGGCGGTCACGACCTGCGACGGTCTTGTCGCCCGGACAGGCAGCATCATCCTCAGCAGCGCCGGCCGCAGCGGCCGTACGGTCAGCGTTTATACGCCGATTCATATCTGTGTCGCCTATGCCGATCAGTTGGTCTATGATATCCGGGACGGACTGATCGGGCTGAAGGAGAAATATCCGCAACAGCTTCCTTCGATGATAAGCTTTGCTACGGGTCCCAGCCGTACCGCCGATATCGAGAAGACCCTGGTGGTAGGGGTGCATGGGCCGAAGGAAGTTTATCTGTTTTTGGTAGATAGACACTAAAATCATGCAGATCCCTTCCGGAAAAAAAATATACTTTCTCTCCGACTTTCACTTGGGCGCGCCCGACCATGCTTCCAGCCTGGTGCGGGAAAAACGGATCGTCGATTTCCTGGAGCGCATCCGCCGGGATGCTGCCATCATCTTCATCGTCGGCGATCTCTTCGACTTCTGGTATGAGTACCGCACGGTGGTGCCCAAGGGATTTGTCCGCATCCTGGGGAAGATGGCGGAGATCACGGATTCGGGCATCCCCATCCATTTCTTCATCGGCAATCACGATATGTGGATGAAGGGCTATTTCGAGCAGGAGCTGAATATCCCGGTGTATCATGAGCCAAAGGAATTCGAGTTCAATGGGAAACGGTTCCTCATCGGGCATGGGGATGGGTTGGGACCCGGTGATCACGGGTATAAGTTCATGAAGAAGATCTTCCGAAATCCTGTTTGTCAGTTTCTCTTCGGACTGTTGCCGCCCATCATCGGAGTCGGGATTGCGGGCTGGCTTAGCCGCCGCAGCCGGGCTGTAACCGGGGGGGACGATGCCATTTTTCTCAATGAGAACAAAGAGTGGCTGATCATCTATAGCCGGGAGGTGCAAAAGCGATCCCATTTCGACTATTATGTCTTCGGCCACCGCCACCTGCCCATCGATTTTTTGCTGGACGATACCGGCAGCCGGTATATCAATCTTGGCGACTGGCTCCGTTATTATACGTACGCTGTCTTTGATGGGGAGCAGATGCAGCTGTTGAGTGAGACGCCGGAGACAGCCGATAAAATCATCCGAAAATGAAAGGAGCCGGTTATATCTTTCTGCTGATGCTTGCCTTTGTTGGTCCGGCCAGGGCCCAGCAGGCCGCCGGCGCCGCGGGACCGGATACGGCTTCATCGCTCTTCCGGCTGACCCGGACCATCGGGTCCGATAGTCTCGTCGACTTCACCATCGACAATTTGGGAAATATCTATGTCCTGAACCGGGACAACCAGTTAAAGAAGCTCAGCCCGCAGGGCGATTCGCTGGGCGTGTTCAACGATGTCCGGCGCTATGGGAAGATCGCCTCCATCGACGTCACCAATCCACTGAAGATCCTCGTCTATTACCAGGAGTTTACGACCATCATCGAGCTCGACCGGTTTCTGAATATCGTCAATACCATCGATCTCCGGAAACTGAATATCCTGCAGGCAAAGGCTGTGGGCCTGGCTTATGACAATAATGTCTGGGTGTATGACGAGCTGGATGCCGTTCTCAAACGGGTCGCCGACGATGGCTCGCTCGTAGACAAGACCTCCGACTTTCGGCAGCTGTTCGATTCCGTCCCCGACCCTGCCATTATCCGCGACCAGGGTGGATATGTCTATCTCTATGATCCCGCCAGGGGGGTTTATATCTTTGACCATTACGGCACGCTGAAGACGCACCTCGATCTCCGCGGCTGGCGGGACTTCGATGTTATCGACAAGAACCTGTTGGGGCGCGACGACCGGCAGTTCTACCGTTATCAGCCCGGCACGCTCAATTTGCAGGAGGAGCCTATCCCGGCGGCGTATGGCGGTGCCATCCATATCCGGATCACTCCGGGGGTGATCTATGTGCTGAAGCGCACGGGGTTGGAGATTTATGGGCGTAAGTAGCCCGCCCCCCCGATCTCCGCGATCCCCCGGCGCTCCGTATCTTTGCCCCCATGCACGATTTTTGGAATAGCATTGTCTTGAGCAATCCGCTGAGATCCTACCTCATTGTCGCGGCCACCATCCTTTTCGTCATTGTGCTCAAACGGTTCATCTCGGGACTTATCGCGCGGTTGATCTTCCGTTTTGTCCGGCGCATGGGGACGGGGCTGGATAAGTCCGCGTTCCTTGATCTGGTGGTCGGGCCGATCGGCATCTTCCTCGTGCTCTTCGTGTCGATCACTTCCATCGAAAAACTGCATTTCCCCGGCGAGCTCGAATTCGATATCTACGAGGTCAAAAGCAAGGCCATCGTACAGGCGACAGCCGTGATCATCCTGATCGGCAGCTTTTTCTGGCTCCTGCTCCGGCTGGTGGATTTTATCGCGCTGGTCCTGCGCAGCAAGGCAAAGAGCGGCGGCGGGGTGCGGGACATGCAGATGATCTATTTTATCCGGGATTTTCTGAAGGCTGTGCTGGGCATCATCGGGTTGCTGATGATCCTGCATTCCGCCTTTGCCGTGGATGTGTCGGCTGTTGTCGGGGGTTTGGGTCTTGCCGGCGCCGCGATCGCCCTTGCTGCGAAGGAAAGCATCGAGAACCTGATCGCCTCCTTCGTCATTTTCTTCGACAAGCCTTTCAAGGCGGGAGATGTGTTGAAGGTGAACAATATCTCCGGGACGGTCGAAAAGATCGGGCTACGGAGTACGCGTATTCGTACTGATCAGAAGACGTTTGTGACTGTCCCGAACAAGCAGATGGTGGATAGTGTCGTCGACAATCTTACGCTGAGGACCCAGCGAAAGGGGGAGTTGCGGCTCGAGTTGAGTCTTTCCACGCCCGCGACGCAGGTGGATGGTTTTATCGCCGGGGTGCGCAAGATCCTGGTGAAGGATAAGGTGCAGAACAGTACGGTGTTTCTTGACAATATTACCGGCAGTGCGTACCTGGTGAATGTGGATTATTTTACTGCGCCGGTGGCAATCGAGGAGTTCAATGCGGTGAAGCAGCAGGTGAATCTCGAGGTGGTGGAGTTGATGGAGAGTATGGGGCTGGCGATTGCCGGGTCGAGCACGACGGTTACGGTTATGAATCCGGCCACGGGCCGCAACCGAGCCTCAGCGAAGGTTGCGACCGAGCCGGACCGTGGCGAAGCAGGTCAGGCGAAGGCCTCCGAAGGCCAATAATTAGCGCTCGGGGCCAGCCCGGGCCGGGGTGGGCTCAAAAATTCTTACTCACGATCTCGGCCAGCTCTGCTTCCCATTGGCCGTTCTTCCCATATTCCACGACGCGGCCTACTTCCTTTCCGCCTTTCAGGACGATGAAGGTGGGGGTGTGGGCAAGGTGCATGTCTTCGGGGAGGTGGTTGAGGGCGTGCTTTTGGCGATCGACCGCAACAAAGGTCGTCTGGTCACTGCCGATGCCCGCGGCGTCGAGCAGCAGGTACATTCTCGGAAGCAGGGTCTGGGTATCTTCGCACCAGGTGCCGCCAAGGACCAGGAATTGGGCCTGTCCGCCTTTTGCGCGGAGGATCGAGACTGCGTCCGCATTGGGGGTATAGCCGGCCTGACTGGTGTAGAACCATTTGAAGGCGGTGTCGTTCTCCAATACTTCGCGTTTGACGACGCCTTTTAACATCTTGCTGCCGCCGTCGTTTGAGACGGTGTATTCCGATTGGGCGTGGGTGAGGATGCCGGTGGCGATGATGAGGAGGACGAGGAGAAGGTGCTTCATGTGTGAACGAATATATATATTTTTCGGCTGTGCCAGAAGTGGATCGCCCAATGAAATAGCAATTTTTCGGCTTATTAACTAAATTTATTGGCAAATATCCATTAAATTTGCTAATTTGAACTACCTTGTTTTTCGAGGCAATTCAAAACTATTCACTATCAAAAACTTATGCTATGACAACTGGCAAAGGGGAAATCATCATATACCAAGAGGCGCATGGGGAGGTCGGAATTGAGGTGAAACTGGAAGGCGACACACTCTGGCTTTCACAAAAACAGATGGGTGACTTATTTAAGAAGGACACTTTCACCATCGGTACCCATATCAAAAATATCTACAGTGCAAACGAATTGGAAGAGGGAGCAACGACAAACATGTTCCAGATAGATCAGACAGAGGGTAAGCGGAAAGTAAGTCGAAATGTAAAATTCTATAACCTGGATGTTATTCTGTCGGTCGGTTATCGCGTCAGTTCTAAACGCGGTACTGTCTTTCGTCAATGGGCGAACAAAGTACTACGAGATTACCTTGTCAAGGGTTATGCGCACAATGAAAAGCTGTTACGTGAAAAACAGGAACAGTTAGACGACCTTAAAAAGGCGGTAGCTCTTATTAATAATATTACGAGCTCCCAAAATCTTTCCGGCGACCAGGCTTCGGGACTTCTCCGGGTACTATCGGATTATACCTACGCGTTGGACATATTAGATCGGTACGATCACCAGGTACTTGTCGTAGAAGCGACCTCGCCAACCCAACTGTTTAAGATTACATATGAGTCTTCAATGAAAGCGGTCTATAGTCTGAAGGAAAAATTTGGCGGGAGTACATTATTTGGCAACGAAAAAGACGACTCCTTTCAAGGGTCACTGGCGGCCATCTACCAAACCTTTGGCGGCGCAGACTTATATCCCAGTGTAGAAGAAAAGGCAGCCAACCTGCTTTACTTCGTCATCAAGAACCATTCTTTCTCTGACGGCAACAAACGCATCGCCGCATTCCTTTTCGTTTGGTTCCTGGAAAAGAACGCTATCCTTTATCACTTTGATGGATCTCGCAAACTGGCCGACAACGCGCTTGTCGCCTTGACATTAATGATCGCAGAAAGTAAACCGGAAGAAAAGGAGGTGATGACGAAAGTGGTAGTCAGCCTGATCAACAGGAAAAATTGAAGAATAGTGGGCCGGTTCGCTCTATTTCCCGGCTTTCGGGAGGCCGATGGTCTTCAACATGTCGTTCGCCTTATCCAGCTTTTCTTGGGAAATGATCTTTCCCTTGTATCTTTCAAGAGAGTTGTCAATCCGAACAACAGGGGATTTACTTTTATTTAGACCCTTCATATAAACAAATTTAAACATTATTGTTTGTACGCCAACCCGTTGAACTTCAAGAATCAGAAAAAAGCATTTGTAAAAATAAAAACCCCTTATGAAATAATTTGATTTAATCAAATCGTTTTCATACCTTTATCACAACAATACCTGCCACGCTTCCCGTAAGATCAGCGCACCCGGGCAGGTTTTCTGCTTTAAGTAGGTCAACTTAAAGTAAATGCAATTCACGAAACAAGCAAAATCTTTTACTGATCAAATAGCATTATTGAAGGACAGAGGCTTAAAAATAGAGGATGAGGCCAAAGCGCTCCATCATCTATCCAACATAAGCTATTATCGTCTCAGCGCTTATTTTCTGTCGTTTCAAAAATATAACGACCCTTCTCATACTTACATGCCATGGGCTTCCTTCAACAGAGTAATCCAACTATATATTTATGACAGGGAGCTGCGCAGCATTTTATTAGATGCTATTGAACGGATAGAAGTTGCATTAAGATGCAGAATAGTATATGAGTACTGCCATAGGCACGGTACGAATTGGTATGAAGACGGTTCTCTTTTTCTCCGGGAACATTCGAAATTCATCAAACTGGCTGAGAAGGAATTGAGAAATTCGAAAGAGACTTTTATACAACATTATGTGACAAAATATACTAACCCCATCAATCCCCCCGCTTGGATGGCGATGGAAGTTTTGTCATTCGGTCAGTTATCGACGATGTTCAAAAATTTAAAGACAAATGACGCAAAAAAAGCGGTTGCAAAACATTTTGGTGTAAGTCATGGCATTCTCGAGTCGTGGATGGAACATCTAGTTTACATAAGAAATTTGTGTGCCCATCACAGCCGTGTTTGGAATCGTACAATGACAATTACTCCGACTATTCCCAACAATACAGCATTTCGATGGATTTCGCTTGCCCCATCTAGGTCAGATAAAATATATACGACTCTCTGTATTACAGCATATTTATTAGAGAGAGTTACACACAATGCTCCTTTCTATGGAAAACTAAATACCCTCACTAAGCGCTTTGCTAAAGTGAATTTGCATGCATCGGGATTCCCTAAGGACTGGCAAAATGATCTGTTCTGGAAAAGATTGTATATTCCAGTAACTCATAGAATAAGATCCCTATATTTTGTCGCGAGATCTACTATAGTTAAGCGATTACCTGTACAATAGTCATTTCGCTTGTACCTGGAGATTTGATGTGCGTCTCAAAGCTGCGCTTTCCACTCTACGAGGAACGCCTTTATTTGCTCGAGGCGCTGGATGACTTCGAAGCGGTCTTCGGCCTTCTTGTTCTTTTTGAGGAATTCCTTGGCGCCTTCGATGGTGTATTTTTTTTGGCGGAGGAGGTGGTAGATAAGATGGAGATTCTTGATATCGACGGGGCGGAAGTAGCGGTCGCCTTTTTTGTTCTTTTTGGGTTGAAGGATGTCGAACTCAGTCTCCCAGAAGCGGAGGAGGGATTGGTTGACCCGGAACATCTCCGAGACCTCGCCCATAGTATAGTATTGTTTGCTGAACAGGACCTCGTCGGCGGGGATATCGATCAGCTGGGCTTCGGCGGATACTTCTTTGAGGGATTTGCGGCCGCGCTTGGAGGGCGCCTTCACCGCGGTTGACCGCCCAGGCGGTGTGCGCCGGCGGGTTTTGGGCATTTCGTCTTCGGCGACCGTCATGGTTACCACGGGTGCCTCGTCGATTCCTCGCGGGTCCTCAGGCGTGGGCTCGACCACCGGCGTATTGATTGCCGGCTTAGCGAGGATCGGCTCTTCGACCGATTGGGTGGTAAAGGACGTAAGCTCGGCGGCAGGCAACGTGACGATGGGCGCAGCGACAACCGGTGCCGCTATGAATGGCGCGGCGATCTCGGGTTCCGGCAGCGTTGTTGCTGCGGGCGCGGAGCCCATCGCGGGGGCCGCAGGCGGCGCTTCTGCAACCGGCGCGTCGTCTGCCGGGGCGCCACCTCCAAAAAGATCTCCATTGACGACCTTGACCGACGGGCGACTGGGTATTTCGGCGACTATGTCCGGGGCCGCGGCGGCAGGCGGCGGCGTGGCTTGCTTAAAGGACTTGACGCGCACTCCGACCCCACCCGCCGCAAGATAAGGACGGGCGGCCTCCTCTCCTGCTCCATTGCCCGTAGGGGCTGGGACAGGCTGTGGCTGTTGCTCCGGACCGAAGTCCATTGCTATTTGGGTCAGGTTGCTGCTCATATCAAAAATGCGGGGCGAACCCCTCTATCCGGTTTGTGGGACTCAAAAATCGAGCCTGTTCGACGATCCGGAGGGCTAAAGTCATCCGTACCGTCCTTTTGCGCTCTAAGATACACCGGATTAGTCAAAACTTTGGTTACTCGACGCGGCCAGCTTCAGCAGCCGGTCATACTGCTCGGGGGTAATATCGTTGTAAAAATAGAACACCGGATCCACGGGATCGCCGTTGCGGTGCACTTCATAGTGACAGTGGGGGCCCGTGCTCTTGCCGGTGCTGCCTACCCAGCCGATGATCTCGCCGCGCTTCACATGCTGTCCCGGCTTGACTTTCACCCGGACCATATGACCATACAGCGTACCGTAACCATAGCCATGATTAATAACGACGTGGTTGCCGTATCCATTGCCCGTATTGCCTGCTACTTCCACCGTCCCGTTGGCAGTCGCGTAGATGGGGGTGCCCTGCGGGGCGGCAAAGTCAAGCCCGGCGTGATATTTAGTCGTCTTATAGACCGGGTCGATACGATAACCGAAACCGGAGGCGATGCGGCTCAAGTCGTGGTTGCTAACGGGCTGGATGGCCGGAGTACAGGCCAGCAGCTGTTCCTTGTTCTTGATAAAATTATCTATCTGCAGATAGGACTTGGCCTGGCTAGCCATCCGGGCGGTGAGCTGGTTGAGGGTCGTGGCGACGGAGAGGTAAAGATTCTCCTGGTCCATCCCCTGCACGAGCTTCAGCTCCTGCTCCTGCTGGGTTTGCCGGGCGCGGGCGCTGTCGGGAATGGGGGCGGCCTCGAAAATGGCGCGATAGACATTATTATCCCGCTTCTCGAGTTCGATCATTTGCTCCTGCAGTACCTTGACCTTGTCGTTAAGGGTATAATAATTGTCCTGCAGGGCTTCATTGCGCTGCATCAGCCGTTTTTCATTGGCCGAAGGAAAATATTTGTAGGCGATGGAAACGAGAATGAGAGCGGTAACGACGGCAGCAGAGAGAAATCCCAGGACGCGCAACAAGGTCACCCGCAGGGGAGTCTCCAGCTTTTCATAGCGGAGGGTATTGGTATTATAGTAGTACTTGATCTTCTTCATCCAGGACCGGTCTATTGCCAGGGCCCTCGGCCCGGTTTGTTCAACCATTCCACGGCGGTAGAACGGTAAAACAGCCTGATTTGGTGTACCTTTGCACGGCTTTTAATTCGAAAGCCGTGCGCACAAATATAACAGGTGCGAGCCAAATAACAACCAAAGATTGTTCCGTTTATGATGACCAGTGCCGAAATAAGAAGGAAATTCCTGGACTTTTTCGTTTCGAAAGGGCATACCATCGTGCCTTCCGCGCCCATTGTCGTGAAGAATGACCCGACGTTAAAATTCACGAATGCAGGCATGAACCAGTTCAAAGACTACTTTCTCGGTAACCGCAAAGCCCCTTATTCCCGGGTGGCCGACACGCAGAAATGTCTCCGGGTAAGCGGCAAGCACAACGACCTTGAAGAAGTGGGTGTCGACACCTATCACCATACCATGTTCGAAATGCTCGGCAACTGGAGCTTTGGCGACCCGGCCAATCCCGATGCGGGCTACTTTAAAAAGGACGCGATCGCCTGGAGCTGGGAACTGCTCACGGAGGTCTATGGGATCCCCCAAGACCGGCTCTATGTCACCGTCTTCGAGGGTGATGCGGGCAACAATCTTCCCCAGGACAGCGAAGCCATGGCGGAATGGAAGAAATGGATCGCCGCCGATCGCATCCTGCTCGGCAGCAAAAAAGACAATTTCTGGGAGATGGGCGACACGGGTCCCTGCGGTCCCTGTACCGAGATCCATGTCGACTGCCGCCCCGACGCGGAGCGGGCTACCGTCAACGGAGCCTCGCTGGTGAATAACGATCACCCGCAAGTGATCGAGATCTGGAACAACGTCTTTATGCAATTCAACCGGCTGAAGGACGGAACGCTGCAACCGCTGCCCGCGAAACATGTCGACACGGGGATGGGCCTCGAACGGCTGGTTCGCGTGCTGCAGGAGAAACCTTCCAATTATGATACCGACCTGTTCACCGGAACGATCGGCTGCGTCGGGGAGATCGTCCAAAAAAAGTATACCTATGGCGACGGCAAGGCCGACGTGGCGTTCCGGGTGCTGGCTGACCATCTTCGTGCTATCTGTTTTGCTATCGCGGACGGCCAGCTGCCTTCCAATACCGAAGCGGGCTACGTGATCCGGCGCATCCTGCGTCGCGCGGTCCGGTACTATTATTCTTACCTGGATTATAAGCAGCCCCTCCTTTTCCAACTGGTGCCCGTGCTGGCGGAACAGTTTGCCGATGTGTTCCCCGAACTGAAGCACCAGGCCGATTTCGTGACCAAGGTGGTGAAGGAGGAGGAAGATGGATTCCTCAGGACCCTGGAGAAAGGACTGAAGCGAATAGAAGATGTGGTACAGACCCGGAAAAAGGCCGGCTCGACCGTTATCGACGGACCTGCGGCTTTTGAGCTCTATGATACTTACGGATTTCCCAAAGACCTGACGGCGCTTATCGGCCGTGAGAATGGCCTGGAGTTGGACGAGAACAGCTTTGACGCCGAACTCCAAAAACAGAAGAACCGGTCCCGGGCCGCGACGGCGATCGACACCGAGGACTGGGTCGTGCTCGTCGACAATCCGCTGGTGGAATTCGTCGGCTATGATTCGCTGGAGACCAATACCCAGATCGTCAAATACCGGAAGATAAAGGCCAAGGGCAAAGAGTCCTGGCAGCTGGTGCTGGAAGCCACCCCCTTCTATGCCGAGAGCGGCGGGCAGGTAGGCGATACCGGTACCCTTCTCTCCAAGGGCGAGACCATCGCCGTGCTGGATACGAAGAAAGAGAACGACCTGATCGTTCATTTTACGGATAAGCTGCCGGCGGATATCGAGGCTCCTGTCATCGCCACTGTCGACAGGCCCAAGCGCAAGGCTACGGAGGTCCATCACTCTGCAACCCATCTCCTTCATGCCGCGCTGCGGAAGGTGCTGGGCACGCATGTGGCGCAGAAAGGCTCGCTTGTGAACGAAGGGCAGTTGCGGTTCGACTTCTCGCATTTCGCGAAAATGACGGAGGAGGAGATCGCGAAGGTCGAAGCCATCGTCAATGAAAAGATCCGCGAGAACATTCCCGTCATCATCCGGCAGATGCCGAAGGAGGAAGCGTTGAAGCTCGGCGCCATGGCGCTCTTTGGCGAAAAATATGGCGATGTTGTCCGCGTGGTCATGATCGACCCCAATTACTCCGTCGAGCTTTGCGGGGGCACCCATGTCGGCGCCACGGGGGAACTGGGTTTCTTCAAGATCAAACATGAAGGCGCTGTTGCCGCCGGTGTTCGCCGCATCGAAGCCCTGAGCGGACCAGCTGCGGAAGCCTGGCTTCATGAGCAACTGGCCGAGCTGCATACCGTCAGGGAAGCGCTGAAGCATCCGCCACAGCTGGCCAAGGCGGCAGAGTCGCTCGTTGCCGAGAATAGCGAGTTAAAGAAAAAATTGGAGAAAGCCGAGGCCCGGCAACTGGCCGATCTGCGGCAGCAACTGCTGGCCAAAGTGCAGACCATCAACGGCGTCGCCTTTATCGGGGAGATCGTCGAAGTAGGCAGCGCCGATGCGGTGAAGAAACTCACGTTCGATCTTAAGACCGGACTCGCTGCAGGGGCCGTGCCGTTCCTCGCCGTGCTGGCGGCGAACGTCGACGGCAAGCCTGCGGTGGCTGTGTTGGTCGACGACAAGTTGGTGGACGGGCGTGGTTTACTGGCGCCGGCGATCATCAAGGAGCACGTGGCTCCGCTGGTCAAAGGCGGCGGTGGCGGGCAGAAGACGCTGGCGACGGCCGGGGGACAGGATGCGAGCCGCCTCCCGGATGTGATCGCCGCGGTGCGGGGCGTACTCGCGGGCAAGTAACAACGCATCGATCAAGTGCCGCATCATACATCGATCAAGGGCTGCAAAAAGATAATCCATGGACGACCAATCACAGGGTCCCGACTCCGAGATGCTCATCACGCTGGTGACCATGAAAATGCCGTTTGGCAAATACAAGGACACCATCCTCTGCAATCTTCCCGTCTCCTATCTGGAATGGTTCCAGCGGGAAGGCTGGCCCAAGGGAAAACTGGGGATGCTGCTGGCAACGATCTATGAGATCAAGATCAATGGACTGGAGAAATTGCTCGATCCGCTGAAAAAGCGTTGAAGCGCCGTAGCCCGGTACCAGGTGGGGTCCCCAGTCGCCAACAGGCGGGGCCCAGTCGTTAATTTTAACATTTCAGAAAACATCCGAAAAGTTTCGTAATCCGGAAAATCCCCCTATATTTGATCTACGAAATTCAACGTAGATCAAAACCATTCACTTAATTCAAAAACTGACGTGATGAACAATCCACTCCTAAAAATGGCGGGACTTACGGCCCTGGTCCTGTGCCTGCACACCTCCGGCTTCGCACAACAGGGATCCGCATCCTCCGGCACGACCGAGTCCGACGAATATGATACCGTTCCCGGCCGCGCCCGCTCGCTGGATGAGATCGTGATCCGCCACAAGGGCGATAAGGACGCCAAGGTGACGATCGAGATCAAGAATGGCGAAATATTTGTCAACGGGAAACCGGCTTCCGAATATAAGGACGAGGACCTGTCTATCTCCAAGCGGCGTTTCAAGACGCTGAACGGCGGGGCGATGGCCTGGTCCGACGGAGATCAGGCGATGACGCTAACCCCCTTCCGCAATTACGGCGGCGGAACTTATAGTTATGACGGCCGGAGCCCCAAGGCCCGGGTAGTGACAAGTGGCGCCTTTTTGGGGGTGACCTCGATCAAGAGCGAGAATGGGCCCAGCGGAGCAAAGATCGGCGAGGTCTCGGAAGGCAGCGCGGCTGAAAAAGCGGGGTTGAAGGAAGGGGATCTCATTACCAAGGTCGACGATAAAACGATCGAAAGTCCCGAGGATCTTTCGAAAGTCATCCATACCTACAAGCCCGGTGACAAGGTGACCATCACCTACAAACGCGACGGAAAGGACCAGAAGGCAACGGCGGAGCTGGGCAGGTCCCGGACCCAAACTTATGCCTATGGCTTTGGCGACAACGGCAGCTTCAACTGGAACAGCGACGATATGGCCCGGGTAATGCCCCGTGCATTCAAGATAGCGCCCCGCGGCAACTTCTACTTTGGGGATAATTCGATGCGACTGGGCATCCGTGCACAGGATACCGAAGACGGCAAGGGCGTAAAGGTGCTCGACGTCGATGACGAAACCGTTGCGTCGAAGGCCGGCGTCGAGGAAGGCGATATCATCACAAAGTTTGACGGCCAGGAAGTTAACAGCGCGACCCGGCTGGCCGAACTGGCCCGTACCGCGCGCGAGGACAAGACCAGGCAGAGCATCAAGATCAACCTGCTCCGCGGCGGCAAGCCGATGGAGTTGGAGCTGAAGGTCCCCCGCAAGCTCAAGACCGCGGATCTTTAGTAATCTTCAATCAGTTAAGTCCGCCACTCATACAGGCGTCCTCAAGGGGACGCTTTTTTTGTGTATTTTTGGTGCCCACATGGCAATCAATTACGACGCATACGAGATAGTGATCGGGCTGGAGGTGCACGCGCAACTGCTTACCCAAACAAAATTGTTTTGCGGGGACTCGGCCGCCTTCGGCGGGGAGCCCAATACCCATGTCAGCCCTATCACGCTGGGGCTGCCCGGCTCGTTGCCCAAGCTGAATAAAAAGGCCGTAGAGTATGCGATCCGGATGGGTCTTGCCTGTCACTGCGAGATCGAACGCAACAACTACTTCGCCCGGAAGAACTATTTCTATCCCGACCTGCCCAAGGGCTATCAGACGTCTCAACATACCACACCGGTGTGCAAGGGCGGCCGGGTCCATATCAAAACCGCCGCGGGCGAGCGCGATATCCAGCTCAACCGCATCCACCTGGAAGAGGACGCCGGCAAAAGCCTGCACGATGTCCTGCCCGATGCCACGGCCCTGGACTTCAACCGGGCCGGTGTTCCGTTGATCGAGATCGTCACGGAACCGGACCTCCACAGCGGCGATGAAGCCTATGCCTATCTCACGGAGGTGCGCAAGACGCTGCGCTACCTGGAGATCTGCGACGGGAACATGGAAGAAGGCAGCATGCGCTGCGATGCGAACATCTCCGTCCGGCTGAAAGGCGACCCCGCGCTCGGCACCAAGGTCGAGGTAAAGAACCTCAACTCGATCCGCAACGTAAAGCGGGCCATCGAGATCGAGTCGCGCCGCCTCATCGGATTGCATGCGGCAGGCCAGCCGATCACCCAGGAAACCCGCAGTTTCGACGCAACCGACGGCACTACCTTCGCCCTTCGGTCGAAAGAAGAGGCTAATGATTACCGGTACTTTACCGATCCGGACCTTCCTCCCTTCCAGGTGTCTGAGGCCTTTCTCGATTCGATAAAGGCATCGCTGCCCGCACTGCCGGAGCAGCTGGTCCAGAAATATACCCGGGAGCTGTTGTTGCCGGAATATGACGCCCGCATCCTTTGCGATGACCGGGACAGCGCGAATTATTTCGAGCAACTGATCCGGCATACCGCCAATTACAAAGCCGCGGCCAATTGGTTGCTGGGGCCGGTGAAATCCGGACTCAACGAAAAAAGCCTTGACTGGAAGGACCTGCCGGTCCGGCCGGAATCGCTGGCGGGCCTGATCCGCCTGGTGGAAGAGGGCAAACTCAGCTTTTCCATCGCCGCAGAACGGGTCTATCCCGTGCTGATGAGCGAGCCGCAACGCGATCCTGCGGAGATCGCCACCGCACTGAATCTGATCCAGAGCTCCGATACCTCGGAGATCACGGCATGGATCGACCAGGCGCTGGCCGGCATGCCCGATAAAGTGACGGAATACAAGAAAGGAAAGAAGGGGCTTATCGGTCTTTTTGTAGGGGAAGTGAAGAAATTGTCCAAGGGTAAAGCAGACCCCAAGCTGACCAACCAACTATTACTCGAAAAACTGGAAAATTAAGGATATGATTAAAAGAATTGCAGGACTCGTTCTTGCGGCCTGCGTGATCGTGACAGGGAGCAGCTGTGAGCAAAAGAAAAAAGGGAGCTTCACCGTATCCGGTACTTTTAAGAACGGCGACAAGCTTGCTGCCGTCGAAGGACCGATCTCCAAGGTCTATCTCGTCGAAGTGGTTTATGGAAAAGACCAGCCGCCGATCGTGGTCGACTCCGCCAAGTTGCCTCCCGGCAATGGCAGCTTCAACGTCGCCGGCATCGTCCGCGGCCAGGAGCTTTTCGAGCTGGTGTTCGGCAACAACGCCATCACCGTGCCGCTGATCAACGATGCCGCCGACGTGCGGGTCAATGTCGATCTCGGCAAGAAGGAAGACTTTTATGAAGTAAGCGGATCGGAAGCCAGCAGCCAATTGAAGGAGCTGATCACGCTCTTCGGCAAAAAGAATTTCGAGGTGGAAAAGTCGATGGCCGAACTCGATAGTGTGAAAAGCGCCAATGGCTCCGACAGCGCTCAGATCATGTTCACCAACAAGAAGAACGCTGCCCTCCAGGATCTCAATACGTATCTGAAGCAATTCCTCAACACCGGAAACAATGGGACCATCTGTGCGCTTGCGCTTAGCTGGGCTTCCCGCAGCTTCTCCAAATCCGAATTCGAGGGAGCGCTGGCCGATCTGCTCCGGAAATTTCCCAATAACAATGTACTGACGGGTCTGAAACAAAGCTATGATCTGCAGCTGGCCGCCATGGCCAAGCAGGAGCAGGAAGCGATGGCCAACAGCTGGGTCGGCAAACAGGAGCCCGACCTCACGCTCCCTGATGCGAATGGAAAACCTGTCTCGCTGGCTTCCTTTAAGGGGAAATACCTGCTCGTCGACTTCTGGGCCAGCTGGTGCGGACCCTGCCGGGCCGAGAATCCCAACGTCGTCAGGGCCTATAACGAGTTCAAAGGGAAGAACTTCACCATCCTCGGGGTCTCCCTCGACAAAGAGCGCGATGCCTGGCAGCAGGCTATCCGGCAGGATCACCTGGAATGGAATCATGTCAGTGATCTGCAGTATTGGAACAGTAAGGCTGTGACAACCTTTAAATTCAATGGAATTCCTTACAATGTGCTAATTGATCCGCAGGGGAAGGTCATCGCGGAGGGATTGCGAGGAGATGATCTGGAAAACAAGCTGAAGCAAGTGCTTCAGAACTAGAATAAAAAAGAACCCCGCCATCGGCGGGCCCCGGTTAGCAACGCTAACCGGACATAATGGGAAAGGCCGCCTACTTTTAGCAAGAGGCGGCCTTTCTTACTTAGACTAATCAAATACCGTTAACCATTAAACCTTATCCTATTAAGAAGCAAATTAAGAGGTCGCTGATATTCTCGTGTAGGGGAAACCCTACGTTTTTACCCAGTTTTGGTTAGAAACCGTAACTTCAACGTATTAAGCTCATAGCAAATGCTGTCTCTATGAGATGGATAAAGCGTTGGTGGAATTCCATGGTGTTTGGCGGCACCCGGGATCTGGTCACACACGACCCTCAGCGGAGAGTCACGATCGGCGTAAACCTGATGTCGCTATCAATAGGTATCCTCAATCTCACGATAGGTACCTTTGTCTGGCTGATCACCGGCCGGGATAATGTGCTTGCCGCAGTCGTTATCGAAACAGCCCTGCTCGCCCTGCCGCTTATTTTCAATCGCTTCAAACGATACAACGAGGCCGGACTGTCGATCTACCTGATCATGAGCGGCGCCACCTTTTACTTTGGCTGTGTACTTGGCAACGCCGTGAACTCGCCCCTGATGATCACCTACCTGATCGGCGTCTCGCTCTTCATGTTCTCCAGCCTCCCTTACCGGATCGTCTGTATCGTGTCCTCTTTTGCTATCCTGGTCCTGATAGAACAGAACTACCGGTACAGGATCATCCCGCCAATGGAGATGGCGTATGATACCCAGATCATGCTGCGATGGGCGGCCTATATTGCGATGATCATCCTGGTCATCTTTACCTTCAACCTGTTCTGGAAGAACAACCGGGCCTTGCTGAAAGAGCTGCAAAGACATGCCGATCAGGTAAAGAAACATCTCGAAATAGAAACACAGGAGAACAGGAACAAGGACAAGTTCATCACCAACGCCAGCCATGAAATGAAAGTGTCCTTTCATAGCATCTTCTCGGTCATCAGCGTGCTGGTCAACGACGTACAGACCGCAAAGACCAACGAGCAGCTGATGAAGAGGATCAATGATCTGAAGGCGGCCTGCAAGATCTCCCAGAGCATCGTGGACAATATCCTGGAATTCGAGAAATACGAAGCGGGGATCCCGGTGATAAAAAGGGAAAACCTTTTTAATCCGAAATTGCTCTTCCTGAATACCATCGAGATCTACCGGTATGTGGCAATGGAAAGCAAGATCGAGATAACGGCCTGGATCAGTAAGGACCTGCCTGAATATATCCGGACGGATGACGTGAAGATCCGGCATATTTTGACCAACCTGCTGCACAACGCCATCAAATATGCCCCCGACTATTCCACGGTGCAGGTAAAGTGCAAGATGAAGGACAACGCGCTGGCTTTTAGCGTTCACGATAAGGGTGAAGGGATCGCGGATGACAGCGTCGATATCTTTGCGCCCTTCGTAAGCAAGAATCCCGATGGTCTCGGCATCGGGTTATTCATCGTAAAGGAAATGGTCTCCGCGCTGAACGGAAAGGTCGAAGTCGCCAGCGACCAGGAAGGCACAACGTTCTCCGTATCAATCCCGCTGCAGCCGGTTAAACTCGGACTCTCCACGGCTTCCCCCCATCATAACTAAGGGTAAACAGCTATCCTTTCTCTTCCAACAATTCAGTAGATTAGTATTAATTAAACCTTTCCTATATGCAACTCCATAGAATTCCCATTCTATATTGCCCCTTTATGGGTGCAATTCATCCACTGGCAAATGAGATCGAAGAACATACCCTGCAATGGTTGCTGGATTTTAAGCTGGTGGAAAATTATGAGATCTATCTGCGGTACAAGCGCAACAAATTCCCCTTATTCATTGCAAGGACCTTTCCGCATGGTGACTTCATCGACATTTGTACCTGGTGCGATCTGAATAGTCTGCTTTTTATCGTCGACGATCTCTTCGATGCGAACGACATCATCAAGGATAAGGACTCATTCGAAAAATTTCAAACCACGATCATGGACATCCTGATCCGGCATCAATCCTGCACCCCGAAAGACGGACCGGTCTTCGCGGCCTTTTCGGATATCTGGGGGCGGCTTTGTCTCCGCTCGACGCGGTCCTGGCAACGCAAATTCACCGAATGCATCAGGAAGATGTTCGACGGACTCTACTGGCAATTCAAGAACATCCACCTGGGGATCTATCCCGGCTTCGACGAATACCTGAAGATCAGGCAATATCTCGGGGCCTCGCATCTTTCCACCGACTCGCTGGAAGTCACCGGCCAGATCTATCTGTCGGAGGATGTTTACCGGCATCCCCTGGTCAGCCGGCTGACAGAACTGAGCAGGAATTGCGTTTGTTTTGCGAACGATCTTTTCTCGCTGAGTAAGGAGTCCGAAGAGTCGCAGAACGCCGGGGAGTACAACCTGGTCGGGGTGATGAAAAGAAAATACGGGCTTTCCTGGGAGGGAGCGATCGAAAGAACGGCCGGCTACCATGACGATCTTGTGCGGGAGTTCCTTTTTTTGAGTCCAAAGGCATTTCAATTCGATGAGGGCACCAATGCAATGGTTGCAAAGTATGTTCGTGCGTTAGAGATACAGATGATCGCCAATATCGAGTGGTCGACACAGGACACCGACCGATACCCGCATATTTATGGCGACGCGCCGCGGAAAATAGAGTTATATAATTAAACCCCGAACGTTCATGCAATACCGGATCTTACTGGCCGATGATCACAGCATGCTTCTTACCGGACTGAGAGGTCAGATCGAGACCCGGTTCGGCTATAAGGAGATCAACAGTGCGCGGAGCTGCAATCAGGTGCTGGAAGAGTTGAAGGTAAAAGAGTACAGCCATCTGATCCTGGACATCGGTCTGTCCGATGGGTCGTCGCTGGAGATCCTCCATGTGATCAAGGGCATGTATCCCGCGCTGAACATCATGATCTTTTCCGCCAAGCCGGCCGCTGCCTATGAGAAGGCGCTGAAGAAATACCAGATCCAGCACTATCTGTCCAAGGACGCCGATGAGGAAGAGACGATCACGGGACTGCGCCGGTTCTTCAACAACGAGCCGATGCCGAACCGCGAAGGGGCGCCGAATCCTTTTTCGAAGCTTTCGCCGCGGGAGCTGGAGGTCTTGCCTTATCTGCTGCAGGGGAAGGGGACGAATGAGATCGGGTCGCTGCTGAACCTGTCGCCCAGTACGGTGACGGAGTTCAAGAGCCGGATCTTCAAAAAGACCGAGACGGTGAATGTCGCGGAGCTGATCAATCTGGCGATTGCCTATAACATCACATAAAAAAAGCCTCATAATTTTGATTATGAGGCTTTTGCAGTGGTCCCGTCAGGAATCGAACCTGAATCCAGGGCTTCGGAGACCCTTATACTATCCATTGTACTACAGGACCTTACCAAAGGAGGTCGTCCTTTGGGGAGGGCAAAATTACAGGTTTATTTCAACAATCCCCGCAGGTTCGTGCTAAATATCTTTACGGCGATGGCGAGCAGGACGACCCCGAAAAATTTGCGGATGGCGATCATCCCCGCCTGGCCGAGGATGCGTTCGATGAAGTCCATGGATTTGAGGACGATGAAGATAAAGATGAGATTCACGAGGATGCCGAGCAGCACCGTCGTGGTCTCGTAGTTGGCTTTAAGGGACATGATGGTCGTGAGCGTACCCGAGCCTGCAATGAGGGGAAATGCGATGGGGACGACGACGCTGGCTTTCGAGTCGGGTTCGCTTTTAAAGAATTCCACGCCGAGGACCATTTCGAGACCGAGAATGAAGATGACGATCGAGCCGCCGACGGCAAAGGACCGCTGGTCCACGCCCAGGATATGCAGGAACTGCTCGCCGACGAACAGGAACAGGACCATGAGGGCGCCGGAGATGAGCGTGGCTTTGGCCTCGTGCAGACCGCCGAGCTTTTTCTTCAGCGCATGGAGCAGGGGGATGCTGCCGATGATGTCGATGACCGCAAAGAGGGTAAAGGTTACCGTGAGGAGCTGGTTGAGATCGAAGGCGCCTTTCATGGATTGCGGGTTTTATAAAAGCTGCTGGGTTTGTGTTGTTCTTTTTCGGCGGGTGCGTTGTTGCTCAGGACGGTGTGCTCCCAGCCTTCGGCTGTGGGTTGTAGCCGGATGACACAGCCGTAGTGCAAGGAGAAGGCTTTGAAGCTGTCGATGAGCGGAGTGCCGGTCAGGCCGGCGAGGATGCTGCGGATGACGCCGCCGTGGGCGACGATGGCGACGGGGCCTTGTGGCTGGTTCGCGGGGGTCTGGTGGACGGAGCCGGCATCGACCGCAGCGGTGCTGATCTCTTCAAAGCACTGGCTGACGCGCGAATGCAGATCGATATAGCTTTCGCCGCCGGGGATGCGGATGTTGACGAAGTCTGCCATCCAGGGATCGATCTCGTCCTTTGGCAGTTCGTCCCAGGGGCGCATCTCCCATTCCCCGCAATGGATCTCCATCAGCTGCTCGCGCAACAGGATCGGGTCGCCGGGGAAGAGTCGCTGCGCCAGCATCGCACAGCGGCGGAGGGGGCTGCTATAGATGGCCGCGAATTTCGCAGGCAGGGATTCGCGGATGAAGTCCGCCTCGTCGTCGAATGTTTCCGTTACGTCGAGGTCCGTCTGGCCATAGCATACGCCCTTGGCGACGGCCGGAGTGGTGTGTCTTATAAGATAGATCTCGGGCATGTGCGATGATGCCGCGGCGGCGCCACGGCCCCACGACCCCTCAAAGGTAATGCGAGAATAGGGCTAAAAAATAAAAATAGCCCTATTCCCGCATAGCGCTAATGTCTGGGCCTTCGCAGAGCCTCGGCCCTTGTCAAACCGCCTCCGGCGGTTTAGAATATTCGCCAAACAATAATAAACCCGAGGTAAATAACGATTTCACTTACCTGCTGGATCGCCCCCAGGCAGTCCCCCGTATAGCCGCCGATCCATTTCTTGAAATAGCGATACAGGGCGGATGTGGTATAAAGTGCGGGTAATACGGTGATCAGAAAGGGCCAGGGCAAGAACGCAAAAGGTGCAAGTGCGAAGGCGATGGCAACGACCAGGGCGCCGATGGAGAGCTTCCCGCCTGTCATGGAGATCGACTTGCTGCCTTCCGCGGCGCCCGCATAGGTGCCGGCCTGAAGGACCAACACGGCCATGAGGCGGCTGACGCCATGGGCCGCGATCAAGGCGAGAATAAAATAGCGATAATTGTAAAAGATCAACTGCGATGCCTGACCGGAGGGGATGAGCCGGCCGGGCGCTGCAATTTCGCCGGGTGCGAGGACGAATCCCGGCAATTCATGCAACAGCAAAAACTTTGCGCCCAGCATAAAGACCAACCCCATCGCTCCGAAGGCGCCGACGCGGCTATCCTTCATGATCAGCAGGATCTTCTCCTTGGTCCACCCACCGCCGAACCCATCGCAGACATCGGCGAAGCCGTCCTCGTGAAAGGCGCCGGTCACGAGGACGCCCGTCACCATCGCGGCGAGAATACCGATCTCAAAAGAGACATAGCGCGTAAAAAGCAGGAAGAACAGCGCGCTTAAGCCAGCCACGATCCAGCCTACGAACGGAAAGTACCTCGGCGCCTGCTGCATCAGCGAGGGTTCGTGATGGATGCTATCGGGAACCCGGATGCGGGTGAGAAACTGGACGGCGGTAAGGAAGACTTTCCACTCTCTTTTCATCGCTTGGTGCTTTGTGCTTGCGCTTCGACCCTATTCATTGTCGGATGCTTTGCTTACACCCGCCGATTGGAACGAGGCCATGTCCCGGAGAAAATAGACAGCCGATTGCAGGAGGGGATAGGCCATGGCCGCACCCGTGCCTTCGCCGAGTCGCATACCCAGCTGGAGCAGCGGCTTTGCGCCGAGATAGTCGAGCATTGCGGCATGACCGGTTTCCCCGCTGGTATGGGCAAAGAAGCAGTTGTCCTGTACGGCGGGGTTGAGTTGTTTGGCCAGCAGCAGGGCGGAAGTCGTGATGAAACCGTCGGCGAGGATGATCATTTTTAGTTCGGCAGCCCTTAAATAGGCCCCGGTCATCATGGCGATCTCGAATCCGCCGACGCATTGCAGGATAGTTTTTGCGTCGCCGCCGGGTCCCGCCGTATCACGGCCGGCTGTTGCGACACCGCCCGCTGCGTCGCGGCCTATCGTCTTGTCGCCGGCTGCCGTTATCGCAGGAAGATGCAAGTCATAGACCTTGCGCAGGGTTTCTTTTTTCACCCGCAGCTGCTCGTCATTGACGCCCGTGCCCCGGCCCACGCAGTCTTCGACGGGGATGCCCGTGATAAAACTCATGATCAGGGCGGCGGAAGAAGTATTGCCGATGCCCATCTCGCCAAAGCCGACACAGTTGGTGCCGCCGGCATAGAGGTCGGTGACCACCTGTTTGCCGGCGTCCATCGCCTTTTCCACCTCTTCGGCGGTCATCGCTTCGGACTCGAGATAATTGCGGGTCCCATAGCCGATCTTATGAGCGATCAGCTTTCCGGGGAACAGGCCGGGTTCGAAATCGAATTTTACCCCGGCATCTACGACCGTTAGGCCGAGATGATGTTGCCGGCAGAAGACGTTGATGGCTGCACCACCCGTGATAAAGTTCAGAACCATCTGCGCCGTCACGGCCTGGGGATAGGGATTGACCAGCCCGGTAGCGGCAATGCCGTGATCGCCCGCGAAGACAACGATATAGGGTCGGCCCAACTGAGGATGGGTCGTACCCTGGATCATCCCGATCTGGACCGCGACCTCTTCGAGCCGGCCCAATGCGCCGATGGGTTTTGTCTTGTTGTCGATCAGCTGTTGCAGCTGCGCACGCAGGGTGGTTTGGGTTCCCGTTTGCATGGTGATATTATTTTGAAGGATCCCGGCTATTTTACCTTTAGCGGGAGTCCACTGACCATAAAGATAACTTCATCGGCCTTTGCGGCAAGCGATTGATTGATCCAGCCCTGCAGATCGGTGAATTTCCGGCCCGACTCTGTGTCGGCGTGAAGGCCCATCCCTATCTCATTGCTGATCACCAACAGGGTGGTGTTCTGCTGCAAAAGCGCATCGAATTCCGCGTTACAGGCTGTCAGACAGGCGTCGATGTCATATTTGAGATCGGAGAAGAAATTGGTGATCCAAAGCGTAACACAGTCGATCACAGCAACCTTTCCATCCAACGGCAGGCGCGACAACCATTTTTCCTCTTCCAGCAGGGTCCAGCGCTCGTCGCGGTCCTGGCGATGCCGCTCGACCCGCTGACCAAACTCCGCGTCCCAGATGCGCGCAGTCGCGACGTAGACCGGGCTCCCACTCCGCTCCAAAGCCAGCTGTTGCGCGTAGCGACTCTTGCCGCTACGCGCCCCGCCGGTGATAAAGATCATTTTTGCCATATTATAAATGTACGCTGATCCCAGCCATGAAATTAAAGCCAAAGCTGGTATAGCCGGGAATATCGAAATAGCGTTTGTCGGTGATATTCTTGAAGTCGGCGAATAGCTTTACCTGCTTCCCAAGCTTGTACTCCGCGTACCCGTTGAGTGTCGCATATGCAAACCCATCGGCCTGGGCCCGGGGTCCGCCATAGATACTGGTGATGCGCTGACCTACGGTCCGCAGTGCGAGGCTAAGATAAAGTCCTTTCGTAGCCTGTACGCCGACGGAGGCGTTGACGAGATTCTTTGGCCGCTGGTACAGATTGTCGAAGGTCGTGTCCTTGCCGGCGCTGCCTGCCGTCGTCACGGTCCCGCTGGTGTACGTGTAGTTGCCGTTGAAGGACCAACTGCCATATTTATAAGCGGCTTCCACTTCGAAACCATGGGCGTCTTCCTTGTCGAGGTTGGCGTAGTTGCTGCCTGCAAAGACGATCTCGTTCTTTGTATGCCGGCGGAAGTACAGCGCCCGCAGATTCAACCCCGACACATTATACTGAATGCCGCCTTCGCCGGTGAGGGAGCGTTCGGGGACGAGTCCGGTGGGGCTGCGATAGGGTGAATACAGTTGATAGAGCGTCGGCGCGGAAAAGCCGGAAGAGAGATCGGCAAAGAACTTGAGTCGGGAGTTGATCACAAAGGAAGGGTTCACGGAGTAGGTGAAGACGTTGCCATAGTGGCTGAAGCTGTTGTAGCGGCCGCCGAGACCGAGGTTGAACCCGCCGATATTTTTGATCAGCACGGAGGCATAGGCCGCCAACTGGCGAACCCGGGCGCTGTCGGGGCTGAGCGAATCACCATAGTTATCGGTGTTGGCCATCTGCTGGTTCCGGTAGTCGACGCCCGCCAGCAGATCGACATGGGGATCGATGGCGATGTTACTGTACAGATCGGCATAATGTGACCGGCCGGTGTAGTTGGCGTTGTAATAATAATTGTTCGGGGCGATCACCGACGAGGTATCGTCGAGATAATGCCGTTTCGTCGAATTGTAGTTGTAATTAAAATGCAGCATGGCCAACCCAAGCTTGTAGTCGCCGCCGAGGCCCGCCTGGATGTTCTTGCTCCAGGTGGTGTACAGCTTGTCATCGCTATACGCGCCGCCGTCGAGATCGTTCGAATACCGGCCGTACTGGAAGTTGCCGCGGAGCCCTAAGTTATCCGTCACCTGGTGACTGACATTGGCCATGACGAGATTTTCCCTGAACCCGTCGTGATCGAAATTCCCTTTGCCTGTGGTATCATAGGCCGAGGAGACGCCGTCGCTTTGCAGATGGGTATACTGCACGTTGTAGGCCGTGCGGCCGACGCGGCCGTCGATGCCCGCCGATCCCCTGAATGTGCCGAAGCTGCCGGCGGAAAGATTCGCCGAGGCATTAGAAGGTTTGTCCTTGCCTTTTTTGGTGATAATGTTGATGACGCCGGCGACCGCATCGCTGCCATAGAGTGTGGACTGGCTGCCCTTGAGGATCTCGACGCGTTCAACCTCGTCGAGATTGATCAGGTTGATGTCGAAATTGGTGCTGGTTCCGGAGGGATCGTAGGCCGGGATGCCATCGATCAGGATCAGCGTCTTGCCGGCCTCGGCCCCCTGGATGTAGATGCTTTGTCCAGTGCCGAGATTGTTTTGCGCGCCCGCAACGACGATACCCGCCTGGGTGTTGAGGACTTCCGTCAGTTGTTTACCGCCGGATCTTTCGATCTGATCGTGCGTGATAACGTCGAGGACTTTTCCCACCAACGATTGTTTGACGGGGAATTTGGTAGCGGTAACGGCTACCTGGTCGAGGACTTTGGTCGAAGAATCACCGGATGTCTGTGCAAAGAGGGACTGGCTGCCCGCAAGCAGCGCCCAAAACAAAAGCTGTTTTTTGTGCATTGTTGGTTTTTTTCTGCCTTTCTCCCGAAAGCGATGAATAATGAGTGACCGATCATTGGCAGGTCTTCTGGCTCAGGTCCTCACCGGTATACCTTCCCGTCCGTGGCCACGGACAGTGGTAAGAAGAGTTCCGGGTGATTTTCCGTCGCCGGCGGGCGCCGGGCGGAAAGACCTTTACAGCTACGGGGATAGCGCCGGATTTGCACCGGACTTCCCTTTTAATGACGCGGGGCGTCAACCAGGATCGGCCGCGAAAGTACGGCATTTTTGGCTTGTGCGCGGAAGCCCGGGTATAAAAATTGCAACGGGAAATCCCGTATGAACATCGACCACTTTTACGAGTACTGGCCCATTATCGACCGCCCCGACATCGAGTGGCCGGAAGGGAAGCGCCTGGCAGTCTATGTCGGCCTCAATATCGAGCACTACGAACCCGGCAAACCCTCGGTCGGCATCCTGGACAGGGTGGCCGGAAGAGACCCCGATCCCCTGAATGAGGGGTGGCGGGACTACGGCAACCGGGTAGGTCTCTGGCGGATAGTGGAGCTCTTCGACCGGCTGGGCATCCGGCCCAGCGTGCTGCTGAATTCGGACGTCTGCAAGTATTATCCGCGCATCATCGAGGAGGGCAGCCGCCGCAACTGGTCCTGGGTCGCGCATGGCCGGAACAACACGATGTTCGCGGGGAACAAACAACCCCAGATGCGGTTGGAGGAAGAGCGTAACTACCTGCAGAATATCCTCACGACCATACAGATGGCAACCGGTAAGAGCTGCAAGGGGTGGCTCGGTCCGCTGGGATTGAGTCAGACCTACGATACGGTCGATCTGCTGGCCGAGGAAGGCATCACCTATGTGATGGACTGGGCCAACGATGACCAGCCTTATCCGCTAAAGACCTTTCACGGGGAGATCATCTCGGTCCCCTATTCGCTGGAAATAAATGATTTGCCATTGTTTCTCAACCGTGGTCTTGTCGGGCCGGAGTTCGGGCAGATGATCATCGACCAGTTCGAGGTCCTGCAACACGACAGCCGCAGCAACGCCCGGGTCATGGCCATCGGCATCCATCCTTTTATCGTGGGTCAGCCCTACCGGTTCAAATATTTCGAGTCGGCCCTGACCTATCTTTCGCGGCATAAGGACGTCTGGTTTACGACCAGTGACGAGATCGCGGCGTGGTATATGTTGAATTATTACCACACTCATGTCCAAAAATTAAGAGAGGTTGGGATCATTCAGGGCTTCTAATAGCCCGGCGATGGAGTTATATTGCCGGTCGGCATTTGGCGTCCGCAGTCTCCAGGCTGTCCGGCCGGCCTGTTCTTCAATATCAATATGGGTGGTGGCTTCTTCGCGGATGTTGAATCCTTCGCGGGACAATGCCCGTCGGGTCCAAAAGGCCGCTATGCCGCTGCCGCTCAGCCGGATGGTGCGCTTGCCCGCCGGATGAATCCGGAATACTCCCGTCGCCCGGTCGAAAGAAACGTCTTCCCGTTCGAAGGCGGTTTCGAAGGTGCCGTCGAGGACCAGGTCTTCGGGGGCTCCCATTTGCAACGACATCGCTCCCGGCTGAGACATCGCTCCCGGCTGCGGGGGCGCCTCACCCATCTGCAGGGGCGCTGCCGACTGAAGCAGCCAGACCTCGTCGGCCACCTGCAGGGCGAGGTCCAGCTCATGGGTAGAGAGCAGGATGCCCTTGTTCATCTCACGCGCGAGTTGGTGCAGCAGACGCATGAGGCGGATGCGGCTGGGGAGATCGAGGTGGGCCGTGGGCTCGTCCAGCATGAGGATCGGCGTGTCCTGCGCAAGCGCCCGCGCCAGCATCACCTTCTGGCTCTCGCCGTCACTGAGGGTATGCACTTTTCTTTCCAGCAGGGCGTCGATGCCCGCGGCTTCGATACTTCGCCGGATGATCTCCCGGTCGGAGTCGTTCAATGTCCCCAGCCAGCCCGACCAGGGATAGCGGCCCAGCGCTACCAGCGAGTATACGTTGAGGTTACTCCCGCCGACGCGGTCCGTCAGGACGAGGCTGATCTGTCGCGCCAGCTCGGAGGACGAGAGTCCCGCTCTCCCCGCGATCTCCACGGCGCCATGCAGGGCCGGTTGCAGCCCGGCGAGGGTCCGGAGCAGCGTGGACTTGCCCGAACCGTTGGGGCCCAACAGACAGATCAGGCGTCCGGCCTTTATCGTCAGTTCCGGCAACTGCTCCGAGACGAGGGTCTTTTTCCCCCCGCTGCGATAGCCCGTCTGCAGGCCCCTGGTCACGAGTAAAGGCGTGCTGTTCATCAGTAGACTTTTAGGTTTTTGGTTCGAAGCAAGAGGAAGATGACCACGGGTGCGCCGATCAGCGAGGTGACGATATTGATGGGAAGGACGGTCTGTGATCCCGGCCATTGCGCGATGCTGTCGCAGAGCAGGAGCAGGATCGTGCCGATCAGGCAGGAGGCGGGCATCAGGATGCGATGGCTGGCGGTGTTGAAGGCGCCCCGCGCGAGATGCGGGACGGCGATGCCGAGAAAACCGATCGGGCCGCAAAAGGCGGTGATGCTGCCCACCAGCAGACTGGTGCTGCAGATGATGACGAGTCTTGCGCGTTCGACGGTCAGGCCCATGCTTCGCGCGTAGTTCTCCCCCAGCAGCAGGGCGTCGAGCATCTTCGAGGAAAGAAAGGCGACGGCCAGTCCGCTGCCGATCATGATGGTGAGGATCAGCAGCTGGTTGCCCGAGACGCCGCCGAGCGAGCCAAAGGTCCAGAGCAGGTATTCTTTCACTTCCTCCGGATTGCTGAAGTATTGCCAGACGCTGGTGATGGCGATGGTGATGCTGTTGATCATGAGCCCGATGATAAGCATCGTCACGTTGTCGCGTACCCGCCGCGCGAGCATCAGTACGACAAGCATCACCAGGGCCGCGCCCAGACAGGCGGCTCCCGTGACCATCCAGCTACCGCTGCCACCGAGTTCTTTTATCGCATAGAGCGTCGCCATGCTGCCGCCGGCGAGCATCACCGCGGCGACACCCAGACTCGCACCGGCCGTGATCCCGAGCACGCCCGGTTCGGCGAGCGGATTCCGGAAGAGGGTCTGCATCTGCAGGCCGCCGACCGAAAGCCCACAACCGGCCAGTACGGCGGTACAGGCCTTGGGCAGGCGGATGCGGTCGACGATGAAGCGCCAGGTATCGTCGCCGCCTGACCGGGAAAAGAGGAGATGAAAAATATCCCTGAAGGGGATGCGCACGGCGCCGGCTGTCAGATCCAGCAATAACGCCAGGATCAGCAGCAGCAAGAGACCAAGCCAGCGCCAGCCGGACGGTGTCCGGCCCAGGAGCGGGCTATTTTTTGCCTCGGGCGCGATTCTCATTTCAACTGTTTATAGTAATACAACGTATCGGTGGGGAGGGCATCGGGATGGAGGATGCGGATCAGATCGGCCAGGACAAGGTGGGGATTGACCAACCCCGACTCCCAGTAGTCGTTCGAGCCGATGTCGTTCACCCGCCGATTGAAATTATACAAGGCGCCGGTTTTGAACGCATGGAATTCCGCGAAGCGCTGGTCTTTTGCGGCGATATCCTTTTTGCTGTCGACGTATCCGACATTGAGCCAGTAGTCGGCTTTCAGCGCGATGGGTATGACGGCTTCGACATTCAAAGGCAGGCTACCGATGCCTTTTGTGTCCGACCAGCTATAGTTGGCGCCGGCGTCGCGGAGGAACTGGGCCATATAGCTCTCGCCAGCGGGCGTATACCAGACCCCTTTCCAGGGCATGGCGATAATGACGGATGGTTTCTGCCTGGCGCTGCTGCCGACGGCGGCGAGTGCAAGATAGGTCTTCTCTACGCTATCGAATTTTTTGCCCACTTCGTTTTCCTTGTCGGTCAGGGCCCCGATGAGTTTTACCCATTCGGCGCGACCCAGCGGTGTCGTTTCCAGCCATTCAGCGTCGGGAACGACGGGAATGCCGGCATCGCTGATCGTCTTGTACTGGCCAAAGGCCGCGTCGGGATTGGTCGAGGTGATGACGACACCGGGGCGCATGGAGATCACCAGCTCGTTGTTGGTGCTCCCGTCGATGCCTACCTGTCTGACCTTGCCGGCGGCGATGCCGGCGCGGACGGTAGGGGAATTGACATATTGAAAATTACCGAGGCCCGTGATGCGATCGGCGGCGCCTGCAAAGTCCGCCAGCCCGATATGGGCGGAGGAGAGCACCGTCATCGTTTTTATCGGCGTATGGATCACGGGTATACCGGTGCGGCCGGCTGGTGGGGTCTGTCCTTCGTCCAGGAGCAGGAAGTGCAGGGTGTCGGTGCGGCCTGCGGCGCGATTCAGAATGCTGAGTTCGCGATAGGAGCCGTGGTGGTCGATGCGGAAGCCGTGGGCGTATTTGACAGGGCCCGGGTCGGCAGCGCTGCCGGTGGGGGATGTTGCGGCGGGGGCGGAGGAGGAGGTCGAATCGGCGCCGGAGGAAGATGTGGCCGGGGAATGCTGCTGTCCGCATGCAAAGGCAAGCAGGGTTGCCGTCAGGGAAAGACAAAGGATACCGGGGTTGCCGGAATTTCTGGACATGTTGGTTCCTGGTTTATTTTAAGTATCCAGCCTGCCTCTTACCCGAAAGCGGACTGATGGATGATCCTGGCAGGTCTTCTGGCTTGTGCCCGATCTGTTAGACCTTCCCGTCCCGGTCACGGGACAGTGGTCAGAAGTTGGACAGATCCTGTCAATGGCACTTACAGCTACGGGTATAGCGCCGGTCTTGCACCGGTCTTCCCTTTCAAGCCGCCGGAGCGGCACCAAAACCGGGGTAAAACTAAGATAATTCCCCCGGAAAACGAGATGCGCGCAGGAAAGGTTCCAACAACACGCGATTTTGACCGGACGATCGTTTATGGGGTATGAAAAATTTTATAGGGACTCTTTTTTGTTTATCTGCGGCTGTCTTCACTTTCAGCTGTACCAAAAACAACCCTGCGCCTGACCGCAAACCACCGGTTGTGAACGCGGGTTCAACTCAAACCATTTCTCTCCCGGTCGACAGTATTCTGCTGACCGGCACCGTTACAGATGCCGACAGCAAGGTCGTCGGCTATCTCTGGAGTGAGGTCTCCGGCCCGAATGTCCCGGTGATCGCCTCGGAGGGATCGCTTTCTACAAAAATACACGGGCTTACAGCCGGATCCTATGTGTTCCAGCTGATGGCGACGGATACTTTCGGACTTACCGGGGTCGATACGGTGACCGTTACGGTCAATCCGCCCGCGACGATCACGCTCATCGGTAATGCCAACAATCTTGCTGAAAGCCAGTTCCTTGGCGGCTCGGGCTATGATGCCGGCAACGGGTCGACTGCGGAGCTGGGCGCCGAGACCTGGACGATCAGCAGCAACACAGTAGCCGTTCGCGCGGCTTTCAAGTTCGATCTGTCCTCCCTGCCTGCGCTTCCGATCAAGTCCGCGAAGCTGACGCTTTTCAGCAACCCGACACCGGGCACGGGCAACCTGAGCACACCTAATGCCGGAACGGCCAACGCCTTCTACATCCAGCGGATCACGACGCCCTGGAATCCCGCTACGGCCATCTGGTCTACGCAGCCGCTGGTGGATGTTTCCGACGAGGTGCTGATCCCGCATACCAACTCCTCCACGCTGGACCTGGTGGGTGTGGACGTGACGACGATGGTGAAGAATATGATCACAAACGGTAATAATGGCTTTATGATCCGGCTGCAGACCGAAGCGATCTATAATTCGCGCATCTTCTGCTCGGGGGCGTATTCCGATGCGACCAAGCACCCCCAGCTGGTGATCTCCTATTAGGAATAATTTTTGCAACATAGCTATCTGTTTTACGGCCCGCGAAGCGGGCCGTATTTTTTTGTAGCTTGCGAACTTGATCCAATAATAATGAGTATCCGGAAAATACTGTTAACTACGCTGGGTGAAAGAAGATATCTTTCCGTCATGTCCAAGGCCTTCCAACTGCTCTATCCCACCGGGATGCTGGGTAAGGATTACCAGGACGTCTACTTCCTCAAAAAATTCATCCGTCCCGGCGACTGGTGCATCGATATCGGCGCCCATCTGGGGTATTTTACGCTGGAGCTGAGCCGGCGGGTCGGCCCGGAGGGGAAGGTCTTTGCCGTAGAGCCGATGAGTAAGTTCAACCGGGTGCTGGGCAAGCAGCTGGCGGCACATAACGCGAAGAACGTCACGCTTTATCCCGTTGCGCTTGGCGGGGGCAGCGAGTATGTGGAAATGGGGATCCCGGAGGTCGGGAAAAAGAAGCGGTTCGCTTATGCCCGGGTTATCGAGTCAAGCCCCACCCTCCAATATGTCGAGTCGGAAAAAGTAAAGAACTGGCGGGGGGATGATCTGTTCAAAGATCTTACTCGGCTCGACTTTGTGAAATGCGATGTGGAGGGGCTCGAGTTCAAGGTCATGTCTTCGATGGTCGCGACGATCCGCCGGTTTCAGCCGATCCTGCTCTGCGAATTCTTCGACAGGGATGAACGAATAAAGTTGTTCGAGCTGCTGCAGCCGATGGGATATCGATTGTATAAGCTCGAGGCCGGTAAATGGTACGCCATCGATGTATACGCCGAAGGCGGTGTCATCTCGCAGAACAATTATTTTATTCCCCCCGCCCGGCGAGAGCAATTCAAGGAGTTATTTTATAGCGCATAGTTGACGGAGACGCCCGCAAAATAATTTCTGCCCGGCGCGACATTGTAAAATCTGTTTGCCGCGGCGTTGAAGTCATTCCCCAGGCTATACTTTACATTGCCGGCATTGTCTACTGAGGTGTAGACATCGAATTTCAGCTTTCCCAGGATGCGGCGGAAGCCGAGGCGGCCGCCCAGCAGGTTGTACGAGCCGGCGTAGGCAGTATTGGCATCGTTGAGCCATGTCTTGTCGGAGTAAGTGTAGGTCAGGTTCATGTAAATTCCGGCGCGGGTCGACAGGTCGACTCCGGTGACGATCAGTTGCTGCGGAACGCTTGGAAGCCTGTTATGCGAGAAGTTGGAAGTATCCTGGATGAAATTGCTGTAGTGGAAGTCATGCCAGGTGTGGCTGACGAAGAGGCGGAGACCGTCGACTGCCGCGCGGGGTTCATCGATCACCCGGTAAGAAATAAAGGTCTCCAGTCCGTGCTGATCGGTACTGCCCGCATTCACCGAATAGCTCACGCCAGAAGAGTCGATCCGCTGCACGATGGCATTGCGGATATGGAAGAAGAAGGCGTTGACGTCGAAGAACAATTTTCCGTTGAGCAGGCTGCCACGGGCGCCGAGTTCGTAATCGATCCCATCTTCGGGCTGCAGCGAAGGGCCTACGATGCCGTTGCTCTTCTCCACCTCGGATACCGTCGGAGTAGAGAATCCCCGCGAGGCGCTGGCATAGACGGAAATGTCCGGTGTGATCCGCTTCAGGACAGAAATACGTGGCGCCAGTTTGTTGTCGTAGCGAACGGGTTGTTTCAAAGGCGGCAACACCGAAACCCGCGTGATATCGATGGCCGACTTGTTCAAGCTTCCGCCCACGGTGATCGTCCAGCCGTCCTGCAGGCGGAGATCGGCCTGGGCAAAGGTGAACCAGGTCCAGTTGCCCAGTTTGTCATCTGTTTGCAGCGCGCCCTGGACACCCAGCTTGTTCGCATAGTCCCGGGTCTCGAAGAATCCTTTCTGTGCTTCGGCGCCGAAATTGACCTGAAGATCGCCGATGCCCACGTTGGTGCGGTACTGGAAGGCCGTTCTGCCGCCGAAATGCGGCTCCTGCCGGTATTCGTAGACACGGATGCCCGGGTTGGTGAAATCCGTGTACGCGCCATAGACCGTAGTGGTGTTCTGCCAATGGGTGTTGAAACGATATTGATTGCTGAAGCCGGCCGTGAAATTTTTTTGATAGATGGCAGCCCTTGCCTGGATCGCACTGGGCGACGTACCGGCGGCCGGACGGGCCATCCTGGCATTGGAATCGTATTCCGCTTTGTTGAGTCCGCCTGGGGTCTGATAATAGAGATCGCCGTAGAGGATATAAGCATGGAGCGTCTGCTTCTCACTCGCCCTGATCTGTGTCTCCCAGGTAGCGATGTCGCGCCGCATCTGCGTCTGCTGGCGATAGCCGTCGCTGGTCTGATGCGAATAGGTGAGATGGTTGCGATGGTCGGCATCACCGGTGCGGACCTCGATGTTGAAGCTGTTTGTCGCCAGGTGTTTGGAATCGAACCCATAGACGCCGCCCGTATAATCGGCGCTGACCCCTTTCTCCCAGACCGGCGGCATCCCGCTGATGAGTACGGCGCCGCCGATGCCCGCACCATAAAGGCTTCCTGCCGTCCCCTTGATGATCTCCAGGGACTGGATATTGTAAAAGCCCAGCTGATTGAGATAGGTGTTGCCGCCGGGGTCGGTGAGGGGGATCTCGTTCCAGTAGATCTTGACATCCCGAACGCCAAAGGGCGAACGAAGACTGCTACCGCGGATATTGAGCCGGTAGCTGCCTGGGGAACGTTCTTCCATGCGGACGCCCGGGGACATATTGAGGGCGGGCAGGATACTGATATTGCCAAATCGATTGAGGGCGGCCTTGCTGACGATGTTGACGGGTGCGCCTACTTCCGAGAGCTTGCGGTTCTGCTCATAGGCTTTTACCACGATCTCCGCCAGGGGACGGGTATCGGACGAATCGGTCAGGAAAGAAGACGAGGGATGAACCTGCGCGGATAAGGCCAGGCGGCAGCAGCAGAGGATAAGCAGTAACAGGTGGTTTTTTTTCATCCGACGGGAATGTGGTGGCAAAATTAAGCTATCTTCAAATGGTTTATGAGTAAAAAGCAGCTGAATCTCTTTGATCTCAGTATGATCGTCGTGAGCCTGGTGATCGGCATGGGCATTTTCCGGACTCCCGCCGTAGCCGCCGAACGATCCGGCACCCCGTCGGTCTTCTTCCTGGCCTGGATCATCGGCGGGGTCGTCGCGCTGTGCGGGGCGCTTACCTACGCGGAGATCGGCTCGCGCTATCCCGTTACCGGCGGCTATTATAAGATCTTCTCCGTCGGGTATCATCCTTCCCTTGCCTTTTCCATTAACTGTATCGAGCTGGTCTCCAACGCGGGTTCCATCGCCGCGGTGGGTGTCGTGGGCGCGGAATACATCGGGCATTTCTTTTACACCGGTGCCGTACCCCCGCTTTTTCGCGGCGGCGTGACGGCCGCGGCGGTAGTCGTTTTTTATATCGTCAACCTGATGGGACTAAAGATGAGCAGCCGGGTGCAGAATGTGCTGACCATGATCAAGCTTTTGCTGATCCTCACGCTGCTGGCTTCGGTGTTCGGCTCGCATCCGATCCCGGCCCCGGTGAAAATGGCGGCGCCGCCCGATCCATCCATCGGGTTTTGGAAATTGCTGGGCTATGCCCTCGTGGCGGTATCCTTTAGCTATGGCGGTTACCAGCAGACCATCAATTTCGGGGGCGAGGTGCAGGCGCCCGGCCGGACCATCCCCCGGGGCATCGGGATCGGCATCTTTATCATCATCACGGTTTACCTTTTGCTCAATCTGGTGTATGTGAAGGTCATCGGGTTCGAGAACCTGCGCGGCGCCGACTCCATCGCTGCCCAGCTGATGCTGCATCTGTTCGGGCCCGTCGGGGATGCGATCCTCCGCTGTCTGATGTTCCTTTCCGTGCTGGCCTATGTCAATGTTTCGGTGATGAGCAACCCACGCGTGATGTATGCGATGAGTACCGAGGGCATCTTGCCCGCGGTCTTTAAAAAGACGACGCCGAAGCACGGGGTCATCCTCTGGAGTCTCACTGCGTTCTCGGCGACGATCATCCTAAGCCTGGTATTCACCACGGCCGTGGAGAAGATGATCAACTATACCATCTTTCTCGACAGCATCGCGTTCGTCTTCTCTTCGGGCACGATCTTTATCCTGCGGCGGCGGCGCATGGGGGAGGACCGGGATATCTACCGGATGAAGGGCTATCCGTGGATGCCCATCTTTTTTATGCTGGCCTATAGTTCCGTGACTGTGAGCATTGCCGTCAATGATCCCACGTCGGCGGGCTATTGCCTTTTGATCTTTCTTGCTTTCTTTATTTTATATTTCGTTTTAAAATGGATATCTCCTACATCATCAACGAGCTCGGAGAAGACCGGGAACCAGGGGGCGCCGTAGAAGAACTTCGGCTCAACCCTGTTGAGCCCTCGTTCGCAACCTTCGCATGGCTCGGTTGCCACCGAAGGCCAGACATTAAATAAAATTCCAAGCAAATTTACAATATGGACGTCTCGTATATAATAAACGAATTGGGCGAGGACAGGGAATTTTACTTCAACGCCGTAGCGCCACCCATCATCCAGACCAGCAACTTCAAGATCGACAAGGTCGATGAGCTGCGGTCGCTGTTCGAGGATGAACACAGCGGCTACCTGTATAGTCGCGGGCATAACCCTACGGTCGAGATTCTGCGGAAAAAGCTGGCCGCGCTGGATGGGGCTGAAGAGACGCTGGTCTTCAACAGCGGCGCCTCGGCTATTTTCTCCGGCGTGCTGGCTAATGTCAAGGCCGGGGATCATATCGTGTCGGTGGAGAAGCCCTATACCTGGGCCTGGCGGATGTTCGATAATATTTTGCCGCGATTTGGCGTAACGACCACGTATATCGACGGCACGCAGATCGAGAATTTCGAGCGCGCGATCCTGCCTAATACCGCGCTCATCTACCTGGAGTCGCCGAATTCCTGGGATTACCGGCTGCAGGATATCAAGGCCGTGGCCGAACTCGCCCGGAGCGAAGGGATCGTAACGATGATCGACAATAGCTACTGTACCCCGCTGTATCAGCGGCCGATCTCCATGGGGATCGACCTGGCCATGCAAACCGCGACCAAATACATTGGCGGCCATAGCGATACCGTCGGGGGTGTGCTTTCCGGGTCGGCGGAGATGATCAAAAAGATCTTCAACAGCGAATTCCTCAATACCGGCAGCGGGATCCATCCCTTCGATGCGTGGCTGCTGATCCGGGGGCTCCGGACCCTCCCGGCCAGACTGGACCGGGTCACCCAGACGACAAAAAAGGTGGCCGGCTGGCTAAAGGCGCATCCCAGGGTGGAGGGGATCCTTTTTCCTTTTGATGAGTCCTTCCCGCAATACCAGCTTGCCCGCCAGCAGATGCAGGGCGCCTGTGGGCTCCTCAGCTTCTACGTCAGGGCCCGGACCCGGGGGGAGATCGTAACATTTTGCGAGTCCCTCAAACATATTATGATGGCCGTGAGCTGGGGGGGCCATGAATCCCTGCTCCTCCCCAGGTGCGCGTCGCTGACGGACGCGGAATTCGACCCCGCCGTAAAGGAGCACCGGATGCTCCGGCTCTATACCGGGCTGGAAGACCCGGACTACCTGATTCGCGACCTGGAACAGGCTTTCCTGACGGCATGGTGATGAGCGGCGGGAAAGTGTGGAGAAAATTACTTTAAATTTGGGCCTATGAGCATGAAAAGACTTCTCCTGCTAACCTTAACCCTGTCCTCCCTTTACCCACCGCTTGCCGGTCATGCCCAGGACAAATGGGATCTGCGAAGGTGCGTAGATTATGCGGTCGCCAATAACATCTCCGTCAAGCAGGCGGACGTGCAGGCGCGCCTCTCCCAGCTGACCTACCTGCAAAACAAATGGAACCAGGTGCCTAACCTGTCCCTTTCATCGGACCTGGGGCTTCGCTCGGGGAACAACCAGAACCCTGTGACCTATGCGCTGATCACCCAGACCTATACCACCAACAACTGGCAATTGCAAAGCAGCGTCACGGCCTTTAATTTTTTTGCCATCCGCAAGTCCATCGAATACGCCCGGCTCAGCTGGCAGGCGCAACTGGCCAATACCGAAAAGACCAGGAACGATATCTCGCTGAATGTCGCCAATGCTTATCTGCAGGTGTTGCTGTCCATCGGTCAGACCCAGACCGCGGAGCTGCAGCTGCACCTCTCGCAGAATCAACTGGAGATCACCCGCAAGCAGGTGAGGGCCGGTTCTCTGCCCGAACTGAACGCGGCCGAACTGGAAGCGCAGGTCGCGCAGGACAGCGCCACCTATATCGGCAGCAAGGGGAATGTTCAATTGAACATCCTGCAGTTGAAGGCCTATATGGGCCTCGACGCCGCGACTCCTTTCGATGTGTACACCCCGCCGGTGGAAGATATCCCCGTCGATAATATCGCCGACCTGCAGCCGGATGGCGTATACTCGCTGGCGCTGGTCAACCAACCCCTGCAGAAATATGATGCGCTGACGATCGCCGCACAACAGCAGGTGGTGGGTTCGAACAAGGCCTCCCTCTATCCGACGATCTCCTTTGTCGGCAGCCTGGGCGCCGCCTGGACGAACACCGTACAGGAACCTGATTTCTCGAAGCCTCCCACCATCAGCACGGATACGCTTTACACGCTCAAGGTCGCCGGGACCAACACGAATATCGTGCAGACGAACGTGAACGTGGCGGCTAAGGGCAAGGCCTATTTCCCCCAGCTGCGGCAGACCTTCAGCCAGTATGTCGGAATACATCTCAGCGTGCCGATCCTGAACAACCGGCAGGCCCGGACCGCCTATGACAAGTCAAAGCTGCAGCTTCGCAATGTCGAATTGCAGCGGGACCAGGACAACCTCACGCTCAAGCAAAATATCTACCAGGCCTATACCGCCGCCATTACGGCCCTGCAGAAATTCGAGGCCAACAAGATCTCGGTGACTGCCACCCAGAAGAGCTTTGAATTTGCACAAAAGCGATACAATGTCGGCATGCTCAACACCATCGACCTCCTCACCAATCAAAATAATTTCTTCAACGCCCGGATCAATCTCCTGAACAGTCAGTTCGACTACGTGTTCAAAATGAAAGTACTGGAATTCTACAAAGGGCTCGGAATAAAACTGACAAAACAATAACCTCATGAATAAGCAACTGCTTCGCATCATTATAATTCTTGTCGCTGTGATCCTGCTGATCGTCGTGCTGAAAGCGGCCGGCGCCTTTGGAAAGGATGAAGGGACCAAAGTGTCCGCAGAAAAGATCGTTCGTCGCAATATCACCGAGGTTGTGCCCGCCAGCGGCAAGGTCTATCCGGAGAAGGAGGTAAAGATCAGTCCCGACGTTTCGGGCGAGGTGGTGGAATTGGGAGTAGTACAGGAAGGGGACAGCGTACACAAGGGGCAGGTGTTGGCCAGGGTGTATGCGGACATCCTCACCAACCAGCGGGATCAGGCGGCGGCGCAAGTGAGCCAGCAGCAGGCCATGGTCTCCAATATGCAGGAACAGCTTCCCGGTTTGAAAGCATCGATGGAAACGGCCAAGAAGACCCTCGACCGGACCAAGCAGCTGCTCGATGAAAAGGTCGTCTCCCAGTCGGAATACGATCAGGCCGAAAATACCTATCGCACAGCGCAGGCCAGTTATATGGCTGCCCAGCAAAGTGTCCGCGGGAACCAGGCGGGAGCTTCCAGCGCCCGGTACAACCTGGATGTCGCCGCCAAGAACCTGAGCCGCAGTACGGTAGTCTCGCCGATCGACGGCGTCGTCTCCCTGCTGAGCATCAAGAAAGGCGAGCGGGTGGTGGGCAACTCGATGATGGCCGGCACCGAAATGATGCGGGTGGCCGATATGAGCAAGATCGAGGCCATCGTCGATGTCGGTGAGAACGATATTCCCAAGGTGCACCTGGGCGACTCCGCGCTGATCACGGTGGACGCATACAATGGCCGCAAGTTCAAGGGCATCGTCACCCAGATCGCCAGCAGCGTCACTAATGCCGCCGGGGTCGCTACGACGACCGTCTCGACCAATGATGTGACCAATTATAAGGTGCATATCCGGCTGATGCCGGAGTCTTACAAGGACCTGATCGATCCCAAGCGACCCAGGAGTTTTCCTTTCCGGCCGGGCATGAGCGCCACCGCGGATATCCAGACCAACACCCACAACAATGTCCTGGCCGTTCCCATCAATTCCGTGGCCATTCGCGAGAAGGGCACGGACAATGCGGTAGTGGCTAATACGGACGATGCGGGCAGCGATAACAAGGACACCCGCGTCAGTACCGGCAACTCGCAGGATCTCGACGAGGTGGTTTTTCTGCACGTGCCCGGAGATTCCGTCCGCAAAGTGAAGGTGCGCACCGATATCCAGGATATCAACTACATCGAAGTGGTGGATGGGGTCAAGGAGGGAGATGAGGTGGTCACGGGGCCCTATAGCCTCGTCAGCAAAACGATGCGAAGCGGAATGCGGGTGAAGGTCGTACCAAAAGAAAAATTGTTCGAAGCAAAGAAAAACTAAACATGGGCATGCGTTTCGGGGTGATCGGCAGCGGGAGCTGGGCAACAGCGCTTACCAAAATTTTGACGGATAACCGGCAGCCCGTGGGCTGGTGGGTCCGGAGCGAGGCCAGTATCCGTCATATCCAGGCGAGACATCACAATCCACAATATCTTCCTTCCGTCCATTTTGATACGGGATTATTGAAAATGAGCGACAGGCCCGCGGACATCATCGCGGACGCCGACTGTATCGTCATGGCTGTTCCGTCGGCCTATACCGCGGCTACGCTGGAGGGGCTGGATCGAAAGGCGCTCCAGGGCAAGCGGGTGCTGTCGGCCATAAAAGGGATCCTGCCCGAGCAGAACCTGCTGCTTAATGAATACCTCCACCGCGAATTCAGTTTCCCGCTGGCCGATTACTATACGGTGATGGGTCCCTGTCATGCCGAGGAAGTGGCGGCCGAGAAGCTTTCCTATCTGACTTTTTCGGGTCAGGATGAAACCTCGACCCGCGAACTGGCGTCTTATTTTACGACGGATTACCTGAATACGATCACGAACCAGGATGTATATGGAGTGCAGTACGCGGCGGTCCTGAAGAATATCTATGCCCTTGGCGCGGGCATCGCGCATGGGTTGGAATATGGGGACAATTTCCTGAGTGTGCTGATCGCCAATTGTGCGGATGAAATGGCTGGTTTTCTGCAAAAAGTGGGGATCCGGCATGCGGGTGTGGTGGGGATCCATGAGGGTCCCGAGGACCCGGTCTCGCACCGGCGGCAGGCGAATTACGCCGCATCGGTCTACCTGGGTGATCTGTTGGTTACGTGTTATTCGCTGTATAGCCGCAACCGCACCTTTGGGAATATGATCGGTAAGGGATACTCCGTCAAATCAGCCCAGCTGGAACTGAATATGGTTGCCGAAGGGTACAATGCAAGTAAGTGTATCTATTTGATTAACAAGGATATTAAGGCGGAAATGCCGATAGCAGGGATGATCTACCGGATATTATGGGAAAATGTTAAGGCCGGTAGTGGATTTAAACAAATTGAGCCGTACCTTGTCTAAAGAATAGAGAGGCCGTGGGCCTCTCGCAAAACTTAAATATATGCCTTTCTCCTTCCAAGGTTTCGGTGCGGTGGCCATCATTGCGATGGTGCTCATCCTGGCGGCGGCTCAGGGGATCGAGTATTTGAAATCTCACCGCAGGCAGCATTAGAATTTTTTGTTTTTCCCAACCGATTTTGGCTCAGCTCATTTTATTATCAGCTAATTTGCGATTTTGTATCGTTTAACGGGTAGTCGTGTTGATTTTTGTTTACAACTGCCTGTTATTCAACGATTTTGCAAATGGAAACGACTAAAGATCTCATTGAAAGATTAAATCTTAGCGACGAATGTTCGACAATTGAGGCAAAACGGGCCTCCGGCATTGATCATTCCATCTTGGAATCAATATGTGCTTTTGCAAATGAACCCGGATTGGGAGGGGGTAATATACTCTTGGGAATTGAGCGAGAAGAACTTGCACTGTTTCCATCCTATATTGTTTGTGGTGTCGATAATCCTGATAAACTACAATTGGACCTGAGTACCCAATGTGCGAGCATGTTCAATCAACCTATCCGTCCAGAGATAATAGTTGAAAATATTACCGGCAAAAACGTAATCAATGTTTTCATTCAGGAGTTGCCGCCGTCGCACAAACCAGTATATTTCAAATCAGAAGGATTGCCTAGAGGCGCGTATAGAAGAATCGGATCGAGCGATCAGCGATGTACGGACGATGACTTGTTCGTTTTCTATAACAAGGAAGACACACTAGATAGCAGTATAATTAAGGACACTAATCTCAGCGACATCAGTGAAGAGGCTGTGCAACTTTATCGCAATCTTAGGGCTAGGGTAAATCCATATGCCGAAGAGCTACAATATAGTGATAACGAGTTATTGCAGGCACTGGGTTGTATAAAGAAAGACAATGGAGATTGGTGCCTGACTTATACGGGTCTTCTGGTTTTCGGGAAACGTCAATCACACCGACGGTTGTTACCGATGGTTCGTGTTGACTATATAAGAGTGCCGGGAAACGAGTGGGTACCAGATCCTGAGAATCGGTTTACTACAACTGATATGCGTGGGCCTTTAATAGAGTTGGTGCAGAGGGCCTTTAGTACAATTGCAGATGATCTTCCGAAAGGATTTTTGCTCCCTGATGGAGAAATACAGGCCGATAGTATTGGACTTCCAACCAAGGTATTGCGGGAAGCCATTGTCAATGCTTTCATCCATCGAACTTATCGCGAAAACCAACCTATCCAGATAATCCGATATGGGAATCGACTGGAAATAAAAAATCCAGGCTTTTCCCTTAAGCCGGAAGATCAACTGGGCGAGCCGGGGTCAAGAAACAGAAACCCTTTTCTAGCTGCGATATTTCATGAAACCAATCTCGCTGAAACAAAGGGGAGTGGTATCCGTACTATGCGTGCGCTTATGGAAAAGGCTGAACTTGTACCTCCAACCTTTGAAAGTGACCATGGACACAATCAGTTTACAGTGCGTTTATTATTGCATCACTTTCTTAATGAGTCGGATATCAAATGGTTGATGCTATTTAAGGACTATGAATTGGAAAATAGCCAAAAAAGGGCTCTTATTTTCGTTCGTGAGGTTGGTGCAATTGATAATGCCACCCATCGGCAGTTAAATGGTCTCGACATAATTCGTTCAAGCATAGATTTACGCGGTCTTCGGGATAGAGATATTTTATTGCAGAAAGGCAAAGGACGATTTACGTATTACATACCCAATCCCTCCTTCCAACTGTGGAATAAGAAAATAGAAAATGAGGTTATAGATAATTCCAGCATACTGGAAACTCACCCGAAGGAAGGTGTTGACGACCCAAGTGCACCAGTTGACGACTTAAGTGCACCAGTTGAAGGCTTAAGTGCACCAGTTGATGAAGTGTTGTTACACGAGTTACCTCCCGATTTAATTGAAAAGGTTAAGAATCTACCTGGTCGAATTACCGATCCAGAGATGCTTGGAAACATCATTATAAGTCTATGTGCGTGGAAACCACTCAAATCCTCCGACCTAGTTGGCATTTTGGGCAGAACAGAGAAGTATTTACTCAGAAATTTCATAACTCCATTGAGGGAAGCTGGTAAGTTACAATATATTCATCCTGAAATGCCTAACCATCCTCAGCAGGCTTATAAAGCCATTTTAAATGAGGGAGAAATTTAGCGGGTTACATTAGGTTCAAAGAAGAGGTCAGCAGCAATGCCATCTGCCAATAGCTTACCTTCCCTTGTCAAGTGTAGGCTTCCTTCGGATAACCGAAGCTGACCCGTAACAATATGCTTCTCCGCGCGCTTCCGGAGGAGTTCGGCTGTTTGCGCGCCAAAGCGCGTGGCTATCGTGGCCAGATGGATCCCTTCTACAGTGCGGAGCGAGATCATGATGGCTTCGTTGAGCTGCTGCTCCGGTGTCAGGGTCTCTTTTTCGGTTGTCCCGCCGGGCTCCGCGATGTAGCGGGCATTGTTGGCGACATTCCATTCCCGCGAGATGCCGTTGAAAGAATGGGCGGAAGGCCCGAGGCCCAGGTATTTTTTGCCTTGCCAGTAGGCGGAGTTATGACGGCTCCGGCGACCGGGCAGCGCGAAGTTGGAGATCTCATAGTGTTCGTAGCCGGCGGCCGACAGCCAGTCCATCAGCAGCAGGAACTGCCGGGCCTGGTCGTCGGGGCTGACATCGGCGACCTGGTGTTTCCGGATGAGGGTGTCGAGGGCGGTGCGCGGCTCGACCGTCAGCGCATAACAGGACAGATGGGGGATCCCCAGGCCGATAGCCTGTTCCACGTTGTCCTGCCAATGGCTGTCCGGAAGGGTGGGACCGCCATAGATGAGATCGATGCTGATATTGTCGAACCCTTCCGCTTGCGCCAGCCGGATACAGTCGATCGCCTGGCGCGCATCATGTGCCCGGTTCATCCAGCGCAGGTCTTCTTCGAAAAAAGATTGGACGCCGATGCTGAGGCGATTGACCCCGGCTGCCCGCCAGGCCCGCAGACGTGCCGTCGAGATATCGTCGGGATTTGCTTCCAGGGTTATTTCGGCAATGGGGTTGGGTTGGGGAAGAGCGCCACTGGGGTTGGAAGGCGTTTCGGGGTTGCCGGGAAGGCTGTCGCCGGGAGTGGAAGGCGTTGCGGGAGCGATCGGAAAATTGGCGCGGACGGCCGCGAGGATCTGTTCCAGCTCCTGCACTTCCAGCAGGGAAGGTGTTCCGCCGCCGAAATAGATCGTTTCCACGGTCTCTCCTTCGAGATAATCCTTTCTTGCCGCTATTTCTTTCAATAAAGCGGAAATAAAATCGTTTTTACGGCTTAGAGACGTGGAAAAATGGAAATTGCAGTAGTGACAGGCCTGCCTGCAAAACGGAATATGAAGATAGATACCTGCCATCAATGACAAAGGTAAGGCGATATAGTCGCACGTGCTTATGGGTTTTGTTGACGATCTTGTTCGGCGGCGCGCTGCTGCCGTTGGGGGCGCGGGCGCAATATGCCCTGCAGATCCAGCCCGTCGACAAAGACTCGGTCTTTATGAACACAAAACTCGGCCTCACCACCACCTTCCGCAACCGCGACGCCTGCACCGAGTATATCTACAATCTTATTCCGCTGTTACAGACCAAGGGTTATTTTACGGCCTCTGTAGATACCGTCAGTTATGGTCCCAATTCGGCGACCCTCCGGCTTTTTGTCGGTCATGCCTGGCGTTGGGCGGCCATCGACACCCGTCAGGTGGACCCTTCGTTGCTGGCGGCGGTGGCCTGGAACCCACGGGCTTTTTCCCACCGGCTGCTGGACTTCCGGGTCTTCGAGGCCCGGCAGCAGGGGATGCTCGATTACCTCGAGAACAACGGGTATCCCTTCGCGCGGATCAGTCTTGACAGCATCGCGCTTCGGGATTCGGGCGAGGTGTCGGCCGTTCTTCACGTGGATAAGGGTCCGCTGTATAAGATCGACAGTATTCGTATTTATGGGACGGCAAAGATCTCCCCCGAATTTATGGAACGCTATCTGAGTATTCCTAACGGCAGTATCTACCGGAAGGACCGGCTCGAGGCGATAAGCAAAAAACTGCTGGAGCTGCCCTATGTGCAGGAGCAGCAGCCCTGGAACCTGACGATGCTGGGGGCGGGTTCGGTGGTCAACCTCTATCTGAAGCCGAAGAAAAGCAGCCAGATCAATGCGCTGGTCGGTTTTCTGCCGAGCAGCGATCCCCTGCTCGGCAATAAGATCCTGGTCACGGGGGAGGCGACGATCGCGCTGAAGAATGCCCTTGGCAATGGGGAGTCGATAGGGCTCAATTGGCAGCAACTGCAGGCAGGTTCGCCCCGGCTGGATCTCCTGTTCAACCAGCCTTACCTGTTTCACTCCCCGTTTGGCCTCAACGCGACCTTCGATCTGTACAAACAGGACTCTTCCTATATCAACGTCAATGCGATGCTGGGAGCCCAGTATTCGTTGTCGGCCAACCAGAGCGGGACCGTCTTTATCCAGTTTGCGAGTTCAAGTCTGCTCAATGTCGATACGCTGCAGGTCATCGCCTCGCATGCCCTGCCTCAGACGGCGGACATCAGCGCCGTAAGCGTGGGACTTAGTTACGATTTCAACAACACGAACTACCGGTTCAATCCGCGAAAAGGTAACGAATTGAGCTTTCTGGGATCAGTGGGAACCAGGACGATCAAAGAGAACGCGCTGATCGCCCAACTGAAGGATCCCAACGATTCTGCTTTTAATTTTGCATCGCTCTATGATACCGTGCAGAAACACTCCTATGAGTTCCTGGTCAAGCTGGCGGCGGCGCATTATTTCCCGCTGACCAAGGCGTCAACGCTAAAGCTGGGGGTGAATGGCGGAGCGTTCAGCAGCCCCAAGACGTATCGCAACGAGTTGTTCCTGATCGGCGGGTACCGGCTGTTGCGGGGTTTTGACGAACAAAGTATCCTTGCGTCCCAGTATGCCGTCGGGACGTTGGAGTACCGGTATCTGGTGGGGCTCAATTCCTTTCTTTTTACTTTTCTCGATGTGGGATGGGCAAAGAACGATGTGCCCGGATATAATCTGAATGCCACGTTTGTCGGTACCGGACTCGGGATGGCGTTTGAGACCAAGGCCGGCATCTTCAACATCTCCTATGCGTTGGGAAAACGGGAGGATACGAACTTCAATTTTCATGACGCGAAAATTCACCTGGGGTATGTTAGCTTTTTTTAAACAGGATAAGCGCATACCCGCTATTTTTGTCAAGTCTGAGCCACAGGCTCAGCGGCCGAAGGCCCATCATAAGCGGAACACCGGAGATGGGTTATTTTTCGGTGAACCCATCTCCGGTGTGGACGTTCGGATGTATAAAGCCGTTTTGTTGTTTTTTTGTTTGTTGATGCTTACCCGGGCCCAGGCGCAGACGGATACGGCCAGGCCGCCCGCTGCGAAGCCGGATTCTCCCGTCATCCGGCTTACCCATGCCGACTCGGTTCGCCGGGATTCGATCGCGCGCGTACGCAGGGCGCGGCGTGATTCGCTGCGGCTTGTGAAGCTTGCGGTCCAAAAGGATTCGCTCGCGCGGGATTCCGCGGCCCGCGCCGCCGGCAATCCTGTGACAAGCAATTCGGCGGGTGCGACGGTTCCGTCTGCCGCAAATTCGGCCGGGACGACGGCCGTTAATACCCCCGGGACGACGGCCGTCAAAAAAGATTCCCCGGTCGTGGTGGCTCGTCCTGCCGCTGCCAGGCCCCCGACGCCTCCGGCTGCTGTCGCCATCAACGAAGGCCCGCCCCCGATCTCCTTCTGGCAGCATGTGCTGGCGATCAACCCTTCTTTCAATTTTACCGGCAAGCCGGTGGTGGAGATCTACGAGGTCCATCATCCCAATTCAAAGGATGGTCTTTTTTACCTGCTTGTCGCGATCCTGTTCTACTTCGCGCTGGTGCGCATCTTCTTCGAGAAATATTTCAACAACCTGATGACGTTGTTCTTCCGGGTTTCGCTCCGGCAGCAGCAGATCCGGGAGCAGGTGCTGCAAACGCCGCTTCCATCCCTCCTGCTCAATATCCTTTTCGTGATCAGCGGCGGGCTGTTTGGCTGCTATCTGTTGCGGTATTCATCCATCGGCCAGGGGATCCGCTTCTGGGTGTTATATCTGTTCTGTATGGCGGCGCTGGCGGCCATCTATCTCGTAAAATTCCTCGTGTTGAAGTTCGTGGGTTGGGTCTTTTCCATTTCCCGGGCCACGGACATCTATATTTTCGTCGTCTTTTTGGTGAACAAGATGCTGGGAATTTTTTTGCTTCCCTTCTTGATCTTGATCACTTTTTCGGGGGACCAAGTCCGGGAAGTTCTTATAACTATTTCATTGGCAATGATCTTCGTAATGTGGGCGTATCGCATCCTGGCCGGTTACCGGCCGGTGAGAAATGAAATAAAACTAGCGCCGATTTACTTTTTTTTGTACCTTTGCGCCTTCGAAATAGCACCACTTTTACTGATTTACAAGGTGTTATTGACATATCTGGAAAAAGTGTACTAAGTACATCGTATCCAAAAGAGTGTTAATTTTGCTAATCCAGAGGGGGAACTCATGATTAAAAACGGGGATAAAAAAAGAATTTTAATCACACAACCCAGACCTGAAACAGACAAGTCACCGTATTTTGAGCTTGCTAAAAAATACGAGGTTGAGCTTGCGTTTCATCCTTTTATCCGCCTGGAGCCAATCCCTGCGAAGGACTTCCGCAAGCAGAAGATCGATATTGCTCAATTTACAGCCGTTATTTTCACCAGCCGGAACGCGATCGATCATTTCTTCCGCATTTGTGAGGAAATGAAGATCAGTATTTCGCAGGACACCAAATACTTCTGTATCACGGAGGCCGTGGCCCTCTATCTGCAAAAGTTCATCCTTTACCGGAAGCGGAAGGTGTTCTATGGTGCGGATGGTCTGAACAAGAGCATGTTCGACGTGATCAACAAGCACAAGGAGAACGAGAAGTTCCTGTACCCCTGCAGTGAGAACCAGCAGGACAACGAGATTGTCAACTGGTTGAAGCATAACAACTGTGGTTTTGCCACACCCTTTATGTACCGGACCATCAGCAATGATGTCAAGGACATTCTCAACGAGAGCGAGTACGATATCATTTGCTTCTTTACTCCCAGCGGGGTGAGGAGCCTTTTCGATAACCTTCCCAAATTCAAGCAGAACGGCACCAAGATCGGCGCCTTTGGCAGCAATACCTCCCGTGCTGTCGAAGAGGCCGGCTTGACCCTCGACATCAAGGCTCCGCAGCCGCAGGCCCCCTCCATGGTCTCGGCGTTGGAGAAATACCTTTCCGTTACCATCAAGAAAAAATAACCGCGGATCCGGCTCGAATAAAGAGCGGGGCCCAAAGTTTGCAGGATTTGTTAAAATTGGCGGGCCTCCGGCCTTCTGAATAACCATGAGTCGTCCGAATCGTCTCGCGCGCGAGACCAGTCCTTATTTACTGCAACACGCCCACAATCCGGTGGATTGGTATGCCTGGGGGGAAGAGGCCCTTGGTACGGCGCGGCGTGAGGATAAGCCGATCCTTGTCAGTATCGGCTATGCGGCTTGTCATTGGTGTCATGTTATGGAGCGGGAGAGTTTCGAAGATGCGGAGACCGCCCGGTTCATGAATGAGCAGTTCGTCAACATCAAGATCGACCGGGAGGAGCGGCCCGATCTCGACCATATCTATATGGATGCCGTTCAGGCCATGACCGGGAGTGGGGGGTGGCCGCTGAACGTCTTTCTTACGCCGGAAGGAAAGCCCTTCTATGGCGGAACCTATTTCCCACCCCGTCCGGTCCACAATCGCAGCAGCTGGCGGGACGTGCTGGCGGGCGTTTCCAACGCCTTTCGCGAGCGCCGGGCGGAGATCGAGCAGCAGGCCGATCATCTCACGCGACATGTCGCCACCACCGGCGGCTTCGATATCGGGACGGACCGGGCCGGCGGGACATCGGATGGTCCGGGAGCCGGGGCGGCTGGGCGAGGTGCGGCCGCGACGTCTGTCTTCCGGGCCGAAACCCTGCAGCAAACGCGGGACCAGCTGATGGCTGCCGCGGACAAAGCAGAGGGCGGATTTGGCGGGGCGCCCAAATTCCCGCAAACCTTCTCCATCCGGTTCCTGCTCAACCACTACTATTTTACGCGGGACAAGGCCGCGCTGGACCAGGCCTGTCTCAGCCTGGACAAAATGATCTGCGGCGGAATCTATGATCAGCTGGGCGGCGGGTTTGCCCGGTACTCGACCGACCGGGAATGGCTGGTGCCTCATTTTGAAAAAATGCTATATGACAATGCCTTGCTGATCACTACGCTCAGCGAGGCCTGGCAGCTGACGAGGAAACCATTATATAAGGAGGCGATCGAGCAAAGTATATCTTTCGTAGACAGGGAGTTAAGTAATGGGGAAGGGGGATATTACTCTTCGCTGGACGCCGATAGCGAAGGAATAGAAGGAAAATATTATATATGGGATAAGGCCGAGATCGATGTGCTCCTTGGAAATGATGCCGCGGTGTTCAATACCTTTTTTGGGGTGACGACCGAAGGCAACTGGGAAGGGAAGAATATCCTCACCCGGCCGGCGGGAACCGCATTGCAGGCGAGCGATGGGGAGCCCGGAACCACGCCAGAGGACCTGCAACCCGCCCGGCGGGAGGCGCTTGAGTCGGCGAGGGAGCGGCTGCTGGAGCACCGGGGCAAACGGGTGCGGCCGGCGCTGGACGACAAGATCCTGCTGGGTTGGAATGCCCTGATGAATATCGCGTTGTCGAAGGCCTATGCCGCGCTGGGCGACGATCGCTACAGGGACCGGGCGGTTCAGAACATGGCCTTTTTGCGGGCCCGGTTCAAGGGGGAGGGGATCAACCGGCACGAGGAGGAGGGACTTTATTTCTACCATCATGCCTTCAAGGGGGAAGCCCGGGTGCCGGCCTTCCTGGATGACTATGCCGCCCTGATCAGCGCCCTGCTGCATCTGCAGGAGATCACCGGCGAGGGCGGGTATCTGACGGAGGCGCGGGAGGTTCTGGAGTTCGTGATCGACCATTTCAGCGAGCCCGGGACCGGATTCTTCTTCTATACCCATGAAGGGCAGAAAGACATCCTTCTGCGAAAAAGAGAGATTTACGACGGAGCCACGCCATCCGGAAATTCGATGATGGCAAGCATTTTGTTATACCTGGGGATCGTGTTCGATGAGCGGGAATGGATCGGGCGTGCCGGCAGGATGGCTGCAGCGCTTTATCGGCCCGTCACAAGCTACCCGGGGTCTTTTGGCGTTTGGGCAACCATCTATCAGGCCCTTACGTATACTATTCCGGAGGTAGTTATCACCGGCCGGCGGCCGGAAAATGCCCGGAAGGAGTTTTTAGCGTACTTGATTCCTTACCGGGTTTTCCAGTCTTCACAAGAGGAAAATACCCAATTTCCCTTGCTGCGGGACAAGCCGGCAGGGCGCGATCCCCTAATCTTCGTGTGTCAGGACTACTCGTGCCAACTCCCGGTAAATGAAGTAGTTGCGGCAATCCGTCTCGTTGAAAATGTGTATAAGATAAACGGTCTGGATGTACAATAATCCGGCATAGGTCGCGTTTATACCTTTAGCATCTGGTAACCAGTCTAAAGCGCGCGTCCAGCCGGTCAGAACAAGGATAATGATCGGAGCGACGCTTTGACTTTCGAAAAAATAATTTTAAACTTGTAGCGAGATGTTGTCAAAAGACTTTTTTTGCCCAATACCCTTTAATATTATGAAAATGAAAAACCTATCCGTTTTCACGGCCGTTCTCGTGCTCTTCATGACGACTGGCTGTAAACTAGGTGGAAAATCCGGCAAGGGCCAAAACGACAATGGTCAGCTACATGGCGTAGCTCCGGCAAGTGCGTACAATCTTTCCAAACCTCCAGGCATGGTCTATATCCCACCGGGTACCTTTCACATGGGGCCCAGCGACGAGGATATGAACTATTCCTACACTTCCCGCAATCGTCAGACCTCGATCAGCGGGTTCTGGATGGATGCTACGGAGATCACCAACAACGAGTATCGTCAGTTTACGAACTGGGTACGCGACTCCATCGCTGCAACCTTGATGCAGTATGGCAAGGATGTTGATGGTCGTTTCCAGATAGATTGGAAGAAGACCGCGACGATCAAATGGGGCGACAAGGCTACGATCGAAAAGATCAATGCGATGATCGTTACCCCCGAGAACCGTGTTTTCGGAAAGAAAGAGATCGATCCCGCCAAGCTGGAATATCACTCCGAAACTTTTGACCTGAAAGAGGCGGCTGCCAAAGGCAACGAAGGCAAGCCCCGCGGTCAGTTCATCCGCAAGAAGAATGTCAAGGTCTACCCCGACACCCTGGTGTGGATCCGTGACTTCAGCTATGCATACAACGAGCCCATGACCAAGCGGTACTATTCCCACCCTGCCTTCGGCAACTATCCCGTCGTAGGTGTCAACTGGGTACAGGCTACCGTATTCTGCGAATGGCGGACCAATTACCTGAACGCTTTCCTGGAGAGCAAGAAGATGGCTACCGAGTCCAACTTCCGGCTTCCGACCGAAGCAGAATGGGAATATGCTGCCCGTGGCGGTCGTTCACAATCGATGTACCCCTGGGGTAACTACTACCTTAGAAATAAGCGTGGTTGTCTCCTCGCCAACTTCAAGCCCGGCCGTGGTAACTATCCCGAGGACGGTGGTTTCTACACAGTACGTGCGGACGCCTACTGGCCGAACGATTTCGGGCTGTATTGTATGGCAGGGAACGTCGCCGAATGGACTTCTTCCTTCTACTACGAAGGTGCCTATAACTTCCAGCACGATATGAACCCTGACATCCGCTGGAATGCCAATGACTCCGACCCTCCCCGAATGAAGCGCAAGGTCATCCGCGGTGGCAGTTGGAAGGACGTAGGCTTATACCTGCAAACCAGTGCCAGAACTTATGAGTACCAGGACACGGCCAAGTCGTACATCGGCTTCCGTTGTGTGATCGATCTGTCGCCGACTATCACGAACAACCGTCGTTAGTCATACAGATTATCTTTCCCGGTATTCAAAATATTTCACGTAGAAATCACGTTTTTGATTTAAAGAGCTAACCCAAAAATCAACAGGAACTCTTTTTCCATAACCCTTTAAAATCCTTTAAAAAACAATTTAAAAATTAATCACTATGAGCGCTGGAGTATCAAAATCTACCGAAAGACTTATCAATATCATCGTGTGCGTAGGCGCGGCCGTCGTTATCTTTGGCGCCCTTCAAAAGATCCTTCACACGGCGTTGGCCGACTTCTTCCTGACTGCAGGTCTGCTGACGGAAGCTCTTATCTTCCTCGTATATGCGTTCCTGCCGCCTCCCGGTGGTGAGATGCATGCCCTGGTAGAAGCGCTCCCCAAGCTCGCGAGCAGCGGTCCTGCCGGTAATCCTGCCCTCGAAAAGATGGACAAGATGCTGCAGGATGCCGACATCACCCCGGCTAACCTCAACAAGCTGAGCGAAGGTTTCAAGAAATTCGGGACTACTGTAGAGAAGATCAGCGACGTCTCCGGCGCCCTGTCTGCTACTACGGACTACACCAACAAGACGAAGGAAGCTGCGCTGGCTCTCGATAGCATGAAAGGTGCTTATCAGAATGCCACCAATACGATCGGTAGCTTCAATGCTGCTGCCGACAGCACCAAGCAATTCCATTCTCAGGTGCAGGTCCTGACGAAGAACCTGGGTTCGCTGAACGCCATCTATGAGCTGGAACTGCAGGACACGAACAATCACCTGAAAGCCATGAACAACTTCTATGGCAACCTGGTGAAAGCTTCTGAAACGATGCAGGGCAGTGTAGCCGACGCCAAGAAGACCCAAGAGCAGATCGCTCTGCTGGCCAAGAACCTGGGTAACCTTAACCATGTATACGGTAATATGCTGAGTGCCATGCAAGGCCGCCAGGCATAACTGAACCTTGTGCCTGAGCCCGTTTTTTCCGGCCCGCATGAAATATGAAAAACTATTATAACCAGCACACAAAATAATTACTGACCCATGTCTCTACCTAAAGAACCGAGGCAGAAGATGATCAACATGATGTACCTGGTACTGACCGCGCTGCTCGCGCTGAACGTATCGGTGGAAGTGTTGAACGCCTTCAAGACCGTCAACCATAGCATTGAAAAATCCAATGCGGTCATCGACGAAAAGAACTCACTCACTTACAAAGCATTTACCGCCGAATTGAACGACCCGCAGACCGCGGCTAAGGCCAAGGTCTGGCAGGTGCCCGCCGTGCAGGTGCAGAAATATTCCACCGAACTGTCCTCCTACCTGGACGATCTGAAGAAAAGGCTCATCAACGAGTCTTCGCCCAAGATGAAGGACGGTCACCAGGAGTACACCGAAGGTAACCTGGACGCCGCTACCCGCATCATGGACAAGGGCGGTGAAGGTCCCAAACTGTACGAGAAGCTGAAACAATACCGTCTCAATCTGCTTGCGCAGCTTGATCCGGCAAAATATCCCGACCAGGGAGATAAGGTGAAGCAGGAACTGCTGGAAAAGATGAACCAGTTCGCTCATAGCCTGCCGCTCGATACCCGCATCCCGCCTTCCGAGTCGGGTAATGCGACCATCGGCAGCGACAGCGCCAAGAACTGGACCATCCGCTACTTCCACATGACCCCGACCGTCGCCGCGCTGACCATCCTCAGCAAATTCCAGAGCGACGTCAAGAACTCCGAGTCTCAGGTAGTCGACTTCCTGCACAAGCAGGTCGGTGAAGTAAAGATCGTGTTCGACAAGTTCGACGCTATCGTTTCGCCCAGCGCAACTTACCTGATGCCTAACGACAAACTCGAGATCAAGGCCGGTATCGGTGCCTTCAGCGCCGCCGCCAAGCCCACGATCACTATCGATGGTACGGTCTATCCGGTGAACGATGATGGTGTTGCCACCTATACTAAGACGGTATCTTCCTCCAGCACGGTCAACGTGCGGGTAGAATATGTCAAGCCCGACGGTACCAAGGCCTTTATCGACAAGCCTGTAAAATATACGGTCGGTCAGCCTTCCGGCGCCTCCGTCTTCCTCGAGAAAATGAACGTGCTGTATGTAGCCGAAGAGAACCCGATCAAGATCTCCGGTGGTAGTGTAGGTCGTGAGAAAGTTCACGTATCGTTCACCAATGGCGAGATCACCCACACCGAAGGCGATTCCTGGGTAGCCATCCCCAAGACTCCCGGCGAAGGCCAGATCATCGTCGATGCCGACGGTAAAAAGACTCCGTTCACCATGCGCATCAAATACCTGCCCAACCCCACCGGTTTCGTAGGTACGAAGATGGGTGGAGCGATGTCCGCTGCCGAGTTCAAGGCAATGGGCGGGGTGATCGCCAAGCTGGAAAATTCAGAGTTCCAGTCCTCTTTCAAAGTAGTAGGTTATAAGGTAGCCGCTCTGGGTGGTCCGATCAACAACTATCGTGAAGCGACGAACGAAGGAAACCGCTGGACCGGCAACGCCGCAACGCTGATCAGCCAGTGCGGACCGGCAACCAACGTATTCTTTGATAACATCCGGGTAGTAGGTAAGGACGGTCGTGTCCGTGAACTGCCGCCCATGGTGTTCAACCTGAAATAAATTTTCTATAGCTGTCCGCCTGAGTGCGGACAGCTCTTTCTAAAAAGACCAAGATGAAAAAGCAGATTATCAGATTATGTGTGCTGGCGATGGCGATCCTGATCGTCGGTAATGTGGACGCGCAGACCAAGAAGCGTACGGTAAAGAAAGCGCCCGCAAAAAAGACCAACGTCGCAAAGAACAAACCGACCGACGCCAGCGTGGCTCCCGCCAAGGATACGACGCAAAAGCCGGTGGCTGTTCTGGAAGCAGACATCAAGCTGGATACTCCCCGGCGTTCGCTTCGCAACGATGCGACCATCGAGCGTAATCTGGTAAAGGACCGTAATCCCCTCCCTTACGAGCATATCCGTGAGGACGATGCCGTCTACCGTCAGCGGGTTTGGGAAGAGATCGACGTACACGAGAAAATGAACCTGCCGTTTGTCTACAAGGCAACGGAGGACAATGGCAATCAACGGTTTATCAACATCCTGCTCCAGGCGATCAAGAGCGGTCAGATCACGGCCTTCAACCCGATCGACGACCGTTTCACGACTCCTTATACCTTTAAGGAGATAGCTAACAACGTAGTGGGTAAGCCACATATGGTCCAGGCGCCTGACTTCGATAAGGATCCCGATGGCTCCAAGGGGATCATGAAGGATTCGTTGATCACCGAAGATTTCAACCCCGAAGATATCGAGCGCTACCGCATCAAGGAAGAATGGGTATTCGACAAGGAGTCCAGCCGCCTGCACGTCCGAATCCTGGGCATCGCCCCGGAAAAGACGGTCCGCAATGCCGATGGTTCTTTCCGTGCCGTCCTCCCGATCTTCTGGGTGTACTATCCCGACTGCCGCCCGCTGCTCGCCAAATATGAGGCCTACAACGGCAAGAACTTTGGCGCCCGGATGAGCTGGGAAGAGTTGTTCGAAGCCCGGATGTTCACCGCCCGGATCGTCAAGTCGACGATCGACAACCCCGGCGACCAGGATATCGAGAACTTTATCAAGGACCCGATCCTCCGGCTGCTGGAAGGGGATAATATCAAGGAAAAGATCTTCAACTACGAGCAGGATCTCTGGTCGTACTAATCCAGAAAATAATTGTATCAAGAAGGCCCCGCTGATGACCAGCGGGGCCTTTCTGCTTAACGAAAAAGACCTTAATCGTTTTAGCATTTAAACAAGTTGGCAACAAGGTTGCGGCACCTTAGTAAGTAACTATAAATTAATTAGTTAATCCCGGAAAGTTTTTTTAAAAATACCCAATATCGGGTATTGTCGATTCAATTCCTTTCACTACTTTTACAACGGTTTTTCATAGGATATTGGATTTTAAAAACGGGGCTGGATATCTATCCTGGCCCCTTTTTTTATGGCCCTTCGGCCAGCATAACCGAGCGCAGCGAAGCTTAGGGCCGAGGAGGAGCGTGGCGAAGCAGCTCCGACGAAGGACGGTGTTCCGCTTTGTTATTATGGCCCCCAAGGTCAAAATTCCCGCCCAATCCCGCTCTTATTGTCCGTTCCAGCCCAAACATGCCGCTCCGGAGCGACTCCCAGCCGATCATTAACCAGCCGAAAAAGGTCCTTAGTGGTTGATTCTGACGCCCTTTAGGGTCGTTGTAGGAGGCCTTTAGGGCCGTTTAAGGGGAGGTTTTCAGGCCGGCTATGCGGGCGTTTCGGACACGCTCCCGGATGGGTCGTCCGTGTCCGGCTCCGATGGGCCTTCCGGCTCGGCGGACGTCGCAGAAGGCTCCGCAAAATGCGCCCGAATGAGCTTCGCACGGGCTGCACCCACCACCTCGGCCAACTCCTCTTCGCTCACCTGGCGGATCTTATTGACGGAGCGAAAGCGCTTCAAAAGCAGATCGGCCGTTTTCTTTCCGATGCCTTCGATATGCTCCAGCTCGTTGGTGAAGGTGCCACGGCTGCGTTGCTTGCGGTGGAAGGTGATGCCAAACCGGTGGACTTCGTCCCTGATCCGCCGCACCAGGTGCAGGCTATCGCTGTTGTAAGGGAGTTTAATGGACTCGCTGTCGCCGGGGAAGAAGATCTCTTCCTCGTTCTTGGCGAGGCCGACGACGGTCATCATTCCGGCGAGGCCGAGATCGGTGATACTTTCCATCGCAGCGCCGAGCTGTCCCTTGCCGCCATCGATGATAACCAGTTGCGGCAGGGATACCTTCTCTTCCATCAATCGCCGATATCGCCGGTGGACGACCTCTTTCATCGTCGCAAAATCATTGATCCCCTGCACCGTCTTCACATTGAAATGCCGGTAATCCTTCTTGCTCTCCACGCCATCCCGGAAGCAGACCATCGCGGAGACGGGATAGCTGCCCTGGAAGTTGGAGTTGTCGAAACATTCGATATGTACGGGCAGCTCGGAAAGCTGCAGATCTTCCATCAGCTGCACCAGCACCTGGCGGCGTTCGTCCGGAGTCTTGCCTTGCAACTGCAGCATCTGCTTGCGGCGTAACTCTTCCCGGAAATAATGGACGTTCTTTTCGGAGAGTTCGAGCAATTTTTTCTTATCGCCGCCCTTGGGGATGGTTTGGATGATGCCATCTTCGGGATACTCGATGGGAAAGGGGAGGATCAGCTCCTTTGCCATACTGTTGAACGTTTCCCGCAGTTGTGCGATGGTGAACGCCAGCACTTCCTCATCCGATTCTTCGAGGTGCGTCTCCACCTCCGTCGTATGGGTCTGGACGATAGTGCCGGTCTCCACCATCAGGTAGTTGATGTAGGCAAGGTCGCCGTCGCGCGCGATGGAGAAGACATCGGCATGGCTCAGGTGTTTACTGACGATGACCGATCTCGCCTCGTAGTTCTCCAGGTGCCCGATCTTCTTGCGGATCATCTCGGCCTTTTCGAATTCCATATTCTCTGCCTGCTCCCGCATTTCCCGTTTGAACTGCTGCATCAGGGGGCCCAGGTTGCCTTTGAGGATGTTCCGCAGTTGCACCAGCCCCCCGGCATAGTCTTCCGGCGTCTGCAGGCCCTCGCAGGGACCCTTGCAATTGCCGAGATGGTATTCCAGGCAGACCTTGTATTTTCCTTTTTTGATGTGCGATTCAGCGAGGTTGAGCTGGCAGGTTCGCAATTGGATATTGTTCTTGACCAGATCGAGCAGTTCACGGACCCGGCCCACGGACGTGAATGGACCCAGGTATTCGCTTCCGTCGGGGATCTTGCGCCGGGTGAGGAAGACACGGGGAAAGGGTTCGTTCTTGATGACGATAAAGGGATAGCTTTTGTCGTCCTTCAGATTGATATTATACTTCGGCTGATATTGCTTGATCAGTGAATTCTCCAGCAGAAAGGCATCCTGCTCGGACCCTACAATTGTAAACTCGATGCGGCGGATGCGCTGCACCAGTTCGTGCGTCTTATAGGTGGTAAAGGTCTTGGTGAAATAGGAGCTGACCCTTTTTCGCAGGCTCTTGGCTTTTCCGACATAGATCAGCTCATCCTTTTCATCAAAGTATTTATAGATGCCCGGATTCAGGGGTATCGTCGCTGCTATCTGGCTGAATTGTTCTGCTGTCATAGTTTAATCTTGCTCCTCGGGGCTGTCGTCCCAGACTACCTGCACCTGCTCTTCGCCGGCGGGTTTTCCTTTTACGTGGATCACCGTTGCAATGGTAAAGCTCTTTTGCGCCTTCCAGTAAAGCTTCTGGAGGATGACGCTGTCGCCGGCGTTGCGGGTCTTTTCGAGGTAGATGCTTTTCACCTGTTGCGCCTTTTGTCCGGCCACGGTCAGGACGTCGACCCGTTGCAGTCCGGCGCTCGCGTCCACGGGGGCGTAGGTAAAGGTGATGGACCTTGTGGTCTTGTCCTGGAAAGCAGTTTCGGTATAGTTCTTTTCAAAGCTGCTGTCAGCCAATTCCCGGGGGACGAATTGGATGGCCAGCGTATTGAATTCGGGGATCGATATGAAGGCGGAATCGGTATGTCCGTTGCGGGTGGTACGCTTTTTCAGCGCGAGGAGGGAAGAGTCCGTGCGCAGGATCTCCGCCTCGAGGAATTCGGCGACGGGAAAGAAAGAGTTTTTGGAAATGCCTGCCGCGGAGTCGGCATGGGCAAGGGAGTCGCTTTGGGAAGGGGGCGGTTGTTTGGGATTAGTGCACGCGCCAAAAAAGACGTTGGCAAGAAGAGACAGTGCGATGAGGTGCTTCATGGGTGCAAAGGTAAGGCTTATGGCCCGCTCCGCGGGCCTGTGGGCCCAGCGCTAATTTCTGGAGACCTTCGGCGGAGCTGCTTCGCCACGCTCCTTCTCGGTCGGAACCTTCGCTTCGCTCGTTTCTGGCCGCCCGGCCCGTGGCCGGGCTACGGCAACGTCTTTACGACCCCGATCTTCAGACCGTAGGTCTTGAGATGTTCGGTAATATAGCTTTGCGACGAGTAGGTATTGAAGAACTGGTAGCGGAACTCGGGGCCGATCTGCCAGCGGACATCGCCCATCCGGTAGGATAGGAAGGCTTCGATGCTGCCGTTGAGATTCCATTTGCTGTACATCTGGGGCTTCCTCGCGTATTTGGTCATTCCCTGGTCCAGGGTGTAGGACGTGGTGTTGAGCAGATAGCTGGGTGCGACGGACGCGCCGAGGTTGAAGGTCAGTCGTTCGTTGCCGAGGACCCGCAGTTCCATGCCGATCGGCGCAGAGAGCTGGTAGAAATCGTTGTTCAGGGTCGAAGTGGTTATATCGAGGGTGCTGTTGGTGGTGGGATTTTGCCCGGGCCCGGCGGCACCGGAGTTGCTCATCCGAGCTACCAGCATTCCGAGATAAGAGTTGTTGTCGTTCCGCCAGTGCCGGCCAGAGTCGGAGATCGAATAAGACGTCATCTGGAAGCGGGTGAAATTGAACCGGAGCCCGCCTTTTATGGAGAGATTCCGGGTGACGCGGTATACGATACTGCCTCCGAACTCAAATCCGAAAGCCGGAGAGGTATTGAACAGTTGGTTCGGGCTGCCGCTGAAACCGGTGAGCGCCCCATATTTTGCATAAGCGGGATCCATTCCGCTGATGCTGCGGTAAGTGACGGTCGGGGACAACGTCAGTTGCAGGAGCGTGCGGCCATGGTTTCTCGGGGCAGGCAGGGTATTCAGCGCATAGTCGTGAAGCCAGTTGACCCGTGACCGGTCGTGCGCTTCCGCAATGGCGAAAGCATTGGCTTTGGACGAAGGCGCCATATAGTCGGGGTTGAGGCCGTCGGCGATGATGGAGTTGCCGTTGGAAGTGTTCCTGGACATGCCGGTTATCCTGGCGTTGCGCTGACCCCGTTCGGTAAGGCTTTCCAGTACCGAACGCGTAGAGAGGGCGTCGCCATCCGCGGCATAGCCGTCGGCTGTCTCGTGCGAGACCTCTGCGTCACGGGCGACCGATGCTTCGGTTCCGGGCCTGGCGGTCGCCCTGGAGGCCGCGTCTTCCGCCGGCTTGCCGGCATCGACGCCGGGGCGGCTTTCAATGACCGCGATCTCGGGAGCATGGTCGGGCAGCCGGAGGCGGCTCATCCAGCCGGAGAGATCGGAGGGGTCAATAACAGGATGGCTAAGTGTGATGGAGATCTCTTTGTATTCGGGATCCTGGCCTTCCGACGCAGGGTCGTTCTCCGCAGCATTGTTATGATGTGCAGCGGAAGCGGAATGGTTGGAGGAGTTCGAAGTGCGGGGAAGATGCGCGGCAAGATAGGGCTTTGCGGCTTCGGTCGTAGAACCCGCAGCAGGAGCGGGTTTGTGGGCTATCGCATGGGCCGATGGCGAGATCAGTTCTTTTCCGGCGAAGAAAAGGATCCCCGTCACCAGCAACGACATCCCTCCGATGAACCACCTTCTTTTTGTATGTAATGAATTATGAACGCCCTTCCATACCCGTTCGGACGGGTACATTTTATATTGCTCTGTCTTGTCCCGGATCAGTTGCTCAAAATCGTCACTATAGAAGCTGCTCTCCTTCATTTTGTCAATCAGTTTTTGGCATTTTTCATAGGATCGGAATTTCAACTAACGAATAGCAACCATCCAGTCGGACTTTTCTCTCGGCTTTGTCAGGATCTTCTTCCGGATCAGGATCTCTTCCAACATCTGCTTTGCCCTTGTGTATTGTGAGCGACTTGTGCTTTCTTCGATGTCCAGCATATCGGCAATCTCTTTATGCGAATAACCTTCTATCGCATAGAGGTTGAGGACGGTACGGTAGCCAATCGGCAGAATGCGGATGCACTCTACTATCTGTTTTGCCTGTACGATCGAAGGGACGCTTTCTTCACGTACTTGTACGCCGCTTGCGTGTACGATGTCCAGGCTCTCGTTGAACCGCTTGTTCTTCTTCAGGTTGTTGATACAGGTATGAACGATAATGCGCCTGATCCAACCCTCGAATGCACCCTTGTTCTGAAAGGTGTGCATCTGGGAAAATACTTTTATAAACCCCTCCTGCAACATATCCTCCGCATCTTCCCTGTTGTGGGCGAACCGGTAACAGACGGCCAGCATTTTCGGGCTGTACCGATTGTACAGTTCCCGTTGGGCAGGCGCCTCATTTTTTAAACAGCCTTGTAAGATGGCTTCTTCGGTCATACTAACCGCAGTTGGTTGCCCTGTAATTTAGACAATTTTCACGAGGTAAAGCTGCGTACTCATAAAAAAAGGAGCGGCGGCCAACCGGAAAATGTAGGCCTCGCCGCTCCTTTTAGTTAATTGTCAAGGAAAAGGCTCCGCCTTTTCGGGGAACGAACAAATCCGATCAAATCAGAACATTTCCGTTCATCTCTGCCGGTATCGGTAATCCCATCATAGTGAGGATAGTAGGCGCCAGGTCGCCAAGCTTGCCGGGCCGGAGTCCACCCTTCCAGCTCTTGTCGATGATAAAGAAGGGCACGGGATTCATCGTATGTGCAGTATTGGGACTACCGTCCTCGTTGATCATAAAGTCCGCATTGCCGTGATCGGCCGTGAGGAAGACCGTATAGCCGTTGTCGAGCGCGGCGGAGACCACCCGCTCCACACATTTGTCCACCGTCTCTGCCGCCTTGATCGCCGCCGTCCAGATCCCCGTATGACCCACCATATCGGTATTGGCGAAATTGAGGCAGATGAAATCCGCCGTCTTGTTCTTTATCTCCGGAACGATCGCATCGGTCAGTTCATTGGCACTCATCTCCGGCTTCAGATCGTAAGTGGCTACCTTCGGCGAGGGGATCATCAGCCTGTTCTCCCCGTCGAACGGCACTTCCCTTCCGCCGCTGAAGAAAAAGCTGACGTGAGGATATTTCTCCGTTTCCGCAATGCGTATCTGTTTGAGACCCTGGGTCGCAATGATCTCCCCGAGGGTGTTCTTCAGATCATCGTTCTCGAAGATCACCTTTACACCTTTGAATTTGGCGTCATACTGGGTCATGGTCGTATAATGCAGCGACAGCTTCTTCATCCCCGGATCGGGGAAGTCCTGCTGGGTGAGGACCTCGGTGATCTCCCGGCAGCGGTCGGTGCGGAAGTTGAAACAGAGGGCGTAGTCCCCATCCTTGATGGTCGCCAGGGGTTGCTGGTCCTCACCGACGATGACCGTCGGCTTGATGAATTCGTCGGTAACCCCGGCATGGTAGGACTGTTCGATGGCGGCCAGGGCGTCGGTCGCCTTCTCGCCTACCCCGCGGACCAGGGTATTATAGGCCAGCTGGACCCGCTCCCAGCGCTTGTCCCGGTCCATGGCATAGTAGCGGCCGCTGACCGTGGCTATCTTGCCGGTGGTCTTGTTCAGGTGGTTCTGCAGATCCCGGACGAAACCCAGCCCGCTTTTGGGGTCGGTGTCCCGGCCGTCGGTGAACGCATGGATAAACACGTCGGTCAGGCCTTCCTGCAAGCAGGTGTCGACGATGGCTTTCAGGTGCCGGGTATGGCTGTGAACGCCGCCGTCGCTGACCAATCCCAGGAGATGGAGGGGTTTCCGGTCCTTCTTAGCGCCCCGGATCGCATTCAGCAGGACCGGGTTCTTTGCAAAGGCCCCGTCCCGGATAGCCACGTTTATGCGTTGCAATTCCTGGTTGACGATCCGGCCGGCCCCCAAATTCAGGTGGCCCACCTCGGAGTTACCCATCTGGCCTTCGGGCAGCCCCACTTCTTCACCATAAGTGACCAGGGTCGTATTGGGGTATTGGTTGTATAAAGAGCTGACAAAGGGGGTATTGGCGTTACGGATCGCGTCGGAACCGGGCGTCTGGCCCAGGCCCCATCCATCCATTATTACTAGGATCACCTTCTTCTGAGCTGGCATATAAGTGGTTTTAGAGCCGCGAATTTAACTCATTCACCGAGCACAAACCCGGGTTTCGCCCATTTTTCTTGCCTTCCCGACAGTTTGGCGCATTTTTTGAATTAAGCACCGCGACTAATATTCTATTACATGAAACGCATATTTGGGTTGGCGGTGTTGTCGATTTCGCTCGTCCTGGTTTCGTTCCGCCCCACGTATACGCTCGACGAAATAACTGCTGCCATCAAAGTCGGCAATGCCGGCGAATTGTCCCGCTATCTGGACAGCCGCGTAGATATCTCTTTACCCGAAAAAAGTGATACCTACAGCAAGATCCAGGCGGAAATGATCATTCGCGACTTCTTCACTACCAATGGAGTACAAGGCTTTACCATCAGACACCGGCAGCCAAATGGCGGCGCGTCGGAGTTCTGTGTGGGGGTTTTGCAGACGAAGAATGGCGACTATCGCACCACCTTATTTCTCAAGCTAAAGGGCGACAAACTGCTGCTGCAGGAGTTAAGATTCCAGTCGCAATGATTGCCCTTCGGGCAAAGGCAGTAGACATACATTATTATTACTTTGGACGGTAATTTAAGGCAAGGCCCGGACACGGAAGTGACCGGGCCTTTGTTTTGGAGGTAGGAAAGCCTTTTTCGGTACTTTTGCAGCATGCCCAATCAATTCGACGAGCAGCTGCAGTTTCTGGTGACGAACGCTCTGAAAGAAGATATCGGAGATGGCGACCATTCCACCTTATCCTGTATCCCCCCCAACGCCAAGGGCAAGGCCGTCCTTCATATCAAGCAGGACGGGATCCTGGCCGGGATGGAAATAGCCGAGAAAATATTGAAATTCAAAGAGCCGGGCGCGAAGTTCACGGCTTACAAGCGGGATGGCGAGGCCATGCGGGACGGCGAGGAGGCTTTTGTCGCGGAAGCCACTATCCATACCATCCTGCAATGCGAGCGGCTTATCCTCAACTGCATGCAGCGGATGAGCGGGATCGCCACCCTGACCCGGCAATATGTCGACCGCCTGCAGAAATACAAGACCCGGGTCCTCGACACCCGGAAGACGACGCCCAATTTCCGGCTGCTGGAGAAAGAGGCCGTGCGCATCGGCGGGGGGATCAACCATCGTTTTGGACTCTATGACATGATCCTTTTAAAGGACAATCACATCGACTATGCCGGCAGCCTGGAAGCCGCCATCGAAAAAGCAAGCGCCTATCGCCAGGCTCACAAACTGCATTTGAAGATCGAAGTGGAAACGCGCAACCTGGACGAAGTGCGGCGAGTGCTCGCCATCGGGAAGGTCGACCGGATCATGCTCGACAACTTTACCCCCCGCCAGCTGTCGGAAGCCCTGTCGCTCATCGGTGAGCGGTTTGAAACGGAGGCCAGCGGCGGGATCAACCTGAACAATATTGAAGACTATGCCCGTACCGGGGTGGATTATGTCAGCGTCGGCGCGCTGATCCACCAGGCCCGGAGCCTCGATCTCAGCCTGAAGGCGGTCATCGTCTAGAACCCCAACCACGGACCTATTAATTGTGAGCCATGAGCAAGAAAAAATCCAACAGCAACGGCATCGTCTACTCTACGAATCCCGACTTCAAAATAGAAGAAGAAAGCACCCCGCAGGAAAGCCGCACCCCCAAGCAACAAAAACTGAAGGTCCGTCTGGATACACGCCAGCGGGCAGGTAAGGCCGTTACCCTTGTTGAGGGATTCATCGGTCCCGACGAAGAGCTGGACAACCTCGGCCGTCAGCTGAAAACGCATTGCGGCACCGGTGGCTCGGTCAAGGATGGGGAGATCCTCATCCAGGGCGACCAGCGGGATAAGATAACGCAGTGGCTGATCGCGAAAGGCTTCACCTCTGCTAAAAGGATCTGAGGTGCTTTTCACCCTCTACGTCATCGCCTGTATTGCCTGCGCAGTAGTTTCCATCGTCGCCTTTTTCGTGTATATCCGGATGCGGATGGCCAACCGGCCGGAGCAGGAGAGAAAATGGATGAAGGTGCATTTTGTCGCGCTTGCGCTTTTCGTTTTTTTCGGCGTGGTGATCCTGGTGCACCTGACCAATAGGTATAACGGGGTGCACCAGTTGTAAGTAGGCTCGCTGCCCGGTACCGGCACCTTCGGTGCCTGGCGGGGCCAACGATGGGCCTTCGGCCAGGCCGGCTCCGCCGGCCTACTGGCCCTGGGCCAGCGAGTACGCCCTTTTATCTCCCCAGGAATTCAGCAACTCGGACGAGCAGATCTTGAAGTCGCCGCTCAGGCTGACATAGAGTCCCAGCACATCCTGCTGGTTCAGCGGGCCGCCGTCGATGCTTTCAAACCGCACATTGTACTGGTTCACGAGATTGGTGTACACCGAGCCGGTGGGCCATACCTGTGTGCCCCGGTTGCTGATATTTATGAGATTGAATTTCACACCCGCGTGCCGCTGACATTTTTTCGCGATGAATTCCGGTTGGCCTGAGCTCTCGATAAAAAGATCGACCCCCACGATGATCTCCTGCTGGGTCTCTTCGGAGACCATCATCTCATTCCGGTTCAGTTTGAACGACGTTTGAGTAACGGGAGCATTGGGTAGCAGGGGCCGGGCCATGTGCGCCGGAGTCTTGCCAAAGGCACCGATGATCGCAGCGGCGAAATCCGTAGTGTTGAGGGCCGGTATGCTTTTGTCGCCGAAGTCGCCCGTGTGCACACCCTGTTCGAGCGTATACAGCAGGGCGTTCTCGATGATCGCGGCATTCTCCATCAGCCCCAGATGGCGCAACATGGCGATCCCGCTCAGCAGCAGAGCGGTGGGGTTGGCGATATTCCTGCCGGCGATGTCCGGAGCGGTTCCATGCACGGCTTCGAAGATGGCTATATGGTCGCCGATATTGGCGGATGGGGCGAATCCGAGCCCGCCGACAAGACCCGCGCACAGATCGGAAATGATGTCCCCCTGCAGATTGGTCAGGACTACGACGTCGAATTCCTGCGGCCGGACCACCAGCTTCATCGCCAGGTCGTCGACGATGATATCGTCAGCCTTCAGTTCGGGATATTCCTTTGCCACCTCCTGAAAACATTCGAGAAAGAGGCCATCCGTCAGTTTCATGATGTTTGCCTTATGGCCGCAGGTGATGCGGCGGGCGCCATTCTTCTTGGCCATCTCGAAAGCATATTTTATTACCTGAAGACTGCCGGGGCGGGTAATAAAGCGCCGGCTAAGCGCTACGTCCTGGGTCAGCATATGTTCGATCCCGCCATAAGTATCTTCGATATTCTCCCGGACAATGGTGATGTCGATGGGGATGCCGGCCTTCGAGAAGACGGTGTCCACCCCGTGCAGGGACTGGAAGACGCGTTTGTTGGCGTACGTGTTCCAGGTCTTGCGCGCGGTCACATTCACACTCTTCACCCCCTTACCCTTGGGGGTCTCCATCGGCCCCTTGAAAAGGATGCCCAGCTCCTCGATCGTCTGCTTGGCCTCAGGGGTCATCCCGTTAGAGAATCCCTTGTCGAATACCCATTTACCCATGTCCACGAAAGTATATTCCAAAGGCACTTTTCCTGCATTGAAAATTTTTAGCACGGCGTCCATTATTTCCGGTCCGATCCCATCTCCTTTTGCTACTGCTATCTTCATAGATTTTTCGATTTTTTATTATTAACTTTAATAAAACTATTGGTTGATGGCAAACAAGATTTCAGAGGGCATGGAGGTCAGCGTCGAGACCTTTTACCAGCCGGACTATTCCAATCCGATCTCGGGGGAATATATGTTTGCCTATCGGATCACCATTGAGAATCATAATAATTTCTCGGTCAAACTACACCGCCGCCACTGGCATATCTTCGATAGCAACGGCAGCTACCGGGAGGTGGAGGGCGAGGGTGTTGTCGGCGTTCAGCCCATTCTTCAGCCGGGCGAGCGCTACCAATACGTTAGCGGCTGCAATTTACGCACTGAAATGGGTAAAATGTACGGCTCCTATACGATGGAGAACCTCAATAACAAGAAAACCTTCGAGGTGAACATCCCTATTTTCGAGATGATCGTTCCATTCAAGATGAACTAAGGCGCCCCCAGCCTGCAAGGGGCGACCCAACCCCGCAAGGGTCGATTTAACTTTTCGAACGCAACAGTTGGCGTCATTTCTCTGTCATGGGGGATAGAACGTCTTACCATGAAAAAATTACCAGGCCTTCTGCTGTTGATAATCATTGCTTTACAACCCGGCTGCCAAAAGAGCAACGATTCGCTGTCTCCCGTTGCCGCTCATATCCGATACGGCGGTGAGCCTGCCGTGGATGGCATCGGCTACTATATCCAGTTGGACGCCACTAAAGAGATCGTCATTCCGGTCAATCTTCCCTCCGGCTACAAACACACCGATGTCGACGCCGCAATTTCCATCAAATTCGTGGATGCGGGCAAACGGTTCCACTACGGATACAGTGGCGCCGGCGCCCTGGGATATCGCGGGGTATATCTTATCGGACTCAGGTAGTGACCGGTTTTGACTTTGAGGCGCCGGCCCGGTACAGGGCATATCCCATCACCGCGAAGAAAGCAAATCCCAGGAGGTAGTAACCGTCTTCACTCAGCAAGGACGACAGGGTCTTTTCCATGCTCAGCTTTTTGATGAACGCCGTCGCCGAAGGCGATACCGCCATAAAGGCGAAGATGACACCCATCAGCGCGCCGCCCGCGACGAGCCCGGTTGCGAACAGATTGCCTTTTTCGAGGTCTTCCTCTCCTTCTTTTACAACGGCGCCGCGCATTTTCTTCACCTTATCGACGGCCCCACGGATCACCCCGCCGAGGAAGATGGGGAAGGTGGTGGAGAAGGGCAGGTAAACACCGATCGCAAAGCTCAGCGAGCGCACTCCGCAAAGCTCCATTACGAGCGCCAGGGCCGCACCGGCGAGAACGAAGTTCCAGTCCAGAACGCCGCCCTGGATACCTTTGATAAGGGTCGCCACGAGGGTCGCCTGCGGCGCAGGATACTTACTTCCGATAGCATGGGTGACCCCCTTGGCCATCAGCTCGGGCGTGGGGATATCGAGGATCTTGATGGTAAAACCTACGGCAAGCGCGGAAACGATAACCCCGACGAAGAGCGCCATCTGTTGATAGCGCGGAGTCGCGCCGACAAGATAACCGGTCTTGAGGTCCTGTGAAGTCCCGCCGGCATTACTGGCGGCGATGCAAACCATCCCCCCGACGACGAGCGCCATCGGTTCGTAGACTTTGCCACTCCAGCCGAAGGCCAGAAAGATCAGGCAGGTACCCATGACCGTCGCGATGGTCATTCCCGAGACGGGGCTGTTCGAAGAACCAATCAGACCCACGATGCGGGAAGCCACCGTTACGAAGAAGGCGCTGAAGACCAGGATCAGCAGGCCGATGAGGATGCGGTTGAAGAAGGAATCTCCGGGAATGATCGGCAGGAAGCCGATGAGAATGACCAGGGCGAGACTGCCGAAACCGACGACCCGGATGTTGAGGTCGCGTTCGGTCCGGAGCTGGCTACCCTTTGCACCACCTTTTACACCGCCGATGCTTTCTTTAAAAGACGTAACGATGGTGGGGATGGTCTTGATCAGCGTGATCAGTCCGCCCATCGCCACGGCGCCCGCACCGATGAGCCGGATATAGGCCCGGTAAAGTGCGGATGCGGGGTTGGCGAATGTTTTGGTCACGGGGTCCCAGCCGCCATAGCCGCCGGTTGCGCCCAGGTCGTGAAGGAAACCCAGCTTTACCTGCTGCCGGGCGATCGTCTCGGGATCCACCAGGGATGCCAGCAAGGGATGCAGGACGAGCCAGCTCAGCACGCTGCCCGCGAAGAGGACCCCGGCGATCTTTGGCCCGATGATATACCCCACTCCCATGTATTCCGGGGTGATGTCGGCCGAGATCTGCGCCGACGGAAAGATCTTGTTATAGACCTTGCTTTTCGCCGTGTCGAAAACCGGGGTTTCCGCCACTACCCGGAACATCTTCTGTAAAAGCGCATAGACGAAGGCGAAACCCAGGCCCTGGAAGGCAGACTTAGCAAAATCCCCACCCTTTTCGCCAGCCTTGAGCACCGAGGCGCAGGCCGTTCCTTCCGGATAGGGCAGGGTCTCGTGTTCTTTTACGATGAGGCTGCGGCGAAGCGGGATCATGAGCAGGGTTCCCAGCATGCCGCCGAAGATCGAGAGGATAAAGATGACTCCATAGTTGAAGTAGTTGCCCGCCTCGGCCGTCGACAGGAAGAAAAAGCCCGGGAGGGTAAAGACGACGCCTGCGGCGATGCTTTCGCTGGCGCTGCCCGTCGTCTGGATGATATTGTTCTCGAGGATCGTCGTCTTGAAAAGTCGCCGGCCGATGGTGATCGCCATCACGGCGATGGGAATGGACGCGGAGACCGTGAGCCCGGCGTTGAGGGCGAGATAAACGGTTGCGGCGCCAAAGGCGATGCCAAAGACGCTGCCCATCAGGACGGCCTTGAAGGTAAACTCCTTCATTTGGGTTTCCGGGCTGACAAACGGCTGAAATTTCTTTTCAGACATGCGATTAGTTTTGTCAAGCCGCTTCGGGCGGCTTTTGATTTAGAGGTTTAGGCTTCTCCGGTTTTTTCTTTCACTACCGCGTTGAGACCCTTGATCCGGGCAAAAAGGATTGCCGAGCCGATGATACCGGCGACGAAGTAGACGAGGAAATAGGTTCGTTTGTCGGGGAATTTATCCCAGCTGCTGGCCATGAGCCCTGCGATCTTGCTGCCGAGCGACATCGTGAGGAACCAGCCACCCATCAGCAGGGAGGTCAATCGCGCCGGCGCCAGTTTGGAGACCATCGACAGACCCATCGGACTGAGGAAGATCTCGGCCGTGCAAATGACACAATAGGTGCCCCAGAGCCATGCCGAAGAGACCTTATCGTGATAGATGGAGGATACCGAAAGCACGGCGAAGAACATCACCAGCGATGAGATGCCGGAGAGGAATAGGGCGATCCCAAACTTGGCAGGCGTGGTGGGCTCCCGTTTTCGTTTCCGAAGAAAGGCAAGGAAGGCGACCAGGATGGGCGTCAGCGTCACGACAAAGAAGGGCACGATCGACGCATAGAGTTCCGGGTTGGCGATCTTCAGGCCGTGACCGGCCGGGGGCCATTTTTCTTTTGGCAGATTCTGGTAGTAGGGATCCGGTCCCATGGTCTGGATCACATGCCCGCTGTCGTCATATACGGGCATCAGCTGAGCATTGACGGAGTCGACCTTGCGGGGTTCGGTATTCACCTCCTGTAAGAGGCCCATGAAGTCGGCGACCTTCCGCACGACGGGGGAGTTGACGGTCCGGTTGGTATACCTGTCTGTCCAAAGCGTATACCCGGTAAAGATCTGGTAGTAGAGCGCCCAGAAGATGACCGATACCGCGAAGATATAAAGGAGGGCACCGATGCCGCGTTTGTCCTCTTTGTTGGCCTTTATCCAGATGGAGATGAAAAAACCGATGATGGGGACGCAGGCGAAGACGAAGGCATCGCTGGCGGGAGAGCCCATGATCGTCGTATGAAAGACCTTGCCGGGCAGGTAAAAGCCGATCACCGCCGCGATGATCGCCGGAAGGAAGACATAGCCTGCAATGCTGCCGAGGCCCATGTCCTCTTTCTGCGGAGGCTTGCGAACATCGCCCTGCCGGATGCTCTTGAGGTTCAGTCCGAACCATATGAGCCCGATCACCATGCCGACACCCGCTGCACCAAAGGGATATGCCCAGCCGTGATATTTGTTGCGGAGATAGGCTGCCGCAAAGTTGCAGAGAAGAGCGCCCGTGTTGATCCCCATGTAGAAGATATTGTAGGCGGTATCCTTGAGGGGTTTCAGCTCCTCCTTATTATAGATGTTTCCCAGCAGGGTGCTGATATTGGGTTTGAAGAAACCGTTGCCACAAATGATCAGGCCGAGGGAGATATACATGGATGTAGTGCCCGGCAGCATCAATCCGAAATAGCCGGCCGCCAGCAAGGCTCCGCCGATGAAAATGGATTTGATATAGCCGAAATACCGGTCGGCGATCATCCCGCCGACGAAGAGCGGGAGCCAGATCAGGGCGAGGAAGGTACCCGTGATGTCCGCAGCGGTCCTGGACGCGAGTCCTTTGCCGCCCATCTGGGTATCTTCCAGATAAAGTAACAGGATCCCCGCCAGCAGATAATAGGCAAATCGTTCCCACATTTCGGTCATTGCTAGTATGTAGAGGGCCTTGGGGTGTTTGCCTTTACCGGCGTTGATTTGACTCATGCGAATGGAATTGCGTCTAAAAAATTAGCACGTAAAGTACCTAAAAAACCTAATTTCGGGGCCTCTATGCACATTTTATTATTAGGCTCTGGCGGTCGTGAACACGCACTGGCATGGAAACTGGTCCAAAGCAGCCATTGCAGCCGCCTGTTTATCGCGCCGGGTAATGCCGGCACCGCGCAATGTGGTGTCAATGTCGACCTGAACCCCCTGGATTTCGAGGCCGTAAAAGCGCTATGTGTCCAGGAGGACATCGGGATGGTCGTTGTGGGACCCGAAGAACCGTTGGTCCGGGGGATCGTGGACTTCTTTTCCGCAGACTCCGTTCTGAAAAAGATCCCGGTCGTCGGCCCGTCCGCTTCCGGCGCCCGGCTGGAGGGCAGCAAGGCCTTCTCCAAGAAATTCATGGGCCGGCACGGTATTCCGACTGCTGCCTACCGGGAATTCAGTTCGGCCGAGCTGGCTGAGGGGAGCAGCTATCTTCAGCAGCACTCCATGCCGGTGGTGTTGAAGGCCGACGGCCTGGCCGCGGGGAAAGGGGTGATCATTTGCCAGAGCCCGATCGAGGCCGTGGCGGAGTTCGAACTGATGCTGCAGGGCGGTAAGTTCGGCGAGGCCGGCAATACGGTGGTGGTGGAGGAATTTCTCACGGGGATCGAGCTCTCGGTCTTTGTCCTGTCGGATGGACAGCACTTCGTGATCCTGCCCGAGGCCAAGGATTACAAGCGCGTCGGGGAGGGGGATACCGGACCCAATACCGGAGGGATGGGCGCGGTCAGCCCCGTGCCTTTTGCCACGCCCGAATTCATGCAGAAAGTGACGGACCGGATCATCGTGCCTACCGTGAAAGGGTTGGCGGCCGAGAATATCGACTATAAGGGATTCATTTTTGTCGGGGTCATCAAAGTGGGGGACGACCCCTTTGTGATCGAATACAATTGCCGGATGGGCGACCCCGAGACGGAGGTCGTCATGCCCCGGTTGAAGAACGATCTTGTCAAATTACTTCTATCCGTCGGGGACCAGACGCTCGACAAGCAGCAGATCCTGGCCGATGAGCGGATCGCCTGTACGGTCGTCGCGGTCAGCGGCGGATACCCCGGATCCTACCCAAAAGGGTTGCCGATCGAGGGACTGGGTCAGCCGCCCGCCGAAGGCCGGGAAAGCATCGTATTCCATGCCGGCACGCGCATCGAGGGGGATGCAGTCGTTACCAATGGGGGACGGGTGTTGTGCGTGACGTCGTTTGCCGAGACCGTGTATGAGGCTGTCGACAATTCGCGGGATGTGCTGGAAAAGATCTATTATGAGGGGATTTATTACCGGCGGGATATCGGATATGAATTCCTATAGTACCTATGAGTAGTAATGTACATTATAGCGATTACCTGCAACTGGACACGATCCTCAACGCCCAGCACCTTGAAAGCGACCGGCTGGGAATGCACGCCCATGACGAGATGCTCTTTATCGTCATTCATCAAACCTATGAACTCTGGTTTCGTCAGCTCCTGTATGAGACCGATTCGGTGATCGACATTTTCGGTCAGCCCACGCTGAATGACAATTCCCCGGAATTGCAGACCATCGTTCACCGGCTTTCCCGGTGTGCGACGATCCTCAAGGTGCTCGTACACCAGATCGATGTTATGGAAACCATGACGCCGATGGATTTCCAGGATTTCCGGGACCTGCTGCGGCCTGCCTCGGGCTTTCAAAGCGTCCAGTTCAAGCTGCTGGAGGCCCGGCTGGGACTACGCTACGAGGCGCGGTTCGGTCAGGGATACTATCTTTCGCAGTTGCGTCCTGCCGAGGTCGGGCAAATCCAGGCTGCGGAACGGGCCCCGTCCCTGCTTCAGCTGGTCAACGCCTGGCTGGAGCGGATGCCCTTCTTCGATGCTGCCGCGTCGGAGGCTTTCTGGGCGGACTACCGGGCCCGCTATTCGTCCAGCCTCGCGGAGGGTGAAAAAGGGAATCTCAATGGATACGATCAGGTCTTTTCCGGTACCGAAGCGGGCAGAAGCCTTTCGGCCGCGGCCTGTCGTTCTGCGCTATTCATCATGCTCTATCGCGGTTATCCTTTGTTGCAATTGCCGTTCCAGGTGATGCACCAGTTGCTGGAGATCGACGAGCAGCTCAGTACCTGGCGCTATCGACATATGAGCATGGTACACCGGACGATCGGCAGCCGCATCGGCACGGGAGGCAGTACCGGCAAGGATTATCTCGCTTCCGCACTCGAACGTCATCATCTCTTCCGGGAAGTGGCGGCGTTGACCAGCTTCCTGCTTCAACGGAAAAGGCTACCGGAACTGTCGCCTGAAATGCAGCGCCGGCTTGGTTTTGCGCCCCCTAACAATAATTACCCCTAGCGGATACGATCAACAAATTTTTTTCGTTTGTGTTCCTACAGCCTCATATGGGGAAAATAATCGATCGAATCAAGCTTTTCGCCTTGTTAATTCAGATTATTTCCTTCAATTTTGCTGGCAATATCCCGTAATTACAAAGTGGACCACGGGTCCACTGGCCGAAGGCCCATCATTAGACCGTGCATCGGGGATGGGTAGTTTCGGTAGAAAACCATCACCGATGCACAAAATCTCGACCTTTTAAAATGGGCTTATTCAATTTCCTTACGCAAGAAATAGCCATGGACTTGGGTACCGCCAATACCCTGATCATACATAACGATGAAATTGTGGTGAATGAACCGAGTATTGTTGCTCTGGATCGTAATAACCCCAAGAACGTGCTGGCCGTTGGCAAACGAGCCCTGATGATGCACGAAAAAACCCACGAGAGCATTCGCACCGTTCGCCCTCTGAAGGACGGGGTTATCGCCGACTTCAACGCGGCGGAGCTGATGATACGGGAAATGATCAAGATGATCTATCCCAAAAAACCGCTGTTCCCCCCGAGCTGGCGGATGATGATCTGTATCCCCTCCAGTATTACCGAGGTGGAGAAGAGAGCCGTCCGGGACAGCGCCGAGCAGGCCGGGGCCAAAGAGGTTTACCTCATCCATGAGCCGATGGCGGCTGCCCTGGGTATCGGGATCGATGTGGAAGAGCCGGTCGGGAACATGATCATCGACATCGGCGGTGGTACCACGGGGATCACGGTTATCGCCCTTGCGGGGATCGTCTGTGACCAGTCCATCCGGATTGCCGGTGACGAATTCACGGCCGACATCATGGAAGCTCTCCGCCGCTATCACTCCCTGCTCATCGGGGAGCGTACCGCGGAACAGATCAAGATCCAGATAGGCGCCGCCCTGAAAGACCTGGACAATCCGCCGGATGATATCCCTGTAAACGGTCGTGACCTTGTGACGGGTATCCCCAAACAGATAATGGTGTCTTACCAGGAGATAGCGGAAGCACTCGACAAAAGTATCTTCAAAATAGAAGAAGCAATCCTCAAGGCATTGGAGACGACGCCTCCCGAGCTGGCCGGTGATATCTATCGCCGTGGGCTCTACCTTACCGGCGGGGGCGCCCTGCTCCGGGGCCTGGACAAGCGGCTCAGCCAAAAGATCAAGTTACCCGTGCATATCGCCGACGATCCGCTGAAAAGCGTGGTTCGCGGCACCGGCATCGCTTTGAAGAATTACGATCGTTATCCCTTCGTTATGAGATAATTGACCGGGCCTGCCCCCAACAACAAACACTATATTTTAATCAGACACGGTGCGTAACGTATTTCTCTTCATCAGAAGGCATTTCAACTTCCTCTTCTTCCTGGTGTTGCAGATCATTGCCCTGTCTTTTCTCTTTCGCTTCAATAAATTCCACGAGGCTGCCTTCCTCAACGTCAGCACCGAGGTTACCGGGCGCTTCTACGAGCGCTACAACAATATCGAGTACTATTTCCAGCTGAAAAAGACCAACGAGTCCCTGGTGCAGGAGAACCTCCGGCTTCGTCAGCAGCTGAAGGAGAACTATGAGGCGCCAGACTCCATCCGGCGGCTGATCCACGATACGCTCAAGGTGGATTCGAGTGCCGTGATCAAGTACAAGATCATGGAGGCCAAGGTCGTCAACAACAGTACTTCCAGCCAGGCCAATTATCTTACTATCCATCGCGGCTCTGACCAGGGGGTAAGGCCGAATATGGGGGTCACCGGCCCACAGGGCCTTGTCGGGTCCGTGGTCAACGTCAGTAAGAACTTTGCCACGGTTCAAAGCATGCTCCACTACCAGTTCAAAGTGGTCGCCAAGCTAAAGCACAACAACGAGATCGGAACCATCCAATGGGATGGCGCAAGTCCGCTGTATGTTACGATGAAGAATATCCCGAAGAGCGTCAACGTTCAAAAAGGTGATACGGTCGTGACCTCTCAGCTCGGAAATCTGTGGCCCGCCAACCTGATGGTCGGCACCGTTGCAGAGATCGTCCCCGATAATTCTTCCAACTTCTATACGCTAAAGGTCAGGGTTGCTACCAATTTCGGATCTATCGAATATGTATATGTAATTGATAATCTTCAGGCCGACGAGCAACGACAGCTGGAGGATTCGACCCGTAAAAAGATCCAATGAGTGAGCTGCTGAAAAATATCATCCGTTTCTTCCTCTTCATCCTGGTGCAGGTGTTCATCCTTTTCAAGATGCCCCCGCTGCACCGGTTTGTCGTTCCCTACCTTTATTATCTCTTTATTCTCTGGCTGCCCTTCAGCCTTTCCCGGATGTCCATCACCTTCATCGGTTTCATTTTTGGGCTTTGTCTCGATTATTTCACCCATACCCCCGGTCTTCACGCCGCAGCCTGTACGCTGATCGCTTATGTTCGTCCGTTTGTCATCGGATTGCTTATTTCGCAGGAAGGCGCGGACAAGAACTATATTGCCCCGTCCATCGTCAGCATGGGTTGGGCTCCGTATGCCACCTATGTTCTCGTGCTGACCCTGCTGCACCATTGCTACCTGTCGCTGTTGCAATTGAATATCGGCGGCTTCGTCTACTTCCTGGGAAAAGTGATCGCCTCCACTGCCGTCAGCTTCCTGCTGGTCATGCTTACCGAGCTCCTGTTCTTCCGGAAACAAAAGTTCAGGACCAATACGATCTAGGTGTGTTTTCGCGTTAAATCCTGCGGAATTTGTAACTTCGTGGGGTAATTCAATATGCCTGTATTTAATCAATCGCGTAGCAATATAATCCGGCTCATTTTCGCCGGGATGTTCCTGATCATTATCGCCCAGTTGTTCCACCTGCAGATCGCTTCCAAGAAATACCAGCAGGCTGCCCAGGAGAATGCGCTTTTCCGGAAGAGCGTGTATCCGACCCGCGGGATCATCTACGACCGGAAGGGCCGCGCCATCCTCAACAATACCATTCTCTACGACCTGATGGTCACCCCGGCCCAGGTAAAGAATATCGATACTTCTTATTTCTGCCAGCTGATGGGCATCGATACGGCGGATTTTCGCCATCGCGTTCTCGAAGCCCGGGTCAAGAACGGCCCCTTCCGGCCGACCATCTTCGAAGACCTGCTGCCACCGGAGATGTATGCCCGGATGGAAGAGAACATTTGGAAATTTCCCGGGTTCAACCTGCAGGAGCGCCCCGTCCGCATCTATCCCTATAACGCCGCTGCGCATATCATGGGTTATGTTGGCGAGGTCGACTCCGCCATCCTGCGCCGCAGCAACAACTACTATCAGCTGGGTGACTATGTCGGCCGAAGCGGGCTCGAACAGACCTATGAGAAAGTGCTTATGGGGCAGCGCGGGATCGAGTTCTGGATCAAGGACAACAAGAACAGGCTCGTCGATCATTACCAGGACCGGACCCTGGATACCCCCGCCATTGCCGGGAAGAATCTGCACACCTATCTCGATATCGAATTGCAGCAGCTTGCCGAGCGGCTGCTTTATGGGAAGTCGGGCGCCGTCGTCGCCATCGAACCTTCCAGCGGAGGCATCCTAACCATGGCCAGCGGTCCCAGTTTTGACCCCAACTCATTGACTGGTCCGGACAAACAAGCCAACTATGCCCGGCTCGTCCTCGATGCTTCCGCTCCATTACTCAACCGGGCGATCAAAGGGCAGTATCAGCCCGGCTCGACCTATAAGCCCCTGGGCGCGCTCATTGGCCTTGACGAGAGCGTGATCACGCCGTCCAGCGGGATCAACTGTCTGGGTCATTACGATGCCTGTTCCCCCAAAATTGTCAAGTGCCTGGAGACCTGGTCCGGCCATGCCGCCAACCTTCGCCTCGCCATCGCTCACTCCTGTAACTCCTTTTTTTGTAATGCCTTTCGCCTCGAGGTCGACAACCCCGAATTCCACAGCACGCGCCGCGGGCTGATGAAGTGGAAGGAATATGCCAACGCCTTTGGCCTCGGCCACCGGCTTGGCGTCGATCTTCCCAGCGAAGACGGCGGGAATATTCCCGATACGGCGGTTTATGATAAAGACTACAAGCGGTCCTGGAACTCCTGCTCGATGCTTACCATGGGGATCGGCCAGGATAAGATGCTTGTCACCCCGTTGCAGATGGCCAATGCGATGTGTATCGTGGCCAACAAGGGATTCTATTATACTCCTCATTTCGTGAAGAGCATCGAGGGTGCGCCGGAGGACGACTCGGTGCTGAGCCGGTATCATCAAAAACATGAACCCGTGACGCATATCTCGGACGCGGCATTCGATGTCGTTCACAGCGGGATGCAGGATGTGGTGGAGATAGGTACCGCAAAGACGGCCCGCGTCCCGGGCATCGATATGTGCGCCAAGACCGGTACGGCGGAGAACAAGCGGCTTATCAACAACCGGGTGGTGAAACTGCAAAACCACTCCGTGTTCGTGTGTTTTGCCCCCCGCGAGAATCCAAAGATCGCAATTGCAGTCATTGTCGAGAATGGCGGTTATGGCGCCGCCCAGGCAGGTCAGATCGCTTCTCTGATGGTGGAAAAATACCTCAGGGATACCATTTCCACGACAAGGCTTGCATTGGAGGACGAGATCACCAGTCGTAACCTCATGCCCGGCTACCTGGTCGGGATGCAATTCAGGGACGACTCCAACCGCGCTGCGTTGTGGGCTGCCCAGTCCGGCGACAGCAGCCGGCTGTTGAAATACCAGACGCCTTCTTTCAGGTATATGATGCTGGACAGTTCGGCAGGATCAAGGAGTCCGCTGTACCAGGCGTTGCATAAGGCTTCTCCTTATAAGAGCGCCCTGGCCGAACGACTGGCGAAACAAAAGGCGCAGGCTGCCGCCGCGACCATTGGACTGGACTCGGCGATCAAGTCGGGTGCGAATTCGCCGGGGGATACTAACCGGCAGCGGTTGCCAAAAGCTCCCCGGAGAGACTCCGCTGCGCCGCCGCCTGTCCGAAGAATAGCGAGTCCTGATTCCAATTCCATCAAACAAAAAGACTCGACTCCCGCAAGATGAGCCAGAGAAATGCATCCATATCGAAAGGCGTCGACTGGTCCCTGGTTTGGATCTGGTTGATGCTTTGTGCGATCGGAATTACCAGCATCTTTGCCGCCTCGTATCACGACGGGGACAATGTCGTGCAGGGATTTATCTCGCTCAAGACCGACTATAGCCGGCAGTTGCTCTTCTTTGTGCTCTCGGGCATTATCGGCACCTTTATTCTCCTGACGGACAGTAAATTCTTTACCGCTACCGCCAATCTTAGCTATGCCCTCGGCATCTTCCTGTTGCTGCTGGTCTTCCCCTTTCACTCCAAGGTAAAGGGGACGGAGTCGATCATCCGTTTTGGAAATGCCTTCCAGATCCAGCCCGCTGATATCTGCAAGTTGTTCGTGAATCTGGCGCTGGCCAAATATCTCTCCCGGGTGGAGACGAATTTTACACGGCCGCGTTCGCAGCTTATCGCCGCCGTGATCGCACTGGTGCCGGCGATGTTCAGCATCATGCAGCATGAGACGGGTTTGTCGCTGGTGTATTTCTCCTTCTTCCTCGTCATGTTCCGGGAGGGTCTCCCGCCGTCGGTGCTGATCATCGGGTTCAGCTTTTCCGTGCTGGTGGTCGCCACCCTGCTGGTCGAGCCGAATACGCTGGCGCTGGTCCTTACGGGCATCGCCCTGGCCGCGATCTATTTTCTCCGCAAGATGATCAAGCGCAACCGGAGCGTTCTGTTCCTGGTCGCGGGTATTTGGTTTGTCTGTGTGGGGGTGCAGCGTTTTGTCGTTCCCTTTGCCTTCGATCATGTGTTCAAGCCCTACCAGGTGAAGCGGATCTATGATGCGATAGGGAAAGACTATGTGCCCAAGGATCAGGCTGCCGAGGCGTCGCTCGAGAATGAGCAACGGCGCAGCGGCAAGAAGGGCAATGACAACTACAACGTCAAGCAGAGTAAGATCGCCATCGGATCCGGCAGCTTTATCGGCAAGGGTTTGTTGAAGGGTACGCAGACGCGATATGACTTCGTGCCGGAGCAAAAGACCGACTTTATCTTTTGTACCATCGGGGAGGGCTTTGGCTTTTTGGGAAGCGTGCTCTTTCTTGGCATTTATATCGTGTTATTGATGCGGATCGTCACCGTGGCCGAGCGACAACGAAGCGTCTTCAGCCGTTGCTATGCTTATGGCGTAGCGAGCGTGCTTTTCTTTCATATCGTTATCAATGTGTGTATGACGATCGGGCTGGCGCCCGTGATCGGGATCCCGTTGCCGTTTATCAGCTATGGGGGAACTTCCCTGCTCACTTTCAGCGTGATGTTGTTCATCCTTGTCCGGCTGGATGCCGACCGGCAAATGGTTCTTCGCTGATCCATGTGCAAGCCGGTTATGTGCAAGCCGGTTATGTCGTAACTTTGCGCCATGCAAGTCATTCCACTTTCCGAAGGGGCTTTTACGATAGACAAGACAAAGAAATTCGTTCCATTCAATCTCGAGTCCGACGATCTTCAGCAGCGGCCTACGGGCAGTCTGCTGGTGGAGGTGCAGCCATTTGCCGTCGTCACGACGGAAGACATCCTCATCCTCGACACCGGGCTGGGCTTCGGGCAGGACGGCGTCCTGCAGATCCATCGCAATCTCCGCAATGCCGGGGTCGAGCCTGCGCGGGTGACCAAGGTGCTGATGAGCCATTTGCATAAGGATCATGCCGGCGGTATAACCGAGCGAAGCGAAGGTTACGAGCGAGGAGGGGCGTGGCGAAGCAGTCCCGACGAAGCTCTCGGCGACTGCAGCGATGGGGCGGCAAGGAGCACGCTTTCTTTTCCGAATGCGAAATATTATGTGCAAAGGCGCGAGCTGGAATATGCTTTTGAAAAAGGCCCGACGTCTTATCTGACCGATGAGCTGGAGTGTCTGAAGACTTCGCGGCAGGTGGTGTTCCTCGACGGGGATGGCGTCATCGATGGGTATATCAGGTATGCGATCACGGGTGCGCATTGTCCCTGGCATCAGGCTTTCTGGATCGTCGATGGTGGAGAGACGGTATTTTTCGGCGGCGATGTGGCGCCGCAGTTAGGGCAGATGAAGAACCGGTTTGTGGCGAAGTATGATTATGATGGGAAGAGGGCGATGGAGTTGCGGCAGGAGTGGTGGACGCGCGGGCAGGAGGAAGGATGGAAGTTTTTATTTTATCATGATGTTAAGACGCCCGTCTGGCCTGCTTTTTAAGCGACGACATTAAAATGAGATTAAAACGACATTAAAGAAAAAAGGCCTGCCCTGGAAAGAGCCGGCCGTTGCTAACCTATGAAAAACACCAAGTTCAAATGTCGTATATCGAATGATTTGTCTAAAAATTTTTCGGCGAATTGGGCAAATGTTGGGGTAAGAATCAATTCACGGGCTGAAAACGTCTTCCTTGCTGTTGTCTGCGAATGTTCTCGCGCCTGACGAAGTCCATAAAATCTCTTTCGGCCTTGAAAAAGTCATTGATCTTAGGAGGAGGGATGGCCTTTAGAAATTCGACGCTGTATTTTTTCCGGATATTCAGCAATGCTTCTTCCATCGCGAGCTCGTTGTGATCTGTGCGATAGACTGCATATACTTGTTTCTCTTCGCTGCTATATTGTCTGTAGATGGGCCAGAACTTCTCTGCTTCCGCCGGTGACAGATTGATCCGATTGGTAATAAAGCCGATCTTATAGGATTCGAGAACGGCCCCGGGTTGCTGTGGCTGGCCCTGGGAGAACGCGGATGGGGTCAGCCAGCAGAGGATCACCAATACGGAATATAATTTTTTCATTGTTGCTCCTAATTCGTTGCGAGATCAACTGCCCCCCCATGCTCGTCCATATATTGCTTCAGATCTCCGTCGGGTACGTCACCAATTAAAGATTTAACATCATTGTCGTTGAAGTCCAGCGAAGCCGTGTTGCCCTGCTGCGTCAGCGGCGTCTCCTGGTCGGCGAGGAAGCTTTGCAGATCCTGGTCGGTCACATTCATTAATTTGTGTGAGAGATCGGCGACGGGCTTCTGACCGTTACCACCGGGGACATGCAAACGAAGCCAGCCGATGGTCAGGATCAGCCCGGCCACAACGGCCGCCGCCGAGTACTTGAACCAGTTGGCTCTGCGACCACCGAAGGATACCACCTTCGCCGCCGTCTTTTCTTTCTGCGGCTCCAACAATTTTTCTTCCACGACCTCTTCGGTGAGACTCACCGGAAACTGGTGGAAATATTCATCCGGAACAGTATAGGGGTTAAAATTCTTTGCTACGGCCAAAACGGGCGAGATCTCTTCGAAGTAGCCTTCCGGCATCCGATAGGTCTCCAGGCTCCGTAATTGCGCTAAAAGAGGGGAAAGTGCGGCCAGTTCGGCTGCTGCGCTCTCCGCCATGGGCTGGCCAGTAGCTCCCGCGTAGGGGCTGGGCGCACCGGCGCCCGCTACCGAGGCTCCGGCCGGCTTACCCGCCGACCCGGCGCCTGCCTTGATCCGGGCCAGGAGTCCCTCGGCAAACCCATCGAAATAACCCTCTGGCACATTGAAAGCCATTGGTTTATGTTGGGTTTTGAGCCGAAGCAGGATCCGGCTGGAAAGGCTGGTAAAATAGTCATCCGCCACCCGGTAAGGGGTTTGGCGGCTGATCGTGGCGACAAGCTCACTCAGCGACCTCAATTCTTCCGATATGTCGTTCTTCACGTTCATCTATTTTCAGACCCTCCTCAGTAATCAAAGTTTAATGATTCAGGATGTAATCCTCTATTTTTTTGACAGCGTGATGATAAGACGCCTTGAGCGCACCTTCCGAGGTTTCCAGTACCCGGCTCATCTCCTCGTAGGGCATCTCGTCATAGTATCGAAGGGTAAATACAATCCGTTGTTTCTCCGGTAGTTGCTGAATGGCCAATTGGAGCTTCCATTCCAGCTTGTTAGGGTCGAAATGCTTGTCCGCCACGATCTTGTTGCTCAGCCCGGACTCCGACTCGTCCAGGGGGAGGGCGGATTTCCGTTTTTGCTGCTCGAGATAGCTGAGGCACTCATTGGTGGCTATCCGGTAGAGCCAGGTATACAGCTGACTGTCCTCCCGGAAGTTCTCCAACCCGTTCCAAACACGTATAAATACATTTTGCAATACGTCGTTGGCGTCCTCGTGTTCTACCACCATTCGCCGGATATGCCAATACAGCTTCTCCTGATATTTCCTGATAATGGCGGTAAAAGCCCGCTCTTTGGTTTCAGGATCACGGAATTGCAGAAGCAGCTCGGTGTCTTGGATGGTCACTATACTATTTGTTTTTTCTTGCGATAACCTTTTCAGCGGCGGCTACGATATTGGGTGAATCAAGGCCATATTTCTTCAGCAGTTCATCGGGTGTTCCGCTTTCTCCAAACGTGTCGTTGGTTCCGACATATTCGATAGGCGCCGGGGTGTTGCGAGCCAGCGTCTGAGCAACGGCGTCGCCAAGACCACCGATGACATTGTGTTCTTCAGCCGTGACCGCGCATTTGGTCTTCTGAACGGAGGCAATGATGGCGGCGGTATCGAGCGGCTTGATGGTATGGATGTTGATCACTTCCGCGGAGATACCCTTTTGTTCGAGCACCTTTGCGGCTTCGATGGCCTTCCACACGAGATGACCGCAGGCGAAGATAGAGACATCCTTGCCTTCATTGAGGATCTGAGCCTTGCCGATCTCGAATGGCAGATTGCTGGTGAAGATGGGCCATACGGGCCGGCCGAAACGGAGGTATACGGGGCCTACATAGTCGGCGATCGCCATCGTGGCGGCCTTTGTCTGGGCGTAATCGCAGGGAACGATCACGGTCATGCCGGGCAGCATCTTCATCAGTCCGATGTCTTCCAGGATCTGATGAGTGGCTCCGTCTTCCCCGAGCGTAACTCCCGCGTGGGATGCGCAGATCTTTACGTTCTTTCCGGAATATGCGACCGACTGACGGATCTGGTCATAGACGCGACCCGTAGAAAAGTTGGCAAATGTCGTGGTGTAGGGGATATGTCCGCCGATGGTGAGACCCGCGGCGATGCCGATCATATTGGCTTCCGCGATGCCTACCTGCACAAAGCGTTCGGGGAATTCTTTGATGAAACCTTGCAGCTTCATGGAACCGGCCAGGTCGGCGGTGAGGGCTACAATGTTAGAATTTTTACGTGCTGCTTCCAAGATCCCGTCTCCAAATCCGCTGCGTGTGTCTTTCTGTCCTGTTACCTGAATGTCTGTTAACATTGTCGTTTGTTTTTAGTCCTTACAAAAATAAAGGTTAGGCGCCAGATTCGGTGCCCTTAGTTGAAACTGGAGAACTTCCCATTGTAGAATTTCTCGTCCGCTTTCAGCTTCTGCTCCCATTTCCAGGCAGTGGACATCATGTCTTCGAGACTGTATTCCGTGGTCCAGCCGAGGGTTCTCCGGGCCAGATCGTTATTGGCATAGATGGCGATGACATCGCCGGGGCGGCGGGGCCCTATCTGGTAGTTCAGTTTGACGCCGCTGACCTTTTCGAACGCCTTGATGGCCTCGAGTACTGTCACGCCATTTCCCGTGCCGAGATTGTATACTTCCGCGGGCTTGAGGTTCTTTTTATCGATCATGTATTGCAGCGCCAGGGTATGGGCGTGAGCGATATCGCTGACATGGATAAAGTCCCGGATACAGGAGCCGTCGCGCGTGGGATAATCGTCACCGAACACGGTCATCATGGGCAGCTTGCCGATGGCCGTCTGCGTGATGGCGGGTACGAGGTTCGCCGGTTTGCCGAGTGGCATCTCGCCGATCAGGACGCTCGGGTGGGCGCCTACCGGGTTGAAATAACGCAACAAAATGCTCTTGGTCCGGGTCGCGGACTTGCAGAATTCGTTGATGATCTGCTCGCCCATCTGCTTGGTATAGCCATAGGGCGACTCGGCCGGTTTGGGCGGCGTCAGTTCGGTCACCGGGATCGAATCAGGGTTGCCATAGACCGTGCAGGAGGAAGAAAAGACGAAGTGCGGGACCTGGAATTCCTGAGCAACCTTTAACAGATTGATCAGCGACACGAGGTTGTTCTCGAAATACATCAACGGCTGCTCGACCGACTCGCCCACCGCCTTGTAGGCGGCGAAATGAATGATCCCTACGATATTCTCATTCTCCTGGAAAATGGCGCAGGTATCATCATAATTGCAGAGGTCGACCTTGTAGTTCTTGATCTTTTTTCCCGTGATCTTTTCCACGCCCTCGAGGATACGGGGAGAGGAGCGTACATTGTTATCGACACAAATTACATCGAATCCAGTGGCTACCAGGTCCACGATAGTGTGGGAACCGATGTAGCCGCATCCGCCTGTGACAAGGATCTTCTCCATAGACGCAAATGACTTTTGGTGTTTTATGAATTGATCAGATTGATAAGATACTGCCCGTAACCGCTTTTGAGAAGGGGTTGGGCGATTTTTTCCACCTGTTGTTTATCGATGAACCCTTTCCGGTAGGCGATCTCTTCGATACAGGCGATCTTGATTCCCTGGCGTTGTTCGATCACCTGGACGAACTGCGAAGCCTGCATCAGGGAATCGAAGGTTCCGGTATCCAGCCAGGCGGTTCCGCGATCGAGGATCGAGACCGTCAGCTTTCCCTGCCGGAGGTATTCCTTATTGACATCGGTGATCTCGTATTCGCCACGTGGTGAAGGCTTCAGGGCGGCGGAGATGTCCACGACGCTATTGTCATAGAAATACAATCCCGGAACGGCATAATTGCTTTTCGGCTTCGCCGGCTTTTCTTCGATGGAGATCGCCTTGTTGTTCGAATCGAACTCCACTACACCATATCGCTCAGGATCACTTACCTGATAGGCGTATACGATACCACCTTCGGGACGAGTGTTCTTTTCGAGTTGCTTGCCGAGGCCGGCGCCGTAGAAGATGTTGTCGCCCAGCACCAGGGCTACGGAGTCGGTGCCGATGAAGGGTTTGCCGATGACAAAGGCCTGCGCCAGTCCATTGGGAAGCGGTTGCTCGGCATAAGAGAAGTTCAGGCCCAGCTGTGATCCGTCGCCGAATAATTTCTTGAAAAGCGGCAGATCGTGCGGAGTGGAAATGATCAGGATATCCTTGATCCCTGCCAGCATCAGCGTAGACAGCGGATAATAGATCATCGGCTTGTCATAGACCGGCATGATCTGTTTACTGATGGCATAGGTTATCGGATGTAAACGTGTACCGGAGCCTCCTGCGAGAATAATTCCTTTCATATTACGAAAACATATTTTGAAAATCCTCGAAAGATAATAAAGATATTGCAACGGACAATGGGTCCGGAGGCGTTTACCGGAACAAACTAACGATAAAATAAACTACAGCAGCCAGTATGGCGCTAACCGGGATCGTCAGGACCCAGGCCCAGAGGAGATTGATGGTCACGCCCCAGCGCACCGCGGACAGGCGTTTGGTGGCTCCGACCCCGATGATGGAGCCAGTAATGGTATGGGTGGTGCTCACCGGGATCCCCAACTTGTCGGAAATGAACAGGGTGACGGCGCCCGCGGTTTCCGCACTTACACCTTCCAATGGGGTTACTTTCGTGATGCGGGTACCCATTGTTTTTACGATCTTCCAGCCCCCGCTCAGGGTTCCCAGCGCGATGGCGGTAAAGCTGGCCAGCGGAACCCACATATTGGAGTCTATGAATTGTCTGAACGACATTTCATGCCCCTGCGACTTGTTATACCAGATCATGGCGGCGCCGATGATGCCCATTACCTTCTGTGCGTCGTTGCTGCCATGGCCGAGACTGAGCAGACCCGAGGAGAGGAGCTGCAGACGCCGGAACCAGTTGTCGGCCCGGTACGGATTGGCGCGACGGCAGATATTGAGAATGATCAGGGTAATGATAAAGGCCACCAGCATCCCGATAAAGGGCGCCACGAAGATGAAAAGGAAAGTGGGTATCACCTTGGCATAGTTGATCACGTTGACCCCATGGCGGCTCAGCGCCCCGGCATGCGCCAGCGCCGCACCCATAAAGCCGCCCAGCAGGGTATGCGAAGAGCTGGAGGGAATACCGAACCACCAGGTCAGGAGGTTCCAGCAAATGGCCGCGATAAGACCCGAAAAAATGACTTCGAGGTTGATGAACTCTTTATTGACGCTGCTTGCGATGGTGTTGCCGATCTTGAACTCTTTCAGGACGTAGCGGGCCAGAAAGAAGGCCGCGAAATTGAAGACGGCGGCCCAGAGCACGGCCTGAAAAGGCGTGAGCACCTTGGTGGAAACGATCGTAGCGATAGAGTTGGCAGCATCGTGAAAACCATTGATATAGTCGAATACCAGGGCCAGAATGATAATGATGACCAGGAAGGACATGGGGCTCAGGCGTATTTGATGATGATGGATTCGATGACATTGGCCGCATCTTCACATTTGTCGGTAACGATCTCCATCACCTGGTAGATCTCTCTTCTTTTGATCACCTCCTTGGCATCCGGCTCGGATTCGAAGAGTCGTTCGATGCTCAGATCGAATATGTCATCCGCCTGATTCTCAATGCTGTTGACCTTTACCAGCGCATCGGTTATCTTCCGCATGTCCCGCATGTTCCGAAGTTCCTTGACCGCGATCTGTATTTGCGTCGCTCCCTGGTCGATCAGATCGGCCAGTTTCTGAATGCCGGTATCGTTGGGATTGACCTTGTAGAAATTGATCTTTTTTACGGTGGCGTAGATGTAATCGCAGATATCGTCGAGACTGCTCGCGAGGTAGTGAATATCCTCGCGGTCGAATGGGGTGATGAAATTGCGGCCTAGTTCGGTAAAGACCCGGTGGGTAAGATCGTCGTTGACATGTTCCTGGTCCTCCACTTGTGCGGTGAGGGCGGCCCGCTTGTCGGCATCCGGTTCGGCGACCACCTCCTTCATGAGCTTGCCCATCCTCGCCACGCCATCGGCCACTTGTTCAAATAAGGAATAAAAAACTCGGTCTTTTGGGGTAAACAGCTGTAGAAAAGATTGGAACGCCATGCCGGAAATTTGGCGCAAAAATAGTGTTATTCGGCCACTCCCCCAACCCGGCGTGGACCATGTTTACCTGCCGGCAGACCAGGTCGAACGATCCGCAGGTACGCCGGCCCAATCGCCGGCCGGCCGGGAGACGGGAAAAAGGATCGCCTTGCCGGGCGGGTGTCCCGGGGCGACCGGGTTGCCCAGCAGGGTCGCCATGGTGGCTGCCAGCTGTTTCTGGTAGACCTGTCCCCGGGTCCGGATCTCGCCTTCCGGCTGGATATCAGGACCTAAGACGGCCATCCAGATATCTCCGGACCCCTGCGCCCAGAATCCATGGGTGGTCCATTTATTGGGTTTCCAGCCCCGGCCGTGGTCGGTGGTGATGAGAAAACTCGTACTGTCCTTATAATAGGGGTCCGTCTGCACCTCATACCAGAGATCGGCGATCATCCGGTCGATGTCGGCTGCCTGCTGGAGATAAAGATCATAGCGGCCGGCATGTGCACATTCGTCGGTCTCGCCAAACCCGAGGAAAAGGACCGAGGGATGATGGGCCCGCAGATATTCCCGGGCGCTGCAGAAAGTGAGATAATCGTGACGGGTCTTTGTCTGGTGCATCGTCGCCATGACGCTGTCGATGAGCCCGGCTTCTTCGTTGTCATGGTCTTCGCCCAGCGGCTCATATCCGCTGTTGACAGGCAATCCGCTACGTCCTTCGTTAAGGATAAAAGGGAATACATTCCAGGAAGTGAAGATGGCGACCTTCCCATGATAGGTCTGCGCGGCGTTCAGATATTCCAGTACGTTGACATGCTTGTTGTTGATCGGAAAGTTCGGACTGTTGATCGCGTCGGTATGCCCCGTGAAGATCTCGTTATAACCCGGATAGGAGATCTTATACCAGTTGCGGACATTGACCTTGTTGCCATATGAACGGTTGCCGTATAGTCGTCCTTTTTCGGCCAGCGTACCCCAGAAGAAAGGGAGTAGTTTTTTGCGGCGGAGTTCGGCCGTACTATCCCAATACATTCCCCTGGTGAGCGTGGTATCCCGGACATATTCCGGATTGGCCACCAATAGCGGGTCGGCGCCATTAAAGATCTCCTGCCAGCGAAATCCGTCGATAGTAATGATGAAAAGATGTTTGGTCCGGGCAACAGGCTGAGCCGCAGCAGAGATGCAGATGATCCCTGCTACCATTAAGGATAGGATACATTTCATTTTAATGGGTTTGTCAAAATTAGAGCGCCGGTATGATCACATGTTTATGGGAACATTAACTTATGGTTACCCATCCCGTGGCCTCTATTTTGCGTCTTGGTGAGGATATATATTTGTACATATGCCGTTGCTACAGTGGTTGGACCATCTTGATAAGATCCTTTTCGTGCTGGTGCAGCATGATACGGATAGTGCGCTGCTCGATAAGTTGATGCCCATCGTTCGGGAGCCGCTTACGTGGGTGCCCTTTTATGGATTCATGCTTTGGTATTCTTTTCGCACCGGGAAGAACAAGGCCTGGGCGTTTATCATCCTCAGCATTGTCACTTTCGCAATAACAGACAGTCTCACCGCGCAGATCCTGAAGCCGCTGTTCGACCGGCCGCGTCCCTGTCATGATCCGGAACTGCAGGTTTATTTGCGTGGATTGATCGATTGCGGCGGACAGAATGGAATGCCCTCCAATCACGCGGCCAATCATTTTGCATTGGCCACCTTCTGGTATTTCTCGATCCGGATGATGAACGGCCGGAAATGGACCTGGCTGTTCCTCTGGGCCGCCCTCGTCTGCTATGCGCAGGTTTACGTCGGGAAGCATTATCCTTTCGACGTGTTGGTCGGCGCTATCGTCGGTACACTAACGGGACTGGGCACGTCCCGCATCTTTATTTACTGGGAACACCGCCAGGGTCATCGTGCTTCGATCCGCCAGCGTAAAACATCTTATATTTGATCGCCCGCCCGGAGGCGGATTCCCTGATGATAGAACCCATCCAATCGCATTGGGAGACCTGGCTTCAAAAATGGTTCCTCCCGCTTTTAATCCCTGCCATCCTGGTAAATGCCGGCGGTCTGCTGATCCCCATCCTCGAGCCCGACGGATCGCTCTATGCCACCATCGCAAAAACGATCGCTCAGTCCGGTGATTTCATCCAGCTGAAGGTGGAGGGGAAGGATTGGCTGGACAAGCCGCATTTCCCTTTCTGGATGGCCGCGTTGAGTTTCCGCCTGCTTGGGATCAATGCCTTTGCCTATAAATTTCCCGCCCTGCTTTTCTGGGGGCTGGGCGCCTGGTATACCTGGAAGCTGGCGCTATCGCTCTATGGCAAGCCCGTCGCCCAACTGGCAACGCTGATCTATATGTCCGCTGCCCATCTCGTGATCTCCAATAACGACGTGCGGGCGGAGCCTTATCTGACGGGGCTCATCATCGGCTCGGTCTACCATTTCTACCGTGCGGCGCGGTCTAGACCCGGTCTTCACCTGCTTGCCGGCTCGTTGTTCGCCGGTTGCGCCTGTATGACCAAGGGCCCCTTTGTGCTGATCACCATCGGCGCGGGATTCATTCTCGACTGGATCTCGGGAAAAGAATGGGAACAGTTCCGTCATCCGCGGTGGTGGATCGCCATCCTGCTGACGGCCCTCTTCACCCTTCCCGAGATTGCATGTCTTTACATGCAGTTCGATCTTCATCCTGAAAAGATCGTGTTTGGCCGGACAGGGGTTTCGGGAGTCCGCTTCTTTTTCTGGGATAGCCAGTTTGGCCGCTTCTTCAACACCGGTCCCATCAAGGGAAGCGGTGATCCCTTCTTTTATTTTCATACGGTGCTTTGGGCCTTTCTGCCCTGGAGCCTGCTGCTCTATGCCGCCATCATCCAGAAATGCAGGAAACGCCGGGCCTTTCCGGGCGACCTCCTCTGTCTGGGCGCGGCGTTGGCAAGCTTTGTCGTTTTCTCCCTGTCGCGGTTTCAGCTGCCGCATTATCTGAATATTCTGTTCCCCTTCTTTGCGATCCTCACGGCCGCGTGGCTTCACGGCGTTACTCGCCGCTGGACGTTGAAGGCCATCAGGGTCCTTCAAAACAGCATCTCGGTGCTCCTGCCCATCCTGCTGTTGGCGTTGTGCTGGTTCTTTCATTTCGAAGGCTGGGTGCTGATCATGATCGTGGTCCTCGCGCTGGGGGCGCTGCCATTCGTTCTTTTCCGCGACATGGAATTGTTCGCGCCCATCGCGCGGAGCTTTTGGATGGCGTTGCTGGTTTTCTCGTTTGTGAATTTTATTTTGTATCCCGCGATCCTGCAGTACCAGGCGGGGACGGTCGCCGGGCATTATCTGCGCGACGAGCAGCCGCTGGCCGGGACGGCCTATCTTCTACAGGAAGCGCCGGTGGATTATTCCTTCGAATTCGATTGTCCCAACCCCGTGGAGCGGATACCGATGGACAGCCTGGCCGCCGTGGTTCAGCGCGGACCCGCTATGGCATCCGGCGGATCCGGCGCGCTCGTCTTTGCGCCGGCGGCTTTTGCCGATACCTTTGCCCGGCGGGGTTTCCGGGCGACCCTCCTGCATTCCTTTCCCAACTTTCACATCAGCCAGCTGACCGGGAAATTCATCGATTACCGCACCCGGCTTTCCGTAACGAACTCCTGGTCGCTGATGCGGGTCACCCGCTAGGGCAATATCAAAAAACCCCTTCCTGGAAAGGAAGGGGGACGATCGATATGTTCAAAATTCTTGAGAACATAAAAGTAGTGATGCGGAAAGGACTGTCGAAAAGAATAACAAAGATTCGAATTTCATTAAAATAGAAAGTTTGTATCTTGTGTGGTCCGTTGCGGGCGGATGCTTCGATTTATGAAGACACCAATGGTAAAATATTTCCGGCATTTCCTGATAAGGGTGGTAATAGCCTTTACCGGAGTTTTGGTGATCGCCCCGCAAGTCTCCTACAAGTTCTATCTCTGCGCCAATCTGCCGGCGCCTTCTCTTAAGACCAGTCACAAGACGCATGTTCGCTCAAGTCTTGCCGATGTTGCGGGCAGTCTGCTCAAACACGAACGCCGGCACCGGCTCACAATTGACAAGCGGTACACGGTAAAACTCGTATTCGCGCTGCTTCCCGCGCGCCTTTCCATCTCGGAACAGTCCATGTGTACTGTGATACCGGTAATGCCAAAGCCCGTGTCCGGCGCCGATCCATTCCTGATCGATCACCGGTTGAGGGGCCCTCCCTGCCAGTTGCTCCAATCCTCATTGGCCTAGTCGTTCGTCGCTTTCTGCCGACGGGCGTATGGCCTGTCACCAAGGTGAACAATTCGCCACCGCATGCTTGTGCGGTGCGGTATCTACTTTGCAAACGAAGAAAATTTGAACGATGCGAGTCCTGCTCATAGGGGCTGACCGGGAAGCGGCCGGCCTCGTTGCACACGAACTGGAACAACATGACCATCACGTAGATATAGCATTCGAATCCTCGACCGGCAGATACCTGCTCGAAAAAGCAGGTTATGGACTGCTGGTCGTATACCACAAGCCTCCGGATATTCTCGGCGGGATGATCTGCCGGGAAGCGAGAGCCCACCACCTGACCACAATTATGATGGTGCTGGCATTGCCCGGGGACTGCAGTGTCATCGACGCTTTTTCGGCCGGGGCCGACAGTTATCTTGCACTGCCCGCGGAAACCGGCGAGATCATTGCGCGGCTGAAAGCGATAACCAGGAGGGCCCGCAGGCCGGTCCCTTCAGCCGGTCGATTGAAAGCCGGAGACATTGTTATGGATCTGGACGGCAAAGCCGTCATCCGCCGCGGAAAGCCGATCGACGTAACGGCAAGCGAGTTCCGGATCCTTGAATTCCTGATGCGGCATAAGAACCGCGTGTTGTCCAGGGAAGAGATCGCCGGTGGCATCTGGGGCGCCGGCAGGGCTGACAAAGCCCGGAAAGTGCCGGTTCACATGAACAATCTCCGTGGCAAGCTAACGGATGGCCTCGATGGACCAACAGGCATTTATACCGTCTCACGGCGGGGATATCTCATGGTCGATATCGAATGATGGGTCGCCAGGATAAAAAAAGGCCCCCTCTTAGAAAAGAAAGGGCGACAACTGTTCATAACTCTAATGCTACAAAGGTAGCGTCGGTTATTAAAAAGAAGGCGGCTCAAGCCCCAATTAACATCATAAAATTTCCAATTAAAAAAGATGAAAATCGCAACCGTAAACGATGTCGAAAGCCTCCGCGGAGAAATATTTCACATGATCCTTTTTGCCATGGCCTGGTCGCTTATCGGCGAATACCTGCTCAATTTCCGGGACTATTCCGCGGGCGTTATCCTGACGCTTGCCGGGGCGGTTGTCCTGGCCCTTTATTCTATCCGGCTTTATGATCTTGAAAGCGAGCTGGAGGATAAGGGACGCATCGTCATGCTGTCTAACCGCGCCGATCTGCACTGGGGCCGCTCTTACGCGTTGATCCTGTTTTTCGAGGGGATCGCTATATTGATCAGCTGGTCCATCCTGCTAAAATACGGACACGACGAATGGGTGGTGCCGTCTTTCGCCTTGATCGCCGGCTTGCACTTCTTTCCGCTGGCCAGGGTGATGCGCCTCAACTCCTACTATCTGCTTGGCGCCTGGATCTGCGTGGTCGCCGCCGTCTGTTACTGGCTGTTCATGTCGGGAAGGCTGGAAGATCGCCTGGCCAATGCGATCATCGCGTATGCCTGTGCCGCCGGGGCATTGGTAGACGGGGCGGTGATCGCCTTTCGTGCGCACCGGGAATTGAAGCGGTAGGGCCGGTTACATATAGCGATCGAGGATTTTTTCGAGCAGGCACCATTTGGTGATGGATGACTGCAACAGATTGGCCCCGACAAAAACCGCCAGCCAGATCCAATGGAAATTGACGGTCAGGGCGAGTATTGTTCCGGTGAGAACGAGCGAGCCGGCGACGGCCCGGATGATCCTTTCTTTTTTCATATTGCAGACGATTTAATAAGAATGGTCTTCCACCGGCAGTACGAAGGCCCGCAGGGGGAAGCCGGTCGGATGTTGTTGATTGTGATCGCGGATCAGGGCCGTGGCTCTGTCGACGGTCTCTTCTTCGGCGAAACTGAAGATAAAGACCGAGTCCTTCAGCCCTGTGATGAATAGAAGTTTCATGATGTTTGCATTGTTTTGTTGAGGTATTTTTTCTTCAGCATTTTATGATAGAGCAGGGGCACGACCAGCAGGGTGAGGAATGTGGAGGTGATGGTGCCGCCCATGAGTGAGATGGCCAGGCCCTGGAAGATCGGATCGAACAGGATGATCACGGCGCCGAGCACGACGGCACCCGCCGTAAGCAGGATGGGCATGGTCCGGACCGCACCGGCTTCGATAACGGCCTCGTCGAGAGAGATTCCCTCTCGCAACCGGATATCGATAAAGTCGATCAGCAACACCGAGTTACGGACCATCACGCCCGCCAGCGCGATAAAGCCGATCATCGAAGTGGCCGTAAAGAAGGCGCCAAGCATCCAATGGCCGGCCACAATGCCGATGAGCGAGAGCGGGATGGCTGCCAGCATGACCAGCGGCACGGTGAAGTTCTGGAACCAGCCGACGATGAGCATGTAGATGATCAGGATCACTGCCGCGAAGGCGATGCCCAGATCGCGAAAGACTTCAAAGGTGATCTGCCATTCCCCGTCCCATTTCAGGGAGAAGTTGTCCGTCTCCTCCGGTTGATGTGTATATTCTTCCTTCAGGCTGTAGCCTGCGGGCAGCCGCAGCGTCTTCAGGCTGTCGGAGATCTTCATCATGGCGTAGGATGGGCTTTCCAACTGTCCGGCCATATCGGCCAGCACATAGACCACGCGTTTCTGGTTCTTCCGGTAGATGCTTTTCGGCGCGATGGTTCGTTCCACCGTGACCAGGTCGCTTACCGGGATCGGATTGCCCTGGCGGTTGATGACTTGCAGGTTTCGCAGGTCGCCTACCGATGCGCGTTCTGCATCGCTAAGGTGCAGGACGATCGGCACTGGTTCTACCGAATGGGGGAGATGCAAAACGCCGGCGTTGCTGCCATTGAGGGCGGCGGCGATGACTTCGTTCACCTGCCCGGGTGTCACCCCGTAGCGCGCGGCTTTTTCCTTGTCGACATTGAAAACATATTGCGGTGCGTCGTCTTCTACCATCCAGTCGACATCTACCACGTCTGCTGTACGACCGATGAGCTGCTTTGCCTGGCGGGCGATAGCGATCTGCTGATCGTAGTCGGGGCCATAGATCTCCGCGACCATCGTCGACAGGACGGGTGGGCCTGGCGGCACTTCGACGATCTTTACATTCGCATGATATCGTTCCGCAACGGCCTGGATGCCGGGTCGCATTGCCTTGGCGATCGCATGGCTTTGGGCATGGCGGTCTTCCTTGCCGACGAGGTTCACCTGGATGTCCGCGACGTTAGCGCCGCTGCGAAGATCGTAGTGACGGACCAGTCCGTTGAAGCTGATTGGGCCCGCCGTTCCGATATAGGCTTCGTAATTCCGGACAAAGCGCTGACGGGAGATGTAGGCGGCGATATCCTGGGCCGCCGCCTGGGTCCGTTCCAGCGGCGTGCCTTCCGGCATATCGATGACCACCTGGAACTCGTTCTTGTTGTCGAAGGGAAGCATCTTTACCGCGACGCCCTTTGTGTAGAAGAGGCTGAGCGATGCGAGCAACAGCAGCACGGTCCCCCCAATAAAGGCATATCGTTTCCAGCGTTTGTCGAGCAGCGGTTTCATGAAGGCCAGGTAGAGGCGGTGGATCCGGGTTGGCTCCGTGGCGTGACCGTGCAGTGCCGCTCCGGTGTTGTGTTTCTCTTTTTCCCGCAGGAAAATATAGCCGAGATAGGGCGTCAGGGTCAGCGCCACCACCAGTGATAAAAGCATGGCGATGGAGGCGCCGATGGGCATCGGGCTCATATAGGGACCCATCAGGCCGCTTACAAAGGCCATGGGCAATACCGCGGCGATGACGGTAAAGGTTGCGAGGATCGTCGGGTTTCCTACCTCGTTGATCGCGTAGACGGCGGCCTGTAACGGCGGGAGCCGTTTCAGCCGGAAATGCCGGTGCATGTTCTCCGCAATGATGATCGAGTCGTCGACGACGATCCCCGTGATGAACACGAGTGCGAAAAGCGTGATCCGGTTGAGGGTATAGTGCAGGAGATAGTAGCTGAACAACGTCAGGGCGAAGGTCACGGGCACCGAGAGAAAGACCACCAGACCCCCGCGCCAGCCCATGGCCAGCATGACGAAGGCCGTCACTGCGACGATGGCGATAAAAAGGTGAAGGAGCAGCTCCGATACTTTTTCAGAGGCTGTCTGGCCGTAGTTGCGGGTGACGGTCAGCCGGACGTCGGCGGGGATCAACCCTGCTTTCAAATGATCCGTTTTGTGCAGGATCGCGTCTGCGAGTTGCATGGCATCGGCGCCTTTGCGTTTTGCGATGGAGAGCGTAACCGCGGGATAAATGCCGGGCGCTGTCCGCCGGGCCGTGTCCTCCGGGCCGTATCCGAAAAGGACATATTGCGAAGGGGTTGCCGGTCCGTCGGAGATGGAAGCCAGCTGCCGAAGAAATACCGGTTGCCCGCCGTTCATCCCCACGACGAGGTTGGCAACCCCGGCCGCGTCGTCCAGGAAGCTGCCTGATTCGATCGAATAAGCCGTATCCTGGCGTAAAAGCGTTCCGGCCTCTGACCGCGCGTTGGCGGCCAGCAATTGCCTGGCGAGGGTGGTAAAGTCCAGGTGGTATTGTGCCATCTTGTCCCTGTCCGGGACGATCGTCAGCTCGCGGCTGCGTCCGCCTGTTACCCTGACGTCTGCGACATCCCCGATGGTCTTGATCTCACCGGCGACGACCTCTCCCAGCTGGCGAAGGGAATAGTCGCTTTCCCTTTCGCTCCATAACGTAAGAGCCAGTACGGGAACGTCGTCGATGGCCCGGGTCTTTACCAGCGGCATCGTCGCGCCGGGAGGCATCCGGTCCATATTCTTCATGAGTTCGTTGTAAAGTTTCACCATTGAACGCTCGACGTCTTCGCCGACATAGAACTGGACGATGAGCATGGCCTGGCCCTGCATGGAGGTGGAATAGACATATTCGACCCCTTTGATGTTGGAGATCATTTTCTCGAGCGGGCGGCTGACGCGTGCTTCGACTTCCGCGGGTGCGGCGCCGGGATAGCCGACAAATACATCCGCCATCGGTACCTGGATCTGGGGCTCTTCTTCCCGGGGGATCAGCATCGTGCTGTAGGCGCCGATCAGCAGGAAGGCGATCATCAGGAGGATGGTCAGCTTCGATTGCAGAAAGGCTTTTGCAATTTTACCGGATATTCCTTCTTGCATGATAGAGTGTTCTTGTTTGGACATGGTTATTTTTTTGATACCGGCGCGCCATTGTAAAGTTTCCCTTCCGCCTGCAGGATGAAGGGCTCGCCAGGTGCGAGCCCGGACAGGATCTCTACGTGGTTGCCAAGTGTTTTCCCGGTGCGTACCCACCTGAGCAAGGCCGTGCCGGTATTGCTGATGGTATAGATCCCCGTCAGCTGGTCGTTATGTACAAGGGCGGAGGCCGGAACGAGGACCGCAGCTTCCTGGTTCGGGGGCTTGTTCGCGGGGGTGGCCCCGACCGTGGCGGTTTCCGGCGTCAGCTGGAAGTTCACGTTGACGTACATCCCGGCATAGAGCTGTTTTTGTGCGGTCGCGGGCAGGCTGATCTTCACGGGATACTGGCCGCCGCTGGCGACCGAGGAGGCGCCAACTTCCGTCACGACCCCTTCCGTTTCCAGACCCGCGGCGCGGATGCTGAGCCGGACTTTCGAGCCTGTGCGGATACGGGCCACGTCATTTTCGGCGACGGTGGCAGTCACCCGGAGGGCGCCGGATTGTTCCACCGTCAGCAGGGACATTCCCGGGTTGGCGAGGCTTCCTTCGTCTGCCGTTCTCGTCGTGACGACACCGTCGAAAGGCGCCGTCAGGCGGGTATAGGCGATAGATGCATCTACTTCCTTGCGGAGCTGGTTGGCGGCCGTAAGGTTGGCGGCGGCTGCTTTATACCGGAGCGTCGCGTTGTCGAGTTCGCTGGGCGTGGCGCTTTGCCGGGCATAGAGGTTGGTATAGCGGTCCAGGTCCTTGCGGGCGTTGTCGGCGGCGGCCGTTGCTGCGCCGATCTGTGCGTCGGCCTGTGCTTTTTTTGCATCGAGGTCCTGGCCGCTGATAGCGACCAGCAATTGACCTTGTTTTACTTTGTCACCCACCTGTACATACACACGGGTGATGGCGCCCATGACCCGGGTGGCGATCGCGGCCGATCGTAGCGCTTCCACGCGGCCGGCGGCGCTGATGCCTTCAGTCGTGCTGCCGGCAGCCGTCGCAATGGTCACCGGAATCGTGGGGGGCATCGTGCTGTTGTTCTCGGCAGGGACCGGTGATGAACAGCTTTCCGCCGCCAGGACCAGGGCGAGAAGAGGGATCAAAAAAAGAGGAGCTATTGTTTTCATGTCGTTGTTTTATGGATTGGCGCCGGAATTGCCGGCAGTAAGAAATTCGATATAGGCGGTGGCGGTGTTGAAGGCATAGGTTGCCCGGGCAAGCGCCAGCTGCTGGGTTTCCAGCTGGTCCTGGGCAAGCAGGACATCGGTGTTGCCGGCCATTCCCTGCTGGTAGCGATCCCGCAGGATGCGAAGGGATTCTTTGGCGGCCGAGATCGCCGTCGCCGACTCCTGCAGCGCATACTGTGCGTCGTCGTGCTGGCGAAGCGCCTTTCTCAGTTCCAGGTTCGCCTGCTCGCGCTGACCGGCCAGCTCCGAGATCATCTTCTCCCGCTCGAGGCGTTGTGTCGACAGCTTGTTGCGAATGCTGTTGCCTTTGAAAATATCCCAGGAAAGCTGGATACCGGCGAGATAGGCATGGGCGCCGAATCCCAGCATGCGGGAATCGTTGTATTGCCAGGAACCGAAGGCGTTCAGGCGGGGAAGCGAGGACAGCCGGGTGCTTTGAATGCTTTTGTCCGCGGCTTCTATGGCCTTTTGCGTGGCGGCAAGATCGGCGCGGTTATCGGGCACGGCCGCTTCCTGCCGGTGTCGCGTTTCCAGCGGAGTCAGGTCTTCGGCGGGATGATACAGGCTGCCGGGTGGCTGGCCCATTAGGAGGGCCAGGGCGTCCGACGCATTGCGTACCCCGCTCCGCGCTTCCGCGAGGCGACTGCGGATAGCCGCCACGCGTACTGCCGCGTTGGACCCGTCGGCTTCGCTGAGCATTCCCTGCCCTATGCGGTCGTTGATGAAGCGTTGCAGGGAGTCGGCCGTTGCCAGTGAGGATTCAAGGACATGTACCGCGGCTTCCGCGAGTTGCAGGCCCATATATGCCTGCTTCACCTGGAATTCCAGGCCTTCTTTCGTCCGTTGGGTGCGAAACCGGTAAATGTCAATCGCGGCAGCCGCGCTCTTGCGTTGGTAGAGCTGGTCGGCGTTGAAGATTGGCTGGCGGACGTCGACACTCGTCAGGAAATCCGGTGTCCCGTTGGGATGGTTCAGCCGGTCCGGGGCGAAGTCGGCAGCGGCGATCGTCGCCTGTTGCAGCCTGAACCCAAAAGCGTTGAGGGGGTTGTTGGTGGTCATTGCCGAGTAGGAGATGCCCACCTGCGGCAGGAAGACGGCTTCCGTCTCGCGATATCGGGCAGCTGCCGTTCGTTCGTCGAGCACGGCCAGACCCAGTTGACGGTTGCCGGCCAGGGCCATGCGCACCGCCTGCTCCTGTGTGAGGAGAATGGCGCTGTCGCCCGCGGGGGAAAAGACGGAGATATTGTGCTGGGCAACCGCCCGGTCAAAGGAATGAACCAGCGGTAGGACGGTGAGGATGCGGAGAATGCTGATGATCGATCTTTTTGCCATGGGTTAGCCTTTTTTGATCTTTTCTTCCAGGGAATCCCAGGGACCGCCGTTGTACACCTCGATGCCGGCGGCGGCCAGGGTGATGCGGGCCAGTCCGCTGCGGGCTCCGCTGCGACAGCAGGTGATGACCGGTTTGTTCTTTTTGCGAAGCTGGTCGATAGACTTTTCGAGGATATTCACGGGGATATTGAGGGCGCCGGCGATATGCCCAGCCGCGAACTCTTCCGGGGTTCGCACGTCGACGATGACCGCGCCTTGTGCATAGATCGCGGCGAGGTCTTCCGACCTCCCAAAATGTTTACTGAAGAATGCAGACATGGGTTTATTTTTTATTAAATATTCACGCAAAACTAGACTGGCGGAACGGTTGAATTCGTGACTTAAGTCACGTGGGGACAGACCGGCGCGGCGGAGATTTTTTTCGCACGGGATATGAACTTCTGCGGGAGGATGGTACTTTTACTGCACAAATCCTTCAAATGGTAGAAGAAGAGCGTATCCGGCAATTGTTTCCCTCGTTCGAGTCCGGGTTGGTCAGAAATATGGCCGATAAGGCCGAGGTCCGTGAATATCGCGAAAGCCAGATGCTGATGCGGACCGGCCAGCACTTCCGTAGCACGATGCTCATCCTCGAGGGCCTCGTCAAGATCTACCGGGAAGATGACGAAGGCAACGAGTTCTTTATGTACTATCTGCGGCCCGGTCAGGCCTGCGCACTTTCCATGATCTGCGCGACGCGACAGGAGACCAGCCAGATCAAGGCGCAGGCGGTCACCGATACCGAGACGATCTCGATCCCGCTGGAATGGATGGACAAGTGGATGACAGAGTACAAGAGCTGGTATCATTTCGTTCTCGAGTCCTATCGCGCGCGGTTCGAGGAGCTGCTTGTGACCATCGATCATGTTGCTTTTCGGAATATGGATGAGCGATTGCTCTTTTACCTGAAGAATCAACAGGAAACCCTGGGAACCAACCGGATCTCGAGCTCGATAACGGAGATCGCGGCCGACCTCAACTCTTCGCGGGAGGTCATTTCGCGGCTGTTGAAAAAGCTTTCCGATAAAGGGCATATCCGGATGGACCGGAACACGCTGGAAATCATCCGGCTGGACCTTCACGCCCGGGACTGATCTGACGGCGATCAGCCACAGCCGTGACTATAGTCACGAACAGAAAGCCCGCCCATGACCATCTTTGTACTGTAAATACACAAAGATGGATACCGCACATTTTTATGAAGTGAGATTGAACTGGGAGAACGGCCGGAAAGGGCTGATGACATCTCCTGTTTTGGACACACCCATCGAGGTGGCGACGCCGCCGGAATTTCCAAAGGGCGTGCCGGGTGTCTGGTCGCCGGAGCATCTGCTGGTCGCTGCGGTGGATAGCTGCCTGATGACGACCTTTCTCGCCATTGCCGAGAATTCGCGGCTCGAATTCGAGAATTTCGAGAGCCAGGCACTTGGCAAACTGGAGAAAATAGAGGGGAAGAGCCTGATCAGCGAGATCCTGTTGACGCCACGAATTACCATCGCAAGGGAGGTCGACCGGGAGAAAGCGCTGAAAGTATTACAAAAGTCAGAGGCTGCCTGTCTCATCTCCAACTCGGTCCGGGCCAGGATCGAAGTCCGGCCCGAGATCATCGTCCGTTAAAATCTATTTATCATCAAAAAAAAATCGTCATGAAAAAGAACATGGGCGCCGCAGACAGAGTTATTCGCTTTCTGATCGCCGTCGCATTTATCGTTGCCTGGTTCGCCCACCTGGTCACCGGCACGATCGGTATCGTGTTGCTGGTCATTGCGGGTGTGTTCATACTGACCAGTCTTGTCAGCGTTTGTCCACTGTATAGCGTTTTGGGCATCGATACATGCAAGGTCAAAAAAGCATAAAGTTTTTGCCATGAAGATCATCGTCATCGGAGGCAATTTCGCCGGATTCACCGCCTCCATCCAGCTAAAGAGAAAGTTGAAGAACCAGGCGGACGTATTGGTCATCGACCGGAATCCGGATTTTCTGTTTACGCCTTCGCTTATCTGGGTGCCTACCGGACGAAGGGAGGTGAAGGATATAACGATCCCGCGCAGGCAGGTGCTCGAACAGAAAGGGGTGCGCTTCCTGCAGGCCGTTGCCGAGCGCATCGATCCGGAGGCGCAGACCGTATACACCTCTGCCGGCGAATACAAATATGACCAGCTGGTGATCGCAACAGGCCCGAAAGTGAACTATGATGTTGCGCCTGGTGTGAGGGAAAATGCCTGTTATATCGGGACGCCCGATGGCGCCATGAGGACGCGGGAGAAGCTGGCGGAGTTCAAAAAGAACCCCGGGCCGATCGTTATCGGGGCCACGCAGCAAGCGGGCTGCATGGGAGCGGCCTATGAATTTCTATTCAATGTAGAACACTGGTTAAGGAAGAACAAGGTGCGTAAACGGGTGGATCTATATTGGGTCACTCCCGAGACGTACCTGGGCCACTTCGGGATCGACGGCATGCCGCTCGGCGAGTCGATGCTAAAGGCCTTCATGAAAATGTTCCGCATCCACTACCGGACAGGAGTCGGAGTAGCTGAGGTGACGAAGACCGAGGTGGTTCTCAGCACGGGCGAGCGGATCGCCAGTCGGCTTACAATGCTCATGCCGCCATTCACGGGTGTCGATCTCATCCGAAATTCGCCGGCGCTCGAGCCCCAACCCAACGGTTTCCTCGAAGTACTGCCTTCCTACCGACACCCGAAATACGGGAATGTCTGGGTAGCCGGATTGACGGTGAATGTAAAACCTCCGTTTGTTCCTGGTGTCGTGCCTTTTGGGGTGCCCAAGACCGGATTCCCGAGCGATGAGACGGGGAAGATCGTAGCCGAAAATATTGTCCGGGTTGCCTCAGGCAGGACCGATCTACGGGAAAAGCCCTGGGGAAAGATCCCGGGTCTCTGCATCATGGATGCCGGACACAAGGAAGTATGGATACTCTCGAACCATTTGTTCAAGCCCCGGAGCTTCGCCATCATGGTACCGAATGTCTTTTATGACATAATGAAGGTCTTTCTCGAAAAGTATTTTTTGTGGAAGATGCGAAGAGGTTATGCATGGTTGCCGTGATCATTGCCCAGCAAAAAACATGGCCTCGAATTGCCGGGTGGCCGGCCTGAGTCTCCAATTTCACCACAAAATCCACGCCCTAAAGTGTTTTCCAGAAACAGCGCCGATCAGAATGCAGCGAAAATGATAAGCCCCTGTTGAAACAGGGGCTGTAACCTAAAACTAACTGCTTATGAGAAAGGTGACCACTTTGATGAGAAAGCCAAAGGTAAACACTGATCGACCGAAACTTTGTTAATGTACCCTGCTAATCGACAGATGTGACGACATTTTAATCATATTCTAATTCTAAACTCCATTAGCTGCTTTCTTCTGCTCTACATTTGCATCATCTGTCGCAAGGCCTCTTCTACAGAGGCCGACATCGCTCCCTCAAAAAATCCCTACGTTGAAGATATTGCTTTTGCTGCTTCTGCTCGTACCATTCATATCGGCACATGCACTCTCCACCGATAGTATACCGATTCCCACAAACAAAGGTCAGGCGATTCATCCTGATCAAATGGCGGCTCCCCGCGCAAAAAGAGACCTGTTACTCACCCCGTTCATCGTTCCCGGGTATTCCCCCGACATTCAATTTACACTCACGGCCGGGGGGATATTCTCCTTTCGTACAAAACAGGCGGACAGTCTTCTTCCGCGCTGCACGGTGCCGGTTACTGTCACCTACTCTTCCGCCGGCGCCTTCATTGCCAGTTCAAGTTGGGTTACGTTTTGGCTGCACGATAAATTGCGAGTCAACGCTCTTTTACAATACAAGTCCCTGGACGATGTCTATTTCGGTGTCGGCTATGCCAATGCTCTGAAAACGTCTTATCCCGATTCCACCGGGTACAACCGCCGCTATTTCGTCTTCCAGCTTCGCCCGCTTTGGAGACTGGGGAAAGGCATTTTTGCCGGTCCGGTCCTAGATTACAATCGAAACATCCTCGGAGGAGTAGATCCTCATATGGCTAAAGACCCCAATTACCGGCAATTCGGCCGGCAGGTCCTCGCCGCAGGTCTTGGCGCATCCATCAACTACGACTCCAGGGATTTTCCGCAAAATCCTTATCGCGGCTTCTTTTTATCGGCCACTTATACCAACTATTCAGGCATCCTCGGTGCCAATACCCATTTCAGCGCCCTGGACCTCGACTCCCGGGTCTATCTGCCGTTATCTCTGGGAAGGATCCGGACGTTGGCAATCAACTGGCGCTCCCGTTATGAATTCGGAGAGACTCCTTTCACCGCCATGCCCAGCTTTGGATCACCGTTCGATCTCCGGGGCTATCGCTACGGGCAGTTCAGGGACCGGTATTCCAACTATGTAATTGCCGAATACCGACACAAGCTATATCTCACTTCCACCAAGCCATCCCGGTATGGATTTGTGCTATGGGGAGGACTTGGCGCCATCGGCCCCGATTTCAGGCAATCGCTTTTCAGCATTGTCCTTCCCGATGCCGGCATCGGCTTCCGCTTCGAAGTGCAGCCGAGATTAAATGTGCGTTTGGACATCGGCTACTGCCCCACGCACGTCGGGGTATATGCCAATTTCCCGGAAGCGTATTAAGCCTGACCGTACATTTATTAAAGCTACCTTAAAGCTATCCAAATCCATTCGGGTCGTCGCTTTTCGAACTAACTTTGAATTGCGCCGTCAACGGAACGCACTTCAAATAAATCAAAGAGCCCTTCGCCGGCAAAAATTGCGATCGATCTCCTCCCATATTACCGGTAAAAGTCAGGTTTTCACCAATAACCGCCGGCGACGGGGCTCTTGCCAATAGTCCGCCGATCACAGGACGTTGAGTTGTTCTACGCCGCTGAACCGTTTGGCAGTCGCGACTGCCGGATGCTATTCGGTCAGCATGTAACCTTTACCCGTGACTGTGAAGAGGATCTTCTTACCATGAGGATCGTCGATCTTGCCGCGAAGCGAATTGATGAATGCGGCAACCCTGCCTTCCTTTTTCAGGTAAGCTCCGCCCCAGATGCTCCTTGCGATATCCGACCGCGAAACGATCCTGTTCTTGTTTCGGAGCAAGTAGTGCAGCAGCAGGAATTCTCTTGCGGATAACAAGACCGGCTTCGCATCCATCGTCACCTCTTTCCTGTTGAGATCCATTATGAGTCGCCCGGCCCTGATCCGGTGGTTCTTTCTGAAACCCAGCGCGGCTCGCCTTGTCAGCACGCTGATCCGCATCAATATTTCCCTTGGATCAGCCGTGATAGTGCAGTAGGAGTCAACACCGGCCCGGAAAACTTCGAATTTATTCTCATCCGTGCCGGACGACAACATCAGCAAGGGAATTTCATCATCGCGCCGTCTGATATAGTCACATAGTTCGCAGCCGTCGTTATCCGGAAGCCGAAAGTCAACCAGTGCCAGATCATAGGAATGTACATTGAATAATTCTTTTCCGAGTTTTCCGTTGGGCGCCAGGTCGACTTTATAATGTGCATCCCTGAGTATTTTGCAGAGTCGGTCAGCAATTATTTTCTCTCCTGCGGCCAGGAGAATCGTTTTTTCTTCCATATTGGTTTGTATTCAAAAGATCGTTAATAGAATATCCGATCGCTCTTCGCGGGGGATCGAAACAGACAGTTCGAGGCCTATCGGACAGAAGGCGGACCGCGGAGGGGACTGACGAGGAAAATAGACTGGATGAAAATCCGGCGGTTGCGGACAACTTCCAGCCTTTGGGAAGGAAGGTAAGAAGGGAAATAGAAATGCGAATCGATGAGCGCGATTATTTGACTGGATTCATATCGCTTATCCAAAGATAGGGATGACGCGTTTTTATGAACCAGTACCGAGAAGGTTCGGTCTGCCGACCTCCGGAAATATTCAACCCGGGATTGCGAGCGTATAAACGCCTTGTTGGGGGAATTCGCGCAAATATAAAATTTGTGCGAGAGTTGGGACCCCAGCAAAATAATATAGGCCAGGACGATGATCCCTTTGAATGCCACACTATTTTTTCTATTACCGGGTAATCTCATTTTAGAAATGCAAATGGTCTATATTGAAAACACAACCCTCCCGCCCCTTTCAATGCTAGGGCATCAAGGTCCTTCGGGTCTTCCACATGATCCAGATCCCGTCGAAGGCCCCACCGGCGGCACATCCGTAAGCCACGATCCAGTCGACCTCGTCCTCCGGCATCTTACCGGAGATCAGCAGGAGTAATCCGCCGACGGACAAAGCGCAAAGCCAGACGCCAAGCCAATAATAGGAATTCTGGCGGATTACCCTTGCCAGGGGGAAAAAATGCAGACCCGCGATACCGGCAAAGCAGCAGATCAGCCAATTTTCATGCCCCAACTTGAAGATCAGCGCCCAGGTAATGAAGATCGCCACAGACTCAAAGACAAAGATTATCGCGTATAAACGATCTTTTCTGAGAACCGTCCGGTCCTCGAAGCCGGCATATTCTTCAAGTTCATCCTCCACCTTGTATAGTTTTATGGTATACAGAGCAAGGCCCACTACAATGATCAGAATGAGACCTGCGCCGGCGGCATAGTCTGTAAAGTTCAACACGTATTCCCCGATGAGTGCCCAGGCCAGCGAAAAAAGGATCATGTGGAATAGTTCGCCACGAAGTGCTTCAATATCACTTTTGGTTAATTGTTCAGGGTTTCTCATGGTGTTAATTTTTAATTGTTTCTGGGTGAATAGTCGATTCCGGTCAGGAATAATTCCAATCTCGACTCGTCCCAATGCCGTTTAGCCGCCGTCTGCGCAACGGTGCCCCGATCGAAATCCCAGAACTTCGCTTCCGACGAACCGCAATGGATCGTCACTTCGTGGTTTCCGTGATCAGTGACATATCTTTCCGCGCCGCAAACCGGGCATTTATATTCGACTTTGTTTAATAGCTGTTTTATAAAATCTACATAATGATCTTCCATACGGATGTGTTTTAATTTCCGTTCGTATCGGCTCTTTTTCTTCCGATACGGAAATAGATGTCCTTCAGCGTTCTGAAGGAATGTCACAATAATGCTTAAATGCAGGGGAAGCGGGCGTCGGGTGGGCCGCGCAGGTAAGATGAAGGAACACCGCGAACTACAGCAAGGTCTGTTGGAACATATCGTTCCGTTTTCCCGGGTTTCGGCCAGGTTATAGGGACTAAGAAGGGAAAGAGGAGGTCGTAAGTCTGTTTGTGATCATAGCGTTTATCCAGCGACAGCAGGCGGCATTCGTGATTGTCGGCCACGCCCATGTTGGGATGGATGGAATAGGCGGTGGGCTTGAAACTTCCCCCGCGCCGAATGCTTTGCTGGCTGGAGAACAGATAGAATTTATGCGAAAGCGGGGCAGCAAACAAGGCCAGTCCTAATAAAAGGAAAAGAAGCTTCTTTGCAAACTCTCTACCGGTGTTTTCCGCATGGCGCATCTACGATGGCAAATTTTATTAGAAGTATACGGCCGTTAAATATAGCCATTTCAGACAAGACAAACAATCCCAGGCTAACGTCGAGCCCCGATCCGGCCGCCGACCCCTCCGAAATGACTTCCCCCGAACCCTCCGAAATGCCCACCCCCAAATCTCATCCCGCCGAAATTGCTAGCCCGCTGGAAATTCTGTACCCTCATCTGTCCCCGGCTGCCAAATTGCTGTTGCCTGTCCAGGTTGTGCACAATACCCGGGCGCATGCTGTTTACAGGCGCCCAGCCACGATTCATTCGCTGCTGCCAATGCCCTTGTGCTCCGCGCTGATAGATATTGCCCTCCCGGTCCGAATACATACTGTTGCCGCTCATGGGACGGGGACCTTGCATCGGTCGAAGATTGGTGTTACGTGCAAATTCGCTCCGGGTGGCTCCCGGTCTTGTCTGCAGCACGCCTTCCCTGCCTCTGTATACGTTGTTGTTGTAGCGCATATGCAGATGGGTGTCCCCATTGATCGTTGCTGTACGGCCATAGACACCTCCTCGCCGGTCGGAGCGGAAACGTCCCCCATGCCAGTGCCGATATGCAGGTCGATAGGCCGACGCTCCACCCCACCAGCCGCCGCCATACCATCCCCCTCCATACCAGCCTCCGAGGCCGAGACCGAAGCCAAATCCATCGAACCAATCGTAGTCATACCCGTCCCCGAACCCCCAGCCACACCAGGGATTGTAATTCATGTCGAACCCCCAGGTCCAGGGGCGGGGATAATAATCGTCCCCTACCCATGGATCATAGTCATAGCCGGTGCCATACACAACCGTCGGCCCGTCTACAAAGCTATTCAGATAACCCGGGGTATAACCCATGTAGGCATAGTCCGGGCTCGTGTCGTAGACATAGACGTATTTGGCATTATATACCGGGCAGGTAGGTGGAATCAGATCCATTTCGTCCGGACGGCGCGTGCTGACCGTCCATGGACCAAGGGGAGTGGCCGATACGAACCACACCCCGTTATCGACGGCGTAATAACTGCCGTTATACAGGATCACCGTCGACCTCGTGTTGACTCCGTATTGCAAATGAGTGCCTTCGATGGGCCTGAATTCCGGAGCCCCATCGTATGCCACCTGCGTCGTTGCCGTCCTCCGGTCCACCTTTGCCGTCTGTGGGATCTGCGCGTCCATCACCGCCTCCCGTGCAGCATCGGTGCCGGGAACGCTGGCCAGAACATTGTCCTTTGGTGAACCTTCGGGTATCCTCGCAAAGTCGGCCGGCAGTTTGCCCGGAGCGATGTACTGCCAACGGCTGTTCTCGTTCAGTGCAGGCGACGAGTACCAGCGCCCTGCCAGCAATACATAGTATTGCTGCGAATGCGTATCCACAAAAATATCATTGTCTGAATTCGTGACATATAAAAGGGAAGTCCCTTCGATTGGGGACAGCTCGGCATTCCCTTCAGTTTGGATCAATTCCGCGGGAGTCGTGCTCACGACGATGTTATAGACCTGATCCTCGACTGTCTCGCTGTTTGGCGAATCGTCATTTTCACGGGCCAGCCGGTCCAGCTGCCGGGCGATCTTTCTCAATTTATGCCGGACTTTATCATTCGTAAAAACGTAAGGTCCGGTAGCCGCCGGCGCCATATACCAATGTCTGCCTCCATGCAGGTAAAAGCGGCCATCTTTATCACGTATGATTGTGAATGGGCTGTTGACTACGACGTCAAGACCCCATTTCCCGCTCTTTTTCAATTTCGGCGCGCCATCGATCAATACCAGCATGGAAGGCTGCGTTCGAAAGATCAATCCTGGCAACTTATTGCTAATGCCGGACGCCAGTTTCTTTTCTTCTTCATCCTGGTCGAGGGAAGCCAACACTTCATCCAGGGGGATCTGCCCGGCAACACGGGGGAAATAGGTTTCCAGGGTTGTCCGGATATAGACGTTTTCCGTGTGGAGCGTGTCGGCAGGGACCTTCAGATTGTCGACCTTTAGCGACTCTATATTGACCTGTCGGGTATCGCGGTCCGTACCAACAATAGCCGTTGACCAGAAGACCCCAAAGACGGGCTCCTGGCGGTTCTTTTCAAGAATGGAGATCGCAGACCGGATTTTCAGGACATTGCCGGAGAATGATTCCGTCTGGGGTTGGTAGACATTGATCACTGTGCCATCTGTGGCCGTGATGGTCCTTGGCCATTCCTGTTGGGCAATCCCGGTCTTCGCTGAAAGCAGGGTGCAACAAGAAACTACAAGTATTTGAAGGGAGCGGTACATAACTTATCATTTAAGAATGCCGGAATGCAAGCGGTGCCCGCGGGAACAGTTGCCGGTGCAGGGGAATGCAGCACTATGCTGCCCGCTTGTCAAAAGATGAGTGATTTTTACTTATGCGCAGATGGGTGGGGGTGCGCGAAGAGAGGAAAGAAGGTTGGGCCGGGAGACCGCTTTGGGCGAAATGAAATATATCTTGCTACCGGCGGCCTGTTGCAATGGAGGCAGGCTGAAAAGAGAACCCGGCAAATAGTAAATGTCTTTGAGATCATAGCGCTTGTCCAGGGAGAGCAAGTGCTCCTCATGACGATCACTGTTGTGCAAAGAAACAGAACGGACGCTCAGGCCATGCGCCTGTAAATACTGCCGCGTCTCTTGTGGTGGAATGCTGGCGCACTGATAGAATTTGCAGGATAATTGCGCGATAAAAAGCGTGACGCCGACCAGGGCGAGAATGCCTTTGAAGAACAACAAACAACCTCTATGTCTTAATTGCAACATTTACAAAATAGCTTGCCCGATGGAAAAGCCAGTATAAAGATACTTCTATTTATTTGCCGTCATAGCAATTAAGCTGTTTTTAATGTTGTAGTTAACAGTCGTTAACGTTATGACTGGTCATAGAACAAAGAGTTCCAATTGTAAATTTTTACTATAATCTCAACAATTTTAATACTTTTACTGTATGAGCTTGCCAAGACATCCATGGTGCTTGTCTGCGACTAAGTGCATTCTATCAGTAATTTGCTTTTCCCTTTTTACTGCGCAATTATCTTATAAGTACTACCAATCTTCAAGTCCTTCCTATATTCATCAGAATGGATGTGCCTGTGAAAAATCCGGCATGGGCGGGAGCAATACCTATCATTATCATACTCATCCCAGGATCTATCTTTCCCTTGACAAGCGCTATAATTTTCCCCATCATTTTGCATTGCCGGTACCTGTTTTTGCCGTGACCGGCCTTCGATCGGCGACGCAGGAAATATTTCCTCTCACTTGCTGTGGCATACCGCCTTCGCCTTTTTATTCGGTTGCAGGGCGAGGTCCGCCCGAGGCGTAAACTACTTCGCCGGTAGCCCTTCTTTTTGAACCTATAATTCCCTCATGAGATCATTTCACGAGAAGCCTCGCAGCTTCTCGGTGACTCCTTAAAATCAAGATTATGAAACGGGTAGATTTTCAACCTGAGAGAAAAGAATTGCTTCGCACCGTTAGGATTATCGTCATCAAAGTTGTCCTTACCGCGATAGCGACGATCGGAATTTTCTGATAGATATGTCAATTTCCGTAACATGCGATACATTTTAGCCTTTTTCTTTGCTGTTTCGGCCATTTTGCAGTCGTCAGCCCAAAAGAATCTAATCGTGCCGGCCGAAGTAAGCAGGGCGTTTGCCAATCAATATCCCAACGCACGCCTCAAGAACTGGCAACAGGAGAAAGAAGCCTACGTCGCGGCTTTCCGGCAAAGCGGTAGAAAATGCCGGGCCTCTTATACTGCCGGGGGTACATGGGAAGCCACAGAATTTCCCATCAAGTGGACCAGAAATCTGCCTGGTCCCGTGCGCGTGGCCTGGAAGAACTGCCAGTATGCCGGATGGTTGATCCTTGATATGAAAAAGATAGAGATGCCCGCACAGAACCTTTATTCCATCCACGTCGGTGAGGTCCAGAGCCTCGGCCCGGACGACGCCAATATCGGTAGCGAGTATGACCTCTTCTTCTCCGGCAACGGGCAACTGGTAAAAAAAGAGCGTCAGGTTCAGCAATAATCCGAATCGTATTATGACGCGGCTCAATCCTTACGAAACAAAGACGATCGCGGACGTATTGGCGGCATTCAAGGTGCAGGCATCGAAGGGGCTATCTTTAGCAGAGATCGAAGTTCGGCAGTCTACCTATGGTCTTAACGAGGTGCCGGAAGAGCGGCCCTCGATGCTACTGTTGTTTGGGAAACACTTTTGGGGGCTTACAGCTTTTATGCTGGAGATCACCATTTTCATCTCCTTCCTTTTGGAGAAGTATGCCGATGTCTACATTGTTTCCGGCCTGATGGTTTTCAATGCCGTCGTGGGATTCATGCAGGAACGCAAGGCGACGATGGCGATCCGGACTCTTAAGACCAGGCTCCAGGTGATGGTCCGGGTGCTCCGTGGAGGGCAATGGGGAGTTGTGGCAGGGGTTCAATTGGTACCCGGGGACATCATCCGCATTCGCACAGGTGACTTTACAACGGCGGATGCCAAGTTAATCAGCGGTAGAGTGGCAATGGACCAATCCGCTCTTACGGGGGAGTCGGCAAGCATCAGCAAACAACAGGGAAATATTGTTTATGCGGGCTCTGCGGTCAAAAGCGGTGAATGCACTGCAGTAGTGGTCGGGACGGGTGTCGATACATTTTTCGGTAAGGCCGCGCAATTGGTCGGGAAGGCCAAACCCCGTCTGCACATGGAGGAAGTAGTCGCCGGCGTCGTCAAGATCCTTTTTTTGATCGTGCTGATATTCCTTGGGTGCACATTGACCATATCGCTGGTGCGTGGAGAGGCTTTTCTGGATGTCTTGCCTTTGCTGCTAATTCTATTGGTATCGGCGGTGCCGGTGGCTCTTCCAGCAATGTTTTCCGTCAGCATGGCCAACGGGTACCGGCAATTGGCGGAAAAGGGGATATTGGTCAGCCGGTTAGCAGCGACGGAAGACGCCGGTACGATGACCACGCTGTGCATCGACAAGACAGGTACACTTACCCAAAACAAATTGTCGGTGGAGGAAATAATTGCCGCGGATGCCTGCTCTAAAGCTGAAGTCCTTCAATACGGGGTGCTGGCGTCCGTGGCCGCCAACAACGACCCTGTGGATATGGCTTTCGTTCGGAAGGCAGAAGACGAAAAGATAATCGTTTCTACGTTTCGACAGGTATCCTTTACGCCCTTTACGGCAACCCTGCAAAGGACCGAAGCACTGGTCGAATATGAGGGCTATTCATTTAAAGTATTAAAGGGCGCCTACCCCACAATCAAGGGGCTATGCCTGGACCAGCAAACAGGATTTGATGAAAAGGTCGAAGAATGGGGGTCAAAGGGCTTTAAAACCATTGCTGTGGCCATCGAGCGAGCCGGTGTCATCCAACTGGTCGGAATTGTAGCCCTGATGGATCCGCCATTCGCCGACTCGGCGGGGATGATCGCGCAAATAATAAAATGGGGTGTGTCCGTCAAAATGCTGACCGGCGACGCCTTACCCGTTGCCAGGGAGACTGCCGAAAAGGTTGGGATAGGGGCCAATATTACAACCGCGGACCTGTTACGGAATGAGCCGGACCCTAAGAGGAAACTTCAGCTTATCCTCTCGCACGACGGTTTTGCGGGTGTGCTGCCCGAGGATAAATTCGATATCATCGAAGCCTTGCAGCAGCATCGCGAAGTCACCGGGATGACGGGAGACGGCGTCAACGATGCTCCGGCCCTGAAACAGGCGGAGGTTGGTATTGCCGTGACCGGTGCTACAGATGTCGCCAGGCAGTCTGCCAGCGTGATCCTGCTGCGGGAGGGCCTTCGGGGCGTCGTCGATCTTCTTTCTGTTGGTCGCAGCATCCATCTACGGATCCACAATTGGGTTATCAGCAAGATATCCAAAACATTATTCACGGTCGTGTTTGTTTGCGCAGCGTACCTGTTTACTGGTGGGTTTGTCGTGGACGCGTTCGACATGGTTCTACTGCTGCTTATTGTCGACTTCGTAACCCTGACCTTGTCCACTGAACCTGTCAGTGCCTCGGATAGACCTGGGAATTGGGCAATGAAGCCGATGATCACGTTGGGTTTTTCGCTTGGTCTGCTGACATCGGCCGAGGCGCTGGGTTGGTTCTTTTTCGGCAGGCATTATTTCAAGATCTCAACCGCAGGTCAAATCCATTCGCTAAGTTTTGCCATCCTGTTCTTTTCCAGCATTGTCAACCTTCTTATTGTCCGAACACCGGCCCGCTTTTATCGACAACCTATCGGGAAGATATTGCTTTCTTCTATTCTCGGTGACATGATACTGAGTTTCGTAATGCTAGCGGTGGGGGTGCCTGGTTTTGCGTCGCTGCCCCTCGTCGTAACAGTGGGCACTTTGTTCTATTTCCTGCTTTGCGGCCTCGTGCTAAACGATTGGATAAAAACAAGGATCGTTGCCGCGACTGTGCTGAATAAATAAAAAGCGGTCTTTTGCGTTAAATTGTGAATCATTACCGATTCTATGCCTCTACCTCGCTGCCTCGTCCTGACCGCTTTTTTACTTAATACGTTGATCCTCGCTGCCCAGCCGCTGCCGCATACGCTCCTTTGGCGGATCAGCGGCAAGGAAGGACATCCCGTCTCCTATCTCTACGGGACGATGCACCTGACGGACGAACGGCTTTTCACCCTCGGCGATTCGCTGTATGCCGCGATCCGCAATTCGGATGGTTTTGCCATCGAACTCGATCCGAATGCGATGGCCTCGTTTATCCTGGAAGAAGCGGAAAAACAGCTTACCGAAGAGAAGAATATCAAAGAGATCCTTTCCGACGAGGAATACAGGACCTATGGTCCGTTGCTGGCGAAGAAGCTCGGAAAGCCCCTGCCTTCCATCACTTCCGAAGATATCCTGCATGAAAAGAACAACTGGATCCGGCAGAGCTACAGGACCGGGCAGATGCCGACCTTTCTCGATGCCTATCTTTTCGATATCGCCCGGCGGCAGCACAAATGGACGGGCGGGGTCGAAGACCTGATCGATCAGAAGGGGATCATCCACGATGTCGTTGACAAGAGCGATATCCTCGGGCTGGCAGCCGATGAGAACAAGGGTTCGGCCGGAGGCCTGACCCTGCCAAAAATGATCGATATCTATGTCCGGCAGGACCTCGAGGCCATCGATACGTTATTCGGCAACCGGGAAGACCGGGATCTCATCCTCGTAAAGAGAAATCTTAAAATGGCCCGGCGGATGGACAGTCTCAGCGGGGTACGGTCGATGGTCTTTGCGGTGGGCGCCGCGCATCTTCCGGGAGCGGACGGGTTGATCCATCTGCTGCGGGAAAAGGGATTCACGGTTGAGCCCGTCTTCTCCTCCCGTAAGATCAGAAGCGCGGACTACCCTGTCCCGGAATTACCCGATGTCTGGGAAGCCGTCAACGACGAAGACGGATTCTATCGCGCTGAAATGCCTGGCAAGGCCGGCGAGATCATGCTGTATGGAATGGTGAAGATGAAAACCTTTATCGACATCTTCAAGAGTACCGGCTATGTCGTCACGGCTGTCCGGTCTTCTTTTTCCAATGCGAAGACGGATAGTCTGCTCGACCAGACGGCAAGCCGGGTCTTCGCAAAAAAGAACAGGAAGGATTATGCCAATATCGAGATCGACGGCGCCCATGGCCGGGCCTATACCGTCACGGACGTCGATGGCTACAAGAAAGGATATCTCCTGTCGAAGGACGGGGTGATCTATATGGCGTTTGGTACGGCTACGAGGATGACGGACAAGAACAGATCGGATATCGATCATTTTCTCCGGAGCTTTCACATTATAGCGACCGCTTCCGCGCAGGGCAACGAGGTGAAGGCAAGCCTTTTTGTCGACAGCGCGTTGGCGCTCTCGGTCCGCGTACCGGGCACTCCCCGGCTTTTCCCTACCAATAATGGAGAATGGAATTCCCGGCTTTATGTCAGTTCGGATCTGAAGACCGGCAGCTATTATTTCTTTGGCGCCAATTCGGTGCTGGCGGGACACTATATCGAAAACGACAGCACCCTCTTCCAGACCCTGAAGGAAGAGGGGATCAAGAAATTGAAGAAGGTGGACCGGGACAGCACCTGGATGGAAAATGGCGAACGCGTAATGGAGTTCACAGGACCCATGAAAGAGGTGGATGTATTATTGACTACCCGGTATATCAGCCGCGGCAATCGGTGGTATGCCCTGCTGGCCATGTATCCCTTATCCGGACGGATGCCCGCCGTGGACAGTTTTTTTGCTTCATTCACTGAATTGAAGGAGCCCGATCATCCCTGGCAAAAGGCCGTTTCCCCCGACTCGGCCTTCTCCACCTGGGCGCCTCAGACGTTTACGGGGAAGCCGAAGGATTCTTCAGAGACCTACACCTATACGAGCTTCGACTCGCTGCATGTCATCAGTTATGATGTGGTGTCGTATAAACTAGGACCCTATTATTGGAGCGTTTCCGACTCCGCCTTTTGGGCCGAACGCATCGAAGCGAAGGTGGGCTACCGGGACACCGTCCTCGAGAAGCGGCCCATCACCAACGGCGACGCGAAGGGTTGGGAGTGGATAAAAAAGCAGCGGGGCAGCAATCTTTATTATCGCGAACGGTTGTTTCTCCACGGTGACCGGCTCTATGCGCTGGTGGTCAATTCGGCAAAGAGCCAGGTCCATCGGCCTGATGCGGACCGGTTCTTCGAGGAGTTCCGGCTTCGCGGACCGGCCACCGCCAATCCTTACCTGCAATCCCAGGCGGAGCCCCTGCTGCGGGCGCTGTTCGACGCAGATTCGGCTACTGCCGCAAAGGCTTATTCGGGATTGTCCGGGGCCAGCTTCCAGAAGAAAGACCTTCCTCTTCTTTATCGATGCCTGCTGAAGCAATCCCCGCTCGACCGTGGAGAAGAAGGGTATCAAAAAGTGAACAGCAGGCTGGTGGGCATCGTCGAGGAACTAAAGGACACCGGAACATTCCGATGGGCGCTGCAGCAGTATTCCTCTATTCCGGATTCACTCGCCTATCTTCAGAACAGCCTGCTGCGGCTGATGGCGACTCCTGACAGTCTCCATTTTGCGACGCTGGTCGATCTGTTGCGAAAACACCCGCCGGCCGAGCCGCTATCCTATTTTGTTGTCTCGAAGATGACCGATACCCCCGCGCTGACGGTCAAATTCTTTCCGACCTTGTTGCCGTTGTTGAGCGATACCGTGCAGCGGGATCGGATGATCCGGCTGACGGCCCAGCTACTGGACAGCAATAGCCTGGATGCAAAACTGCTGATGCCGTATCGGGAGCAGTTGCTGACCTATGGCAGCCGCCGGGTCAGGCTGCTTGCGGCCTCGGCTGAAGCGAACTTCGGTGCGGCGGACGCGGATCTGATTGATATTTTGGGAAGCTATAAAGACGCCGCGGCCAACGCCTTGCTGACGAAATTCCTAACGGTAAAGGACGATAACATCAAGCTCGACGCCATTCGCGTCCTGCTGCGCAATCATCAGCCGGTGGACAATGCCATCCTTGTCTCGCTGGCCCGTAAGATCGATTACCGGCTGGAACTTTTCCACGTGCTGGATCAGACGAATCGGCCCGATCTTTTCCCCGTCGCCTGGCGGACGCAAAAGGCGTTTGGCGAAGCCGAGGTCTATTTACAGGTGACGGATAGCGATGAAGATGACGATAATGACGCCGCGGCGGAAAAACCCGTGATCAGTTTCCTGCGGGAAAAACTTGTCAAAAAAGGGGACGGGCAACAGCGCTTCCTCTTCTATAAGGTCAGCAGGTCGAAGCAGACCTGGCTCGCCGGCGTGGGCCCATATGATCCCGATGCGAAAAAGGTGAGCAGCAAGGATGTCAGCGCGTATATCGACTATGAGGAACCGTATAGTGAGGCCACGCTTGCTGCCCGGATGGAGGTCATTCTGAAGAATTTCCAGGAGGAATGATGGGAGAGGGCCCGCCGTGCCGGCGGACCCTTTGGCGGCACCGGTTAGGCCAGCAGGGCTTCTTCGGCCGGCTGTTGTTCATGTTCGTCCGCGCTGGGACCATAGCTTCCGGGGATGGGGATATCCAGCAACCGGAGGAATACACCCAGTTGCGCGCGATGGTGGACGATCTGGCAATAGGCCATGCGGATGATCTCACCCTTGGTTGCGACATGATAGATCTCTTCGCCGTTGCGGAGAGTCCAGGGTTCTGCCAGCGTCTCTTCTTTTGCGGCAACGAGATGGGCCCGGCCGTCTTCCAGTGATCTTTCGAAATAGTTCAATAAGTCCTCAGTGTTACTGACCTCTTCCTGTTTATAGGGATTGTTGCCAAAATCCAGCTCGTCGGTGGTGACGGCCATGGTCACCCAGCCGGGCAACTCGGCGATATGGGTGGCTAATTGTTTAATAGTCATGCTCTTTTGATGCGGGCGCCAGGTAAAGTAGGCGGTGGGAACGCGTTCGAGCATCTTGCGGGTAGTTTGGGCCTCTTGGTCCATTTCTTTGAGGAGCGGGCTGATGAGTGACATAAAATTTGGTTTTTGTTGTTGTTGAAACAAAGTAACAACCGCAGAATGTCAGCCCTATGTCAGGAGGTGTAAACAATATTTGCGCCCCAAAGGCGCGAATCGGCAAGCCGGTTTCGAAAAAACTTAACATTGATTTTGACCCATTAACATTAAATTTATGTTACCATATTATTATCAAAAACATTATTCGTATGAGTCAACAAGAAACGGTGACTCCTACTACTCCGAACAAGAAGCAGGTTCGTAAGGAGATAGGGGAGAAACTGACGGGAGCCCTGGCTGAATATAAACAAGAGCTTGGCGAGAAGAAATTAGCAACCCATGTCAAGAAGGTCAGCAAATTGATCAGCCGGGATTTGCTGAAGGTGAGCAAAAAACAAGAGCGCGACAAGAAAAAAACAGCGGTAAAGCCGGCTAAAAAAGCCACAAAGGCCACTGCAAAAAAATAGCATTCGCATCGAGGTTTTTCCAGTCCGTCCGCCCCCGGCGGACGGATTTTTTTGTTGAAATTGAGTCAACCGGCCCCACATTTGTTTGTTAGGAAGGTAGACAAAATCATATTACTATGGCCAGCTTCGGAGAATTAAAGCCCAATACTTATTACCTGTTGCAGGTAGATGCAGAATCCGACATCGAATTGGTGTCCGTGATCCTTCACACAAAAGAGACCGTTTTGCTGCGTAGTTATTTACCACAGACGGAGGACTTTTTTAAGTACCAGGACGAGCCCATCTTCAAACTGGTGGAAGAGGTAGACGAAGAGACGGCCGAACAGTTGGAAGCCCTGTATCAACCGGCAGCGGTTGAGACGGAAGAACTTTATGAAGAAAGCGAGGAAGAATAGCGCTCAGAAGTTCAGGAGGATGACCAGCAGTACGATGACCGTAAGCACGGCATACAGGTAGTCTTTTTCCAGCAGGTAACCGATAAAGGAGAACACGATCCGGGCGATGGGAGTCGCTACGAGGATGAGGAGGCCCAATTGGATCAGGGGGCGTCCTTCGCCCCGCCATACCGCCTCCCACATCAACATCGGTTTTCTCATCTTGTCCGGCTCGCCGCGGAACTCGTGGTATTGCGGGAGCTGGCCGCCATGCCGGATCAGGTAGACGATGCCGCCGGTCAATACTACCAGCGAGGAAGCCAGTACGCCATAGCGCAGCAACTCACCGATGATCTGTTCGAGGTCCGCATCGCGGAACCGCCGGGGCAGGTTGCGTTTGCCGGTTATTGACGGCGTGTTCTTTTCTTCCATGTCAAATGGTATGATTGATGCCGTTATAGATCATTTCCGCCGCCAGGACGAGGATCACCAATGCAAACAGGATCTTCAGGCTTTCGGTCTTTGCCTTTGTCAGCATCCTCGAACCCAGGAACGCTCCGCCCAACACCCCCAGCATAACGGGCATGGACAGGCCGGGATCGATGTAGCCGCGCTGCAGATAGATGCCGACGCTCGCCGCAGCCGTCACGCCGATCATAAAATTGCTGGTGGTCGTCGAGACTTTGAAGGGTATGCGCATGATATTGTCCATGGCGATCACCTTTAGCGCGCCGGAGCCGATGCCCAGCAGGCCCGAGATCATCCCCGCGACATTCATCATGATGAATCCACCCACTACATTCTTTACCAGGTAGGGCTTTGGTCCTTCGGGTGTGGGATAGCTGTTGTCGAGGCGTAGTTTTTGCGAAAGTGGACTCGGTGCGCCCGCGGTCACCGGGTCGGCCGGCCGGGCGAAGGAAAGGGCGGCGGAGAGGATGAGGATCACGCCGAAAAGAATGGCGATGACCGATGTCGGGAGATAGGTGGCCAGGAAGGCTCCGCCGATCGCCCCCGCCGTGGTCGCCAGCTCGAGGAACATGCCAAGCCGGATATTGGTGATCCCCTCCTTTACATAAGCTGCCGCCGCACCCGAAGAGGTCGCGATGACGCTGATCAGTGACGTGCCTATCGCATAATGGATATCGACCTTGAAGACCAGCGTCAGCAGCGGGATGAGGACGACACCACCACCGAGTCCCGTGAGCGAACCCAGCAGGCCGGCTACCAACGCCCCGAGAAAAAGAATGCCGCTAAAGACAAGAATGGTCATGGTGGTGCAAATATATAAAAAGGCCGGCTCGGGGAGCCGGCCTTTTTTATTGTCAGGCAACTTCCACTTCATCTTCCGGCAGTAGCGAAGCGGAATTGAAACCGCGCCGTTGCTGGATCCATCCATAGACCAACGGCACCACCAGCAGCGCGGCAAAGGTCGAGGCGGCGAGTCCGCCGATAACGGCACGACCCAGCGGCGCCGACTGATCACCGGCTTCGCCGAGCCCGCTCGCCATCGGGATCATCCCGACGATCATCGCGATGCTCGTCATCATGATGGGACGCAGCCGGATACTTGCACTCGTGATCGCGGCCTTGAACGGATCCTTCATTGTTATCCGCAGCTTTTCGGCGTTGGTCACGATCAGCAGGGCATTGGCCACCGAAACCCCGGTGGACATGATGATACCCATGTACGACTGCAGGTTCAACGTGGCTCCGGTAGCCAGCAGGAGCAGCATCGATCCCAGCAATACCGCGGGTACCGTCGCCAGGACGGAGATCGCCAGGCCGAAGGATTGATAGTTGGCCGCCAGCAGCAGCAGGATCACGACGATCGCCGCCAGTAATCCCTTCTGCAGGGAGCTCAGGGTCTCCTGCAACAAGGAGGACATTCCCTTTACTTCCACGACCAGACCGGTGCTTGTCGGTCCAAGGTCATGGATGGCTTTTTCCACGGCCGCCGTGGCCGAGCCGAGGTCCTTTTTGTATAGATTGGCACTGACGGTCACATAGCGGCGCGGCCCTGACCGGTCGTACTCGCCGGTAAGCGTATCGACATCGATGGTCGCAACGTCGGAAAGCAAGGGTCGGGGCTGTCCTTTCACCAGTGAGATAGATTGCAGCTGTTGCACCGAGTTCATGATATGCTCGGGCACCTGCACCTGTGTCTGGTAAGTATAGGCCACCCGCTCGTCCAGCCAAAGGTTCTTGTCGGTGTACCGGCTGGAGGACGTCGCATCGGTAACGCTGCGGGCTACCGCATCGATGGAAAGCCCCATCAAGGCCAGCTTATTCCGGTCGATCCGGATCTGGATCGTCGGAAGGTTTAGCGGTTGGGCGATCTGTACGTCCCGCAGATAGGCGACCTGTTGCAGACTCTCCCGAAGCTTTTCCGCGTAGGACTTGATGTCGTCCATATTCTTGCCGGCCACCCGCACTTCGATCGGCGTAGAAGCGCCCTGCGCCATGATCTTTTCCGTCAGTTCGATCGGCTCGAAGGACAGATGAAGCTGCGGGAAGTGGGCCAGGATACGCCGGCGAAGGTCTTCCTTCAACTCGTCGATCCGACCTTTATATTTCTCGTCGAGATTGATCTGGACGACGGACTCGTGCGTACCGCTATTGAAGATGTAGAGGTTGCTGGTGCCGAAACTGCTGGGCACGAGGCCGACGAAGGCCGAGGAAATCTCGACCCGGCCATTCACTGTGCTATCGATCAACTGCAAGACCGACTTCGTCATCCGCTCCGTTACTTCGAGGCGCGTACCATCCGGCTCTTTTAGCCGTAGCTGCAACTGGCCATTGTTGCTGCGGGGAAGCAGATCCTTGCCGATGATCAGAAAGCAGGCTGTGGCGGCGCCGAGCGCCACGACGAGGTAGCCGGCCACGATCAGCCGGCGTCGCGGCATCCATCCGCTTAGCCGGGCTACGAGGCCATTCTTGAGGCGGCCGAAGAAGCCCGACTCTTCATGGTCGTGCCCAGCCTGGTCAGCCGGCACTTCCCGGTGATGCTTTTGGAATAATTCCGCCTTCAGGATCCAGTTCGAGATCACGGGCACCAGGGTCTGAGCCGAGGTGTAGGAACAGATCATGGCGAAAGCGATGGCCAGCGACAGCGGCAGGAACATGGCTTTTGGCACTCCGGTCATGATGAATGACGGCGCGAATACCGCGAGAATGCAAAGCAGGATGAGCAGCTTGGGAAACGAGATCTCGTTACAGGCGTCAAGGATCGCCAGCTTCTTGTTCTTTCCCATCTCGAGATGCTGGTGGATATTCTCGATGGTCACCGTCGCCTCATCCACCAATATCCCGATGGCTAGTGCCAGCCCGCTGAGGGTCATGATATTGATCGTCTGGCCCGCGAGTTTCAGGAAGAAGACCGCGCCCATCACTGAGACAGGGATGGTGATGATCACCACGAGACTGCTCCGCCAGTCCCGGAGGAAGAAGAGGACTGTCAGACCGGTGAGCACCGCACCCAGGATGCCCTCCGTCATCAGGCTTTTGGCTGCATTGATGACAAACACCGACTGGTCGAATGCATAGGTGATGTCGACATCGTCGGGCAGGAGGCTCTTCATCTCCGGGATGCGCTTCCGGAGCGTTTGCACGACCTCCCAGGTGGATGCATCCGCGGTCTTTACGACAGGAATATAAACACTCCGTTTGCCGTTCACGAGGGCATAGTCCACGGTGATATCTGCGCCATCGGCCACCGTCGCCACATCATGCACGTAGATGGTAGTATTGCCGTTGCTGCGAACGGGGATATCCTCGAAATGTTGCACCTTGCCTTCGAGCGAATTGATCGAACTGACCAGCATCATACTGTCCAGCCGGATATTGCCGGATGGAGTGATGGCATTGTTCTTCGTCAGCGCGGCGACCACTTCGTCGGCCGAGAGATTATAGGCCCGAAGCTTTTCAGGATTTACGTTGATGAGTACCGACCGGGCGTTGGAACCGAAGGGCGGCGGCGCGGATAATCCGGGCACCGTGGCGAAAAGCGGCCGCACCCGGGTGATCGCCAGGTCGAACATCTCTTTTAGCGGCCGGGTCTTGCTGCTGAAGACCAGCTCCCCTACGGGAAGCGAAGAGGCATCGAAACGAACCACTTGGGGCGGCAACGCGCCGGGTGGAAAGAAGGCCATCGTCCGGTTTACCTGCAGGGCTACCTGCGCGGAGGCCTCCGCCATGTCCGTATTTTCGTAGAACGTGAGCTTGATCAGGGAAAGCCCCTGGATATTGCGGCTCTCGATATTTTTGATCCCGTTGACATAGAGGAACTGGTCCTGCATCCGGGTGGCGAAGAAGCCTTCCATCTGTTGCGCCGACATCCCCCCGTACTGCTCGATCACATAGATCGTCGGCAGATTGAGTTTGGGAAAGATGTCGATCGGAATACTCCTCACCGCCATGACCGAGAACAGCAACAACCCGATGAAGAACACCAGCACGGTGATCGGCCTTTTTAAGGCTGCTCTTATCATAATGAATTTTTTAGATCATGATTATTTGAGGGTGATCCCTTCTTTTATCTCATCGTTGGCATTGGCGACCACCTGCTCGCCCGGTTTCAGGTCACCGAGCACCTCGATCCGGCTGCTGCCCTCATTGCCCGTCGTTACATCCACCTTCACGGTCCGGCCATCACGAACAGCGATAACATACTTCCGTTCCGTTGAGGTCACTACCGCGGTCTTCGGAACGGCCAGCGCACTGGGATTGCCTTTGCTATCGAAGAGCACGTCGGCGTACATGCCCGGCGACAATTTCTCGTCGGAGTTATAAACATCCAGTTCCACCGGCTCCGACCGGTATTGCTGGTTGATATTCATGGCCTTGCGGGCAATGTGCCCCGAAAAGCGTTTGCCGGGGAAAGAGCTCAGATAAAAGGAAATGGTGTCGTTGTCGCGAAGGGTGCCCGCCATGCTTTCGGGGATGGAGACCTGCAGACGGAGGTGGTCGATCTCTTTCAGTTCCAGCATCGGCTTGCCGTCTTTGGACTCCGCGCTTACAAGCGCCCCCGGATGAACGTTACGCTGTGTGATCACGCCTTTGAAGGGCGCGGTCACTTTTAGGTAGGCCAGCATTACTTGCTGTTGTTGCCAGGCTGCCTTTTCAGCATTGCAAAGGGCGCTGTCCGCCTCGGTCTTCGATTTGGCTGTTGCAAGGTCCATAGGGGAGATCGCGCCCGGCGTCCTTGCCGCCTGTTTCAGCCGCTCGTAGTTCTCACGGCTGATCGTATAGGATGACATCGACTGATAGTACTTCTCGCGCGCCTGGGCCGCAGCCTGTTCCAGCTCGGGATCTTCCAGCACCATCAGGAGCTGGCCCATGCCGACATGTGAGCCGATATCGACCGATACGGTTTTGACGTAGCCGTTTACTTTCGGGAAAATGCTTACCTCCTGGTATGCGGCAAGTTGAGCCGGAAGTTTATAAACCTGTTGGACGGGTTGTTTTTCGGCCGTGGCAAGGGTGTAGTGGGGTTCTGCTGCGGGGGCCGCGGTCTTTTTTTCCGCCGCCTGGTCGTCCGAACAACCGTAAACAAACAGCGAAGCTGCCAGTACGATGAAAGAAATATACTTATTCATATGTTTGGTTATTTGGGATTTAATGTGTGATTGCCGGAATTGCCGATTGTTGGGCTTCCGGGGAATCTTCAGGTAATAGGGAAACGGTGTCGAAGGATGCTTTCTGCTGGATCCAGCCATAGACCAACGGAACAATGAACAGCGCTGCAAAGGTGGATGCTGCCAATCCGCCGATAACGGCGCGGCCGAGCGGCGCCGACTGATCGCCGGCCTCGCCGAGACCGCTGGCCATCGGGATCATCCCCGCGATCATCGCCAGGGAGGTCATCAGGATCGGGCGTAGACGGATGCTTGCCGCCGCGATCGCCGCCTTGAACGGATCTTTATATTCCAGCCTCAGCTTTTCGGCGTTGGTCACGATCAGGATCGCATTGGCGACAGACACCCCCGTGGACATGATGATCCCCATATAAGATTGGAGATTCAGCGTGGCGCCGGTAGCCAGCAATAGTAACATGGCCCCCAGCAGTACCGCGGGTACCGTCGACAGCACCGAGATGGAAACGCCGAAGGACTGGTAGTTAGCGGCCAGCAACAATAAGATCACCACTATGGCCGCCAGCAACCCGGTCTGCAGGGAGTTCAATGTCTCGACGAGCAGGGAGGACATGCCTTTGATCTCAGCTACCAGGCCTGTTGGAGGAGCACCGAGCCCGTCGATGGCTTTCTGGACGGCGGCAGTTGCCGAGCCGAGATCCTTTTTATAGATATTTGCACTGACCGTAACATACCGGCGGGGACCTGCGCGATCGTACTCCCCCGGCAGCGTGTCCACCTTGAAACTGGCCACATCCGAAAGTACCGGCCGGTTCTGTCCCGGCACCAGGGACACCGATTCCAGCTGCTGCATCGAATTCATGATGTACTCCGGCACCTGCACCTGGCTTTGATAGGTATAGGCCGCCCGCTCGTCCAGCCAGAGGTTCTTATTGGTATACCGGCTGGAAGACGTCACATCGGTGATGCTTTTCGAGACATTATCGATGGTGAGTCCCATCAGCGCAAGCTTATTCCGATCGACAGTGATCTGCACGGTCGGCAGCTTCAGCGGTTGTGCGATCTGCACGTCGCGCAGGAACGGCACTTTTTGAAGCGCGCCGGCCAATTTCTCCGAGTAGGATTCGATGTCGGTCATGTTCTTGCCGGCTACGCGAACTTCAATAGGAGTGGAAGCGCCCTGGGCCATGATCTTCTCTGTCAGTTCGATGGGTTCGAAAGATAGCTTGAGGTTCGGATATGCCGCCAGGATATTCTTCCGGAGCATCTCTTTCAAATTCTCGATCCTGACCTTGTATTTCTCATCCAGGTTGATCTGGATCACCGACTCGTGGGTGCCGCTGTTGAAGATGTACAGGTTGCTGGTCCCGAAATTACTCGGAACAAGGCCGACATAGGCCGACGAAATGGCGATATGATGGTCGACGGTGCTGTCGATGATATTGAGCACCCCCTGCGTTACCCGTTCCGTGACTTCCAGCCGGGTTCCGTCGGGCTCCCGTACCCGAAGCTGAAGCTGGCCCGTGTTGGTTTTCGGAAGCAGGTCCTTGCCGATGATCACAAAGCACAAGGCCGCTGCGCCAAAAGCGAGAAGCAGATAAAGCGTAACGATCAGTTTCCGGCGCGGCATCCATTTTCCCAGGCGGGACGCCAGACCATTCTTGATCCGTTGGAAAAAGCTGTTGTCCTCCTTATGTTCCTGCTCCTGCATGGCATGCATGGATATCTGCCCGCGTTCCCCCGTGTCGAGCGCGAGTCCGGCGTGTGCATGGGGGCTCTGGTGGTGGTATTGGAATTTTTCCGCCTTCAATAGCCATACGCTGACTACGGGAACCAGCGTCTGCGCCGCAATAAAGCTGACGATCATCGCAAAGGCGATGGACAGCGACAGGGGAAGGAACATGGCCTTGGGTACGCCCGACATGACAAAGGCCGGCGCAAACACCGCCAGGATACAAAGCAGGATCAGCAGCAGCGGAAAGCTGATTTCCGAACAGGCATCGAGGATTGCCTTTTTCTTTGTACTGCCCATCTCCAGGTGCTGGTGGATATTCTCGATCGTTACCGTCGCCTGGTCCACCAATATTCCGATAGCCAACGCGAGTCCGCTCAGCGTCATGATGTTGACGGTCTGTCCCGCCAGCTGGAGGAAGAAGACGGCGCCCATGACCGCCACCGGGATCGTGATAATGACAACAAGACTGCTTCGCCAGTCGCGAAGAAAAAGCAATACCATAAGCCCCGTCAGCACGGCGCCAAGAATGCCTTCCGTCATCAGGCTTTTGGCTGAATTGATCACGAACACAGACTGGTCGAATTCATAGCTGATATCCACGTCGTCGGGCAACAGGCTCTTCATCTCGGGGATGCGTTTGCGTAGGGTCTGCACGACCTCCCAGGTCGAGGCATCGGCCGTCTTTACGACGGGAATATATACGCTTCGCTTGGAGTTTACGAGCGCATAATCCACCGTGATATCGGCGCCGTCCGCGACCGTTGCCACATCGCGCACATAGATCGTGCTGTTGCCGTTGCTGCGGACGGGGATATCCTCAAAATGCTGCACGCGGCCTTCCAGCGAATTGATCGAGGTCACATACATGATACTATCGACACGGAGGTTGCCCGAAGGGGTGATGGCATTGTTTCGCGCAATGGCCTGTACCACTTCATCGGCGGACATATTGTACATTCGAAGTTTCTCCGGATTGACATTCACCAGTACCGAGCGCGCATTGGACCCGAAGGGCGGCGGTGCGGACAGACCCGGTACCGTTGCAAAAAGCGGTCGCACCCGGGTGATCGCCAGGTCGAAAATGTCCTTCAGGGGCCGCGTCTTGCTGCTGAAAACGAGCTCGCCTACCGGTAGGGACGAGGCGTCGAAACGAACCACCTGCGGCGGGAGCGCACCGGGTGGGAAGAAGGCCATCGTCCGGTTCACCTGCAAGGCGACCTGTGCCGAGGCCTCGGCCATGTCCGTATTCTCGTAGAAAGTGAGCTTGATCAGGGACAAACCCTGGATATTCTTGCTTTCGATGTTCTTGATGCCGTTGACATAGAGGAACTGGTCCTGCATCCGGGTGGCGAAAAACCCTTCCATCTGCTGCGCAGACATCCCGCCGTACTGCTCGATCACATAGATCGTGGGCGAGTTCAGCTTGGGAAAGATATCGATCGGGATCGACCGGATCGCCAGGACCGAGAACAACAGCAGGCCTGTGAACAGAACGATGATCGTTATAGGCCTTTTTAAAGCTGTTCGTACCATTATAAAGATGTTATTTAATAGATTGAATGAATTGGTCCAGGTCTCCGGCGGCGGAATACCGGTCCAGATTGGCCAGCAGCCAGTCGCTCAGGGTCTGTACATAGTCCGACTGCGACCGGTAGAGCACAAAGGACGCATTGGTTAGATCGACGACGTTGATGATCCCTGCCTTGTACTGGGCCGTCTTCTGGTTGAAAGCATCTGTAGCGGAGCCGATCTGTATCGGCACCTCCACCAGGTTCTTCGTTGCGGTCCGGATACCTTCGTCTGCTTTGTTGCCGACATTCTGCAGCTCCAACTGTTGCTGTTGAAGACCATAATCACTGGCCAGGGTATTGTACCGCGCGATGCGTTCCTTGTCCTTGCGGTGAACGATATTGAACAGATCATATTCCACCGTCAATCCGGCGAGATAATTGAACCGTTGATAACCCAGCCCGCTGATCGCGGAGGCCTTATAATTATTGGTATAATCGATACTCGAGCCCCGGGCCCAGCCGACGCCGTTGAGCAGCACGCGCGGCAGGTAGCTCTTCTTCACGAGGTCTTCCCGCTGCAGATACAGCTCTTTTTCCTTATTAAAGAAATCGATGAGCGGATTGACGGTTCCCGCCGCGCCGGGGCCGGTCATATTCAGCGCCGACAGGTAAGCGGTCGTGTTGGCCGTGTCGACCAGGAAATTGTCGACCGGGATACCCGAATAAAAGGACAGCTGTTGCTGTAACTGCCTGATCTCGCCAAGGGTCTGATTATAGGTGGTGCGTGCCTTTGACAATTCGGCCTTCGCAAGTGAGGAATCGGCTCCCGGCTTGATCCCGCTTTCCGTCACCGCCTGGATCACCGAAAAGAGGGTGTCGTAGCGGCCAACGTTCTGTTTGTCGATGGCCAGCTGGAACTGGCCCTTCAGGATGTCGAGATAGAGCTTGGCCACCTGCCACTTGAGCAGGTAAGCCTCGCGGTCCAGGTCGGCCTGCGTCAGCTGCAGATAGGCCCGGGCGTTCCGGATCGTGGCTTTTTTCAGCCCGAAATCCAGCAACTCATATTGATTATAAAAGAAGCCGATGTTGCCGAGCGCCGACTGGTAGAGGTTCGAGCTCCGGACGCCGCTGGAACTCGAGGGAATGATCCCAAACGAGATGTAGGATCCCGGGATCGAATTGTCTGTTCCGGCCGTCACCTCGTCACCAATATAAGAGGTGGGTAGAAAGGCATGTTTTGCATCCGTCACGCCGGCTCTTGCGGCTTCTATCAGCGCCTGCTTCTGCAGCAATACCGGGAGATGGTGTTGAGCGCTGTCGACGAAGTCCTTCAGCGAGTATTTTTTTTGTTGTGCAAATGCGGAAAGGGCGGGCAGCATCAGTAATACACCGATAGCCCGACGCAGCTTTCCTGTACAGAAAGAGATCATACGAATCTGGAATGAATTAAAAAATGGAGGACAGTCAGGCAGTAAAAGATCAGGCGAGAGAGGGTGGTCCTCGTAATTGAGGATGGATCAGGATAACGGCGGGAAGGGGACGCACGACAAAACCACCGAGGACACGCGGGGTCGCGACGACCGCGGGTGCGGGCGCTTCATACACCGTGCAAGGGGGAAATTCTTCCTGGTGGTACCGCTTGTTGAGGCGGAGCCGGCCCTTTTGCGAATGAGGATAATTGACATGCGGGGCTCTTACTCCGGGTTCACCCTGGTTGACATGGAGAAAAGAAGAATAACGGACGATCTCCCGGACCTCGCTATGGCCTTCAAAATTGTAAAAGGACTCGATCGAGAAAAAGACCCCATACACCGCCAGGATAAGCGTGTAGAAAGCCAAACTATGGAGCCTTTTAGCCATTGGAGTGCGAATTTAGCGATAAAATTCGGGGTTGCGTATCCTTCGGGTATTAAAGAATGGCTAAAAAAGGGAACCGACGGTAACCGGGTGGCCGGGAGGGGGCAACGGAAAGCGAGGGCATTAAAGGGGCATTAAAAAAATCGCGCGGTGATCCAATAAATAATGGCCGCCAGCCCGGCGCTGACCGGAATGGTAAGGATCCAGGCCCAGAGAAGATTGATCGTCACGCCCCAGCGTACCGCCGACATCCGCTTTGTACTTCCGACGCCGATAATGGCGTAGGTGATGGTATGGGTCGTACTGACCGGGATGCCCAGCCATTGCGTGAGGAACAACGTAAAGGCGCCGGCGGTTTCCGCACAGAAGCCTTCCATCGGGCTTACCTTGGTGATGCGTTTTCCCATGGTCTTGGCGATGCGCCAGCCTCCGCTCATCGTGCCGAGGGCGATGGCCGAAAAACAGGCAAGGGGCACCCAGTGCGGAAGCTCCTTTATCCCCGCAATGTCCCCGTGGGCCACCAGTGCCGCCACGATGATCCCCAGCACTTTTTGCGCATCGTTGCTGCCGTGTCCCAGACTGAGCAAGGCCGAAGAAAGCAATTGCATCCGCCGGAACCAGCCCTCGGCTTTATAAGGATTGCTTCGCCGAAACAGATTGATCACTATAATAGTGATGACGAGGGCAATGATGAGGCCCGTCAGGGGCGCCGCGGCTATAAAAAGAAACGTGGGAATGACGCTGCCGTAGTCGATCACCGGCTGCCCGTGAACGGTCAAGCCCCCCGCATGCGCAAGAGCGGCGCCGACAAATCCGCCCAGCAGGGTGTGGGAAGAGCTGGAGGGAATACCAAACCACCACGTGAACAGATTCCAGGAGATGGCGGCGATCAGCCCGGCGAACAGCACGGGAAGCGTGATGACCTCGCGGTTGACGAAATGCGCCACCGTAGCGCCGATCCGGTATTGCCCGACAAAACTATTGAAGACGAAGAAGGCCGCGAAATTGAAAATGGCCGCCCACAAGACTGCCTGAAAGGGCGTCAGGACCTTGGTGGAAACAATGGTGGTAATGGCGATGGCCGCGTCGTGAAACCCGTTGATATAATCGAAGATCAAGGCCAGTGCGATGATAGTAAGCAGAAGGAACAACTCTGGCCGGTTTAGGCGTATTTAATAATAATGGATTCGATCACGTTGGTTGCGTCCTCGCATTTGTCGGTGACGATCTCCATGACCTGGTAGATATCCCGCTTCTTGATCACTTCTTTGGCGTCCGGTTCTGTCTCGAAGAGCCGCTCGATGCTCATATCGAAGATATCGTCGGCCTGGTTCTCGATGCTGTTCACCCGAACCAGGGCGTCGGTGATGGTCCGCATGTCCCGCATGTTCCGCAGCTCTTTTACAGCGTTCCTGATCTGCCGGGCTCCCATCTCGATCAGATCGGCCATCTTGAGGATGCCGGGATCGTTGGGGTTCACCTTATAAAAATTGATCTTTTTGGCAGCGGCATAGATATAATCACAGATATCGTCGAGGGCGCTGGCCAGGTAGTGAATGTCTTCGCGGTCGAAGGGAGTGATGAAATTACGGCCGAGTTCCGTAAAGATACGATGCGTGAGGTCGTCGTTCACATGCTCCTGGTTCTCCAGCTGGGAGATCAGTGCGGCGCGCTTGTCATAGTCCGGCTCGTTGACCACCTCCTTCAGAAGCTCTCCCATCCTGCACACGCCGTCGGCTACCTCCTCGAAGAGGGAATAAAAGACCTTGTCCTTCGGCAGGAACAATTGAACAAATGCATTGAAGCCCTTCATATAATTATGTCTGACCTTCGGTCGAATGCTTGATTTTCGATCAAGCCGCTTCCCGCGGCTTTTGGATGAAAAAACTACAAGGTAATCCGAATGGAGGCGGCTAACGGGGATGGGTGAGTTTGGTAATGATTTCTTAACATGAAGAAAATAGTTCAGAGCCAACTGTTAACGAAAACACCCCTTCGTTTTTGAATTATATTTTATTTGTCTTCATAACCAATTTAAAATCAGTCTATAAATTGACCAATTTTTGAGCTTGTTACCCTCAAATGTTAACAGTTAACGTTAAGGTAACATTCCGGTAACATTGGGGTCATTGCATAGGTATTGTTTTGCAGCGAATTAACGAACGTCGAACCGCTTAACTTAAAAATTTTAACGAACCAAGACTTTTATGAAACCCTCTTTTGCAAAACATCTTCTCTTCTTCGTGGCGCTGTTCCTTTTAACCACCGCTACCCAGGCGCAATACCTGTGGAATAACGACTCGGCTTTCAAGGCAGGCAGGGCTAACTCCGGTCGCATCTGGGGTTATATGTTCGGAGACTATTATTACAAGGGGCATAGCGACTCCCTTCAGCGTGGGAACGGCAACCAGTACACCGGGATCCCCAAGTCCCGCTCGGCTTTCCAGTTTCGCCGCATCTACCTGGGCTATGATTACAACATCACCGACAAGTTCTCCGCCGAGCTGCTGCTGGCAGCCGAGGACAACTTTCCGGCCGGCAACCCTCCCGGGTCGGCAACCAGCGGGGACGAATTGCTGAACAACAAGGAGACCTTTTACATCAAACTGGCGAACATCCGCTGGAAGAACATCTGGCCCGGTACCGACCTGGTCGTAGGCCAACAGGCTACCCCGGCCTTCCCCCTGTTGTCGGAAAAGATCTGGGCTTACCGCTCGATCGAACGGACGATCTCCGATATCCGCCGCACTCCTTCCTATGACCTGGGCGCCGGGCTGCAGGGTGTCTTCGATCCCAAGACCAAGAATTTCGGTTATAACCTGTTGGTCGGAAACGGCAGCAGCGCCAAGCCCGAAGCCGACAATTTCAAATGGTTCTATGGCGATGTATTTGCCATGTTCCTGGACAAGAAACTCGTGATCGACCTGTATGCCGACTACGAAAGACTCGGCTGGGTACCTGAGAATGGCGACATTCAATATGGACACGTTTCCCGCCAGATGACCAAGGCCTATGTTGCCTATAACACTCCTGCGCTCACTATCGGTGCGGAAGGGTTTATCAATCATCTGCAGGACGGTGTTGCCGCAACCAACAAGTCCGACGGCAAGACGACTTATCTGTCGCCCAACGCTACCGGTCTTTCACTGTATGTTCATGGAAATATCGTCAAGAACTACCTCCGCTTCTTCGCCCGCTGGGATACCTACAGTCCGAACAACAAGGTGGACAACAACCTGTATTCTGCCTATAAAGCAGGTGTAAGCACCATCGGCAACTATGTAGACGGTACCCCGATCGGCGCCACCAACGATATCACTTACAAACAGCAGTTCATTACGGCTGGTCTGGACTTCACTCCGGCCAAGAACGTGCATTTCATGCCGAATATCTGGTATAACCACTATTCAACCCAATTGGCCGGACGTACCGGGAAGATCAATGGGGACTATGATATGGTTTACCGGATGACGTTTTATTTTGTATTTGGCAAATAAGCCGGGGGATAACCCGAACTTTGTCTAACGATTATTGATTCTTAACTACCAAAGTATACAACATGAAAGTAAATTCTTTTAAAATTGGCCGCACCCTGGTTGCCGGTGCCTTTTTCACTATCACCAGCTTCGCAATGGTTTCCTGCGGCGGTGGCGGCAGCACCAGCGGAGCAGATAGCACGGCAGCAGCCGGCAGCAGCGACAATATGCTGACCGGTGCCGGGAGCTCCTTTGACAACCCCCTGTTCTCCAAGCAATTTTCCGAGTACGACAAGGCCAATAACCAGAAGATCAACTATCAGTCGGTAGGTTCCGGCGCCGGGATCTCTCAATTGACTGCAAAGACCGTCGAGTTCGGTGCGTCCGATGCCCCGATGAATGGCAAGCAGGATTCCGCGCTTACCGCTCCCGTTGTACATATCCCCATCACTGCCGGCGCCGTTGTCCTGAGCTACAATCTGCCGGAAGTAAAGGATACGCTCCTGCTGACCCCCGGCGTCCTGGCCGAGATCTTCTTAGGGCATATTAAGAAATGGAACGATCCGAAGATCGCCGCCATCAACAAGAGCGCCAAGCTTCCGGCTACAGATATCACCATCGCTCATCGCAGCGACGGCAGCGGCACCTCCAATATTTTCACGACTTACCTGTCCAAGGTGAGCGAAGACTGGAACAAGACCGTGGGTAAGGGTTCTTCGGTCAACTGGCCCGTAGGTCTCGGTGGCAAGGGCAACGAAGGTGTTGCCGGTCTCATCAAGCAGACGCCCGGCGCTATCGGCTATATCGAGCTGGCTTATGCCGTTCAGAACAACATGGCGTATGCCAAGGTTCAGAACAAGGCCGGTAACTATATCACGCCCAGCATCGCCAGCGTAACGGCTGCCGCGAACATCCAGATCCCTGCCGATACGAAGGTCTCGCTGACCAACACGGATGCCGCCGATGGTTATCCTATCGCCAGCTTCTCCTGGGTGATCATCTATAAGGAGCAGAAATACGGCGATCGTACACTCGACCGTGCTACCCGGCTCGTAAAACTGATCCAATGGATGATCCACGACGGTCAGAACTATAGCGCCGCGCTGACTTATGCTCCGCTCGCTCCCGCTGCCGTCAGCGCCGGGGATGCGGTCCTGAAGTCCGTGACCTTCGATGGCAAGCCCGTTCTTCAGTAAGCAACACGAAATAGTACGCAATTGAATTGAATATATGGATACATCTGTAGAGAATGGGATGATTACCCGCAGCGAACTTCCGCTGCGGGTAATTAATTCTTCGCCCGAGGCGGTCGCGAAAGCAAAAGCGCGGGCAAGACGCTCTTTCCGGCAAATACGCACGGAAAATGTCTTTAAGCGGACCCTGATGATCGCGGGTCTGCTCATGATCGTCCTGGTGTTGGGCATCTGTCTGACCCTTGCCTGGCAGTCCCGGTTGTCGATCTCGGCTCTTGGACCGAAGTATTTGTGGAGTAAGGTATGGGACCCTGTCCAGGATATCTATGGCGCCTGGCCTTTTTTGCTGGGAACGCTGCTTACGTCATTTTTGGCGCTGATCATCTCGATCCCGTTCTCGATCTCGATCGCGATCTTCCTGGGTGAGTACCATCCCAAGGGCTGGCTGCCCAATTTCCTGAAGAATGCCGTCGAGCTTATCGCCGCGGTGCCTTCGGTGATCTATGGTTTCTGGGGCCTGGCCGTGCTGGTGCCCATCGTCCGGAGCTTTGAATCCAGCATCGGTGTTCAGCCGGTGGGTGTCGGCATCTTCAGCTCCTCGCTGATCCTGGCCGTCATGATCATTCCCTATGCGGCTTCGTTGGGCCGGAGCATGATCAGCCTGGTTCCCTCGCATCTGAAAGAGGCGGCCTATGGACTCGGCGCTACCCGTTGGGAGGTCATCCGCAGCGTGGTCTTGCCCTACACAAAGTCCGGGTTGTTTGCGGGTATTTTGCTGTCGCTGGGCCGTGCGCTGGGTGAGACGATGGCCGTCACCATGGTCATCGGGAACACCAGCCTAATCCCCAAGAGCATCTTTGCCCCGGGCAATACCATGGCGAGCGTCATCGCAAACGAATTCACGGAGGCGGACAAGCCGGTGTATCTGTCGGCGCTGATCGAGCTTGGGCTCGTGCTGTTCCTGGTCACCGTCGTGATCAATCTCATCGGAAAGAAAATCATCGATCGCTTCACCAACGACTAAACGTATGGACGGAAAAAATATAAAACTGCGGCTTGGCAAGAGCTACGGCTTCCAATGGCTGATCTATATCCTGGCCTTTGCCTGTCTTCTGCCGCTGCTGGCGATCCTTTTCTATATCGTAAGAGCCGGCATCACCAAGATCAACTGGCATTTCCTGGTCAACATCCCCAAGCCTGTCGGTGAGTCCGGCGGCGGGATTGCCAACGCCCTGGTCGGTAGCATCATTATTATCCTCTCCGCTTCCGTCATCGCGGTCCCGATCGGGATCATGGCGGGGGTTTATCTGAGCGAGAACCGCCGGAGCAAGCTGGCCTATTGGGTCCGGCTGTGTACGGATATCCTGCAGGGCGTTCCCTCCATCGTCGTGGGGATCGTCGCCTATTTCTGGCTGGTACGGCCCTGGGATCTCGGACCCATCCATCATAAGGGTGGATTCTCGGCCCTCTCGGGCAGCGCGGCGCTGGCCATGATGATGCTGCCTATCATTATCCGGTCGACGGAAGAGACGCTGAAGCTGCTGCCCGATTCGCTGAAGGAAGCCGCGCTTGCGCTTGGCATGCCTTTCCACCGGGTCATCTTCAAGGTCATCGTACCGGTGGGTATCAGTGGTATCCTTTCCGGCGTCATGCTTTCCATCGCCCGCATTACCGGTGAAACGGCGCCCCTGCTGTTCACGGCATTCGGCAACCCCTATCTGTCGGTCAATATCGGCAAACCCATGCAAAGCCTGCCCCTGCTGATCTTCAACTATGCTACGAGTCCGTATACGGACTGGTTGAACCTTGCCTGGGGCGCATCGCTTGTCCTTTTGTTATGGGTCTTATTCCTAAACATCTTTACCAAGGTTATAACAAGAAAATGGAAAGTACAATTATAAAGAGCCGGAACTTCAATGCTTCGTTTGGTACCAATCACGTCGTCAAAAATGTCAACATCGATATTCCCCGCAATCATATCATCGCGGTGATGGGGCCTTCCGGTTGCGGAAAGACCACCTATTTAAGGTGTATCAACCGGATGCATGAGCTAATCCCCGGCGCCAGCAGCGAAGGGGAGATGAAGCTCAACGAGGAGGACGTGTACCAGATGCATCCCATCTTCGTCCGGCTCAAGATCGGCATGGTCTTCCAGCGCCCGAACCCCTTCCCCAACCTGAGCATTTATGACAATGTCATCGCCGGCTACAAGCTGAACGGCATCAAGCTGCCGAAGGCCGAACGGGATGAGATCGTCGAGCGTTCCCTGACCAAGGTCGCGCTTTGGAAGGAAGTAAAGGATTCGCTGAATAAGAAAGGCTCCTTTCTTTCCGGCGGTCAGCAGCAGCGGCTTTGTATCGCCCGGACCGTGGCCATGGAGCCGGAAGTGATCCTTTTCGACGAACCTACGTCCGCACTGGATCCTATCTCCACCTCGACAGTGGAAGAGCTGTTCACCGAATTGAAGGCGAACTACACCCTGATCATCGTGACGCACAATATGCAGCAGGCGGCCCGCGTCAGCGACAAGACGGCGTTCTTCTTCCTTGGGGAGCTGGTGGAATACGATGAGACCAAGACGATGTTCACTAACCCGAAGGATCAGCGGACACAGAACTATATTACGGGTCGTTTTAGTTAACTATCTTTATAACATACACTACATTTATACGTAACCATGGCACAAATAGAAACCGAATTACAACTGCTGAAGACCGAGGCGATCAATATGTGGACGCTCGTCAATTCGCAGCTGAACAAGGCCCGGCAGGCGTTTATCACGTTCGATAAGGACCTGGCCCGGGAAGTTGTACTGAAGGAAAAGCGCGTCAATGGCAGCGAGCTGAAGATCGACCGCGACTGCGAGAACATCTTCGCCCTGTACTGCCCGGTGGCCATCGACCTGCGCTTCCTGCTGGCCGTACTGAAGATCAACTCCAACCTGGAGCGGATAGGCGATATCGCCGAGGGCATCGCCAAGTATATCATCGATACGGATTCCCCCTTCTCCGATGAGCTGCTGAAAGTAACCCGCATCCTGCCGATGTACGAAGAGTCCGTCAACATGCTGTTGGATACGCAGGACGCCTTTGAAAAGGAAGATACCATCCTGGCGCGGAGTGTGTTCAAGAAGGACGATTTCCTCGACAATGTGAACAGGAGCTCCCATAAGGTGCTGGAAGAGTATATCAAGAACCATCCTGAAGAGACCTCGCAGGCGCTGTGGATCCTCTCTACGATCCGTAAGCTGGAGCGTGTGGGCGATCAGGCGAAGAACATTGCGGAGGAGATCATTTTTTACCTGGAAGCTAAAGTGCTAAAGCATAAGGGGAAGTTTGCATAAATAATATTTCGATAATGTTTCAGTAAAGTCCCCGTAATACGGGGACTTTACTTTTGCTGTATTCCTTAGTCAATCGATGGTTTATATATGTAGAGTTGAATTTTCTCATGCAGAAGCCCTTCTATTTCCATAGAAGGGCTTTATTATTTAGCGCCGCCGCAGGCGGCGCGGGAATTAGTTGAAAACTGCGTCTGGATAGAGCATGTCGAGCGCACCCTCTTTCTCGAGGTGGCAATGATGCATAAGGTAACTCACGATCGCCTCCGTGGAATAATCCAGGTGCAGACAGGGTTTGCGCTTTTGCTCCATCCAGGGGCGGAAGGCAGCGGCGAAACCGGCATCCAGGGCCTTGAGCACCGGAACACCCATCTTCTGAAGCGCGGCGGCATTGCAGAACTGTTCGTACTGGCCGCGGATGGGGATCACCATCAATTTCTTACCGAGATAAAGGGCTTCCGCCGGGGTTTCGAAGCCGGCGCCTGTGAGGATGGCCTTACAGGTGATCAGGCTCTTGTTGAAGGCGGTCTTGCTGACCGGCAGGAACACGATATTGCCGTCCAGCGTAGGCTGTTTCACCTCCCTGGAGAACACCTGGAAGCGGAATTCGCTCAGGGGCTGGAGGTATTTCTTTACCGCGGCGTCGCTGTAGGAGGAGAGATACACCGTGATATGTTCCTTGTCCTGTGGTTCGGCCTGCAGGATCTCGCGCTTGATCACGGGCGGCAGGATAAAGTCGTCGTATTGCTTGAAATGAAGTCCGACATACTGGGTAGCGCGGGCGTAGTTGCGCAGGATCCACTCGCCCAATCGGTCCCGGTTTTCAGGGCGGGGGACTTTTGGCGAGATAAAGCTGGCCTGGTGGCCGAAGTTGACCGAAGGCACTCTTTTGAACATGCAGGCCAGGGAGGTAATCGACTCGAAATCGTTGATCACGAGGTCATATTTTTCCACCGGCAGATCGCGCACCTCTTTCCAGACGCGGAGCGGGGCTACCTGGCGGGCTATCTCCAAATAGTTGAGGCCGCCGCTGTTGGTATAGAAAAGGCTTAAACCCCGGCTCCTGTATTTGACCGAGGCGTCCAGTTGAAGGCTGTTATTCGCACCGCTGAGAAAGACGTCTACCTGGCCATAGCGCTGGAAATAGGGGAGTAATTCCATTGCCCGGCTGATATGGCCGTTGCCCGTTGCCTGTACTGCGTAGAAGATCTTCATAAGCGGATGGGGGTTAGTTAGATTGCTGCGAGGCTATTGATGTAAAAATTGATCTCGTCGGTCAGGACATTGATGTTCGGTTTCATTTCTACCATCTGCATCACGGGGAAATCCTTTTCATCGTACTCGAAGATGGTCCATTCGTTCTGATGATATTCCAGTGCCGTACAATGCTCGACCCAATCCCCGGAGTTCAGATAGGTGACCTTACCGTTCCTGGTCTCCACCACTTTTTTCTGCGGCTGGTGGATGTGTCCGCAAATGACATAGTCGTATTTCTTTTCGATGGCCAGTTCGGCTGCGATCAGTTCGAAGTCATTGATCTTGCTGACCGCCTTGTTCACCTCGGCCATTACCCGCTTCGAGATCGATACGCGCTCACGGCCCATCGACTTCAGGATGAAATTTATGAACCGGTTGAAGCGAATCAGCAAATTATATCCGCTGCTGCCGAGCTTTGCCAGGACTTTGGCACCGCCTTTGGTAGTATTGTCGAAAACATCTCCATGGAAGATCCAGGTCATCTTGTTATCGATCTCCAGCACCAGCTTATCGGTCAGGGTGAAATTCCCCATCTGGATATCCGTGTAACGGCGCATCATCTCGGCGTGGTTGCCGGTGATGTAGAACACCCGGGTTCCGTTGGTTATGCATTGGATGATCTCCTTGATGACCTGCATATGGGCGACGGGGAAATAACGTTTGGTGAATTGCCAGCCGTCGATGATATCCCCATTCAAAATCAATATGTTGGGGGTGATACTCTTTAGGTAGTTGACCAGTTCCTTTGCCCGGCATCCGTATGTTCCGAGATGAACATCGGAGAGAACAACTACATCTACGGGACGTTTTTCCATTATTGTGGTTTCCCAAAGTTCTAAATAAGATATTATTGCTATTTTAAGCCCAGGTTAAGAAATTGTAAGCCTTGTGTTAATCCAGTGTTACCGTTCACCAATAAATTACCTTTGCGCCCATGAAAAAATGGCCCGGACGCGGCCGGAGGCTGCGTCGCGCACTTTGTGCGCAGTTGTTATGTCCTGCTTTCGCCGCCCTCACGCTATCCCTAACCGTAAGGCCTATCTCCTCCGCCGCACAACCTCTGCATTATACCGTTGCCAACACCCATTCCCATAACGATTACGAGCAGGCAGCGCCCTTCTGGGCCGCCTGGCAGGAGCGGTTCGGGTCCATCGAAGCGGACATCTGGCTGATTGGCGGGAAGGTGATCGTCGGTCACGATACGAACGAGATCAAAAGCGGACGGACACTCGAAGAGTATTATGTAAAACCGTTGGCTGCCTGCATCGAAAAGAATCACGGCTATCCCTATGCAGATACTTCGCGCCGGCTGTCGATCCTCATCGATGTCAAGGAAGACTCCGTCGCCACGCTCGCCGCGATGATCGCGCTGCTTGACCGGTATCCCACCCTGGAGCATTGTCCCGCGTTGAAGTTCGTCATCAGCGGCAACCGGCCCGATCCTTCCCAGTATGTCTCCTATCCGCCGTTTATCGCCTTCGACGGCATCCTGCATGCGCAGTACACTCCCGCCGAGCTAAGCCGGATCACGATGATGAGCGATGATCTGCGGCACTATACCCGCTGGGACTCCCGCACCGGGATCCCCGAGACCGGCCTGGATACCCTGATCCTGGCTATCAGCCGGAGTCACGCCCTTCATCTGCCTGTCCGGCTTTGGGATGCGCCTGATTTTCCTGTTGCCTGGAAGCAGCTGATGCAATTGCAGGTGGATTATCTCAACACCGATCACATCGCCGAACTGGCCGCCTTTCTCCATTCGCTGTAAATTGCATATTATGAACGAAGAACTCCTTCTGCTCATCGGCGACAAGATCAAAACCAAACGCACACAAAAGAACGTCACACTCGAACAGCTGGCCACCAAGGCCGGTGTCAGCAAGGGGCTGATCTCGCAGATCGAGAACAACAGGACCGTGCCTTCTCTTCCCGTCCTGTTCAATATCATCCACTCGCTCGAAGAAGACCTCCGCACCTTCTTTGAGGACATGCATGACAGCTTCAACAACAACCATGTCCTCGTCGTCCGGAAAGGGCAGGAGAAGCTCTTCACCAAGGAGCCGGTGAAAGGGTTCAGCTACCGGCGCATCCTCACCCGCAGCGTCAGTTCCCAGGCGACCGATGTCGTGTTGCTCGAACTGAAGAAGAACGCCAGCCGCAAACAGCTCATCCGCACCGACGCATACGAATGCAAGTATATGATTAAAGGTGACGTGGAATACCAGGTGGATAACGAAGTGTTTACATTACACGAAGGAGATACTTTGTTCTTCGACGGCCGCGCGAAACACCGGCTGAAGAATATCGGCAGCACCGAGGCTCTCATCCTCGTGTTCTATTTATTTTAATATTTCCATTCCAGCAGTCTCTTTAGTCCACGCAATTTGTCGTCTATCTAAGGGTATTTAAGGATTTTCCGGTATTTACAAATACTTAACATTGGTTTAGTATTTGTAAACTGTTAACATTTACTTAAAAGCCCCCTAACCTTGCAGTCATATTGCGCTCCTACTTTCGCCGGAGATTTCAAGCATCATCTTCACTAAAAACATACTGTATTATGAGTAAGAGATTCATCTGCTCCTTGGGTGTATTGTTGGCGGTCTTCCTTTTCCCGCTCGCCACCCTTGCGCAAAAGGCCATCACCGGCCGGGTGCTTTCAAAAGCAGACCAGGCTCCGATCCCCGGCGCATCCATTTCCATCAAAGGCACAAGGACGGGTACGTCGACGCTCGTCGACGGCAGCTTCACCATCAAGGCAAAGGATGGAGACGTGCTCGTCGTCTCCGGTGTCGGGATCGTCTCGCAGGAACAAATAGTCAATGGCGGCGATCTCACCATCTCCGTCGCGGCCGACCAGAAGAACCTCAACGAAGTGGTCGTCACCGCGCTGGGGATCAAGAAAGAGGTCAAGCGCCTCGGTTACTCCGTTCAGGAGGTCAAAGGTTCCGATCTGCTGAAGGCCCGGGAGCCGAATCCCATCAACGGCCTCGTAGGTAAGGTAGCCGGTCTGAACGTAGGGATCAACCAGGAGTTGCTTTCCACGCCGGCCGTGTTGTTGCGCGGTTCTCCCCTCAACTTCTATGTCGTAGATGGTATCCCCATCAACTCCGATACCTGGAATATCAGCCCTGACGATATCGAGACCTATACCGTCCTGAAAGGCCCCACCGCTGCCGCACTCTATGGCAGCCGCGGGATCAACGGCGCCATCCTCATCACGACAAAACGCGGCGCCAAGAATAAGAAAGGGTTCACCGTGGAGTTCAACACCAGCAACCAGTGGAACAAGGGCTTTATCGCCAACCCCAAAGTACAGAACGAATACGGCGGCGGCGAAAGAGAGCAGTATGCCTTCGGCGACTACAACAGCAACGGTAACTCGGTCGACGGGACCAACGACGAGGACTATGACGTATGGGGACCCCGCCTGGATATCGGGCTGATGTTGCCCCAGTTCGACGGCAAATACGATCCCACTCAATATTATCAGTACAAATTCCAGGACGGCTCCCTGCATCAGAGCCATATCCAGCCGACCGCCTGGGTCTCCCGCGGGAAGGACAACCTGAACCACTTCCTGCAGACAGGTTTCCTGACCAAGAATAACATCAGCTTCTCTTCGGTCACTGACCGGAGCAATCTCCGGATGTCTGTCTCTAACTCCTACCAGCAGGGTATCGTTCCCAATACCAAATTGAATACGGTCAACATCAACCTGATCGAAAGCTACCAGGTGACCGACAAATTCAAGATCGAGGGGAACATCAACTACAACCGCCAGTTCACCGATAATATCCCGGATGTCCAGTATGGTCCGAACAGTATCATCTATGATGTCGACATCTGGACCGGCGCCGACTGGAACGTTCTTCAACCCGAGATCCGCAATATCTGGCAGCCCGGTAAGGAAGGCGTTCAGTCCATGTTCGTAGAATACAAGCGTTATCAGAATCCCTGGTTCATGAGCTACGAATGGCTCAGGGGGCATTACAAGAACGACCTCTATGGCTGGCTGGCATTCAATTACAAGGTAGCCAAGAACCTCAACGTCATGCTGCGGTCCAACGTCACCACCTATAACGTCCTTCGCAATGAAAAAGAACCCTGGTCCGCTCACCCCTATGGGGACGAGCATAACCACGGGAACTACCGGGAAGACCGTCGCGATCTGTGGGAGAATAACACGGAACTCCTGTTCTCCTATAATAAAGAGAATCTCGGCAACTCCGGATTTTCGCTTAGCGCCAATGTCGGCGGCTCCGAACGGAATATGAAATACGGTTCGAGCTATGTCAGCACCAACCAGCTGATCGTCCCGGGTGTTTACACTTTCGCGAACTCTTATCTGCCCGCCCGGACCTTCTCCTATGGCTCCAACCTGCTACTGTTGAGCGCCTACTATTCGGCCGACCTGACCTATAAGAAATACGTTACGTTGTCCACTTCCGGCCGCGTCGACAAGACCTCGGCGCTGCCCGACGGCCACAATGCGTACTTCTATCCTTCGGTCGCCTTGAGTTCCGTCATCTCCGACTGGGTCAATATGCCTTCCGCCATTTCCTTCCTGAAAGTGCGTGGAAGCTTCGCCAACGTAAAGGATGGCGGTACGACCCCTTACATCGGGGCTTCCTTCCAGGCCCTGGGCGCTACCAGCCCCCTGGGTTATGGCAACAGCTATTATACTCCGTATGACGGTCCTTCCTATGGTCTCTCTACGCCCTTCTATACCACCCTCCAGTCCTATAACAACCAGACGGGCGCTATCGCTCCGACCTATGCGGTGGACAAGAACATCAAGCCTTCTTCGCGCAGCAACTACGAGTTCGGGATGGATGTCCGCTTCCTGAACAACCGGCTGGGTCTCGCCGCCACCTATTTCCAATACAAGGACGGGCCGCAGATCTCGAACCAGGCCGTTTCTGAAACCAGCGGCCTGAGCTATTTCACGACCAATGGCGCTACTACGAAGAGAACGGGCGGCGAGCTGTCACTGACCGGCACTCCCATCCGGACCAAGGACTTCAGCTGGAATGTCCTGGTCAACTGGGGTACTTATAAGGAAGTTTACTCAGCATTTGCCGGCGGTGCGAAGGAAGTGAACAATGGTACCGGTTACCCCTTCAAGATCGGCGATCGCGTGGATCAGCTGTTTACCGGCATCGAAGCAAAGACTCCGGATGGCAAGGTCATCGTCGACGAATCGGGATTCGTAGTGTATCTGCCGAAAGCTCAGCGGTTCGGTCATAGCGATCCTGACTATTCCTGGGGTATCCATAACAGCTTCAACTACAAATCCTGGACCCTGGGCTTCCAGTTCGACGGGATGGTAGGCGGACGCATCCACGACTATGTGCTGCAGAAACTGACTGAAGGCGGTCGCGGCCAGAACACGGCTACCGGTGTGATCGGCAAGGCCCGGTTGTATGAATCCCAGCATTGGGGTGATGCCGGCTACAAGGGCGCGATCGAGAATGGCAAGCCCATCCTGAGCGGCGACCAGGTGCAGGTGGTTGGCGGGACGAGCAAGATCGGGTATGATGCGGTAACGGGCGTTATCACCAACGGTAAAGCCCTGCAGTATACTGCCAATACGGTGGCCACCCCCTGGATCCAGGACTATGTGAGCAGCTTCTACAACGACGCCGAGCATACCACCATCAACAAGACCTATGCTAAGCTGCGCGAAGTAGTGCTTTCTTATACGCTGCCCATGAAGTGGTATCAGAGAAGCTCCATCAGCAAGATCGATGTTTCCCTGGTGGGACGGAACCTGTTGTACTTCTTCCCGAGCCAGTATCATGATATCGATGTAGACCAGTTCCCCGGTCGCGACCAGTTCGGTAGCCTGACAGGTAATCTGAACAGGCTGCAGACCCCGACTACCCGGAGCTTTGGTGTCAACGTAAACGTGATCTTCTAACCCAACAAAAACATTTATATGAAGTATCTGAAAATACCGGTATTGATCGCTTTTGCAGCGAGCTTTACGGCAGGTTGTTCGAAAAAGTTCGAGCAGTATGCGCAGAATGCCAACCAGCCCCTGCCCGGCAAAGTGCCGGCCGGCATCGTACTGAAATCCATCCTGAACGATATGGTCGTTCAGCCCGGCGGAGATGCCGACAAGCAATGCCAGAACATTTGCTCCAACTATGTTTACTATGGCAATAACGCCTATTGGACAGGAAGCGCTACCCTGGAGTATAGCGATCTGAACAATATCCTGGCGATGGAATCGGAAGCAAAACGCGCCGCGGGCTCCGATAACAACCCCTACCATGCATTGGGGTTGTTCCTCCGCGCCTACTTCTTTGTCAATATGAGCGAAAAGGTGGGCGATCTGCCGATGACCGACGCTTTGAAGGGGATCGCGAATACCACGCCCAAGTATGATTCGCAAAAGGATATCTTCAAGCAGGCGCTGGTATGGCTCGATTCGGCCAACACCCTGCTTGGAAACCAGATCGCGAACGGCTTCCTGGAGTTCTCCGGCGATTTTTATTATGCCGAGCGGATCAGTTCTCCCCTGTCGCCCCGTGACGCGCTCATAGAATGGCAGAAAGTGGTCAACAGCTACAAGCTGCGTGTCCTGATCGAGTTGAGCAAGAGGGCCGCGGACAACACCGACATGAATATTCCGCAGCAGTTTGCCAACATCTTCACGCATCCTGCTCAATACCCGATCTTCGCTTCCAATTCGGATAACCTGCAGTACGTCTACAACAGCACGTACAACTATTATCCCGATAACGTCAGCAACTACGGTAACAACCAGATCCGGCTGAACCTGGCGGCTACGCTGGAAACGACCCTGGGTCAGTTGCACGACGTACGGTGTATGATCTTTGGTGAGCCGGCAAGAGGCCTCGGTCATGCCGACACCGCATATGAATCGTTTGTCGGTGCGCCCTCCGGCATGGACCTCAGCACGATGTCCCAGCTCATCGGCTCGGGCCTGGCTGACTCGAAACTTTCGCTCTACAACCGGCATCTTTTCTACTCCGGCTATACCGGCCAGCCCACCTATATCCTCAGCTATCCTGAAATCTGTTTCTGTATCGCAGAGGCGATCAATCGCGGCTGGATCACCGGCGATGCGGGCGCCTGGTACAAGAATGGGGTGATGGCGGATTTCGCCTTCCACGGGATCACCGATGGCGCCAACACGGTTACGCTCATGGCGGCTTCCGGTGCCGAGATCGGCTATACCGTGCACTTCGCCTGGGCTGACTATTTCAGTCAGGCGGCTGTGAATTACGCGGGTAACACGCAGGTGGGTCTAGCCCAGATCCTTCTTCAAAAATATCTCGCCTTTGCCCGCAACTCGGGTTACCAGGCTTACTTCCAGTGGCGCAGAACGGGTGTGCCTGCGTTCAACGCGGGTCCCGGCACCGGTAATGGCGGCGTCATCCCGAGAAGATGGCAATACCCGACCAACGAGGCGACTGCGAACACCACCAACTACCAGGCCGCTATCCAAAGTCAGTATGGCGGTAGCGACGATATCAACAAAGATGTGTGGCTGGTTAAATAATCATTAAAAGGAAAGCTCCGTCGGGAGCTTTCCTTTTTTTCACTACTTTGTAGATAAAAATCACCTTATGACCACTGAGCAAGCCCGGAAGATCACAAACGAAATAATGGACCTCTATGCAGGATATGGCGGCGCCGAATATGCAGGGGAGAAAGTATCCCAGCTGGAACACATGGTCCAGGCGGCTCAGCTGGCTGAAGAGCAGGGCTATGATGAAGAGGTGATCCTTGCTGCGTTTCTGCATGATATCGGCCATATCAGCGAGGCTGCCAGGGTCGGGGATGCCAACTCCGCGCCGGCCGAAGAGATGGACGGCTTTGGCATTATGGATCACGAGGCCCTGGGCGCGGATTTCCTGCGCGAAAAAGGATTCTCCAAAAAGATCGCCCGGCTTGTCGAATCCCATGTGGAAGCCAAGCGGTATCTCACGGTAAAAGACCCTGCCTACTATGATCAGCTGTCCGAGGCCAGCAAACGGACCCTGGACTACCAGGGCGGCCCGATGACGCCCGAAGAAGCTGAAGCCTTTGAACAATACCCGCTGTTTGAGCTCATCATCCAGATGCGAAAATGGGATGAGCAGGCGAAGATCGAACAGAAGCCCCTGCCCGATCTCGATCACTACCGGCAGATGATGTTCCGCCACCTTTCCGCAAAAGCATAAACTTATTTTTTTATGAGCTCCATCCAATTGGTTGTTTTCGACATCGCCGGCACGACCGTGCGTGACAATGGCAGTGTCGCCGAAGCCTTTATTGCCGCCTTCCGGGACTTCGGGTTCGAGGTACCCGTCGCGCAGGTGAAAAAGGTCATGGGCTTCCGGAAGATCGACGCCATTGCGCTCCTGCTCGAAAAATACGCGCCCACGCGCAAGGACGATGAGGTCCTGATCGATCGCATCCACACCCGGTTTATCGATAAGATGATCGCCTTCTATCGCGCCGATGAGGAACTGGCTCCTTTCCCGCACACCGAACAGGTATTTTCCGCGCTCAGGCAGCAAGGCATCAAGATCGCGCTGAACACCGGCTTTACCCGGAGCATCACCGACACCATCCTCCGCCGCCTGCGCTGGGACGACAGGAACGGACTCATCGACAAGGTCATTTGCAGCGACGAGGTGCCGCATGGCCGGCCGCATTCGGATATGATCGAGACCCTGATCAATGATCTGGGTATCTCCTCCGCTGCGAGTGTGCTGAAGGTAGGCGACACGGAAGTGGATGTAGAAGAGGGACGTAATGCCGCGTGTGGTAAAGTGGTGAGTGTTACTACCGGAGCGTATACCAGGGAACAATTGGAGCCTTATCGTCCGGATTATATCATTGATGACCTGAGAGAGTTGCTCCCCATCATCGAAAAGGCGTAACTTCCTATAAATCTATATGTCGTCTTTACCCCCGGCCACACCGCCTTCGATCTCAGCCGCAGCATTGCCTGGGGGTGGCCGGCTGACGTTGAAGGCCCGCCTGCAACGAAGTCCTGCCTGGGTTTTCGTGTTGTTCGTTTCCCTGTCGTCCTTCACCGTCTATGCTTCGATGTATGGTTTCCGGAAGCCTTTTACCGCGGCTTCCTATGAGGGATTCCACTTCATGGGCATCTCCTATAAGGTAGTGCTGGTCATCTCCCAGGTATTGGGCTATTGTCTGAGTAAATTTTATGGCATCCGGTTTATCGCCGGGATGCGGGCCGAGCGGCGGGCGGGGTTTATCGTCGCGCTGATCGGTACGGGCTGGGTCTCCCTGCTCCTGTTCGCGCTGGTGCCGCCTCCCTATAATTTCGTCTTTATGTTTGTCAACGGCCTGCCGCTGGGCATGGTCTGGGGTCTCGTGTTCAGCTATGTCGAAGGTCGCCGGGTGACCGAGCTGATGGGCGCCGTGCTGGCCACGAGTTTTGTCTTTGCCTCCGGGCTCGCCAAGACTGTCGGTAAGTCGTTGCTCCTGCATGGGATCAGCGAATTCTGGATGCCCTTTATCGCCGGCGCCGTTTTCATCGGCCCCGCCCTGCTTAGCACCTGGCTGTTGAATCAGACGCCGCCGCCTACCCCCGAAGATGTGGCGCAGCGGACGATCCGCAAGCCGATGGGGAGGGAGGAACGTCGTGCCTTTCTCCGGAAATTTGGCGCCGCGCTGATCCCCGTCGTCAGCGCCTATGTCATGCTCACCATCCTCCGCGATTTTACCGAAGACTTTGCCAACGAGCTGTGGACCGAGACGGGCTTTAAGAATAATGCGGATGTCTTCGCGGGAACCAGCACCATCGTCTCGTTGATCGTACTGGCGGCGATAGGTGGGTTCTTCCTGATCCGCAACAACTACCGGGCCTTTCAGCTCAACAACATCATTATCATTGGCGGATTCCTGCTGGCGGCGGGTTCCACCTTCGCGTATCATCTCCATCTGATCTCGCCGGTGATCTGGATCATCACTGCATCCGCCGGCCTTTATCTCGGTTATGTCCCTTACAACTGCTTTTATTTCGAGCGGATGTTGGCCGCGTACCGCGTTCCCGGCAATGTCGGCTTTCTGATCTATCTCGCCGATGCCTTCGGTTACCTCGGCACGATAGTCGTGTTACTCGTGAAGGAATTCGTGCATGTCCGGTACGACTGGGTCGATTTTTTTACCGGGATGTTCTATGTATCTGCTTTTGGAGGGATCCTTCTCGTCTTGTGGGGCTCTGTCCTTTTTGCAAAAATTTACAGGAAAAACAACTAACCCGGAATGTTATGGCATCGAGATCAGCTATCGTTATTGGCGCAGGCATTGTAGGACTGGCAACGGCAAGAGCACTGGCCGCACAGGGGTTTTCGGTAAAGGTCTTCGAACGGACCAATCGCGCCGTCGGCGCTTCGATCCGGAATTTCGGGATGATCTGGCCCATCGGCCAGCCTGCCGGCAAGATGTATGACCGCGCGGTGCGCAGCCGGAATGTCTGGAAAGAGATCGCGCCCATGGCCGACTTCTGGCACGAGCCCGCGGGCAGTCTGCACCTGGCCTACCATCCCGATGAATGGCAGGTGCTGCAGGAGTTGCACGAGGTCTTCCGGCAGGAAGGCCGTCCGGTCCGGCTGATGGACAAGGCCGCCATCACAGCCTCTTCCCCTGCCGTAAAAGCCGAGGGCCTGCTCGGTGGGCTCCACAGTGCGGACGAGGTCATCGTCGATCCCCGCGAGGCGATCGGTAATCTTCCCGGCTGGCTGTCCGAGAAGTATAAGGTAGAATTCTTCTGGGGGAAGTGCGTCTCTTACATCTCCGATCAGATCGTCTATATTGGTAACGACGAAGAATATGAAGCCGACCTGGTGTTCATCTGCAACGGCACGGATTTCGAGACGCTCTATCCCGAGCAGTTTGCCGAACAGCCCGTCACGAAGTGCAAGCTGCAGATGATGCGGCTGGTCTCGCAACCCGATGACTGGCGCATCGGTCCCGCGCTCTGCGGCGGACTCTCGCTCATCCACTACAACAGCTTCAAGGCTGCGCCTTCGCTGGCGCAACTCAAGGACCGCTATGCGGCGGAGATGTCGGATTATCTGCAATGGGGTATCCATGTCATGGTCTCGCAAAACGGGCGGGGCGAACTGACGGTCGGCGACTCTCATGAATATGGGCTTACTCATGACCCGTTCGATAAAGACTTTATCAACCGGATGATCCTGGACTATCTGCGGCGATTTGCGTGTTTCCGGGACTGGTCCGTCACCGAGACCTGGAATGGCGTATATGCGAAGCTGACTGATGGTGAGGCCGACCTCTTCTTCTCGCCCGAGCCCTATGTTTATGTCATCAATGGCGTCGGCGGGGCTGGGATGACCCTGTCCTTCGGGCTGGCCGAAGAATTGGTGGCGGGCTTGTAAACGCGCTGTGGAATTTTACCCGGGCTGCATCATAGGGCAAACCCGATGCATATGAGAAAAGCCCGGTTGTTGTTCATAACCTTATTATTGGCGAGTTGCGCTATTGGCCAGACGCGGCAGTCGCCTGGCGGACCCCAGGTGCCCCCGCCGCCGCCGCCGCCACAGCCGGCCCGGAAGCCGCCGCCACCGCCACCATTGGCCCTGACGCCGGTCCAGATCCATGCCGTCGTCGACAGCCTCTGCAGTCGCCTGCAGGAGGCATATATTTTCCCCGACACCGCTGCCAGGATCGCGCAATACCTGCAGGCCCAATACGAAAAGGGAGCGTATTCCAATTACCGGGATCCCCGGGAGTTGGTCATCCGCCTGAGGAGCGATCTCCGGACCGCGCATCATGACGACCATCTGCGGCTGGAGTATCGACAGCCGGAGCGGGAGACCGGGGCGACCCGGGGGCAACGCGCCGGAAACGGGGAAGCGCCGCAACTGCAGGAGCCCGACACCGCCGGGGAAGCGCAGCGGCGGAGGGAAGATAACGCGCGGCGGCTGGCCGAGGCGCGGGAGAAGAATTTTTCGTTCGTCCGGGCGGAGGTCCTCCCTGGCAATATCGGCTATGTAAGGCTGGATGGTTTCACGGGATTTGTCGACGAAGCCATGCCGACGATCAGCAGCGCATTCCGTTTCGTCTCTCATACCCAGGCCCTGATCATCGACGTACGATCCAATGGCGGCGGAAGCCCCTGGATGGTAACCCGGGTGGAAAGTTATTTTTTCCCGGAACGGACGCATATGAATGATATTGTCTCCCGGTATGAAGGCACAACGGAGATGTGGACCGACCCCGGCAAAACGGATGGTCTGTATCTATCGATGCCCGTGTATATTCTCGCCTGCAGAGGCACTCATTCCGCCGCCGAAGATTTCACCTATGGCATGCAAAGCATCCACCGGGCCATCATCGTGGGCGATACGACCATCGGCGGGGCTCACCCTACCCGCGGCTATGAGATCGGGCTCGGTTTTTTCGCCATGATCCCCGGCGCCCGGAGTTTGAATCCATACACGCATACGGACTGGGAGGGGACGGGTGTTCGTCCGGATGTCCTGGTCGCGCCCGAGAAGGCACTGGAAGCCGCGGAGAGTGCCTTTTTCACCCGGCAGATACAACAGGCAGGGACAGACGAAGAAAAGGCCCGGTTTCAGTGGCAGTTCAATAACCTGAAAGCGTCCCTGGTAACGGTCACGCCGGATTCGGCTGCGCTGGCGCCGTATGCCGGGGTTTACGAAGGCGGACTGGAGTTCTATGTTCGTGGTCGCGATCTGTATTGCCGCAACCCCGAAAGAGGCGGCGGGGTGTTCCGATGCAGGTACTTCGCCCCCGGTGAGTTCGTGCTCGACGAGAATGTCGAATTGAAGTTTACCAGGGACGGCTCGGGGAAAGTCAACGGTATGGAGATGCACTGGAGCTTTGGAGGAGTAAGCTACAAGGCAAGAAACCGCTAAGGTCGGCGGCCCCCGCTTGCGCCCGGCAGCGGAGAGATTAGCAGTAAAGCCAGAAATCTGTAATTTCGCCGGATGAAGACGCTCAGGGCGATCCTCGATAGCAATCGTCTTTTCTTTGTCTGCTGGATGTTATTTTTTATCGTGGGCCTGGTATTGGTGCTTACGATCGGGAAGGCGGCTGCTTTCGTCGATCTCAACCCTTACCATCGGACGACCCTCGACCAGGTCTTTATGTGGATCACCTGGCTGGGGGATGGTGTTTTCTCCGTGCTCGTGATCGTCTTCTTCCTGATCCGGCGCCGGTGGTCGAAAGCCGTGCAGGTGACGGCTGCCTTTCTGCTCTCGGCCCTGGTCGCGCAGATCCTCAAGAACCTTTTTTCCATGCCGCGGCCAAAAGAATTCTTCGCGCCCGGCGTCTATCCCTACTTTATCGAGGGATATACCCATCACGGGTTCGCCAGCTTTCCTTCGGGTCATACCACGTCCATCTTTGCGTTGGCGACAATGCTGGCCATCTTTACTCCCAACCAGCGGTATAAACTCGCGTATTTCCTGGGGGCCGTGCTGGTGGGCTATTCGCGGATCTATCTCGGGCAGCATTTCCTGAATGATGTTTTGATGGGGTCGGCGGTAGGGACGGTCATGGCCGTGCTGGTGCACTGGTTGTTTGTGTCGAAATTCCAGTCGAAGCGCGTTTTTGCGAAGGGTTAGCACGCTATTCCCTCAAAAAAACGTAGGTTTGCCCCTAATTTTTCAAAAACCTGCCCCCGCTCGCCGGAGGCGGGCGTATTTAATTATCGACTATTCATGATCCTTGGCAAAAAACTGGTGATTGTCCTACCCGCATACAACGCGGAACTGACCCTTCGAAAGACCTATGCGGAGATCCCTTTTGATATGGTGGACGAAGTGGTGCTGGTAGACGACAACAGCAGCGACCGGACCGTGGCCGTGGGTAAAGAGCTGGGGATCCGGCATATTATCCGGCACGACCATAACCGGGGCTATGGCGGCAACCAGAAGAGCTGTTACAATAAGGCGCTCGAGCTCGGGGCCGACATCGTGATCATGCTCCATCCGGATTACCAGTATACTCCCAAGTTGATCCCCTCGATGGCCTATCTTATCGCGAACGACGTGTACCAGGTCGTACTGGGCGCGAGAACGCTTGGAAAAGGGGCCCTTCGCGGCGGCATGCCATTATATAAGTACATTTTCAACAGGGGACTGACCTTCTTCGAGAATCTCATGCTCCGGCAGAAAGTCGCCGAATACCACACCGGTTATCGCGCCTTCTCCCGGGAGATCCTGCAGCGCATCAACTATGAGATCAATTCCGAAGACTTTGTCTTCGACAACGAAATGCTTTCCCAGATAGTCTATCTGGGCTACGAGATCGCCGAGATCACCTGTCCGACCAAATATTTCGAAGAAGCGTCAAGCATCAACTTCAGCCGGAGCGTCACCTATGGACTCGGGGTTCTTCGGGTGTCCATCGTGCACCGGTTCTGCAAGTGGGGCCTGATGAAAAGAGAAATGTATAAACCACGCAGCTAAATAAATCTTTTACGAATGCGCCTCAGCAAAACCACCACTATCCTGTTGATCGCCGTGTTCGCCGCCCTGCTCTTCCTCCCGTTCCTGGGCCGCGTACATCTCTTCGATTGGGATGAGATCAATTTTGCCGAATGTTCCCGGGAAATGATGAAGCTGCATGACTACACCCGGGTCTATGTCGATTTTAAGCCTTTCTGGGAGAAGCCCCCGATGTTCTTCTGGATGCAAAGCTCCGCCATGTATCTTTTCGGGGTCAATGAATTTGCCGCCCGCTTCCCCAATGCTATCTGCGGCATCTTCACCCTGATCGCGGTGTTTATCTGCGGCAGCCGCATCTACGACCAGCGGCTCGGTCTGCTTTGGGCGTTGGCGTTTGGCGGGTCCCTCTTTCCTAATATGTACTTCAAATCGGGGATCATCGACCCCTGGTTCAATCTTTTCACCTTTCTTTCCCTGTATAACTTCATTCTTTACCATTGGAAACGCAACAAGGTTGACAAGCCGGGGCTGACCAAAAGCCAGCTGTTCTACGTCGCCTGGTCGGGTATTTTTATGGGTCTTGCGGTGCTGATGAAGGGACAGGTGGCGTTGATGGTCTTTATGCTGGCGCTGGGGGTTTATTTTATTTACAACAGGTTCAAGTTCTATTTCAGCTGGTGGCATGCGCTGTTGTTCCTGGTGATTGCCACGCTGGTGACCGCCACCTGGTATGGCTACGAAACCTATACCCGTGGCCCCTGGTTCATCCGGGAGTTTTTGAAGTATCAGTGGCGATTGTTTACGACGCACGACGCCGATCAGGCGGGCTTTTTTGGCTATCATTATATCGTGATCCTGGTAGGATGCTTTCCTGCCTCGATCCTTGCGATCCCCTCGTTCTTTCGCTCGAAATACAATGGCCGTTGGGACCGGGATTTCAAGAAGTGGATGCAGATCCTGTTCTGGGTGGTGACCGTGCTGTTCACGATCGTCCAGTCCCGGATCATCCACTATTCGTCGATGGCCTGGTTTCCCGTGACCTTCCTCGCGGCATATTCCGTTTATAAATGGGAGCGGAGGGAACTGGTCTATAAAAAATATGTCGGTGTGTTTTTGGGTGTGCTCGGCGGGCTGATCTCTATCGCGATCCTCGGGGTCGCGGTGCTGGGTCTGAATGTGCACCGGCTGGCGCCTTATGTCGACGATACATTTGCACGGGGGAATATGGAGGCGGATGTCCACTGGTCCGGCCTGGAAGGCGCCATCGGGTTGCTGATGGTCGTCGCGTTGATCGCCGGCATCCGCTATCTGTCGAAGCGACGCTATAGCCGTGCCGCCCTGACCCTTTTTGCCGGCACCGCCATCGTCGTCTTCTTTGCCTCGGCCATCATCGTCCCGAAGGTGGAGCGATACAGCCAGGGCGCGGATATCGATTTCTTCATCGCCCGCCAGGGAGAGGACTGCTATGTGCATACCCTCGGTTTTAAAAGTTATGGCGATCTCTTCTATACCATGAAGGAAAAGCCCACGAATCCCAATTCATACGACCAGAACTGGCTGCTCACGGGACCGATCGACAAGCCGGTCTATTTCGTGACGAAGGTCGATCGCGTGCAACACTGGGAGAATGGGCAGTATCCCGAATTGAAGGAGCTTTACCGCAAGAATGGGTTTGTGTTTATGAAGCGGGAGGTCCCCGCCGCCGCGCCCGCGGTTCCGCCGCCGCCTGTTGCACCGCCCGCCGCTAAATGATCGAATTGATGATGCCGCCCTCCGCGTGGATCGACGCCCCATTGGTGGCGGACGAGAGCGGGCTGGCAAAATAGACGACCGTATTGGCTACTTCGTCGGTACTGGTAAATCGCTGGAGGAGCGAACTGGGCCGCCCGTCGCGGAAGAAAGCTTTCTCCACCTCATCGACCGTCGTATTCCCGCTTTTCGCCATCTGGCCAAGGAATTCGCCCGCGCCCCTCGACTTCGTGGGGCCGGGGAGAATGGAATTGACCGTAACGCCCGTGCCCTTCGTCAACTGGGCAAGTCCACGGCTGACCGCCAGTTGTGCGGTCTTGGTCATGCCATAGTGGATCATCTCGGTAGGAATGTATACGGCGGATTCGCTCGAGATAAAGAGGATGCGGCCCCAGTTCTCGGCCAGCATTCGTGGAAGCACATGACGGGACAGGCGCACACCGCTCATGACATTGACCTCGAAAAGCAGGAACCAGTCCTCATCCGGGATGGCGGAGAAAGGCTTGGGCTCGAAGGTACCGGCATTATTGACCAGGATATCTATTGGCGGGAGCTGGCTGATCAGCCTGTTCACTTCATCGACCTTACTGAAATCCGCCGGGATCCCCGTCACGGCCGACTTACCGGTGGATGTTTTCAGTTCCTTTATGGCGGTATCTACGCCGTGTTGGTTGCGGCCATTGATGATCACCGTGGCGCCTTCTTCGAGGAGCCGCTTGGCGATGGCATACCCGATGCCCGCGGTCGAGCCGCTGACAAAGGCGGTCTTGCCTGTGAGTTGTAAGTCCATGCATGGCCTAACAGCGGCGCGGGAAAATTGTTGCGGGTATGGTGCTTCGGACGGCGGCGACATTGCCTTGCTGTGGGCCCGGCAGCCGATCTAGGGCTGAAAATGTTCGTTGGAGATGGAGAATAGATAAAGGGTCGCGCCGGACTGGTCGCTTTCATTGTACGAGAATTCCTCCAGCCCTTTTTTATAAGACACCGCCTGCGTCTTTTCGGTGCTGCCGATCACCGGCATGGACCTGACTACTTTTTTGAACCCGTCACGGGTGAGTTGATCGATAAAGCGCGTGGCCTCGGTCTTGCTCCAAAGGCCATATTCCAGCGTGAGTTCGTGGATGGGCTTCTGCCAACCTACCTGCAAATTGCGTTGGACCGGCGTGGATTCCTCGACACCCTGGTAGAGATACATGTTGATGGAAAAGCTGGCTTCATCGGTCGACCGGTTCTTTTTGAATCCTTTGGCCTGGACGAGCGAATCGATGCGCGCCACCTTGTACTTTTTCATGGCGACGAGCTCGGCTGGTTTCAGGTCCTGGGCATTCGTGAACAATGCGCTGCAGCAGGCCAGGATGACGGCGACAGGGGTCAGCAACTTCATATGGAAAGGGTGTTATTTCTTCTTGCGACGGCCAAAGAGCCGCAACATGGTGCTCACGACCTTGTCGTTTGCGCCAAGCTTTCCCTTGACAGCCGTATACGCGGACACCAGTGCGTTGTCTATTTTCACCAGCAACTTATTGCTGCCATCGCCGGGTCTTGCCTGGTAATAGGTCGCCCTGCGATAGGGATTCGCTTCCACGGTGTAATAATATAGGGCGATGCTGCGGCGGAACGTGCCTTCCGGACATTCCATCGGCAGGGGATGGCCGTGATAGGAGTCGGCATCCGTATTGAAGATGACACAACGGTTGAAGACGGGCAGAACGCTTTCCTCGCAGGCCTTCATCTTCTTATCCCAAAGCTCCAGCTTCCCACCCCATTCCTCTTTCCAATCCTTGTTGAGATAAACCAGCACATTTACGCGACGCTGCCAGTTCCGGTGATGGGGATGAACAGTGAAATCCGCATGGATATTCAGAAAGCCGCCACGGGTGGACTGGTGGATGCCGCCGCCTTCGAGGTCCTCATCCTTTTGCAGGTCCTTGATCCCGGTGATCTGGCTCAGCCACGTAAGAAATTCTGGGGAATTGAGCTCGTTGATGGCGCTCTTGATGGCGTCGGGCAGCAGGTCGATCTTGTTCAACCCGCGTTTATCTTCGTTGTAGTGTTTGTAGTTGATCCAGCCGTCGGTCTCGTTGAGCCGGTTGAATTCCTTGATGCATTCGTCGAGAACGGCCGGGTTGAGAAAATTCTCCAGCACGATATGGGGGTAGGGTTGGGCGGCCTGGTATTTCTTGCTCAGTTCAGGCAGTTGGGCAGTCCATTTATTGTAGTCGAATATTGGGGTGGTCGTCGTCATAGCCCGCAAAACTACGAATTTTGGGCTAATCCCGGCGGGACTCGAGGGTGAAACCAATGGTGGTCCCGACGTCGGGGGTGCTCCGGACATGGATGGACTGGCCATGGGCTTCGACGATATGCTTGCAAATGGCCAATCCGAGGCCGGTCCCGCCCTTGTCGCGGCTTCGGGCAGCATCCGTACGGTAGAACCGCTCAAAAATGCGCATCAGATGCTCTTCTTCGATCCCGATGCCGTCATCGCTGATCTCGATGAGCACGTTCTTCTCGTCTATTTTGTACACGCTGGCGACGATGCTGCCATTGGGCTTCCCGTACTTGGTGGCGTTTTCCACCAGATTGATCAGCACCATGCGGATCTTTTCCTTGTCGGCGAAGACCGTGATCGGCGACTCGCAGCCTTTTTTGATGGACGTGCGGATATTCTTATTATGGGTCTTGATCGACAGCGACTCGAAGATCTCCCGGAGCAGGTCCTGGATGATAAAATTCTGTTTGTACAGGAGTTGTTCGCCGCGCTCGAGGGTGGAGATCTCGTCAAGGTCATTCATGAGATTTACAAGGCGGTCGACATTCTTGGCGGCGTTCTCGAGAAACTTTTTGCGGATGACCATATCCTCCATGGCCCCGTTCAACAGGGTATCGACATAACCCTGGATCGCGAAAATGGGCGTCTTGAACTCGTGAGCGAGGTTTTGCAGGAACTCCTTCCGGTAGGCCTCGTTCTTTTTCAGCAGCTCGATCTCTTCATTGCGCTTCTCGCCCCATTTTTCGACATCCTCCCGCACCTCGTCGATACTTTTTTGCGGCAGGATGTATTTGAAATAGACCTCTTCTTTTTTGGTGGCCTTTGTCTGATGGATCAGCTTGTAGATGAGCTTGATCTTGCGGTAAATGAATTTCTCGAGGGTGAAAAGGATCAACCCATAGCTGCCGCCAAAGACCAGCAGCAGGGACGCCGCACCTACGATCCCATTGCCGGTAAGGAGATAGATCCCAATAGCGATGGGGAAGGCAAGCAGACCTGCGGTGAGGGCAGACAACTGCCTGGGCGAGAGATTTTTCGTGGAAGGCATGGGTCCACGAATTTAAAGATTGAATTTATATCCCACGCCTTTTACTGTGGTAATGCAGTCCAGGCCCAGCTTCTGACGGATCTTTCGGATATGTACATCGATGGTGCGGTCGCCGACGATGACCTCGTTGCCCCATACCTGGTTCAATATTTCGTTCCGGAGAAACACCCGGCCCGGCCGCGAAGCCAGCAGGTATAATAATTCAAATTCCTTTTTGGCGAGGGTCACGTCCTTGCCTTCCACCATGACCTCGAATTTGGCGGGATCTATACTGAGGTTCTCGATCTTCAGGACCTTGTCTTCCGGTTCCTTGTTGACGCGCCGGAAAAGAGCGTTTACCCGGCTGATCAGGACCTTGGGGCTGATCGGCTTTGTGACATAATCGTCGGCGCCGGTCTCCAGGCCCCGGACATGGGAACCTTCGTCGCTCAACGCGGTGAGGAAAAGGATCAGGGTCTCTTTGAAGGAGGGTTGGGACCGGAGCATTTCGCACACTTCCACTCCATTCTTCTTGGGCATCATGATGTCCAGGATGATGAGGTCGGGGCGGACGATCTTGGCCTTTCCAATCGCTTCATCTCCGTCCTTGGCCGTGATGACCTCGTACCCTTCCTTTGTCAGATTGTATTGAATGATTTCAAGGATATCGGGCTCGTCGTCGGCTATCAGGATCTTCTTGCCTTTGGATTCCATGTGTTATCAAAAAAATTTATGCAAACCTACTCGAAATAACCTTCAGAGGGGGATTCCGCCAAATCAGTTTACAATTTGTTAATACATAAATAACACGAACCTACCGAGGGTGCAAACATATTGATTTTAATCTGAATGTCTTGCAAATGCCGATTCCGTTGATTACTTTTACCGCACTCCAAGATGTACGCAGTTCCCGATCGGTACATTCCGACCGGGTATCCTAACTGATCCTCTCTCCTGTAAAAATCGCGGTTTTTTAATTTCTTTAAAATCAGACCTCTATGGCAAAAAAGTGCTTTACCTTTTTGCTATTGGCTGGATTGTGCCTGTCCGTTAATGCCCAAAAGAAAACGATCGCGGTGATTGGAAGTTCTACCGCGGCGGGCTATGGCCTTCCCGATGTCAATGGCAACCCCATGCAGAACGCGTGGAGTAATGAAAATAACGATGATCCCGTCAATTCGTGGGCTAACCGGCTCCGCAGGTACTACAACAACCTCAACTTGCTGAACGAACTGGACAATTTCGCCATCTATGGTGAAGATATTTACCAGGCCCAGGAGGCGGGCTACGTCCCGGGTATCTCCGGCCGGCCGCTGCCTGATCCGGATAACAACACCACCAAGGCTCTGAGCGTCAACCCCGACATCGTACTGATCAATTTTCCTTCGAATAATTACGATACGTACGGGATCCACGAGGTGATGTCGCGTTTCAGGGATCTTTATGGCCAGATCACCGCCAATGGCCATACCGCTTGCTATATCTGTACAACGCAACCGCGCACCAGCGTCGAATACGATATTCCCAACCGGATGAAGCTTAAAGAGTTGAGGGATAGCATCCTGGCAGAGTATCCGGCCAACTCGATCGACTTTTATTCCTCCATTGTCGACAGTGCGATCGAGTCCTCGCCGGGCGTGCCCAATGATAATTACCTGGGCATCCTGCCCCAATTCGGGCAAGGTGATGGTATCCACCTGAACGAGGCCGGGCATGCAATGCTGTATAATGCGGTGCTGGCCAGGAACATGATCCCGATCGCCAGCCTTCCCCTGGCGGTAAAGAACATCACGATAAAGCGGCTCGACCAGCAGCATATCTCCGTCACCTTTACGGTGCTGGATGCGAACACGGAAAAAGAGTTCTTCATTTGGATAAAGGACAAGACCGGCAATACGAAATCTGTCCGTGTGGTCATTCCCGACAAGACAAAGAACACCCAAACCATTACTGAAACCATTCAAATATATTGATCATGAAAAAGCCGATCCTTTTTCTGGCTATTGCTTCTGCCCTGATAACCATATCATTGGCCTCCACCTCCTGTACGAAGACGGTGGCCGAGAAACCCACGGCTCCTGCCGAGGAAAATCTGACCGTCGTCATCGGTTCGGTGAGCGCCAGTGGCGATACCACCATCTACCTTCAGACGATCGTGCGGCCAAAATAGACTGGTGGGTTCCATCCGTGGAAGAGTAGCCTTTTTGGTAGTATTTTTGCCGTAGGAACCGTTGAAAGCGGTTCGGCCGCTAACATTACCTAAAGGTTACCCATGATTCGACCGGTACGATCCGTTTTTATTTTCCTGTTCCTCTTCGCATGTGTTCTGGCCCGCCCTTCGAAAGCGGTGGCGCAGCCCAATTCCTATCCCTTCAAGGTGGCGCAGGATCGGATGCTCTGGCACGACTATGTGGATAAGGAGCAGCAGCGGCTCCTCCAGCTGGGCGGGGTAAAGAACGACAGTATCGTCCGCGTCTCAAGGGACGAGGCCGTCAATCTGCAGGTCACCGACGCGCTCATCCGGCAGGTGGATGCCTTGCAGGAACAGATCGAGACGGATTCGACGCTCAACACCAATAATAAAAAACGATATTTACGCGGGCTGGCGGACGTGCTGCAACGATTTGAAAAGGGGGTGCAGTCGAAAGAGATCCCCGCTTCCCAGGCGCCCGGGCTTATCGACGCCTTCGTCCAGGGGATGCAGCTGGATAAAAGAGGGGAGAGCATCGAGCCCGTGATCGCCGCCAGCAGCTATGAGACGGGCAAGATCGTCGTCGAATGTTTCAACTTTCCTTCCGAGAACAAAGGGGCAAAACCGGCCCGCCTGCTGTTGACGCGCAGATATTATGAATTGCATCCTTCCCTGATCTTCAATTACCTGTCTACTCATCCCGGGCTCCCCTTCGAGGATAGCCTGATCATCATCGCCGGTCACCACGATATCGGGCAGCTCTATGACTTTGCCTCGGCAGGCAACAGCCTGGGATATCATATCCGCGCCAGCAAGGACTCCGTCCTGCATATGGTGGCGACTCTCGCGACCAGCCGCAGCGGCCGTCTGTACTTCCCTTTTCTCGACAATCTGATCAAGGGCAAGGTCACGATGGAGGAGATCGACAAGGTGAAGGATGATGATCTTGCCTACTATCGGCTGCTGGTAAAGACGCGCCTCGATTATGCCGAAAGGCTGCTTCCGCCGCTGAAGGATACTCCGCTGGAAATGAATGCCCTGACGCAAATGCTGGAAAAGAAGGGGAAGCAGGTATTCGTCAGCGAGATCAATGCCCTGCATACGGCAGAAAATCCCGCCATTCGCTTCAAGATCCTCGACCCGCTGACCCCCGAGGAACTATATTATCTGGTGGTGCTCAGCGAGGATGAGATCTATACTTCCAGCTACCTGGGAGTCTATGACCGCATTTTTCAGCGGATGAAGTCACCCAATGGCGACAGTTTGCTGATGCGGATGCATGGGGACTACTTCCGGAAATTCATCAAGATGGCCGCCGCTTATAACAAGCTGGAGCATTTTCTGGGGACCATGGACAAGCAAAATGCCGGCACCGTGATGAAATCCTTCGTCATCCATCTTGAAGATGCGGGGGAGGAGGAAGCTGTGGATGTGGCCGATTCATACAGCAGCATCGTGGAGAAGAGCCCCGCCCTCGCCCGGTTTATTGTCAATGAGGTAAAATGGAACTACGATAAGAACGTATCCACGGCCAATAAAAAGGGGATCATCATCTACAAGCTGCTGGAAAACCTCTTTGAATCCGCCGATACGACAAAGAAGGTGGACCTCTCGGCAACGTTGGGTATTCCCCCGATCTATACCGTTGACCGTCAGTCGCTGCTGGATGACAGCGGCCGGGTGATCGAGCAAGTGTACTTCTATGGCGACAAGGACAAGGATGGCCAAAATTCCTATGCCGACTTTATGCGCATTTTCCAGACCCGGCCCGGTACCAGGCCCGAGTGGAAGGTAACGGAGAATCCACAATGGACGACCATCAGTTCCATCCGGGGGAAGCCGGTGATCATTTATGCCAACAAGCCGTTGCTGGGGGAAGACGATCCCGACGCCAAGGCGCAAAAGGCGCTGAATGATTATCTCTATGACCGGCATATGAAGCCCACGATCATCATCCACCGGGGGCACAGTTATCACGTGAAGTATACGATCCAGCAGATGCCGGCGACGGCCCGCATTGTCGTACTTGGCTCCTGCGGGGGCTATAACAATCTCAGTGAAGTGCTGAAGATCAGTGAAGACGCCCATATCATCTCGTCCAAGCAGGTCGGAACCAAGACCGTGAACGAGCCCATTCTTGCGGCGATGGACAATGCGCTGGTGGCAGGCCGGAACATCGAGTGGATCCCGATGTGGCGGGACCTGGAAGCCGGTTTCCGGAAGGATCCCGCGGCCCGCGAGAAGTTCGACGATTATATCCCCCCCTATAAGAATCTGGGCGCTATTTTTATCAAGGCTTATCGCAAGGCGATGGATGAAGGGGAATAGGGGCGCTGTGAGTGCGTCCCGGACGGGCGGGGTAGATTCGGCCTTTGATGAGCGGGAGATCGGATGCCGGCAAAGGTTGTATCTTTGTCGGCCGAAAGGAGCAATCAATGGCGGAAGAGATCAAGAAAAAGAAGAAGATTTTCGATTTTAGTTTATTGCGGCGGGTTTTCCGCTACGCGGCTCCCTATAAAGGCCGGCTTTACTGGTCGGTGGCGCTATCCATCGCGCTGGCGGTTCTTTCTCCTTTGCGTCCCTGGCTTATTCAGCTGACCGTCAATCATTATATCCGGGACGGGGCGGCAGCCACAACAGATTCCGTTCGCGATATTGCAATAAAGGCGATTATCTGGATGACTATTGTCCAGATGGTGCTGCTCGTCGCCGAGACGATCGCGCGTTTTTATTTTTCGTTTGTCACGGCCTGGCTTGGACAGACGGTGGTGCGCGATCTGCGGGTGGATGTTTATAAGAAGGTTGTCGGACTGAATCTATCGCAGTTCGATAAAACTCCGATCGGGGTTCTGACTACGCGGACGATCAACGATATTGAATCGATCAACGATATCTTCTCGGACGGGCTGATCCCCATCATCGCCGATCTGCTGTCGATCCTCTCCGTGTTGTGCTTTATGTTCTGGACCGACTGGCGGCTGACGCTTGTCTGTCTCGCGCCTTTTCCGTTCCTGATCCTGGCCACCTGGCTGTTCAAGGAATCCGTGAATAAAAGCTTTATCCGGGTGCGGAATGCCGTGGCGGCGTTGAATGCTTTTGTGCAGGAGCATATCACCGGCATGGCGATCGTCCAGGCGTTCTCCGCCGAAAAACGCGAAGAGACAAAATTCCGCCGGATCAACCGCGAACATCGCAATGCCAACATCAACGCCATCTTCGCCTATTCCGTTTTCTTTCCCATCGTCGAGATCATCCTCGCCGTATCGACCGGCCTGCTGGTATACTGGGGCGCTACCAGCATCCTGGACCAGAAGCTGCCGGCGGCGGAGGCAGCGGAACTGAGCGGCAAGATCATTTCCTTCTTCCTCTATCTCAACCTGCTGTTCCGTCCGTTGCGGGTCATTGCCGATAAGTTCAACGTCCTGCAGATGGGGATGGTCGCCAGTGAAAGGGTCTTCCGCGTGCTGGATAATGACGACTATATCAAGACGCAGGGGGATTTTGCTCCGGCCAGGATAAAGGGAAAAGTAGAATTCGACGATGTCTCGTTTGCCTATGTCGATGACCGGTATGTGCTGAAGAACATTTCCTTCACCATGCGGCCGGGTGAGACGATCGCCATCGTCGGTCATACCGGGAGCGGCAAGACCTCGATCATCAGTCTGTTGAACAGGCTTTATCAGATCCAGCAAGGGGAGATACGCATCGACGATGTGCGGATCGAAGACTATAACCTCGATGCCCTGCGCCGAAGCATCGGCGTGGTCCTGCAGGACGTGTTCCTTTTCTCCGGGTCGGTAGTAGACAATATTACCCTGCGGAATGACGATATTCCCATGGAGCGCGTCATTGCCGCGGCAAAGCTCATCGGGATGCATGACTTTATCATGCGGCTGCCGGGCGGCTATCACTACAATGTCATGGAGCGTGGTAGTTCGCTTTCGCTGGGGCAGCGGCAGCTGCTCTCTTTTATCCGGGCGCTGCTGTACGATCCTTCGATCCTCATTCTCGACGAGGCTACTTCCTCCGTCGATACCGAATCCGAGCAGTTGATCCAGGAGGCCATCGACAAGCTCATCTCCGGCCGGAGCTCGATCATCATTGCCCACCGGCTCTCCACCATCCGCAAGGCCAGCCAGATCATCGTTCTCGACAAGGGCGAGATTCGCGAGATCGGAACGCATGAGGAGCTGTTGGCAAAGGGAGGATTTTATGCGAAGCTGCACGAGATGCAGTTCAGTAAAAAACATACGCCTTCCGCAGAGCGGAAGGCGTCATAAGTAAGGTCTTTAATATTAAGGTAACTCCACTGTCTTTGCTGTAGCACCCACTTTTATTGTCGCTGAGTCGTCGCAGGTTCCGGTTCCGTAGTCGAGCGTGCCTTTGACAGATGCCCCATTGTAGGTAAAAGTGAAGCCGATGATCCCGGAAACGATATGGTTGCAGGTGACGGGCCATACCAGCGGTGTGGTGATGGAATCCACCAATGTCTTGCCCGAACTGTTTCCGTAGGTATGGCTGCCTGTGATGGAATAGCTGTCGTCCAGGAATGTCAGGGTACCTATACCCGCCGTCTGGGTCACATTCCGGGTCCCGGCGTAGGTGTATGCCGTGCCGTCGGGGAAGGTGATCTGACCGGCGGCGACCTTCCACTGGAAAGCAATGCCGTTGCCTGTGGAAGTATTGGTTATCGAGTAGGTACCTGCCAGCTGGTAGCCGTTGACCGAGTAGCTGTTGAAGCTTGCCGATACCGTGGTGCCGGGCGTATAGATCCGGCCGGAGAATACATAAGTGATCTTGCCTTTCCGGACGATGCCGTCGGCTCCGGTGCAGCCGGTCCCGAAGTCGATGGAGACGGTCACGGGATAGACGGTACTGTCGGTGATCGTTGCCGAAAGGATCGCACATGGAGTTGCGCCGCCAGGTCCATCGATCGTTGTATGGCTGCCCGGGAGTGCGCTGCCTGCGGTCTTGTCGATGGTCGTACTGCCGCCGGCGCCAACCTGCAAGCCGACATTCAGAACGTCATTGTACTGATCGTCGGCGGTGGCCGAAGAAGTACTCAATGCAACAGCGTCGGATTCCGTTGCGGAGGAGGCGGTACCCGCATTGTTGCTTTTATTACAAGCGGTTAGGAAAAGGGCCCCTGAAAGAACAGTGCCTGCGGAAACGATAAGGATGATTCGGGTTAGTTTCATAATTGATTGGTTTTATTCTTAGGAAAGGACAATAACGGGCTGGTTTAAACCCTGGTCTTCCATTTCAGTCAACTACCGGATTCGCTCAGTTAACGACAGCCCGCGATGCATGCGGGGTCGCCGATCCGGGCTAATTTTAACGCTCATGAGAAAACCCGCTTTCAATTTCGCCCTTTATGCGCAACTGGTCTTCTGGGTTGTGCTTTTCCTGTTCCTGCTTTTTTCTTCGGTAGGGGCAGGCGCCCGGAGACCGCTGATCGCGGCGGGATTGTTACTGCTTTGTCATTTGCTCAATTTCTACACGATCTTTGCCTGGCTCACACCCCGTTACTTCGAGCAGCATCGGTATGCCGGTTTTTTCGCCGGACTCCTTCTCCTGTTGTTGCTGCTCACGCCCTTCCGGCTATGGGTCGAATCGAGGTTCGTCTATCGCCCATTCCTGCTTCTGCGGGGACGGCGGCTCTCCGGGCTTGTTCTCTTTTCCGAGATCTCCATGGCCGCGTTTGCATTTCTGCTGCGAATGGCCATCGACAATTTTTCCAGCCGGCGGCGCGCCGACCAGTTGGAGAAAGGCCAGTTGGAGGCGGAATTGAAGTTCCTGAAGTCTCAAATGAGTCCCCATTTCCTTTTCAACACCATCAACAACCTGTACGCCCTTGCGCTGCTGGGTTCAGAAAAGACCCCGGAAGCGCTGCTGCGGCTTTCCGAGCTGCTGCGCTATCTGCTTTATGAATGCCACCTCCCGGTACCTCTCGGCAAAGAGCTGACCGCAATAAGATCGTATATCGCCCTCTTACAGCTTCGATATGAAGAGCCTTTGAATATCCAGGTGGAGAACCGGGTAACAACGACCGGGATGACGATAGAGCCCATGTTATTGGTTCCCCTGTTGGAGAACGCTTTCAAGCATTCCGGCATTGGGATGGCCCCGGATGCCTTTATCCGGGTGGAACTGCGTGAGGAGGCCGGGAAACTGCTGGGGCATTTCGTCAATTCCACATTAGCAGATGATCATTTCATGGACGGTCATCCGGGCGGGATCGGTCTGCAAAACATCCGCAAACGTCTCGAGGTGCTGCAGCCCGTCCGTCCCGAAGAAAATCTTGTGATCCTTGAACACGGCGACGCATTCGAGGTCTTTATTAAAATTCATGCAAATGGAAATTAGCTGCGTCATCGTAGATGACGAATACCTGGCCATCCGTATCCTGGAGGACTATTGCCGTCGCATCCCGTTCATCAAGGTAGCGGGCACCTTTAAAGAACCGTTTTCCGCCATGCAGTTCCTTAGGGAGAGCACGGTGGATCTGCTGTTCCTGGATATCCAGATGCCGCGTCTTTCGGGGATGGACATCGCCGCTCATTTCGAGGGCCCTGGCGGAAGCCGGCCGTTAGTGATCTTTACCACGGCAGCCCAGGAATTCGCCGTAAAGGCATTTGAGCTAAGCGCACTGGATTATCTCGTCAAACCCATCTCGTTCCAACGATTTGAAAAAGCCGTCCGGAAGGCCGAAGGGGCGCTGGCGACAGTGAAAGCTCCGCTCCACGCTCCAGTCGGGAACCAGCCGGAATACCTGTTGCTTAGAAGCGACCATCGGACACTGAAAGTCCCCCTGGAGGAGATCGTTCTTATCGAAGGCCTCAACGAATACATCAAGGTACATACCCCGGACAGAAAGCTTGTCAGCCTTGCCGCGTTGAAGGACCTTGAAACGCGCTTGCCGCGATCGCGTTTTGTGCGAATTCACAAGTCCTATATCATTTCGCTGGCCCACATCCAATGGTGGAGCGCATCAGAAGTGGAGATCGCGGGCGGACTACGACTACCGGTCGGCCGGGTTTACAAAGAACAGTTCTTGAGCCGTCTTCAGGACCGGACCGATCGATGATTTTTTTCTATCCGGTAAATCCAGGGGATGCTTTTTTTCGTATATAGAACTCCACCCCCTCCCTTCCCGTCCGATCCATTCCGATCATTTACCACCGTGCATACCTCACTTTAACAACCCTGTCTGCTATGAAGAAGATCCTTTCGTTTCCGTTTATCCGTGAAACCGGAATTTGCGTGATCCTTGCGCCCATCCTTGGGTTTATCGGTTTCCTGGACCTTGCCGGGCTGTCGCCGATGGCCGCCGGCCTGTTGCAATGGATGGCTTTTGCGGGGCTTGGAGCGGTGCATGTCCTGTATTTCCGGCGGCGGCTCCTGCAGCTGAGAACAGAGCGCCTGCTCTTCTCGCCGTTCGGCTGGACGGCAACGTTGGCGCCGGCCTGTGCGATCCTCCTGCTCCTGCTGCTTTTGTACGGTGCTACCCGGGGCCTTCGTCTGTCGCTTGCCTGGATCAGCTGCAGCGCTTTTATACTCCCGTACGTGATAGCGGACGCGTGGGAGAATTTTCATTCCATTCCCGAGCGGGAATACAAGGTTTGGCATCATCCCGGAAAGATGGATCATTTCACGGTAAAGCAAACCCGTCATCTGCCGGTGAGGCTGAAAGTGCGACGCAGGTATTCCGATCTGCATGAAGAGCTGTTCCCGCTGACGGCGCCGGCGAGATGGAAGGTGGGCCGGGTCTTCTATCATTTTATCCAGGAGGAGGAAGACAAGGGGGCGCCTGCCTTCGAAAAAGAAGATGAGACCCGGAACCCCTATGGCTGGCAGTTCTATTCGGCTGACTACGGCGGCATCGTCCGGAGATTTCTCGATCCGCAACGGACGCTCGAGGAGAATAATGTGCGCGAGAATACCGTCATCGTGGCCCGCCGGGTCCGGACAGCAAAAATGCCCCCCAAACAAATTCTTAAAACAGTATGAGACCCGAGAATTACGAAGTAAGAAGCCGGCTGCTCCGGCGGTTTATCCTGTTGTATGTGGTATCCATTGGATTGGTGATAGCCGGATTCCGGGGATTGAGCAGCCAGGAGGCTGCCGCTGGCGCGGTCCCTTCGGCTACCGGTTCGGTTGTCGCTGGCGCTACTCCTGCCTCCGCCGTGCCGGCTTCGGCAGACAAAGTCCCGGCGGTGATGACGGACAAACAGCGGGCCGAGCAGCTGGCGACCGAGCTTGATTCCATCCGGCGCCAGGTCCTGCTTCTGCGCCGCGAAGTTTTGATCAAAGACAGCCTTGTCGATCAGCTGGCCATGGCGCCGGTGCCGGAGATCTATGACCACGCGTTCGAAAAACAGGAGATGAAGCAGCGGCAAAAGGAAAAGGCCGTCATTCACGAGGCCTTACAGAAGATAGGGCACGCCGAATAATGCTTTGGAAACCAGCTTCGATTGTCCATGATTGATATTGATTATCAATAGACTGAACCAGCCCAACCCCCCGTAGAACGGCTATGTTCCGTCACAGGAGGCCGCTCCATTTTCAGGAGTGGCCTTAGCCGTAAAAAGGGGGGCTTTTTTTTAATCTTATTTTCATAGTCTGGGCCCCCGCCCGTATCTTTGCGGCAAATTTCAGGACGGTATGGCATTCAAATGCTTCAAATCTATAGTGGTGGCGGTTTTCAGCGTGGTTTTGGCGTTTTTTTTTAATGTGTCTGTAGTACACGCGGCTCCCGGCGACCAGGAAGGAGCTGAAAAGAAAGAAGCCCCCAAGCTTAACCCATCCAAGATCATCCTGGAACACGTTTCCGACGCGCACGAATTCCATTTCTATACCTTGAATAAGAAACCGGTGTATATTCCCTTGCCGGTGATCCTGTATTCGCCGGTAAAAGGCTGGTCGGTTTTCTCCTCCTCGAAATTCGAGCATGGTGAGAATATCGTTGACGGCTATCGCCTGTTGAACGAGGAGTATATCGAGGAAAAAAAGCTGGATACGAAGATCTATAAGGTTGGGAAGATCTGGGCCGCCAATGAAGCAGGCGAAGTCGATCCTTCCGTCAAAGTATATGATCTGTCCCTGACCCGCAATGCGGTCCAGACGATCATCTCCGCCCTCCTCCTGATCTGGTTGATGCCCGGAATCGCGGCCAAGTATCGTAAGGGTCAGGGAGTGAAGACCGCGCCCACGGGATTTCAGAATGCCGTTGAACCCGTCGTCACGTTCGTGCGGGACGAGGTCGGCAAGAGCAATTTGGGTAATAAGTATGAAAAGTACATGCCGTTCCTGCTCACTGTGTTCTTCTTTATCCTGATCAACAATCTCATCGGCCTGATCCCCGGTACGGCGAATGTCACGGGAAATATCGCCTTCACCGCGGCGCTCGGCATATTGTCCTTTATCGCGATCATGATCAGCACCGGTAAGCATTACTGGGCGCATATTGTCAATCCTCCCGTTCCGGGGCCGATCAAGGTCATCATGTGGCCGGTGGAACTGATGGGGATCTTTACAAAACCCTTCGCCCTGATCATCCGTCTTTTTGCCAACATGATCTCCGGACACATCATCATCCTCAGCTTTATCTGCCTGATCTTTATCTTCGGCGCCATGAACACCGCGCTGGGCTGGGGAACCTCGCCTTTCTTTGTCGCGCTGTCGCTGTTCATCTACCTGATCGAGGTCCTGGTAGCCTTTATACAAGCTTTTATTTTCGCCAACCTGACGGCTGTGTTCATCGCACAGGCTTTTGAAGGCGGCCATGAAGAGGGTGACGGACATGGGCATGGTGCAGAAACGGTCGTCGCATAATTCAAGTAATTCAAGACTTTTTTAATTATAAAAACCAAATAAGATGACGTTGATGACAACTTTACTGGCTGATGTGGTTCAGCCTGGTTATGGCGCTCTGGGCGCAGGCCTCGCTGCTATTGGTGCTGGTATCGGTATCGGCCAGATCGGTAAGGGAGCAGTTGACTCCATTGCCCGTCAGCCGGAAGCTTCGAACGACATTCGTGCAAACATGATCCTGGCCGCGGCTCTCGTAGAAGGTGTTGCCCTTCTGGCTGCCGTTGCCGGTCTGCTTGCTGTATTCCAGAAGTAAGGCACGTAAAAAGCGTACTGCATCCGACGCACAGGGCCGAGGATGCAGTATTTTTCTCTCAATCACAGTTTACTTAGATATAAGGCGGACCACGGGTTCGCCGGCCGAAGGCCCATCATAAGCGGAGCACCGGGGATGGGTTAAATTTCGGATTAAACCATACCCGGTGCGTTAAATAATATGGAACTCTTAACTCCCGACTTAGGCTTATTTGTTTGGAACGTTATCATTTTCCTGCTGCTGCTGGTCATCCTGCGGAAGCTGGCCTGGAAGCCGATCCTGAAATCCCTTAACGAACGGGAAAAGGGCATCTCCGACTCGCTGGCATCTGCCGAGAAGATCAAGATAGAGATGGCCCAGATGAAGAGCGAGAACGAAGCGCTGCTGGCAAAGGCCCGGGAAGAAAGGGCTCAGCTTTTGAAGGAAGCCCGGGAAACCAAGGACAAGATGATCAACGAGGCGAAGGACCTGGCCAAGCAGGAAGCCGGCAAGATCATCGCCGATGCACAGGTGGCGATCGAACAGCAGAAAATGGCGGCCATCACCGAGGTAAAGAACCAGGTGGGTACGCTGGTAGTAGACATAGCGGAGAAAGTCCTGCGCCGTCAGCTGGAGAACAAGAACGAGCAGGAGAGCTATATCCGCCAATTGTCCAACGAAGCGAAACTCAACTAATCTATGACGCCCAATCCCCGTTTAGCAGCGCGCTACGCCAAATCGATACTGGATCTGTCCATCGAAAAGGGCCAGCTGGAGACCGAATACAAGGATATGCTTCTGTTGAAGGATACCTGCATGACAAGTAAGGACCTGGTGGGTCTCCTGCGCAGTCCCATTATCAAGGCAGACAAAAAAGGCAAGATCCTCGATGCGATCTTCGCCGGCAAGATCAGCCCCCTGACCACCGCCTTTATGACGCTGTTGCTCAATAAGGAACGCGAAGGCTATCTCCCCGAGATCGCTGCCGCCTTTGTCGAGCAGTACAAGGTGCATAAAGGTATTTCGACCGTCAAGCTCACCACTGCAGTACCTGTCGGCGAAGACGTCAAGCAGGCCATCCTGCAAAAGCTGAAGACCGAGCGTCACCTGCAACAGGTGGAACTCGATAGCGAGGTAAATCCGGCGCTCATCGGTGGCTTTGTCCTCGAGATCGGCGACGAGCGGATGGACAGCAGTGTTGCCTTCGAATTGAACAATATCAGAAAGCAATTCCAGAACAACGACTTTATTTATAAGATAAGATAGAGCACGAGCGTGGCTCTAAGGCTAAAACAAACTTCAAACTGAATACAATTATGGCAGAGATCAAACCGGATGAAATTTCAGCGATATTGCGGCAGCAATTGAGCAACTCCAATGTTTCCGCACAGCTGGAAGAGGTTGGCACCGTCCTGCAGGTAGGGGATGGCATCGCCCGTGTATATGGGCTGAGCAATGTCGGCGCCGGTGAGCTGGTGGAATTCGAAAACGGGGTAAGAGCGATCGCCCTCAACCTCGAAGAGGATAACGTAGGTGTGGTATTGATGGGAGAGAGCGGTGACATCAAGGAAGGCGCAACGGTACGCCGCACCGGGAAAATTGCTTCCATCAAGGTTGGCGACGGAATGCTGGGCCGCGTGGTCAACACGCTCGGCGAACCGATCGACGGAAAAGGTCCTATTACCGGCGAGAGATATGAGATGCCCCTCGAGCGCAAGGCTCCGGGCGTTATCTTCCGGGAGCCGGTAAAAGAGCCGCTGCAAACCGGTATCAAAGCTATCGACGCCATGATCCCGATCGGTCGCGGTCAGCGGGAGCTGATCATCGGTGACCGTCAGACGGGGAAGACGGCTATCGCGATAGATACCATCATCAATCAGAAAGAATTCTATAAGGCCGGAAAGCCTGTTTACTGCATCTATGTAGCGATCGGCCAAAAGGCTTCCACCGTTGCCGGGGTAATGAAGACCCTGACCGACAACGGAGCCATGGAATATACCGTGATCGTAGCCGCTTCGGCCTCTGATCCCGCCCCCATCCAGTTCTACGCGCCCTTCGCCGGCGCCGCCATCGGGGAATATTTCCGCGACTGCGGTAAGCCTGCACTCATCATTTATGATGACCTTTCCAAACAAGCTGTGGCTTACCGTGAGGTATCGCTGCTGCTGCGTCGTCCTCCCGGCCGTGAGGCTTATCCCGGGGACGTATTCTACCTGCACAGCCGTCTGCTGGAGCGCGCCGCGAAGATCATCGCGGACGATGGCGTAGCCAGGAATATGAACGATCTTCCAGACTCGATCCGCCACCTGGTAAAGGGTGGGGGTTCTCTCACCGCATTGCCGATCATCGAGACGCAAGCCGGTGACGTCTCGGCCTATATTCCCACGAACGTGATCTCCATCACGGATGGCCAGATCTTCCTCGAAGGCAACCTGTTCAACGCGGGTATCCGCCCGGCGATCAACGTAGGTATCTCCGTTAGCCGCGTAGGCGGGAACGCGCAGATCAAGTCGATGAAGAAAGTGGCCGGTACGCTGAAGCTGGACCAGGCGCTTTACCGCGAGATGGAGGCCTTCTCCAAATTCGGAGGTGACCTCGATGCCGCAACGAAACTGATCATCGACAAGGGCGCGCGCAACGTAGAGATTCTGAAACAGCCGCAGTATTCACCCTTCACCGTTGAAAAGCAAGTGGCTATGATCTACCTGGGAACGCAGGGTCTGCTGCGCCAGGTAAAGGTCAGCAAGGTCCGGGAATTCGAAGATCATTTCCTCATGGAAATGGAGAACAAATTACCCGATGTATTAGGCGAGTTCAAGAAGGGCAATCTGCCCGATGACGGGGTCAAGAAAATGGTGGAGCTTGCTAACGGTCTCATACCACAGTATAAATAGGTTCAAGAAAAAGCCGCCCCCGAGGCGGTTTTTTCTTTCAAAAAAGCTTGAAAAAAAGCTTGCAGAATTCGAAACCTTTTACAATCTTTACACCGTCGCCACCGACAACCCCTCCAAGCTCCCGAAAAACAATTCTACTTTTTATTTCCAATCCTTTATTGCAGTTCATCCGTTCACGAACTAAAAAATGACCGGGTTTTTATCGCCGGGGAATCCGTCCCAATCAACGACTCCTCCATTGCGGTTAATCCCGTATTCATCTGATTCTCATAGTAGCGAACGCCGTCCTCCTCGGCCTGGGCCATGGATGGAATAGCTATCCAAAATATTATAAGTCTTTAGTTTTAAAGGGTACGATCAACAACCGCCGGGCTTTTCTAAGCCTGGCTTTTTGTTTTTTGGGCCGGTGGGTTTGGCGAAAATACCCACCGGCCCAAAACGGCTATTTGATGGGCCTTCGGCCATCGGACCCGTGGTCCGATTTTAGGCCTGGTGGGTTTGGCGAAAATACCCACCGGCCCAAAATGGCTATTTGATGGGCCTTCGGCCATCGGACCCGTGGT